>Ga0326727_10000807_pt1 | contig 124412 bp, 100 predicted proteins | sample MB2enrmetagenome_FD_207643 | JGI IMG/M metagenome (GOLD analysis project Ga0326727, IMG submission 207643) | Lab enriched peat soil microbial communities from McLean, Ithaca, NY, United States - MB29MY | ecosystem: Environmental > Terrestrial > Soil > Wetlands > Peat | place: USA: New York...
CGTTACTGTAGTCATGGATTGGGTCTCCTTCTTCGCGACTGTGGTCCTCGTAACCCACATTCTACCGGAAAAGGTCGACCCTATTCGCTTTTTAAATCCTTGAGTCAGCATTATGAAAGAGCCTCAACAAATTACAGTATCGGGATAGGCATTAGGCCGATCTGCGCCGCTTGCGCTGTTGCCCCTACCCGCGCGTGAAATCCGCGAAAGGCCGCGAGCCCAGCCAAAATCGTTAACTATATCTATCCTAATCTGAGGTATATATGAGGAAGAACAGTCTCGCCGCACGAATGACGCTTATCATGAGCCTTCTCGTAGCCATTGTCCTCGGTGGTACCGGCACGATCATCGGCCTGCGCCTGCGGAACGACCTCGGCTCCGTGATCGCCGACAGCTATAGTCGCCTTGTAAAGGCGCGCGCCGATGAGGTCGGCAAATTCCTCGCCGGCCATTGGGACGAGACCTCGATGCTCTCGGTCATGGACGACATGACGAAGGGCAACTTGACAAGGGCCCGCGCGCTCATCGCCCCGGTTACGAGCTCGGGCATCGTGAAGAGCATCATCTCGATAGCCATCATCGACGACGAAGGAAAAATCAACCTGCCGAATGGCGGGAATATCGACATCTCGAAGCGCGACTACTACAAGGCCATATTCACGGAAGGCAAGGACCGCTTCATCAGCGACGTCCTCATCCCTCAGACTTATACTAAACCGGCAGTCATGCTCACTCAGGCGGTGAAGCGCCCCGACGGGAAGAAGTTCGCGATCGTCATGCAGATTTCCCTCGATCGGCTCTCCGAGATCGTCGGGGAGATGTCCGACGGGAAAGGCAGCGGCGGCTGGATAGTCGATGAGCGCTCTATAGTCATCGCCCATCCCCAGGCCGATCTCGTCATGAAGCAGGACTACTCCAAGGCCGAGGGCGACGGAGCCTACGCGAAGAGCTTGCGCGCTCTTGCGGCCAAATTGGGCGCCTCCGATACGGGGACCTTCGATGGCGTCAACGCCAAGGGCGAGGGCACGATGACCTTCTACGCGGCCGTGCCCGATTCCCGCAACTGGAAGATCGGCATCGACGTGACCGATGCGCGGGCGGACGCCCCCGTGACCACCCTCATACTGGCGCTCAGCTTCATATTCGTCGTCGCTCTCCTCGTGACTATCCTCATCGCGATCGGTATCGCCAGCTCGATCAGCCGGCCCATAAAGCTAGTGGCCGCCGAGTTCCGATCCCTCGCGAGCGGGGATGCCGATCTCACCAAGGCCCTGACGGTGCAGGGCCGCGACGAGATCAGCGAGCTGGCGGGTGACTTCAACCTCTTCCTCGCGAAGCTGCGCGAGATGGTGACCGAGCTCAAGCTCACGCAGGAGAAGCTCGGCACGATCGGGGACGAGCTGCGTGCGAGTGTCCAGAGCAGCGCGGGCGCCGTCGACCAGATAGGCGAGCGCGTCGAGCACATGCGCGCGCAGGCGGAGTCCCAAGCGCAGTGCGTCTCTGAGTCCTCGAGCGCGGTCGAGGAGATCGCAAGAACCATCGAGAACCTCGATGAGCTCATCGCAAACCAGAGCGCGGCTATCACCGAGGCCTCCGCCTCGATCGAACAGATGGTCGGCAACATAGCCTCGGTCTCGAATTCGGTCGGTTCCATAGCCGGCAGCTTCGAGGAGATTTCATCCGCCTCGGACGACGGCGTCTCCCTTCAGCGGACGGCGGAGGAGCGGGTCTCCGAGATATCCACGCTTTCAGCCACCCTGCTCGAGGCGAACAAGGTCATCGCCACTATCGCCTCGCAGACGAACCTCCTCGCTATGAACGCGGCTATCGAGGCTGCGCACGCGGGCGAGGCCGGCAAGGGTTTCTCGGTCGTCGCCGACGAGATCCGCAGGCTCGCCGAGACCTCGACCACTCAATCGAAGTCGATCAGTTCGGGCCTCAAGAACGTCCAGGTTGCCATCGCCAGTGTGGTCGACACTTCGAACAAGACGAGCGAATCCTTCTCGTCCCTGGCGGAGAAGATCCGCAAGACTGGAGACCTCGTGCGCGAGGTCGGCTCGGCCATGGTCGAGCAAAAGGAGGGCTCCTCGCAGATACTCCTCGCGCTCAAGTCGATGAACGATATCAGCGCCCAAGTGCGTTCCGGCTCGAAGGAGATGAGCGGGGGCAACGCGGCTATCCTCGAGGCGATCGCCAGGCTCAAAGCGAGCGCCCAAGAGATCGACGGCAGCGTCGCCCAGGTCGTGAGCGGCATCGGCGACGTCAAGCACGATACGGCCGCGATAGCTGCGGTGACCGAGCGTACGGGTGAGCTCATCTCGAGTCTCGACGAAACGGTCGGCCGCTTCCATACTTAACTTTCAGGCGGGTTCATTGTGGATGTGGAGGTGCTATGAGCGCGGATAATAATACCTACTGCTTGGTGCTCGGCGGCGGCGGTGCGAAGGGCGTGTACCACATCGGCGTCTGGCGGGCACTTCGCGAGCTCGGCATCGAGGTCGACGCCTTCATCGGCGCCTCGATCGGGGCGGTCATCGCGGGCTTTCTCGCGCAAGGCTCCGATGAAAAGCTCGAGGCGATCGGCCGCGGCATCTCGATAAACGATATTCTCGCGTTGCCCAAGGAGCTCACTGACAATGGCGAGGTGAGGCGCGGCCGTGAGGCTCTCGCCGGCGTGCCCGGCCTCCTGAAGAGCGCTCGGGAGAAAGGCGGGCTCGACACAGGGCCTCTCAGGCGCCTGCTTTCCGAAGAGCTCGACGAGGAGGCTATCCGCAAAGGCGGCAAGGACCTGGGCGTCGTGACTTTTCGCCTCGACGATCTCGAGCCTCGGGAAGTCTTCCTCGAATCCATGGCGGAAGGTTCGCTCGTCGATTACATCATGGCGAGCTCGGCTTTCCCAGGATTTCAGCGACAGAAGATCGAGGGCAAGTCCTATATCGACGGCGGCGTCTACGACAACGTCCCCTATGACATGGCGCGCAGGCGCGGCTATCGGCGCATCATAGTATCGGACGTCTCCGGCGCCGGTAGGAATAGGCGGCCCCATATCGAGGGGAGTCTCACGGTTTACATCAAGAACTCGATCGATATGGGCGGAGTCCTCGACTTCAATAGAGAGTTCTTGGACAGATTCACGCTCCTGGGTTACCTCGACGCGAAGAGAACCCTCGGCAGGCTCGTCGGCTACTCGTATTTCCTCGAACCCAACGCGGAGGCCGAGGCAGCCTATGCCGACCGCACTCCGACCGGTCTGCCCGAAGCTCCCGAGTATATGCGTCACGATCGGCGGCTTCTCCTCGTCGCCCTTGAGTGTTCGGCGTCCATCTTGGAATTGGATCGCGTTCGGGCATACGGCTACACAGAGCTCGAGGCCGCCATCGCCGAGCGCCACGCCGCCGTCGGAAAAAAGATAGCCGCCGCTCGATCCGGCGCGAAGGCCGGGGCCGCGAGCCTCGCGCCCGCTCTGCGCGACGCGGTGAACAAGCGCCACTTCGAAGAGTGCCCCTACTATTATTACCGCCTCATCCGGGAGGCTCTGCCGGGCGCGGCTGGCTCAATGCTCACGAAGGCGCTCGAAGGACTCTACCCCGAGCTGCCCCGCGGCTCTGCTTGGCTCGAGCGGCAATAAGCAGGCTCGGTGCGTTCGCCGCGGGCTGGCGCGCAGCCTGTCGGCGTAGACGAGATGATGCCTTTAAGGCGCACGAGCTCTTCAGCTTCGACGATGAGAGCGCGTAAGGCGAGGCTTAACGCTCTTTTAACTTGTTTCGGTGAAACCAATCGCCGCGATCCGTGTCTAGTACGGCAAGGAGAGCGCTGATGAGCGATGAGATCGCGGGAAGGGACTATAATTTCCTCGTCTCCGGGGATTCCATCTCCCGGGGAATCATATACGACGAGTCGAAAGGCAAGTATGCGGTCTCGGGAAAAAGCTATGTCTCCATAGTCCAGAGGCGTCTCAAGGGGATCGTGTCGAACGCTTCGAGGTTCGGGAACACGATAGTCCGGGGGATCGGCAGGCTGGGCAGGGAGATAGAGAAGGACAGGCCGGATGTCGTCCTCATCGAGTACGGCGGCAACGACTGCGACTTCGCCTGGGACGAGGTCGCCGCCCACCCCGAGTCCGCGCACGAGCCCCAGACCGCCCTGGCCCTCTTCGAGGAGACCCTGGCGGGGAGCATAGCCGAGCTAAAGGACGAGCATATCGTCCCGGTCCTCATGACCTTGCCTCCGCTCAACGCGGACAGCTATCTGAAATGGGTGAGCAGGCAGGACCCCGAGGCCGAGCGGAACATCCTCAAATGGCTCGGGAGCGCCACGAAGATTTACTGGTGGCAGGAGCGCTACAGCTCGGCTATCGCCAGGGTCGCCGAGAGGACGAAGACCCGGTGCATCGATGTGCGCGCGGCCTTTCTACGATTCCCTGACTTCCGGTCCCTGATCTGCAGAGATGGCATCCATCCCAACGAGTCGGGGCAGGAGCTCATCGCACAGACCATCCTCGACTACATTTCGGACAACGTCTCGTATCTGCTCGCAGCTGCGCCGATCCCTGCCATGATGCCGGCGTGAGCGCCCTGTCCAAAAAGCTCGCGCTTCGTTTTTTCATCATCTCGATATCATGCCGTGGACGAAAAGCTTTTTAGTCCGGCGATCTTGAAAATCGAACATCTCTGGTGTACTTTCTTCCGTTACAAGACTGTCTACAATAGTCGTATACCATATTCCGGGTGGTGGCAATGTCGCTGTCTCTTTATAAAGTACTCAATTCGATCGCATTGCTCAACGCGACCCTGTTTTTAGGATTCGCCCTGAGCCGGCTTCTCGAACCCCACAAAAGCGAAAAACAAATATGGTCTTTGATGGCCAACATCTTTGGATCGTTGAGCTTCAATCTTCCGGCTCTCGATCGGTTTCACTGGCTGGGGCCGTCGGGCCTGGATCCCACTTTGGTTTTTTTTCTAGACATTGTTTCCAGCCCCCTCCTTTGTCTTTTTTTTCTTTCAGAGTCGGATACTCAATTCCATTTTCGATGGCGGCATGCTACAAGTCTCTTGCTGGTGGGTGTTTTTACGGGATCGCATCTTGTGTACAGGGTTGTCCATTCGGGGGCCATGCCCTTGGCTTTGCAGATAGTCCTGGGCTACTGCACGTACGCTTGGTTCATTTTGTTCCAAGTCTTATTCTTGGGGAAGATTGGATTTTCCATTGTCGTTAAAAGGCTGACCCTGACCAAAGTCCGCATTCTCAACATCGGTATGGCTTCGGCCTGGACGATTTGGGGCCTCCTTGCCGTCCTTTTTTTGACTTCCCCATACCGGATTGTCGTGTCTGCGTCAGGAACCGTTCTTTTCCTTGCGCTGATGACTCTCTATCCACTCAAGACCAGCGTTCCCCTGGCCTTGGAAGATTTGAGGACGCGGACCCGCTACACAAAATCCAAAATCATCGGCGTCGATGTACCCCAGGTTACCGCAAAGCTCGATGTTCTCATGCGCAAGGAAAAGCTTTTTCGGCAAGAAGACCTTTCTTTGTCTGACTTGGCCGCCAGAGTCAACTTGACTCCGCACCAATTATCCGAGCTTTTGAATCAAGTTCTCGATGCCACGTTCACCCAATACATCAATGGCTGGCGACTGAAGGAAGTGCAAAGGCTACTTCTGGACGAACCGGACAAGAGCGTTCTGGAAGTGGCCTTTGACTGTGGTTTCGGTTCAAAATCCGTGTTTAATTCATTTTTCGTCCGGGCCACCGGACTGACTCCCAAAGAATATCGGAAGCAGGGCCGTCTCGTCGCCGAAAACCGATCACCAGCCGTATCTTGACGGCGAGGGTGGTTTATCGGTCTATCGACGATTTCGACGCCCGTCTTCGCACCTTCCGTTCGTTGACAACCCGGGCTCGAACAAACCCCTTAGTTTTTGGTGATCGTGAGCGTATAATTGTAATTAGTCAACTTGTTTCCCCCCAAATTCCACATGCCTATATAGTACGTCGTACCAGAAGACAAGGATACTGTTCCGGTTGGATTGCTGTAGCTTGTTGCTTCGCCGATATAGGAGCTGAAAGCTGAATCCAAGTAGACTTCGAAAAAAATGCTGGCATCTGACGCAGTGGCCACAGCGCTGATCGTATAATTCCCGCTGCTGGCAGGAGTGAAGGAATAGTAGCTTTCCATATCGTAGCTGTGATAACCGACTTTCCCCGCATTCGCGCCGAGGGACAGGGCGACTGGTGTGGCACTGGGCGAGTTTTTGGAATTATAGCTGCCATCGTTGTACTTCGTCGCGGCGCTGACGGCCGCAGGAGTCATCAAGCAACCCTGGAAGTTCGAAATGTAATCGATAGTAAAACCACTATCAAAACTCGCCAGGCTCAGATAATAGGTTGTGTTGGCCGCCAGGTTCTTGAGTAAGCCACCCGTGTACGTCGGGCTGCCATCCATGGTGGGACATGGTGACACGGACTCCAAGTTTGTAGAGAAGCTACTATCGACATAGAGCTTCCCGGTATATTCGGAACTGGAATTCGAAGATGTATCGAAATAGTAGTCTCCGGCATCGCTCGTCTTGAACGTATAGTAGCTCGTCGATTGGGGATCGGGCTCAATCAGGAAGTAGTATGAAAGAACCGAACCGCTAGGAACAGTGCCGATGGAAGCGGGGGAGCTCGTCGTGCCTCGCGCAACTGGCGTCGTCTGGACGACGAGCGAGCTAGTCTGCGTCGTCACAGGCGTAGTGGCGTTGACGACGGCCACATAGACCGTTCCGCCCGAGGTCGGTGTATACGTGAGATAGCTATTCGCGGATGTCTGGTAATTGCCTAAGCTGTCGAAGATTCCCATCGGCATGTTTACTTGGACGTTCGCATTGTAGATGTAGTAGGTTGTGCCAGCGATCCCGTTGAAGGAGTACCACTGCTCCCCATTCGGGGGGAGGCTGGCGCTCGCGGACGCAGGAATCGTGAGCGCCGTCGGGTTCGTCGGTGTGCAGAGGACAGTTACGCTTGTTGTGGCTCCCGCGGTGATCGTGACACCGGTCGCCTTCCCCACGACAGTCGGTGTCGTGCTCGAGGTGTTCGTATTGTAGAGCGAGAGTGTCACGATATAGCCGCTTCCCGCGGGAACGTACGGCACGGACAGCGAAACCGAGGTGCCCGAGGTCCCCGAAGTCCCCATATAGCCAGAGGCACTTGACGTGACGGGATCGATCACGTTCGTCGTACCGTCGCTCTTCGTCACGGTAATTGTAGCCTCTGTCGTCAGCGCTATGGCGCGCGGGGATAGGCCCTTACTCTTACTCGAGGACTGTAGGTTGGCCAGCCAGGGAGCGAGTACGGGTATGGAAATGCTCAGGCTGCCTGTAGTGCCCGACGATGAGCTTTGCGCCCCGGCGCTATTGGAGGGCATCTGGCAGGCGCCGAGGAGAAGGGTGGCGGCAAGGGCCGCGGCCGCGCACGGAACGCCGAAAGTCTTTCTCAAAACACTATGCTGTATCATGATCGACCTCTTTATTTTGCCGTGATGCTGATCGTGCCTGTAGTCGATACATCTATCAACTCGAGGGCATAGGTCCCTGAACAATTGTGGACGCAGAAGTACATAGTGCTCTGCCCGGAAGGAATCGTGAATGTATTTGAGGAAAGATTAGAGCTGCCACAACCCAGGAAATACGATGTATAGCGATTTGCCTTGTAGGCGTCTATGCTGACCGTTGCAGTATAGGAGGACGAGTCGTTACCGGCATCATTGCACTTCAACATGTATGTATCGTCGGCGTTCACGCTCGCGCTGTACCAGACATTGCTCGAGGAACTGGAGTTGGAACCGCTCGCCCAAGTGAACGGTGTGAGAGTCGTGAAGCTCGGAACGGAGGCCGCGCTCAGTTCGAGCGTATAGTTGTATGTCGCCGTGAGGGCACTCTCTCCGTCTGCGCCATCATTTTCAACGGCTATATAATACGTGGTATTAGGCGCAAGCAGCACCTGCCCGGAGCCATTGACCGAGGGACTGGCATTAAAATCGTCCTGTCCTACTTCGTTGCTGAACGCCGCATCCGAGTAGATCACGGCATCGATATACCCCGTAGCCCCAGCCAAGCTCAAAGTGTAGTCCAGGCCCGACCCGGTCTTGAAGGTATAATAGCTTATGGAATCGTAATAGTGGTAACCGACGGAATCGTTTCTAGCCGTATTTGGCGTTAGGCTCGCAGGAGAAGAAGTCGATCCGACATTCTGGGATGTATACCCAGCTATCGTACTAGGGCTCGCTACTCTGCCTGTCGCGAGCAAGGGCTCCCCATCCTCGTCCTGAAGCACAATATAGTAGGTCGTGCCAGCTGCCAGCCCCGAAAGAAGTTGCCCCTCGCTGAAAGACCCGTTCCAATTAGGAATACTAGCTGGCGTTCTAAACGCGTTATCCGAATAAACCCTATAGTTGATCTGATCGGCGGCCGACAGTTCCAGGGCATACGTACCAGCGGAACCAGTCTTGAACGAGTAGAAGCTATGACTCGAACTCGGAATGACGAAGGCGTGCGAGTTGTCGACCGCAAGGCTTATCGGAGCAGAGATCGTTCCCTCGCTCGTGACCGGCGCCGTCGTGGAGACGGTGACTGTCGTGGAGTCGGTAGACGTGGAGTATAGAGAGGTAACGACGAGGTAATACGTTCCCGTGCTCGTAGAAGTATACGAAATGTAGCTCGTGCCCGAGCCGAGATTTGTAGTGCCGTCGCCGCTCCAGAGACAGAAGGCGAAATTGTCGTTGGTCTGGGTGAAATAGTAGGTTGTGCCGCCCGTCAGAGACAACTTGTACCATTGTTCCCCGGAGACTGCGAGCGACAGGTTCGCCTGAGCGGATGCACCGCTGAAACTCAGGGTTTGCAGAAGGGAGCTCGTAGCCGGAGTGCAGGTCACGTTTACCGAGGCCTGTTTGCCGGCGGTGATCGTCACCGGAGCCGATCCGGACACGACGGGCGCGGTCGCCGATACAGCGCTGTTGTAGTCTGCGACCAGCACTGTGTAGGTCCCGGGGGCGAGGTTGGAGACTACGCCGGTGGACGACGACGTAGGATTTATCGTCGTACTCCCCACAATGGTGCCAGATGAGTTTTCTACCGAGATGACGACCCCGCTGAGATAAGCCAGAGCCTTGGAACTCGCCTCGGACTTCGGCGCCGTGGCAGACCTGACGGCCGATGCGACTTTCGCCGCCTTCACTCCTTTAGTTGTCGAGGATTTTTTTGCCTTCGAGGCCTCGAGGTTCGCGATCCAGCTCGCGACGGAGGGAACGGACACCGAAAGGCTGCCGGTGTTCGCGCTCGACGCCGCAGCGGCCGCGGAAGAGGAGCTCGCCGGATTGGGACAGGCGGAAAATGATACCGCCAGGAATACCGCGACTAAGAATATTTGAAGCAATCGAACGATCGACTTTGTTTTCGCGTATATCATTTTACCCTTCCTTAATTTATGTGGACGCTCACGCCGCCGGTGGCCGATGAAACGGTAATGCCACAGGTAGCGGAATAAGCGCCGTCGGCGCTCGTGACGGTGATAGTCGCCGAGCCCGCTGCGACGCCGGTGACAAGTCCTGAGGAGGAGACGGTCGCGACGCTGGGACTGCCCGATGACCAGGTCACCTTCTGGTTCGTGGCAGTGCTCGGGGTGATGGTCGCGACGAGTTGCGCATAGCCTCCGATTCCTATCGTTGCGGTCGCCGCATTGAGCGAGACGCCCGTGACCGGAACAGAGACCGTCACCGAGCAGCTCGCGGTCTTGCCGCCGTCCGCGGTAGTGACGGTGATAGTCGCCGTACCCGCGGCAACTCCGGTGACAAGTCCGGATGTCGAGACGGTCGCAATGCTCGTATTACTGGACGACCAGGTCACATTCTGGTTCGTGGCCGTGCTCGGGGCCACCGTCGCCACGAGGGTGGCCGTGCCGCCTATGGCGAGGGTGTCGGTTGTTTTATTGAGGGTCACCGCCGTCACCGCCGTCACCGCCGTCACCGCGACCGTACTCGGCGATGAGGCGGCATTGGCGCAGCCGACTGCGAAGATGACCGCCAAAGAGAGCAGCAAGGTCCCTATCAATTTTCTAGCCATTCTATGACTCCTTGGATTTTCAAATCGCTTCCTGCGCGAGGAAACGGCTCCTTGAGATCGAGCTTTGACCAATCTTTTATTGTAGTTGTGGAAATAAATCGTCCTGATCTATATATCAGGACGTTTTGTTAAAAAACGACCGGGGGAACCCTTTCTTTGTCTGACTTGGCTGACGGAGTCAACTTGACTCCGCACCAATTATCCGAGCTTTTGAATCAAGTTCTCGATGACACGTTCACCCAATACATCAATGGCTGACGACTGAAGGAAGTGGCTTATGAATGCGGCTTCGGTTCAAAATCTGCGTTTAATTCCTTTTCGTCCGGGCCACCGGACTGACTCCCAAGGAATACCGGAAGCAGGGCAGGGCCGTCTCGTCGCCGAAAACCGATCACAAGCCGTATCTTGACGGCGAGGGGCAGAGTCTATCGTGCATTGGCGTTGCGCGACTCTGCCCCTCCCTCGGCAAATAGCTAACTGTTCAGGCTTTCATTATTGAACCCAGTACGTTACGCCCATAAAAGGAAGGATACGCTTGAACTGATGAAGTTCGGCCTGAACCAGATCCCGGTGAATTATTCAGATTAATTCCAAATAAATCCAACCTTGGTCCAGAGATATTGACCGCTAGTATTGTTGACGACCAAATCAACGATCTGTTCGTTCCCTCCGCGTGTTAGTGTCCAAGTAGACGCAAGCTGACTCGGTACTTGGCTGGCCGTGCTAGTGTTGCCGGTATCGGTGCCAAAATAGTATAAGGCGGATGAAGGGTTTGTAGCGGAAAAGGAATCTGTTGTACTGTTGTAAGTTAAGGTATAGAAAGCTAAATCAGGGTCACTTACCTCGCCTTCTGATTGGTTAGAATTTATTTGTACTGGTAAAATGAATTTAGTGAACCCTTTTAAACTATTCAGGTCGTAGGTGGCTTCAAAAAAGGAACTAGCACTGTTTGGATAATGGTCCGTAAAGCTACCATCGGCAGCGAGGTCAAGGTAATGACCTTCTGCAAACTCACTTTTGGAATCATCGACTGTGAGAATGTTTCCATGTTCGTTGGGACCTACAAAATTATATGAATACTGGCACCAAGGTGTAGGATTGGAATACCCCATATTATCGTTGTAAAGGGAGTAAATTTTGACCGTAAGCCCCCCGGCACCCGTATAATTGGTTTGGCTTGCAGCATAGGTGAGGAAGGCATTTTTCAATGCGCTCTGCCTTGCTTGCCCCGCCGCGGTGCTTGTGTCGCACAAAGCCCAGATTGGAAGCAAGCTAGTGCCGTTTGTCGTTTCAAAGTCACAAAGCACCTGGTCATCTGGGTTCTTAAAATCTGCTACCCAGTTGTCAAAATTTGTGCTGTTGAAATCCGAAACACCAAACTGGCTTTGTCCACCAATTAAATTGAGGGTGGTATGGGAGGCATTTGTGAAATTTGAATAATCACTACTGAAGCTCGACGATGCAGAGGCGTCGACCTTGCCGATACCGCCGTCGTAGCCCGCTGTGACGCAAGCGGAAATCGAGGTACTTCCAGTGTAGGTTGATGTGTTTGTGACAACGTTATAGTCGAGGCGTCCGCCATAGTAGCCCCAGACTAGTACATGGGTCCCGTAAGCCGCAAACAAAGTGCTGGGGGACGTAAAGGCGGTGTTTGTACCGTCTATTGCCGCCTTGGCTGCTGCGGTCAGATATTGTCTTAAAGTGGTTGGCGTCGCAACATAGGAGGAAAGAACCCTGACGCCCGTCATCCTGATGCGGGATTGAATAGTATTGTATGCATTCGTGATACTGCTCGATGAAGACGTTCCAAAATGACTCGAAACAGATCCTGAAAATGCGCCGTAGCTCCCTGATACCGAAAGGTCTACATTCAAACTTTTCGAATAATCTTCCTTGCTGTTGCCGCTCACATTATTGGTATCGGAAGTATTAACGTTAGTAACTTGCACCACGCCTGCTGAACGCATTGCGTTGTAATCAAGTACCGGGGCCATAAGGGCAGTTGCGTTGGCATACTCGCCGAAAACATTATAGCCATCACCAACAGAATAGGTGATATTAGAATTACTGGTTGGAGCTGTTGTGGAACTGCTTGAGCTGGCAGTGGGATTTTGGCACGAACTCAGGTTCGCTATCATACCCAGAAAACCTATGACTACAGGGACAAGCGACACCCTTTTGGAAAACATTATGACCCTCCTTGAGTTTGAGACTTATGGGAGAGCCTAACCCAGACGATCGAATCATTCGTCCTGAGTTATAATTCCGGACGTTTTACAAGAAATTTATCCCCAAAAGGAGTATAAAAGTCGTACTCAACCAACAGTAACCGATGGGACGATATTTGAAGGAACACGGAAAACCCTGAGTCTATCTTGGAGTGGGGCGCGCGGATTCGCGCGACATGGCGCGATCGCGCGCCCCTTTCTCCTCATTTTAGAATATACGAGGCGAGCGGAGGAAAGCCGTTGAAGTACACCGAGCTGTAGCTCTGCGTATACGCGCCGGTCGTGAGGATGTAGACACGATCCCCGATCTTGGCGCCCGCGGGCATCGTGTAGGTCCACTTCTCGTAGAGGATGTCCATGCTGTCGCAGGTGGGGCCGGCGATGATGATCTCCTGCGCCTTGCCCTGCGCTTCGAAGTAGATGGGGTACTTGATGGCTTCGTCCAGGGTCTCGATGAGACCGCCGAATTTCCCGATGTCGAGGAAGACCCAGGGGTAGCGCTCGTGCACGGACTTCTTGGCGATGTTGACGATCTCGGCGACTATGGTACCTGCGTTGCCCGCCATCGAGCGGCCGGGCTCGATGATGATCTCCTCGGGCCAATCGCCCTTGAAGTTGTTGTCGAGGAAGCGGCCGATGTCCTCGGCGTACTGGGCGATGCTATCGGTAGGCTCGACGTAGTCGGCGGGGAAACCTCCGCCCATGTTGATCATCTTGAGCTTGACGTTCGCTTCCTTGCGCGCCCAGTGGAAGAGCTGGCCCGCGGTTGTGAGGGCCGTGGACCACTGGCCGACGTCGCGCTGCTGGCTGCCCGGGTGGAAGGAGATGCCGTAGGGCTCGAGCCCTAGGCGCACCGCGAGCTTGATAAGCTGACGGGCGAGGTCGGGGTGGGAGCCGAACTTCTTCGAGAGGGGCCAGTCCGCGCCCAGACCTTCGGTCAGGAGGCGGAAGAAGACCCTAGAGCCGGGCGCCGCGCGCGAGAGCTTGTCGAGGTCCGAGGGGCTGTCGGTGACGAAGAGCCTGACGCCCTTCTCGTAGAAGTAGGCGATGTCCCGCTCTTTTTTTATCGTATTGCCGAAGCTGATACGCTCGGGGCCGATACCGAGCCTGAGGAGCTGGTCGAGCTCATAGCGCGTGGCTACGTCGAAGTTGGAGCCAAGGTCCCGGAGGAGGGAGACGACTGAGTCGTCGGGGTTGGCCTTGACTGCGTAGTAGACCTTGGCGAAGGGGAGATTCGTGCGGAGCGCCTCGTAGTTGGCTTTGACGATATCGAGGTCGAGGACCAGGAAGGGCGTCTCCTTATCCGTGCCGAAAGCTTTGATTCTCTCGAACTTCTCACGGCTCATGAAATTCTCAAGGGGGAAGCGGTAGGGGTTCTCTTCCAATCTGCGAGCCTCGTAGGCTTTGATAATCCCGCCGCCAGAGCGACGAGACTCCGGTCCAAACCATAGATGCGCGCTTGCCATCGTGTCAATAATGCGATATATCAGATCAATGATCGGTTTCTATATCAAGAAGAGCTTCTTCGACGGCTGGGATCATCTTTTCGGCCTCGTGCTCCTCAATCTGGGCTTTATCGCCTGTCTCGCCTTGGGCTTCGTCCTTCCCGGATCCATACAGGCGCCCGAGTGGCTGTCCTTGAGCCTCGCGGCGATCTCCCTGGCCGCCGGTTCGGTCTGGTGGTCGGCCTGCGTCTACGCGCTCAAGGACGTCGCTGATTTCGGCAGCCTACATCCCCACGACATTTGGGGCTTCGTGAAGCGCGGCCTCGCGCCCGGGCTTCAGGTCGGCGCCCTCCTCGTGATTGGCTTCTTCGTCGTCTCGGTGGGCCTTCCCTTCTATATGAAGCTGGGAGGGATCATGGGGGCCCTCGCCGCGGGCGTCATATTCTGGTGCGCGATCATCATTCTTCTCGCCGTCCAATACTACATTCCCCTGCGGGCGAGGCTCGGCGGCGGTCTTAAAAAGAACATGCGCAAGAGCTTCGTCGTCTTCTTCGACAATCCTGGCTTTTCGATCTTCCTCTTCCTCTATTCCGCGGTGAACCTCGCGCTTTCCTTCTTCCTCGCCTTTTTGATCCCCGGTTTCGCGGGGGTCGCCTTGGCGGAGGATGTGGCGCTCAGGCTCAGGCTCTACAAGTATGACTGGATCGAGGAGCACCCTGACGCGAACAGGCGCGAGATCCCCTGGGAAACGCTGCTCGAGGAAGATCGGGACTTGGTCGGCAAGCGGACGCTCAAAGGTATGTTCTTTCCCTGGAAGGAATGAGGTAGAGGCGGAGAGCCGCGCTCGGGCGAGCTTTCCGCCACTGCGTAATGTTGACCACGGGGACGCAGGCCGCTATTATCGTAGTAGGCGCATATGTCGATACCCACCAGTCAACAGATAGGGAAATGGTTCGATCTCTACAAGGCTATAGACGTCACTTTCACCAAGGAAATCATCAAGTCTACGGGGCTCGATGCGCGCGGTGTCTACCTCAAATGCGTCGGCGAGCAATGGCCTTGCGTCGTCTACTCCAGCTCTTTCTCGGGAGCGAAGGTCATCGCGAGCGCCAAACAGTCCCTCTCGCAACGCGTCTCCCAGGCCAATAGCCTCGTGAGCCTGCGCTTCAGCTTCAAGCTTCCCGACAAGCCCGATCCGGTGAGCTTTTTCATCGGCGCCAAAGTCCTCGGCTATTCCAACTATGCCCAGTCCGGCAGCGGCGATCTTCAGTACGTGAGCATGCAATACACCCAGCGCCCGCCGGACGACTTCATCGATATAATGGGACACCTGCTCGAGGCCAACATGAACGCCTCCAGGCGGCGCGACGAGCGCATCCTCCTCTCGCCCGATGCGATGCGTCGCATGAACCTCGTGTCGAAGGACAGCTTCATCTTCGTGCAGGGCGTGCCGCGCAAGTGCATCCTCCGGGACCTGTCATTCACGGGCGCCAAGGCGATCATCGTGGGCCTCGCCAAGTTCCTCGTGGGCAAGGAGTGCACGCTCCGCATCGAGATGGACGAGCCGCGCGAAAGCCTCGAGATAAAGGGCACGATCGTACGCTACGAAGACGTCGAGGGCCGCAAGGATCTGACCGCCATAGCGATACACTTCGACGAGCAGGGCGTGCCCATGACCTTCAAGATGCATATCAACGACTACCTGAGCCAAGTGCGCGCGCCACGGGGCGAGGGCGGTTCTACGGACGCGAGCGCTGATCCCGCTCAGGCTGTCGCATCCCCTGCCGCCGCGCCCGCCGATCAGTCCCCCGCGAAATAACAGGAGAATACCGATGGACGAATCCCGCGACGCCGAGGAACTCGGCGACCAGTCCGACATGGTCACGCCCGGAGAGGCTGCGCTCAAGCGCCTGGTCTTCATTGAGCTGCCCAACGCGCTGGCTCGGCCCCTTGGTTCGTTTACCCCCGATCCCCGTATTCCGCTGCCAGTGGAGCTCGGGCCCGACGCAGCGAGCATCCTGGCCCAGTCCGAACGCTTCGACGCGCGCGCCATCACGCCCGAGGCCCTGGTCGCGGGAATGCTGCGCCTGCTCGCCTGGAAGCCCGAAACCGAGCACGCCGACTATTACCGAGCCTTCGTCAAGGCGGTCAAGCCCGAGATACTGACGGAGCTCTCCGAGGCGGGCATCGCCAAAGCCCACAACAAGGACTGGGAGATAGCCGAGGAGATCTTCCGCGCGCTCGCGGGCCTCTATCCCGAGGCCCCCGAGCCGCTTTTGGACCTCGCGATACTCTCCGAGGACCGCGCGGAGCTCTATGCCCAATCCGAGCGCGAGAGCCTGGCCGAGGCTATGGACGAGCGCGCCTTCGAAGCTTACAAGCGCCTTCTCGCCCTGGAGCCGCCCTTCCCGCCGGCCTTCTTCAACGCTGCCTTCTTTTTCCTGCGCAGGCGCAACTTCGAGCGCGCCTCCTCCCTTCTCGAGACCTACGTCAAGATTGCCGACGACGAGGACAAGAAGTCCAAGGCCAAGGAAGTCCTCGAGAAGCTCGCGGAACAGGGCTATCTCGACAACCTCTTCAAGGAGTCCTTCGACTTCATCAAGATGGGCGAGGAGGAGAAGGGCCTCGAGAGGGCCAAGCTCTTCATCGAGAAGCATCCGAAGGTCTGGAACGGCCACTTCCTCGTCGGCTGGGCGAATCGACGCCTGGGCCGCTGGGAAGAGGGCAGGGCCGCCTTCGAGAAGGCCTTGGCCCTCGGGGCGGAGGGCGCGGACAGCCTCAACGAGCTCTCGATCTGCCTCCTCGAGCTAGGGCGGATAGACGAGTCGCGCAAGGCTTTGGAGAAAGCGCTTCGCATCGAGCCGGAGAACGTGAAGGTCATCGTCAACCTCGGTACGGTCGCCCTGCGCCAGGACAAGAGGCGCGAGGCCGAGGGCTTCTTCCGCGCCGCCCTCGAGATCGACCCCGATGATCCCGCCGCCAAGCTCTGGCTCGAGCGGCTCGAGAGCGGGGACTAGAGGGGGGAGGCGATGCGGAGGTCTTCAACCCCTGCGCTCTTTGACCGGGCCGGGCGAAGCTTCGCCGAAAGCGCGCTCGAGCTGGCCAATGCTTCTCGCGCGAAGCCGGCCGTCCTGCCTTCTCGCGACGAGCTCGCGCCCCTTGTCGACGAGGTCCTCGAGCTGCTCCGCTCGGAGTCGCCCGATCTGCGTCTCCCCGACGGCAAGGGCAGGCCAGGGGGGCTTGTCACGCTTCCCAAGCTTCCGACCATTCTCGTCCCCGATATCCACGCGAGGCCCGCTTTCCTCTCCCGGCTCTTCGCCTGGACGCCGCCCGGGCTGAAGAATCCGGTCGCTACGCTCCTTTCCCGCGGCGAGATGAACCTCGTCTGCGTCGGCGATGTTTTCCACTCGGAGTGGGGGAAGGCCCGCGATCGCTGGATAGAGGCCTATGGCGAGTACGCTTCCGGCTGGGTTGCGCACAGGGCCATGGACGAGGAGATGTCCCTCTCCCTCGGAGCCGTTCGCATAGTGCTCGAGGCTAAGCGCGCCTTTCCCCGCTATTTTCACTATCTCAAGGGAAATCACGACAACATCGCCGACGAAGAGGGGAGGGGAGACCACTCTTTCATGAAGTTCGTCGCCGAAGGTGAAATGGTTGCCTCCTGGTTCTTCCTTTCTTATGGCGAAGTCCTTCTTAAGCGCTATCGCGAGCTCGAGCTCTCCCTGCCTCTCCTCGTAAGGGGCGATCGCTTCGTAGCGAGTCACGGGGAGCCTGCCTTCGCCCTGGGCATCGAGGATATCCTGGAATACCGCTCCCGGCCCGACGTGGTCGAAGCCCTCATCTGGACGCCCAACGACGCATCCGAGGCAGGCTCGGTGGCGAAGAGCATAGAAGCGCTCTTCGGCGCCGGGAAGGCTGCGGGCGTGCTCTGGTTCGCGGGCCATCGCCCCGTGGGGGGGCGCTACGCCCTGCGCGCCGGAGGCAGGTTCGTGCAATTCCACAATCCTGGCAAGCATCAGGTCGTTTATCTTCTGCCCGGCCGCGATCCCGATCCCAAGCGCGATATCTACGACATCGGTGGTTGAAGCGGAGGCACGGGGCTGGACATGCCTGCCTCGTGAGACTGTGCTCGACGCCTTTCTCAAGCTCGAGCATCACGTCACCGCCGAGGAGCTTTTCGAGGCTGCGCGTCGGCTCGACCCGAGCATAGGGCAGGCCACGGTCTTCCGTACGATCAAGCTCCTCGCCGAGGCAGGACTCGCCCGAGAGGCCTGCCCCGACGAGGGCGCACGGCATTACGAGCATGCCTACCGGCACGCTCACCACGATCACCTCGTCTGTCTGGGCTGCGGGGCCATTGTCGAGTTCAAGGATCCCGGGATCGAGCGGGCCCAGGACGCGATCTACAAAAAGTACGGTTATCGGCCCGCAGGCCACCAGATGGAGCTCCAGGGCTATTGTCCCTCCTGCGCGAAGAAGGGGATGGGAAAAGACCCGCGGTGATGCTTTGGAAAACGTTGTTTTTTTGCGGTGTTGTTGATAATGGTTATCGTTATCGCCGAAAGCGAAGGAGATATATCATGATGGTTTCCGACGCGCCCACCGGGGCGGGTTTTCGAGTAATCAGAGTGACGACGGGCCGCGAGGTCGGCAAACGGCTCGCAGACATGGGCTTCACCGAAGGGGCCGAGGGGGAGGTCGTGCGCGCGGGGCTTCTGCGCGATCCTCTGCAGGTGAAGATACGCGGCTACGACATCCTCATTCGCCGCAGCGAGGCGAAGAGGATCGAGATCGCCCTCAATGACGCTCCCATGGGCGCGGAAGCCGCCGTATGAAGAGCGATATCGATTCGGGAGCGGCAGCGGCCGACTCCGACAAGCCTCGGGAGCGGCGCAAGGCGTTACGCATAGCCCTCGCGGGAAACCCTAACGCAGGCAAGACAAGCCTTTTCAACGCCCTCACCGGGGCGCATCACAAAGTCGGGAACTACCCGGGAGTCACCGTCGAGAAGCTGGAGGGCTCGCGCTTCCGCGACGGGCGCGAGTACCGTTTCATCGACCTGCCCGGCATCTACAGCCTGACCGCCTACTCGATCGACGAGGTCGTGGCGCGCGACTTTCTCCTGGACGAGCGCCCGGACATCATCGTCGATGTCCTGGACTCGACCAACCTCGAGCGCAACCTCTTCCTCTGCCTCCAGTTCCAGGAGCTCGGCATCCCCGTGGTGGGAGCGCTCAACATGAGCGACGAGGCCAAGGTCAAAGGGATCGAAATCGACGAGCTTGCTCTCTCCGCCCTTCTGGGCATCAGAATGGTGCGCACCGTCGGTACCAAGGGTGCGGGCATAGAAGGACTCCTCGACGCGATAGACGAAACCTCTCGAGAATCCCAGGATCAGTTGAAGTCGATCCATTACGGGGAGGAGCTCGAGTCGCGCCTGGAGCCGATCCAGGCGGCCCTGGCCGTGGACGGCGAGTTTTCCTCACGCTATCCCGCGCGATGGCTCGCGGTGAAGCTCGTCGAGAAAGACGGAAACGCCTTTGAGCGACTGGTCGAACATAAGGCCGGGGCGAGCATCGCGCAGAAGGCCCGGGAAGCCTCGGTCTGGCTCGAGAAGCACTACGGGAAGGACGCCGAGGTCGTCGTCTCAGAACAGCGCTACGGCTATATCCGGGGCGCCGCCAAAGAGGCGGTCCGCATCGTCAAGAAGCCGAGCTTCTCGGTCACCGAGGCGATCGATCGGGTGATCATGAATCGCTTCCTCTCCTTGCCCGTGTTCGTGCTCGTGCTCTGGGGTGTCTTCGAGCTCACCTTCAAGCTCGGTGCCTATCCGCAAGGCTGGCTCGAAAGCTTCTTCTCCTGGCTGGGCGGCGCGGTCTCGGGGGCTTTGCCCGGCGGCTTCCTCCGCTCTCTTCTCGTCGACGGTATCATAGCCGGCGTGGGGAGCGTGTTCTCCTTCGTGCCGCTCATCATCATACTTTTCTTCCTTCTATCGCTTCTCGAAGACGTGGGCTACATGTCGCGCGCCGCCTTCGCGACCGACAAGGCGCTCCACGCCTTCGGTCTCCACGGGCAGTCGGTCTTCCCGATGATGCTCGGCTTCGGATGCTCGGTCCCCGCGATCATGGCTGCGCGCACGCTCAAGTCCAGGCGCGACCGCATCGTCACGATCCTCGTGATCCCCTTCATGAGCTGCGGCGCCAAGCTTCCCGTCTATGTCCTGCTCGCGGCCGCTTTCTTCCCCAAGAACCCAGGCTCCGCCGTCATGGCCATCTACGCTATCGGGGTAGTCATGTCGCTCCTCGTGGCCCTCGTGTTCAAGAGAACTATCCTGAAGGGAGATCCTACCCCCTTTGTCATGGAGCTGCCGCCCTACCGCGCGCCGACCCTTCGCGGTGTCTTGTGGCACGTGTGGGAGAAGACCGCTTCCTATCTCAAAAAAATGGGCACGGTCATCATGGCCGCATCGATTATCATTTGGGCGATCACGAACTTCCCCGTTTACAAGCTCTCGCCGTCCGAGACCGAGGCAGTCAAGACTGCATACGCCACGCAGCACCCCGCTGCCTCTTCCGATGCCGTCCAGGCTTCCGTCGACATCGCCGCCTCGGAGGCGGCCATGGAGCATAGCGCCGCCGGAACCATCGGCAAGTTCGTTCAGCCTATTTTCGCGCCCATCGGCTTCGATTGGAAGCTCAGCGTCGCGACCATCACGGGCTTTGCGGCGAAGGAAGTCATTGTTTCGACGCTTGGCATTCTCTACCGCGCTCCCGAGTCGGAAGAGGGCGGCAGCGGGACGCTTTCGGATGCCCTTAGGGCCGATTCCCACTGGAACCCGCTCCTGGCCTTCGTGCTCATGATCTTTACGCTCGCCATACCTCCCTGCATAGCCGCGATGGCGACTATCAAGGGCGAGCTCGGGTGGAGGTGGCTCGGCTTCGAGTTCCTATTCCTTTTTGCGGTCGGCTGGCTGCTCTCCTTCGCTGTATTCCAGATCGGAAGCCTCGCCGGGCTCGGCGTCGCGGCGAAGGCCGCCGCCGGGGGCGCGCTATGAGCGGTGCGCCTGGCCAGGGGACGAAGGCCGAGCTGCTGCTCGCCGGGAGGCGACGGTGCGAGAGCGGCATTTTTAGTATCCGCTTGAAATGAACCAAATTATGAACTATAATATTCGCAGTAATGGTTCAAAAAGGAGGTTCAGAGTGAAGTCAATTACTATTCATGGAATAGATAGTGATCTAGATAAGAAAATACTCGAGAAATCAAAAGAATATGGATTAAGTCAAAATCGAACAGTTAAGTTCATTCTTAAAAACTCGTTGTTATCTGATACACGGGCCTCAAAAAGGGAAGAATTTTCTGATCTTTTTGGCAAATGGACCACAAAGGAGACGGAGGAATTTGATAAACGAATTATGGATTTAGAATCGGTGCATGATGCCGATTGGGCGCGATGAAAATATCACTAGATACTAATGCGTATAGCGGGTTCATGAATGGCAACCCAATAATTCTTGATTATATAATTGAAGCTGAAATTGTATATGTTTCAACAGTGATGCTGGGAGAGCTATTTGCTGGATTTCGTGGAGGTAGAAAATATTCTGCAAATATTGAAGAACTAAAGTTATTTTTACTTAAAGATGGGATACGAACAATTGATGTGACAATTGAAACTTCCGAAATATTCGGGGAAATAAAAGCAGAACTCAGTAAGAAAGGTAAAATGATACCAATTAATGACATATGGATAGCCGCTCATACAATAGAAACTGGATCAAAATTGCTGACCTATGATGCGAATTTTAAAAATATTACAAGGTTGCGAGTCTGGGATGAACTTAAATAGTGCTGCTATAACAATATGTTTCGGAAGAGGGTCGTATACCCCGCAGCTGCTACGGTGTATCATTTAGGTTCATACATAGGTCTATGAAAATATTGGTATTTCAATAAGTAAATTCCGGCAAATCCAGTGGAAGAAAGCCGGCACAACAAGTAGAGTCGTCCTCCAAAACAAGAAGATAATGCCGGCAAAACAAGTTGAGAATTCCTCCAAAACAAGTAGGGAATTCCCCAAAAACAAGTTGAAAATTCCATTTTTTCTTTTTGAAAAGTAATAGGTAAAAAGTGGGGCCTGCCCGCACTGTTAATTGACTAAGAGGAGCACTTTTGTCTATCTTAATCCTACCAAATCCATAGGGAAAGTATGGTAACTGTTGGTTGCAGGGAGGCAGGATTGACAGTCGAAGAGGCTCGCAAGGCGCTGGGGACCGTGCTCGACCCCGAGCTTGGATATTCGGTTACCGAGCTTGGGATGATATACGGTGTAGAAATAGATGGGAATAAAGTCACCGTCGACTACAGTCTCACATCCTTTGGCTGCCCCTTGGCAGAGGCCATGGAGGCGGATATTCGGGCCTCGCTGCTGGCCGTCGATCCGAGCGCGATCATTCTAACGCGTCTGGTCTGGAACCCGCCCTGGGGGCCCCAGCGCATGTCCGAAGCCGTTAGACTCGAGCTCGGCTACCCTCTATAAAATGGAAAGGAGTTTTTCATGTCTACATTGAGCATAAAGGAACTTAGGGCAGACATAGACGGAAAGCCCATATTGAAAGGGGTCGACCTCGAGCTCAAAAGCGGCGAGATCCACGCCCTCATGGGGCCGAATGGCTCGGGGAAGTCCACCTTGGCGAACGTGATCATGGGCAACCCTCGCTATACAGTCACGGACGGCAGCATCGAGCTCGACGGCCGGGACATCCTCGCTTTGCCCGTCCAGGAGCGCGCGAGGCTCGGCCTTTTCCTCGCCTTTCAGTACCCGGTCGAGATACCGGGCCTCGGCATGGCCAAGTTTTTGCGACGGGCCGCGGAGACGAGGTTGCCTGAGGGAGAGCACCTCAATGTCTCAGACTTCCTAAAGGGAGCGCGGGAGAGCATGGATTTCCTTTCTTTCGACCGAGCCTTCCTCAATCGAGCGCTCAACGACGGTTTTTCGGGCGGGGAGAAGAAGCGGGCCGAGATACTCCAGCTTTTGACGCTGAAGCCGCGCTTCGCGATCTTCGACGAGACGGACTCGGGGCTCGACATAGACGCGCTCAAGGTCGTCGCCTCGGGCATAGAGAAAATGCGCGGCCCCGACTTCGGAGCTCTCATAATCACGCATTACAGGCGCATCCTCGACTACGCGGTCCCCTCGATCGTCCACGTGATGTACCAAGGGCGCATCGTCCTCTCAGGCGGCGGGGAGATCGTGAAGAGCCTCGAGGAAAAGGGATACGACTGGGTCAAGGACCTCGTCGAGGCATCGGCCTCTAGCGAGGCCATCCATGCCTGAGCTCGCGGTCGACAAAGCCGTAGAAGGGCTGGGCGGCGAAGGCTATAAGTTCGGCTTCAGCTATCCCGAGCGCTCGGTGGTGAAGACCCGCAAGGGCCTCGACGAAGAAGTCGTGCGCGAGATCTCCGCGGCCAAGGGCGAGGCCCCGTGGATGCTCGAGTTCAGGCTCAAGGCCCTCGAGTCTTTTCGAAAGATGCCCATGCCGAGCTGGGGCGCCGATCTTTCGGCCATCGACTTCGACGAAATTTACTATTACTCGAAGCCTCTCGCCGAGCAGGGCGAATCTTGGGCAGAGCTGCCCGACGACATACGCCAGACCTACGAGCGCATAGGCGTGCCCGAGGCCGAGCGCAAGTTCCTGGGCGGCGTCGGGGCCCAGTACGACTCGGAGGTCGTCTACCACAAGATCCACGCGGACCTCGAGGCCAAGGGCGTCCTCTTCATGGACCCCGAATCGGGCGAGCGCGAACACGAGGACATCTTCCGTAAATACTTCGGGACCATCGTGCCACCCGCTGACAACAAGTTCGCCGCGCTCAACTCGGCGGTCTGGTCGGGCGGCTCCTTCGTCTACGTGCCCAAGGGCGTGAAGGTGGACATTCCCCTGCAGGCCTACTTCCGCATCAACACGAAAAGCTTCGGCCAGTTCGAGCGCACACTCATCGTCGTCGACGAGGGCGCCTTCGTTCACTACATCGAGGGCTGCACCGCGCCCGTGTACTCTAAGGACTCGCTGCACTCCGCGGTGGTGGAGATAGTCGCCCTGCCGGGTTCGCGCGTGCGCTACTCGACTATTCAGAACTGGTCCTCGAACGTGTACAACCTCGTCACCAAGAGGTCCAAGGCCTACGAGAACGCGACGATCGAGTGGGTGGACGGCAACATCGGATCGAAGCGCACGATGAAATATCCCTGCGTCATCCTCGCGGGCGAGGGCGCCCACGGCGAGGTCCTGTCCGTCGCCTTCGCGGGCGCGGGGCAGGAACAGGACACGGGCGGCAAGATGATCCATCTCGCGAATAATACGACGAGCGTGGTCACCTCGAAGTCGATCTCGAGGGGAGGGGGCGTGGCCACCTACCGCGGCCTCGTAAAGGTCGCGCCGGGACTCACGGGCATCAAGAGCAAGGTCGAGTGCGACGCCCTCATCCTCGACCCCGAGTCGAAGAGCAACACTTACCCGACCATGGACATCAAGTCCGACGACGTGCGCATCGAGCACGAGGCCAAGGTTTCGAAGATATCCGAAGAGGAGCTCTTCTATCTCCAGAGCCGCGGCATCGAAGAGGAAGAGGCCGCGAAGATGATCGTCGCCGGCTTCATCGACCCCCTCGTGAAGGAGCTGCCCATGGAATACGCGGTCGAGCTCAATAGGCTCATAGACATGAGTATGGAAGGATCGGTGGGATGATGAGAAGCGACGTGATCGCGTCGAGCGCGGTCTCCTGGATCGAGAGCCATAGGGCGGCGGCGGCGAAGGCTTGGTCCGAACTGCCCTGGCCTGCGGCGAAGGACCCTCTGTGGCGCTACAGTCCTCCTGCCCTTTTCGAGTCCGGATCTTACGCGGCCGACGGCGCCGTGGATTTTGCCGCGGGTCTGTCACCGGCATCCGAGAGATCCGAGTCGGGCGACGGCGCCTACGCAGAGGTCTTTCGTTTCATCGATGGCGCTCCCGCTTCGTGCTGCCTCGATGCTTCGGCTCCTAAGGGCCTCAGCGTGTCGCTCGGGGCGGAAGACTTCCCCTCATCGGCCGCCCACTTCCTGGGCGGGCCAGAACTCACGGACAAGCTGCGCTCGAGGCTCTGGGCCGAGTCCGGGCCATTCCTAGGAATCGAGCTCGGCGCGGGAGCCCAGCTCGAGAAGCCCCTGCTTGTGGACTGGGTCGATTCGCGCCGCGGCGTCTACGCTTCTCCCGTGATCCTCCTTCGCTTAGGCGAAGGTTCTCGCGCCCGCGTCATTGTCCGTTGGCGATCGCCGCGAGGTTCCGGCGCCGCGGCGGACATCCTTCTTTCGCCCGCACTCCTCGTGGAAATGGCGAGCGGCTCGGCCCTCGAGCTCTTCGAGCTTGCCGAGCTGTCCCATGCATCGCGACTCCTCGATTTTCCCCAGGCCATCCTGGGCAACGGTGCCGAGTTATCCTGGACCCGCGGTTTCTTCGGTTGCCGCGCCTCTCGCAGCCGCCTCGAAGCGACGCTGGAGGGGGAGGGCGCGAGGCTGGAGCTACGCGAGGCCTGCGCCGCCGGAAGCTCCCAGCACATCGAGCTTGCGGCGAAGATCAGGCACGTAGGCGCGCATACCTGGTCGCGCGTCGCTCTCGACGGCATCGCGGACGGCGATGGCTCGGCCATCGCTTCGGGTCTCCTCGCGATAGATAAGACCGCCACGGGCACGGATGCCTATCTCTCTTCCCGCCACCTTTCGCTATCGCCCAAGGCGACGGTGATGAGCATGCCCGAGCTCGCGATAGACACTGACGATCTTGTGGCGAGCCACGGCGCCACCGTCGGCAGCGTCGGTCCGGACGAGCTCTTCTATCTCGAGACGCGAGGGCTTTCGCCAGCCCAGGCCAAGGCTGCCGTCGCGGCCGCGCTCCTGTCTCGCCTCGTCGAGAAGAGCCCCGCAGAGCTCGCTAGCCATGTCGGCGAGCTCGTGGATGAGGCTCTCCATGGCTAGGCTCCTCGCGTCTTCCGCCTTCGAAGAAGCCGACGCAAAAGCCCGCGCGATCAAGGCCGATTTTCCAATCCTCGTAAACGCGCCGCCCGAAGGGATTCCTCCGCTTGTCTATCTCGACTCGGCGGCCAGCTCGCAAAAGCCCAAGGCGGTCATAGACGCGATCGTCCGCTACTACGAGAATACGAACTCGAATGTCCATCGCTCCATCCATCGGCTCGGGGAGGAGGCTACGGCCGCCCTCGAGTCCTCGCGCAAGGCGGTCGCCCGTTTCATCGGCGCTTCTTCGAGCGAGGAGATCGTCTTTACGCGCGGTACCACCGAGTCCTTCAACCTTCTCGCCTCGAGCCTCTCCAAGACCCTGTCTCCGGGCGACGAAATACTACTGTCGATCATGGAGCACCACGCCAACATCGTGCCCTGGCAGATGGCTGCGAAAGAGAAAGGGCTCGTCCTGAAGTTCGCCCCCATCGACGACCGGGGCGACCTCGATCTCGACGCCCTGGCCGCCCTCATCGGGCCGCGCACGAAGCTCGTGTCGCTGACGCATGTGTCGAATCTCTTGGGCACGGTGAACCCGATTTCACGCATCGCGCGTATGGCTCACGCAGCTGGCGCTCTCTTCGCGGTGGACGCGGCTCAGTCGGCCCCACATATGCGCGTGGACGTTTCCGAGCTCGGCGCGGATTTCCTCGCCTTTTCCGGCCACAAGCTTCTCGGGCCAATGGGAGTCGGCGTACTCTATGGTAGGCGTGATCTCCTCGAGGCCTTGCCACCCTACCAGGGCGGAGGCGAGATGATCTCGAGCGTCACGACCGAAGGTTTCTCTACGAACGTGCTGCCATGGAAGTTCGAGGCGGGCACTCCCAACGTCGAGGGCGCGGTGGGGCTCGAGGCCGCGCTCGTTTACCTCGAGGCACTCGACCTCGACTGGGTCGAGGACTGGACGGCGAGCCTCGCAACCTACGCGGCCGGAGCTCTGTCTTCATTGCCCGGGGTCTGCGTGCATGGCTCGCCGCGAGAGCGCTCAGGCCTCTTTCTCTTTACGCTCGAGGGTGTCCATTCCCACGATCTCGCCGCCTTCCTCGACAAGCGTGGTGTCGCGGTCCGGGCGGGCAAGCATTGCGCGCATCCGCTCGCCGACCTCCTCGGGCTCGACTCAAGCTGCCGTGCGAGCTTCTACGCCTACTCGACGAAAGATGACGCGGACGCCCTCGTCGCGGCCGTGTCAGAGGCATCAGCGCGCGCTGCCGCACATGGAGGCATGTTATGAGCGACCTCGATGGCGAGATCGAGCGCGAGATCATCTACGACCACTACTCACACCCCCGTCACACCGAGACGATGGGAGATGCGGGCTGCCTCCTCGAGAATCCCTCCTGTGGCGACCGCCTGCGGCTGCGCATCGCCGGAACCGATCCCGTCGATCTGCGCTTCGAGGGCAAGGGCTGCTCCATCAGCCAGGCCTCCGCCTCGATGATGGCCGAGCTCCTTTGTGGAAAGAGCCGCGAGGAAGCGATAGCAATTGCCGAGTCCGTGCTTGCAGCCTTCCGCGGCGAGAGTCCGCCCGAAAGCCTTGATTGCTACGGCGACATCGCGGCTCTTGCCGGCGTGGCTAAGCTCCCTGTGCGCGTGAAGTGCGCGGCCCTCGCCTGGCAGGGCGCGCTCGCGGCGCTCAGGCGGGCCGGGTGATCCCGGGGCTTCCGAATCGTAGCCGGTGTCCCGTATAGTTGGGATACACAGGAGGTTTTCGATGCGGACGATAGTCGTGTACGCCTCAGTCTCTGGGTTCACCAAGCGTTATGCCGAATGGATTGCCGAGGATCTTTCGGCCGACATCATTCCGGTCGCAGAGCTCAAGAAAACCGAGCTCTCCGGCTATGATGTGCTTATATACGGTGGGTGCCTTCACGCCGTCGGCATCAGCGGGTTGAAAAAGATCAAGCGCTGCCTCGATGGTGACTTCGGGGGAAGGCTCATCGTCTTCGCGACCGGCGCTTCTCCCTTTTCAGAGCGGGCGGTCGAGGAAGTCAAGGGAAAGAATTTCACCGACGCGCAATGGTCGAGGATCAAGTTTTTTTATTTCCGCGGGGGCTTCGACTTCTCAAAGCTCGACGGTCCTAACAGGCTCATCATGACATTCTTCAAGTGGGCGTTGCAGAAAAAGAAGGACAAGACCGAGGACGTCGCCCAGATGCTCGAGGCCTACGATCATCCGATGGACTACACGGACAGGGGGAGCATCGGCGAGCTCGTCCGATACGCGAGGTCGTATGGCCCGTCGGAACATGGAGGACATGTATGACGAAAGTTGTGCTGCTTAGGCATGGCGAGAGCGAGTGGAATAAGGAAAATCGCTTCACGGGCTGGACCGACGTCGATTTATCGGCCAAGGGAGTCGAGGAGGCCCGTTCCGCCGGAGGCCTATTAAAAAAGGAAGGCTACTCCTTCGATCTGGCCTTCACTTCGGTGCTGACCCGGGCCAACCGCACGCTCAACATCGTGCTCGAAGAGATGGGCCTCTCGTGGATTCCCGTCGTGAAGAGCTGGAGGCTCAACGAACGCCACTATGGCGCGCTGCAAGGCCTCAATAAAGCGGAGACTGCGGCCAAGCACGGGGAGGCCCAAGTGAAGATCTGGCGCAGGGCATACGACGTCGCCCCGCCGCCCATGACACGCGAAGATCCCCGCTACGCCGGACTCGATCCTCGTTACGCCGGCCTGGACGAAAAGGACATTCCTCTCACCGAGTGCCTCAAGGACACGGTCGGCCGCGTGCTCCCCTTTTGGGAGAGCGACATAGCCCCGGCCATCATTGCGGGGAAGAAGGTCATCGTAGCCGCGCACGGGAACAGCCTGCGCGCTCTCGTGAAGTACCTCGACAAGGTGGGCGACGACGAGATCGTGGAGCTGAATATCCCCACGGGCGTCCCCCTCGTGTACGAGCTCGATGAAAACCTTCACCCTTTTCGCCATTACTACCTCGGAGACGCTGCGGCGGTAGAGGCCGCCATGGCTGCGGTGGCGAGTCAGGGGAAGCAGAAGTAAAGGCCTATTCCCAAACCATGGGTGTTCCGATAATATAGTAATACCAAGTAATACTACTTTGACCGCATCACATAGACGGAGGTTTGCGCCTTGAGTATTCCCATCACGCTCGTTACCGGCTTTCTCGGCTCCGGCAAGAGCACCCTCATCAATCGAGTCCTTTCCGATAATCCGAGCATAAAGTTCGGCCTCGTGATCAACGAATTCGGTGACGTCAAGCTGGAGAGCCAGATAGTCGAGGCCAAGGACGAGGACGCGATCACCGAACTCTCCAACGGATGCATGTGCTGTGTCGTGCGCTCGGACCTGATCAAGACCGTCACGGGCCTCCTCGATAAGGCCCCCAAAACCGGGCACATCATCCTCGAGGCCTCGGGCCTCTCCGACCCTGTGCCGATAGCCAATACCTTTCTCAACGACGACCTGGAGGGGAAGGTCCACTTCGACGCCATCATTTGCGTCGTCGACCCGATCAACTTCCTCTCATCGCTTGACAACTACAGCGTCGCCGAAACGCAGCTATCCTACGCGGACTTCATCCTCCTATCGAAGACCGACGTCGCGACCGCCGAGCAGATCGAGGAGGCGAAGAAGCTCATCCTCGCGGCCAAACCCGACGCCCGCATACTCGAGCTGGGGGACGATTTCCCCACCGACTTGGTCTTCGACACCTCGAACGTCGACCACAGCGATCTCGCCGGCCTCGAGATCGAAGAGCATCACCATCATCACGATAATGACGACGACGATGATGAGCATGAAGATCATGAGCACGAGGGCGAGAATGTTTACCATCACACCCACGACTCCGTGGATACCCTGTTTTACAAGACCGAGAGGGCCCTCGATCTCGATCGCTTCGGCATAGTCCTGCGCGACCTGCCCCGGGAGATCGTCCGCGCCAAAGGTTTCCTGCACTTCTCCGACCGCAAGGCCGCGAAGAACAAGTACATACTTCAGATGGTCGGAGCGAGGCCCGTGCTCGACGCCAAGCCTTGGGATCGCGACGAGGAGAAGCAGAGCGCCCTCGTGTTCATCGGCAAGGGCTTCGACAAGGAGAAGCTCCTGCAAGAGCTTCGCTCCTGCGAAAAGAATTGAGACGAATTAGGCTTTAGCGAACAGGGCGACGACGCGATAGCCGAAAAGATCGCGCGCCGTCCCCGCCTCGCTCGAGACGAGAAGCTTGCCCGACTCGGGGTCCCAAATGCGGAAGTCACCGTTAGCGTCGAGGCGAGGCTCGAGGAAGCGCACATGTTCCCCAAGGACCATGCCCCGATCGTTGACCTGCGGATGACTTCCCCAACGCTCGGGATGACCGACGAGCCACACTATGGCGCCGAGGAAGCGCGGATCGTTCTGGGCGAGAGCGCGAAGCTCGGCGTCGTCCGCCTTCATCTCGCGCGCTTCGTAACGGTCTGCCAGGCCAGCGGCGGATAGGCGGCGCTCTATCTCGGCGACCACGACGGGAGGGTGCGTCCCATAATTGTTCCAATGAATGACGCCCCCGCTCCTTCGGCCGCCCTTGATATCGTCGCAGACGAAAGCCCTCTCGGGATCGTCTCCCGAACGAGGAATTGTAGAGAGTATCTCGTCCTCGCTCGCTCGAATCCCCATGAGGCCGAGCGAAAGCCGTGTGAGCGCAATCTCGCAGCTTAAAGCGTACTTCTGCTTGTACCCGGGGAAGTTGGCGGCCAGCCAGACGGGAATATCGGCTTTGCCCAGGTTCTTCGCGCTCACCGCCTCTGTAGATGATGTGTTGTGCGATTCCGCTATTATCTTGAGCTTGCTGCGCGCGGGGATCGTCTTGTAGAACCAATAGGCGTCGTCGAGCGGGAGACGGATGCAGCCGTGCGATGCGGGCTTCCCGAGCTTGGCAGCTTCTGACTCGATGATGCGCCCATTCTTGTCCATAGCCACCGAGTGGAAGAGATAGGTCCCCCCGATGAAGCCGACCCAATACTTCGCGCCTTCCTTGTACTGGGCCGAGTAGAACCATTCGCCTTTCTTCGCGCCGCTCTCGTTGATTATATAATCGCCTAGCGGCGTGTCGTCGTCGCCGTCTATGAGGCCCGTCGAGCAGACCATCGTGCGGATTAGCTGCCCGTTTTCGTAGACGTAGGTCTTCTGATCGGCGATCGAGACGACCACCGAATAGGCGCCGCCGTTCGCCTTCGCGGCGAAGGTGGGAAGGGCGCAGAGAATGAGCGCCGCGCATAGGCGCGATGAAAGCCGATTCTTATGACGCACGAACACCTCTCATGCGTCGCGCGGGTGAATGCCGCGCGACTATTGTCACATTATACTCTTATCGACCTTTTTACGACGAGGCCCTCGCGGTGACGGTCAGGTTCAGGAAATCGGGCCGTATCCTGATGTCGCGAAAGCCCGAGAGCTCGAGAAAGTCCCGTACTTCATCCGCCGTGTAGCCCGCGGCAATGGACGATTGCCAATATTTTCCCATGGGGCCGAGTACGAAGGCGCATTGAGCCTTCACGAGGAGCCTCGCCGCGGCTCCGATGTCGCGACGCTCGTCCTGGAGGACGAGAGCGCCGCCCTCCTTGAGCGCGCCGCGGATCGCGGCGAAGGCGGCCCTCGGATCGTCCCAGTGATGCAAGGAGTCGCGGCTGTAGACGAGATCGAAAGCCCCTTTTACGGATTCACCTAGGCGCTCGGCGCGGCCTGTCGCGACCTGTATCCTTTCCTCGAGGTCTTCCTTGGCGATCGTCGCGCGATAAGATCTCACCATGTCCTCCGAAGCGTCTAGCGCTTCTATACTAATATCGGGCCTTGCCTTTGCGAGGATGATGCCGATCCAACCAGGTCCCGGCCCAATCTCGAGCAGCCGTGCGCCTTGGCAAGGGCGGCCTTCCTCGAGCGCGAAGCCGGCGAAGCGCTGGTACTCTCCCCATAGTCGCTTCCTCATGATCTCTGCGTAGCTCTCGGACGAAAGGCCTTCGGAGTCTTTGATAGCTCCGCACTCGGGAATCCTCTCTCTCGTTCGTTTCATGATGCCTCCTATAAAGATAGAATATACAAACTAGAATAATAAGACATACAAATCTGTCTTTAGCCGCTCGCAGGCTGAAGGCCTTTTCAGGACCGTTTCTTCGAAAGCAGGCCCGCGTCCAGCTCCGATAAGACCTCGCGGGACCAGACAAGCTCAGCCTCGAGATGGTGCTGGCTGTGCGAGAAGATAGCCTTCGCGGATGGCGGCACTTCGGAGAGCCGCATTCTCTCGGCCTTGTGCTTCTTGAGTCGCGAGACTTCGGCTTCCAGGACCGATACGCGAGCCCTGAAGAGGGCCGCCGCCTCCTTGGGCTTCAGCGCGTCCAGAAAGGCTATGCCTATGTCGATCTCGTGATATTCCTTTTCGTTCGTCTCGAGGCAGCCGCGCAGGAGGGCGAAGAACTCCTCCTCGCCCTCCCGGGTTATCTCGTAGACGGTCTTTTCCGGGCGCTTGCCTTCGCGCTCGACGGATATTTCCCGTATCTTGCCTTCTTTCGCGAGCTTGTCGAGCGCGAAGTAGATAGAGCCGACCGGGATCTTGGTCCAGTCGCCCATGTGCTCCTCGATGATATGCTTGAGCTCGTAGCCGTGAAGGCTTTCGTTCCTGAGCAATCCGAGTATGACTAACCTAACACTCAATATTCAGCCTCTTATATTCAAACTAGAATATAAATACTTCAGACTTCGGCGTCTGTCAAGCGGCCGCCGAGGAAAGCGATGCATGCACCGTGAATATGCCTGTTGCCGCAGCGCCGAGCGTTTCGCCGCCAACGGACGCCGCAGCACCGGCCGGCCCCGCCGACGCGACTGTCCTCCATGAGAATCTCGCCCCTGCCGAGCCGGGAAGCACGGGAATGGCCGTGGCGACGGGGGCGCCCCTATCGAGACTGTGTCGGGCCACTTTGCCCGGGGCCTTTCCCCCGGACCGCGGCTGGTCTATACTACGGCATGGACTACGAACGAAGGCATTTTGCCTATCTTGCGCGGTACAACCACGCTGCAAACGAAAGCCTCATCGCCCACCTCGAGTCGTTGCCGGCCGCCGAGCTCTCGAAGGATCGAGGCTCCTACTTCGGCTCCATACAGGACATCCTCGACCATATCATCACCTGCGACATTAATTGGCTTAGGCGTTTTCGCGAGCTCTTCCCGGGCGATGAGCCTTTGAACCGGCCGCGCCTTGAGCCGAAGGGCCATGCCTGGACCGAGGTCTCCTTCTCCGATTTCGCCGACTTCCGTCGCGACCGCGGGTTAGTCGACGCTATCTTCGAGGATTGGGTCGTTATGGCCGACGTCTCCCGCTTCGGCGAGGTTCTCGCGTATGCCGACTCCCATGGGCATGCCAAGCGCTACTATTTTTGCGATGCACTCGATCATGTGTTCAACCATCAGACCCATCATCGCGGCCAGGTATCGCAGATCCTCGACGAGCTCGGGGTCGAGCATGATTTCTCAAATCTCTTCGACTCAGCCGAACGGCCGTAGCGAGTCTGCACGTCACGGGTCATGCGTTCCGATCCTACTGAGCGCGGCGCCTTTGCTGGCTTTTTTTCGTCGACCGCGCTCTGCGTCCTCGTATGCCTCCTCGAGTCGTGGGGCAGTCCCGCCTGGTTCACGAGCTTCCCGCTCCGCTACGCCTACCGCTTCATGGACGCGCTTGGCATCTATGCTCTGTCGTGCGCCGCCTATTCCGCGATCATCCTTTTCCGAAGCGCGAAAGGGAAGAGGCTTTGTCCGCGGAGCCGGCGCCTTCTCTTTGCGCTATGCTTTCTCCCCGTCGTGGTGTATTCGGCTATGGTGCTCGCTGATCGCGGACTCGGGCACATAGACCTTCTTAAAGGCCTCGACGCCTTTCTCTGCTGGATCGCCATTGCGGCCACTGCCTTGCCCTGCGTCCTCCGCGCCCGCGACGAAGGCGCCACCGATAACCATCGCTTGCTTCGCCTAACGGCGATATCGGCCATCGCATCCTGCTGCCTCCTCGTCCTCGTTTCGCTAGCCAAGCTGTTCTTCGGGTTGCCTGGCATTGCCGCCGCGGCTCTCTATGCGCTCACCCTCATCGCCTTTTCCGCCCTAGCCTTCATCCCACGCCCCCTTCTTCCCGGCGTCGCGCAACGCGCGGCCGCAGGGAGGCCTGCCATCTCGGCGAAGGACTGCGAGGCCTGGGGAATCTCAGATCGGGAGCGGGAAGTCCTCGACCTGCTCATCGAGGGAAAGACCAATAGGGAGATCGCCGACGCGCTTTTCATTTCCTTGTCCACCGTGAAAACGCATATCGCGAGCGTCTTCGCCAAGACAGGAGCGAGGAACAGGGTCGAGGCCGCCAGGATCTTCGGCTTGGGCCCTCCGCCAAAAGGCTGATCGGGGGCTCGGATCGAGCGAATCCTACTTTCGGCCGATACGCCGGCGCGAGCTTATCGGTTAGCCTACGACCCGTAGCCAGGAGGCGCATATGCGATCGCTGTTTCAATCTTCCCTCCCCTTCGCCGCCATGCTCTGCCTCGCCCTTGGGAGCGTCGTCTTCTCCTGCTCGACGACGGGGCGCGTCCCCGAAGACGGCAAACCCTTCTTCGTCAACACCGGGATCGAAAAGGACGGAAGCGTCCGCACGATTCAAACCCTGGCTAGGATCGATAAGATCCTTCTCATCGACGAAGGCGATCGCTCGAGGCGGACCGAGGTGCCGAGCGGGGCGTGGAGCTACGACCGCGAGAGCTCTGAGCTGCGCCTTGCGCGGGAGTCCCCCTATAGGAGCACCATCGTACATGTCGAGGGTCTGCCCGAGGCGCCGGCTCGCTTCGTCATGCCGAAGGGTGCATCCCTCGAAGAGACTTTCGTCGCCGTGGAAGGCCGCATGGCGATTCGGGGCTACGATTACTCGATCTCGCGATCATGCATCGTCTTCCGCAAGGACTTCGATCCCGCCGGAATGGAGTATTGCATACTGTTCAAGACGCCCGATGGCTCGAGCTCCATGAGCAATTGGAGGAGCGAAGACTCCGACGCCTTGGCCTATCTTCAGACGCAGTACTTCGCCGACGCGCTCGCGAAGAAGAACCGCGAGACGAAGATGGACTACTTTCTCGACCCGAGCTCCTTCGAGGACGGCGTGCCGCGCGTCGTCTATCGCGACCTCAGTCCTGAGGAGATAGCCGCGTCCGCGGGCTCTACCCTCCCCGTAATGAAGCCGAGGTTCTCGGCCACGGACGAGGCCCTTTCCAAAGAGGTGGGCTTCGACGCGCGATTGCCTAAGTCGGTCGGCCTCGGCGCGGGCAGGAAGAATCTGGCCGCAGGCGGCCGAATGATAGAGGAAAGCCAGGAGGCCGGCGCTCTCAAGCGCGTGGTCACGGAATTCTACGGTCCCGAGCTCGCCCTTCCCGGAGAGTCCGACTCGATCGAGGTCAGGCTTAGCGCCTCGGCCCTCGAGGAGACAGAGCCCGCCGACGAGCGCCTCATCGTCGAGCGCGCGAGGCTTGTGCTCGGGGTCCCCGTCGACCTCGTGCGGGCCTGGGCGATTCATCTAGGGCCTGGGGGCGAAGAGCCGGCGCCCGTCGTGCTCGCGACCTATTCGTGGAAGCGAGGTGGCGTATATTCCCAGGTCTCCTGCGAAGACGTTTTGCGCTCCGATGCCGAGCGTCTCGTCTCGAGTATTGTCGCGCAACGCTTCTAAGGATAGAATTGCGGCATTCGGAGGATACCGCAATGCCCAGCCGCGATGACGCTTTGCAACTTTGGCGAAAATACAACGACGACGACTTTCTCTACCGCCATGCACTATCGGTAGAGGCCTCCATGCGGTATTTCGCCGCCAAGTACGGAGAGGATCCGGAGTATTGGGGCCTCGTGGGCTTACTGCACGACATCGACTATCAGAAGTTCCCCGAAGAGCATCTCAAGCATAGCCGCGAGATGCTAAGCTCCGCCGGCTACTCCGATGACTTCATCCGCGCCGTCGAGAGTCACGGCTACAGCATTGTCAACGAGATCGAGCCCAAACTCAAAATGGAGAAAGTTCTCTTCGCGGTCGACGAGCTCACGGGCTTCATCTCGGCCTGCGCCATAATGCGGCCTTCTAAGAGCGTCCTCGACATCGAGGTGAAGTCGGTCACGAAGAAGTTCAAGACCGCCGCCTTCGCCGCGAAGATCCGCCGCGACATCATCCAGAAAGGAGCCGATATGCTCGGCCTTCCCCTCGAAGAGCTGATAAGCGAGACGATCCTCGCGTTGAGGCCTGTGGCGGCGGAGATCGGGCTCAAGGGCAATCTGTAATCGCTGTGACGATGCTCGCGAGCCTCCGCTCCAAGCTCGTCGCCTACATCCTCGCGATCACCTTCCTCGTCCTGGTCTCCTTGGGCGCGGCCTCCTTCCTGACGATGCGCGGTTTCCTGAGGGAAAACCAGGAGGAGACGACGCGGTATAAGTTGCGCATTGCGATGGACAACATCGACCGGGACATGGACAGGCTGGTCCGGCTCGTCAACTATTGCTCTATTGCGCAATACGTCACGACCTTCGTCTCCTCCTCCGATAGCTATCCCGAGGACAGGAAGTTCAAGGCCCTGTCCGCCTACAACACCATCCGCGACGCCGCCTACGGCAACGGGCTGGACACCTATATCGACAAGTTCATTGTCGGAGGCTTCACCGGCCACTCGATTCAATTCGGCATAGTCCAGGGGTACCATACCGACTATGAGATCGCCCTCGGAGAGTTCCGGGCCAGGGGGGTGAGCTCGGGAGAGTTCAGCTGGCCCGCCGGCCTCGCGGCCGAGCCTTTCTTCTACTCCGACAAGCGCCTCACCATCCCCTTGGTCAAGGGCGTCAATGCGGACGATAAGTCCAATCGCCTCATCGGCTTCGTCTTTATGGCTGTCAACCAGGATGTCATCGGGCGCTTCCTCTCGCGCTACGACCTCGAGGCGGGCTCTCGGCTCTATATCGCGATCGGCGACGCGATCTACACGATCGGCGCCCCCCTCGCGGGCGCCCTGGACTCGAGCTTCAGCCTCAAGGGCGCCGAGAAAGCTGTCGTCGACTCGGGCCTCGCGAAGGCGGCCCTCTCGGGGAAGCAGAGCATCGAGGTCCTAGACGGGCACTCGAAGGAGGAACTCGTCCTCTACCGGGGCCGAGGCACAGGATGGGTGCTGGCGCAGAGCCTGCCCCCAATCAGACTGTCGAACCAGACGCGGAGCCTAATCCCCCTCGTCTTCATCGTGGTGGGCTCGATCCTCCTCCTTGTCGCCCTCGTCCTCGTCACGGTGAACCGCACAATCAACCGGCCCATCGACCGCATCAACCGGCGCGTCGCCATCGTCTCGAAAGGCGATTTCTCCTATGATCCTGATATCGAATGGGACAACGAGCTCGGGAACATCGGTCGCGCGGTCAATAACCTCTCGCGCGACCTGGAGGGGCTCATCGAGCGCCGCATCGAGGACGAGAAGGCCAAAAAGGAGCTCGAGTTCCGTGCCCTCCAGAACCAGATAAACCCGCATTTTCTCTATAACACGTTGGGCGCCATCAAGTGGATGGCCGAGATCCAAAAGTCGCTCGGCATAGGGGAGATGGTGAACGCCCTCGCGTCCTTGCTCCGCCACGCCGCTCAGGGAACAGACCGCCTCGTGAGCCTCGAGCTCGAGCTTGAGCTCGTGGGCGAGTACTGCACCATCCAGCGCTATCGCCTCGCCAATCTCTTCGATCTCGAGGTCGACATAGGTGATCCTTCGCTCAGACGCTGCTGCATCGTGCGCTTCACTCTCCAGCCGATAGTCGAGAACGCGATCATGCACGGGATCGAGCCCAAGATGGCGCCCGGCCGCATCAGGATCTCGGGCAGCAGGCCGGGGCCTGGCCTCGTCCGCATCGAGGTCGAAGATGATGGCGTTGGCATCGCGGCCTCGCGCCTTCCCGGGATTCTGGGCGACGAGGGCTCGGGCGGCGACAGCGAGTCCTTCAACCGCATCGGCCTCGGCAACGTGGACGCCAGGATCAAGCTGGCCTTCGGCGAGGAGTACGGACTCTCGATCGAGAGCGAGGAGGGCGCCTGGACGAGGGTGTCCATCCTCTTGCCCTGTCTCGGCGATGGGGAAAAATGATGTACTCCCTCTTGATCGTCGATGATGAGCCCCTGTCGCAGGTGGGCCTTCGGTCCATGCTCGACTGGGAGGCCCTCGGGGTGTCCATAGTCGGGACCGCCCCGAACGGCGAGTGCGCCTTCGAGTTGATAGTAAAGCTTAAGCCCGATATCGTCATTACGGACGTTCGCATGCCCATCCTCGACGGACCTGGCCTGGTCGAGCGCTGCCGCGCCGAGCTGGAGGGCGGGGGGCCGGAGTTCGTCATGCTCTCGGGCTACGCCGACTTCGACGCTGCACGGCGGTCGATGCGCGGCGGGGCCGTGGATTACCTTGTCAAGCTCGAGCTCGACCAGGACGGCCTGCGCGTAAGCATCGAGAAGGCCAAGGCGGCCGTGCGCGAGAAACGGCGCTTGGGACTCTCGTCAATGGCGCAGCCGGGCAGGCCGGCGCCCTTCGCGGAGGCAGCGCTCGCCCGTCTACTCGCCGGGGGATATGCGGACTCGGAGGAAGCCCGCGGAAGCCTCGAGCGCTCGGGTCTCTCCGTGGAGGACCTGCGCGCCGCTGCGGGGGAGGGCGAGCGCTGCGTCGCCTCGCTTCGGGCGCATTATGCGAACGAGGAGCGGCTCTCTGAAGAGGAGCGCATGCGCGCCTACTGCTGCGCGATCGACCTAGTCAAGGAAGTGGCAGGGCGCGAAGCCGCAGTCATCACCGTGCCCTTCGACGTCTCTTCCTTCGCCGTTATCCTTTGCTTTTCCGCGGCCGAAGGCGTCGCCAGCGGCGCTACTTCGGCCGCGGTCCGGGCCGCCAGGGCGCTCGGTCGCGCCATCGATATAGCCGAGAAGCTCTTCGGCGTCGCACTGTCAGGGGGCATAGGCTCGGGCCGGCGCGATCTGCTGGGCGCGGCCGACTCTTACCGCGAGGCCATGCGCGCGGTCGCTTCGGCGACCGAGAAGCGGCGCCTCGTTGCCTTCGAGGAGCTGAGCCCGGGGCGTGCGGGAGCCCAACGCATCGAGAACGGCTCAAGCAGGGCTGCCGCCCGGCGTGCGGCCGTCGTCGACGCGGTGACGGAGCGCTCGGCCTCGGGCCTCCGCGCGGTCTTCGACGAGGCCGTCGCCGAGCTCTCCCCACCGGCTCTTCCCACTTTTGAGGGCCCCTCGAAGGCGGAGACCCTCGAGCACTGCTGTGAGCTTCTATACCCCATGCTCGAGCGTCTTGAGTCGGGCGAGGCGATCCTCTCCGCCCTCTTCCCTGATGAGGCAGAGGGCTGGCGCTGCCTCTTCTCCGCCGACTCTCCGGCCCAATTCCGCGCTTGGCTCGAGACCGTGAAGGAGGGCCTGGCCCTTCGCTTCGAGTCGTCGCAGTATCGAGGCCGTAATCCCCTCGTCTCGGGCGTGCAGAAGTACGTGCGCGAGAATTACTCGTCCCGGCTCTCCCTCGTCGACGTCGCGAAGCGCTTCGAAGTTTCGCCTAATTACCTCTCGGCCCTCTTCAAGAAATACGCGGACATCGGCTACGCGGAGTTCGTCGCCCAGGTCAAGATCGAGAAGGCGAAGGAGCTCATTGTCGGAGGGCGCTATAAAATGTTCGAGGTCGCCCAGCTGGTGGGCTTCGAGGACGCCTTCTATTTTAGCAAGGTTTTTAAGCGTGTCTCCGGCATGTCGCCGCGCGAGTACTACCTCAGCCAAGGCAAGCGCGGGCCGTCTCGGTCCGCGACCTCGGAGCCGGGTGATATATAAAAGCATCTTTTCATAGAAATACGCATGAAATTCCGACGAGCGAAGCCTTCGCCCGTTCGACTGTCTCGAAAAACGCCACCTCAAGTACAGCAAATCGTACCTATTTCCATGTCGAGAATCGGGAAGCGGTCGTACCATAATTGAACTCAAGGAGGTTTTGATGAAAAAGCTCTGTATAATTGCCGCGCTCATGATCGTGGCGCTCTCTATATCGGCTGCCGACAAGGTCAAGCTCAAATTCGTAGTGTGGGACCTTAACCAGACTACCTATATACAGCCTGTAATCGATGCCTACAAGGCCGCGCATCCCAACGTGGATTTCGAGCTCATTAACATCCCCGCGAACGACTACGACCAGAAGATAGCCGTCATGCTCGCGGGCGGCGACGACAGCGACATCATTTCAGTCAAGGATATTCCCAGCTACGCGGGCATGGTCGCCAAGAACCAGCTCGAGCCGCTCAACGCTTATGTCACGAAATCGAAGGTCGACCTCGCCCAGTATTCGGGAGTGATCGACCAGATCGTTGTCGATAAGAAGCTCTACGCCCTGCCCTTCCGCAGCGACGTCTGGATCATGTATTACAACAAGGACGCCTTCGACAAGATGAAGGTAGGCTATCCCACCAACGATATGACCTGGGAGCAGTACGCCGCGCTCGCGCGCAAGGTCTCGAACGGCGAGGGCGTCGACAGGATTTACGGATCGCACTACCACATCTGGCGCTCCACCTGGCAGCTTCCCGCCGTCCAGGACGGCAAGAATTCCATCATCTCGACCGACTACTCCTTCATGAAGCCTTATTATGAGATGGTCATCGCGATGCAGAAGGATAAGACGATCATGGACTATGCTTCCCTCAAGGTGGGCAACATCCATTATTCCGGTGTGTTCTACAACGGCCAGATCGCCATGTTGCCCATGGGCTCCTGGTTCATCGGCACCCTGATCGCCAAGACGAAGGACGGGACCAATACTCAGAAGAACTGGGGCATCGTGAAGTATCCTCACCCGGCCGGAGTCCCCGCGGGTACGACCGCTGGCACCATCACCTCCCTCGCCATCAATGCTAAGTCCGCCAACAAGGCCGCCGCCTGGGACTTCGTGAAGTATTTTAGCGGCCCAGAGGGTGCGACAATCCTCGCCAAGCTCGGCACGTTGCCCGCCATCCGCAACCAGGCTGTGCTCGACGCGATCAAGAAGGTCGAGGGGTTCCCGCAGGATAAGAACTCCGGCGAGGCGCTCGCCACCAAGACCGTCCGCCTCGAGCTGCCCAATCACCCCAAAGCGGCCGACATCGACAAGATCCTCTCCCAAGAACACGAACTCATCGTCACCGGGTCGGAGAGCATCGACCAGGGCTTGGCCAATATGTCCAAGCGCGTAAAGGAAACCCTCGCCGCCCAATAGCGGCTTGCAATTCGCTTATCGAATGACTAGCAACCATGGAACGCGGCTTTACGAAACGTTGTGTGGTTGCCATTAATTGGGAGTCCTGAATGACTGCATCCGCGAGCAAAGCGCTGAAGAGTAACGCGATCGCTTACAGTTTCATCCTGCCGAACCTGGTGATCTTCGCCGTCTTCACCCTTGTCCCGATAGCCTTCGCCTTCGCCCTTTCTTTCATGAAATGGGACGGGGCGAATCCGATGGTCTTTGTCGGTCTCGGGAATTTCTCGCGGATGCTCCATGACGAGAATTTCAGAATCTCCCTTTTAAACACCCTCTACTTCGTGGTCGGGACCGTCCCGACCACCCTCGTGTTCTCACTTCTCCTCGCGGTCCTCCTTAATCGGGAATTCGTGGGCCGCAGTTTTTTCCGCGCCGCCTTCTTCTTCCCCTTCGTCGCCTCGCTGGTGGCCGTGTCCGTCGTCTTCAACATGATGTTCTTCCCCTCGATGGGGCCGGTAAACAACATTCTGCGCGCCATCGGCGTGAGCAATCCGCCCGCCTGGTCGGCCTCGGTCCAGTGGGCCATGCCGACGGTCATGATGGCGTATGTCTGGAGGAGCGTCGGCTACTACATGATCATCTATCTCGCCGCCTTGCAGGGCGTGCCCCATGAGCTTTACGAGGCGGCCCGAATCGACGGGGCCACGCCAGGGCAATGCTTCCGCAAGATAACAGTGCCGCTGCTCACGCCGGCGACCTTCCTCGTGACGATTCTCCTCACCATCGCGAGCTTCAAGATTTTCGACCTCGTCCTGGTGATGACGGGAGGCGGCCCGGGCCGGGCGACCAACGTCCTCGTCTATACTATCTATGACAGCGCCTTCCTCTCCTTCGAGTACGGCTACGCGAGCGCCCAAGCCATGGTGCTATTCCTGATAGTCCTCGCCATCACGATCCTTCAATTCCGCGGCGAGAAGAAATGGGTGGCTTACCTATGAACGACGTCCAACCATCCATGCGCCAGCAGAATAGAGCGCAGTTGTTGCTGCTCTATTTCGTCCTCATCCTGCTCGCTGTATTCATGCTCGTGCCCTTCGCGTGGATGGCCTCCGCCTCCCTCCAGTTGGACAAGGACGTATTCCGTTTTCCCTTCCGGTGGATACCCACGGTTCCGCGATGGAAGAACTATGAACTCATCTGGCAACGTATCCCCTTCCTCCTTTTCTTCGCGAACACCGCCAAGCTCGCGCTCATCATCACTTTCCTCCAGCTCGTCACGAGCAGTCTCGCCGGTTATGCCTTCGCGCGCCTGGATTTCAAGGGCCGTGATATTATCTTTCTGGGATACATCGGCACGATTGCCATTCCCTGGCAGGCCTACATGGTCCCGCAGTTCATCATGATGAGGAAACTGGGCCTCTACGACACGCACCTGTCCATCATCATCCTCCAGGCCGTCTCGGCCTTCGGCGTTTTCCTCATGCGCCAGTTTCTCATAGGCATACCGAAGGAGCTATCCGATGCCGCACGGATCGACGGTCTCGGCGAGTACGGGATCTACGCACGCATCATGCTGCCCCTGTCCAAGCCCGCCCTTGCTACGCTTACGATCTTCACCTTCGTGGGCGTATGGAACGATTTCATGGGACCGCTCATCTATTTCTCGAGCGAGAAGCTCAAGACGATCCAGCTCGGCCTGCGCATGTTCATCTCCCAGTACTCCGCCGAGTACAGCCTCATCATGGCGGCTTCCTTGGTGTCGCTGGTGCCCGTCTTTATCCTCTTCCTGTTCATGCAGCGCTACTTCATCGAGGGGATCGCGAGCACAGGGGTCAAGGGATAGCGCTCGCGCGCTGGGCGGAGGGTTCCGTGAAAGTGGATACGAATTTTCTCGAGGGTTACAAGGGAGAGGGTGATGCCCGAGGCGTCGCCCGAGGCGTCGCGGATATCCTTTCCCGGTGGAAGGCGGTCCCCTCGCTGCATCCTTGCCTTCTCCCCGAAGCTGTCGATGAGAGAACCTGGGCGCGGCTGCGCGAGGATCCCTTCGGGCGCGAGCGATTAAGGGCACTCTTCGCCGAGGCGGACGACGCGCTGCGCGACGCGCAGCTCATCCCCGAGCTGCCCTTCTCCACCTTCATCCGCTTCTATCGCGACGGCGACCGGCTCGAGTACGAGGATCTCTATTTCGAGCGACGACGGAAGCTTCAGCTCTTCGGTCTCGCTGCTTTGGCCTCGCCGGGGCCCGATGGCGACTGCTATGTGCGCGCCCTCGAGGATATCCTCTGGGCCATATGCGGCGAGTACTCCTGGTGCCTGCCGGCCCACATCCATCAGCCGCCTTGCAGTACGCGACCCAATGAACCTCCTCCCGCCGATCGCTTCGTGGATCTCTTCTCCGCTGAGACCGCCTTTGCCCTCGCTGAGCTTCGCGGCTTATTGGGCGTCCGCCTCGCTCCCGAGGTCGCGTATCGCGTCGGCCGCGAGGTCAGGGTGCGGACGATAGACGGCCTTCTCGCCGGGGGCTATCGCTACGATTGGGAGAGCGCGCGCCACAACTGGGCGGCCGTCTGCTCAGGCGGTGTGGGCGGCGCCGCCCTCTGGCTCCTCGACGACCCGAGCGAACTCGCGAAGCTATTTGATCGCCTCGGCTCCCCCTTCGACTCATACCTTGCGGGCTTCGCCACCGACGGCTCTTGCCTCGAGGGCATGGGCTACTGGACCTACGGGTTCGGCTATTTTGTCGCCTTTGCTGAGCTTCTCCGCGAGCTGAGCTCCGGCGCCGTGGACCTGCTCCGCGCCCCGAGCCTCAAAGACAAGTTGGGCGAAATAGCCCGATTCCCGCAGCGGAGCCGCCTCGTTGGCGAGGCCGCCTTAGGCTTCTCCGATGCGTCGTCGCCCTTCCGTTATCCCCTCGGGACGATGTGTCGCCTCGCCTCGCGTCTTCCCGGCACACTCCTCCCCGATTTTCGCCTCTCCGAGGAGCTCGCATACGATCACTGCCGTCGCTGGGCGAGTGCCGTGCGCGACTTCGTCTGGTTCGATCCCGAGGCGCCTTCGCTCGAAGCGGCCGAGCTGGGGCGCTTCGCGACGACCTGGTTTCCCGACGCACAGTGGGCGATCGGTCGCGTTCCTACTCTCGAGCCGCCGGTCGCCTTCGCGGTCAAGGGCGGGCACAACGATGAGCCGCATAACCATAACGACATAGGGTCCTTCGTCCTCGTTGCGGGCGACGAGGCATTTTTGGACGACTTCGGCGCCGGGCGCTATGATCGGGGCTACTTCGGGAGCGGTCGATACGAGTACTTCGTGACCTCGTCCTTCGGGCACTCGGTGCCGATAGTCGACGCTCTCGGCCAACGCGCAGGAAAGGAATACATGTGCCGCTCCGCGCGCTTCGAGTCCCGGCCCCTCGGCCTCGCCGGCGCCTTCGAGTTGGCCGGGGCATACGGTATCGCGGGCCTCGAGTCGCTCGAGAGGCGCCTCGACTTTGATGTTTCCCGCGAGGTTCTCTTGAGGCTCGAGGACGAGTATTGTTTCGCCCTCTCGGGCAGGCGGGAGATAAAGGAGCGCTTCGTGAGCCTCCTGCCGGCGCGCATGGATGGAGAGGGAGGAGTCTCAATCGTGGGGAAGGGCGGCGCCCTTCGATTACTCGCGTCGGCGAGGCCTTCTCTCGTCGATATCTCTGAGCGATCCTTCGAGGCGCATCGCGGACCGCCCAAGGTTGCGACTGTTGTCGATTTCGTTTATGAGGCCGACGAGGAGGCTTTTGTCCTCGCCTTCGAATGCCGCCTGCTGATGGAGAGAGCATGAAAAGCTGGGACCTTCCTATATCGCATAACGCTCTAAAGACGAGAGACGACCTTTCGCTTGCTCTCGCACAGATCCTGGAGCCGCTCGAGGGCCATCTCGTGCGTGGAGGCTCTGGCCTCCACGTAGCCAACGGCTCGGCCCTCTATAGCGATCAAGTTTCCCTCCTCGAGGGCTTCAGCCGCCTTCTCTGGGGCCTCGCGCCCCTATCGGCCGGCGGCGGCAGCTCTCCTATGATGGCCCCCATGCTTCGGGGCATTGAGGCCGGCGTCGATCCCGCGAGCCCGTACTACTGGGGCGTCGGCGGGAACAAGGACCAACGCTACGTCGAGATGGCCGCCTTCGCTTTAGCCCTCCTCATCGCGCCCGATTCCTTCTGGGAACCTCTTTCCGAGAAGGGCCGAGCGCGTCTCGCGGCATGGCTCGGAACGATCAACGGCGTCGAGCTCCCCCCCAACAACTGGGAATTCTTCAGGGCACTCGTGAACATCGCACTCATGCGCAGAGGGCGTCCCTACGACGCGTCGCGTCTCGAGAAAGGCCTCGACTTCATAGACGGGCTTTACCGATCAGACGGTTGGTACCTCGATGACACGAACTACGATTTCTATAACCCCTTCGCCCTGCATTTCTACGGCCTCGTCTATGCGGCCCTCATGGGCGACGCCGATCCCGATCGGGCGGGACGCTTCCGCGAGCGGGCCAGGCTCTTCGCGCGGGAGTACTTGCCATGGTTCGGCTCCGATGGATCGATAGTCCCCTACGGACGCTCCCTTTCCTACCGCTTTGCGGTCTCGTCTTTCTTCTCGGCCTGCGCCTTCGCCGGAGAGGAAGTCCTGAGCTGGGGCGTTATCAAGGGCCTCGTGCTGCGCAATCTCCGTTGGTGGTTCGCCCAGCCGATCTTCGACCACGAGGGCATCCTGACGATCGGCTATCGCTATCCGAACCTCATCATGGCCGAGCAGTACAACTCGCCGGGATCGCCCTATTGGTCCCTCAAGACATTCCTCGCCCTCGCCCTGCCCGCGTCGCATCCCTTCTGGCTGGCCGAAGAGGAAAGCCTCCCGGGGCTGCCTGCGGTGTCTCGCAACGCGCCTCCCGATATGCTCCTATGCCGGGCGGGGAAGGCGGAGACGGATCATGTTTATGCCCTGGCGGCCGGCCAGTCCCTTTGCTGGATCGAGCACGCGGCCGCGAAGTATTCGAAATTCGCCTACTCGAACCGATTCGGCTTCTGCGTGGCTCACGGTTCCTTCGACCTGCCGAAGACCGGCTGCGACTCAATGCTCCTCTTTTCCGAGGGCGACGGCTATTGGCACGAGCGGCGCGATGCGCGCGGGCGCTTCTCCTGCGGCGACTACGTTCGCTCGACCTGGTCTCCCTGGCCCGACGTCAGCGTTACGACCTGGCTCCTCCCGTTCGGCGAGTGGCATGTCCGCGTCCACGCGATCCGTTCGTCCCGAGTTCTCGAGACTGTCGAGGGTGGCTTTTCCCTGCCCGACGAGAATGGCTTCGATCCTGCCCGCGATCCGACGATACGATCGGGCGAAGGCTCTCTTCTCGCATCCTTCCCCTGGGCCTGGGGCGGCATCGTCGACTTAGCCGGGTCTTCGGGGCATCCGCGCTCACCCGAGCTGCACAGACCCGACCCCAATCTCAATATCCATTACCCGAGGGTCTATATCCCCATCCTGCATGGGCACATCGAGAAGGGTTCCTCGTTTATCGCGTGCGCAGTCGCGGCTGGTGTCGGGCCGGGGGAGGGCCTGGCCGCGGCATCGAAGGCTCCTTCGTTCGACTACGACGCGGAGAGGGGGCTTGGCGTCGTGCGGCAGGGAGCGAGATCCGTCGAGCTGCCGATCGGCGCTATTTAGCTCGAGTTCCGGCGGGAGCGTTTTCCCCGGTGCCTCATTGCTAAATCACGACGAATCGGAAGAGGGTCGAATACCGCGCAGCGAGCTGTGTGTCCGTGCAGTAATCAATGTATGCTTTTTTGATATTAGAGATATTTGAAATAACTACTCATCTGTATTATACTACTCATAATTTTCATAGCTCGTTTGCTAGAGAATGGGCTGAATAGTCTTACTCTGTGAGGTAATAAAGTGAAAAGTCGCATAACAATCGTGTCGCGGATTGCCTTCACTTTCAGTGGCCTGGTCATAGCGATCCTCGCGACGATTGCTCTCCTCGTCGCCCTTAATGTCCGGCGCGACGTACGCGCGATAGTCGCCTCCGAATCCTTGGCGGTGGCAAAGGCCAGGGCTGCCCAGGTCGGAGAGCTCGTCGAGAAGCTTCACTGGCAACTCAACGCGCTTTCCCTCCAGCCCCAATTTCAAAGCAAGAGCAGGGCCGATATCATGAAGTATATCCGCGCCTTCGAGGGCAAGTTATCCCCCGAGATTGCATCTTTCTTCTTCGTTTGGCCCGATGGAGTCGAGGTCACCGCAGCAGGCGCGACAGCGAGCCTGGTCGATCGCGCCTATTTCAAGGCGATCATGTCGAAATCGACCGATTGGGCGATCGGCGCTCCAGCGGTGGGGAAGACGCTTCGCGTGCCAGTAGTCCCCATGGCTCTCGCTGTTAAGGATGAGCGAGGCGATGTCTTAGGGGCCGTGGGCGTCAGCATGAAGCTCGACACATTCTCCCAGATCATAGCATCGATCAAAGTGGGAGACTCAGGCTATGGCTGGGTCGTCGACGGGACGGGCCTTGTCATCGCCCACCCGGTCGCGGACGTGGTCATGAAGCTCAAGCTGACCGAGGCCGACAAGAGCTCCGGTTATAAGGGCCTGTCCTCGCTCGGCGAGAACATGCTCGCCGTCGAGGAGGGGAGTGGCTCTTTCCTTAGCGACAAGGGCGTCCAGATGGCCAGTTTCCACGCGAGGATACCCAATACGCCGAACTGGGTCCTCGGCATCAACATGCCCGAGACACAGATCCAGGCGGCCTCCACTCTCATAATACGCCTGTTCGTGTTCTCCATCGTCGGCGCCATAGCGATAGCGCTCGTCCTGACGCTCCTATTGGGCAAGTCCATCGCTAAGCCGATCGTCCGCATCGTGGGCAGCTTCAAGGAGCTCGCCGAGGGCGAGGCCGACCTCACGAAGAGCCTCGTGGCGGGGCGCAACGACGAGGTCGGCGATCTCGCCAAGGACTTCAACCGCTTCATCGCGAAGCTTAGGGAGATCGTCGTCAGCCTGAAGGCTGCGCAGGACGAGCTCGAGCGGGCGGGGGGCGAGCTCCGCGCGAGCTCGAGCGAGACCTCGGGGGCCGCGGCCCAGATCTACGAGAGCGTCTCGCGCGTCGGGGAGAAGTCCCAAAGGCAGAGCGAGAGCGTCGCCAGCGCCTCGAGCGCGGTCGAGGAGATCGCGAAGAACATCGAGTCGCTCGAACATCTCATCTCCGAGCAGGCTGCGAGCGTTACCCAGGCTTCCGCCTCGATCGAGGAGATGGTGGGCAATATCGGCTCTGTGACCTCCTCGATAGACAAGATGGCCGACGAGTTCGCCTCCCTCTCTTCGGCCGCTGAGGAGGGAATGTCCATCCAGGAGGCGACGGGCGCGCGGATCACCCAGATATCCGAACGTTCCGAGACGCTCCTCGAGGCGAACTCCGCTATCGCGAAAATAGCCTCGCAGACCAACCTCCTCGCCATGAACGCCGCCATCGAGGCCGCCCACGCGGGAGATGCGGGCAAGGGCTTCTCCGTCGTGGCCGATGAGATCCGCAATCTCGCGGAGACTTCCTCCGAGCAGTCGCATACGATCGGCGCCGAGCTCGCCCAGGTTCGCAAGGAGATCGAGGGGATCGTCGTCTCTTCGCGCGACACCGCGGCGTCCTTCTCCCGCGTCATGCAGAAGCTCGCGGATACGGACCGGATCGTTCAGGAAGTGAAGAGCGCCATGTCGGAGCAGAAAGAGGGCTCGACTCAGGTCCTCGAGGCTCTCAAGGCCATGAACGAAATTACGTCGAATGTCCGTTCGGGCTCGAAGGAAATGGGCGCGGGGAACGAGACTATCCTCGTCGCTATGAGCGGCCTGCGCGACACGGCCTCCGAGATACAAAAAAGCATGGAGGAAATGGCCGGCGGCGTGAAAGCCATAACGGCGAGCGCGCGCAAGGTTACGGAGATCGCCGAGGGAACGGCGGGCACGATCGGCCGCATGGAGGACGCGATCGGCCGCTTCAAGGTCTAGTCATAATTGACCAAGGCTCGCCGCCGGGCGATAATATGGAACCATGCTTGAAAAGCTCAGCGAGAAATTCAGCGATATAGCCAGGACTCTTTCCGGCAAATCATCGATCAGCGAGAAGAACGTCGAGGAAGCGGTCGAGCAAATCAAGCTCGCCCTCCTCGACGCCGACGTCAACCTCCGCGTCGTTCGGCGCTTCGTCAACGCGACTCTCGAGGAAGCCAAGGGCGAGAAGGTCCTCAAGGCCGTCAGCCCCGGTCAGATGTTCACCAAGATCGTCTACGACCGAATGGTCGGCCTCTTAGGCGACACGAGGGTTGACCTTCAGCTGCGCGGCCCCGACACGCAAAGCGTCATTCTCCTCGTCGGACTCCAGGGCTCGGGCAAGACGACGAGCGCCGCCAAGCTCGCCCATATGCTCAAGGGTAAGGGCCGGAAGGTCCTCCTCGCGGCTTGCGACCTCCAGCGCCCGGCGGCCGTCGAGCAGCTTTCCGTGCTCGGCGCTCAGGTCGGCGTCGACGTCTACAAGGAAGAGGGCTGCAAGGACGCGGTGAAGGTCGCCTCGGGCGCCCTGGCCAAGGCTAAGCGGGAACTTTACGACTTGCTCATCGTCGATACCGCCGGCCGACTCCAGGTCGACGAGGAGCTCATGGCCGAGCTTGCCCGCGTCCGTGACGCGGTGAAGCCACTCGAGACTCTCCTCGTCGCGGACTCGATGACCGGACAGGCCGCCGCGGACATAGCCAAGTCCTTCGACGAGAAGATCGGCCTCACCGGCGTCATCCTCTCGAAGTTCGACTCCGACGCCCGGGGCGGCGCCGCTCTCTCGGTCAAGTCGGTCACTGGCAAGCCTATCAAGTTCATAGGCACGAGCGAAAAGATGGAGGGCCTTGAGAGCTTCTTCCCTGAACGCATTGCGAGCCGCATCCTCGGCATGGGCGACGTCGTCAGCCTTGTCGAGAAGGCCCAGGCCGTCTTCGACGAGAAAGAGGCCGCCGAGCTCGAGCGCAAGATGTCCGAGGAGGGTCTCACCCTTGAGGACTACCTCGCGCAAATCCAGAACATGAAGAAGATGGGTTCGATGAAAGGCATCATCGACATGCTCCCCGGCCTCGCGGGGCAGGTGAGCGAGGAGCAGATCGACGAAGCGGGGGTGAAGCGCGAGGAGGCGATGCTTCGCTCCATGACCAAGAAGGAGAGGCAGAACCATCTCATCATCGGGCCCACGCGCCGCACGCGCATAGCCAAGGGTTCGGGAACCTCGGTCGCCGAGGTAAATCGGCTCCTTAAAAAATTCGAGAAGACTCGCCTCATGATGAAGAAGATGACGAAGAACAAGAAATACCAGCAGCAACTCATGGGCCAGGCGGCCAAGGGGCGCTAGGCGTATCCTCCCCGAGTTAAGGGCTTTACACAGGTTTCCTGTCTCGTTATACTCCCTTTCACTTATTCTACTGGAGCAATGATATGGCAAGAAAATGCGATATTTGCGGCAAGGGCACTGCTTTCGGGAACACTGTTTCCCATTCCAAGAACCGCACAAGGCGGACGTGGTATCCTAATGTTCTTGGAGTCAAGGCCGAGCTCAACGGCAAGGTTCAGAACATCAAGATCTGCACTCGTTGCCTCAAGGCCGGCAAGGTCGTCAAGGTTATTTAGTCGCTAACAGATTTATATCTGCAAGCTGGTGAAAGGGCGGTCTATAGATCGCCCTTTTTGTTATGTCTAGTCGAAATCGATCGTCAAGACGGCGGCCGGGCGGTCCTCTTCACACCGTCCGCAGCCAGACCCGCATCTCTCCCTCCCCGCGGTTTGCCCATTGGAAGTAGGGCAAGAGGATCGCCGTGCAGCTCTCGCGATGGAGAGGCTCGGACGAGTAGAGAGTCCCGTCAGCGAAGGCCATCTCCCGGTAAGCGGCCAGCTCGACCCTGAGGCTCTCCCCGAGGGCTACCGAGCTCTCGCGGCGCACCAAGGCCCGCTTCGACGAGTCGATGACGAGGCCCGCTAGCGTCGGGCCATTGTTCGCCTCTTCCGCGCAGAGCACGAAAGGCCCACGCGTCACGGCCACGAGACCCGCGGTGTCAGCGACCTCTGGCCGCGCACGGAGGAATCGGAGTTCCATGCCGAGTTCGAGCTCGACCTCGTCTCCCGGCTCCCATTCTCGGTCGAGAACGAGGTAGCCCCGCTCGAGGGTGGGTGACGGGACGCTCTCGCCGTTCAGCTTCACCCTGAAGGAGGAAGCCCAGACGGGCACGCGCAGCCTGAGCGCGCGCCCGGCCGAGCCCTCGACCACACGGATGGCGATCCGTCCGTCCCAGGGATACTCCGTAGCCATCGAGAGGACAAGTTCGCCGCCCTCCGAAAGGGGGATGCGGGCCTCGCCGGCCAGGTAGCCGTGGACCCAGACTGAGCGCCCATCGTAAGCGTAGGCATAGCCGCCGATCGAGGCTATGGTCCGCGCGATGTTGGGCGGGCAGCATGCGCAGCCGAACCATTGCACGCGCTGGGTTTTCACGTGCTCCTCGTCGCGGCGGAAATGCGCCTCGGCGGGCCTGACCTCGAGCGGGTTGACGTAAAAGAAGCACGTGCCGTCCGCGGACATGCCCGAGAGGACTCCGTTGTAGAGGACCCGCTCGAGTACATCCGCGTAGCGCGAGTCCGGGTCGATGAGAAGCATGCGCCAGGCCCACATGGCGAGGCCGATCGAGGCGCAGGTTTCCGCGTAGGCGCGATCCGAGGGCAGGTCGTAGTCGACGGAAAAGCGCTCTGCGAAGGCCTGGGAGCCGATCCCGCCGGTGACGTACATCCTGCGCGAAACGACGCTGTCCCAGAGACGCAGCAGGGCGGCCCGGAGGGCCGGATCGTCGCGCTCGCGGCAGTAGTCGGCCGCCGCGGAAAAGAGGTACATGGCGCGGACCGAGTGGCCTTCGGCGTCGCGCTGCTCGCGCAGGGGCGCGGAGGCCTGGAAATAGTCGAGCTCGAGGTGACGGTCGCGCGGACCGGAGCCGTTAACGGCGCGCTCGAGGTCGAAGTAGTTGGGCCTCGCCCCTCGCTTGTCTACGAAGAACTCCGCGAGCTTCCGGTGCCGCTCGTCGCGCGTTACGCGATACAGCTTGAAAAGGGCGAGCTCGATCTCGGGATGGCCGTCGTACCCGCGCCTCTTGCCGCTCTCCGGCCCGAAGGTCCGATCGATGCAGTCGACGTAGCGGAGCATGATGTCCAGGAATTTCCTTGATCCGGTGGCGAGATGATGCGCCACCGCGGCCTCGATGAGGTGACCGCCGCAGTACAGTTCGTGTCCCCACTCGAGGTCGGACCACCTTTTCTCCTCGGCGGCGACGCAGTAGTAGCTTTGGATATAGCCGTCAGGCTCCTGCGCCGCGCCGAGCAGATCGATTGCGCCGTCCACAAGGCGCTCGAGCTCGGGGTCGGGGCGGGTGGCCAAGGAAAAGGACGCCGCTTCGATCCATTTGGCGACGTCGCTGTCCTGGAATTTGAAGCCCTGGAACACTCCGCTGGATAGCCCCGCGGCTATGCGGAGATTCTCGATGGCGTGGCTCGGCTCGGCGCCGGGCACTTCATCGTTCAGGGCCTTCCACTGATAGGGCAGAACTGCCTCGGACACGAGGCGTTGGCGATCGGCCCAGAAGCCTTTCGCCACGTCGACGTTCGCGAAGCTCAATGCTGTGATTCCATCCATGTTGTGAAGCACACTACACCTACTTGCACTAAACAAGAACTCCCAGAAATAATAGGCATAGCGACGTATTCCGACCTGCAGTCGGAATGCGCGCGCGGAGGTAGGCCTGCGCTTCGCCCTATATTCGCTCCCCGCGACGCACGCGGACAACTGCGGTAACGCGATACTGAGTCCCGGATGGAGCCATCCCGAGAGGCTGCTGCCGTCATCGGTGCTCATCCTCGGACGCAAGGGTCGCGTCCTCATCGACGACGAGGGCGAGACGCTGGAGATCGTCCCCGGCCGCATGGTCCTCCTCGCCTCGGGGCGTCATCACCGCGGCGCGAGGCCCATCGACGCACCGGCCTCGTATTATTGGATACACTTCACGGCCTCGGCCGGCGGACCCGAGATGCTCACGGAGCAGGAGGCCATCACCATCTTAAGCAACCCCGATGTCCGCAGCCACAAGCTCGCGGAGGCGGCGCTCATTCCGCAATCGTTCGCCCCCAACGACCCGGAGCCGTTCGCGCAGGCCTTCCGCGACCTTCTCTTCGACCAAGAGTCGCCGTCGTATACGAGCCTCAAGTACCAGGCGATCTTCCGGCTATCCCTCATCAGGCTGACGGAGGGCTTCCTCGGATCGCGCTCGCTTCCCGGCAAGGAGACCCCCGCCGCAGACTCGTCTGTGGCGAGCATAGTATACCCAGTGGTCGCGTACATTCTCGAGCACCTCATCGACCCCGATCTCTCGGTCAAGACCGTCGCCTCGGCCCTGAGGCTCAACCCCGACTACCTAGGGCGCCGCTTCAAGCAGGTGATGGGCATATCGATCGGAGGCTTTATTTTAAGAAAGCGCGTGCAGTTCGCGCAGGGCCGACTCCAGGAGTCGCGCGATTCCGTGAAGGAAATTGCAAGACAATGCGGCTTCGCGACGACGCGCCACTTCATAAGGCAGTTCAAGTCCGAGGCAGGAATGACGCCGACCGAGGCTCGACTCCACTACCTCGCGCGCCATATTAACAACCAGTGACCAAGTCGGAATACGTCATCTAAAGTGTAAAACCGGAGAGTTCCTCGTTCGCGCCCGACCGTAGATACTGCATCTGAACCAGTATGCATCGCGAAGGAGGATTGTGATGAGAAAAGCAAGATTCGCCATCTGTGCGGCCCTGCTCGCCGCAGGCCTGACACAAGGGCTCGCTGCCGAGAACGTGAAGCTGACCTTCATGTTCTGGGGAAGCCCCGCGGAGGACCAGGCGATACGAAAGGCCCTGAAGGACTTCGAGACTGCGAACCCCGGTATAACGGTGGAGCCGCTCTATGCCGTATACTCCGGCGCGGAATACGACGCAAAGATGAAGGCCATGTCCGAGTCGGACACGCTTCCCGACGCCGGATATTTCGGCGGACAGTTCTACGACTATGCCTCCGCAGACTTCTTCCTGGATCTGACGCCGTACGTCAAGCGCGACAACATGGAGAAGGATTATTTGCCCCAGACCTGGATCAAGTATCAAGGTAAGATCATGGGCGCTTACACTGCCGCTGAAGCGCAGGTCATGTACTACAACAAGGACACGCTGACCAAGGCGGGCATACCTTTCCCTCCGACCGACTATAAGAAGGCTTGGACCTGGGACGAGGCGGTGAAGTACTGGACCAAGCTGACAACCGACACCAAGGGCAAACATCCAGGCGACGCCGGCTTCGACCCCAAGCACGTTGTCTGCTTCGGCGTCAACCACGAGGTGTGGTTCAGCATGCTTTATCCCCGCGTCTGGAGCGCCAACGGAGAGATTTTTTCGGCCGACGGCAAGGACGTACTTATCGACAAGCCCGACACGATAAAGGCGATCCAACAGCTCGCCGACCTACGCAACAAGTACATGGTCATGTCCTCTCCCGGCCTCACGGAGTACAACAGTACAGGCAAGACCGACCCGAAGGTCCTCCTCCAAAACGGCCAGATCGCGTTCTATGTCTCCGGCGCCTGGGAGATGCTCGATTTCGCCAAGATGAACTTCCCGCTCGGCGTCGGCGCGCTGCCCATAAGTGCGAAGCCCGCCCAGCTCTACCTGAGCGGCGTCAATGTAGTGTTCAAGAAGACAAAGCATCCCGAGGAGGCGTGGAAGCTGCAGAAGTGGATGATGAGCCCCGAGAAGACGCTCGAGCTCTACTCCGGCGGCCTGTGGATGCCGACGAAGGCCTCCTGGTACACGAACAAGGACGACCTGGCGAAGTGGCTCGACAACCCCGCCCACCCGAAGGGCTTCAAGGAGGCGGTCGTGGACTCCATGGCGATCGCCCGCAACGAGCCTATCGCCGTGAAGAATGAGAACCAGATCATCTCGGAGTACATCAATCCCGAGTTGGACAAGGTCTGGCAGGGCAAGGACACCGCGGAGAACGCCATGAAGCGCGCTGCCGCGGCGATCCGTTCCTCGGGCCTGCTGCAGGGTCTCTGGTAAGATAGGCGCCGCCGCCGTAGGAGTTTTTCGATGCGCGTTAAGAAGGAGACGCTCTGGGGCTGGATCCTCGTTTCGCCCCTCGCCCTCGGCCTCACGCTCTGGGTCGCCTTCCCGCTCGGAGTAGCCGTGACTATGAGCCTGTTCAAATGGAATATGATCTCGCAGCCTGTCTTCATCGGCCTACAGAACTACGCGTTCATGTTCTTCGGCGATCACCTTTTCTGGCAATCGTTGAAGGTCATGCTCCTCTTCACGCTCACCAGTGTCCCGCTGCAGATGATATTCGCCTTCGCCGCGGCTCTCCTTCTCAACGCAAATGTAAAGGGGATGGGTGCGTTCAGGACGATCTACTACTTGCCCGCGCTCATCCCCGCGATGGTCTCCACCGCCCTCTGGCTCTTCCTTTATAACCCTCAGTACGGACTCTTCAACCTCATGCTCGACAAGCTTGGCCTCCCGACCCAGATGTGGCTAACGGACGCCGGCATGGTCATTCCGAGCCTCGTGATCATGAGCCTGTGGAGCATCGGGAACGTCGTGGTGATCTTCCTCGCGGGGCTGCAAGGCATACCCAAGGAGCTCGAGGAGGCTTGCCTCATCGACGGCGGTGGCTTCCGCCACCGCATGCGCGCGGTCATTCTGCCGCAGATGAGTCCCGTGATCTTCTACAATCTTGTCATGGGCATCATCGGAGGCCTGCAAACTTTCACCCAGCCCTACATTATGACGAACGGCGGACCTTCGAACGCCTCACTGACCTACATGTTGCATCTCTACAAGCAGGCATTCCAGTTCAACAAGATGGGCTACGCAAACGCCCTGGCCCTCGTGCTCCTGCTCATTACGGCTGCCGTCTCGCTCCTAGTCTTCCGCACCTCGAGGTCGTGGGTCTATTACGAAGGGGACCGAAAATGAGCAGCATCGTCCGGCCGCGTCGGCGCCTCCGTTTCGACCGTTTTTTCCTGTACCTGGCCCTCTGCGTGGGAGCCGTCTTCTGCCTTCTGCCCTTCGCGTGGCAGCTGCGAAGCTCGATCATGACCATGCCGGAGATATTCAGCTACCCGCCCAAAGTCTTCCCCGCCTCGCCCCAATGGCACAACTATCCCGACGTATTTTCGATCATTCCTTTCGGAAGGTACTACGGCAACACCGCGGTCCTCGTGGCCTGGAACGTGATCGGTACCCTGCTCTCCAACATTTCGATAGCTTTTGCGCTAGCGCGCATTCCCTTCAAGGGACGCAAGTTCCTCTTCGCCTGCAGCATCGGCACCCTCATGATCCCGACTACCGTGACCATGATCCCGACCTTTATCGAGTGGAGCTGGTTGGGCGGGCTCAACACTTTTCTTCCGCTCATAGTGCCGAGCTTTTTCGGAAATGCCTTCTTCATCTTCATGCTCGTGCAGTTCTTCCGGACCATTCCCTTCGACTACGACGAAGCGGCGCTCATCGACGGCGCCTCGTATCCACGTATCATGGTGCAGGTGATCACGCCGATGGCGAAGCCGATCGTCGCAGTCATGGTCATCTTCACCTTCCTCAACACCTGGAACGATTTCATGGGGCCGCTGCTCTACCTCAACGACTCTAAGCTCTACACTCTGGCCCTCGGACTGAAGTCGCTGCTGTCCGGCTACAACTCCTACTGGCACATCCTCATGGCCGCGGCGACACTCGTGGAGCTGCCTCTCATAATAGTATTCTTCATCGGGCAGAAGTCTTTCATAGCGGGACTGACGATGGGAGGGATCAAGGGCTGATCCTGGCGGAATGAAGCCGCGCGCAGACTGCGCCCCGTTCATAAAAACCATATAGGAACTGTGGTTTTAAAGTGCGCCGGTTCTGGGCTTGTACCACGGAAGGCTTCTCTTTTGTGTGGTACACTCTCCTCGAGGAGGAGTCCCTTGCCCGAGCTGCCCGACCTTGTCCATATCGTTAGGGCCCTCGGTCCCGAGATCGAGGGCGCTCGTATCGTCCGTGCGACGGTCAAGAACCCTATAGTGCTGCGCCTTCTCGTGCCCGGTTCCTTTACTGAGCTCGTAGCGGGCAAAAACATCCGCGGCCTCGAGCGACACGGCCCATTCCTCCATGCTCGCCTGGAAACAGGATTGGACTTAGTGGCTCACTTGATGCTCGCCGGCAGGCTCAAGCTTGCTTCTCTCGGCGAGAAGCCGCTGCCTGCAACGGCTTTCAGCCTTGAGCTCGAGGGCGGGCGCGTCCTTTTTTACGGCGACGAGAAGTCCATGGGCAAGGTCTATCTGTGCCCTTCGGGGAACTTCGAGTCCATTCCCGGTTATCTGACGCAGGGCATCGATGTGGTGTCGCCTGACTTTACCTACGAGGCCTTTTCGGCCCTCATCGCCAAGAAGCGCTGCCAGGCGAGAGTCTTCGTCATGGACCAAACGAGTCTGTCCGCGATAGGCAACGCCTATGCGGATGAGATTCTTTTCGAGACAGGCATCCACCCAAAGACGAGCTGCCATTCCCTTCCCGAAGAGAAGAGACGCGCATTATACGACGCTGTTCGCTCCGTGCTCGCCTGGGGAATCGAAGAAGTGGAGAAAGCCGGAGCCCCTCTGGAGGATAAGGTTCGAGGCCACATGCGGGTGCGGGGCAGGGCGGGACAGAAATGCCCGCGCTGCGGCGCGACTATTCGCAAGGCCGGCGTCCTCGGCTTCGACTCTTTTTTCTGCCCGGTCTGCCAGCCAGACCTGGCGGGCAAGGGGCTGGATTGGAATAAGCTGCCGAAATGAACAGGCGCTCGATTTTTCAGCACTCGAGCTCAAGCCCGTCGTAGGAAGGATGGGCGCCGACGTCGGCGCCATGCGCTACGCAGTACTCTTCGAGCTCGGCATGAGTCGATTCGTGATCCATATGCGTGAGGTAGGTCCTCTGCGCGCCGATGCGTCTCGCCGCCTCGATGCCCTGGTCGAGGCTGAAGTGCGTGGGGTGGGGCTTTCGCCGGAGGCCGTTGATGACGAGGGTCTCGACCCCGGCAAGGAGGGGAAGGCTCGACTCGGGCAGCTTTGAGCAATCTGTGATGTAGGCGAAGCTTCCGGTCCTCCATCCGAGTATCGGAATAGTGCCGTGGAAGATCGGGACGGGGCGGAACTCGAGGCTCCCGACGCGGAAAAGCTCCGTATCGACTGCGCGCAGCTCGACCCGGGGCTTGCCCCCTCCGATTTGAGTCTCGCGGAAGATGTAGCCGAAGCGTTCGCGAATCTCGGCGAGCGTCCCTTCGTTGCCGTAGACCGGTAGCTCGCGATCGTGGGTTAAGGGTCGCACGTCGTCGAGGCCCCCGATATGATCGGCATGGGCGTGCGTGACGAGGAGGGCGTCGAGCCGCGTTATGCGCGCTCTCAAGGCTTGGAGCCGGAACTCGGGGCCCGAGTCGACGACCACTGATGTCGTACCGCCGTCGCTTTCGGCCTCGATAAGTATGGAAGCCCTATAGCGCGCATCGCGCTGGTCCGGCGATGTGCAGACGCGGCAGTCGCAGCCGATGACGGGCACGCCGAAGCTTGTGCCTGAACCAAGGAATAGTACGCGCATGGCGAGCTAGTATCCTCCGCGAGGCATCGTTATTCAAGTGAGCCTAAAGTGCTATTTCAGCTACATACCTCGCCAGGCCCCTTCATTAGGCTGCACAGAAGCGACCTCGAAGTAGAACAACTAGGTTAGCAAGTGATATGGCGGCTCGAACGAACTATGTATTTCGCTACATGCATACTGCACAGCCTTATCCAGGCTGATCGCGGATTTCTCTTTTGATGTGCGGCCTTGATGCAGAGAATGCTCGCGGAGGTTATGGGAATGCCGGCGGATCGTAGTCGCGCTCCGCCTTGACGCGCACAAGGTGAACGCAATCCTTCTTGAGCCGCCCCATCATCGCCTCCACGCTCGTCTCCGCGCAGCTCTCGAAACAGACGGTTTTGAACTCCCCCTGTTCGTCGAAATAGGGGGCGAGCACCGCGACGTGATAGTGGCGGTTGAGACCTCGTACGAGCTTCCCGTTGCGGCCCGAGACGCTTGCGAGGTAGATGTTGCCCGGCTCGCGGATCGCGAGGACGTAGAGCAGGGCCTTGAGCCCGGAAGCCTCATAGCCCAAGTCGAGCTGGTAGGCCGGGTAGCTGCGGTAGGCCGAGCTGCCGTTGACCGCCGCCTGGGCCGTCGCGTCGCCCGCGACGAGGGCGAAGGGAGAGATTCGCACGTCGCTCTCGGAGAGGGAATGCGGTCTCGAGCTCGCGCGGGCGTCGAGGAGGGCCTTCGCTATGTTGCGCGTCCAATCGAGGCCGAAGAAGGGATCGAGCGTCTCCTCGTAGCGCTCGGTCGATGTGGTCGCGCGCGTCGCGATGTGCTTCTCAGCGAGGGCGCGGGGATCAAGGAGCTTGCCGGTGAGCGGGCGGTAGAATCCGTCCGCGATCCAGGAGGCGAAGCCCGAGCAGTTGAGGCCAGCGTTCGCGGCCTGCGGCAGGCCGGTCGCGATATAGACTGGCCGCCCGGAGGAATCGAGCGCTCCGTCGTCGCCGTAGCGCAGGCCGGGGAGGCGCCTCCGGGTCTCGTCGACGAAGGCGCGGACCTCGCGGTAAAGGCCGGGACTCGGCGAGAAGAGCTGCCAATCGACAAGGCTGTCGGTCCAGGATTCGATGTCGGTCATCGTCGCCGCGAAGGCGCGGTCGAAGGCTACGGGCAGAGGCACTTCCCTGTTGAGTACGCCGCCGTAGACCACGAGGTCGAGCTTCGAGCGGTCGCCGTCGGGATAGATGCGGATAAAGGTGGACTGATCGCTGCGCAAGAATACCTTAGCCTGGATCGGCGCGCCGTCCGGCGAAGAACGCTTGAGCACCCAGCTGCCTTGCGTCGCCACCGACGGCTCGCCCTTCGCGGGCAGGGGCCCTTTCAGCGCCGTCACGATCGTGTAGAGGTAGCCGCCCGACTTAACGACGGAGAGCCTGAAGTCGCCGTACTCATTGGTTACGACTGCGGGCGAGCGGCGCAGAAGCTCGGGCTCGGATGCGGTGAAGAAGCTCTGCCAATAGGCCGCGCGGATGTCGGCGCTTTCGGGGAAATGGTCAAGCCCGGCATCGGCGGGTCGGCTCGCGTCCACTCGGCCCGCGACCAGAGCGTCCTCGGCGCCGGCCGAGATGGAGGCGTAGGAGAGGATGGCGAGGGTTAGTGCATAGCGAAGGCGTTTCATCGTATTATTCTCGGTTGTAATGTCTCTTCCCTTCAGTCCGCAACTGCGCGAGCCGATACTCGAAGACGACACACCATAGCGTACGTACACTGGAGCCTCGCCTCATGCTCGTTCCCCGTCTTTCGTTTCATCCCGCTATCCTCGTCGTGGCAGGGGTCGCCTTCGGCGCCCTCGCCCTCGGAGCTTCCGCCCTCGGCTCGACTCAAAGCTCCGTTCAAGCATCTGCGCGCTCGGCCGCGTCGGACCTCCGTTACTTGGGCGGGGTCGTTGTGCCCGCCTCTGCGCGCTATTCGCGCTTTCCGGCGCTCTATTCCCCTCCTCCTGAGGCATCGCCCGATAAAAGCCTGTGGCCCGATAAAGGGGCGCTCGATCTCGAGTCCCCCACCGTAGCCGATTCGCTGGGGCGTCCGCTCAGGGCCTCCGAACAAACCGCCCTCATCCCCGCGATCGCCAATAACCGCATTCTCGCCTTCTACGGGAAGCCCGATTCCAAAAGCATGGGCATCCTCGGCGAATATTCGAAAGAGGATCTCGCCACTATCATGGAGGGCTACGCCCGTCTTTACAAAGAGCAGTCGGGCGACGAGGGCGTAGTTTGCGCCTTCTATCTTATATATGGGACCTGTTGGCCGGGCGGAGAGATCGGCTACCTCAAGGATTCGACGGTGAAGGAGTATATCGACTTCGCCTCAGAGCATGGGATGCTCGTCTTCGTTGACCACCAGATTGGCAAGTATCCAGTCGCTGACGCCGTAAATAGGCTCTTGCCCTGGCTCAAGTATCCCAACGTGCATATCGCTATCGATCCCGAGTGGAGGACCGTGTCTCCCATGCAGGTGATAGGCAGTGTGAAGGCGGACGAGATCAACGATGCCGAGAAGGCTATGAGCGAGTACATCGAGGCCGAGGGCATCCCCGGCATCAAGATGCTTGTTATCCATCAGTTCCAGGACAGAATGATCTCCGAGCGGGACAAGGTGAGGGCCGATTACGACGGCGTCCTCCTCATCCACACCGCCGACGGCTTCGGCCCGCCAGCTCTGAAACGGGCGAGTTACGCCTTCAACGCAAAGGCACTTAATATACCAATCAAGGGCTTTAAACTTTTTTTTAAAACAACAGTGAAGGGCGCGGGTTACGACGAGCCCCTCCTCTTGCCTTCGGACGTGCTCGCCCTCGATCCGAGCCCGCGACTGGTGATATACCAGTAAAAAGCGCCTCACTTGTAGTCGGAGGCAGGAGTCGGCGCTATGCTACGAAGGCGGGTACACTTTTATAGGAGGAAATAATGACGGGAAAACGAAAATTACCGGCCTTGATCGCGCTCTTCTTTGCGATCGCGGTCGTGCCCACTTTCGCCGAGCCCCTCGAGAACGGAGAGCTGCTCCCGTTCCTCGGTTCGGCGCAGGCCATGGCTTACGGGCCTTCCGTCACCGCCCTCGACGCGCCCTGGGCGGACCGCTTCAATCCAGCGGCATCGGCGGCACAGGAGCGCACCACGCTCGATGCGGGCTATACCGCCCTCACCGATTTCGGCAAGGGCGAAGGCTGGGGCAGCGCTGGTGCCCTCGGCCTCTCTATCCCCAAGGCCTACGGAGTGTGGAACGCGGGGCTCGGTTTCATCTCGACGCCCACAACCATGACGAGCCTGCCCGTGGGCACGGTCGTTCAGGGATCGGGCGGTATAGCCAAGGACTTGCTATCCGACTTCTATGTAGGAGCCTCGGCCGACATCTCTTTCGGCGTCGACACCGCGGGCGCCTCCCAATGGGGAGCTGGCCTCAACCTCGGCGTTATGCAAATACTCGGCGACAAGGGCAGTTTCAAAGACCTCCGCTGGGGCGCTGTACTCTCCGACATCGGTAAGTCGTACGACTCGAACCTCTCGGCGCCTTTTACCCTTTCGGGCGGCGCCAGGGCGCTCCTCGTCCGGACGAGCGATTGGAAGATCGGCGTGGGCGCCGACCTTTCCTTCCCTTCCTTCCAAGACCTGGCCTTCGGCCTCTCGACCGGAGTCTCCTTCCGCGATGCGGTGACGCTCCGCGTGAACTGGAACCAGGACCTTCACGAGCTCTCCTCGAACTCCAACCGCAGTCTCATGCCAACCGTCGGTCTCGCAGCGGTCATCCCTCTCACGTCCGCATCCGGTTCCTACTTGTCCAAGCAGGGCGTGAATCAGGCCGACATCAAGCCGGCCATCGCCGCAGCTCCCCTTTACGGGAACGTCTGGGCCGTGGGAGGGAGCGCTTCCCTTGCGCTCGGCGCGGTCGATAAAAACCCGCCCAAGATCGTCGCTTCCTTCCCTGCATCGAAATACGGTCCGGCGTACATCTCGCCCAACAACGACGGCATACAGGATCAGCTTGAGATCCCCGTCAAGATTACCGACCGGCGCTATGTCGTCGGCTGGACCCTCTCTATCGCGAACGATAAGGGCGAGGTGGTCCGCAAGATATCCAACAAGGAATCCAGGCCCGAGACCGAAGGCGTCAAGGGATTCTGGGATCGCCTAACCTATGTCAAGAAAGGCGTGGTGGTGCCGGACAAGCTTATATGGAACGGCGTCGAGGACTCCGGTCAGGTCGCGCCCGACGGCGCCTATACCGCGACGATCGAGGCCGTGGACGACAACGGCAACCGTGGCTCGGTCGGTCCCTTCCCCATCGTCGTCAAAGTCACGCCGCCGAAAGTCGATATCTCCGTGCCGGAGAATCCTCCGATCTTCGGCCCTGACGGCGTCAGCAGCAAGCAGACGCTTCTCATCAAATTGAGCGGCTCGGTCGAGGATCTATGGTCGGCTCAAGTGTTCGATGCCTCGGGCAAGACTCTGCGAACGCTCAAGTTCGAGAACGCGGCTCCCGCGGACTGGACTTGGGACGGCAAGGCCGACGACGGGAAGGTCGTTCCCGACGGTGTTTACTCCTTCTCGATCTCGACGACGGACCGCGCGGGCAACTCCGCGGCCAAACGCTTCGACAATATCGTCGTCAACACGCAGCAGCCGCCTATCGGCCTCGTGATCGACCTCGCTGCCTTTAGTCCGAGCGGCAACAGCGTAAAGACCACCGAGACCCTCTTCCCGAGCGTGCCCGTCAAGACAGGCATCGTCGGCTGGCGCCTGTCGGTCCTCGACAAGGCCAATCGAGAGGTATGGTTCCAGACGGGCGACGATGCGACCTCCCTTAAGGACCGCATAGCTTTCGACGGCAAAGATCCCAACACCCTCAAGACGCTGCCCGAGGGACAGTATCAGGGCAAGCTCTCGGTCTCCTACATCAACGGCTTCAACGCAGTGGCCAGCTCGCCCTCTTTCGTGCTCGACGTGACGCCACCCTCCGGTACGGTCAGCGCCGACAGATCTGCCTTCAATCCTGCGGGGGCTCAGGGCCAGAACACCGTCCATTTCCTCCAGAAGGGCGTCAAGGACGCCAAATGGACCGCCGAGATATCCGGCTCAGACGGGAAGGGCGTAAGAACCTTCTCATTCCCTCTCGCCCCGGCGGCGGATGTGGAGTGGGACGGTACCGACGATGCTGGCAAACCCGTCGCCGATGGGGTCTATGTATATAGGCTCAAGGCCATGGACAATGCCGGCAACAGCTTCGCTTCGGACCCCGTCACGGTCTCCGTCGATACGGCCAAGAAGGCCGTGCGCCTGATCGCCGACTACAAGGCCTTTAGCCCTCTGCCCGGCAGCCCCAAGGATCGCCTTACGCTGACCGCCCAGGTCCAGGCCAACGAGAAAGTCAAGTCGTACGAACTCTCCATCGTGGCGCTCGATGCGCCCACGGTCGCCGCCGGCTCGGCAGTGCGCACATGGAAAGACAGGCGCGGCGTGCCCGATACCTTCATTTGGGACGGCAAGACTGACGCGAAAACCAGGGCGCCAGACGGCCGCTACACCGCGCACCTCACGGTCTCCTATCTCAACGGCGACTCCGCGGACTCCGAGACATCGGGCATCCTTCTCCGCACGGTCGCGCCCTCGATCCAGCTTTCCGCATCGCCCCTGCTCTTCTCGCCGACGGAGAGCTCGAAGCTCAAGGTCGTCAATTTCTCCCAGAAGTCGGTACCCGGCGACGATTGGACCGGCGTCCTCTCGGGCTCCGACGGCAAAGTCGTGCGCACCTGGACCTGGCAGGGGCAGGCCGTCGACTTCGTGTGGGACGGCAAAGACGAGGCAGGCAATATAGTCCCCGATGGTATCTATCGCTACGATGTGACCTCGACGGACGTGGCCGGCAATAAAGGCTCGGGCTCGGTCCCGGCCATCACGGTCGACCAGCGCCAGGTCCAGGTTTTCGTCACCGCCTCCGAGACGGGCATCGCGCCCAATGGCGGCCTCAAGAACAGCGTTAATTTCAATCTCATCGTCAAGCTCCGCGAGGGTATCGATACCTGGCGCTTCTCGATCGTCGGCGAGGACGGAACAGAGAAGAGCGTCTTCTCGGGCAAGGGAGACGAGGTGCCCAACAAGATCGTCTGGGACGGCAGGGACTCGTCAGGCGCCGTGGTCCAGGGGCTATATTACGGCAAGTTCGCCGTGGACTATCGCAAAGGCGATCATGCCGAGGCTCGCACCGGCAACATACTCGTTCAGACAGATCCGCCCAGGGCCGAAGTGAGCCTGACCCCAGAGCTCTTCAGCCCGGACAACGACAGCAGCAACAGCGACCTCACGATAGGCCTCAACGTGAACGACAAGAGCGATATCGCCTCGTGGAGCTTCGAGGTGCACGAGGTGGCGGTGGTCGAGGGTGCGACTCCGGACACGAAGCCCGCGGATCGCATTTTCAAGTCCTGGGGCGGGACCGGAACCCCGGCCAAGACCATCACTTGGGACGGCCACTCCGACAGAGGCGAACTCGTCGAGTCCGCGACCGACTATCCCTTTGTGTTCACGGTCACCGACGCCCTCGGCCTCACCGCGAGAGTCGAAGGGGCGATCTCCGTCGACGTACTGGTCATCCGGGACGGCGATAGGCTCAAGATCAAGGTGCCTTCGATCGTATTCAGGGCCAACGGCGCAGATTTCAACGGCCTCGACGCCGACACGGTGGCCAACAACACCAAGGTCATTAAGCGCATCGCGCAGATCCTCAACAAGTTCCGTGACTACAACATCCTTATCGAGGGCCACGCGAACAGCGAAGGCAAGATCGGCGGCTATAGCGCGGCTTCGATCGCCAAGGAGGAGACGAGCGAGCTCATTCCCTTGTCCACAGGCCGCGCGGAGCTCGTAAAGAAGCTCTTAGGCGACAATGGCGTCGACCTCAACCGCCTGTCCACGAAGGGCATGGGATCGAGCGAGCCCGTCGTCGACTTCAAAGACGCGCAGAACCGCTGGAAGAACCGGCGCGTCGAGTTCATCCTCATCAAGAATCAGGCCGCGACCCCAGGCTCTGCGCAGTAAGATCGACTAACGCGCTGAATAGAGGGAAAGGGGCCGTCCGAAAGGACGGCCCCTTTTTTCGTGCGCCCGGCCATGACGCAGCTCCTTATCTATCAGGGGGGCCCCAGTGCAGCCGTAGCTGAAGCTTCGCTTCGACACCCGCGGCAAAAGCGGCCGCACCCGAGAGGGCTGTCTTCGCGCCGAGGCGGTAGCTCGTGTAGACGAGCTCGGCTCCGAGCGCTAGTTGGGCGCCTAGGAGGCGCCAGGGAGTATCGAGAAGGGTCGCGCCTACGCCGAAGCGATTGGGCCAATCCTGGGGCTTCGCGGCGACGCTCGCGCTTCCATCCGTCCCGGGAAGGACGGGCTCGTCGAAGAGCAAGAGGCAGCCGACTATGGCTCGCAGACCGTTCCCGAGTCCTAGGCAAAGGTCGAAGCGCATATTCCAGGTATCGAAGGAAGCGTCGTAAGCCCCGCCTGCGCGGAGCTTCGCCTCGAAGGGGTTCCACTCGACGCCGCATAAGGCCGAGAGTTCGCCTCCTCTATAGGGCGAAGACAGGCTGAAGAGTGGAGAGGCCTCGAGTTCGGCGACGAGATGAGGTTCCGAATCGAGCCTTCGCGGCTGTTCCGCATAGAGACAAGGCTTTCTCGCTAGTCCGTAAGCCAAGCAGGCACAGAGGACGAGCGCAAGGGAGTGAAAGCGGATGGACGGCATGCTGCCTCCTCGCTCCTAGTACGCGCGAGAGAAGGGGGGATGCTTGAGGGGGAAAAGTCAAATCTGAAGCTTGCGGAAGAGCGGCACACGGGCCGAGACGCCAGCATCGAGACCGGAGGATTCCCCTCGTTCGAGGTATTTGCAGCCGATGCCCGCAACCATGGCACCGTTATCGCCGCAGAGGCGCAGGGGAGGGAAGCGCACTTCGAGGTCGCCGCGACTCGCGAGACTGTGGCGGAGGTATGAATTGGCCGCCACACCACCGCCGGCAACGACCTTCGTGATCCCGGTATCCTCGATCACGCGGAAGAGCCGAGAGAGGAGCATATCGATCGCCGCCTTCTGGAAAGAGGCCGCGATGTTCTCCGGGCTTGCCGCGGCGCCGGGGCGCTTGAACAGGTCGAGCTGGCGAACGCAGGCTGTCTTGAGTCCCGAATAGGAGACGTCGTAGCGGTGCTCTCCTTTGTGTAGGGAAGGCATGGGAAAGGAGAAGGCCCGTTCATCGCCCTTTTGCGCGAGTTTGTCGATCGCGACCCCTCCCGGGTAGCCGAAGCCGTAGTGCTTGGCGACCTTGTCGAAGGCTTCTCCCACCGCGTCGTCGATAGTCGTGCCGAGGACCTCGATACTGTCGAAGTCCTCGACTTTGCAGATGATCGAGTGCCCTCCCGAGACGAGCAGGCCGATGAAGGGATAGGCGAATGTCGCGACGGTAGTCTCGGTCGCGTTTGATTCGGCTTTGGCGCGCAGGCGCGAAGCGTAGAGGTGGGCGAGGATGTGGTTCACGCTGACGAAGGGCTTGTCGATCGACCACGCGAGGCCCTTGGCGAAGCAGAGCCCGACAAGCAGCGAGCCGATGAGTCCCGGCCTCGAGGTAGCGGCTACGCCGTCTAAGTCCGCCGGCTTGACTCCAGCCTCGCTTAGCGACTTTTCCACCACGCCGTAGATCCATTCGGAGTGCTTGCGACTCGCTATTTCAGGGACGACGCCCTGGTACTTTGCGTGGAAGGGGATCTGCGTGGCGACTATATCTGAAAGGATACACTCTCCGTCCTCGACCACCGAGGCGGCGCACTCGTCGCAGGAAGACTCAATCCCGAGAACTAGCATCGTCTTTGTCCGAGGGTACCTGATGCCGGGGGCTCATTCGTCATCGCCCTCGGTCGCCTCCTGGACCATGTAGCGGGAGATCGTGGACAAGGAGAAACCCTCGGCGATGAGCTGAGGATAGAGGTCCGTGAGGGCCTGGGCGAGCTCGGAGGACCAGACGTGGCCGATCATGATCGCGGGCCTATCTTTTTCCGAGCGCTTTTTGCCGTCCTCGACGGCCCGCGTGATCGATGCCCGGTCGGGCGTATTATCGAGGAACACATCGCGCTCCCAGTACCGTATTCCCTCCCGGCGGGCGGCGACGGGTATCGCCGATTCCGAGGTGGTGCGGGAGTCAAGATAGTAGATTCCTCGCTTTTTGGCAATCTCCGCGACCGCATCCATGAGCCCTAGGTCCGCGGTCGCCGCCGATCCCATGTGGTTGTTCATGCCCACAGCCCCCGGCACTGTCGCGAGGTTGGCCTCGATCGTCCGTTCGACTTCCTCGTCGCTCATGCCCAAGGTAATGGCTCCAGGGCCCGGATTCTGGCCTCCGATCGCCTGCATGGGCTGATGGAGGATGAGCTCTTTGCCAGCCGCGCGTATCGCCTTGGCCGCGTCCTCGCTGTGGGGCAGAGCCGGGAGTACCGCGACAGTGAGTGGGAAGGGTAGGTCGAGTATTGCCTTAAGCTGTTTCATGCTGTAACCAGCGTCGTCGATGACAAAAATCAGTGTACGTTTTGCCGATACAGTGCGAGTTCTGGTTTGCGGGCTCGGGCTCGGCCTGGGACTGGGTTTCGGACGATGGGAAGCAGTGTCTATTCCTTTACTATCCTTAGAATTATTGAGCTCTTTCGCTGGTTTGAAGCCGGTAATTTCCGGCAGTTGGGGAAGGCTCTGATCATGCTGTGGTTTGCTAGCTTCTCCGCTCGGCTCGGGCTTAGCCTGAGCCGCGGGTTCGGGCTCACTGTTCTCCGCCACTTCACCGGTCGCACCCTCGGCAGGAAGGTGCGGCGGTTCCTGCGCCTCGTCTTTCGTGGGGGCAGATTCATGAAGGAAGAGGCCGCCCAATACGATGGCGAGCGCGACTGCGACCGCCGCGATACTCAAAGAGATCGCGCTGCTTGGGGAAGCCCGTTTTTGGACTCGGCTTCGCTTACGGCTCGATGCGCGACTAGTGCTCGCGATGAGCGCCCTGGATTTCTTTCTGGTGACTGCCACAGTATGCCCTTATGATCGGCGCGGCAGGATCAAGAGTGAAGAAAAACACAAAGGGCACGGAAACTGGAATGGAAACGATTCTCTCCTCCTTAGTTATGACACGTAGGACAAGTCCTGGACGGGCGCGTTCTCCTTTAGTTTGCGCAGGGCGCGCTTTTCAATCTGCCGTACTGTTTCAGGCGAGATGCCCAGCTCGGCCCCGATGCTTTTGAGGGTATGCCGCTCGCCGCCTAGGAACTCGAATCGGTACATGAGAATCTGTTTTTCTTTTTCGAGGAGGAGCTCGAGCATGTCAAGGGTCTCCTCGCGGGTGCAGCTCTTTAATAGCTCTCCATCGGGACTGTAGCTATAATCCTCATAGACGTCGATGATCGAGCCCGATTCGTCGTCATCATCGTTTTCCAGTGAAACGAGGGTGGCTGCCATGCCCAGGAGGTCGGCTACCGCCTCTTCGGGGACGCGAAGCTCCTCGGCAATCTCGCCTACGCTTGGCTCTCGCTGGAGAGTTTGAGTGAGGGTGCTGTAGGTGCGCTGGATGCGCTTGAGGAGCTCTTCCTTACGATGGGGAAGGCGTATGGCTCGGCGGCTATTGACCAAGGCTCTCGTTATAGACTGCCTGATCCACCAGGATGCGTAGGTCGAGAAGCGCACTTGGCGCTCGCCATCGAATTTTTCCGCCGCCTTGATGAGCCCGATGTTTCCTTCCTGTATGAGATCGAGTAGAGGCATGTCGGGAGTAACGAAGCCGCGGGCGATTTTGACGACGAGCCGAAGGTTCGCCTCTATTAAATGGCTTCTTGCTTCCTCATCCCCCGCGAAGACTCGGCTTGAAAGATCACGTTCTTCTTCTGCGGTCAGAAGAGGGATCCTTTTAATTGCAGAGTAATAACTTCGTAGGCTGTCGTCACTCGAATTCGCAGCGGTTGGTGTTTTCATTATTGTCTCCGCTGTTTATAGAGCAAAATCCATGCCAGGTAGCGGAGAACATATCAATCGGCCTATTTTTGTATTGTAAAATGAAATAAATAGGCCTGCCCATGGATCAATCGTGAGCAGACCTATTTTAGTCTAGTTTTCTACACAAAACGAACAAAAAAACGTCTACGAAATAATACAGGTGTTTATGGAAGAAGTGAAGAACGAATCTCAGCTTGAGCGGTCGGGGTTTTATTCGTCGGGGTCGCTGAAGGAAAATCTCGAATGAAAGTGAAGAGCGCCAAAAGAGCCACTAGAACCACTACGAACTTACGCATTCACCTCTCCACATACAAACGATACTATACCTTCCATATAGCTCTTCAGCAACCATACAGCTGTATATAGTATGACTATTTTAAATATCTCAACGGATTCAGGGCCAAACTTCGTTTGAAAAGTCCGAAGTGTAGGTGGGGCCCTGTGCTGTAGCCGGTATTGCCCGAGAGCCCGACCACTGCGCCCTGGCTGAGCTGTTGCCCTACGGCGACCGAGGCTGACGATAGATGTCCGTAGAGGGTCTGGAAGCCGTCGGCATGATTCATGATGACATAGTTGCCATAGTTCGCGTTATAGCCGACGTCTTCGACGCTTCCTGCCATCGCCGCGTGGACCTGGGTTCCTGCGTCTACAGCGATATCGATGCCAGCGTGAAAGCGCTTGACCCCGGTGAAGGGATCGGGCCTATAGCCGAAGAACGAGGAAAGGGGGCCGCGGACAGGCCAAGCGACCTGCTGTCCTAAGGCTTGCGCGACCGCGACTTTCGGAAGTCGCGCTCCGGGTATGAAGATGGACTGTCCGACGGTGATGGTTCCGCTGCTGAGGTCGTTGGCATCGAGGAGCTTCGTCGTATCGGTTTTGAAGCGCTTCGCGATGCTGGCAAGGTTGTCGCCGGGGCGCGCCTTATACACAAGGCCGTTGATGTTCGGGATGCGGAGTTCGCGACCCTGTCTGACGGGGCTCGCGTCGGAGATGCCGTTCGCCGAGATGATCGTATCAGTATAGAGGCCGAAGCGCTTCGCAATCGAGGCTATGCTGTCGCCGGAGCGGACCGTATAGCTCGTCATCGCCATGGTGACGGGCGGGGGGGGGAGGCTTGGCGCATCCTGATCCGCGTCGGCCTTGCCATCGGCGAGCTCTGGGGAGACATAGTCGAGCAATAAGTCCTGGGCCGAGTCCTCCGCAGGCAGCAGGGCGTCCTTCGGCATCGGGAAGGCGGGCCCGTTCACGAGGGCGCTAATGCCCAAGCCTATTCCCAGGGCGAACGCGAGGACAAGCACCAAGAATGCGGCCGACTTCGGCTTAGGAAGGTGCCGGATCCTCTCTTTGAGCGCTCCAACCTTGTGACCGAAGCCCTGGCCCATTCCCGTTCCCAGGGTGCGTCGTCGGGTGTCTGCTTTCTTGGGGGCTCGGAAGGCTCGCCTGGCCACCTTTTCCGCGCCGAGGCTCGATTTCCCCTCGTTTTCGATGAGAATACGCCTATAGGGCGCAGTTCCCGTGATCACGGCTGGGCGATAGCGGAGTTCACTCGCTCTTCTTCTTTTGCCGATCTTCTGGCTTGCTATAATGCTTTCCATGGCTTCGTACCTGTCTTATCGACAATTCCGTGAGGCAAGTTTATAGTCAGAGTCTATTCAATGAGGTCCCGCACGTTTCGGCCAGGTTGGGCAATACTTGCCGCCGCCCTGCTCTTCATCGGCGCGAAGGCCTTCGTGCTCGACGTCGCGGTCGTCGACGGCCGCTCCATGCGTCCCACCCTCGAGTCGGGCAGTCTCGTCCTTGTTCTGCGCTGTGCCTATGGCATCCGCCGCCCTTGGGGCTCGGGCTACATCCTACGTTACGGAGCGCCGCGCAGGGGCGATATCGTCGTGGCCGCGAGCCCCCGCGACGGCCTTGCTGTCGTGAAGCGCGTCGCGGCCGCGGGGCCGCTCGGGCTCTCGGTAGCCGCGGGCCATCTTGTCGGGCCGGGCATCGACGCCCCCTTGTCGGAGGATCAGGCGATGCGGCTCTTAGCCGGGGTGGATCTGACCGCGGATGCCTTTTTCTTATTAGGAGACAACCCCTCTGAGTCCATCGATTCCCGCGATTACGGAGCGGTACCGATTGAGGCCGTCTCGGGAAGAGTGCTACTCTTCGGCTCGAGGGCCCGGTCATGAGTAAACGCAGCTTTCGCTATCGGTCCGTCATCGTTCTCCTCAGCCTCTGCGCGTTTTTCATCCTCGCCCGCTACGCCTATCTTGCGGCTACGGCCTCTGCGCCCACCGCCTCCGTCTCCGCCCAGGATCTCGAGCGAGGCACGATCAGCGATCGAAACGGCCGCGTCCTCGCCATGGACTCGCCGCTATACAACATTGCAGTCTGGCGGCCGGAGACGAAAAAAGCCGTCTTCCCCGGGGAGATCGCCCACCTGGCCTCGATCATCGGCGTTTCCGAAGCCGAGATACGTGATCGCTGGACCAATGGAAGCTCCGACTTCTTCTATCTCGTCAAGCGAGCGCAGCCCCAGGTCGCTCGGGCGGTGCAGGAGGCCAAGGACTCAGGTGCTTTCGCCGGCGTTGTCGTCGAGAAGGTCTCTGGCAGGCTCTATCCCGAGAAGCGTCTCGGCTCGCACCTGGTCGGCTTCACCGGCGACGGAAACACGGGCCTCTCGGGGGTCGAGAAGCGCTGCGACGAGGATCTCTCCGGCATCGCCAGCTTTGCTGGCGGCGCCAGCGAAGCTGGCGATGCCAGCGGGAAGGGCTCGGTCAAGAAGAACGCGGAAGGCAGGCCGGAGGGGCGCAGCCTCGTGCTCACGATCGATGCGGATATCCAGTTCTCCCTCGAGGAGATAGCGCGCAAGGCCATGACTCAGACCGGTGCCGAGGCCGTCATGATCCTCGCACTCGATCCTCGCTCAGGGGATGTCCTCGCCTATGTCGCGATGCCCGACTTCGATCCCAACGACTACGCCTCCTCGCCCGAGGAATCCTGGTTCGATTGGCCCTCCGTCTACCACTACGAGCCCGGCTCGGTCTTCAAGGTCTTCACCATGGCCTCGGTCGTCGATTTGGGCGGGGCGAACGCGAATACCACGTTCCACTGCGACGGTGCCTTCCATAAAGTCGCTCCTTCCGGCGAGAAAATCACGATCAAGTGCCTTGGGGTCCACGGTGACGTGAACATCGAGAAGATCCTCGAGTACTCTTGCAACGCCGGTGCGGCCTACGCCGCGGATAGCGTAGACTCCGGCGATTTCTACGGCCGCCTGCGCTCCTTTGGCTTTGGCACGCGCACGGACCTTCTCGTGCCCGGCGAAACCCCCGGCCTCCTTCGCTCGCCCGAGACATGGAGCCTTCGCTCGCAGCCCACGATCGGCATGGGCCAGGAAGTATTCGTGTCCGCTGTGCAGATGGCCCAGGCGGCGACGGCGATCGCGAACGGTGGCGTGCTCATGAAGATCCAGAACGTGAAGCGCGAGCTGGCGGCCGACGGCACGGTCGCCTACGAGAACGAACCCCAGGCGCTGCGGCGCGTCGTCTCCGCCGATACCGCGAAGATGATCCTCTCGGCGATGGAGATGGTCTCGAGCTCGGGCGGAACCGGCTATCGCGCCAAGGTCCCCGACGTCCGCATGGCGGTCAAGACCGGCACCGCCCAGATGATCGATCCGGTTACGCAGCGCTATTCCGAGAAGGACTATATCGCCTCGACTCTCGCCATATTCCCCGCCGATGCGCCACAGGCTCTCATCTACCTCGCCATCGTGAAACCCTCCATCGGTTCGTACTTGGGAGGCCGCATCGCGGCCCCTCTCGTGAAGGAGGCCGCCGAGGCCATACTCACCGTCACGGGCATGCCTCGCGGCGCCAATCCGACCGCAGTCCATTCAGGCTCGATAGTCCTCCCCGCGGTGAAGGCGGTCGCGATAGGCGATACAATGCCCGACCTCCAGGGCACGCCTAAGCGCCTGCTCATGCCGCTCCTCGCGCGCAAGGACATTTCAGTGACCATGAGCGGCGAAGGCTACGTGGTGAGCCAGAGCCCGGCTCCGGGCAGCCCCATAGCCGCGGGCGCGCGCATCGAGCTGGAGTTCAAGTGATCCTCCTCGAGCGCAACCTCGCGGCCCTCGGCTCGCGCTTCCCCGAACTCGCCTCCATCGTCGCCGTCTCCGAGGCCGCCGCCTTCGAGGCCTGCCCCGCAGCTTCGGGCACGATGAGCGCCCATCTCGCGCCCGGGGGCCTTGGCCAATGCGGCGCCTATCTCCATTCGAGCCGCGATCCCGTCTCCGAGGCCGCGAAACTCGCTAAGGCTTGCCTTGGACCCGATATCGACGTCGCGCTCGTCCTCGGCCTCGGTCTGGGCTACAGCGCTGAGGCTTGCCTCGCCTCCGGAGCCGAGCGGCTTATCGTCTGTGCCGCGGATCCCGGCGAGCTCAAGGCGGCCTTCGCCATTCGCGACATGGCTACCCTGCTCTCAGACGAGCGCCTGGGCTTCGTGGTGGGCGGCGAGGCCGAAGGCGTCATCAGCGCGCTCGAGCTTTCGGGCGGCAGCAAGGCGGGGATACTCGAGAACCGGGCGCTCGCGGCAGCCAAAGCCGATTGGTACGGCCGCGTCCGCGCGGCGGCCGACCGCTGGAACGCCAAGGGCGCGGTCAACGAGAACACCCTGAGGCGCTTCGGGAGGCTGTGGGTTCGCAACCTCGCGGCGAACCTCGAGGCCGCTTCCTCCTCCCCAGGAGTCGAGCGTCTCGAAGGGCTTTGCGCCGGGATTCCCGCCATAGTTCTCGCCGCTGGTCCCAGCCTCGACCCGGTCCTGCCCCGCATGCGCGAGATCCGCGAGCGTTGCCTCGTCGTCGCGGTCGACACCTCTCTGCGCAGTCTCCTCCGCTACGGGATCGAGCCTGACTTTCTCGTCGTCGTCGATCCGCAATACTGGAATTGGCGCCACCTCGCGGGGCTCTCGTCTCCCTCGTCCTTCCTCGTTTCCGAGTCCGCGGCCTGGCCCGCAGTGTTTCGCTCATCGCATAGAGGGACCTTCCTTGGCGGCTCCCTCTTCCCTCTGGGCAGGAGGATCGAATCCTTCTCGGGGCTCAAAGGCCATCTCGGCGCGGGCGGCTCGGTCGCCACGAGCGCCTGGGACCTCTGCCGCATCATGGGCTCTTCCCCGGTGTGGATGGCCGGCCTCGATCTCTCCTACCCCGAAGGAAGGACTCACGCGGCGGCGAGCCTCTTCGAGCAGCGAGCGCTCTCCTCGGGGACTCGCCTAGATCCCGCCTCCTCTGCCCAGGCCTCGGCATTCGTGGGCGGCGCGAGTTTCGAGGCTCCTTCGGCTGACGGGGGGAGGGTGCGCACCGACCCACGCATGAGCCTCTACGCCTGGTGGTTCGAGAGCCGTTTTGTGCGCCCTTCCTCGCCTCGTACGATTTCGCTTAGCGGCGGCGGTCTCGCGATTCCGGCTCTCGCCCTGGGCGCGATGGACGAGCTTCTTGCCCTGAGCTCTCGCAGACGGGAGATCGACGAGCGCCTCAGTTTCGCCGCCTCGCTGAAACCCGAGGGAGACGGCCATGGCGGCGTGGTCGCCGGTCTTTCATCCTTGCGCGCCGCTCTTACATCGATCGAGCTCGCCGCCCGCTCCGGCCTCGAGGCCGCCCGCCTGGGCCGAGCCGCCTTCGCCTCGGGTGGCGATTGCGACCCGTATCTCGCCGCGCTTGAGGCCGCCGATGCCTCGATCATGGGCATCGAGGAGCGGGACGTGGCGGGCTTTCTTCTGCCGCCCATATCCGAGCTCGCCGGACGCAAGGCGCGCGACCTCGGAGAGAGCTTCTCCCAGTCCGAGGCGCTCTACGTGAGCGTCGCTGAGTCCGCGCGCTATCACCTCGATGCTTTGCCCGTAGTACATTTTGTTTAAGATTTCGAGGCTAGCTGCCGAAACTATAGGCGGAAGGAAACTTCCGCCACGGTATGCTACCTGACGTCCAGGCATACCGTTTTTTTATTGTCTAATTCATTGCAATAAAACAACCTAATTAAAACGGTATACCCCCGGCATCGCGGGGGACTAATGAAGCCATTTCATGCATCGAAGTCAATCGTAAATCTCGCACCTTTCCTGATTTCGGCATTCATGGTTCCTCCAATCTGGTCCATCATGGCCTTGATCAACTGCATGCCAAAACCTTCAGTACTTTGCATGGAGAATGATTCAGGCAACCCTAGGCCATTATCTTCGTATTCGATATGAACTCGTGCACCTTGCCGAAAAACGCGAAGGGTAATTGTCGGATCGACGACTCCGTCGAAGGCGTATTTTAATGAATTTGTAAGTAACTCGTTGACAACAATGCCGAGTCGTGACAGCTTGCCTGCATCGAGATCAATATCCTCGATTTCCGTTTCAATGTCCAAGGGTAGCCCTCCCCCGAATACCTGCGAGGCTTGCGACAACAGTTCGGGAAGGTACTCCCTAACCGGCATCGTGCCGATATACTCGGTTCGATAGAGTTTGTCATACAGTAGACTCATGGATTTGATTTCGCTGATCGCTTCGTTCAGTATCATGTTCATGCGTGCGTCTTCTGAATCCGCAACGCGGATCGAAAGGATGCTGGCCATAACCTGAAGGTTGTTTTTTATCCGATGATGGACTTCACGAAGTATGAGTTCCTTTTCACGAAGTAGTTGCCGGATACGTTCCTCGCTCAATTTGCGATCGGTGATATCCCTGCTCGTGCCGATCATACGCGTAGCCTTGCCGGATGAGTCCCTTTTGACTGCCCTCCCGTGAGTGTATATCCATTTCCAAGTTCCATCTTTTGCCTGCATCCGATAGTCAAAGTCGATGTCTTCTTTCCGATTTTCAATACAATCGTGCATGGCGGAGAGACTGCGAAAACAGTCGTCAGGATGGACATACTTTGCGAATCCTAAAGGTCCTCCGATCTCTTCGTCGCTATGTCCAAAGATTTGATAGTAGGCGGGACTAAAGTAAATTTCGTCGGCAGGCAGATTATAGTCCCATATTCCCTCATTCGCCGCGTCCATGGCAAGACGAAATCGCTCTTCGCTTTTTCTCAGGGCTTCGGTCGTATCCCTCAAAGTGGTGATGTCCACTATCAGGAACACGATACGTTTAACTTTCCCATCCTCGTCGAATTGGGGAATATAGTCGATTTGAGCCCATATCTCTCCTTTAGCGAGAGCGAATTGCCGCACGCGTGTCACTCGGTGACCATTCATCGCTATGGCAAGATGCTTCGACGCTTCTTGGTAGTTTTCAGCCTCGATGACATCCCAAAGGTTTTTCCCAACTATTCGATCCTTCGCAAGACCGAGGCTCTGCGCATATTTCTGGTTTACGTATTGATAGCGCAACGAGCTTGCGTCTAATAGCACAAGAGCAGCGGGGATATTGTCTGCGATCGCTTCCAGTTGAGATTTCTGTTCCCGTAATTCTGCCTCGGCGTCCTTCCTTTCTGAAATGTCGCGAATGGTGCCCAAGAGACGCTTTGCCCGTTGGTTCGCGTCACGTTCCACGACTTTCCCGCATATATTGAGCCATCGCGATGAACCGTCCTTCAGGATTGCGCGATAATCGACATCGAACTCCTGGCGACGGTTCTCGATACAGTCAGCTATAAGAGGACTAAGCTCCGTAATTTCGTCGGAATGGAAATATACTGGCCATGTACTGATGAAAGAAGCATCCTCTTGCCCGTATCCGAACATGGCGAAATATGCGGGATTGAAATACACCTGGTCATTGCCGATGTCGATATCCCAAATAGCGTCCTTGGTAGCTTCCATTGCGAGCCGGAATCGTTCCTCGCTTTTCTCCAGAGCTTCGGCCGCGTTCTTCAAATTGGTGATATCCACGCCCAGGATCAGGATACGCTCCACTTTCCCCTTGTCATCCAGTTGGGGAATGTAGTCCATATGGGCCCATACCGGTCCCTGAGCGAGGGAGAACCGCCGTTCGTATGACGTCCGATGGCCCTGCAACGCCTCATCGAGATATTTGGCTGCGTTTTGGTAGTTTGCATCTCCTGCGATATCCTTAATGGTCTTGCCAAGTATTTGATCCTTCGTAAGCCCTAAGGAAGACTCGTACATCCGGTTTACGTATTGGTAGCGAGTCGAGTTCGCGTCCAGGATTGCGAGAAAGGCGGGGGTATTGTCTCCAATTGTCCTCAGTTGAGATTCCTTTTCACGAAGCCTCTTTTCGAGTGCCATGCGCTCCGTAACATCAATGGAAAAGACCGCAACACCGAGTACTTCCCCCCCATTCCCCCGAATGGGATTGAATATTGTATCAAAGGCCATTCCCAACTGGTCATATTCCTCGATTATCCTGGTAGACTCGCCCGATAGCGCGCGCCGGTAGTGCGGCAGTGAACTTGCAAGCAATGTGTCCTCGGGGAGATTGTCCATGAGACAATCCCCGATCTGAATGCCAAGGCCGAATTTGTCGGCCTTTAGGTCGTGATAGGATTTGTTGAGGTAGAGGCACTTGAATTCATTGTCGATCCCGACCAGCAATATCTCATTCCTGTTCTCCAGTATCGCTCTGGTGATGGTCTGGGATACGGCATACTTTCGCTTAATTTCGATTTCCTCAGCGACATCATGCACGACAGCCATGACGGCAGGCTTGCCCCGCCACACGATCGACATCGCATTTACCTCAACCGGCAGCACCATACCATCCTTGCTGCGCTTCTTGGACATGAACGTGTAAGGCCCTGACTCCAAAATGCCTTCGGTCAGGGTGCTGAGCTTGTCAGGGTCAGAGAGATCGGGATCGAGCTGGCGCATTGAAAGAGCTAGCAGCTCTTCCTTCGAATAGTCGAACATTTTGATGGACTTCTTGTTCGCATCCAAGATCCTGAGATCCAGGTCGTAGACAAGTATGCCAGCCCCCGCTTCTTCAAAGAGTATGCGATATCGCTCCTCGCTTTCCCGAAGCTCCCTTTCGCTGCGCTTGTCCGCGGAGATGTCTCTCATGCTGCTTATAATGCAGTCTTCCCCACCGATCGATATCAGGTCGGCGCTGGTCGAGGTCATGATGACGCTGCCGTCCTTGCATCGAAAGTCCATCTCGAAAGAAATGGGGTCTCTATCCTCTCGGAGTTTTATAGCCAGTTTTTCCCGTTCCTCCTGGCGTATCCAGATGTTCAAATCGCCCGAGAAACACGATCGCCCAACGGCTTCTTCCCTGGTGAAGCCGAATAGGCGACTGAAGCTCTGGTTCACATCCTTGCAGACCCCATCCGCCAAGCGAGTGATGCATATGGCGTCAGGGCTCAACCGGAATAATTTCTCCTGCATGGTTTCACGGAGCTCAAGACTATCGTAGGCATTCTGGAGCTTCGCAAGGCTCTTTCGCAGCTCTTCGTTGGTCGATTCTATTTCCATGCTGTCGAGATCGAGCTGTTTCATCGCCCGAAATAGCTTGAACGCCATCTTCATTGAAGCATCGAGAACCGTGAAGCTCGAGGATTTCACGACGTAACCATAGTTTGTTATTTCTTCGGTCTTCTTTACGATCTCCGGCTCGGTGTGGGATGAAAGGAAAAGGACCGGGATATTGTGATTCTTCAAAATCTCCTGAGCGGTTTCGGTCCCGTCCATGCCCTTCCCGAGGTCTATGTCCATGAGAATTAGATCGACGGCAGCGGGACTCTCGTCGACGATGTCGATGGCCGACTCTCCTGTCAATGAATGGATTACCTTATACCCAGCCTGCTCGAGCTTTCGAGTTTCAGCGAGGGCGATAAGCGTTTCATCTTCGACAAGAAGGATCGTCTTGGCGGATGTATTCATAGTACCTCCGACATGGATTTGTCGTCGTTCACTGCGATGAACCTCGGATATGCTCAATGTCGAGGGCAGAGCCGAAACGAGAGGGCGGCTCTATGGACGATTCTGGCAACTCCACCACTTCTGCACCGCATCGGCAAGAGCCCCGACGACAGCGGTCGTATCATCATTATGTCAGAACTCCTCGAATCCCCTGTCCGCGATTTCTGATTTCTCCATTAGCTTCAGTGTTGTGATCGCAGTCGATGGGCGGTCGTTCTTCGTCGCGGCTGCTGTTTCAATCAGTCTTGGTTTCCGAGGACTTGCCTCGAGCGCACTCCCCGCATTCGAAATCTTGAAGAACCCTATGGTAGAAGTGAGACTCGCCGCCTGGCCCGACAGCTCCTCGGCGGTGGACGCCAACTCCTCCGAACTCGACGCGTTCTGCTGCACCACCATGTCCAGTTGCGTCACACCCTTTGCTATCTGCTCGGCCCCGCTCGATTGCTCGTCGCTCGCCGCGGTGATCTCCTGAATGAGCTCCGCCGTCTTTTTAATATCTGGCACCAATTCCTCGAGAAGCTTTCCGGCATCGCCGGCCACGGCAACGCTCTTGGCCGACAGCTCGTTTATCTCCGCAGCAGCCGTCGCCGACCGCTCCGCCAGCTTGCGCACCTCCGACGCCACTACCGCGAAGCCCTTGCCTGCCTCGCCGGCTCGCGCCGCCTCGATGGCCGCGTTCAGGGCCAAAAGGTTCGTCTGCCTCGCGATCTCTTCGATGATGCCGATCTTGGAAGCTATCTGCTTCATGCTTTCGACGGTGTCGCTCACCGATCGCCCGGACGCTTCCGCGTTCTCCCTCACCCGCTTGGCGAGGCCGTCCACTTGCTTCGTGTTGTCTGCGTTCTGCCTGATCGTCGAGGCCAGTTCTTCGACCGAGGCCGACAACTCTTCGATGCTCGCCGCCTGCTCGCTCGCCCCCTGAGACAGGACCTGGGCCATCGCGGAGAGCTGCTCCGACCCGCTTGAAACCTGAGCGGCCGAAGTCTGTATGTCCTGGACGACGCTTGTTTGCTTCTGAATTAAGATGCGAATCGCTTTTCCAAGCGCTCCCAGCTCATCGCGCCGCGCCATCTCCCGGTTGCGCTCAGTCTTATCGATGTCCGAAAGGACGAAATCGCCGACGGACAAATGCTCCATCACCTTAACGAAAGTATTTATCGGGCGTACAATATATAGGGCGATGAATATTGCTATGAATACCGCAAGGAGAACTGACACAAGGGCCAGGATCAGCAGCATGCTGGTCAGGGACATTGCGGTCTCGTAGATCTCACTTGTCGGAACGCTCAGGCCCAGTACCCAACCGGGCGTGTTGGGGACATGGACGGAGAACATGGCCATCTCCATACCATCCGGTCTAACGAATATCCCGTGTGCGGAGTTCTCGCTCAGAGCCTTCTTGCCGATGACGTCCATCCCACGATAACCATCTTTGTCGGCATCAGTGACGTTCAGCGACATGATGGCCTTTCCGTTCGGATGGGCGATCATGAGGCCGCTCTCATCAATGATCCAGCCATAGCCGGTCCTTCCTGCTTTCATGCCGCTGGCTATTTTGGAGAGCGTCTCAAGTTTGAACTGGTAAACCAGCAGGCCGCGCGTCTTTGCGTCGGAACCCTTGACGGCGACCGCTATGATTACGACGGGAATATTCAGGTTTCGCGAAATTACCGCTTTCCCGATGAAACTATCGGCGCCTTTGTTAATGATCGCGTCATAGTAGTCTCGGTCGCTTGCGCTAGCCGAAGGGCCCTGAGTCGTAAATGCATCGCCGCCGCGCCAGATGAAGACGGGGCTGACGATTTCGGGAGAGGTCTTGCCTTCGAGGCCGCGCATTGCGTCTTCGACAGCCTTCCGATCCCCCAGGCTCATGACATCGCTCTGTGCGATTATCTTTTCCTGCCTGGACAACTGGGCCATGAGCTCGCCGAGCTGGGCCGCGCGCGCACTGGCTATCTGCTGGTTGTCCGCCATCGCCATGGCGTTGACGGCGTCGTTCACCCTGGCGCTCGTGATCAGGGTGATGCCGCCGATAACGACAGCTACGTAAATTGAGAATAGTAATGCAATTCTTGTGCTAAGCGCTCTTTGCTTTGTCATATCCAACTCCTCATGCGAAAAATACGATTGCCAATGATCCGACGATCAGAAGCGTTCCTACGAGAATGGAATTCGTCCCGCTACCGCGATCCGCCGAGTACCGAACGTACTGCTCCGACTAGCCGCTCCCGATCAACTGGCTTTGTCAGGTAGCCCACGACATCGGACGGCAAGCGATTAATGAAATCAAAAGGCGGAGGACTGCCCGTAACGATGATGAAGGGCGGTCGGCAGGCCAGTTCAGTAGCCTTTTCTAGGATCTCGAACCCTGATAGGCCGGGCATGTTCAGGTCCAACAGCACGAGGCTGAATGCCCTGTGACCGAGCATGGTCGGCACGACAGAGCTGTCGGAGATAGTCTGGAGATTAGTTATGCCTATGGTGCGCAGAGTAGTCGCAAGGGCTAGAAGCGACTCCTCATCGTCATCGACGACTAGTATCGGGAACGATGGAAAGAGCTTCTGAAGTGCTGCCATACTACTCTTATAGCAAAAAGCATGCCCACCAACTATTATACTTAATTCGTTTCCTTATAAGACGATCCCTGTGTATTGCTGCAGGCGAATCCTTGAGACAATTTGGACAAGCAGGGATTGGCGGAACGAGCTATTCCCATTACCTGCAAGGAGATTCTGCGGTGCTTAGCCTCACCTGAGGTGCAAATTGTCTCAGGGGTTCGATTGAGTCTGTTGCCGCAGCTAGCTCCTTGCAACGGCAAGGAAGATCCTAACCAATTCTCCATCGAAAGAGGTCCAGCTTTGAGACTCGATTTGCATCAAAGCCTGCTCGATCGCGAGGCCTTTTCGATATGGGCGATCGCTCGTCATCGCGTCGAACACGTCTGCGATGCTGATGATCCGAGCGTGGAGAGGGATCTCCTCCCCTGAAATACCGTGCGGATAGCCCTTACCATCCCAGCGCTCATGGTGATGCAAAATCGCCAAGCGGATATTCTTGTATCCGGGGATATTCTCGACGATCATCGCCCCCCGCTCGGGATGTTGCCTCATGATCTCCATTTCCTCATCGCTCAGTCGCGTGGGCTTGTCGATGATCGCTTCCGGGATGGCGATCTTCCCGACATCGTGGAGCAGGGCGGAGACTCGCAGGTTCGCCAACTCGCCAGCCTCCATCAAGAGCTTTTCCCCCATTTCGTTCGCGAGGTCGGCCACTCGTTCCGAATGGCCGTTAGTCCAAGTCGACTTCGCATCTACCGCCCTTGAGAGGGAAGTCATGATCGAGGTCCAGTTTTCGTCCCTTTCGATGCTCGCTTCAATATATTTTGCGGAGCTAATGACGCCGCCTGCGAGCAGTCGAAGATTATCAAGAGATAGACCGTTCCTGCTTCGAACCATCACCAGCGACCCGGTGTATTGCCCTTCAGTCTCGACGGGTATGTTAATGAAGGTCCGGCTCGACTCCGATGAACTGCCGAAATGTCTGTTCGCCCAGGAAATGGCTTGCTCGTCAAATTCCTCGAAGGGTATTTCGAACGCATCTAGGAAGCGGATTAACAATCTCTCTGGGATAAGTTCATCCAGGATCATGCCGCCGATATTGGCCGACTCGTCATTGTGATCGGCCATTTGGGAAGAAACGACGGAGAAGCCCCCGCCATCGGTGTCCCTGCGAATCAGCATCGCCGCATCTGCATTTGCCTGCTTGATGACGACCGCAAGAAACCTTTTGATTGTCGCACGGCTCGGTTTTTCGGCGAGGGCTATTTCCCTCATTTGATTCAAGGAACGATGGATATCCCGATCGATCTGGATCAAGTCTTTTTCGTATTCAAGTCTCGTCCGCATTTTCTGCATCGATCTCGCCAAGCGTCCCAATTCGTCCGAACGGTCGGTCATTCCTTTGGGCATGCACTGCGTATTGCTACTTGTCCACTCGTCGAGGATGAGGATAGGCCTTGTCAGGAACTTCGCTCCGAAATGGGCGAATAGGATGATAGATGCGCTTCCCAAGATGAGCGTCGCCAAGGGGAGCTTCACCCTGTTGCCCCAGAGATCCTTGATATCTATTTCGAGAACCTTGCCTACGAGCAGAAGTACAACGATCGAGACTGCGATGAAAAGAACAAGGAATATCGTCATCTGCCCAATCAGGGGGGATACAGGTTTTTTTTTCATGGTTGCCTCCGATGGAGCTAACAGGACAATATCCAGACGATGAAGAGTCTTCGCATGCTCACTGCGAGTTTCGATTGAGCCTTTTGCTCAGCGCCGCGCGGCTAAGGCCGAGCATTCTCGCCGCCGCCTCTTGGTTCCCTTCTGAGCGGCGAAGCGCTTCCTCGATCAGCGAAGCAGTAGCCTGCCTTATTGTGGGCAGCATCGGCATCTCTTCGAAGGGGTTCCTACCGCCTGTGGCCTCAGTCGCAGCCTCCATGTCCTCTTCGATCGGACGGCCCATGGCCTGCCTGAAGCTCTCCAGCGATAGCATGTGGGACTTGTGGCGCACTACGGCGTCGACGACCATTCCTTCAAGTTCGCGGATGTTTCCCGGGAAGGAGTAGCTCCTGAGGAGTGTCAGAAGCTCTTTGGGCACAGAGGGGCGCTTCTTGCCGAGTGCGGTGCAGGCCTTGTCGAAGAAGTGGTCCACGAGTGCGGGCAAGTCGTCCATCCGCTCCCTCAAAGGCGGGATGCGGATAGTATGGGACTGCAGTCGGTAGAGGAGATCCTTGCGGAATCGGCCCTGGTTGACGCCTTTAGCGAGGTCCACGTTGCTGGCGAAGATGAATCGAGCGTTGGTCGGCTGCGGTTCGTCACGCCCAAGCGTGTAGTATTCCCGCTCTTGGATCAGCCGCAGGATTTTCATCTGGGAGGTTGCGGCCAAGTCTCCTATCTCGTCCAGGAAGAGAGTCCCGTCCTCTGCCTTGGCTACGACTCCTTCCCGCGTCGAATCCGCTCCAGTGTACGCTCCTTTCGCATGGCCGAAGAGCGTATCCGCAAAGAGCGTCTCGTCGAAGCCCGCGATGTTGACCGTCACGAAGCTTCCCTTCCTCCCGCTAAGTGTGTGGATGGCCCGCGCTACGAGCTCCTTCCCCACACCTGTTTCGCCCGCAATGAATACTGGGAGCGCTGTGGGAGCGACCGCTTCCACATAACGGAAGATCTGGAGCATCTGCCGATCCGTCGTGACGATGTCCGCGAAGGCCGCCGGCACTTCGGTCCGAGTGGAAAGCATTCCCTCCCGTAATGATCGCATCTCGCGGGCCGTCTCCCACCGCTCGATAGCGTGACGCAGCGAGGTGAGAAGTCTCGTCCGATCCACTGGCTTGGTCAGATAGTCGAATGCGCCCGCTCGCATGCAGCGAACCGCGGTTTCAAGGTCATTGGTGGCGGTGACCACGATGGCTGGTGTCTCTGGCCTCTCCTCAAGGAGAAGTTCCATCAGTTCCTCGCCGGACATTCCCGGCATGGAGAGGTCGAGGATGACCGCGGCGAAGGATTTCGAGACCGCTCGCTCCAGGGCTTCACGTCCGTCTTTGCATTCTTCAACATTCGAGATGCCGTCCATCAAGAGGGCCGCCCTCACGGAATGCCGTGTGAGTTCCTCATCATCGACGATGAGCACAGGGTCGGAAGGATACTGGCGACTCATTCATCCCTCCGCGTAGCGGGAAGAAGGATCGTTACCGTCGTACCAGTGCCAACCTCTGACGCGTAGTCGATAGTGCCGCCATGGTTGCGGACGATGCGCGATGTCACCGCCAGCCCAAGGCCGGAACCACCCCGTTCTCGCTTCGTCGTGAAGAACGGATCCATGAGGTGTTCGAGATTCTCCGCAGGGATGCCGATGCCCTCGTCCTTCACGACAAGGGCTACTCGCTCGTCGGCCTCGTTTCTAGTTTCAACGCAAATCGCCTTCTCCGGGGACTCGAGCGCCTGACACGCATTGTTGACAAGATTGATCACTACTTGCTCCAGCTGATAATAGTTGCCCTGTACACGCAAGAGCTCGGGGCACTCGATGAACGAAAACCGACGGGTGGACTTCCGTACGAAATCACCTATGATTACGAGTGCGGACTTGATCGCGGCATTAAGGTCCACGACTTGGTTTAAGGCGCCTTCATCGCCCCGGACAAAATCCCGCAGGTCGACGAGGAGCCTGTCGATTCTCTTGGACCCCTCTATCACTCCCTGCAAGAGATCGCCAACCATGCCTCGTGCCATCTCGTAGGGAATACCTTGGAACTTCAGGTCGGAGCGTTCCTCCGCCACGGAGTCCAGCACGCCCCGCATGTCCGTCCATAGCGCAACGAGGTTCTGCGAGTTCAGGCGAATGTAGTTGTTCGGATTATTGACCTCATGGCCGACTTCCGACATCAGAGTGCCAAGGGTGGCCAGGCGCGAGGCTTGGTAAAGCTGTTTCTCGTGTTCTCTCTCTCGGGCCTGAGCCTCTATGCGTTCCGTGATGTCGCGGGAGGCACATTGGATATCGAGCTTACCGGTCGATTGATCGCGGACAGAACGGATAATGGTTTCGAACCAGACGAAATCTCCGTTCGTTCGGCGAATACGATAGCGAAGCGTTCGCGGAGAGCCAGTCTCAAGCAACTCCACGAAGTTCGCTCGGATGGCTTCCGAATCGGCCGGATGTATGAAATCGAACAAAGAGGTTCCTTCAAGCCGCTCGGGCGCGTAGCCCAATAGAGGCACACAGGCCGGAGACACGTAAAGACAGACCCCCTGATCATCATGGCGCGATATCATGTCCGTGGAGTTTTCAGCTAGGAGGCGGAAGCGCAACTCGCTGTCGTGTAAGGCCGATTCAGCAGTTTTGCGTTCGGTGATGTCCTGATGTAAAAAGACCACATTGCGTACTTTGCCGGTGGAGTCTTTGACGGGATAGGCAACCGTTGCAATCCATCGCCTTCTGCCCTTGCCCCCGCTCGCAGGCACCAGTGCAGCGTCAAATTCTGCTTCGGAAAAACTCATGGCCTCCCCGGCGAACACCCGAAGGTATCCAGGCAACCGCCCGGAGGCTCGCACCTGCTCGTCCTCCAACACGTTGAACCGACCGACTGGTAATTCTCTCGGGAGTTCCCAAAGTCGAGCCCAAGTCTCGTTTACCATCAGGCACAAGCCGCACGTGTCATAGAGGGCATAGGCCATCGGAGACTGTTCAACGAGATCGTACAGCCGCCTTTCGCTTTCGGAAAGCTTAACCTCGGCTATTTTGCGCTTGGTTATATCCTGCAGTTCGAGCACGATATGGATGAGCCTGCCATCGGCGTCTCGGATAGCCGTCGCGTTGACGAGGCACCATAGATCCCGAATATTCCGGCCTACCACGCGCGCCTCTATTACGTCGGACATCCGTATCCCGGCCTCGATTTCAGCCGCTCGACCGGTGGTCTGCTCCCTCTCTTCGGGGTGGCCAAAACGCTGCCAAGGCATCCCCACGAGTTCGTCTGCACTGAAGCCAATAAGCCTGCAGAGCGCTTCGTTGACTTCGAGGAGAAGACCATCAAGGCCCACGATGGCCTTTGGCATGCCCGACTCCTTAAAGGCGATTCGAAAGCGCTCCTCACTGTCGCGCAACGCCGATTCAATGGCCTTGCGTTTCGCGATATCCTCTAGCAGCCTGCTTTCGCTCGCTTCGAGGAGACTGACCTCGTGCCTTAGTTCGGCTGTAGCCGTCGCGGCGCGGCGCCGAAGAATCCAGATGGCAGCTCCGAACGCAACCAAGAGAGTGAGGAGCATGGCCAGCGCTACGCCGACGAGCCCAAAATGAGTCCCCTCGATAGATTCGACATCGGTTTTCCTCGACCAATCCGCCCAGCGGTCGGGCACGATGCCATGGATACGTCCTTCATTGCCCTCGAAAGAGTAGGGTGGATAGTCATTATCGAACGTGACAACAATCCGCGTAGGAGGCGGGGATGCCACAGTCTGCCCCTCCATCCGTTGGGGGCAGGGCGCCACGAGGGAAATTACTAGAAGCGAAAGCCGGATTGCAACGAACCTGACAATGCCTGATAGCATCCGAGGTTTTCCATCTAGCAAGTAGACCTCCCGGATTCCAACTCCGTTACTCTATCTATGATTGTCTTATTTTTGCCGCAATATTCAAGGGCGACTGCGTCTGGATTACCAGAGACCAAATCCTCTGAGTGTGGGTGATCTGGAGCCAGACAAACAGAGTTATTCTCCAAAGCTCTGGATGGGAAGATCGACTTATCGTCGAGCGGACGGACAGCGAAGAGCGCCGGCGGAAGCGATTCAAAAAACTGACTCAGCGTCCTCGGGTACGGAGACTGAGACGATAAGGATCTCTGAATTACGACTTCTTTTGAAAGCTTCCCGGTCGGCACTTGAGGACCCGTAGGAAGGCTGAGCTGAAGGCGCTCTCTGAATCGTGGCCGATCAGGTGGGAGACTTCGGATAGGCTCTTTCCCTCGTATTTGAGCAGACCGCGCGCTATCTCCATGCCCGAGCGGCACAGATACTACCAAGACCACCCCCGAACGCCAGAATGCCTCTTCACGCCTTACTGAAGTAGTGCGGCAGGGCCAGATCTTCCAGGAGAGTATTGTGCGTTGGTGTCCGACCCAAGGTGGCCCGGGTGTGGGCGCTCGAGGCAGCGGTCGTCGACGAGACGTCATTCAGTCGAGCCCCGAACTGCAAGAGCGCGAAGGCCAAAAAATGGGGAGGATCATCGAGCAGGCGTCGGCAGTTCTCATAGACGAGGGCATCGAGGCGAAGACAGCCCGGTTCGCCGTCGAGTTGGGGGGCCTCGTCTTTCGCCGGGCGTTTGACCAGTGGGCCGAGGCTGAAGGGGCCACCCTGACGATTCCAATGGCCCCTAGATTCCCTTCTACGAGGAAGGTGCTCCCAAGGCCATGATCGACATAGGGGTCCAGAAAGTAGTTGAAGCTGGAAGACACTTCCGTTTCCCCAACGTGTTATTCTTCATTCGCAGGCGGGTTGATACCTCGCAGTTTACTTCGATGCAAAGCACCTCATATGGTCAGACTGTCAACATAGGCGAAGACTCGATCCTGGTCGGCTTCAACACGGGCCCCGCGAGAGGGCATTGCCGATTTTTGACCCACCGTCTGATAGAGCGCTGTGCCGGGATTCATGATTACGGCCGCAAGTGAAGCGCCCACTGCTTGGGTGCTTTGGAATACGGTAGCCCTGAGTAATTTCAGGACCCAGGCGGGAACTTGGTTGTCGGGAACGACCATCTTCGGATGAAAAGCTCGGACCTGGATGCTGTCGGCAGCCCATCGGCGCGCCATGGCTAGTGTGAACATTAGAAAAGCTCGCTTGGCCTGAGAGTAGTCAGCCTGGTCAAGAGAGCCAGCCTCCAGGGCAGCCACGGCAAATTCCCCCTTAGCCTCTCCCATTGAACTCGTATTCACGACGACTGCTCCTGGCGGGAGGACAGGATGGAGCCTGAGGCAAATCTGTGCTGGTGCCAAGAAGTTGACTCTCCGGTTCAGAGACCGGCCTTCGGCATCGACCTGCTTTGAGAGGAATACCGCTCCTGCATTATTGACTAGGGCGTCAATCCGAGGATATCGCGCCTTCACCGTTTCAACAAAGCTTTGGGCTGACTCCGGATTGGATAGATCCCCTGGGATCAGATCGACTTTGAGGTCGGGATGCTCCCCAGCGAGCTTTTTAGCCAGACTCGTGCCCCGTTCGGGGGTCCTGACCATCAGGACGAGAGTATCGGCGGAAGCTGCTAGATGCCGGGCTGCCTCCAAGCCGAAACCATGAGTGGCGCCAGTCATTACGATCGTAGGTTTCATACTGCACCCCGGTTTTCAGCGTTTTGTCGTTTCATCTGTGGCTTTTTCAAAACTCGGACGGGTTTTGAAAAAGCTACCCTAATTTTGCATAGATTTCGCAGCGGCTCATACAAACATCAAGAGCCGCGAGAAACTGCAAAGCCAATTTCAAAAATAACCGATTTTTGAAATTGGCTCATCTGCATTATTATTACTGTGATTTCCCATATGACATAAGAGTCCTCCCCGAAGGCAAGATGAACCGCTTTCTTTGGTCATATTTATGAGCAACCTAAACACGTTATTATCTGGATGGACGGAGAGCGGTTCAATAAATCGGAAAGATTGAGGCCGGTCATCGATTTATAGGTTCTGCTCAAGTGGGCGGAATCGGCAAAACCCGCTTCGTAGGCCGCGTCGGTGAATGCCATGCCCTGGAAGATACGCTTGACAGCTTCCATGAGTCGGAGCCACAGGAGAAACCGCCTCAAAGGAATGCCCGTTTCTGCTTTGAAAACATGGGCTAGGCGACTCTCAGAAAGCCCGATGCGTCTTGCCAATTCCTCAGCCGATATTCTTTTCTCAGGAAGACTTCTGAGAATTCGCATTATCTCAGTCATCTTCGGACTAGAAGGCTCGACATTGGTCGCGCCGTTGGAAAGCGAACGAAGCAAATCATTGAACAGGACTTTCACCTCGTCATAGGGACGTGCCCTGTCCGTATAACCTAAGAGTGCCGCTATGAAAGGACCGAGCCTTTCCGCATCCAGCTCTTGGAAGCGATCTCCCCGCAATGCGTCTTGCCTCAAGGATTCGGTCGCCTTGCTATCCGGGCCGAACATCAGGAGAGCCTGCCAGCCTCCGGATCCATCGAAGCGGTGCTCTTGGTTGGAATCGATGATGACTGCTCGATACTCCCTCCAGCCTGTTCCGAAATCCATTTTAAATGGTCTTTCCAGGCCCACATGCAGTTCCATCGGGTAGTGCCGATGCATGGCCGCCTCGAAAGAGTCAAGCAAGAGTAGCGATTGGTTATACCAGTAATAAATGTATCCCTTGAGCTTGTCCCTTTCCGGGAATCCCGCCTTTGCCTCCATCGCGTTCCCCTCAGAGCGATCGATACAACGAAGGTATGCAACAATACCAGCGCTGTCTACGGGTAGTTCCCTTTCAGCCTTTCCCGAGCTGCTCGTCAAAAGTCCCCGATCATCCATAGCAGGTTTATTCAAGACGGCTGAGTTTCGCGGATGTACTGTTTGTCGCACGAGAGGAGGACATTATGTCAGCGCTATTCCGCCCATTCGCCCTCGGCGGACTCGAGGTGAAGAACCGTTTCGTGTCCTCGGCATGCGAGGATAACTTCGATACGGACTCAGGCGAGGTGACGGAACGGATCATTATGAAGACCCTGGCCCTGTCGGATGGAGGAACGGGCCTGATGATATCGGCACAAATGTTCGTCCATCATCTGGGGAAAACGCGGCCGGGGCAACTGGGCATCCACAGTCACGCGATGATCCTGGGCCTGCGCGGTCTTGCCGAGTCAGCACATCGACACGATGGGAAAATCATCTTTCAGCTAGGGCACGCGGGACTGCAGACGAGCGCAAAGACAATCGGTCGCCCTCCCTTAGGCCCCTCCTCCGATGCGCCAATGAGCGAGGATGAGATCCGCGAAGTTATTGAGGCCTTCATCATGGCCGCCCAAAGGGCCGTAGAAGCGGGAGCCGACGGCGTCCAGATCCACGCAGCCCACGGCTACCTCATCAATGAGTTCCTCTCCCCCTACTTCAATCGCCGCGAGGATTCATGGGGAGGCTCGCAGGAGAAACGATTCAGGTTGCTAAAAGAGATAGTCGAGGGGGTGCGGCGGGTCTTGCCGCCGGACAAGGCCCTATTAATCAAGCTTAACTCCAATGATTACACGCCGGAGGAGGGAATCACACCCGCCCTGGCCGGGGACTACGCCGAACGCCTTGTCGGCCTCGGAGTTGATGGCCTTGAGATCAGCTGCGGCGGTACATCCCTAGCGGCCTGGAATATGTGCAGGGGAACTGTGCCGGTGCGGGAAATCCTGTCGCTCTTTCCCGAAGACCAGAGACGACGCGTCGAGGCTGTGCTGGAAAGCAAGAAGGGACAGTACGCCCTCGTCGAGGCTTACAATCTCGAGGACGCGAAGAGGATCAGGCCCTTCGCGAAAGATATTTCCCTCATCTCCGTCGGCGGATGGAGGAGCGTCCGGCGGATGGAGGACGCTATCGAAAAAGGGGAGATCGATTTGATTGCGATGTGCCGTCCTTTCATACGCGATCCCTATCTCGTTGGGAAAATAAAAAGCGGAGAGATCACAAAGGCTTCTTGTACGAGCTGCAATAGATGCTTGGCGGCTCTAGCGAACGACATGCCCGCGCAGTGCTATATGAGGTGACAAATACGACGGCCTGAAAGTCTAAACCGCGCGTGTCCATGCTTTCCCAGCTAGTACGGATGTGGAAAGCTTCACGTTCTTCCCCAGTTCCATTATGCGACTCTATGGATCGTTTTCTGGCTGGAAACAATCCTTATTCAATTCAGTTTTTTTTATTTTCAGCCTCAATATGTTTTTTTCAAGCCTCAACTGCCGGACTTTTTCGTCGGCGTAATAAGATTAGGAGGACAAGCATGTTGCTTTTCTAAACCAATCCGCCAGGGTACTTGAGGTCTCGCCTTGCCCGCGCAGGCTTCGGGGCAGTACCTTTCAGTCACATGTGTGCGATGAATAGCCAGGCGCCCATCCTCGAGGTTCGGGACCTCCGCAAGTCCTACGGCAAGGTCAAAGCGGTAGATGGAATCAGTTTTTCCGTGCCCGAGGGAAGCTGCTTCGGCATTCTGGGGCCGAACGGCGCCGGCAAGACCACGACGATCGAGATCATCGAGACGATACACGAGCGCGACTCGGGCGAGATTCTGTACCGTGGCACGAAGGTCGCTCCCTCTTTTAAGGAAAGCATCGGTATTCAGTTCCAGGATACCTCGCTCCAGGAGTTTCTCAGCGTTCGCGAGACCCTGAGGCTTTTTTCGCAGCTCTATCCGAAGCCGAGGCCGCTCGATGAGATAGTCGCCGCCTGCGACCTCGGGGACTTCATCGATCGCGACAACCGCAAGCTCTCGGGCGGTCAGCGGCAGCGCATGCTCCTCGGCATAGCCTTGGTCAACGACCCCGATCTCCTCTTCCTCGACGAGCCGACCACGGGCCTCGACCCGCACGCCAGGCGCGAGTTCTGGCACACGATCGAAGGCATCAAGGCCCAGGGCAAGACGGTGATCCTCACAACGCACTACATGGACGAGGCCGAGTCCCTCTGCGACGAGCTAATCATCATGGCCAAAGGTCTCATTATCGAATCGGGCGAGCCCCGCGGCCTCATCGCGAAGCATTTCGGGCAGGCCGCCGCTATCGCCCCTGAATCGCCGAGGCGCAGCCTGGACGATCTCTTCCTCAAGCTTACGGGCAATGGATTGGAGTGAAGCGATGAGCGACGCTAAACTTGCCGTTCAGAGATTCTGGGCCGTGCTCATCGCCCGAAACCTCGAGTTCTTCCGCGACCGCTCGACCTTCATCTTCAACCTCATCCTGCCGATAGCCTTGGTCTTCGGCTTTGCCTTCGCCTTTCCCGGCGACGGCGGGACGAGCTTCAAGGTCGGCACGGTGGGCCAGACCCCGGTCGCGGGCAGCGCCATGGACACGCCTTTCCTCCATTACAAGTATATAAATCTCATCTCCTATTCGAGCCTTGAGACCCCCCTCGACCGGCTTGCGCACCACCAGATTGACATGGTCATCGACTTCTCGAAGGGCGAGTACTACGTCAACGAGGCTTCCTCGAACGGCTACGTGCTCGAGAAGATGCTTGCTTCAGCGCCCGCGCCCGGCGTCACCTCCGCGCCGGTCTTCGCGAAGAAGACCGTCTCGGGAGCGCCTATACGCTACGTCGATTGGCTCATTCCGGGCATCATCGGAATCAACATACTCTTCAGCAGCCTTTCGGGCGTGGGCTTCGTCATCGTCCGCTATCGCCGCAACGGCGTCCTCAAGCGATTCAAGGCCACACCGCTGAAGCCTATCGAGTTCGTCGGCGCCCAAGTGCTCTCGCGCTTCTTCATCGTGGCCTTTATGTCCTTCGTGATCTTCGCGGGCACCGATCTCGTGCTGCATTTCCGCATGGCAGGCTCCTGGGCCCTCCTCGTGCTCGTCAACGCTCTCGCCATTCTTTGCATGATCGCCCTCGGTTTGCTCTTCGCCTCGCGTATCAAGAGCGAGGAAGCCTCGGGCGGTCTCATGAACATCATCACTTGGCCCATGACGATTCTCTCCGGCGTCTTCTTCTCCCTCGAGGGAACGCCCGCCGCTATGCAGGCGGCGTCGCGCGTCTTCCCGATCACCTATTACATCGAGGCCTCTCGTGCGATCATGCTCGACGGAGCGGGCATCGCCAAAATCTCCGGCGACTTGGCCGCGCTCGCCGCGATGACTGTCATCTTTTTCGTCGCGGCGGCCTTACTGTTCAAGTGGGAGTAACGGAGGGGTGGTCATCGCGGCGGTTGACCATGACAGGCGCCTTCCATATCATGACCTCGTATGGCCGCGAGCAAGCGCAACAATAATAAAAGATCAGGATCGAACGCGGGCACCGTCTTTTGGCTCGCGGCGATCCTCATAGCCCTTTTTTTATTCGCCCTCAATTGGGGCAAGATACAAGAGACCCTCGCGCGCACTAACTTCCACGAGATCGTGAAGACCCAGACGGGAAACGATGCGAATCCTGGGCCGCAAGCTAAGGCGGCGCCGCAGACGAAGGGCGAGCCTTCGAAGAGCCCCGTTAAGCCTGGCGCTCCGGAACCCGAGCCTCAGGCATCGACGACGAAGGTCGTGCCGAAGTCCGAGCCTGAAGCGACACCGAAGACGATGCCGCAGGGCGCGAGTCCCGGCGACGAGGTGGATGCTTCGCAACCGACACCTAAAGGCGCCGCTTCCTCTGCGGCGACCTCGGTTACCGATACCAGGTTTCAGTCGAGCCCGCAGACGAAGGGCGCCAAACCCACACCTACCGCCGCGCAAGTCGCGCGCAGTCGCGCGGCATCCCTTTACTTCGTGCGCATCGACGACGACGGCGTCATCGTGCGGCAGGAAGTGAAACGGCAAATTTCCGTCTCCGATTCGCCCTTGCTCGACTCTCTTGACGCCCTGCTCAAGGGGCCGAACGAGGACGAGCTGCGCCACAAGCTCATCTCCCTCGTGCCTGCGGGCACGAAGCTGCTTTCCGCCCAAGTGAAAGGCTCCACCGCCGTCCTCAACTTCAACGAGGCCTTCATGTACAATCATTATGGCATCGAAGGCTACGCGGGCCAGCTCAAGCAGATCGTCTTTACGGCCACATCCTTCCCGAACGTGCAGGACGTGCAGATCCTCATCGAGGGCGAGAAGCACGACTACCTGGGCGGCGAGGGCGTGTATATCGGTAGGCCCCTATCGCGCAGCTCGTTCTAATATCCCCATCCTCTACACCCGCGTAGACTTCGTCCGCGCGCGCGTGCTACACTCGGCCCATTCTTCATTGAGTTACACCGCACCAAGGAGGCTCATGTGAACGTGACAGGACTCCATGACTGGCATATTGCGAGGGGCGCTAAGATGGCTCCCTTCGCGGGCTACGATATGCCGATTTCCTATCCTACCGGCGCGGTCGAAGAGCACCTCATCTGTCGTCGCTCGGTCGGTCTCTTCGACATCGATCATATGGGCCAGGTCGAGATATCCGGGAAAGGCTCGAGCGAGTTCGTTTCTTCCCTCGTAAGCTCGCGCGTCTCCGACATGATCGCCGGCGAGGCGCGCTACGCTCTGCTCCTCGACGAGTCCGGCTTCGTCCTCGACGATCTCTTCATCTATAGGCTCCAAAACAGCTGGTGGATAGTGGTCAATGCCTCGAACCGCGAGGCCGACCTCGAGTGGATGCGCTCGCGCGCGCCGCAGGGCCTGGTCATCGATGATCGCTCGGACGAAACCTACATGATCGCCGTGCAGGGTCCGAGGGCGATCGAGCTCATGGACGCTGTATCGGGCGGCGCGGTCTCCAAGCTCGAGCGCTTTACGTCCGCAAGGATTGAAGTCGCGGGCGTCGAGCTTCTCTTCGGCCGCACAGGCTATACGGGCGAGGACGGAGGCGAGCTGTTCTTTCCCGCGCGGAAGGCCGTAGAGCTTTGGGAACTCCTCCTCGCTAAGGGGACGGAGCTCGGCATCGAAACCGCTCCTATAGGGCTCGCGGCCCGCGACAGCCTACGCTTTGAGGCGGGCATGCCCCTCCACGGCCACGAGATCAGCCCGAGCATCAATCCCATCGAGGCGGGCTTCAAGTGGGCCTGCGACTTCACGAAGGACTTCGTCGGCAAGAAGGCCCTCGAGGCGATCGTCGAGGCCGGGCCTCGTCGCAAGCTCGTCGGCCTCGACGTGACGGGCGGCGTGCCCCGCGAAGGCTGCGCTGTGCTCGCGTCCACGGATGGCGTACCTGTCGGCGTATGCGCGGCAGGCATGTACTGTCCGACCGTGAAGAAGTACGCGGCCAATGCCTTCGTCCCTCCCGAGCTCGCGAAGGTAGGGACCGCCCTCGCCGTGTCGATACGCGATAAGCCGCGCCCCGCCCTGGTCGTCAAGCGGCCGCTCTACCTTCCCGCATACAGACGTTGAACGACATAGCTCTTAAGGAGAAGACCATGAAGATCGATCCCAACTGCCGCTACAGGAGTTCGCACGAGTATGCCCGCAAGGACGGCGCCGAGATAGTCGTCGGCATCTCCGACCACGCCCAGGAATCCTTGGGCGACATAGTCTTCGTCGAGCTCGCCGAGGTCGGCAAGACTGTCGCCCAGGGCGACGCCATCGGCGTCGTCGAGTCGGTCAAGGCGGCGAGCGACATCTACGCGCCTGTATCGGGCACGGTTGTCGCCGTCAACGGCGAGCTTGAGGGAGATCCCGCCCTTCTCAACAAGGACCCCTACGGCAAAGGTTGGCTCGTGCGCATAGCGCCCTCCAATCTGCCTGAGTGGGAAGGCCTCCTCGACCCTGCAACCTACGAGAAGGAAGCGGCAAAGGAGTAAGGGATGCCCTATATCGCGGCAACTGATCGCGACCGAAAGGCGATGCTCGAGCGCATCGGCTCAGGCAGCGTCGAGGAGCTCTTTTCCGACATTCCCGCCTCTGTGCGCTTCCCGAAGCTCAAGCTGCCTCCTCCCCTGTCGGAAATGGAGGCGATGCGCGAAATCGAGGCCCTCGCCTCGAAGAACCTCTCGGCCTCTTCCTCCGCCTGGTTCCTCGGCGCTGGCGCCTACTACCACTTCATCCCCGCGGTCGTCGACGCGCTCTCCTCTCGAGGAGAGTTCCTCACGGCCTATACCCCCTACCAGCCCGAGGTCTCCCAGGGAACCTTGCAGGCCATCTTCGAGTACCAAAGCATGGCTGCCGCCCTCCTCGGCGTCGAGGTGGTCAACGCTTCGCACTACGACGGGGCGACCGCCCTCGCTGAAGGCCTGCTGATGGCGTACAACGCGGCCGGCGCCGCCGCCGGAGCCCGCGACAAAGCGATCGTCTGCGCCGACCTCGATCCTGAGTACAAAGACGTCCTGCGATCTTACGTTTCCGCCTTCCCGATCCGCCTCGAGTTCCTCGATCTCCCGCCCGAGGCCGCAGCCGCCCGCTCGGACGAGTCGACTTTCTGCGTAGTCGTTCCCTATCCCTCGTTCTCAGGCACGTTGGGCGACATCGCGGCCGCGGCGGCGTCCGCCCACGCCGCGGGCGCCCTCCTCGTCGCGCATGCCGACCCCATCATGTGCGGCCTTCTGAAAAGCCCCGGCGAACTCGGCGCGGACATAGTCGCGGCCGAAGGCCAAGCCTTGGGCAACCCAATGAGCTTCGGCGGGCCCTTCCTCGGCATGCTCGGATCGAGCGCTAAGCTAGTACGCAAGATGCCCGGCCGCCTCGTAGGCGAAGCCAGGGACTCGCAAGGCAGGAGGGGCTTCGTCCTCACGCTCACCGCTCGAGAGCAGCACATAAGGCGGGAGAAGGCCGTCTCGAACATCTGCTCGAACCAGGGCCTGGCGATGCTGCGCGCTTGCATATACCTCACCGCCATGGGAAGAAGCGGCATGCGCAAGGTCGCCGAGCTCTGCTGGAGCAAGGCGCACTATGCGGCCGGCCTCATCGCGGCCCTTCCTGGTTACGCCGTGCCTGCCCTCACCTCGAGGCAGGAGTTCTTCAAGGAGTTCGTCGTGCTCACGCCCATTCCCGCCGCCGAGATCGCCCAGAAGCTCGCGCGCCGAGGTGTCGTTCCCGGCTTTCCTCTATCGCGCTATTATCCCGAGCGGACGCACGAGCTCTTGGTCTGCGTCACCGAGATGTGCACGAAAGGCCAGATCGAGCTCCTCGCCCGTAGTCTCGAGGAGGCCGCGGAATGAACCTCCGGCCGGAAAGCCTCGTCTACGAACTCTCATCTCCGGGGCGCGAGTGCGTCTCGCTCCCCGCCTGCGACGTGCCGCCCGCAAGGCCCCCCGCGGGTCTCATGCGCGATGCGCTCGAGCTTCCCGAGCTCGACGAGCTAACCCTCGTGCGGCACTTCACGCGCTTGTCCCAGAAGAACTACTCGATCGATACCGAGTTCTATCCCCTGGGCTCCTGCACGATGAAGTACAACCCCAAGGTCAACGAGGCCGCCGCCAGTCTCCCCGGCTGGCGCAATGCCCATCCCCTCGCAGGCGACGAGTTCAGCCAAGGCTCGCTCGAGATCATCCACAGCCTCCAGTCCTGGCTCTGCGAAATCGGAGGCTTCGCGGCCGGCAGCCTCCAGCCCGCGGCCGGGGCCCACGGTGAGCTTTCGGGCGTTCTCATTATCCGTGCTTACCACGAAGCGCGCGCTGACCACAAGCGCCGACTCATGCTCGTCCCGGACTCTGCGCACGGAACCAACCCCGCCTCCTGCACGATGGCGGGTTTCAGAATAAAAGCCATAGCCTCCGACTCCGAAGGCGGAGTGGACATGGCCGCCCTTCGCGAGGTCCTGTCGGGGCCCGAGGGGGCGCAGGTCGCGGGTATCATGATCACGAACCCGAACACCCTGGGCCTCTTCGACCGCAATATCGAGGCCATAGCGGCCGCCGTCCACGCGGCGGGAGGCCTCGTCTACGGCGATGGCGCCAACATGAACGCGTTAGTCGGCATTCTGCGTCCCGCCGAGGTCGGCATCGACGTCATGCACTTCAACCTGCACAAGACCTTTTCGACGCCCCACGGCGGCGGAGGCCCCGGCGCGGGCTTCGTCGGCGTCCGCTCCGACCTCGCCGACTTCCTGCCCGGTCCTATCGCCGCGAAGGGCGAGGGCAAGATCGCCTATCGCCTCTCGATGCCTGCGCGATCGATCGGAAGGCTCAAGTCCTTCTACGGAAACTTCGGGATCGTCCTGCGCGCTTACGTTTACCTGCGCATGCTCGGGCCCGAGGGCCTTCGCGCGGTCGCGGAGAACGCGGTGCTCGGCGCGAACTACGTAAAGGCCCTTATTGAGGGCACGTATAAAGTGAAGTATCCCAGGCGCTGCATGCACGAGTTCGTCGCCCAAGGTGACATAGCCGAGGGCGTGCACACCCTCGACATAGCCAAGCGCCTCATCGACCTCGGTTTCCATCCGCCGACCATCTACTTCCCCCTCATCGTCCCCGAGGCCATCATGATCGAGCCTACCGAGAGCGAGTCGAAGGAGACCTTAGACGCATTCGCGGCGGCCCTCCTCAAGATTGCGGAGGAGGCGAAGGAGAGCCCTGAGCTCCTCCACGCCGCGCCTACGACGACGCCTGTCGGACGTCTGGACGAAGTCGCGGCCGCGCGCAATCCGGTGCTGTGTTATCGGCGCTGAAGGGGCTGCTTAAATCAGGGGGGCTTGATGTTAGTCCCCTCCGTAATCCCCGACAATCAGCTCCCAGCCGCCGCTTTCAGTTTTCGCGAAGCCCATGCGCTCGAGATAAGCCTGGTGGACTTTGGTCGCGGCGCTGGCGCGGAATATAGCCTTGCCTTTGCCCGCAATATCCCGAGCGGCGGCATCGAAGAAGTACTCCGCGCTCTTGTAGTCCCGATAGGCGGGCGTGGCGTAGTCGAGGAGAAGCGCGACGGCACCGTCATCTGTTTTTCTGTAGATCACTAGGCCCGCGGGCACCATATCCCGGAGGACGAAGATCGCGCTCGAGCCTTGAAGATCCTCATTCGCGAAATCGGGGGCGAATCGCGCGATGTCCCCGGCGTAGAAGCCCAGGAAGGATTCGAGGTACTCGGACTCGCCGGGCTCGACCCGCATAAGGGCGAAGGACGAGCGCTCCCGGCGCATCCTGACGAGGTACCAGGCGTCGATGCCAACGCAGAAGAGGTTGAGCGCGCATACGGGGATCGAGCCTATGGCCGCGCCATAAGCGGCGAAGAGGCCTGAGCCCGCTAAATTCAGGAGCCGCAAGCGCTTGATGTTCTTCATCATGAGCGAGATCGCCACGACCACGCTCGCCAAGGTCCCGAAATACTCGATGATCTGCAGCATATGACTCAGTTCCTCCTCGAGACTCTTAGTATAGTCGATAGGCGTTCAAAACGACGCGCGAGCGTGCTATTATACTCACAGCCTTTACGGCGGGAGCGAGCTTGAAAAAGCCAGGGATGCTTATGCTAGGCGCGGCGATGCTCGCGTCGCTCGTTTGCGGGCCCTTAGGCGCGCAAGGAGGAAGTTCAATGTTTACATTAAAATCCGACGCTTTCAGTCCCGGGGGCGAAATCCCGAAGATCTATGCCTATGCGGAAGGGAATGTCTCGCCGCCGCTCTCATGGTCCGGCGCGCCCCCTTCCACGATAAGCTTCGCCCTTGTCTGCGATGACCCCGACGCTCCCATGGCGGGCGGATGGGTGCATTGGGTCATGTGGGACATCCCTGCGACCCAGAGCCGCCTAGCGCAGGGGATCCCCGCCAACACGGCGATCATACCGGACGGCTCGCGACAGGGCTTGAACGGTTGGAAGGAAATAGGCTGGGGCGGTCCCCAGCCCCCGTCCGGTACCCACCATTACTCGTTCAGGCTCTTCGCCCTCGACACACGGCTCGGGAGTATAGGAGATGCCACGAGAGACAACCTCGTCAAGAAAATGAAAGGGCATGTCTTGGCGCAGGCCGAGCTGATAGGAACTTTCAGCGCCCGCTGATGCGGACCGCTAGTCGCAGTTCGCGGGTCTAGCTCCGTAGTCCGCGAACTGCTTATAAATCCCCGATTGTCGCAACCATTACCGCTTTTATCGTGTGCAGCCTGTTCTCCGCCTCGTCGAATACCACCGAGTGCCGACTGCGGAAGACCTCGTCGGAAACTTCCATCTCCGCAAGGCCGTGCTTCTTGAAAATGTCCTTGCCTACCTCAGTCTCTTGGTCATGGAAGGCGGGCAGGCAATGGAGGAAGACACAGTCGGGGTTGCCGGTCTTCTTGATAAAGTCCATGGTGACGCGGTAGCGCTCGAGCTGCGCGATGCGCTCGGCGAACTTAGCTTCCTCTCCCATCGATACCCAGACGTCGGTGTAGAGGGCGTCGGCGCCCTTGAGCGCCTTGTCCGCATCCTCGATGCTGTAGAACTCGATCGAGCCGCCGGTGGTCGCGGCGAGCGCGCGCATCTCGCTCGTAAGTTTCTCGTTCGGCCACAGTTCCTTGGGCGCGAGGGCGACGAAGGTTAGGCCCACCTTGGCGCTGCCGATCATGAGAGCGTTGCCCATATTGTTGCGCGCGTCGCCCGAGTAGACGAGCTTCATCTTATTAAGGGGTTTGTGGACATGCTCCTCGAGGGTTAAGAGGTCGGCGAGGATTTGCGTGGGGTGGTCCTCGTCGGTGAGGCCGTTCCACACGGGGACGCCCGAGTACTTCGCGAGGTCCTCGACGAGCTTCTGGCTGAAGCCTCGGTATTGGATGCCGTCATACATGCGCCCCAGTACCTTGGCGGTATCCTCGACGGACTCTTTCTTGCCCATCTGGCTGTTCGTGAGGAAGGTGGCGTTGCCTCCCTCGTCCCAGCAGGCCGTCTCGAAGGCGCAGCGTGTGCGCGTCGAAGTCTTGTCGAAGATGAGGACGATATTCTTGCGGTAGAGGAGGTTGCCTTTTACGCCCGAACGCTTCTTGGCCTTGAGATCGCGAGAAAGGTCGAGAAGGTAGCGGATCTCCTCGGGGCTAAAGTCCCTAAGGGTGAGGAAGCTGCGTCCTTTAAGATTGACGGGCATTGAGTGACTCTCCTTTGTCGCATTATAGCGGTTTCGTTGCGAAAACTCTACAGCCCCGCCGCCCGCCTCGCCACTTGATGGCCCGCAGATGGTGTGCGATAAGTAATGCAACGTATCGCGATTAAGTGGGAATCAGCAAGTGGCGACCATAAAAGACATCTCGAAATACACTGGCCTAGCGCTCTCGACGGTCTCGAAATACCTCAATAATGGCGTAGTGCGAGAGAAGAACAAGCGCAAGATCGAAGAGGCTCTGAGCGTCCTCGACTATAGGCCCAACGAGGCTGCGCGCAGCCTGAAGACGAACAAGAGCATGACGATCGGGATACTTATACCCAATCTGCGGAGCGCTTTCGATGCGGCCATAATCTCGATGATCGAAGAGGAGCTCACTCGCGCCGGTTACAGCGTCATCATCTGCGGGTACAGAAAGGATCCCTCACTGGAATCCGCGAAGCTGCGCTTCCTCCTAAACAAGAGAGTCGACGGGCTCGTGGTGATCCCTTCGGGAGTTGTCCATGAGGAACTGCGGACCTTCCAGAAAGAGAATAGACCGGTGGTGCTGATCGACCGTCCCCTCTCGGGCATGGATTTCGACACCGTCATGATAGACAACGTCGCTTCCTCCATGGAGGTCGTCGGTGCTTTCCTGGAGGAAGGACATCGGAGCATCGGGATCATCACCGGCCCGGAGGATGTCTATACCGCTCGAATGAGGCTCAAAGGCTATTTGGAAGCGCATAAGCGCGCAGGCGTCTCGATCGACTATGGCCTAGTCCGCTATTGCGACTGGAGTCTTGAGTCGGGCTACTCGATCGCAAAAGAACTCTTGATGGAAAAACGCGGAATGACGGCACTCATCGTCTGCGGCGACGACATGGGCCTGGGAGCGCTGAAAGCCATCCAAGACGAATCGTTTCGAATACCCGATGACATATCCCTCGCATGCTTCGACCTGCTCCAGATCGCCGAGATTCTTCGGCCCAGGCTGGCTACAGTCGAGCAGCCAGTCCTGGAAATCGGTAGACTAGGCGCGAAGCTGCTATTGGAAAGGCTAGCCGGTGATACATCGCCAGTTCCTTCCGCGCCTCATATTCTAAAGGCTGTTTTTAATAGAAGGGACTCCATTCTCAGGTTGAATTAGGCTCTCGGCCTCTTTTCGTATCTTTAGCCGCGCCATGCCGGCTAAGGCTTTTCGTGGTCTCCTATTTAGCTATCGATAGAAACAACTTGACAGTTCCATATAGTGGTTATACTATCCGATTATCATAAAACGAAACGTTACGTTTAGATATCTCGCAAAGGAGGACGTCATGAAGAGATCCACCGTAGGCTTGCTTGTCGTACTGCTTCTTGCCCCGGCGCTGGCCTTCGCGCAGACGAAAGCGAAGAGCGAGGTCGTGCAGCTCAACTTCATAGAGATGCTCACCTCTCCCGCCCGCACCGCATTCCTCAACGAGGTTATCGCCCGCTTCGAGGCGGAGAACCCCAGTATCAAGGTCAACCTGATCTCCCCGCCTTATGAGCAGGCCGAGAACAAAATGACCCTCATGCTCAATGCCAAGCAGCCCCTCGACATCATCGAGTCGCGCGACGGGACCATCAAGCAATTCGTCAACAACGGCCAGGTCGCGAATCTGGAGAACTATCTCAAAAACTGGTCGGCCAAGGACGACTTCCTCCCGATGAGTTCGTACGCCGCCCGCGTGATCGATGGAAAGGCCTATATCATCCCGCAGCTCTTCTTTGTCAAAGGACTCTTCGTCCGGACTGACATCCTCAAGAAGGCCGGCATCGCGATCCCGAAGACGGTGCAAGAGCTGTACGATGCCTCGGTGGCCCTCACCGATCCATCCAAGAATCAGTATGGCTATGTTATCCGCGGCAAGAGCAATGCCTGGAAGGTCTCGCAGGACCAGCTCTGCCTCGCCAACCTGACGAACATCGATCCGAACAATTTCTATAAGACGACGGATGGCGCGTTCGTCTACGATACGGCGGAGGGCAAGGCCGGCCTCCAGCGCTATGTCGATCTTTACAAAAAGGCGGTCTCTCCGGACGGCGTCAACTGGGGCTTCGCGGAGCAGATCAATGCCTTCGTCTCCGGGGCGGGCGCCTTCCTGATCCAGGACCCCGACGCCATCGCGATGATCGACAAGCAGCTCGGCCGCGACAGCTACACCGTGGTGCCCGTGCCGGTCGGCGAAAAGAGCGGCAAGGCCTACCAAGACTTCGCCTTCAACGGCTTGTCCATCGTCTCCTATAGCCAGCACAAGGACGAGGCCTGGAAGTTCCTGACCTACCTCATCTCCCCCAAGAACAATAGCGAATTCTGCAAGTCCTACGGCGCGCTGCCAGTATTCAGCAGTTCGTTTAAGGATGATCCCTACTTCAGCACGGGCGTGTTCCAGGCCTGGCATACGATGTTCACCCATCCCGAGACTTACAAGTTCGTGAACTACCCGATAACTTCGGCGAAATTCTCGGCCTGGGGCCCCTATCAGGAGCAGTACATGCAGAGGCTCCTTCTCGGCCAGAGCAGCGTAGACGAGACGATCGCGAAGTGGGCGTCCTACTGGAAATGAGGCCATAGGCCGCGGCATAACGGAAGGGGAGGGGCGTTCAAGGCCTATCGGCCTTAGCGGACGCCCCCCCCTTCGCAATGGGGCATACCATGAAAGACCTGCGGACGCGCAACCTCGCCCTTTACCTCGTTCCGACATTCCTTCCCGTCGCGCTCCTTGTATACGTGCCGGTAGTAAGGAGCATGGTTATCGCCTTTAAGCGATACAGCATGTTCGACCTTCGGGACACGCCCTTTATCGGGTTCGGCAATTTCTCGGACATATTCGGCGATTCAGCCTTCCCCTTCCTGCAGATCCTCGGGAACACCTTCATTTGGATATTCGCCTCGCTCGTCCTGCAATTCATCCTCGGCTTCTGCCTCGCCCTCCTGCTCCGCGAGAAATTCCACGGCAGGGGCATATACACAAGCCTCGTCTTCTACACCTGGGCCGTCTCGGGCTTCGCGATCGGCCTCATCTGGTCGTGGATATTCAACGGCCAGTTCGGCCTGGCGAACGACATCCTCATGCGGCTGCACCTCATTTCGCGGCCTGTCGGCTTCCTGTCCAATCCGAAGTACGCTTTGGTCGCCGTCATCGTGGCCAACGTCTGGTACGGCATACCCTTCTTCGGGATCATGCTCCTCGCCGCCCTTCAGTCCGTCCCCAAAGAGCTCTACGAAGCCGCCAAGATCGATGGAGCCGGAGCCGCGGGGCGCCTTTTCAGGGTCACGATCCCCTACATCAGCGCGACCATAGTCAGCACGACCCTCCTGCGGATGATGTGGATAATGAACTTCCCGGAGATCATCTACGGCATGACGAACGGCGGGCCCGCCAACTCGACCAACATCCTGGCGACCCAAATGATCAACAAGATCTACAAGGAATACAACTACGGTCAGGGCGCGGCGCTCAGCCTCATCATCATGGCTCTCCTCTTCGTCCTCGCCTTCGTCTACCTCTCGATCGCGAACAGGAAGGAGTTCTAATCATGAATCGGCCCTCCCTCATCGCGCGGATCGGAAAATTCGTGGCGCTCGCCCTCTTCCTTTTCTTCGCCCTGGGGCCGCTCGCATGGATCATCATCACTTCTCTCAAGGGCCCTAAAGAGATATACACTTTCCCCATTAAGTATCTTCCCTCGCACCCGAGCTTGGAGAGCTACCGGCAACTTTTCCACTTCGCGAATTTCGGGATCTATTTCCGCAACAGCTTCCTCGTCACCATTGAGGGCGCGGTCGGGGCGATGGTTCTCTCGGCCTTCGGGGGCTACGCCCTCTCGCGGTTCAGATTCAAGTCGGTCAAGCACACTATGATTCTCGTCCTCTACGTGACGCAGACCATCCCGACCTTCATGCTTATGCTGCCCCTCTACCTTATGATGGCCGACCTGCGCGCCGTGGATAATCTCGGCGTACTCGGGCTGATCTACATGGTGTCGGTGCTGGCCTTCTGCGTGATCATGGCCAAGAGCTTTTTCGATCGAATACCCGCGAGCCTCGAGGAAGCGGCCGAGATCGACGGTTGCTCGATGTTCCAGTCCCTCCTCAGGGTGATCATGCCGCTCCTCGTGCCCGGCATGGCCGCCATCTTCAGCTTCGCGTTCGTAAACATCTGGAATGAACTTTTCATAGCAGTCTTGTTCATGTCCTCGCCGGACAAGCTCACCGTTCCGGTCGCGCTCAACTCGTTCATCTCCAAGGCGGGAATAAGCTGGGACGTCCTGAGCGCGGGCATCGTGATGGCCTTGCTGCCGACGATGCTCGTGTTCGCGATCGGGCAACGCTATATCGTGGCCGGACTCACCGAGGGCGGCGTCAAGGAATAGGGAAGGAGCGACTAGCTTTGGGAGTCGAAGAAAGCATTAGGAAATTCCAGGAGGCCCGATTCGGGGCCTTCTTCCACTACGGACTGTACTCCATACTCGGCCACAGCGAGTGGGCGATGTACAACGAGGCGATCCCTCTGGACGAGTATCGCCGTCTCATGGAGCGCTTCCGTCTCTCGGATTCGGTTTCCCCCGCCGCGTGGGTGGATCTGGCCTGCCGCTCGGGTGCCCGCTATTGCGTGCTAACCGCCCGGCACCACGAGGGCTTCTGCCTCTGGGACAGCGCGACGACAGACTACAGCGCGCCGCGCTCGCCCGCGGGTCGCGATCTCGTTCGCGAATACGTAGAGGCCGCCAGGGAGGCGGGGCTCATGGTGGGCCTGTATTACTCGCTCCTGGACTGGTCCGATCCCGCCTACTGGGCTGGTCCGAAGCGCGATCCCGCGACATGGAGGGCCTTCCGCGAGAAGGTGTACGCGCAGGTCGAGGAGCTGATGGTCGGCTACGGGAAGATCGACATCCTGTGGTACGACGGCTTCTGGCCGCACGACAATCCTCCGCTCGCCGACGACATAGGCGCGGGGGACTGGTCCTCGGCAGCGATCAACGCCATGGCGAGGAAGGCTCAGCCGGGCATCATCATCAACGACCGCTCGGGCCTCGAGGAGGACTTCGGCACTCCCGAGCAGGTGATCATCGAGCAGGGCCGTCCCTGGGAAGCCTGCATGACCACCAACGACAATTGGGGCTTCCACGCGGGCGACGCGAACTGGAAGACCCCGCGCCAATTGATCGGGGCCCTCGTACACAGCGTCAGCAGGGGCGGCAACTTCATCCTCAACGCGGGCCCGCGAGGCGACATGACCGTGCCCCAGGAGGCCAGGATCGGGCTCGAGGCGGTAGGCGCCTGGCTGGACGTCAACGGCTCTTCCGTCTACAGCTGCGGCAAGGCGCCGCACCTCGCGCGCGAGGCCCTCGACGGCGGTTTCTTCTGCAACTCGGGCGTCTGGACCGCGGGGCACGGCAAGCTCTACTACCATGTCCTGCGATGGCCGGGGACCGAGCTCCGCTCGCGGGCCCAAGGCGTCCGCATCCTCTCGGCGCGTTGCCTCGCGACCGGAGCGCGCTACGAGACCGACCCGTCGCCCGGCTCGCTCTTTATCAAGGGCTTGCCCGAGAAGCCACTGGATCCCATCGATACTGTCTTCGAATGCGACTACGAGAGCGCGCCGGGCGCGGGCAGATTCATACCCTGACAAGAAGCAAGGAGCCAACAATGCCTCGCGAAGACTACGGTGCGATACTTCATCATTTGGGCGAGGAGTCCCTTCCCCTGAACGCGGTGAGCCCGCCAATTTTCCAGACTTCCAATTTCTGCTTTCCCTCCTTCGAGGAACTGAGGGCCGCGGTCAACGACGAGCTCGGCCATTGCCTGTACACGAGGGGGAACAACCCGACCGTCAATCTCGCGGAAGCCAAGCTTGCCGCGCTCGAGAAGGGCGAGAAGGCCAAGCTCCTGGGCTCGGGGGCCGCGGCGATAACGAACTCCGTGATGGCTTTCGTCAAGGCGGGCGACCACATCGTCTGCGTGCGGGACGCCTATACTTGGATGGGCAAGCTCGCTTCCTCATATCTGTCGCGCTTCGGCGTCGAGTGCAGCTTCGTGGAGGGGACGGACATCGCCGAGATCGAGGCCGCGATTCGCGTTAACACGCGCCTTATCTACCTCGAGAGCCCGACCTCGATGACCTTCAAGCTGCAGGACCTCGCGGCCGTAGCCTCGTTAGCGCGCTCGCGCGGCATCAGGACAATCACCGACAACACCTGGGCCACGCCCTATTTCTGCAACCCGCTGGAGCTCGGGGTGGATATCGTCGTGCACTCGGGAAGCAAGTATCTTGGCGGTTGCAGCGATATCCTCGCGGGCGTCGTGGTGGGCAATAAGGAGGACGTCGAGCGGATAATCCAGCAGGAGAGCCTCCAGATGGGCTCGGTCGCCGATCCCTTCATGGCCTGGCTCATGCTGCGCGGCCTTAGGACCTTCCATCTGCGCATGCCGGCCCACTTCCGCTCCGCGATGGATGTCTCTCGCTTCCTCGAGTCCCACGGCAAGGTCGCGCAGGTCTTGTATCCCTTCCTCGATTCTCATCCACAGGCGGAGTTGGCCAAGCGGCAGTTCCGCGGCGGCTCGGGCCTCCTGTCTATCCGGCTCGATACTGCGGACATTCGGCGCGTCGTGCGCTTCGTCGATTCCCTGACTCTCTTCAAGCGCGCGGTCAGCTGGGGCGGCTACGAGAGCCTCGTCTTCCCCAGCGCGGCGTCCTACGCGAGCGCAAGCGAAGTGCCAGAGGACCGCGCGGGCCTGGTGCGCCTCCATGTCGGGCTCGAAGAGAGCGAGGCCTTGATCGCCGATCTCGATCAGGCTCTGGGCAAGATGTGAGGAACGGGAGAGTGATCACCGTCCCCCGAAAGCGCTCTCCATAATATCAATAATATATTACGTTAGCTCCGCGGATAGAGGAAGCGTTTGATCTTCTGGGTCGGTGTCTTCTCGAAGGGCTCAAGCTGGAGCTTGACCTCGGCTATGCGCGAGAAGACGGCGAGTCGCTCGTTGGCTTCTCGCCTGATCCGCTCGAGCAGAGGCTGAATGCTCCGCTCGGCCGCTTCTGCCACGGGCTTGAGCTGCACCAGGGCGGTCAGCCCCTTCGCATTGCCATAGACCAGGGACTCGAGCACGAAGGGCGAGCTGTTGATGACGGCCTCGACCTCCTCGGGGTAGATGTTCTCGCCCGAAGCGCCGAGGATCATCGTCTTGAGCCTACCGCGCAACGAGACGCGACCTTTCGCGTCCATGACGCCGAGGTCTCCCGTGCGGAACCAGTGGTCCGCCGTGAAGGCCTCGGCTGTGCGCTCGGGGTCCTTGTAATAACCGGACATCACGTTGGGACCCCGTATCTGAATCTCGCCTTCGCCCGTGGCTTGGCTGGGGGAGGCTATGCGCATGTCTTCGCCGTGGATGGCCGGGCCGATGAAGTGGAGGCGGAAATCCTTCGGACCGGAACCTGCGGCCAGGGGAGAAGTCTCGGTCAGGCCGTAGCCCATGGCGCAGGGGAAGCGGATGCGGTAGAGAAACGCCTCCACTTCTTCGGCCAGGGGCGCGCCCCCTATGCCGAATATCCTGAGCCTTCCGCCGAAGGTCCTTTTGAGCTTTGCGCCCGCAATGCGCTCGAAAAGGGGGCGGAAGAAGCGCGAGGAGTACAGCGGTATCTTCTGGAGCGCAGGCTTGACCGAGCTTCTGTATATTTTCTCGATGATGAGGGGCACGGTGAGCATCGTGGTGGGCCGCAGCGCCTTGAGCGCGGGCAGGAGCGTAGAGACGGAGGGCGGCCTGTCCAGGTAGTAGATCGACGAGCCCTGCATGAGGGGATAGATGAAGCCCACGCTGAACTCGTACGTGTGCGCGAGGGGAAGGATGGAGAGCAGACGATCCCTCGGTCCGATCCGCATGATGAAGCGGACCGACCATCCGTCGTGGACGAGGTTGCGCTGGCTGAGCATGACGCCCTTGGGCCTTCCTGTCGTGCCCGAAGTGTAGACGATGGTCGCCAGGTCCTCGCTTTTGATCTCGGGGAGCATGAAGCTCGCCGCGGCCCGGTCTACGGCATCCGCGTCCGGGGCCCGCATGCCCGTAGGCGTAGAGAGGGGCGCTAGGTCCTCGACCGAGACGAGGACGCGCCTCTGGGCCGCAGGGCCTACTTTCGCGAGGTAACGGCGGGAGACGAAGAGGATGCGGCTCTCGGAGTGGTCGAGGATCGCGGCGATCTGCGTGCCTGTAAAATCGGCAAGTATGGGGACGACGACGCAGGCGGCGCGGGAGACACCGAGGTAGGCGATGCCCCATTCGGGGCGACTCTCCGAGAGGATCGCGACGCGGTCCCCCCGCGCGGCGCCGAGGAGTCCGAGGAGGGCGGCGACGCGGCGAGTCCTGGGTTCGAGTTCGTCGTAGTTGATGGCAGGAAAGCCGACCAGAGCGAGGGCGGGGCGCCCCGCGTAGAGAAGCGAGCTCTTTTCGACGATTTCCGGAATAGTGAAGCGTTCCAATTCGTACACGCTTATTCCCTCCGGAGCCTACTCGCGCTCGGGGTAGAGGAATCGCTTGATCTTCTGCGTGGGCGTCTTCTCGAAGGGCACGCTCTGGAGCTGCATGCGTTTAATACGCGAAAAGGCAGTCAGCCGCTCGTTGGCCTCGCGCTTGATCCTCTCGAGGAGCTCCGCCGCCCCTTCGGCAGCAAGGCGAGCCGCGTCGGCCGCCTGGTGCGCGGCCTTCTCCGCGCTCTCGACGTTGCTCTTCACGCAGGCGGCGATGGTCTCGGGGGTCAGATGCACGAGCGCGGTCAACCCCTCCTCGTCTCCATAGACGAGGGACTCGACCACCTCGGGAGAAGAGTTGAGAATAGCCTCGACCTCCTCGGGGTAAATGTTTTCCCCCGAGGCGCCGAGGATCATGGTCTTGATCCTGCCGCGCACCGAGACCCTGCCCTGCCTGTCGAAGGAGCCTAGGTCGCCCGTGCGGAAGTAGCCGTCCTTCGTGAAGGCCTCGGCGGTGCGCGCCCGGTCACGATAGTAGCCGGGCCCGACCATGGCGCCGCGCACCTGGATTTCGCCGATGTCGGAGCGCTCGGCGCCTTCGACGCGGGCGATGCGGATGTCGGCGTCGCCTATGGGGAGCCCCGCGACGCGCAATTTGGTCTTGCCTACCGCCGAAGCGGCGATGATGGGCGCGGTCTCGGTGAGGCCGTAGCCTATGGCGTAGGGAAAGCGAGCGGCGAGGAGGAAGGCCTCGACCTCGGGGTCGACGGGAGCGCCACCTATGCCGAAGAAGCGCAGGCGGCCGCCGAAGGAGGCATAGAGCTTCCTGCCCGCGATCCTCTGTAGGAGAGGGCGCAGGAAGGGCACTTTGTATAGGGGTATTTTCTCGAGGCTCGGCCTCACGCCCGAGCGGTATACCTTCTCTATGACGAGGGGCACGGAGAGCATGATCGTGGGCCTCAGTTTGGCGAGGGCGGGCATGAGGACGCTCGCCGAGGGCGGCCTGTCGAGGTAACGGATCTGAGCGCCGCTCATCATGGGGATGAGGAAGCCGATCGTGTACTCGTAGGTGTGGGCGAGGGGGAGAATGGACAGGAGTATGTCCTCTCCGTCGAGCCTGATGACCGAGTCGCAGGCGAGGGCGTCCGCCATGAAGTTGCGGTGCTGAAGCATGACGCCCTTGGAGAGGCCGGTCGTGCCCGAGGTGTAGACGATGGCCGCGATGTCGGTCGGTTCGATCTTGGGCGCAACGTAGCGCGCCGCCGCCTCTTCGAGTTCCGCCTCCGCGCGAAAGGCAGAGAGAGCCTCGATGGGAAAGATCTTGAGGGAGCCGCCCAGGCCGGCCTTCTCGAGGCTCGCTTGGTCGAGTTTGCGCTTCGTCTTCTCCGAGGCGAAAATCGCGCTGGAGCCCGAATGCGTGAGGATGTTGACGATTTGGGCGCTCGGGAAATCCACGAGGATGGGCACGGAAACCGCACCGGAGCGGGCTATGCCGAGGGAGGCGATGCCCCATTCGGGGCGGCTCTCGGAGAGTATGGCCACACGGTCTCCGTGGCCGATGCCCTCTCGATCGAGGAAGGCCGCGCACCGGAGCGTGTAGCGGTCCAGGTCTCTGTAGGATATGGATAGGCCGTCAGCCATGCCCAATGCGGGATGGTCGCCGAAGACTGCTGAACGGGGAGCGATGTCCGCGAGGGTGTCGGTTTCAAAAGAGTAGGGCACTGCTGTTACCTCGTTCTACATAGACTGGCCCGCGGAGCGTTCGGTTGCTGTATTCGTCGGCCACGCCGTTCATTTCAGGCGCTTCGGGTAGAGAAATCGTTTGATGCTCTGCTTGGGTGTCTTCTCGAAGGGCTCGGCCTGGTGCTCGACCCGGTTGATGCGAGAAAAGGCCTGGAGCCGCCCGTTCGCCTCGCGCTTGATGCGCTCGAGCGTCTCCGTGACGCCGACCTCGATCCCCTCGATCTCGTCCCTGACCCGCGACTTTATACGCTCGAGCACCTCGGGCTTAAGGTGCACGAGGGCGGTGAGCCCCGTTCTGTCGCCATAGACGAGGGACTCGAGAACGTAGGGCGAGGAGTTGAGCACCGCTTCGATCTCCTCGGGATAGATGTTCTCTCCCGAGGAGCCGAGGATCATGGTCTTGATCCTGCCTTTCACGGTGACCCGGCCCTTATCGTCCATGGCGCCGAGATCCCCCGTGCGGAACCAGTGGTCCGCGGTGAAGGCCTCGGCGGTACGCTCTGGGTCCTTGTAGTAGCCGGGGAAGACGTTGGGGCCGCGGGCCTGGATCTCGCCCTCGCCCGTGTCGGGTCGAGGATCGGCTATGCGCAGCTCGACGCCCTCGGAGGGAAAGCCCGTCGTGTGCACGAGAACCTTGCCGGGCTTGTTGCCCGCGATAAGAGGAGCGGTCTCGGTGAGGCCGTAGCCGATCGAGTAGGGGAAGCGCGCGTTATGCAAAAAGCTTTCGACATCGGCCGCGACGGGCGCGCCGCCCAAGCCGAAGAAGCGGAGCTTCCCTCCGAAGGTTTTATAGAGCTTGATGCCCGCGATCCGCTCGAGGAGGGGCTTGAAAAGCTTCACTTTATAAAGGCCGATCTTTTCGAGGCCCGGCTGCACGCTCGAGCGATAGACCTTCTCGATGACCAGGGGTACGGAGAGCATGATCGTGGGCCTTACTGCGGCGAGGGCGGGCAGGAGGGCGGTGGCCGAGGGCGGCCTGTCCAGGTAGTAGACCGCCGAGCCCTGGATCATCGGGATGAGGAAGCCGATCGTGAACTCGTAGGCGTGGGCCATGGGAAGGATGGACAGGAGTCTGTCCGTGCGCCTTAGGACGATGAACTTGCGGGCAGCTACCGCGTCGAAGACGAGGTTCCGGTGCGTGAGCATGACGCCCTTGGACTTGCCCATGGTGCCCGAGGTGTAGAGGATCGAGGCGAGTTCGTCGGCCTCGATCTTGGGCTGGGCGAAGCTCGTCGCCGCCGCTTCCAGCTCGGCTTCTTCGATAGCCGTCCTTCCGTCCGGGGCGGAAAGGAGAGAGAAGTCCTCTAGGCTTACGAGGATGCGCTTCGCCGACTCGGCCTCGACCTTGGGAAGGAAGCGTTTCGAGACGAATACGAGTTTCGATTCCGAATGCTCGAGGATGGTCGCTATCTGCTCGGGAAGGAAGTCCATCATGACCGGGACCGCGATCGCCCCCGAGCGCGCGATGCCGAAGTAGGCGAGAGCCCACTCAGGCCTGCTCTCCGAGAGGATGGCCACTCGGTCGCCCTTGGCTATGCCCAAAAGCCCGAGAAGGGCGGCGATCCGTTTCGCGCGCGGCTCGAGCTCGCGGTAGAAGATAGGCTTGCCGCCGACCATGGAGAGCGCGGGGCGCGGGGCGTAATAGAGCGAACTTTTTTCAAGGACTTCGGGGATCGTATAACGCTCGATCTTATACATCCGGATTTCTCCTCCGTCGGACGGAGCGTTTGCAGCCTTCGCTCGCGGCTTTCGATATTGTCACTACAAGCATACAGTATGCGGGGGCCGACGTCGACAGAGCAGGTTCTCAATACGAATAGAACGCAAGTCTATCCTCCGCCCCGATCGCGAAGGCCTTTGAGGTAGGCGAAAAGGCGGCGGCGAGGGGCTTCTCGGGCAGCGCGTCGCCCAAGGCGGCGCAGGACCGGGCCGAACCGAGGTATCCGAGGGTACCTGAAGCCGAAACGTCGAAGAGGGCGATGCCGTCGTCGGTCCCGCTTCCGACCGCGGCAAGGAGAGTGCCTTCGTTCGAGAGCGCGAGGCGCTTGGGATAGGCGAAGCCGGCGACGCCGCTTGATCCCGATTTGGCAGCGGCTACCGCTTTGAAGCGGCCTGTGGCGTCCTTGTCGAAGCGAAAGATCGTCTTGCTCGAATAAGCGAGCACGTAGAGACTCGTCCCCGGGGGCGAAAACACTAGGTCGCAGGGATTGGACAGGCTGCCGTAAGCCGAGCAATCCGCGGCGGCGATGCGAGAGACAAGGGTCAGAGTCGAGTCTGAGTTCGCCAGAGCGAAGAGATACAGAGCATCGTCCCCCGTGGTCCCGAGGGCGACGAGGTCTCCGCTCTCGCTAATGTCCAGGCAGGAAGGAGCGGACAGAGACTCGCAGCCTGGGGCAGACTTCGAGACGAGGATGCGCAGCGAGTTCGGATGTCCCGCATCGTCGAGGCCGACCAATCCCAGTGCGTTCGCGCTCGTCGCCGCGACGAGAAGCGAGCGCGCGCCCGGAAGGGCTGCCAGATCGGATGAACCCGAGAGACGGGCATCGTAGAGTTCTCCAATATAGGAAGACGATCCAGGTCCGACCCTCAGCGTATAGAGCGTTCCCTTAGCGGGAGAGAGGGCCGCGATGCAGGTTGAGCCCAAGAATGCCAGGCGCTCGGGGCTTTTGATTTGACTCCCCGAACCTCCGCCCAAGCTGGACTCCAGGTACGTAGCCGCGCTGCCCGGACAAGCGAAGATCGAGATCGCATTCGCGTCTTTCCCGGCTACTGCACTGCGTACGCCGTCAGGGCTGAATGCTATATCTCGCAGGCCGCCGAGGCCTCGAGCGTAGGCCGAAGAGCTCGTAGGCGCGTCTTCTTTTGCGATTGTCTCCACCCAAGAAAGGCTGCTGAGCGAGAACTCTTTTTCTACAAGGAGCGCGGCTTGGCCCGAGCGCGCGACAAGGGAGGCAGGGGACTCGATACAGTCGAGCCTTGCTTTGCAAGGAGATGCGAACGCCACGCGAAGCTCCGAGCCAGCATCCGCGAGCGATGTTCCATTCTTGTACCAGGCGAAGCTTGAGCCCGCCTGGGCGCCCGCCACACGAAAGAAGGCCTCTGTCCCTTGGGCGACTCGTCGCAGCGGGGGCAGAAGCTCGAGCGCCTTAGGCGCAAAGTCGGGCAGGGCGAGGCTGATTCCTAGGTTCGCGTCGGGCGGATCGAAGGAGACTGTCGCCGTAGTCTCCAGGCCGGCGACTACGAGGACCGAGTCGGCGAGGCCGCACAGAGCCGTACCATCCTTTTCAAGGCGCAGTTCGAGCTTCCAGCTCCCTGAGTCGAGACCCTCGAGGCGCAGTTGCCCAAGGCTCGCCAGAGCCGAAATCGGCGCACTTCCTCCGCTAGAGTCGCACAGTCGGCCTTCGATCCTGGTCTGGCTGCCCGGATCGCCCTTGACGCTCCAGATGAGGAGCACGGAACCCTTCCCTGACAGCGGCAGTAAGGCGAGGGTGGCCGAACGAACCTCGCCCGAAGAGAGATTAAGCCCGATTGAGCCCCTCGCGAGTTCGGCGCCCGTGGAGGAAAGGCCTACGCCTTCAATAGACCAGCTGCCAGGAGCCAATTCCAGGGCCAGAGTCTTTTCTTTAGCCGAGTCCGCTTCGGTGGCCAGAGCTCCCGGCCCCTTCGCTATTACGTGAATCTTCGTTATAGCCGCATTAGCGGGCGAAATCCCTTTGGTTTCGCTGTTCTTCGCCGCAGAGCCTCCGAAGGACAAACACAGGTGCGCTGCCGTCTGCGCCTGGCTTGCCAGTGTCTGGGGATGGGGGCAGGCCAGAGCGAGGACCGCGGCACAGGCTGTGCAAACGAAAAAGCCAAAACGCGCGGGATGCGAAAACAATGATAATCGCATTGAATACCTCCTAAGGAGCTATACGCGCCCGAGGAGGCCCCGACGATTGAGAGTCGGGGCTTTTCGATGCATGGGGCGAGGGTAGGTCCATGTCGGCTGCGGCGGCTACGCGCATCGAGGAGCTAGCAACGGGCCGAAAGCCGATACTCCTCTGCCTCGCGGCGGGCGATACTCCCCGAGCCACGTATTCTCAGCTCGCCGTGACTATCGCTAGAGGACGGATCGATCGTGAGCTTCTGTCCTTCGTTCAGCTCGATGAGTGGGACTCAATGAACCGGGCTCGGCCTTCGACTCACCCTGCCGTGTCGTTCGCATCGCCGAAACGACCGCCAAGATCGGTCGCAAGTACTTCGTCTCGGAGCGCGCGCTCGAGCGCGGCGTCACCATCGGTCTAGCTAGACTTCGTGCGGCCCGCCATGTCGTTTTCATAGCTTCAGGGCCGACTAAGGTGGATTCTTTGGCTAAGGCGGTGGAGGAAGCCTATGAAAGCCGGTCACGCCTAATCGGCTCTCATGCCATAGTTGGTTTCGACGGCTTCGTAGATGTGCTGGCCCGTGTAGTGAAGAGTCGGGAGGTCGATGGCCGGGAGCTTTTCTACGAGTCGACGAGAGAATTCGGCGAAGCTTTGGCGGCTGCTGGGGGTAGTCGGAGTCTCGAGCTAGTGCGCACGGCATTCAAGGCAGGGGGCAATATGCCGATCTTTGCCTCCTCGCTCGGAAGTTCCGGCCTCCATGTCTTCTGCGTCGGCGCTCTCGGCTATCCATTGCGGCATCCCGCCTTCGACGATTGGCCCATCAGTTGCGAGCCTCTCTGCTTCGCCGACCCCGGGCAGACGACGGCCTTAGAATTCAGCGACGGCAAGATAATGTTCGCGGAGATGGGAGGATTACACAGGGCGACATGGGAGATTGTGAAGGAGAGGGTGGGGCTGGATACTCTATGCTCGATCGCCTCAAACGCAGCTCTTGTCGGCTTCTGCAACTGGAGCGGGATCGACGCGTCCGACGGCATCTGGCGCGGCATGCTCAGTGAGGTACTCGTCGCTCCACCCGCCCAGGGCAGGCGATTCCTTCTCTTCGATCTCGCCGACTGTTCCAAGCGCTCAACGGAGAGCATCCGAGCTGTGACCAGCCTGATCATGGATCGAAGGAGATGGCTTTGCAGGCCCTCCTCATCGATCCGGTCGTGTCGTCGATCACTGGGGCCGAAGGGCTTTTGGAAGAGTTATGGGCCGTCAATGCGCCCTATATCAGGCGTTGCGTCTAGGATCCGCGCCGGGCGGATGCTCGGCGTAAGAGCAATAGAGATAGAATGTATGTGATGATCATCCTCATGCTGATCAATGCTATCAATACATATCCTTTCATCGCCGCTGCGACCGGGGGCGGGCCCGGCTATGCGACGATGGCCACTTTGCGTCGCTCCTTGATCCGCGCATCGACCTACGCCTTCCTGATTCTGCAGTGCTCGATTGTAATACCTTCGTACTTCAATCTTCGTCTCATGGGCTTGTATAATACCTATTGGGCGCTCATCCTGCCACAAGTGGCGATGAGCATCGCCTTCGGCGCCTTTTCCCTGCAGCCGACCTTCAAGGATATTCCCCAGGATCTGCTGGACAGCGCGTGCATCGACGGCTGCGGGGACTTCGCGACGCTCGTGAGCATTCTCTTGCCTATGCTCGGTCCCGCGATCTCCGTGCTTGCCATTTTCTTTTTCCTCGGTACGTGGAACGACTTCCTCCTCGCCTCGATATTGGTCTCCAGCGATGAGCTTAGGACTCTTCCCTTCGCGCTGTTGAACTTCCATAATCGATACACGGCCAATGCGCCTCTCATCGCCGCAGGTACGATGATATCCGCGATACCGGCCATAATCGTATATCTCGCCTTCTTCAAAAAAGTCGTCCAGGGCACGACGTCCGGAGCGATGAAGGAATAAGGCAAAGTCTCTCGAAAAGGAGTAATGATATGAAGCGGACAAAGATCGTCGTCATCGGCGCGGGAAGCGCCTCGTTCGGACTCACGAACCTAGGGGCCATTATGAGGACCCCGGAACTCAGGGGAAGCGAGCTTTGTCTCGTCGATCTGAACGCCTCAGGTCTCGAGTCGATAACGAGGCTGGCGAGGCGGATCAATGAGGAATGGGACTCTGGCTTCTGCATTAGGAGTAGCGTGGACCGCGCCGAGCTCCTTGCCGATGCTGATTTCGTCGTAATCTCGATAGCGATCGACCGTGAGAAGTGCTGGAGCCTCGACCACGAGATCGCCAAGAAGTACGGCCTCATGCACTATGCGGAGAACGGCGGGCCTGGCGCGCTCATGCATGCCTCGCGAAACATCGCTCTCATCATGCCCATACTCCGTGATATAGAGCGCCTCTGCCCCGACGCGCTGGTCATGAACTTCACGAATCCCGTGCCCAGGATGTGCATCGCGGCGGCCCGCTTTACCAAGGTCAGGATGGTCGGGATTTGCCATCAGATTTACTTCGGCTACTTCATCGTGGCGAACGTCCTCGCCAAGGACCTGGGGATCGTCGTCCCCGACGATGTCAAGTTCCGCTGGGAGGATAAGCGGAACGAGCCCTATATCAAGATCCTGAACGAGGCCGCGAAGGAGAAGCTGGATATCGTTGCCGCTGGAATCAACCACTTCACCTGGATGCTGTCGGTGCGGGACAAGAAGAGCGGAGAGGACCTGTACCCCCTTTTCAAGAGGCGCTACCTGGAAGGGCCCGCGGATTTCGAGCCTCTCACACGGGAGCTGTTCCAGGCCTTCGACATCTGCCCTGTGCCCGGAGACTGTCACATGGTAGAATACCTACCTTATACCCACTCCATGAGTCGGAAAACTTGGGGAAAATACGATATCCAGATGTATCCCCTCGTGGCTGCGGCCAACAATCGCGACCAGATGTGGGTGGACATCGAGGGCATGGCCAAGGGCGAGAAACCCATCGAACAGCTCAGAGGCGTCAACACCGAGCGGGCCGAAATGCTAATGGCCGCTATCTTGAAAAACTCACATTCCTACGAACTTGCAGTCAACATCCCGAACCGGGGCTATGTCGAGAATCTGCCGGAAGGAGCGATCATAGAAGTGCCCGCCGATGTCAGCGCCTCGGGCATACGGGGCGTCGGCATAGGCCGCCTGCCCGAACCAGCGGCGGAGCTCTGCCGCCGGCAGATTACCGTCGCCGAGCTGGCAGTCGAGGCCGGTGTTAAGGGCGACCGGGACCTCGCACTGCGCTCTCTGCTCCTCGATCCTATGATCGACGATCCTGGAGTCGCGAAGGCCCTTTTAAACGACTATCTGGAGGCTGAAAAGGCCTATTTGCCGCAATTCTTCGGCAATGCTTCTTGGCTGTAAGTAAAGTGGAATACCCCAGCTTTGCTGGGGTGCTAAGTGAGCCAATTTCATAAGTCGGTTACTTATGAAATTGGCTTTGCAGTTTCTCGCGATTCTTGATGTTTGTATGGCAGCGGCATCTGTGAAATCTACGCAAAATTAGGGTAGCTTTTTCTATATATGCAATTCGGCGATGATCCCGAAGCCAAATGTACTGAAAGCTGCTCCGGCTGTATTGGGGTACACTACGGATTGTCCGGGGGAGAGTCCCTCGTTTGAATCAACATTTGCATCTGCCGTTTCCGTGTCGGTACCTTTGAGTCCTGAAATCAGGGTATACTTGCAATGGAAACGTAGATCGACCATTGAACTCAGAGACCAGTCGAGAGCGATGTCTGGCTCAAGAAGATAACCGCCGCTCATTGTGTCCGTATAGGTTAGGCCGCGCAATTTATGACTGTCAGTGCCGGTGCATGATACTGCGGGCGAGGCCTGGAAGCTAGCGTCGATGGAAAAGCGATTTGTAAGTCGCCAGTCTGCCTCAAGACCGACGACTATAGCAGAATAAGTTTGCTCGTAAGTAGCGATACAGCCATCGAAATAAGATACCTGACCTGTGGTGTAAGAATAATATGGCGGGTTCGAATTCTGCTGATAATTGCTTGCATACTGGAACCATCCGCCAGTTGCCGACCACGTAATGTTTAGGTATCGAAACCCGACAAATGGTTTTAGGGCCAGTGTTGCAGCTGGATCGAATTCGTAGTTGAAAGAAATGCACAAATCGACCAAATACTCGGCAAGCGCTTCGCTTTCAGAATAGTTCGTCCTGGTGGAGGTGTCTCCCACGCTCTCATTCAACCAGTCGGAATCGGTCATAGTGCCGCTATCGCCAGGGAATCCTGCAGTACAGGATACGTCAAGTTCAGCTTTTCTGTATCTTGCCCGTGCGATCGCGGCAAGGGAAATGATAGGCTGTATGCCCCAATCCAGCTCACTCATTTTGTTCCCGTTGCTGTTGTCATATACATACTCATAGGCCGTACCATGCAGAACTTCAAGGCCGCTTCCTGCGGAAAAGGACCAGTTTGCAGTACCGGCATTTTGCGAAAAACAAAGCCCTGGAGTGATTGCCAAAAAAAGAAATGGAATAATAGATTTAAGCTTCAGTCGGGATTTATCCTGCTGAGAGAAGGTCGGCATCTTGGGAATATACCACGCCTTCCCAAGTACATTTCAAATCGAAGTAAGAAATTTCGATTCAAGTGCAATAAAGAGAATTAAGGTGCTAATCATAAGCTGAAAGCTAAATTATGGCATTTTTATAGACTAGGAATCATATTTACTCAGACTAATAAACAATAAAATATAGACTAAATAAAATAAATTTTAAGTCTATGAAATTACATTATATAGACTATAATATAATAAAATCTGGTCTAGTATGAGGAAAACTATGGCGCTCAATATCTCTGTGATCAAGAACCCTTTGCCCCATTGCCTTAAGCCTTTCTGTGTACGCTCCGAAACTACCGACATTGTAGAGTTCGATCGTTTCGTCGATATCATGTCGAAAGGCAGGACAACCCTATCTCGGACAGACATTCTCGCGGCGATGCAGCTCTTCAAAGAGGAACTGCTGAAGCAACTGGCCGAAGGGAAGACCGTGAAAACCCCGACAGGTTCGTTCTACGTCGGTGCGTCAGGAAGCATGGATGCCCCAGATGAAGCCTTTCTGCCCAAGTCAGACGAAAACAACCACGAACTGCGCCTCCACCATCGGCCTGACAAAGACTTCGAGCGCACCCTCCTCGCGGAGCTCGAGATAGAGCGCGAAGAGCGACCTGCCCGCTCGGCCCCAAGCGTTCAGTCCGTCCATGCAGCCGAAGAGGGGGACGAGGGCGCCATTCGGCCCGGCAGTGTGATCTTAATAAAAGGAAAACGCCTGCGTTTCGACTCCAAAGACCAGGGACTGGGCGTTTTTTTCTCGCTGCCCGCCCCCTCCTCAGGGGCGCCTCGCGGCTCCGAATGGAGATCCTCGCGCTATTCCCAGATTCTACCGAGTTCCGTCATGGCCTTCGTCCCCGAAAACCTTAAGCCGGGCACATATACCATTGTTTTCAGAACACTGAGCAGAGGCCGCGACCTCCTCGAATACAGCTTCGAAGGAGTGGATATTGTGGACTGAAAGCGAGAAGTTGTCATTATTCGAATGGATTCTTCACCGCGAAGAAACCGAGGTCCTCGAAGTCCTTGGCGTTGCGGGTGAAGAACTCCGTTACGCCTTGGGCCTTGAGAGTCAGAGCCAGGACGAGGTCGAAGGTCCTTCTGACAGGAAAAGAGTCTTTTTGCCAGAGTGGCTTCAATTGATCCATCAAAAAGGGTTCCCACGCACAGCGTGCCCAGCCGGATCGTGACCGGTACCAGTCTATTCGTAGAGTTGTTTCCGAGGCCGAAAGCGGCTGCCTTAATACCGCCGGGTTTCGCAGAAGTCTGTACAGTTCAAACCAGACCTGTTCGGCGACGATCCAGTCCTGAGGCGAGGCAAGGGCCTGTTCGACCAAAGAGCGACAAACCGGATACTCGGGACAGTCGGCATTCATGGAATAAAAAAGGATATTGGTATCGAGACTTTTCATGGAAGGTCATCGTCCTTGTAGGCCGCTTCGCGCATTTCTGAGGGTGAGACCAGTATAGTCCCGCCGTGGAAGACCGGAGGATCTTCATGGACCAGATCGATGTCGGCTTCGGTACGAGAGAGCCAGAGATCGACTGCTGCACGGACAAGCTCGCTGACGGGGCGGTCCTGGCGCTGTGCCAGAGTTCGAAGCCTATGGAGTTGAGGCTCAGGGAAGAGTATTTGAAGCTTTTCCATGGATACAGCATAAGCATGGAGGCAAGGATTGCCAAGAGGCTGTTCGCTTTTCATGAGATCAGGGGGAGCATGTCGTCATCATGGACAGGAATACAGCCGTAGCCGAGGTTAGTCCGATCCGTATCCCAAACCCCGGCGAGACCAAGGCGCCGAAGACATTTAGTGTTCTTACGCCACCAGTCATCCGATTTGAAAACTGATGCTGTCGATTACTTGGAGCAAGAACGGGGATCGATTTGAAGGGGACGCTGGATTCGTCAGCAGTACTACGTTTCCTCCGAGTAGGCCTTTCTGACAACGGACCACGCCCTAGGCAAGGCCGCCAAACTTCTGCGTTATCAGGTTCTTTAGCCAAGCGTTGGTATATACCATTAATCTATCACAAGCATTCATGGCTCAGGGATGAATAAGCTGAATTGAGGGGAAATAGGTTTGGTATCTGTCGAGATCTCGGGTGAGCAAAGTCACTGAGTATCGGCCGTAAAAAGATCGGGAAGAACGCAGGTATCGACCAGAATCATGGTCGTTCACGAGTTTGGTCGAGCCATTCGTCGGTACTCGGAATGCTACCGCGCGCGATACCAACGAAGGCGCTGAAATCGGGGCCCTCATCTTTTACCAAAACGATGTTCCCGTCGCGTTCCACGACTTCCAAGGAGCCGTTTTTTACGGATAGACTTGACCTAGTCCACACCTTAGTCTACTTTGAAAGTATGCAAGTCAATATGCATGAGGCAAAGACCCAATTCTCCCGGCTTGTCGAGCGTGCCCTGGCCGGGGAAGAGGTTATCATCGCCAAGAATGGCAAGCCGGTCGCAACCTTGACCCCCCTTCAGTCGGCGACGTCGGCTCGGTTGCCCGGCTTATCTCGCGGCAAAGGGACGATTGGCGATGATTTCGACGCTTCACTTAACCCTGAAATACTCCGGGAATTTGAATGAACGGGCTTCTCTTGGATACTCATACCTTTTTATGGTGGGCAATCGAACCCGAAAAATTGCCCGTAGGGGTGTTGGCGGCCCTGCAAGACCCGAGGACCCGGATCGTATTCAGCGCGGTTTCTTCCTGGGAGGCACAGATCAAGGTCGGTTTGGGCAAATTGGTATTGAAAGAGCCGCTTCAAGTCATCGTGGAAAGGGAGCTGGTCCAAAACCACTGGGAGGTGTTGCCGATATATCTGCAACATACTTGGAAATTGAAGGAACTCCCTCCGCTCCATAAGGATCCCTTCGATAGATTACTGGTGGCTCAGGCCCTGGTTGAAGATCTCACCATAGCGAGCAAAGATCCGCTGGTGGCGATGTATCCAGGGCTAGATATCCTCTGGGCCTAGAAATGGCCGATCAAGTGAGGGGCTTTCAAAAGTCGGTTACCTTTGAAGGACCTCCAGTCTGCCATTGGCAGACTCTGCAATTTCTCGCGGCTCTTGATGTTTGTATGAGCCGCTACGAAATCTGCGCATGGCTAAGGTCGCTTTTTCAAAACTCGTCCGAGTTTTGAAAAAGCCTCTATTGAAAATTGGATAGACTAACAGCCTCGATCGTTGGTCTTGATACTAAGTCCACACCTTAGCGCCAATTTCTCATGGTGATACTCCTAAAGCAGCTCTCTATAGTCAATTGCAAGGGCGGTCGCGAGCTTCTTCGCGGTCCGGGGGCCGACTGAGCGCTTTCCGCTCTCGATCGAGGAGATGTTGGTAAAGGAAATGCCGGATTTCTCGGCCAGCTCGGCCTGGGGCATCCCGGCATTCTCTCGCCTGATGCGAATCGTTTCACCAACAGATTTTGCTAAGGGGCCCTAAATTTGAACCGCTCATTGCGACACAGCTAGACCACCACTTGTTGACACATAGATCGACGAGCCTGAGACTACAACACCTCGAACAAAATTGTCTCCAAGACCATTAGCAGTTGTGTAGTTGGTCCAACTGGTGCCGCCGTTGGTTGAAACCGAGAGACCCCCAGCCGTTGCCGCATAGATCGACGAGCCTGAGACTGCGACATCTTGGACAACATTGTTTCCAAGACCATTGGCAGTTGTATAGTTGGTCCAGTTGGTGCCGCCGTTGGTTGATACTGAGACCCCGCCTCCTTGGGTTGCCACATAGATTGACGAGCCTGCGACTGCAACTCTATAGACGTAATTAGAACCGAGTCCGTTGGCAGTTGTGTAGTTGATCCAACTGGTGCCGCCGTTGGTTGAAACCGAGAGACCCCCACCCGTTGCCGCATAGATCGACGAGCCTGAGACTGCGACACCTTGGACAACATTGTTTCCAAGACCATTGGCAGTTGTATAGTTGGTCCA
>Ga0326727_10000808_pt1 | contig 124381 bp, 111 predicted proteins | sample MB2enrmetagenome_FD_207643 | JGI IMG/M metagenome (GOLD analysis project Ga0326727, IMG submission 207643) | Lab enriched peat soil microbial communities from McLean, Ithaca, NY, United States - MB29MY | ecosystem: Environmental > Terrestrial > Soil > Wetlands > Peat | place: USA: New York...
AGCTGGATTGGGTACACTCTGTCATAGCGAAAGCCGCTTTCTTCTTGGCGTTAACTGTTGCCTGGAAACTCAGTTATGCCAGAAAAAGCGGCTTTTTGCTAGACCCCCCATGAGAAAAGACGGCTAGAGCGAAGTATTGTCGTACGTTCAAAGGTCAGACGACGCCACGGGGCAGGTAGACGGGATTACCCTAACCGTCCCGGCGCCGGCCCTCAGGTCCCCTTCTTGAACGAACCTCAATCGTAGACGAAGTGCAGAACTTTCTTGAGGTCTTCCCAGGCCTCGCGCTTGGCGTCCTGGTTGTAGGGGCGCAGAAGATAGGAGGGGTGGTACGTGACCATCACCGGAATGTCTTTCCACTGGAACCAGCGGCCGCGCATCTTGGTGACGCCCTCGCCGCGTCCCAGCAGGGCGCGGGCCGCCGTCCCGCCTAGCGCGCACAACGCCTTCGGCCGGACGCTTAGGATCTGGCGGTAGAGAAACTGCCCGCAGATCTCCATCTCATCGGGTTCGGGAGTGCGGTTGCCGGGCGGCCGGCATTTCACCACGTTGCAGATGTAGACGTCCGCGCGAGCGAGGGCAATGCCTTCCTTGCGGGCGGTATTCTCGATCATCTGGGTGAGCAGCTGACCGGCGCGGCCCACGAAGGGGATGCCCTGTGCATCTTCGTCGGCCCCCGGCCCTTCACCCACGAAGACCAGCGGGGAGCGCTCGTTGCCCACGCCGAATACGAGCTTGTTGCGGCCTTCGTGCAGGCGGCACCGCCGGCAATCGCCGATATCGGAGAGGATTTGGGTCAGGGTTTCGGCGCTTGGGTTGGCAGGCGAAAGCGCCTGCCCCACATTAGGGAGGATCTGCCTGGCCGGGTTGGCAGGCGAAAGCGCCTGCCCCACATCAGGGGGGATTTGCGTGGGCTGGTTGGCAGGCGAAAGCGCCTGCCCCACATTGGCGGCGGTGGCTTCCCGCCGGTACAGCGTACGAATCCCCATGTCCTGGTAGAACTCCAGATATTGCCGTAGTTGTTCAGCGTTCATCGGATGCACTGAGCGCCAGGCGGAGTTTCAGCGCCTCGTCGAAGATGCGGTCGGCGATCTCGCGCTTGGGGGCGCGCTCTAGCTCGATCGTCTCGCCGGTCCGCAGCGCCAGAATCACTTCGTTTTCGTCGGATTCGAAACCCACGCCGGCCACGCCCACCAGGTTGCCCACCACCATATCGCAGTTCTTCGATTCGAGCTTGCGCCGCGCCTCCTGGCGCAGGTTCTCGGTTTCGGCGGCGAACCCGATCAGCAGGCGGTCGCCCTTTTTGCGCCCCAATTCGGCCAGGATATCGGGGGTGGGGTCGAGCTCGAGGGAGATCCGCGCGGCGGTTTTCTTGATTTTCCGCTCGGGCGGCTTGCTCAAGTGGAAATCCGCCACCGCGGCGGCTTTGATCACAATCCCGGCCGCATCCAGGTTCTCGAAGACCTTTTGGCGCATCTCCGCCGCTGTGTGCACCTGGATGGTCTCGGCTCCCAGGGGCGGGGTGAGGCGCACCGGCCCCGAAATCAGAATCACGCGCGCGCCGCGCGCCAGGGCCGCCTCCGCCAGCGCGTAGCCCATTTTTCCGCTGGAACGGTTGGAGAGGTAGCGCACCGGGTCGAGCGGCTCCTCGGTGGGCCCGGCGGTGATCAGCGCCACCTCGCCTTCCAGGTCGTGGCGCGTCACGGCCGCGCGCTCGATGGCGGCGGCGATAGTCTCCGGATCGGCCAGCCGCCCCGGGCCGGTCATCCCGCAAGCCAGGTAGCCGCTTTCCGGCTCCACAATCACGTGTCCGCGCTGGCGTAGCGTCGCGATATTGGCCTGCGTGGCGGGGTGCGCCCACATGTTCGAGTTCATGGCGGGGGCAATCACCACCGGTCCGGTGAATGCCAGGTAGAGGGTGGTCACGAAGTCGTCGGCCAGGCCGTGGGCCATCTTGGCGATCAGATCCGCGGTGGCCGGCGCCACCACCAGCAACTCGTTTTCCTGGGCGACCGCGATGTGCTCGATGGCGCTCTCGATGGCGAACAGGTCGGTGAGGGTCTTCTGGCCGGTCAACGCGGCGAAGGTCAGCGGTTGCACGAACTCCCGCGCCGCGGCGGTCATAGCCGCCCGCACCTGGTGTCCGCGCTGCATCAGCAGCCGCGCCAATTCCGCGGCCTTGTAGGCCGCGATGCCGCCGCCTATGCCCAGAATGATCTTCATGCGCCAGCCAGGCCTACAGGGCCTCTTCCGGCTGCATCTCCTGCGGCGCTTCGCCCGTCAGGCTGTACTTCACCAGCCCTCGCCGCACTTCCTCCATGGCGATCACCGTGGGTTTCTTGGAAGACGTGGGCAGCACGGGACGCGCGCCGGCCTGCAACTGCCGGGCCCGCTTGGCCGCTACGATGATGAACCGGTATGTGCTCTGCTCGGCGTCGTCGGGAATGGTGCAGTGCGCATTGTTCCGTGGAGCTTTGTCAGCCATGATTCTCGATGCCTCTTCAAACTTGAAATGTTTCCAGCACGGGCCGGATGCGATCCTCAATCCGGCTTCGCCGCACCCGCTCCGCCCTCACGATGGCGGCCAATATGGCGTCGGATTCGGCCAGATCCCGGTTGATCAGGACATAGTCGTAAGCCTGATAGTTCCGGATCTCTTCCGCCGCGTCCCGCAACCGCCTGGCAATCACGTCGTCCGGGTCCTCGCCTCTCGCGCGCAGCCTGTGCTCCAGAACCTGGCGCGAGGGGGCCAGAATGAAAACGGTTACGGCCTCTGGAATGCTGCACTTCAATTGTCTCGCACCTTGAACGTCGATGTCGAGCACCAGGTCCATGCCCTTGGCCTGGGCTTCTTCCAGCACTCCCCGGTGGGTGCCGTAATAATTGCCGAAAACCTGGGCCCATTCCAGGAACTCGCCGCGGGCGATCATGGCTTCGAATTCCGCGCGCGTGGTGAAGCGGTAGTTCAGCCCATCCACTTCATGCCCGCGCGGCGGCCGGGTGGTGCAGGAGACCGAAAACATCAGCCCCTCGACGCCGGCCATCAGCCGATTCACCAGCGTCGATTTCCCCGACCCCGAAGGGGCCGAAATAATGAAAACGGTTGTCATGGATAATATTGCCGGCCGTGACGATTCTCAACCCCGAAGGGTTGAAAGAAAGTAGCCCACGGCGTGAGCCGTGGGAAATAGACCGAATCCGAAAAGCCCCGGAGGGGCGTAAGATTGCGTTGCATTTGGGCCCGTTTCGCAGGTTCACGTCGGTTCTTTCGCCCCTGACGGGGCTTGTGTAATGCCTGCCCAACCCATGGCTTACGCCATGGGCTATTGTCTTTCACCCCTCCGGGGTTCGACGAGAGAACTGTATGTGTCATCAGCGTCGCCGCTTCACTCCAGGTTCAGCGACTGCTCGCGGATCTTGTCGATTTCGCTCTTGGCCGCCAGGGCCAGATCCGTCATGGTCAGCCCCAGCTCGCCCAGTCCGCCGGTTTTCGAAAGAATGGTATTGGCTTCCCGGTTCATTTCCTGGAGCAGGAAATCCAGGCGCTTGCCCACCTCGCCGCCGGCCGCCAGCAGTTGGTCCAGTTGGCCGGCGTGGGTGCGCAGCCGCAGCAGCTCCTCGGCGATGTCGCTGCGGTCCGCCAGCAGGGCGGCCTCCTGGGCCAGGCGCTGCGGTTCGATTCCGGCCCCATCCAGCAACTCCGCCAGTTTCTCCTTCAAACGCCGCTGGAAAGCCGGCGTGGCGCCGGCGCGAATCTCTTCCATGCGCCGCGCCAGACCGCACACCGCGTCGCAGCGCTGGCGTATTTCCACCGCCATGGCCGCGCCTTCCCGTTCCCGGAACTGGTTCAACGCGTCCACGGCCTCGGCCACGGCTTCGAGCGCGGCTTTCGCCGCGTCGCCGTCCAAGGCGCCCGGCTCGACGGTCTCGCCCGAGCCCAGCATCCCGGGCATCTGCAAGGCCGCGTTCGGATCCGGGCGTGCCTGGATGTCCAGAATCTCCGCGGCTTCCCGAAATGCGCGCAAGTAGGCGTCGAACAAGGGCCGGTTGAGCGCGCCGGCGCCCCCGGCGGAGGCCCGTGCGATCGAAATATTCACCTGCACATGGCCGCGCGCAAGGGCCTGTTTCAGAGCCCCGCGGATCTCGCTCTCGAGCGGCTCGAGCTCCGGGGGCAGGTGCAATTGCAGGTCCAGCCCGCGGTGATTCACGCTCTTGATGCCGACTGCGATCTCGGCCTCCGCATGGGCCTTTCTCACCCGGGCGAAGCCGGTCATGCTGCGCACGCTCACTAGTCCACCACTCCTCCCGCGTCTTCGAACTGAAGCTCGTGGAGCCGCTGATAAATCCCACCCTGGCTTATCAGTTCCTCGTGCGTTCCGGTTTCCCGCACGCGTCCTTTTTCGAGCACCACGATCTTGTCGGCCCGGCGGATGGTGGACAGCCGGTGCGCAATCACGATCACCGTGCGATGTTCCATCAGGTTCGCCAGGGCCTTCTGCACCAGCATCTCCGATTCGGTGTCCAAGTGCGAGGTTGCCTCATCCAGAATCAGAATCGGCGCGTTCTTGAGCAGCGCCCGGGCGATGGCCAGCCGCTGCCGCTGCCCCCCGCTGAGCTTCACCCCGCGGTCGCCGATGATGGTGTCGTATCCCTCCGGCAGTTTCAGGATGAACTCGTGGGCCAGGGCCGCCTCCGAGGCGCGGCGAATGTCCGCCATAGGCGTTCCCGGCCTTCCATAGGCGATGTTATCCGCCACCGAGAGGTTGAACAGGAAGGTATCCTGCGCCACAATGCCGATCAGCGCGCGCAGCGACGCCAGGTCGATCTCTCGCACGTCGCGCCCATCGATCTTCACCGCGCCCGTCTGCACGTCGTAAAAGCGCGGCGCCAGGTTCGCCACCGTGGTTTTGCCGGCGCCGCTCGGACCCACCAGGGCCACCACCTCGCCGGCCTTCACTTCCATGTCCAGACGATCGATGTAGAAACCGTTGGGCGAGCCGGGGTATCGAAACGAGACGTTTTCGAAAACCACCGCGCGCTCGAACCCCGCCAGCTTCGGCGCGCCCGGCTTCTCGACGATTTCCTCGGTATGGTCCAGGTATTCGAACACCTTCTCGGTAGCGCCGATGGCCTGCTCGAAGATGTTGTGGATTCCCACCAGGCGCTTCACGGGCTCATAGAGCAGCAGCAGCGCGGAAACAAAGCTCATGAAATCGCCGGAGGTCAGCGCGCCGCTCTTGATCTGGGTCACCGCGTAGGTCAGTACGGCCACAATGGTGAGCGCTCCGAACAGCTCAATCAGCGGCGATGAGATGGCCTGTTGCAGCACATAACGCAGGTTGCTTTTCAGCAGCTTGCGCGAGGCCTCGCCAAAGCGCCGCGATTCATACCCTTCGGCGCCGAAGGCCTTCACCACCATGTGGCCGCTCAGCGTCTCCTGCAAAATCTGGTTCAGAGCCGCCTGCCGCTCCTGGGTCTTGCGGCTGGTCTTGCGGATCCGCCGGCCAATCTGCCGCGTGGGCAGCAACACGAACGGCAGCACCGTGAGCGCCACCGCCGCCAGTTTCCAATCGCTGCACAACACGAAGACGCACGCCGCCGCCGCGAACAACTGCCGCAGGAAATCGGCCATCATCTGCGAGGTGGCCAGTTGCACCTTGTCCACGTCGTTCATGATGGAGGACATGAGCTGACCGGTGGAATGGGCCTCGAAGAACTGCGCTCCCTGCTTGAGCACCTTGTTGAAGACCGAGTTGCGCAGGGCGGTGACCGCCGAGAACCCGGCGTAGCTCACCAGGTAGTTGCCCAGGTAATCGCAAATGCCCTTGATCAGGAACACGGCCACAATCGCCGCGCCCACCATCTTCCAGGTGGTGGCGTGCGGAATCGGCATGAACTGGTCGAGGTAGAACTGATGCCCCCGGATGGGGTGCGTCAGCAGGGGAATCCGCCCGGTCTGGGCTCGCGCGTGCGGGTCGAGGACGCGGTCGAAGACCGGCTTGATGAGCAGCAGCAGCATCCCCTGCGCCGCCCCGGCCATGGCCATCGCCACCACCGCTCCCACGAGGTGCGCCCTGTAGCGCCGCGCATAGGACAGCAGGCGGAGTGCTTCCTTCATGCCGCCGCCTTCAAGCCGGATACGGCGTCGAGCACATCCGCGATCTTCACATGCCCAATACCTTGGGGCGACCGGATGACCTTCGAAACCGTGCGCCAAGGCCCCCAGATGGCCGGGTCGGCGCGCCCGAACACGACCACGGAAGGCACTCCCAACGCGGCCGCCATGTGGGCCGGCCCCGAGTCGTTTCCTACGAAGAGCGCCGCGCCCCCTAGCAGCGCTTTGATCTCCGCCAGCGGCGCCCCCGCCAGCGTGCGATACGCGCGAAAGGGCCCAAGGTCGTCCTCCGCGCCACCGATGAACACCGGTTCCATCCCCGTTTCTTTCAAGCGCTCCGCAACCGCCAGAAATCCGTCCGCCCGCCAGGTTTTTTCCGGGGACGCCGCCACGGCATGAATCACCGCCGTCGAGCGGCCCGCGCTGCCGCCGGTTTCAACCACCAGCTTGGCCCGCGGAATCTCACCCACCGGCGCGCCCAGGTAGAATATCGCGCTGGCCAGGTGCTCGGCGGTGTGTACCGTGCGCTCCATCCCCAGAATCTCCTGCGCGCGCGGAATGCGCACGTTGTAGGCCGCGCGATGCCGGAAATGCCCGAAGCCTGCCCGCCATCGCGCCCCGCTCCACGCCGTCATCCAGGCGCTGCGCGTCCCTCCGTGGAGGTTCAGGCACAAGGCCGGCCGCCAACTCCGCAGCGCCCCCAACTCCGGCGGCAGAATCCGCTCGATATCGGGGTTGCCTTCATATACCGCGCGGAAGCGATCTTCCACCACAATGGCCACGCGCAGATCGGGCCGGAACCGCTTGAGGATATCGAGCGCGGGCGTGGTCAGCACGCAATCCCCCAGGGACCGCAGCCGGATCACAGCCACCCGTTCCTCCCGCGGCAGGCCTGCCAGAACGCTTTCCACGCCTACTCTTCGATTCTCGCCTCGTCGACCAGCATGACGGGGATGTCGTCCCGAATCGGATAGACGCGGTGGCACTCCACGCACTTCAGCCCGCTCTCGTCGGGCTTTAGCTCCACGGTTGCCTTGCACATCGGACACACGAGTATTTCGAGCAGTTCTTTGCTGATAGCCATGGCGAACATTCAGTTTAGCAGGCTGAGTGGGTCATGCCTTGGCTTGCCCGGACCGGAGCGGGCGAGCTCAAGACATGCCCCACCCCTGCACGGGTTGTGCGATTTCTCACTGTTCCGCGGCGCCTGGCAGCTATGCCTCCACAGCCGCCCCTGCTAGGATCGGTTTATGCAAGGAAAACCGAAGGTTATTGCGCTCCTGAACAAGGGCTTGAAAGAGGAGCTGACCGCCATCAATCAGTACTTTCTGCACGCCGAGATGTGCGAGAACTGGCACTACGAGAAGCTGGGCCACTTCATCAAGAAGCAGTCCATCGACGAGATGAAGCACGCCGAGGCGCTCATCGAGCGCATCCTGTTCCTCGACGGAGCCCCCACCCTCACCGACCCCATCGCGCTCACTGTGGGCCGCAACGTCAAGGAGCAGATCGAAAGCGACCTCAAGCTGGAAATCGATGCCGTGGGTATGTACAACGCCGCCATCCAGACCTGCCGCCAGGAGGGCGACAACGCCTCCGCCGAGCTGTTCGAGCGCCTGTTGAAAGACGAAGAACAGCACGTGGACTGGCTGGAGGCGCAGCAGCACCTCATCGACGAGATCGGCTACGAGCGTTACCTGAGCCAGCAAATTCGCGAAGGGAAGTAGTCCGGGTATTTTGACGCGGAGACGCGGAGAAATTCGAAGAAGAAAAACAAAGAGCGACCAGGCCTTTCTAAATCTTTGTCTTTTCTCTTTTGAATTTCTCCGCGTCTCCGCGTCAAAGTTGTTGTTCTTCTTCCGGGGCACGCCTCGCCTCTCCGCGCTATGCTAATGGCTTGACGCCACAACTGGAGTCGGAAAAGCCGCCGCCGTGGGCATCGGTGGTGGTGGTCTCGCACGACCGGGCGGCGGCGTTGCGCCGCTGCCTGGAATCCCTCGAGAAATCCGAGGGGCGCGAGAACTTGCAAATCATCGTGGTGGACAACGGCTCGCGGGATGGAAGCGCTCATTTGGACGCCGATTTCCCGCGGGCGCAGTTCATCCGCCTCCCCAAGAATTTCGGACTGACCAAAGCCATGAACATCGGCTGGCGCGCGGCCGATTCCCCCTACGTCTTTTTCCTGCACGACGATACCGAAGTGGAGCCGCAGACCGCCCTCCGCCTGGCCGAAGCGCTCGATGCCCATCCGGAGGCCGCCGCGGTCTGCCCGCTGTTGGTGGACGCCGAAGGCCGCCCCGCGCCGCAACTGGGAACCCTGCCGCCGGGCCCCGACTACCGCCCGGCGCAACCCGCGGGTTCCGACCCCGAACCCGTGGAGTACGCGCGCGGCGCGGCCCTCATGATGCGCGTCTTCTCCATCAAGGCCGTCCGCCAGATCGACGAACACTACGGCCAGTTCGGCGCCGACGGCGATCTGGCGGCCCAGATCGGCAGGGCGTCCAAGCGAATCCTGCTGATTCCGGCGGCCCGCGTCCTGCACCTCGGCGCCCAGACGAAATCCGAGGTGGAATGCGCCGATGTCCTCCAAGGCCAGGCGGTGTTCATGAGTAAGTATGCCGGTTTCGTCGCCGGCCTTCGCATCCGCCTCTTCACCGCGCTGCGCCTCCTGTTTACCTTCCAGTGGGGCATTCTGCGCCACGTCCTGGCGGGGCGGAAGATCGACGGCGCGCAGTAGCCGCCCAGGAGATGACATTCTTATTGACGTGGCGCATAGGCGGGCAAGCTAAAGCGTGCCCCACCAAGCGGGCTGATCTCCATCGTGGGGCATGCTTTAGCTTGCCCGCCTAATTATGACAACTTCCTACTTCACTACCCTGACTTCCGTGACGTAATATTTCTCCTCCAGCACCACCACCTTGGCTTCGATGCGGTCGCCTACGTGAAGCTTCTGGAACTCGGCGTCGGGCTTCACCGGGTACTCCATGGTCATGGCTTCCATCCAGTCGCCGATCTTGCCGGCGGCGATGGTAGCGGACTTGGACTCGGCGTTGAGGGCTTTGATTTCCCCCTGCATCGGGTAGGTCTTGGCTTTGGGCGGGGAGGCGCAGGCGGCGAGCACCAGCGCCAACAGCAGCGGAAAGGCGATTCGTCCGGTCATCGCTTCACATCATCGCAGGATGGAGCCGGTTTGGAAACCCCTTTCAAGGGAACGGCCCCCGGGCTGCCCGGCGTCACCGGGAGCGGCGCGGGCGACGGCCGGGCCGGCGCCGCGCGGAGCGTGTTCTTGAGCGGCACGGCGCAGGGCTGGCCTGGCCGCAACACGGTGACCTGTGTTCCTGTTGCTACGTTTACGGGCCTCTGCCAGGTGTCGGCCAACTGAAGTTTCAACTTAGCCATAGCCCGCGTCGCGTCGTCGAGTTTCACGGGCTTACCGGCCTGGGCGGGCGGCGCCACTTCCGCCGGGGTATCGGTTTTCGGCTGCGCCGGCTCGGACGGGGGCGGGGCCTGGGCCAGGAGGGCCGCAACCGGAAGCACGGCGAGGATCAGAAAACGCATGGCTCCTCCGGAGAAGATCTTACCACTGTGGACGAAGCAAGAGCGGTTTGGCGCCGCGGACGGGCCGGGCTATGTGGCGACTCCCGCCGTTTCCGGCGACCGCGCGAATTCCGCGGCCCCGCGCATCAGCTCCAAAGCGCGCAAGATCCGCTCTACGTCTTCGAAGCCGTAAGACAGGCGGAACTGGCGGCGGCCCGCCTCGGCCAGGTCTCCGCGCGGGTGCACGCAGTACTCTCCGGGAATGTACATCACGCGCGGCAGGCGCCGGCCGGGCGGGCCGTCCACGGCCGGGTTGCCGGTGGTCCGCGTAAGGTAGCGGAAGAACGCGGAAGCGGTGTGGGTCTCGATGCCGGCGAATGTCAGGTAGTAGTAAAAGCCGGCGTGGCCGCCCCGAATATCCTCCAGGAACGGCCCCAGCTCGCGCTCGATGGCCGCGCGCACGGCCACGGCCTTCTCGCGATAGCCGGCATTCACCGCGCGAAGCTGCGGCTCGATGTGCCGGTCTAGCATGTAAGCCGCCATCTCCTGGACGAATACGGGCGCGCTGAAACCGGTGTCGCTGGTCTTCTGCACCATGGCGTTCATGAGCGGGCCGCCGGGCCCCAGCAGATAGCCGATGCGCATGGCCGGCGCCAGCACCTTCGAAAGCGTTCCGATTTCGTAGGCGATATCCAGGCAGTCCCGCGCGAGCGCCGATTCAAACGCCTCGCCATGCGGGTCGTGCAATAGCAGCTCGTAGGCCAGGTCGAAGACGATGGGGATGAGCCGGCCCTGCTCGCGCGAACAGCGGGCGGCTACCTCGTAAAGCGCACGGCGGCGAGCGTTGGAGAGAATGGTGCACGACGGGTTGTTCACCGTGACCACATAAAAAAAGGCGATATCGGCCGCCCGCGCGCCCAGTCCTTCGAGCTTGGCCTCCAGAATCGAAAGGTTGATGCCTTCCCGGTCTTCGGGTACGGCAAGCACTTCGAAGCCCTTGCGCTCCAGGCAGTTGCAGTAGATGTAATACATCGGGTCGGAGGTCACCACGATGCCCGGAGCGAGCACCTCGGCCAGGGCGTCCAGGATGCTGGTGGCCCCGCACGGCCCTATCATGAGCCGTTTGCGGGCCAGCGTGGCCTGGTCCAGGCCACCGATGCGCCGCCGCTCGAGAAAACGCTTGAGGGCCGAGATCAAGTTCGGCGAGCCATCCGGGCCGCCATAGTTGAACGCCTGTCGGTAGGTGGCGCTGTCGCCGGCCACGGCTTCGAGCGCCTGAACGAGGAGCGCCGTCGGGATGGTTTTCTCGTTTACGTAACCCACGCCCAGGTCGATATCCACCCCATCGCGGAAATCCCCGACAAACGCCGCCATCATGGCGTTCACCGGCGAGCGATGGGTGGATTCGCGGCCGAATCCGGAGAGACGGATGTCCATAAACCTCTATCTTCCTAAATCCACACCGACACTGCCGAAGGGCTGCCAGGCATTGCGGGGCAGAAGCTTCCGCCGCGCTTTCGCCTGCCAACCGAACCCCTCACCCCTCCGACACGCGCCGCGCCCGCCGGAAGACGTCCAGCAGCATTTTCGCTGTCAGCTTGCCGGTGGAGGTGTTCTGCTGGCTGGGGTGATAAGAGCTGATAAGCGCGGGCTGTCCCTCCGCCGTACGGAACTGCCGGTTGTGGCCGAACGCGAACTCCGCCCGGCTGCGGATGGCGCCGCGCGATTTCAAAATGTCCAGGTAGTTGTCGAAGGCGATCCGGCCCAGCGCCACCACTACCTTGACGTTGGGGAGAAGCTCCATCTCGCGCTCCAGAAACGGCCGGCAGTTGCGGATCTCCTCGGGCGTGGGCTTATTGCCGGGCGGAGCGCAGCGGGCGGCGGCCGTGATGTAGGCGTCTCGGAGCGCCAGCCCGTCGCCCCGCGAAAGGCTGACCGGCTGGGTGGCGAAACCCATTTTGTGAAGCGCGGCGTAAAGCATGTCGCCCGAGCGGTCGCCCGTGAACATGCGGCCGGTGCGGTTTGACCCGTGCGCTCCGGGGGCCAGCCCGAGAATGAGGACGCGGGCCAGCGGATCTCCGAAGCCCGGTACCGGTTTTCCCCAGTATTCCTGGTCGCGATACGCCCGCCGCTTGACCCTGGCGATGGCGGCGCAATGTTCCCGCAGGCGCGGGCAGAGCCCGCACTTCACGATTTCGGCGTTCAGAGCTTCGAGCAAGGGCGGCCGCCTTCCTTAATTATGGTAGCGGGGCGGACCCCTTGGACCCGCTCCTGGTTCTATTCGGAACACTTACTTCCGCCGATAACCATCCTGAGGATATCGCAGGCATGGTACACTGAATCCATTCGGGTGGGGCGCCGCGGGCAGGGCGCTCCATATTGAATGGTCCGGCGGCTCCGGCCGGGCTTCTCGAACTGCTGCTCTGGCGACCGCACACCTGGCTCGGACCGCGCACCATAACTATGAAGTCGGAATCCGTCCGCCTGATTCATCGTTCCCTCGTTGTGGGTGTTATGCTTTTCCTCCTGGCCGGCACGTGCCTTGGGACCGTGGCCAAGAGGCGCAAACCGAGGCGCGCCACGATTCACGGCACGCCGCCGGCCATGGCGATTGTCAGGCCCGCCGTAGCCACCGAGCACGTTACGGCCGGCCCGGTCGTGGCGCGCGCCCCGTCTCATCCGGCCGCCCCGCCGGTTGTCGCCGGCGGCCCCTGGACAGAGCCGACCTTCGCCGATTCCACCGAAGGCGACAACGTGGATGGCGAGGACCTGGTCATCCGGCGCGCGGCGGTGGAAGCCCTGGGCTCCTATAACGGCTCCGTAGTGGCGGTGGATCCGAGTACCGGCCGCATTCTGAGCATCGTGAACCAGAGACTGGCGTTCAGCTCCGGATTCCAGCCCTGTTCCACCATCAAGGTCTCGGTGGCGCTGGCCGGGTTGAGCGAGAAGGTGATCCAGCCGGAGAACAAATTCCACCTGCCCGGGTTGGGCCGGATGGACCTTACTTATGCGCTGGCCCACTCCAACAACTACTATTTCGCGACCCTCGGAGAGAAGCTGGGATTCGAGAAGTTGAGCTACTACGCGCGGCTGTTCGGATACGGAGAAAAGGCCGGTCTGAATATCGCGCGCGAGCAGCCGGGCCGGTTTCCCTCCGCGCCCCCGCGCAATGGCGGCGTGGGAATGCTCAGCAGCTTCGGCGAAGAGATCTTGCAGACGCCGCTGCAATTGGCGGCGTTGCTGAGCGCGGTGGCCAACGGCGGGACGCTCTATTACCTGCAGTATCCTGGCAGCCCGGCTGAGGCCCAGAGCCTGATTCCGCGTGTGAAACGCCGGCTGGACATCGCCGCGCTCCTTCCGGTGGTCAAGCCCGGAATGCGTGGCGCCGTGGAGTTCGGCACCGCCCGCCGCGCCCGCGAAGACGGCCTGATCGCCGGGAAAACAGGTACGTGCAGCGAGAACAGCACCCACCTGGGCTGGTTTGGTTCGTTCAACGACACGGATGGCCGCAAATTGGCGATCGTGGTGCTGCTCACCGGAGGCCGCCCGGCCATAGGTCCCATGGCGGCGGGCATTGCGGGAAATATCTACCGGATTCTGGGCGAGGAAAACTACTTCACGCGGCCAGTGACGTCGGCTACCCTGATTTCCCGCCAGATCTGTTGTTCGGAGTAGCCGTGGAACGGCCTTCCGACATCCTGTCGGCGTTCTTCTATTTCCCGGCGGCTTGCTGTTCCTCCAGGCAGGCGAAGATTTCCCGATAGAAATCCGGCTGAAACCGCCAGCTCTGGGCGGTTACCAGTTTTCCATCTCTCACCACCGGTTTGTCAAGATACCGGCCGCCGTCCTTTTCCACCTCGATCTGCACATGCGGATGGCAGGTGACCGTACGGCCCCTGGTGAGCCCGGCCGCGGTGAGCACCTGAATTCCGTGGCCGATGGCGCCGATGCACTTGTTCTGGGCCGCAAATTCGCGCGCCAGCGCCAGCACGCTGGGGTCGTTGCGCAGGTACTCCGGCGCCCGCCCGCCCAGAATGAGCAGAATCCCGAAGTCCTTGGCCACCACGGCCGTCAGGGCCACGTTGGACTCCACGCTGTGGCCCGGGCGCTCCACGTAGGTGTCCCATCCGGGCTCGTAGTCGTAGAGCAGCATGTGCAGTTTCCGGCGCGACGGCGCGGCCACAACCGGTTCCCAGCGCGCTTCCTGGAACCGCTGGCAGGCGTACAGCGCTTCGTAGCTGTCGCCGCCGTCTCCGGTGACAATGAGGACCTTCCTGCTCATGTCGTCCCCGCTTTCTTCGCCAGCATAGCAGCAGAAGGCCGCTTCGGGGTAATGGCAATAAAAGCGCCGGCTGTCCCACTTTCATGTCGCGCACCCGCAGCGTCGGGGTGGCGCCGCTCCCCCTACGCCACCGGAACCGTGAAGCGAACCGCCGTGCCGTTGGGACCGCTTTCAATCCGCAAATCCGCGTCCGGTCCGTAAGTCAGTCTCAAACGGCGGGCCACGTTCCGGAGTCCCACCCCGGCGCCTGGTTTCGCATCCGGACCATCGGGTCGAAAGCCGGGGCCGGTGTCCTCCACCAGGACGTCCAATTCCCCGCCGGAGACGCGCGCCTCGAGGCGGACCACTCCGCCGGCCGTCTTCGACGCTATACCATGCTTCACGGCGTTTTCCACCAGAGGCTGGATCGAAAGAATGGGGATGGGGACCCGTAGGGCTTCCGAATCCACACGAATCTCCTGGCGCAATTTGGCGCCCAGCCGAAGCGTCTCAATCCGCAGGTACGCTTCCACGATCCGCAGCTCTTCTTCCAGCGGGATAGTGGTCTCCTCGTTCCTGAGGAAGTACCGGAAGACATCCGCCAGACTCACAACCATCTCGCGCGCCGCCGAAGCCTGCCGGGGCACCAGGCCATAGAGAGTGTTAAGGGCGTTGAACAGAAAATGGGGATTGATCTGCGCCTGAAGCGCGCGCAATTCCGCGCCGGCCGCCAGGCGGCGCAGCTCCGATTCGCGGAACGTGCGCACCCGGTCCACCACTATGGCGACGAACTGGCCCAGGTGCCTTAGGTCCTCGCTCAGGTATGGCTGTCCGCCGCGCCGTCTCCCCAGCAGCAGAAAAAGCACCTCGGAGCCGGAAAAACGCAAAGGGACGATCGCTTCGACGCCAAGATTTTCCAGGGGCCTGCGCAGCGCGGGTAAGTCGGTACAAAGAGCCGGCGCGGTGATGTTGGAGGACTGCAACCCCGCAACCAGTTCTTCGGACGCTGTCGGAATCCTCTCCGAGTGCATGAACCGGGCTATGTGATCCAATGCCCAGGAAAGGTATGCGGGCTCCTCCTTGAGATCGGCCGCTTTCGACCGAAGTTCCTGAGCCACCGCCAGCGGATCGCCGCGCCTGAAGACGATGCGGGTGAGCAACCTCTGCAGCCGCTCCCGAGCGAGGGCGAACAGGAGCAGCAGAAGACACAGTCCCAAGCCCAGAACGCCTTGGCTAGTCAGCGTGCTCGCGGCGCCCAGCCAGCCCGAGGCCGCATGGATCAGCTTCAGGGCCGCAAAGGTGAACAGCGCGGCCAGCACTACATTGGCGCAGAACCGGATCAACGCGTCCAACAGCACAAACCGATGATTGTGGAGAATGATGAACAGCGCCAGCGGCACGCTGGCATGGTGAAGAACCAGCTCGTGCGACCAGTTATGCGCTCCTTGATCCAGCCCAAGGTGAACGTAGGTGCCAACGAAGATGAAGAGCATCGCGATCCCCAGCACATGCCGGACCAGGCCTTGCCGGTCCGATGCTCTGGACGCCACCAGGTGAACCGCCGAAACCAGGATCACGGCGCCCAGGCCAACGGCCATCAGAACGAGCGCGTACACGTGAAACTCCGGCCGGTGCAGGAGGGCCTCCACCAAATGCAGACCGACCGCGACCGCGCCCACGAAGTATCCGGCCACGGCCAGAGGACATCGGTGGTTCAGAGAGAGATGCAGCAACACCGGCGCCAGCAGGCTCAGGCTGCTAAAGCTCAGAAACTCTACCGTGGAACGGATTGCCGACGGTCCGGGCGACATGGCGATCAGCCACAGGGCGCCCAGGTTCCAGGCAAAAGCCAGCCCGGCGGCGGCGAAAGTGAGGCCGCTGCCGCGCAGCCGGGAGCCTGCCCGATCCCGCGCCAGCAGAACCAGAAAGATGCCGAAGATAAGAGCGCCGGCGCAGTGCCCGGCCATGTTCAGCAGCGAAGAACCATGACCCAACACGGCGAAACTCTCTGTGGCGGCCGAATGCATGGTCGAAAACTCCGCGCGCGGCGACGGGGCTCCGCGCTGCCGGACTTCCCTATTGTCCTACGCGCGCAGGGCGATCATATGAGTGGCCCGATTGCCACTTCCACGGTGTTCTCAGGTTCCGACTTTTCCTTCTCTTCTTCTCCGCGTCTCAGCGTCTCCGCGTCAAAGAGGGCGCCTGTCTCAAGCATCGGCCGCCCGGCCTACCATCGCAGCATTTCGCGGACGGCGTGGGCCTGCCGTTTGCTCACCACCAGCTCCAGCCCGTTGTCGAGCGTCAAAAGCCAGCGCTGGCTGCTCATGGAGCTCATCTTGCGCACGTGATTGAGATTCACCATGGCGTTCCGATGCACCCTGCGAAAGTGCTCGCCTTTCAGCCGTTCATCGAGCGAATGGAGCGGCTGGGTGGCCAGAAAACGCTGCCGCCCGGTGACGATCCACACCAGTTCGCCCTCCGCCTGAAACGCCAGCACTTCATCGAGATCCAGCAGGAAATACTCCTCGCCCTTGCGTCCCACGATCTTCCGCGTCCTGGGGGTGGCCTGCTCTTCGTGAGGCGTCGCGGCAAGTTGCGCCAGGCTCTCCGCGATCTCCAGGCGCTTCCCATACAGGCGCCGCACCCGATCGAGCGCCTTACGGAGGCGAGCCTCATTGACGGGCTTCAATAGGTAGTCCACGGCGCCCGCTTCGAAGGCCTGGATGGCGTGCTGGTCGTAAGCCGTCACAATCACGACGATGGGGAGCTTGCCGCCTTCCAGTTTCCGGATCACCTCGAAGCCTCCCATGCCCGGCATCTGGAGATCGAGGAAGACCACATCGGGTTCGAGGCCCGCGATCTTGCGTAGCGCCTCCTCACCGTGCTCGGCTTCGCCCACGATTTCCACATCGTGAATCTGATCGAGCTCTTCGCGAAGAACCTGCCGCGCGATGGGCTCGTCGTCCACAATCAGGCTCTTGATCAGAGGCGCACTCATCGTCTTCCGTATATCCCAGTATCCCGCCGGTGAAGAAGAAAAACCCACGGGCGGGGTAAAAAGTAGAACGGCCGGGCGGTTCTCTTCGATGAGCGGAGGCGGCCCGGCGAAACCGCGCCGGACGGACCCGCGGATCCCGGCGCCGCCGTCCTTCTAACCGGCACGTCCTTCTCCGCGTCTCCGCGTCAAAAGCGGGTCCTGTTTGGCTCTGCCGGGTAAGGGAGCGGTTGCCGATCGCCTTCGATCCGTTCATGGACTAATCAAGTCCACTCACGGCGAATATGGGCCGCTGGTCGGATTGTCCTAGGTTTCAGCCCCTGTGGCCCGCACAATCGAGCCATGATGAAAACTGTGTCCGTGTTGTGCGTATGCTTCGCCGGGATGCTGGGCGCCGCGCAATCCACCAGCGCCAATTCGGGAACGATCCATGGCTCTGTTTTAGACCCCTCGGGGGCCGCCGTCGTGGGCGCGTCGGTCGAGGTTTCCAACTCCGTCTCCCACTACGACCAGAAGGTAGTCGCCGACGGCGAGGGGAAGTTCGAGTTCGACAACCTTCCGTTTAACAACTATCATTTGACGGTCTCCGCGCCCGGCTTCCAGGTGAACGCGCAGGACGTCGCGGTGAGAGCCTCGGTGCCTCTCGAGGTGAAGGCCAGCCTGAAAATCGGGGCGGAGGTTTTCACGGTGAATGTGGAGGCGGCCGGGGATCTGGTCGAGACGGTGTCCACCACTCACACCGACGTCGACCGCGGCTTGTTCGATAAGCTCCCCCTCGAGAGCCAGTCCTCGGAGCTCAGCTCGCTGGTGACGCTGTCCACGCCTGGAATCGCGGCCGATTCCAACGGGCTTTTCCACGGACTGGGCGATCACGCGCAAAACTCGTTCTCCCTGGACGGCCAGCCGATCACCGATCAGCAAAGCAAGGTTTTCTCGAACCAGATTCCGCTCGACGCGGTCGAATCCATGGAAGTGATCGAGGGCGCGCCGCCCGCCGAATATGGCGACAAAACCAGCGTCGTCATCGCGGTAACCACGCGTTCCGGCCTGGGCGCGACGGCCCCGCACGGCGATGTCACGGCTTCCTACGGCTCTTTCGGCACCACCAACGAAGGATTCGATTTCCTGAATGGCGGCAAGAGCTGGGGCAACTTTATTTCGGCCAATGGCATGAATACCGGCCGGTTCCTGGATGGGCCGGAATTCGCCGTCATGCACGATCGCGGCAACGAGGAGAATATATTCGACCGCGTCGACTTCCAGCCTTCCAAGGCCGACACAATCAACCTGAACATGGGATTTACGCGTTCCTGGTTCCAGACGCCGAACTCGTATGACGCCCAGAACGCCACCGCCTGGAACGGACTGACCGTCGACAATGGCGGCCTCGGCCCCAACGGCCAGGTGGTCGGCTCCCAGGATCAGCGTTCCAAGATCAGGACGCTCAACCTGGCGCCCACATGGACGCGTTTGACTGGCGCTCACACCGTATTCACCTTCGGCGGATTCGTCCGGCAGGATCAATATAACTACTACCCGAGCCGCGACCCGTTCGCCGACCTGACGCCCGATCTCCAGCTCCAGACCGTGGGCCAGAGCCGCCGGCTGACCAATCTCGGGATGCGCGCGAACTTGTCGTATGTCGCGGGTGCGCACAATGTGAAGATCGGAGTCAACTACATGGATACGATCCTCACGGAAAACGACGGCATAGGGATCGTCGATCCAACGCTCAACGCTCCGTGCCTGAATCCCGATGGAAGTCCTTTCACGGGCGCGTCGCTGACGGATCCAGCGGGATGCACCGGGATGCTCCAGCAGAATCCCAACTTCATGCCGCTGCTCGGCTGCTATGACCTGACGCGGACCGGTACGCTGCCCGCCTCCGACGGCTGCCCCAATTCCACCAGCGCTCCTTACAACTTTTATGGCCACGCCAATATCAGGGAACTGGCCCTGTTTGCCCAAGACACCATCACCAAGGGACCGTGGAGTTTCAACCTCGGCCTGCGCGGCGATGTGTACAACGGCATCACCTCCGCCAACCAGGTAGAGCCAAGGCTCGGCATCGCTTACAACGTCAAGGCCACCAACACGGTGCTGCGCATTTCCTATGCCCGCTCGCTCGAAACGCCGTTCAACGAAAACCTGGTTCTTTCGAGCCTTGGATGCAATGACGCCGTGATCAGCGCGCTTATGGCGAGCACGATCAGTCCGTGCGTATCGAATAGCCCGCTGAGCCCGGGCTGGCGCAACGAGTTCCACGCCGGCGTCGAGCAGGCCTTCGGGCGGTTCTTCGTGGTGGACGCCGAGTACATCTGGAAGTACACGCACAAGGCGTACGACTTCAGCGTGCTGGGCAACACGCCCATAACCTTCCCCATTGAGTGGAACAACTCCAAGATCCCCGGGTATGCCATCCGCGGCAGCATGCCGAACTTCCACGGTCTTTCGGCGTACATCGTAATGTCCCACGTGGCGGCGCGTTTCTTCACGCCGCAGGTCAGCGGGATAGGGGCCGTGCCGGGCGGCGCCCAGGTATTCCGCATCGACCACGACGAGGTCTTTAACGAGACTACCCACCTGCAATACCAGCCATGGAAAAAAGGACCGTGGCTCAGCTTCAACTGGCGCTATGACAGCGGCCTGGTGGCGGGTCCCGTGCCGTGCGCGGGAGGCAACTGCGCGAACGGACCCAACGGGACGGACAGCATGGTGGACGTCTCCGGCCTGACGCCCGATCAACAGTTCCAGGCGGGACTCTATTGCGGCGCCGTATTCGCCACTCCCACCACCGGGATCAGCCCGACCGGGATGTGCCCCGCGTCGCAGTACGGCTCCAGCCTGGTAAAGATTCCAGCCGCCGGAACCGAGAACGACGACCACAACCCCCCTCGCATCGCGCCGCGCAGTCTGTTCGACCTGGCTTTGGGAGACGACAACCTCTTCCACGGCGAGAAACGTAAGTGGAGTCTTCGCCTGTCGGCTGTCAATCTGACCAACAAGTTCGCGCTCTACAACTTTCTCTCGACCTTTAGCGGGACGCATTACGTAACCCCGCGCGCGCTGACGGCCACGGTCGGTTTCCACTTTTAGCGGCGAGCGGCGTCGCGCCCGGCATCGATCCGCCTGCCTGGCGCTACTGGCCGCTCGCCCCGCCTGGCCGCCCACCCACGAAATAGTCGGCCGCCCAAGCGCGGGGTTGGAACTAGACTGACCGTGGTGCGCAGTCGAGCGTCGATCCGAAAAAAGTCCCGATGCACGCGCCGTGAACTACGTGTCCTGGTCCTGATCGCCGCCGGCCTGGCTGTGCCGATCCTGGGCATGTTTGCCATTGAGAGCCTTACCATGCAGCCCGATTTGTACGACCTTCTCGTGCGAACGGACATTCAGTCTCGCAATCCACCGATCCTTGGCTGGCCGGGGCTGACCGGAACACCCTGTGACTGCCGGGTTCGGCTGCTGGGCTATATGATGGACGGCCGGCAGCCTGTCGCCGATGGAACCAGTGTTTCCAACTTTATCCTCGTGCCCGATGCCGGCTCGCTACCGTTTTCACCGCCTCGGGTTTCCGAGGAGATGATCGATGTCCGTATTGCAGCCGGCGGCGCGATGAAATTCAACCGAGGTCGACTGGTATGGGCGGAAGGCGTGCTGAATTCCTGCTATGTCTCGAACCGCGGTACGGAACCCTCATACTGTCTGACTGACGCCGCGGCGCTCCGCGCCGAGCCTGGAGACATTAATCGGTTCTTCCGGCATCCATGATTTCCTATTTTGTCGCGCCGGCACGGCCGCCGGCCATAAGCCGCGCGGAGTTGCCGACAAATGACAGTTCAGAGGATACATGGATGAAGACCGCCAGCATGGGGCTGAGGAAGCCGAAGGCGGCAAGCGCAATACCGATCGCATCCACGATGAGCGTGCCGGCGAAGTTCTGCATGATGATTTGGCGGGTGCGCCGCGCGACCTGAATGGTCTGTACGAACTTGAGCAAGTCGTTTCCGAGCAGAACAACATCGGCGCTTTCCCGGGCGACATCGGTCCCCGACCCCATCGCCACTCCCACGGCGGCTTCGACCATAGCCGGCGCGTCGTTGATTCCATCGCCGACCATGGCGGTCCGGCGCCCTTGGGACGCCAGCGCCTTCACTCGTTGCGCCTTTTGCTCGGGAAGAAGCTCGAAGCCCACGTCGTCGACGCCCAGTTCGCGAGCGGTCGCCTCCGCGACCGGCCGCGCGTCTCCGGTGAGCAGCAGCGTCCCGATATGCAAGGATCGCAGCGCCTCGACGGCTTGCCTCGCCTCGGGTCGCAGAGTGTCGCCCACGCGGATGGAGCCCAGATAGCGGCCGTTTCGGGCCACCAGTATTTCGGTGGCCGGAGTCGAAGCGTCGCGGGCCGCGGCCGGCGGATGATCGAGCGAGAGCTTCCGGAAGAATGCGCGGTTGCCCGCAACAATGTCCTCGCCATCAAGGGTTGCGACCACGCCCTGGCCGGGCTTGTAGACAAAACTCTCGGGTTCCCTCACGAACGCGCCCGAATCCCTGGCCCGCGCAAGGACCGCTTTCGCGAGCGGATGTTCCGAGCGAATCTCCGCGATGGCGGCCGCTTCGAGAAGCGCCTTGTGCGTCACGCCGTCCGTCGGCAGGGTTTCCCACACCTTTGGAACCCCGTACGTAAGCGTGCCGGTCTTGTCCAAAACTACCGTGTCCACGGTGGCCAGGGTTTCCAGGTACAGACCGCCCTTGACGATGATCCCGCGGCGCGCCGCCTGGCCGATGGCGCCCAGAATGGCGAGAGGCGTACCCGCCGCGATTCCGCAGGCCCCGGCCACAATCACGACGGAAATGGTGGAACGCACGTTATGCGTGAGCAGAAGCGTCAGCCCCGCCGCGGACAGAGCGAAGTAGACCAGGTACGCCGCAAGACGGTCGGCGATCTTCTGAACCGGCGCCCGCGAGCGTTCCGCTTTTTCGACCGCCTCGACGATTTTGCCGAACGTAGTGTCCCGGCCAAAGCGCTCCGCGCGGACTTCCAGGGCGCCGGTCTGATTCACAGTGCCGGCGTAGACCACGGCGCCGGATGTCTTTTCCACTACGCTCGATTCGCCCGTGATAGTGGATTGGTCGACAAACGAGTGCCCGCCGACAACCACGCCGTCCACCGGCAACCGGGTTCCTGGATTGACCAGCACCGTGTCGCCGGGGTGGATCTCGGAGACCGGCTGCTCACGGGTTCCCTCCGGGCGCCGGATCAAGGCGGTGCGCGGCAGATAGCTCAGTAAGTCCCGAATGGCCTGGCGTCCCCGACTTACCGTCATGCCCTCGATCACCTCTGCGACCAGGACAAAAAGCGTAATGACCAGAGCCGTGAAGAACTCGCGAATGACAAGCGCCGCCGTAAGCGCCAACCACATGGAGAGCTCCATAGTCATCCTGCGCTCGGTGACGCTGTGAAGCGCTTCCCTGAAGATAGGGTAGCCGCCGATCAAGGTACCGCCTAGCCCGATGACGCTGAGCCGCGGATACGGCTCCCAGACCCGAAACCACACCACCGCCGCCGCCGCCGCGACGAGGGTAATGCGAACGAGATCGGTCAGCTCGACCGCCGGGTGCTCCCGCGCCGGACTCTCGGATTCGCGAACGCCGCAGACACTATCTCCCTCAGGCGACAGACGATCACACTCGGAACGCGGTCGCGCTACGCCGGTTTCTCCCACGGTCCCAGCCCTCCTTAAAAGCCCGTCAATGCAGATAGGTCCTCAGCACGCCGATCAACTCCTCCGCGGCCTGGGTCCGATCCGGTCTCCGGCCGCCGTCGGACTCGATAACGTGGTAGCGGATATGCCCCTCGATGAGTTCGGCCAGCAACCCGTCGATCGCCCCGCGGCAAGCGGCCACGATTTGCAAAACATCGGCGCACGGGCGCTCCTCGTCGAGCGCCCGCTCGACTGCTTCAATCTGGCCCCGAAGACGACGAACGCGGGACAGAAGTTTCTTCTTGTCGCGGATTGTGTGAGCCGTAAACCCTCCAGGTTTCAATATACAATACCCAGGTATGGTATATTGCGGCAACAGTTGTGCGCTAAAACACACTACCCGGCAACATCCCGATATCCCGCCGGCGACGGATGAAAAACCAGGGGCGGACCGGAAGTTGCGACAGCCGGCCTGTTTTCGTTGGTGAGCGGGAAACGCCGTCCTGAACGAGGGTGACGGCCTGGCGTGCGACATCCTGGCCGTCGCGTCGCCGGAGCATTACCGTGAAATACGGACCCGATTGGGGTGTAGCATCTTACATGTAGGCAAGGCCAAATCCGAGCATGAAACACTCGATAGCGGTCCTGAGGCTTGTGGGCATTCTCTCGATGGCTCTGGCCGTTATGGGGGGCGACATCCGATTGTGGGCTCAAGGGGAAACCACGAGCGCCATCACGGGCCAGGTTTCGGATGCCAGCGGTGGCGCGGTGGCCAAGGCCACGGTGACAATCGCGCATCGGGAGACCGGTCTCAAGCGCCAGGTGCAGACGGACGAAACGGGGCGTTTCGCATTCCCGCAATTGCGTCCTGGCCCCTATTCGGTGCGCGTCCAGGCATCGGGTTTCGACGATCAGGTAAACGAGTCGGTTCCCGCGGGCTTGGGCGAGACCCGCACGGTGAACTTCACCTTGAAGGTCGCGGCCTCCAGGCAGGACATCACCGTGGGCAGCGAGGCGCCGCTGATCAATGTGGAAAACCCGAATACCACAACCACCCTCACCGGGCGCAGCATCGAGGACCTCCCGAACCCGGGCAGCGATCTCACCTATCCGGCCCAGTTCGCCCCCGGAGCGCTGATCAATACGGCCGGTTCGTCAAACGATTTCGTCGGCGGTTCGAATGGGTACGGAAACGTACAGTTCAACGGACTGCCCGCCCTCTCCAACGCTTATATCGTGGACGGCCTCGAGACCAACGATCCGCTGACTAACCTGAACAGCGGTCTATCCACGAACCTCGTTCTGGGTCTCAACTCGATCGAGGAGGTTACGGTCAACACCACCTCCTATGGGGTCGACCAGGGCCGGTACGGGGCTTCGCAGATCAATTACGTTACCAAGAGCGGCGCGAATACGTTCCACGGCAACCTCTATGAGCTGTGGAACGGGTCGCGGCTGAACGCGGCGGACTACTTTACAAACGCGACGCCCGGAGGGCGTAAGCCGCGTTCGAACGTAAACCACTTTGGGGGCAGTATGGGCGGTCCGATCGTCCATGACAAGCTGTTCTTTTTCGGCGACTTCGAGCAGATGCGGATCGCCCTGCCCATCGTCAACACGGTCACGGTCCCTTCGGCCGCGTTTCAAAGCTATGTATTGCAGCAATTGCCCAAGGGTGGAATCGACCCGGTATCGGGATCGAGTTACCCCGCCGCGCCGGAGTTAGCGCCGTTCTACCAGAAGATGTTCTCGCTCTATTCGAACACGACCGGAATTCCGCTGCCCGTGCTTGGGTGCCCATTGAACGCCGATGGCAGTTTCTCGTCCGGCATGCCGCCGAATGGAAACGGTTGTGCGAACCGGCGGACGACCTCCCAGTCGAGTTACGATCACGAGCAAGTCGTCACGGCCCGGATCGATCATAACATCGACGTGAATAACATGGCCTGGTACCGCTTCCAGTCCGACACGGGAGTCCAGGCGGCGTATACGGACCCGATCAATCCTCTGTTTGACGCTATCTCGCCGCAGCCTTTGTATTCGTTCGCGGCGGGATACACGCACATCTTCAGCCAGAACCTGGTGAACTACTTCAACCCGGCATTTTCGTGGTACGAGAGTCTGTTTGGGCCGGTGGATGCGAGCAAGACCCTGGCGGCCTTTCCTATCGTCTTTCAGGGCGTTGGGTCGAGCGCGCCGTTCACGCCAATTGGAGGCTTGGACTACAACTGGGTGCAGGGGCGCCGAGCCACGCGGTTCCAGGTCAGCGACGACCTGGCGTGGACTGTGGGCCGGCATCAATTCAAGTTTGGCGTCAGTTCGCGCCGCCTCCGGCTTAACGACTACGACTTCGGCACGTACAGCACGCCGCTCGTTACCTATACCACGCTGGCGCAATTCATCTACGGCGTGGCTTCCACCGCAACCAAGTCCTTTCCCACCGCCGCCTCGCAGCCATTCAACTTCCTCAACGTGGATTTCTTCGCCCAGGATACCGTGAGACTTTTCACGACGCTGACCTGGACATGGGGCGTGCGCACGGCCACCAACACCAATCCGATGAGCCCGCACGATCTAATCGCGAGCTTGCCCGGCTCCTTCGATGGGTCGAGCCACGATCCGGATCAGCCCCTCGACCAGGCGATTGTCACGGGACGGGACAAGCTGTTTTCATCGACTCCATTCCTCCTGTGGCAGCCGCGTACGGCGTTGGCATGGCAATTCGCGCCGAAAACGGTATGGCGCGCGGGATTCGGCGTGTTCAGCGATCTACTGCCCGGCAGCATCGTCGATCTGATCGCCTCCAATCCGCCGTACATCAACACCTTTCAGGGCGGCCTTTTGGGCCAGGCGGGCGGCCTGGCGATTGCGCCCGGCGCGCCGAACAGCGCTGTGGATGCGACTGTCGCCGCCAATCAGGCGTTTCTCAGCGGCTTTCAACAGGGGGCTCTCTCCTGTGCTTCCGCCTCGGCCAATCCGAAGGCATGTCTTCCCCCGGTCGCTCTGGCCGCCATCCCCGACGGCCAACTGCGCGCGCCCTATTTCCTTCAATGGAGTTTTGGCATCGAGCGGCAACTGGATAATACCGGGAGTCTGCGCGCTCAGTATGTCGGCACCCGCGCAGTTAACCAGCCTTACTCAACCGAGGTGAACGGATACCAGACCGTCTGCAAAGGCTGCTTCAGCCCGTTCCCGTACGATGCGCCTACCGACCCGCGTTTCGCGGCGGTGACGCAATTCGCGACCGGAGCCAACAGTCATTACAACGGCCTTCAATTGACGGCGGAGAAGCGCATCGGCCACGGATTGCAGGCGCGCGCGAACTACACGTTGAGCCATTGCCTGGACACGGTGTCAAACGGCGGTTTCCTGTCTTTTTCGTCGCTGGGGATCATTTCCCCGTTGCCCGGCATGTTAAGCCGCCAGTACGGCGATTGCGACTACGACATCCGTCACAATTTCAATGCCAACTATGTATACCAGTTACCGATGCATGTGCGCAACGCGTTACTGGGTAAGTTTGTGAACGGCTGGCAGTTGTCCGGTACGTTTTTCTATCATACCGGCGTGCCCTTCTCGGTTCAGAGCGCGCCGTATTCGGCCAATGGCGACGGCATCGTCCAGGGCGGCGGCCCGCAGTTCGCCACTGTCCTCGCGGGCGTGCCTCAATACCAGCACGAACCGATACCGGGCGTCACGCCCGCCGGCGCCGTTCAGTGGCTCAATCCGGATGCGTTTGTTTCGACCGTCGATCCGAGCACGGGGGCCTGCGCCGGCGGCGACTCGCCGGAGACATGCCAGTTCGGCGATCTGGGCCGAAACTCGCTCCGCGGCCCAGGCTTCTTCTGGTCCGATCTCTACCTTACCAAGCAGTTTCGGGTGGGCGATCGCGTGTCCCTGCGTCTCGACGGACAATTCTTCAACGTTCTGAATCACCCGAATTTCGCGCTGCCGTCCGTAATCGCCGGCATACCCGGAAAGCCGGAAACCCAGGTCGGTTTCGGCGCGATAACCTCCACCACGTCTCCGCCCACGGGGTTGCTCGGCGTCGGTCTCGGCGGCGACAACTCGCCCCGCATGGTTGCGATCCAAATGCGGATGGAGTTCTGAATGAAGAACACGCCGATGCTGCGAACACTTCTGTTGTCCACGTTGGCGATGGCGGCGCTTTACGCGCAGAATGAAAACCGGCCCGTTATCCAGAAGACGCCGGCCGGGCGGACCTCCGTAGCTTCCGGTAAGGAAATGTACCTGGCCTACTGCGCCGCATGCCACGGCGCCGATGGCAAAGGCGATGGGCCGGCCAGCGCGGCTTTGAAATCCCGCCCCTCGGACTTGACCGGTCTCGCGGCCGGGAATGCGGGGAAATTCCCCGAACTGAAGGTTTTCGGCGCGATCAACGGGGACCTCCGTGTAACCGCGCACGGGTCCAAGGACATGCCAACCTGGGGCTCTGTTTTTCGGCGGATGGACGGCGCCGGAGCGGCTGGCGTCAACCTTCGAATTCGGAACCTGACGAAGTACATCGAGTCCCTTCAGGCTAAGTAAGCCCGACGAGGGATGCGCGGCGTCTCCCTATCGCCCCGCTTTCAGCGCCGCCACAATCGTATCCGCGTCGTACACGCACCAGCCGCGCCCCCGCGAGCCCGAAATCGGCAACGGGACGCTCCAACGGGCTTGTGTAGGACCGCCGTCAGTTCCCCAGGGGTGTTCTCTCCGCGCGATCGATAACGAGGGTGTCCATGGGTATATCGGGGGCTTTCACGAGTTTCAACCCGAGTTGCTTCTCGATTGCCTTGGAGATATTCGGCAGACCGCCGGCCTCGGGTTCTGGTGGGCCTGCCTCGGCCAGCACTCCTGGGCCCACCATTATGTCGCCTCCGGCCCGGTCGAACGCCAACGTGAAATCGTACTTGCCTGTCAGCCCAGTTTTGTCCCGCACGTAGTGCCTCGTGCCGCCCGGCGGAGTGACAAGGCCGCCGATGCCTTCGGCGAACTCGGACATCGTGAAGCTCTGATACCTGGCGTGATTACCATCATTCATCGTGAACAGTACCCCGTGACCCGGAGGTAGCAAGGGGAAACCATCGGAGTCGTATTTCGGCGGCCCCGAGAATATGATTTCAGGGCCGTCCGGGTTGGCGGCTGCCTTCATCTTCACCCCTCCCGGCATCACGACGAGGTCATAGGCTGGGAAATTCCTGGGCTCGTGGTGGAGTTTGATTTGGAACTGCTCGATCAAGAATTCTTGGAGCATAGCCTCGAAATCGTGTTCACTCGTTTCAGGAGGCATGGTTGCCATGAAGAGGTACAATTGCTTGCCACCGCCTCCAATCCAACTCGGGCCTGACACGTTTTCATAATTTACGTGAAACGCCTTCGCCATCAGAAGCTGCAGCCAAACCTTCCCCCACGTCACTCGGCCCGGCGAACCCGTCCCAGGACCGCCTTGCAAACCGCTGGGTCCCGGCCGCTGTTGATCGAGCTTTATGGTAGCCGCATCGAATTTCACCGGCTCCTGCTTACCGGCTGGCGTCTGGGCAGCCAATGTAAACGCGACCGTAGCCAGGATCATCTCCAGCACAGCAGCGATCACAAGCAAGAGCGCCATCCTGAACTCATCGAGAGGATTGGTTGGGCCCGACATTTTGCGCATACTCGTCTCCATACTAGACAATTAGTACTAAATAAGGTCGATGTCAAGAGAGAATCTTCCCAGCGGCGAGGGTCCATCAGGCCCGCTCCGCATGATTTTAGGATCGGATTGCAGGCCTTGCCAAGCGGCCTCCGGCTTGGCGGACCCAAAACGTTATCGGAAAATGGGAGCACCCACTTGCCTGGTTTGTCGCCAAATCGCGGGCAAGCTAAAGCACAATGTCACTTGGTTTTCGAATGGAATTTGTAAGTATAACATTTAGCGTGGTTTATGCCGGCGCTGGCCTTCTTTTCGAACCTGAACGCGGGCCTCACGCACTACGGCACGGGTTCGGCGCCGGTCTTCTTCGGCGCCGGCTACGTGGCGCCGGGCGCGTGGTGGAAGCTCGGCTTTCTGATTTCGCTGGTGAATATCGCCATCTGGCTGGGCCTGGGCTCCGTGTGGTGGAAGGTCATCGGGCTGTGGTAAGCCCTGGAAACGCACGGCCAGGATCAATTCGACGGCGGCCGCCGCCGTCGCAACTCCATACCGCCCAGATAGGCCGCCAGGTCCGCCATCTCCGAACCGCTGAAGCGCGGCCAGGGGATCTTCTTCAGCCGCATGCGTTCCGCCATCACCGGCCCGTGCTTGGAGAGAGCGGCCACCATTTCGAAGGATGTCATCCTGCCAGCCATGGACGGCCGGCCCGCGGCGCCGCTGGAGGGGTCGTCATGACAAACGCCGCAGCGCTTCCTCGAAAATACCTTTTTGCCTTGCTCCAGGCTGCCCCGCTCCTCAAAGAACTGGGTCGCCACCAGGTAGCCCACCAAGCGGCGCATCTCCTCATAGCCGATCATCGCCGGCTCGGGCGCCGAGGGGGTTGGGTGATTCCACATGGCCGCCGCAAAGTCGGTGAGGCTGTAACGGGTGAAGCGATCTTGCAAAGTCAACGTTCCCTTGTGGCAGCCGGCGCAACCCTTCGAGGCAAATAGCTGGGCGCCGGACTCCGCCGGGCCCGGCGAAAAGTCGCCGGCGCGGCCGGACCCTTGCGTTTTCCGCAGATACACCAGCAGATCGGCCATTTCCTGGGCCGAGAAGCGTGGATCGGGAATCCCCGCCCGGCCGAGCGCCGGTTTCATCTCCCCGGCGTGATTCCACATCTGCTGCGCGAGCGCGATAGGGTCCGCGAGCGACTTCCAAGCCGACACCGGCTGGATGCCCGCGCGAAGGGCGGAGCCGATGCCGTGGCACTCCACGCACCGCTTGGCGCGAAAAACCCGCTCACCGCGCCTGGCGTCGCCGGGCTGCTCGAAATAGCGAGCGGCAAAGAAATAGACGAACAAGTCGGCCGCCTGCTGCTCGCTCAATTCGGGCCTGACGACTCCTTTGGCGTCCATGGCGGCCCACATAACCGGAGCGTGGTTCCACAGCAGGCCCGCCATGCTGTAGGGGCTGAAACCCCTCTCCGCGCCCAGCCCCAAGTCCGGAGCGCTTTTTCCGCCCTCTCCGGCGACGCTGTGGCACGCCACGCAACTCCGGGTGCGGAATAACTCCCTGCCACGATCCGCATCGCCAAGCGGCAGGCTCCTCGTGGCGCACAACCCGGTATAACCAGCGGCGATCGCGAAGAGCAAACCTACAAGTGGCTTCATCATTCGAGGCCGCCGGAACGCGCGGGCCTCTAAACAGAAACGGCAACCCGGGCGCAATGCCGCCGGGCCGCCGCTGTTCTCCTCAACTCCCGATTCGATTCAGGGACTTGGGGCCTGTAATGAGATTACCATTCCAACCGCTCCCTCACGGTCGCGGCTCGGCGTGCTCAGCGCATGGCCACCAAGACGTCCGTCTCGTGTTGGCCGGCGGCGGCGCTTTTCTTCAACTCCCGCTCCGCACGCGATATCGGAAAGTCATGGCCCGCCGACGTGGTCGAAATCCGGGACAAGAAGTACTGATCCCCATAACGATGGAAAACCAGCTTCGAGGCCTCCGAGCTGGCGAAAGAGTCGGCCGGGTTGGACAGAAAAGAGTAAGTCTTACTGCCCTCTAATTGCACCATCGGCCCACCTAAGAACCTGATGGCATACTGCCCCGGCGCCATCGTCGTGCTCCCGACGACAAATTCAAAAGGTATGTCCGCTCGAACCGTGGTTACCTGCGCGCATAGCGGGAGCGCCAGAACGGCAACTGCAAAAAACACCAACCCGATTTTCTTCACTGTGTGATCCCCCCCTTGCGTCATCCGCTATTGCGATCGCCGGGCAGAACCGCCCGGAGCGACGGCGCCAGAACAGTGGCGCAATCTTCCCAGATTCTCAGGTGGAAAATGTCCAGGTCTGGAGATTCCCGCAGCAACCGGCGCATTCCCTCGATGAGTGGCTGATTCATGATATCCGGACTGCCGGAGAACGGCAAGGAGAAACATGAAGGACCTGTGAGGTCCTATACCTTGAAGACCGGGTGACTCTGAAAATCGGGCTCGCCCAGGAGCGAATACTTGCCTGCGAAGCCGGCCGGAAGCGTCCGAAGCTGTCTTTCGAGATAGGTGTGCATCATGGGGTCGGTATCCGCGGAAATGCTGTGCCGCCCCTCCTCGATGGCCACCCGCGTGGTCACGCCGCTGCCCGCAAAGAAGTCCAGGGTCACGGAGTCGGGCCACGAAAGCGCCCGCATCAGCCGCCGGATGAGCGCCCGCGGCTTCTGGGTGGGATGCCCCACGCGTTCCCTGGCGTTGGCGTTCAGGCGCGCCATGCGCCACACATTGGTGGGGTTCTTGCCCATCTCCAGGCTCTCCGGCCGCAGCCGCTTATCGCGGGAATAGGCCGCCTTGGCCGCCCCGTCGAAGGGCTCGCGCACGGCATCCAGATCGAAATAGTATTTGGCGGTCTTGCCGAACCAGGCGATTTCCTCGTGCCGGTTGGCAAAGAAGCGATGGGCGCTGACTCCGTTGGGATAGGCCCACACGATCAGGTTCACCAACCGCATGGCGCCGGCGTGGCGCAGGTGGTCGAGGATGGTGAGCAGGTCTCCGCTGCCCGCCTCCCCCTGGTACTGGAGACCTCCGAAAATCACCAGGTTGCCCGACGGCGCCAGCACCCGTTCGGCTTCCGTGAGCCATTCCGACGCCCACTCGCGATAGTTGCGCAGCCGGTCCCAGGGCGCCGCCTGGATGTTGTAAGGAGGGTCGCAAACGATGAGTTGCACCGATTCCGCCGGCAGCGCGCGCAGCAGGTCGCAACAGTCGCGGGTGATGGCCAAATGCGCGGTGCGCTCCGGCCGGTTGCGGGAAGCACGCATGGAGGAGTGCGCCTTACCGGCCTTCTTGAGGCTGTTCATCGCGATATGGCCGGCGTTGAAGTGAGAGCGGTTGGGCATGGGGACCGTAAAGCGTTCAATCCAGAGTATCCCACCCGCCGGAAGGACGTCGGCAGAGACGCCGACGTGGCAGGCCGGAGGCCCGCTCTACGGGGGGATTGCGGCGGCTCGCGAGAACCAGTCATTTGGGCGGATCGCGAAGCGTGCAGGATTACCGGGGCTTGCGCGCCGCCTCCATTTCGTCCACCGAAATGCGCGTTACGGTGACTTCCTTCCGGGCGCCTTCGGCCACTTCGATGGCCACGGAACGGGCCTCGAATGGGCCAGTGACATCCGGATCGAATTGCGAGCCGGGCTCGAACTCCTCCCACGCATACAGCCGGTACTTGCCGGGCCGCAGCCCCTGAAACTGGAAGCGACCGTTCTCGTCTCGACCAACTGGTAGAGTGACGTCCGCTGCGGCTGCGGGGGATCGGGAATCAGGGTCACGACGCCAGGCCCGGGGCCACGCCGGTGATCTTGATGTTCGCGCGCGTGAGGCCATCTCAATCTCACTTCAGCAACTTCACTTCTTCCTTATCCGTCAGCACATCGTGATTGAGATTCAGCAGGATCCGCTTGGGCGCTTCTGGGAGCATCACCTTGACGTCTCTGGTCGAGTTGCCGCGCATCGCCATGACGGCGATGCGGACCTTTTGGCCGGCCAACTCCGCGAAGACGGGAACAATCATCTTGAAGCCTGGCGAAACGCCGCTTTGCGTGAGCTTTCCGGTCAGCAGCCGCTTGCCGCCGCTCTCCGTGGCGAGGGAATACTCCAGGCGGTAACTGGGAACGTCCGTGCCGTAGACCCAGTCGTTGAAGAACCAGTCCATGCGGTGGTTGCCATCCATGTCCATGGGACGCTTCATATGTTTCTCCACCAGCGATTGGAAATCCTCGGTGGATGCCACCCGGTTGGTGAATTGCCCGACGAAATCCCGCATCATGGCCTGAAAATCGGCGTCGCCCGTTCGCGGGTTCCACATCAGCGAGCGCAGCATGTGCAGAACATATCCGCCTTTGGATGCGTTGACGATATCGGCGGCGCCGGTCGTCTTGGACGTCTCATTGAGCGCCCCCATCCACAGGGGGCCGGTGTCGTTTGGGCGTACGTTCGAGCAGTAAGCGCAGTACGAATGCTCCCCCTCGTAGATAAGCCCCTTCTTGTAATGAATGAGGTTTTCCCGCGCCTGTTGCCAGTGGTTGCCGAAGTCGCCGGGATTCAGCTTCACCTCCTGGTCATAGAGGCTGGCGGAAAAGTCCGCGAACCCGCTGGAAAGCCACTGATCGTGGAAGCTGGCCGGATTCACGGTGTTGCCCCACCATTGGTCCGCGACTTGAAGCGGAAGCACCTCGCTCTGCGCCGTTATCAGACGGGGCCCGAGAGCGACGGGGCACACTCCCAGCACGCAGAACGAAAAACCCATGTAAAGCAATCCCGGCAGCGAGTCTGGCTTGCTGCCGCCCACCACGACCGATAGCTGGTTGTAAGCCGCCGGCCCGAACCAATCCGTAAAGACGCGAACGGAATTGGCCGTGCCGGTGAGGACGTCTTCGGACTTCGGGCAGATGCCGCATCCGCCGGGCACGTACGCCGCCAGGTCCATCTTGGTGGCTTCGTCGGTAGTGGCTCGGCCCAAGTAGTTGCCAAGATAGCGGAAAGCGGCCTGCGCGATGGGAACGTCGCTGGACCATTCGACGACGTCAAAGCCGCGGTCGCGAGTCCGCTTGACCTCTCTTCCCACGCTCACGATCGTCATTCCCCGCGGTATGTGGAACAAGAGGTCGTAGGTCGCGCGGGTGGCCGGGCCGGCCGGGATGGGATACCAGATGCGGCGCGGGGGTATGCTGAACATGGATTGCACGATCTCGCCGCCGGAATACTCGAAAGTCAACTGGTACGTTTGGCCTTTGACCATCGGCTCGGGCATTTGGAGATAGAACGACCCGTCTTTTCCGCGGCTCTCCTGAACAAACGGGATCTCCTTGCCGTCCCAGGCGACACGCGACATCTGCAGGTCCGGGAAGAGTTCGAACTTGACCATGCGCGAGCCATCTTCGAGAGAGCGAAACCGCAAGTCGCAGGTCGCCAGCAGCGGGGGAATACTGCCGAGCAGGTTCGGCGCGCCGATGAAGGCTTGTATCTTGTAGTGTTCCGGCGCGATCAGCCTCTTGTCTTCGTCAGAGCTGGCGCGGCCGTCTTTCACCTCGCTGGCCAGATGGGAAAGGTACCAGACCCCGTCGGCGAAACTCGAGGGGTCGAAGTTGAGCAGCGCTGTCTCCTCCGGCGCGGGCAGCGTAGGCAGGGCGCCGCGAGGGTTGAGCAGAAACCGCAGGTCGGGATGCTTGCGTCCGTGCAGGAAAGCCCGGAACGAGCCGCGCTGCGCCGGATTGTACAACTCCGCCAGGATTTCGGCTTCGTAGTTGGCGATGTCCTCGTAATCGGTGAGCAGTTGGAGGAAGGTAGGGCGGCCCAGGACCGAATCCATGTTGCTTAGGGGATTCGGCTGCCAACGGTGTTCGAGGGTCTTCTTGACACGCTGGAAGGCTTCCTGATGCGGCTCGGGCGCTTCGTCGACCAGTTCGGAGCGCTGTTTGATTTCGTCGAAGGTGGAGTCGGTGAAATACGCCACCATGGCCGTGAAGTCCTCGTCCACCGAGTCGACTCCGGCCATGTGGCGAAGATGCTGGGCGGCCATCTCGGAGGCGGGCCTCAACTGGAAATTGCCATCCCCCACGAAAACGCCGGCGACCACCCGGCCCAAAACGGGCGGAAGAAAGCTGAACGATCCCGAACGGAACGTGAAAACGCCGACGTCCCGGGTGAGCGCCAGGTTTTCGACGCGGTACACCTTGGTCAGCTTGCCGCCGCGCAGCGCAATGTAATTCGGGTCGGAATTGGCCAGCGGCGAACGCTTGCCCGAGACCTGAACGGTTTGGGCGAGAACCTTCAGCTTTAGGGAAACGCCGAGGTCGATGGGCTTGTCCGCGATGGTGACGGCGCGCACCCAAGGTTCGAAGCCGTCCTTTGTGACGCTCACGGTGTACGAACCCGGGGCGGCTGAATCGAACCGGAAGCGGCCTTGTGCATCCGTGGTAGTCTGGACTGCCGCTGCGCGCGGAAGCCGTTGCAGCGAAACCGCCGCGCCGGAAACCAGCGCGCCGCTGGGGTCTTTCACGACGCCGGATAGCGGCTGCGCGAAGGCTGCGGCCGCCAGCGCGCAGATGAGCGTGAAGGTTCGGATCATAAGCCCGCCTTTGTGAGAGTGTCCAACATGGCGGCCGACGATATGCGCTTGAGCGACACGCTGGCGCTGCCGCCCTCGTCCACTTGGATGGATTCGCCGCGCCGGTTGGCACCGGCGCTCCGGGCGGGTTGACAACCCGCCGCAGGTTTTCATCCTGCCCCACGTCAAAGGAACATGTCCATGCGGTCGATGTCCTAATAAGACCCTACCGTCGCTGCTCGATCCTCTACCGCGGCTTCCGCGCCGCCTCCGCTTCGTCCACCGAAATGCGCGTGACGGTGACTTCCTTCCGGCCGCCTTCGGCCACTTCGACCGCTACGGAACGGGCCTCGAATGGGCCAGTGACATCGGGATCGAATTGCGCGCCGGCTTCGAACTCCTCCCACGCATACAGCCGGTACTTTCCGGGCCGCAGCCCCTGAAACTGGAAGCTGCCGTTGCCGCCCGTCTCGACCAACTGGTAGAGTGACGTCCGCTGCGGCTGCGGAGGATCTGGAATCAGAGTCACCGTGCCTTCGAGCGCCTTGCCCTTGTCGTCGCGCACCACGCCGGAGATCCGCGCCGCTCCCGTGGCTATGACGATCGCCAATTTCTCCTCGCCGGCCGCAGCCGCGAAATCCAGGACGCCAAGCGCATCCTTTTCTCCGAAAACCGCCGACTTGATGTAGGTGTCGGGCGGCATCCCCTGGATATTCACGCGATACTGGCCGAACACAGAGCCCGGAATCGCGAACGCGCCGTCCGCCTTCACATCGGCCTGGGGGTAGTAAGAAGAATCGACCAGCAGCTTCAGTTGAACGGTCAGTTTGGCGCCGGCCGGCATGCCTCCCTGAAACTGAACGACGCCCTGGATGCCTGCCGATGGGTCCAGGTCGAGCGTAATGCCATCGATATCGCTCGCCGCAACCTGGAAAGATCTCTGGGCCAGCACGCGCATCGATCCGCTGCCCGCGTCGACGGCGCTCAGCGAGTAGGAGCCCGGCGGAACAGATCCAAGTCGGAACGTATCGCCCGTCGGCATAAGGCCCATCATCATCGAGGCCGCGGTATCCGGTGACGACAGAATCAACAACACTCGTGCGGCGCCGGCGGGCTTGCGAAGTATCGAACCGCTGATGGCGGCCGGAATCGCCTTTCGCATAGGCCAGTGAAGATCGGCCAGCGTCTGCCCGCTGCGTAGCTCGATCGCCTCGGCTGAAGCGATATCCGTGACGCCTGGATAGTAAGTCAGGACGAACCCCTCGGGCGATTGGCCTGGAACGGCCGGCGCCGAGCCCCGAATGTCGGCTGCGACATAGTATCGTCCGGGGGTGATCTTGTTAATGCTGAAAGACCCGTCAGGTTCGGCGCCGGCCGAGGTGACCCGGGTCCACTGCTTGTGGCCGCCCTGGTAACGCTGTTGCAACAGATAGATGGACGTGTAGTAGGGGTTATCGCCGGTGAGAACCTTCCCTGAGATTACCGCCTGCGGGATCATTCGGACGTTCACGTCCGTAAGCGCCTGGCCCGCGCGCAGCGTGAGGATCGAACCCGGGGCCCAGGCGTTGCGCGCTCCGTAGAACGTCTTCGGGAAACCCGCGTGCTCGGCCATCAGCCGGTAACTGCCGGGCGCCACGCCGTAGAACTCGAATTGGCCTGCACTATCCGAAGTGACTCCGTAAGGTTCCAAGGGATCGCCCACGGCGTTTTTTTCCAAGGGCAACAGAGTCAGGATGACTTTGCGCAGGGGCTGGCCCTTATCGTCCAACGTCCGCCCGGTGAGCGAGGGTTGCGGCCACGCCGGCGGCTGCGCGAGGGCTGCGGCCGCCAGCACGCAGATGAGCGTGAAGGTTCGGATCATAAGCCCGCCTTTGTGAGAGTGTCCAGCATGGCGGCCGACGATATGCGCTTCAGCGACACGCTGGCGCTGCCGCCCTCGTCCACTTGAATGGATTCGCCGAGGCTCTCGAACGGCCGGATGAAGTCCACGTCCCAATGCGCCGAGCTTTCGATGTCTTCCCAGGCGTAGACTTTGTAACTTCCAGGCGTGACCGAAGGGAACTGGAAGGCGCCCTGCGCGTCCGCTTTGGCTGTGGGGTACAAACGCCGGATGCCCGGCCGCGCGGGAACAGGCACAAGCGTCACAGTACCCTCAACGGGCTTGCCGTCGTCGTCCACCAGGTTCCCTACCAGCGTGGCTGCCTTGCGACTGACGCCCAGTTCGAGAGCGCCGCCATCGGCCCCCCGCCAGTCGATGAGCTGATCGGGCGAGCCGGTTCGGCTGAGCGCCATCGTCTTCAGATACGAACCCGCCGGCAGGCCGGTCAACTCGACGGAGTAAAGCCCCGGCGCCGCCATCGGAATGGTGAAGGAGCCGTCCGCGTTGACCGTCCCATTCACGGTAATTACGGCCAGCGCCCCCATGGAGGTGAGAGTCACCCGCGCGGGCATCTTGGGCGGGTCCGCGGACGTCTCCGCGCCTTCTACGTGGATTACGCCGCTGATCGGCGCGGCCGACGCGCTGAGAGCGACGCCTTCCAGATCCTCCTCGCTCAGGGTTATCGCAGTCCAGCCCAGGATTCCCAGCTTGCGGCTGTACACGCCTATGGTGATGGGGCCCGGCCACATGTTCGACATATCGAACGAGCCGTCTTTCCGAATGTCGGCGCCGTACATCCACGGAATGCTGCTGTCGGCGGTCTGTATCCGCGTGACGCGCGCTTCGGCGAGCACCGCCGGGTCTCCGCCCAGGACTTTGCCGCGCACGTGAAGCTGCAGCCTGTTGGGCATCTTGATTACGCCCACGGCGACGGTCTGGCCCGGAGCGATGTCGATGGGTGTTCTGCTCGCCCCGCCGTAATACCCTCCAGCCGGAATGTAGACCTTCTCGCCTGGCTTGGCGGCGGAAATCGGCGCGCGTTCGTTGTTCGCCCAGGTGGGTTGATTGTCGACCTTGATGATATACCGCCCGGCGGGGACGCGGGTGATTCTAAACTCCCCGTCGTCACCCGAGTCGGCCCGGGCGACCACCTCAAAGCGGCGGATTCCCCTGCTGTAGGCGTTTCGAATCACCTGCGCGTTGGCGCGGGGCACGGGGTCGCCGTCCTCGTCCACCGCGCGCCCGCTGACCGTCGCCGGCTCCATCAGTTTCACGGAGATATCGTCGACCCGCTGGCCCGCGGTGAGCGTCAATACTCGCGGCGTGGTCTCCGGGTTGAAATAAACGGGGTGGCTTACATACACCCGATACGAACCGGGCGGCACTTTGTCGAACACGAACTTGCCGGCTGTGTCGCTTGTGACCGACCGGACCTGAACTGGCTGGTCGAACACGAACTTGCCGGCTGCGTCGCTTGAGACCGACCGGTTCTGAACCGGTTGAGGGGACCCGGCGCTTGGCGCTGGCGGCGCGGCCGGGAGCAGCATCACCTGGGCCTGCGAGACCGGATTCCCCGAGGTGCTGGTGACCACCCCGGAGACCGACGCCAATTGCTTATCGGCGTCCGCCGGGGTGGACTGGGGAAGCGGCATGGCGAAGAAGGGGTCGAATAGGAGAGCCCCCGCGAGCGGCATGGCGACGGGCGGGGGCGGCGCTACACGGAAGGTCGCCGGCGCCGCCGCGGCCGCCGGCGGGACGAACGCGCGGCGCGCCACGCTGGCGCCTGTCGTGACCGGAGAGTGCGCGCCCTGCGCCAGTACCGCTCCCAGGCCCGCCAGCCAGAGCAAGCTCATGGCCCAGCCGGCCGCGAAACCGGGCAGCGCGTGGGAGACCGGCTCGGCCTGCCCCAGCAGCCGGCGGATACGGCTCACCAGCGAGCCGCCATCCGCCGCCGTGGCCAGCCGCAGGCGCGCCCGGCGGCGCGAATCCAGGTCGGCCAGGGCGCTGGCGTAGACCACGGGGTCGCCCGTCGCTTCCACTGCCAGGTCGTCGCAGCAGGCCTCGCGTTCCACGCGAATCCGCTCGGAGATCCACCAGACGGCCGGGTGGTAGAACAAGGCCGCCTCGGCCACACTCTGCAGGATATTGACCAGGTAGTCGCGCCTCAGGATGTGGGCCAGTTCGTGCGCCAACAGGGCGCGCACCTGCTCGGCGGGCAGGCCCGTCAGCATTCCCACAGGCGCCAGGATCACCGGCCGCAGCCAGCCCACCACCGTGGGCACGGGGGCCAGCGAGGAGGCGAGCAGGCGTACCGGCGCGGACACCTTCATGCGGGCCATCAGCGCATCGAGCGTTTCCCGCCATTCGACCGGAGGGGATGCGACGGCCACCCGGCGCAGCCGCGTGGCCACCCGCCAGCCGCCGATGAGCCGCGCCGAGAACAGCGCTACCCCCGAAACCCACACCAACACCAGCCAGGGCAAGGCGCGTTCCCACGCCGGACCGGGAGCGAGTTGCCAAACAGCGTGCGCCGCGGCAGCGACGCGCGCCGCCAGGAAGGTGATAGGCGGGGCCGCGGCCATGGCCGCCAGCGCCGCGCAGGCCAGCGCGTACCGGCCGCGGGCGGAAAGGAACCGCCCGCCGAGCGCGCGCGCGGCCGCATAGGCCGCCGCAATCGCCGTCCCCTGCCATAGAAAGTGGACCAGCGTCCATCCCAGGGGCGCCATCCACGGCTGCCGCAGCACAAGCTCGAGCGCACTCATTTCCCGGACCTCCTCTGCTTCTCGAAATCGCGCACCAAGGCTCGGATCTCGGCCAGCTCCTCGTCGGTTGCCGGTTGCGCCTTCAATGCGCCCAGCATCAGGTTCCTCGCCGAGCCGTCAAACGCGCGCCGCAGCAGATCTCCGGCGATCTGCTGGCGCGTGTCCTCCTTCGGAACGGCGGCCTCATAGACATGGGAGCGGAATCGCTCGTTGCGCACCACCAGTCCCCTGTCCATCATCATCTGCATCTGCTTGAGGGTAGTGGTGTACCCGCTGTTTTTCGCGAGTTCGTCGTGGACCTCGCGCACCGTGCTGGCGCCGCGCCGCCATAAGACGGCAAGGATGTCCAGTTCGGCGTCGGTAGGCATGGGGGGCATGGAAAAATTGTATTCCGAATTATTTCGTATGTCAACGAAAGACTTCGTATCGAACTTCTCGTCGCCATGACGAGCGATCCGCGCACTAGAGGGCAGGGGAGCGCGAGGCTTTGCGAGAGCGCACCCTGACCGCTCCCTGACGGTCGCGGCTCGTTGAGGGTTTGGCGAGCCGCGACCGTCAGGGAGCGGTCGGAATGGGAATCCAATGGCAGACCCAGGTGCTTTTTCGACCCTGTCCTGAAATTAGAGCGCGGGGTTCTTCCGCAGCCAGATATAGCAGTGATTGCCGATCCGCCCCGCGCGGGCGCCGCGGAAAAAGGCCAGATCGAGGTATCGAAGAGGGAACAGCAGCCACCCTAAGACGCCGTGCGCCAGCACCCTCCACCAGCGCCAGGGCAGGAAGAGCTTGACGTACTCCAGGGTGAACACCAACATCGTCGCCGTAGGCCCGGTGCGCCAGCCTTCCTTGACCACCTCCAGCGAGCCGGCCAGGAGCCTGAGGCCATCGGGCGTGAAGCGGCGGAAATCCATGGGGTACTCATGAAACGGATGGCAGAAGGGAGTCACCAGGTGGGCGTATCCTCCCGGCGCCAGCACGCGTTCGATTTCCCGCATGACGGCTTCCGGACGGCGGACGTGCTCCAGCACGGCGTCGCACTCGACGCGCTGAAACACGCCGGCGGCGAAGGGCAGGCGTTCGGCGTCCGCGGCGACGTCCACCCCGGGCAGGGCAAACAGGTCGATGTTCACGTAGCCCGGCGTGTGGCAGCCGCCGCCGCCGATGTAGAGATTCCAGCGCCCCAGAGGCGCGTCCATCGCCTCCCGCGGGTTCATTACAAAGGGATCGGGCGGCCGAAGGAGCTTGTGGAAGCGTTCCCGGAGGGTGCGCGGATTGCGGCGGCGGTGAAGCTGCTCGACGCTGGCCGCGCTACGCACCTTTGGATCTGTCACTTGGCCGCCTCGTGAAGCAGAGCCGATAATGGAACGGCTTCGGTTGACGGGTCCAGCCGATACCGCTCCTTCCCCGGATACACGATAAACCGATGCGTCGCTTTGACGTCTTCGCACGCCAGGTGGAATCCTTTGGTGGGCTGCGGGTTGAGCGATCGCTTCACTTCCACCGCCCAGAGGCGGCGCGGCCCGAGCTCCAGCAGCAGATCGATCTCCGCGCCGGCCGCCGTCCGATAGAACCAGGCGGTGGCGGCAGCCGGCGCGGCCGCGAGCAGGTTCTCGATGACGAACCCCTCCCAACTGAAGCCGACCACCGGGTGCCCCAGCAGTTGCTCCTGGTCCTTCAATGCGAGCAGAGCATGGACGATTCCGCTATCGCGAACATAGACCTTGGGCGACCGGACCAGACGCTTGGCGAGGTTGCCGGTCCAGGGCTGCAGCCGTCTGACCAAAAGCAAATCCACCAGGATGTCGAGGTATCGGGCCACCGTCTGGCCACTGACGCCTAGGCCGGTGGCCAGGCGAGCGGCGTTGAGCAATTGGCCTTGATTGTGGGCCAACATTTGCCAGAAGCGGTGCAGCGTCTCGGCGGGCACGCGCGGTCCGAGCGCCGGGACATCGCGCTCCAGGTAGGTCTGAATGAAGGCGATCCGCCATTGCAGGCTGGAAGGATCGTCGGCCGCCAGAAAGCTGTCCGGGAATCCGCCGCGCACCCAGAGCCGGTCCGCGGCGTCCTGCTCCAGACTCTCTACTTCCGGCAGAACGAAAGGCGTCAGCTCCAGGTAAGCGATCCGCCCCGCCAGGCTCTCCGCCGATTGCTGAAGTAAATCCATCGAAGCCGAGCCGAGAAGGAGAAACTCTTCCGCCCGGATACCCTTCCGACGCCGTTGGTCGATCACGCCGCGCAGAATCTGGAATAGGCCCGGCGCGCGCTGAATCTCATCGAGAATCACCAACTGGTCTTTGTGGGCCAACAGGTACAGCTCGGCGTCGGACAATTTGGCGCGGTCCGACGGCAGCTCCAGGTCGAGATAAACCGCCCCTTTAGGCCTGGCGTCCGCGAGCGCCCGCGCCAGGGTTGTCTTGCCCGCCTGGCGTGGTCCCAGCAGGGCGACCGCCGGAAAGCCGGTCAGCAGTTTCTGAAGCCGGGTTTGGGCCGCTCGAACGATCACCAGGTAATTCTACCACATGATGGAAGAATTGCGTGGTAGGTTGCGTTGGCATTCCCCGCTGGCGTATACTTTTCTTTCGATGTTCCTGACCTTCGCCAACTCGTTTAGCAGCCGGCCCTGGTATTATTACCGGACCGGTTAGAGTGGCGCTCGGTTTCAGCGGCATCCATCGACTTCGAACCGGCCCACTCGCCAGAGTGGGCCGTTTTGTTTTTAAGGGAGGCAACAGAAGATGATCATCTCCATGCGGCGTCATGCAACCAGGGAGGAAATCGACCACGTCTGCGACCTGGTGCGCCACTACGGCTACAAGGTTCATTCCATAGAGGGCGAGGAGCGGGTGGTGGTGGGCGTGGTGGGGGTGGGCGACGTAACCGCCTGCCTGGAATCGGTGGAATCCGCGCCCGGCGTGGAAAGCGCGGTGCGCATCTCCGCGCCATACAAATTCGTGAGCCGGGAGTTCAAACGGGAGCGCTCGGCCATCCGCATCAACGGCCAGAGCATTGGCGCCGGCGAGTTCATTGTGATCGCCGGACCGTGCTCGGTGGAGAGTGAAAAGCAGATCATGGAAACCGCCGAGGGCGTGGCCGCCGCGGGGGCGCATATGTTGCGCGGCGGGGCCTTCAAGCCGCGCACCTCGCCTTACGATTTTCAGGGGCTCGAGGAAGAAGGGCTCAAGCTGCTGGCCAAAGCCAGGGACGCCACCGGCCTGGCCATCATCACCGAGGTGATGAGCGACCGCGACGTGGACCTGGTGGCGGAATACGCCGATTGCATGCAGATCGGCGCGCGGAACATGCAGAATTTCTCGCTTCTCAAGTCGCTGGGCGGCTGCGGCCGGCCGGTGCTGCTCAAGCGCGGCATGAGCTCCACGATCCGCGAACTGCTCATGTCGGCCGAATATGTGGTGGCTCATGGGAACCCGAATGTGGTGCTGTGCGAGCGCGGCATCCGGACTTTTGAAACCGCTACGCGCAACACCTGCGACATTTCGGCCGTCCCGGTGCTCAATGAGCTGACGCACCTTCCCGTGATCCTCGATCCCAGCCATGCCACGGGCAAGCGCAGCCTGGTACCGGCGCTTTCCCGGGCGGCGGCCGCGGTGGGCGCCGATGGCCTGATCGTGGAGGTGCATCCCTGCCCCGAGAAAGCCGTCAGCGACGGCGCCCAGTCGCTGACGATCGCGGACTTCACGCGCCTGATGCGGGAGCTCCAGCCCTATCTAGCGCTGTGGAAGGAAGCGCGGAGCCCGCTCGCCGTGGGGGTCGTTTGAGCCGGCTCTCCTGTGCCATACTGCGGGTGTGAGCAAGCAAGCGCGGGCGTTTCTTCTGGTGGCGGCGGTGGCCGCGGTTTGCGTCCTGTCGGTCGGAGGGGTGGCGTGGTTCAGGACCCGCGACCTCAAGCCCGCCGCCCTGCTGAGGCGGCTGCCGCGCGGGGGCGCGCTGATCGTTTACATAGATTTCGACGCGCTGCGCCGGGCGGGTTTCTTGCAACTGCTCTACGGAACCAAGGTTGGAACCGAGCCCGAGTATGAGAGCTTCGTTCGCAAGACGCAGTTCGATTACCGCAAGGACTTGGACGCGGCTCTGATCTCCTTCGCCCCCGATGGCAAGTTTCTGCTGCTCAAGGGCCGCTTCGACTGGAAAAGCCTGCACACCTATGTGGACGACGAGAGCGGCAAGTGTTACAACTCGCTGTGCCAGATGGCGGGCAGCGCTCCGGAGCGCCAGATCTCGTTCTTCCCGGTGCAATCCGGCCTGATGGCGCTGGCGGTGAGCGCCGACTACAACGCCGCGCTGCGGATGAACACGGCCGCCCCGGGGCCCGATGAGGAGATTCCCGATGCGCCGGTGTGGCTCTCCATCCCGCCCTCGGTTCTCAAATCGCCGTCCAATCTGCCGGACGGGGCCCGCATGTTCGCGCGAGGAATGGAGCGGGCCGAATCCGTCACCGTGGGCTTCGCGCCGCAGGGAGGCCGCATCACGGCGCGGCTGAACGTACGGTGCCGCAACGCTCAGGACGCCTCGGACATCGCCGCCCAGCTCACCGGCGCCACCACGCTGTTGCAGACCCTGATCGCGCGCGAGCACCAGCATCCCAACCCGGCGGACTTGAGCGGAGTGCTGGCGGCGGGATCGTTCCGCGGCGAAGGCCGCCGCGTAGTGGGTTACTGGCCCATCGATCAGGCGTTCGTGGAATCCGTGCTGGCGCCGTAAGGGCTGGTCACGAAACGGCATTATCAGCGGACGTTGTGGGATAAGGCTCCCGCCTTGTCAATCCGAGCGAAGCTCGGACTCGCGTCGGCTTGCCGGCGGCCTGCTTCAGTTGAAGTTCATGCCGCACGCGGCGGGGTTGCAGCAGCCGCCGGCGGGACATGACTTGGGAGCGCCGGACGGTTGGGAGCTTTGATTGGCGTGGGCGGCGAAGGTGGAGAACTCCTGCTGCAAACGCTTCTGGCCGCAAGAGGGGCACGCCAGCTCGGGCGTCTCCGAGGCCCGCCGGATCAGCTTCTCGAACTTCGTTCCGCAATCCTGACAGCGGTATTCGTAAATCGGCATGGCAAAGGTGTCCAGAGAAAACGCGTTAAGGCCGGGCATGCCCGGCCTCTACGGATCAGCCTGCGGTAGGGGCGAGGCGTGCCTCGCCCCCGGGCGGGGTAAACGATCGATCAGAAGGTAATGCGGGCGTTGAGCTGCAGTTTCCGCGGCTGATTGACCTGCGAAGTCAGGGTACCGAAGCTGGCTTGGTCCGGGTTGGTTCCGGGGGCCGAGAAATGCACCGCATTGTTTACGTTGAAAGCGTCGCCCTGGATGGCGAGCTTGACGTTTTCGTGAATCACGAACTCGCGGCGCACGCTGAGGTCCACGTCCGCGTTGTACGGCGCATTGAGGCCGTAGACTCCGGTCCGGGGCAAGTCGCCAAAGGTATAGGCCAGGGGGGCGACGAACGCGGTCCGGTCCAGATACGAGGTGGGCGAAGATCCCAGAACGTTGCCGTCCCCGTAATTGCCGTTGATGCGGACGTTCGAGCCGGTCCACGCGGGGTTGTAGTTGGGAATGCAGGTGCCCAGAATGCCCCCGGCGTTACAGGCCGAGCCGGTGAGCGCCAAGGGCGCGCCGGTGGCGAAGGTGACGATTCCGGCAAGATTCCAGCCGCTGATCAGCGCACGCGCGGCGGCGTTGCCCGGGTTGAAGTGGCGCCCGGCCCCGAAAGGCAATTGGTAAGAGACGGTGCCAATGAACACGTGCGTGTGGTCGATGCTGCCGCGCGATTTTTCCAGGTCATAGTCGAAGGGGTCCCGGGCGCTGGCCAGCAGATTGTCCAGTTCCTTGCTGAACGTGTAGCCTCCCGTAAAGGTCAACCCGCCGGCGAACCGGCGATTGAAGGTGGCCTGGAGCCCCTGGTAGTTGGATTGGCCCACGTCGAACCACGGGGAGCTGATGGCGCCGTATTGCGGGAAGGGGCGGAGCATCTGGCCGATGGTTCCCACAAAGTTGGGGAAGGGCATCGCGATGTTCGGGAAAATGGCTTGCGCCTTGGCTATGTTGGCGGCGTTGGCCGTGGCCGTGAGCAGCGGCCCCAGGGCCAGGTACTGCAACGGGGTGGCATTGATCAGCGCGCTGCCGCCGTTGTCGGGTCCGGGCAGGTACTTGCCCAGGCTGGCGGTGTAAGCCACGCCCACGGTCATGCTCCCAGTGAGCGAGCGCTGAATACCGAAGTTCCAGTTCTCGTAATACGGCGGCTTGCCGCCCAGATTCGGGTCGCCATAAGTGGGGTTCTGCACGCCCGTGGGATTCGCGGTGATGTAACCGGTCCCGTAAGTGGGATCGATGAACGGCGGCGCCTGCGCGATGGGAGGAACGCCGCTATCCCAGTAATACGCCGGAGCGTTGTTGCCGGGACTGGTGGAGTTGTTGGTGGCGGTGTAACCAAGCTGGCTGAGTCCCTGGCGGGAGTTGTTGCGCCCGCCGACGCCGCCCACGTGCACGTACATAATCGCATAGCCCGCCCGCAGGACGGTCTTGTCGTTCAGCTTGTACGCCGCTCCCAGGCGAGGGCCGAAGTTCTTGTAGTGACTGTTGACGGGATCGCTGCAGTTGCAACTGTCTATGCCGCTGCCGGCGAACTCGAGCGCGCCCGGATAGCCCCCGACGGCCGGGTTGGCCAAGGTCGGGTTGAAAAAGGACATCAGATTGTGCGCTTCGGAGAACGGGCCGAAGTAATCCCATCGCAGGCCCAGGTTCAGCGTCAGACGCGAGCTCACCTTCCAGTCGTCCTGGAAATAGAGGGCGTAATCCTTATAGCGGCCGCCGGTCTCGCCTATGGCGTTCTGGTTGATGCCGCTGCTGCTCACCGCGCCGAGCAGGTAACTGGCGTAGGCGTTGCCCGTGGCGGTCAGCAGCGATCCCGTGGCATTGTATCCCTGGGTTTGGACGCTGTTGAAGGTGAAGCTGGCGACCAATGCGAAGTTCTCGTTGTCCTGCAAGGCCTGGAACTGGCCGCCGAAGGTCATCGAATGGCGCCCCTTGACCCACATCACACTGTTTTGCGCCGTGAACGTGTTGGCGGCTTCGTTGTAGAAGTGGGCGTTGGTCCCCTGCCAGCCGCCGGGCGAGTTAGTGCCGGTGAAGCTGATATCCGGGAAGGTGTCGTCCACCACGCTTGGCGGTAAGCCCTTGATACCGGCCTTCTGCGGATAATCCCCGCTCACGGTGGGGTTTTGCAGCGGAATCCAGATGCGGTTGTAGGAAAGGCTGAATTGGTTCAAGAGGTTGGGCTTGATGGTGTAGGTATCGTGCACCTGCCCCATTTTGACGTCTTCCTCCACGATGCGGCCTTGGGTGTAAGGCTCGGGCAGCACGCCCGCCGTTCCCGTCTGGGTCAGGCTGCCGGTGAAATTGGTGGCGTAATGCCCGGCGGCGAAGAACCCGGACAGCCGATTCCTGTCCGACAGGTTGGCATCCACCTTGCCGGTGCCGTTCCAGGTGTTTAGTTGGACGGGCAGGCTGGGCAGGTAGTTGTTCTGGATGTTGGTGTTGGTCGGAGCGGGAAGAAAAGACTGCAGGTTTAGCGCGATGGGAGACAGGCGGTTGGTGGGGATCGCATTGTTGGTGAACGGCGTCCGCGTGCACACCGCGCCGGCGCACGATTGGCTCGCCGGATCGTAGATGATCTGCGTGGCTGGAAGCCCGGCGAAATTGCCCGCCTGCTCGGCGGTGGTTGGGATCGACTGCAGGGTGGGATTCAACAACCCCGAGTTGTATTTATACCCATCGTAGTTGGCAAAGAAGAACAGCTTGTTCTTCTTGATGGGGCCCCCGAGGAGCCCGCCGTATTCGTTCTGGTGCTCGATGGGCGTGGCCGCGGGGAAGAAACCTCGCGCGTCCAGGTCCGTGTTGCGGAAGTATTCGAAGCCCGCGCCATGGAACGCGTTGGTTCCCGATTTCATGACGTAGTTTTCGACGCCCTGCCCTTGGTACTGGGCCTTGGCATCGTTGGTCTCCACCTGGAACTGGTCCACCGCGTCCACCGAAACGGCGAACGCCAGATAGCGGGTGTCGCCTTCGGTTCCGGCGCTGGTCAGGGGCATCCCCTCGAGATAGACTTCGTTTTGATACGTCTGGCCGCCGTTGAAGGCGGCCGTGGTGGGGCCGGCGGCCTGCGTGCTGGCGTTATCCACGCCGGGCACCAGGGCGATGAACTGCGTGGGATCCCTCGGCACTCCGTTCATGGCCAGGGGAAGCGACGCATAGAGGTTGTTCTCCATCGACGAACCGAGCGTCGCGTCGTCCGTATGCAACAGCGGCGGCGCCTCCACCACCGTGATCGACTGGCTGGCCGTTCCCAACTGCAATTTCGGGTTCAAGCCCAGGGTTGCCAGGGCGTCCACCACCATGTGCTGCTGGGTAAGAGTTTGAAACCCCGCCGCCTCCACAGTGACCGTATACTCGCCGGGCTGGAGCGGAGAAAGAACGAAGAACCCGGCATCGGTCGTCTTGCGGCTGGTTTGAACTCCCGTTTCCACGTTGGTCGCGGTGACCGTGGCGCCGGCCACCACGGCGCCCGAAGGATCCGTGACGGTTCCTTGAATCGTTCCATTACCGCCCACTTGCGCGGTCGCGGTCGCGACCGCCAGGAGCGCTGCTAACAAGCCGACTAAGCACACTCGCATCGTTATCCTCCATCTCTCGATTAGACTTACATAGGTCGCTTGACCCGCACGGCTCTCGTGGGGCGGATGCCCTTGGTCCTCGCCGGCGTCATTTCTCATCTCGGACTCGCGCCAATCTGGCGCGCATCGCGCTGAAATGCATAATGCGCCGCGAAAACGAGTTTCCAACAAATCCTGGCGATTCGTAGAAGCGAGCCTACCTAATTACGGTATCTTATGCCAGATTTAGACGATTGTCATTAGTTTTTCGCCATACCGGAAGCTACACAAAGGATATATTCGCACCTACGCGTATCGCATAGAATCCACGGACGGCCGATGGTGATACGCTGAGAAAACGCGGACCCGGCCATGCCCACGCCAGCCCTTCACGCCCGCCAGCGGCGCTTCTCGATAAAGGCCGCGCGCCGATGCCTCGCGCGGCTGATTCTCTTCGCCTTTGCGGGGCCGTTGGCGTGCGCCGCGGGGCTCGGATTCCCTCCCGGCGGTCCGAGCTACGGCATCGACTTCTGGCGCGAAGCGGAGGGGTTGCCCCAATCCAGAGTTCGGGCCATCGTGCAGACCCAAGACGGCTATATCTGGCTGGGCGCCGATGGCGGCGCGGTGCGCTTCAACGGCGCCAGCTTCACGGCCTTCACGGTGGAAACCGGAAGTCTGAAGGACAACGAAGTCTGGGCCCTGCGCGAAGACGACGAGCACGCGCTTTGGATCGGCACCTTCGGAGGCGGTCTCACCCGCTTCAAGGATGGACGGTTCCATACCTTTTCCACCGCCGACGGTCTGCCCGACGATGTGGTCACGCGCATCGAGAAGGACTCCTCCGGAGACCTCTGGATCGCGACCGCCAGCGGGTTCACCCGCTATTCGCACGGGCGCTTTACGCGCATCGAAGCGCCCGCTGGATCTACCGGCGCCACCCGCGACACCATGTGCGCGCGCTCTCCTCAAGGCGTCTTCGTGGCCACCGCCTCGCAGGTGTTCCATCTCTCCGGCGGCCGCTGGGACCCGCTGGACGGATTGGTCCGGAAAGGCGACGGAGCCATCGAGAAACTCGCTTGCGCCGCCGATGGTTCCGTCTGGATCGGTTTCGGTAACGGGGTGATCAAGAACTGGAAAAACGGCCGGGTGGACACATTCACGCCGCGGCCCGGTTCACCCGCCCAGATTACCCTGCTCTATGAAGACCCCACGGGGGGCGTCTGGGCGGCCGTGGGGCGAAAGATTTACCGGCTGCGGAATGGGCGGTTCGAACCGGTTCCCCTGGAGGATGAGGGAAAAGACCTCGGCACGGTTTACAGCATGCACGTCGATCGCGAAGGCAGCATCTGGGTTGGGCTCCAATCCAATGGACTGGGCCGCCTGCGCGTGAAGCGCATCTCGACCCTGCCCGTTCCTCAAGGCGCGCCCGACGATATTGCGAGATGCGTTTTCCAGGACCGGCGCGGCGATGTCTGGGTGGGAATGTCCAGCGGATTCGGCCGCTATCGCGAAGGAAGGCTGCTATCGCATACCAGCCTCCCGCCAGGTCGTTCGGGGCCCGTCAGGTCGTTCGCGGAGGACCCCCAAGGCCGGCTCTGGATTGCCGCCGGCAAGGATCTGCTGCTGCTGGACCACGGCCGCCTGAAGGGTTTCCCCGGCTGGCGGGCATCTTCGGAAATCACCGCGATTTACCAGGATCCCCTCGGCGGCATGTGGGTCGGCTCCGACTGGGATGGGTTCTACCAGTGGACCGGCAACGCTTTCCGCAATTACCGCAGCCAGGACGGATTAGCCGGAAATCGAATCCGCGCCCTGTTGCGCGACCGCCAGGGCGCGCTCTGGATCGGTACCGCCGGGGCCGGCGTCAGCCGGTTCTCCCAAGGCGTCTTCACCAACTATGGAGTCGGCGCGGGCCTGGCTGGCAATCGGGTCCACGCCATTCGCGAAGACGAGGACGGAACGCTATGGTTCGCCACCCGTGGCGGGCTGACCCGGCTCAAGGATGGCAAGTTCTTTTCCTACACCTCGGCCTCCGGCCTGCTGGTCGATTTTGTCTATAGCATTCTCGATGACGGGCTGGGCAATTTCTGGTTTAGCTCCGCCCAGGGGCTCTTCAAAGTCGGCAAGGCCGATTTGGCGGATTTCGCGGAACGGCGGGCTCGCAAGGTCGTCTCGGTGAGTTATGGCGTGCGGGACGGGATGAAGACGCGCGCCTGCAACGTGGGCAACCAGCCGGTGGCTTGGAAGACCACCGATGGCCTGATGTTGTTCAGTTCCTTGAAGGGCGTCGTGGTGGTGGCGCCCAGCCGCCTGACATCCGGTTCCTATGTTCCCCCAGTGCATATCGAAGGCGTCAGCGTGAACCGCCGGAAGCAGCCGCTGGACCGCGAACCCAGTTTGCCCGTCGGCGCTGGCGAGGTGGAGATCGACTACGCCGCTCTCAGCTATCTGAATCCCGAAAAGGTCCGCTACAAGTATATGCTGGCGGGGTTCGACGCCGATTGGGTGGACGCCGGAGACAGACGCTTCGCCTATTACGCGAATCTGCCGCCGGGTCCTTTCCGTTTCCACGTGATCGCCGGCGGCGTGGACGGGCAATGGAACCAGCAGGGAGCTTACTTCGCCTTCCGCCTGCAGCCGCGCGTTTATCAAACCAAGTTATTCTGGGGCGTCGCCGCCACGGCTGTGCTCCTGGTCGCGTGGCTGTTCTTTCGGCTTCGGATGCACGATCTGAAGGCCAGGTACTCGGCGGTCCTGGCCGAGCGCCACCGGATCTCGCAGGACATTCACGACACCTTCGCCCAGAATCTGGCCGGCATCGCGCTGCAGCTCGATTCCGTGGCGATGCAGTTGGAGGAGATCCCGCCGGGGGTGCGCAGCCGCCTTGACGAGGCCTGCAACCTCACTCGCTATAGCCTGGCCGAAGCCCGGCGCACCCTCACCGATCTGCGCTCCGATGAGCTCGAAGGCGCGGAATTGACCGAAGCGTTGCCCGAGATTGCCAGGCGCCTGATGGGTGGCTCCGCCGTTCGCACCGCCATGCACGTGGCCGGCACGCCGCAGCGGCTCAACCCGGTGACGCGGAAAACGCTGATTCGCATTTTCCAGGAGGCCATGGCGAATGCGCTCAAACACGCGCATGCCGGGAATATCGAAATCCAACTGAGCTACCAGGAAGCCGGTCTCGAGTTGGCCGTGCGGGACGACGGCCGCGGCTTCGATGCGGAACACGCCATTCCGCTGGCCGTGGGGCACTACGGACTGACTGGCATGCGCGAGCGGGCCGAGCGGATCGGCGGGCGCATGACCCTCACCAGCGCGCCCGGCCGCGGCACGGAACTGGTGGTTTTCGCCCCCTTCGCCGAATAGAGGCTTATGAGTGACTCGCCACAGATTCGCATCATGATCGTCGAGGATCATTTCGTGGTCCGCGAAGGGCTGAAAGCCATCATCAACAGCCAGCAGGACATGGTGACCGTCGCTGAAGCCGGCAACGGCAGGCAGGCGGTGGAGGCGTTTGAACAACACCAACCCGACGTCACCCTGATGGACTTGAGAATCCCCGGCCTCAATGGCATCGACGCGATTAGCGCTATCGTCGCCAAATTCCCCCGCGCCCGCATCATCGTGCTGTCCACCTTCGGCGGCGACGAGAACATCTTTCGCGCCTTCCAGGCTGGCGCCAGGGCCTATTTCCTCAAGGACATCAAGGGCCAGGACCTGGTCGACGCCATTCGCGCCGTCCATGCGGGGCAGCGCGTGGTTCCGCCGGAAATCGCCTCGCAGCTCGCCGAGCGGGTCCCCCTCGCCGCTCTGAGCCCGCGCGAGATGGAGATCCTGAGTCTCGTCGCCAAGGGCAAGTCCAATAAGGAAATCGGCGTCGCGCTGGCCATCAGCGAGGGCACCGTCCGGGTGCATGCCAGCAATCTGCTCTCGAAGCTCCATTGCAGTGGCCGGGCCCAGGCAGTCTCGGAGGCCATCCGCCGCGGCATTATCGAAGTGGAATGACCCTTGAAGCGATGTGGCGCACGCACTCGTGCGTACCGTGTCGAGACTCCTCTCGACACGTTCGGGGGTGCGGGCAGTCCGTCGAGCTGGCGCCCCGCCGTGAGGTTGCTTCTACTCCGCCGCCATTGCTACAATTTAGCTTCATACGCAATAGGGAGATTTTCGTTCTATGGCACAAGTATGTGATGTCTGCGGCCGCGGACCTCAGTTCGGGAATCGGATCAGCCACGCGCACAACGTCACCAAGCGCCGCTGGAACGTCAACCTGCAGAGCGTTCGCGCGCTGGTGAACGGCGCCACCCGCCGCTTGCGCGTCTGCGTGTCCTGCATCCGCTCCGGCAAGGTCCGGAAGGCCGCCTGAACCGCGCTTCACCGGAGGATTCGCGCTATGGCGCACTCCGGCGTTCAACGGCGCGGATCTCTCCTGATCCCCAGCTTCGAACGCCTTTTCAACAGCCGAAAGCGTCAACCATGTCCCCGGTCTAATCCGCATATCTCAAACTCCACCCTCCGAGCGTTTCCCACAAAGTGTCGTCGCCAGGCGTCGGCATGAGCCGCGACGCGGCAGGTAGGAGCGCCCGCCACGGCATCACGCCTGAACACCTGTGAGAGGGTCCGGCCAAAGACAATGCTGTTCACTTAGCACGTCGGGTCCTCCGTGGCGCAGGCTCTCAGCCTGCCGACTCGACACTCGTGTCGAGTCTGGCGCTCGGTCCGCCACCAAGCGTCGAGAAGAGTCTCGACGCGGCAGCCTGAGAGGCTGCGCCACGGAAGCGAGCAGCGATTAAGTGAACAGTATTGCGGCTAAAGACGGCCTTCAGTCGCTGAATAGCCCGCCGCGCGGCCAACTTCTGGCTTCATGTAAGGTTCTTCACGGTCGGGTCCCCTGGAATTAGTACCGGAACTCCGTGACGTACCAAAGTGTTTCGGTACTGCGTGGCTCTCCCTGGCCGGGCGCCTACTTTGCTTGCCGTCGAACAGCGCGAAGGTCTGTCCTTCCGCTGCTTGCCGGCGGCGCCTTCGCCCCTGGGGGCGTGGCGAACAACCCCGGAGTTCACCCATTTCCCCGCCGCCGGCGGCGTTTCCGGGCCACGCCGCGCGCGCGTTCCCAACGCCGCCAAATAGCGGCCAAACCGGCGCAGGCTTTGGGTTGGCGACCGGCGCCGGCGCGGCGGCGCCGGCCGTGATGCGCTCTGAGGCGCCGGCCCCCGCCGGAGCCCCGGCACGGGCGTTTCTCCCCGCCGCCGGCGCATTCCCCACCGGCGCGGTGAGCCCTCATACATCGCGGCCGCCGTCAGTTTCCGGGGGAGTGGTTTTAGGAGTTTTCTTAGAACCTACCACGTTTGCGTACTAGGACCTAAAAACGTACTAAGTACTTTAAAATGTTTTAGTTACTGGCGGCAAAACGCACTTTCGCCTACCCTTGATTCATGCCTGGAATTCTACTTGGAGTCACGAACATGAAGAAGCTTTTTGCGCTCACCCTTTTCCTGTGCTTCGCGCTTACCGCCGAGGCGTCGACTACCGTCGAGTTCCTCAGTTCCGAACTGGGGGGGACGGTTGGACCATACAACCTGACCATCAACGGCGTGCCAATTTTGGGGACCTGTATTACGGACAATTATAGCGTCTACACTGACGAAAGCTGGCAAGCCACCGAAACGGCGGTCTATTACGATCCCAGCGACTCGACGCCGCTCCCGAACCTCGTGGATGTTGAAGCTGCATGGTTGGTGACGCAATTCCCCAAGATAAACTCTGCCAATTTGACAGCAATAACGAACATACAAGATGCGATTTGGGACATTGTCGCAGGAACAGCATCCACGGGCGCAGTCTTAGCCTTGGTGACGGAAGCGGAAATGAAGTCGAACTACGACACCATCACCGCCGCAAGCGGCTTTGACGTGCTTGTGCCAGTGCCCAATTCGCAAACATGTGGCGACGGCCTACCGCAGTCGTTCTTGGTTCAGATGGCTACCCCGGAGCCGGGCGCCATTTACATGATGTTGGGCGGCATCGGTCTGATCGGCATGGGGCGCATCGTCCGGCGAAAGCGCTCGGCGTAAGCAGGTCAAACGGTCTGATGGCGGCTCGCTCCAGGCCGCCGGGAACTAGCGCAGGGGCTGCGGTGTCTGTGAGCCGACACCTGCGGCCCCTTTTGTTTTCCGGGGAACGCCGATCTCCCGATCGGCTCTTCGGCTCTTGCCCCGAGCCGCCAATCGGGAGATTGGCGTTCCCAGGAGCGTTCCCAGGAGCCTTCCCAGCCTACCTGCGCTGCCGGCGAATCTCTTCCGGGTCGTCCATCTTCGGCGCCAGTGCTGCGTCGTTCCCTTCCTTCGCCACAGCCGGGTCGAACAGGCGCTTATCCACCTCTTTTGCGCGGTATCCCGCCAGGTCCGGCGTCTTGGCGAAGCAATCGCTCAGATCGGCCGCCGACGCATCGAAAAGGTTCAAGGGCGGCAGCCCCAGCAGCCGGAAAATGGTTTTGAGCAGACCCGGAAAGCTGGTGTTGGTGTGGGAGACGTAGTTCCGCTTGAACCACGGGCCCGCGCCCAGCAGCACTGTGCGATGCGCATCCACGTGATCCACGCCGCCCTGCGGGTCGTCCTCGGTCACGAACACCGCCATTTCCTTCCACCACTTCGTCCCCGACAGGTATTCGAGGATGCGGCCCAGCGCCAGGTCGTTATCGGCCACGAACGACTCTTCGTAGGGGTAGCCGTCGTCCGGGCGCGCGGCGGCCATGTGGTCGTTCGGTAAGTGGATGAAGAGGAACCGCGGCAGCTCGGCCCCCGTCTTCACGAAACGTTCGTCGATCTCGCGGATGAACTGCGCGGCGCGGTACTGGTCCGGGATGTTCATGTTGAACCCGGGGTATTGGCGCGAGGTGTTGGAGTAAAGCGGCTCCGGCATGGGCACGTTGGTGAGAAATCGCGCGCCGGTGGGCTCCAAATCCTTCCCTTCGTCCACGCCGGCCAGTTCAAAGCCCTCGCCGAAATTCAGAAAAGGGATGCCGTGGCGCGCGAAATGGCGCCAGATCGTGCCGCCCTGCTCCTGCTCCTCGGGATGGACGGAGGCATCGGAGCCGGCGAATATCAGCCGTCCGGGAGCATCTCCCAGGCGGAATTCCTTCTTGCCGGGGCTGTAGGCCGCCAGGAGCGAGCTCTCGGTCCAGGCATTGGGATACGCGCCCGCCAGCCAGTGGTGGCCATCCACGCTGACCTCGGAATCGGTGTAGAAGTTGTCGCTGAAAGCCCACTGGCGGGCGATGGCGTGGTGGTTGGGGGTGACGTTGATGTCCTTGATGCTCAGCCGCTGGCGGCGGCCGTCCACGAAACCGCGGGTTCCCAGGCGGGCCAGCGCGGGGGCCCACATGGCCGGCCCGTTCGAGGCTTCGGGAATATCTCCGAAGACCTCATCGTAGGTGCGGTTTTCCTTGACAATCAGGACCACGCGCCGGACGCCCGCGGGCAGCGGCGCCGGCGCGCCGGCGCGCTCACGGAAGCCATTCGCCCGCATGACGAAATCGGTGTCGGCGGCCAGCTCCGCATCGCCCGGCGGCGGGAATACCGAAACCGATCCCAGGCGCGGCTGCGCGTGGTCGGGATCGTTCGGCCCCGAACCGTTTCCCCTGGCGTTGGCCACCAGGATTTCGCCGCCGCTCAGGGCCACGCGGGTAGGGAACCAGCCCACCGGAATGTGGCCCAGCACGCGGCGGCTTTTCACGTCGATCACCCCCACCGCATTGATGCCCGCTTCGGCCACCAGCAGCCGCCCGGCGTCTTCCTGGTACGCCATGCCCACCGGCAGCGCGCCGCGCAGCCCTTCGAAGCCCGGAATGCGAATGGGAATCTCCGCTTCCACGCGATTGGTATGAGCGTCGATCACGGTAATGGAATCGTCGTTGGCGTTGGAAACGAACACCCGGTCCGCGGTGGCCACCACGCCCGACGGGCTGCTTCCGCCGGCGCTCTCATCCCCGAAGGGAACGCCGGTAGGGACGAACGCTTCCACCTTCGGCGCCGAGGGATCGGAGACATCCACCACGCACAAGGAGTTCGATTCGCGCGCGTTCGGATCTCCCAGGCCGGGCACATCCACCGGACCGCGTTCGGTGGTTCGGCGGGCCCCGTTGGCGGCCTCCGGGCTGGGGAATCCAAACGCCGGAAACGGCAGGCCCGTGCCGCGCGCCTCGCGGGGATCGGCGCCGGGAATGGGGCGGTACTGAAACATGCCCGCGTTGGCCACGTACAGCTTCCGCCGGTCGGGCGAAAGCGCCAGCGCAAACGGCAGCCGCCCCACGGAAACCGAAGCGATCGCCTGGCGGGAACGCGTTTCGATCACCGCCACGCGGAAGTTCGCCTGGTCCGCGGCGTAGAGCAGGCCCGCGGAAGCGTCGAATGCCAGGTCGCCGGAGTAGCTGTCTTTGAATTCGCCCCGGTTGAGCTCGATGGTCCGCCGCCGGTCGCCTCCCCAATCCAGCAGGATGATGCGGCCGGTGTTGCCTTCGGAGGCAAAAACGGAGCGCTCGCCCGAAAACGCCAGGCCCAGCGAGACGCCCCGCCAGTCTGTCTCGATATCTTCGTCGGAGCTCCGTGCGTTCAACTGGCGAACCTGCCAGCGCCCGTTCTTATCGCGCTCCAAAACGGTGACGGAATTCACGCCCGGGCCGCCGTTGGCGGTGGCGAACACTTTCCCGGAGGCGCTCACCGCCAGTCCGAAAGCGCCGGGACCGGTAGGGAGCCAGGCCCCCGCCGGAGCGATGATGCGGCCGCCGGGCAGGATGGAGGAGGCGGGTTTTCGCATGGCCGGACGGTTCCCCGCCGGGGCCCGATGATCCTGCGCCGCCAGCAGAGCCGGGAACATGAGAAACGCCAGCCGACCGCGATGGGCGGTACGCACCCCTCCATGATATAAGAACCGCACAATTCGCGATTCCATAGCTGGCCGGGGCCAGCCGCCGCAGCCGGCGCCCATGGCCGCCAAAAAGTGTGATCGAACGCACGCTGGCGGCGCCTGCACGGACGTGAATTAGCCGCAACCGTGCATTTGCCCACCATGGCGCCCGAGGCCTTCCGCCCCGAGGGCTCGCGTCTCACCGCAAACCAGTTGCTTTACAGTGTGGATCTGAAGTATGATTTGGCACGCGAAGTGCTATTCGCTGTCAGCGGAAGCATCGAAATGTGCTGTAGGGCGTGCATCGCGGTTTTGGCCGTGTTTCCCGTTCCGGGCGCTTGGACGGGGAGCATTGCTGTCGCGGCCGGACTCGGGGGTGCAGAGGAAAAGAAGCAGCCGACCAAATCCGCAGCCAGACCGGCGGGAACTTCTCTTACCGGTTGCGTGGACGAGCAGGATGGCCGGTTTGTACTGGTGAATGATCGTACATTGAGTCCGATTGCGGATTTGGCGGCGGAGGGATTCCCACAGGAGGGCTTCGCCAAGCATCTGGGGCATAAGGTGACCGTGCGGGGGACTTCCATCCCGCGCGGAACTCGTCCCCTGTTTCGGGTTCGCAGCGTCGCGGCGGTCAGCGACGTTTGCGCGCCGGAATCGCCGCAGACTGGGAAATGACCGTGTGGAGGAGGGAATAAATGGCATCCGGCAGTCCCCTAGCGTTGACGAATCAGAAACCGCTCGAAGACCCCTTGGCGCACCTGCCATGCTCCAGCATCGCGGAGTATCGGAAGGGCCAGATGATCTACAATCAGGACCAGCCATCGACGGCCATCTACCTGGTTATCGATGGCAAGGTCAAGGTCTCTCGTCTGGCGGACGATGGTCATCAGGTGGTGGTGGATATATATCAGCCCGACGAGTTTTTCGGGGAATCGGCGTTTCTCAACCTGCCGCATCGCTCCGAGCAGGCCACCGCCATCGAGAACACCAAATTGATGACGTGGAGCACGTCGGAAATCGAAGAGATCATCATGAAACGGCCGCGCCTGGCAGTGGCCCTGTTGCAGATCCTGGTCCAACGCACCATCGAGTTTACGCACCGCATCGAGAGTTTCTCGGTGGATAACATCGCCCGGCGCTTGGCGCGCTCGCTGATCCGCTTTTCGGAGCGGCTGGGATCGCCCGAAGAGGACGGCGCCATTCGCATGGTCCCGTTCACCCACGAGCTGCTTTCGCAGTACGTAGGCACCTCGCGCGAAATCGTCACGCACTACATGAACCAGTTCCGCCGCCAGGGTTTCCTGCGCTATTCCCGCAAAGGCATCATCCTGTACCGCGACGCCTTCCGGGACTGGCTGCGGCAGAACTGCTGAGCCTGGTTTCCGTCCCCCCCCGCTGAAACACCTGGTGTCCAACGTGGCGCACGTACTCAATGCGCCTTCTCCTCGCCCACCGGGACACAGCCGTGGCCGTCGGGAGGGCGGGAGGCCTTACCGTGGATGCCGGGTTGGAAGCCCCCTATCGGGAGATGGCCTTAGGCATGCCGCAAACCGTGCACTTGCCGTCCAGGGGCTAACCTGGGGCTAACCCTTGGGCTGACCTCAATACTGTTCACTTAATCGCTGCTCTCTTCCGTAAAGCAGCCTCTCAGGCTGCCGCGTCGAGACTCTTCTCGACGCTTGGTGGCGGACCGAGCGCCAGACTCGACACGAGTGTCGAGTCGGCAGGCTGAGAGCCTGCGCCACGGAGGAGCAGACGTGCTAAGTGAACAGCATTGGGGCTAACCTGCATGTCTCACAGGTCCGAAGACGTGGCGCACGTACTCGTGCGTGCCGCGTCGAAACTCTTCTCGACACGTTCCGGGGCGCAGACAGTCTGTCGAGCCGGGGCGTCGGCATGAGCCGGCGCGGCACGCATGGGTGCGTGCGCCACGTTGTCGCGGCCGAGTGTCTGTGAGAAGGTCACAGTACTGCGCCGTGGAAATCCCGCCTCGCCGAATTCAGCCTTACTCCGCCTTTACGGATTCCACCTTGATGCTCTCGCCGTCCATTTTGCCGGTGAGGGTCACTTTCTTTCCCGCGTGCCCCACTACCAGCTTCTGGTCGGCTATCTTGTAGACCTTGCCCTCGTCGGTCACCAGAACCGCCGGGGAGCCGCCTTTGATGCACCTTTCGGCGCAAGCGACGTTGCCCCTCATGGCCGCGTTGGTGGAGCACTTCTCGTCTATGATGAAGCCGGTCCATTGTTCGGCCATCGCGGCAACGGAAAGCCCCGCCGCCATGGCGAATACGGCTGCAATTTTCTTCATCGAAATCCCTCCTCAGGGTGCAGTTTTGAGTTGAAACGACTATATCCCAGGCGCCGCCGGGACGCAACCCGCAATGCTGTTTTTTAGTACTGTTCGGGTGAAATGCGCCGTTTCGCACGTGGCGCGGGCTATTCGCCGGCCGGCGACCGGAGCACAAAACCGCAACCTGTCCGCCAGCGCCCGTGCGCCGCGAGTCTCAAGGGCGCCAGCCGGTTACCGCATAACTTCCAACCACTACCCGCAAAGGGGGGGCAAAACAGCGACTGAGCGGACCAAATTCATCCCTGAGCATTGAATTTATGGGATTGAAATCCCGTATCCCGTATTAAGATGAAAAGAGACGGAATTATGAAAAAAGCCTCGGTGGCCACGGTGCTTCTGGTGGCGGGGTGGTTCGGTTCGTCGCAGCTCGGCGCCGCGCCTGACGTTCCGGAAAAGCAACCCGTCACCAACAGCAGCGCTGGGAGAGTCGGGTCGTACGGCGACGGCGTGGCAATCGCGATCGTAGTAGTAGGTGGATTGGCGATGATCGGGCGTAGGATTGCCGCCAAGACCCTGATCCGCTCCTCCGACGGAAGTCGGTTCGCGAAGGTGCTCCATTTCCCCTCAAGAACGCTCAGTGCCCATGCGGGCCATTCCGCGGGCGCTTCATCCAGCCCGCGGGTTCGCACTGAATCCTCTCCGGAACCCCTCCGACGCGTGCAGTAGTTATACGCGCCCAGGGTTTGATACAAAACGGCGCGTTTGTATGATTAGCCCCGCTGAGCGCCCTCGCGCGCGCCGTGGGACAATCGCAGTAAGGCGTCCCGGGCACTCAAATGTTCTCTCTCGAAATCGAATGCGGTCCGGAAGATCGCGACTTCCTCATCGCGGAGTTGTGGGAACGGCGCTCGGCGGGAATCGTCGAGCTGGATGCGCGCCGCGTGCGTGCGTTCTTCGAAGACGGCGCCGGCCGCGAGTCGCTCCTGGGGATGTACCCCGGCGCGAAGTTCCGCGTGGAGGAGCAGCGCGACTGGGTGGCCTCCGCGCGGGAGCTGCTCCAGCCCATGCAGGTGGGCGCGCGGTTCTACCTGGTTCCGGCGTGGCGCGACGACCCTGCTCCGCCGGGACGATTGCGCATCGCCGTGAATCCTGGCATGGCCTTCGGCACGGGCGTGCACGAAACCACCCAGCTATGCATGGAGGCGCTGGAGGACTATCTGAAGCCCGGCATGCGGGCGCTCGACGTGGGCTCGGGATCGGGCATTCTGGCGCGCGCGGCCCACTTGCTTGGGGCGGAGCGGGTCTACGCCTGCGACATCGATAACGTGGCCGTCGAAATCGCGGGCAAGGCGGGAGACCTTCCGCATCGCTTCGTCGGTTCGGTGGATGCGGTGGCCTCGGGCCTGGCGGATGTGGTGGTGGCCAATATCAGCCCCGACGTGATTATTCAGCTCGCGCCGGACCTGCTGCGCGTCCGCCGCGCGGGCGGAGCGCTGCTGGCGAGCGGCCTGGAACGCAGCGAGATCGACGCGGTGAAGGCCGCCTTCCCGGCGCCGCGCGAGGTGCGCGCGAAAAGAGATTGGGCGCTGCTGGTGATTTGACCCGGCCCCTTGCGCCGGCGCCGCGCTATTGCGCCGCCAGCGCGCGTTCCGTCGCCGCCAGCAGCGCTTCCGGACCCACCGGCGCGCCGGTTGCCCCGCGCATCCACAGGTCCGGGGCGATGCGGCCCTGGCGCGCCACGCGCTCAAACTCGGGGCCGATCTTGCCGGCCTGCTTCATGTGCTCCTCGAGCTGGTGCGCAATCAGGTGGCCGATGGGATAGTCGGGCAGGTAGAGCGCGCGCTCGATCATGTGGGAATAGATGCCCAGCAGGGTGACGTCGCGCGCGAGGAACACGGGCGCGTAGTAACGGTTCCAAGTCTCCTGCGCGGCGCCGATGACCGCCTGTTTCAACTGGGCGGGGGTGGCGTCGGGGTGATCGTACATCCAGTGCCACGCCGCCATGTCCACCAGAGCCACGCCGGCGATTTCATAGGTACTCCAAAAATCGTTAAGCACGGTGAGCGCTTCGTCGCGCTCGCCCGCGGCTTTGAGGCCGAGCAGCTCCAGGTCCTTGGCTTGAAACACGAAGGCAAGGGCTTCGGTGAACGCCGTGTTGGGCACCCCGTTCAAGAGCCAATGGTCCACGTTCTTCAGGGAGAAGGTCTGCTCCACGTTGTGGCCCATCTCGTGGACCGCGATGTTATACCCTTTGTAATCCATGCCGCCGGCAGCCACGCGCGTGCGCAGGTGCGCCGGCGCGGTCGACAACTGCGCGCCCCAGGCGTGCCCGGAGCCGCGCGCCGGGTCCACCACGATGTTCGACGCCAGATAGCGGGCTCGCTCCGGGCTGAAGCCGAGGGCCTCGAACATGCGCGGCATGTCGGCATGGTAGGCCTCGGGGGTCGGGTATTTGGCGCGCGTCATGGCGTCCAGTTGCGCTTCCGAGTAAGCCCCGCGCGGCTGGAAGCCGGCATACCAGATGTCGAACGGTTCGAGCGGCCGGCCCAGACGCTTCCCGATGAGCGCGGCCACCTTCGGCACGAGGGGCGAAGTGAGCACCCGCTCGAACATCTCACGCACGCGCGCTTCCGGCAGCTCGCGCTCTTCCTCGAAGACGCGGGCCATGTGCGTGGGCGCGGTGGGCGCATACGGATCGAGCTTGCGGACGGCCTGGTAGTTCGCCAGCAGGGTGGCGTAGCGCGTGTCCGGCTCCGGGTCGGCGGAAACGCCGGCGGAGGGCGGCGCCTGGTCGTAGTCTTTCACGCCGGAGGCGCGCACCTGGCCGGTGAACGGGTTCCAATCCACCGCGGGGTTGTCGATCACGGCCTTCGGAATGGTCTGCCGCACGATGTGGTCCATCACGCGGGCGATGACGCGCTGCCGCGCCAGGCCGTCTTTCTCGGAATAATCCGCCTTGATCTGGTCGCGCAGGTTCCAGTGCGCCAGCAGCCGCATCCCGGCCGGGAAAAGGCGCCGGCCGTTTTCGTCGAGCACGTGGCGCATCCAGATGTTGTACTGGGCGATGTACTGCTCCGCTTGGGAGCCGGCCTGCGCGATGGCCAGGTTGACGGCGGCGGGGACGCGCCGGCTGAATCGCTGCGCCAGGCGCGCTTCGGCCCATTGGCGGCGGGTCCACGTATCGCCGTTGGCGAGACGCTCCTCGAGAGTGGTCAGCGGGAAGTTCAACAGGACCACGAAGGCCAGCTTGTTGGCGAAGAAATCGTCGTTGGCGTGAGCGCCGGGATCGTAGCCCGCGAACACTTCGTCGTAAGGGGCGATGGGGCCCAGATCGAGATCCATCTGGGTGCGGAACGCGAGCGTGATTTCGAGCAGGTGGCCGTCGAACTGCTCGAGCAGCTTTTCGTAGCGCGCAAACAGGACGTCGAGGGCGGCCTGGTCGCCGGCGAAGTTGGCGCGCACGAACTCCTCGAACGCGGCGGCGCCGCCGTCCCCGGCGGTCCAGAATTGGGCCGTCTGATCGAGACCGCGATGGATGCGCGGACGCGCGGCGTCGCCGTAGCGCGCGACCAGCTCTTTTTCCAGTTTGACCGTCGAATCTCTCATAAATGCGGGGCGCTCGAAGGCCGACAGCGGCACGGCCATCAGCGCCAGCGAGAACGCCAAACCACGAAACATGCGCCACCTCTTGCGGGAGCCCGGTTACACAATCGATTCTACTGGTTCGTGACGCCCAACGTCACTCCCGCGGGGCCGACTGAATCTCCCTTGGCCTAGCGGGATTGTCCTGAAACAGGAGCCCCAACCGCTCCCTGACGGTCGCGGCTCGCCAGAGGAATCGCCGACGTTTTCGCCGACGCTTCTTTGCAACCCCGAACCGCTCCCTGACGGTCGCGGCTCGCCAGAACGTTATTGAGCCGCGACCGTAGGGGGCGGTTGCCGGCGCTGGAACCAGCTATTCGCCTACTACCCTAAGCTTCCACCATGCGCAGCCGCAAGGCGCGCAGATTGGGCAGCAGGAAGTCCGGAGCGAGAGAGGCCAGCTCCGCCACCGGCGTGACGCCGGTCCGGACGGAAATAGCGCGGATGCGGTTCGCGCGCGCGGCGAGGATATCGGCGGGGGCATCGCCCACCAGCGAAATGGGCGCATCGCGCGAAATCCATGCGCGTCCGCGCGCCTCCCGGATGGCCATCTTCGCCAGGCCGGCCCGGGTGGGAGCCATTTCGCCGAAAGCGCCAAATTGGAAGAAACCCCGCAGGGCGGCCCGTTGCAGTTTGCGCCACCCGATGCGCGTAAGGTTGCCGGTAACCAGTCCCAGCAGGAATCCACGGCGAGCCAACCGTTCGAGCAGTGGCTCGACGCCCGGGCAGCGCGCATCGAGGAGCGTGGGACAGGTCCGCAGGTAGTGGCGTTCGGCCGCGCGTATGATGGCGGGCATGGATTTCCGAATGAATGGAGGCGGCGCGCCCGCGGCGCGCAGCATGCGGGTCAGGATGTCCGGATCGAGCATGCCGTGGAGCGGGATGCCCTCGGTGGTGGTATCGAGGCCGGTGACGCGGCGCACTCCTTCCACCAGCGCCCGCCGGTGATGAGGCCCGGCGCGCCGTACCAGGGTGCCATCGATATCGAAAAGAACCAGTGCCCGGTAAGTCAAGGGAATGCCTATCTTAGCAGCCGCTCCCATGTCCGGGCGCCTGGCCGAGCAGTGGGGCGAAGATGCCGCAAGCCACAAAGCCCGGCATATTGCCGGCATTCTTCGAGAGCGCCAATCTCCCGATTGGCGCTTTTGAGACTTCCAACCAGCCGCATCGTCCCTCCGCCTCGCCCACCACGCCAAGAGCCAACGCTAGAATGGTGTTGTGAGCCTCGCCAAGTTTCGTATCGGCCTGATCCAGATGGCCTGCTCCCAGGATCCCAACCAGAACGTGGCTAAGGCCGAGTGGCGGATCCGCGAAGCCGCGGGAAACGGTGCGCAGATCGTGTGCCTGCAGGAGCTGTTCCGTTCGCGGTACTTTTGCCTCGAGGAAACGGCCGAGCTGTTCGATCTGGCCGAGCCGGTTCCCGGACCTACCACGGAGTCCCTGGCGCGTCTGGCGCGCGATCTGGCCATCGTCGTCATCGGATCCGTTTTCGAGCGCCGCGCCGCCGGGGTGTATCACAATACCGCCGTGGTGATTGACGCCGATGGCTCGCTGGCGGGCATTTATCGCAAGATGCACATCCCCCAGGACCCGCTCTATTGCGAAAAGTTCTACTTCACGCCCGGCGACCTGGGGTTCCGCTGTTTCGACACGCGCTACGCGCGGGTGGCCCCGCTGGTGTGCTGGGACCAGTGGTTTCCGGAAGCGGCGCGCGTGGTCGCGCTGGCGGGCGCGCAGGTGATTTTCTGTCCCACCGCCATCGGCTGGCACCCTTCCGAGAAGGCTGGCCAGGGCGATGCGCAGCACGATGCGTGGCGCACCGTCCAGCGTGCCCACGCCATCGCCAATGGAGTCTACCTCGCGGCGGTGAACCGCGTGGGCTACGAGGGCGCTCCGGAGCGGGGACTGGAGTTCTGGGGGGGATCGTTCGTGGCGGACCCGCTAGGCCAGGTTGCGGCGGAGGCCTCGCACAATCGCGAAGAAACCCTCATTGTGGAGTGCGACCCCCGCCGCATCGAGGACGTGCGCCGAGGCTGGCCCTTTCTGCGCGACCGCCGAATCGACGCTTACGGGTCCATTCTGAACCGCGTGATCGATTAGGCGGCCGCGCGCCGGCGTGGATCGGCGAGGCGGGCGCCCAACCCGCCTCGAGACCCTAACGCGCCGGGGCGGGCTGCAAATCCGGATTCAGGGTGATCTTCTTGCCCGCCACTACGTAGACATTCTCCGCGAAACGGGCGTTCCCCGGAGCCCGCAGCTCAATGGCGTAGTTGCCGGGACGCAGCCACATGGTCTTCAATTGCCCCGCGGTTCCCGCATAGGAGCCGTTGACGAACACCTGGGCGTCTTTCACCTTGGTCTGGAGTTTGACTTGGCCGGCGTTCGGGATAGCGGCGTAAGGCCCGTAGTAGTAGGGGCCGTAAGCGGGGCCGTACCAGCCTCCGTACCAGCCAAACGGAACGAAGGCCGGGCCTGCGAACACGGCAACCCGGCCCCAAGCCACCGTCTGGCAGGACACAATCACCACAACAGCGGCGGCCAGCAGCATCAACTTTCTCATATCGCACCTCCTGCCTCCCAAAAGAGCAATTCCATTGCCAACCTGTAAACCCTGACTGGCAAAAGAGATCCGCAGGCTCACGCCAGGCGACGGCACGGCCGAAAACCACCAGACTGATGGAATACGGCCATGCACTGCAGGGCCGCCGCTACTGGCCGCCACGGGTTGAACCGGCATCCAGCAGCACTTTCAGCGTCCCGCCCCGGCCAGCATGGTCGAACGCCTCGGCGGCCTCGCGCAGGGGATACCGCGCGGAGATCATCTCCTCCAGGGGAATCAGCTTGTGCGCCAGCAGCGGCAGCGCCTCCTCGAACCGCCCGCAGCGCGAGCCCACCAGCGTAATCTCATTCACCACGATGGGCGCGGCGTCAATCGAAACCGCTCCGTGCACGGTCGATTTCAGAATCACGGTTCCCCGTGGGCGCGTCATGGCAGCCGCCAGGCGCAGGCCCTCGGGATTGCCGGTCGCCTCCACCACCCAGCCATACTGCGCCGCGGGCCGAGCGCCGCCGGCCACTTGCGTTGCAATTCCCGCGCGCGCGGCGATGCCGAGTTTCTCCGCGTGCCTTCCGAACAGGCGCACGGCATACCCGTGGGCATCGAGGACCAGCGCCGCCAGCAGCCCGAGTTTGCCGTCTCCCAACACCGCCACCGTTTCGCCGCGGGGAATGGAAACCTGTTCCAAAATCTCGCAGGCCGCCGCCAGCGGTTCGGTGAACACCGCGCGCTCGTTGGGAATCTCGTCCGGAACAACGCGCAGGTTGCCTTCGGGCAGCGTGAAGTATTCCGCGAACGCGCCGGGGTGTTGCACGATTCCCAACACCGTGCGGCGCGGGCAGTGCCGTCCCATTCCCTTGCGACACCACTCGCAATCGCCGCACGCCAGATTGATCTCGCCTACTACGCGCCTGCCGATGAGGACCGGCGAATCGGCCTCCGCAACCTCCGCCACAAACTCGTGCCCCGGAGTTCCGGAGAAGGCATAATAGCCACGCCGCAGCTCGAGATCGGTGTTGCAGATGCCGCCCACCAACAGGCGCAGGAGGGCATGGCCCGGCGGCCTGACCGGCATGGGGACCTTGCGCAGGGTGACCACGCCGTTTTCCAGGTGAACCGCCAGCATCCCCTTATAATAGAGGGTTCATGCACCCTGAGCTTGCCTGCTTCGAGGAGCGTTGCCGCGCGCGTTTCCCGATCGACCAAGTCATCTACAACTGCCCCCGGTGCGGTGGGCTGCTGGAGGCGGTCTATGACGGCGCGCCCCAGCCGGCCGCCGAATTGCGCGCCCTGTGGCGCGCGCGGCGGACCTCCAACGCGCCGCTCGACCAGAGCGGCGTCTGGCGCTTCCGCGAGATCATCCCTTTCCTTCCCGACACCCGCGGGGTGGTCACCTTGCGCGAAGGCGACACGCCGCTGCTTGAAGCGGCGCGCGCCGCGCAATACGGCGGGTTGGACCGCCTGACGTTCAAGCACCAGGGATACAATCCCACCGGTTCGTTCAAGGACAACGGCATGACCTGCGGCGCCGCCCAGGCCCTGCGCCTGGGCATGCGGCGCGTGGCTTGCGTATCCACCGGCAACACCTCCGCCTCCATGGCGGCTTACGCCAGCGCCGCCGGCCTGCAGGCGATCGTCTTCATCCCGCACGGCAACATCGCCTACGGCAAACTGGCGCAAGCCCTCGAATACGGGGCCCTCACGCTCCAGGTGGAAGCCAATTTCGACCAGATCCTGGCCCTTGTAATGCGCCTTGCCGAACGGCTCGGCATCTACCTGCTCAACTCCATCAATCCGTTCCGCATCGAAGGGCAGAAAACCATCATGGTGGAGATGATGGAGCAGCGCGACTGGCGTTCGCCCGACTGGGTGGTGCTGCCGGGCGGCAACCTGGGCAACACCTCGGCGTTCGGCAAGGCGCTGCGCGAGATGCTGCGGATGGGGCTGATCGACCGCATCCCGCGCCTGGCCGTGATCCAGGCCGAGGGCTCCGCGCCGTTCTACGACCTGATGCGCGCCGCGGACCGCTCCCGGCTGCCCCGCGTGGAACATCCACTCACCCTGGCCACGGCCATCAGGATCGGCGACCCGGTCTCATGGCCCAAAGCGCTCCACGAAGTCACCGTCTCCGGCGGCGTGGTGGAGAAGGTCTCGGAACAGGAGATTGCCGACGCCAAGGCCGTCATCGGCCGCTGCGGCATCGGCTGCGAGCCGGCCTCCGCCGCCACTCTGGCCGGAATCCGCAAACTGGTTGCGGCGGGGGTCATGCGCGGCGACGCGGATGTGGTTGCGGTCCTTACCGGAAATGTCCTGAAAGACCCTGACTACATCTATCGCTACCACACCGGCGAGCTCGAAGATCCCGCGGGCAAGCCGATTTCGCCGAGCTTCGGAAACCGGCCGCTGGTGGTTCCCAACGACCCCGACCGCATCGCGGAAGTCCTAGGGGGATAGGGATCGCCCTAATACGCACCCCGATGCGAGCGTAAGACGGTCCGCAAATCTCTTAGAAAAATATTGAAATTTCCAGAAAATATTGAGATTCCTCGGATAATACGGTACTTTAATACCATGTTGGCGAAGAAAGGCCCGGCCCGTCCGGTCCGCAACTCCCGTGCCGCCAGAACGCCTCTGGAAAACCTCTACGCTCGCCGTCTGGCGATAGATACCGTCATCGATTCTCTGGAGGATTACGACCGATACCGGGCCAGGCGCCTGGATGAGCGCAAGCGCAAAAGCGCCTGAGCTCTTTCATCTCTACCGGACAAGAACACCTTCGCCAGTATCGGATTGCCTGAACGCCCCACCACGTCAGGGAAGGCCGGTTTCGTGGTTGCTACAGCAGGGAATCGAGGTAAGCGCGCACGTTGGGGTTCGACCAGTCCTCCGGCTCCTCGAGCTTTCGTATCACCTTCCCGTTGGCATCGATGAAATACGTCTCGGGGTACATGAAGGTGCCGTAGTCGCGGTGAATCCGGGAGTCGCGCGCCGTGAGGAAGCGCGGCTTGTACTTCCGGAGGAACGCGCGGTAGGCGGAATCGCTCGCGTCCACGCTGATGCCCAACACCACCACTCCCCGTCCGGCGTAATCCTGCGCCAACTGACTGAGAGACGGGGTTTCCTCGACGCAGGGCGGACACCAGGTGGCCCAAAAATTGAGAACCAGCAGTTTGCCGCCGAAATGGGGCGTCGAAATCACGCGCCCGTCATCGGTTTCGATCTGGAATCCGGGAGCCTGTTCCCCCGCGGTCACCACGTGAATCGGCCGCTCGTAGACCGCCAGGGCGACTACGGCGACAAAGACGGGAAGCAATACGGCGAGCGCCAGGCGCAGCAACCTGTCGACGACTTTGACCCTATGCATAAGCGGAAACTATAATCAATTCTACCGCGGTCCTGCCCCTGCCCGCTTTTTAGCCGCGTCCGAAAGTGCAGTACAATCATGAGCGGGAGGGCGCGCATGTCGCTGAAAGTGGTTCCTCGAAGGCGCAACACGGCCAGTATTCCGGACAGGATACCGGTTGCGGAAACAAACCTGACCGCGGAAGAGCGCGCGCTGTTGCCGGACCCGAACTGGTTGACCGAAGACGATGCGGACGCCATCATGTCGATGCGGGCGGTCAAGGAGGCTGGCGGCAAGAGCTATAGCCTAGAGGAAGTGCTTCAAGAGCATGGCTTCACTGTGGAACGTTCGAATCCTGCCCGCTGCGCGCCGACAACTTCGAAAGCTCGACGAATACATAAGGCTTGACGCCGATCAAGCGATTGCGGAGCTGACTGAAGACCCGTTCCCATTCGATAGCGTCGCCATGGAGGGGTATTCCGACCTTTACCGGGTGAAGTTTCATGGTGGCCGGTATCGGGTCGTTTACCAGGTGAAGCCGAAAACCCGGAGCGTTCTCATTACTGGGGTTGGGCCGCGCGATTCCGTGTATGAAGGCTTTCGAAAGCCTGGGCCCAAGCTTTGAACCCGGACCCTTCCAGCCACTATAATCTAATTGTATCTCCCGCGCGGCCCCAGGAGTCGAAGAAGTGTAGCGATGGTGATCACCCGCAAAGTGGAGTTCTCGGCCAGTCACGTCTGCCGCAATCCGCGCCTAACCGAGGAAGAAAACCGCAAACTCTTTGGAGGGGAGGCCAACCCCCATGGGCACGGCCACAACTACGTGGTGGAAGTGAGCGTCGCGGGCGAACCCGACGCCGTTACGGGAATGGTCATGGATCTGAAAGAGCTTAAGGAGATCCTGACTCGCCGGATTGTGGAGCCTTACGACCATCGCTTTCTAAATTACGAAGTCCCTCCGTTCGACCGCGTGACGCCCACCGCGGAAAACATCGCCCGCGACATCTGGGCGCGTCTCGATGCCGAGCTGCGCGGGGCCGGCCGCAAGCTGCGTTCGGTTCGCGTGTATGAGACTCCCGACCTGTTTGTGGATTATGAGGGGGAGCAGCCGTGTTCCGTGTGACGCGGCTTTACCGCTTCGCGGCTTCCCACCGCCTGCACGCGCCGCAGTTGAGCGAGCAGGAAAACCGGCGCGTGTACGGCAAGTGCAACAACCCTTATGGGCACGGCCACAACTATGTTCTGGAAGTGAGCGCCCGCGGACCTCTCGATTCCGCCACCGGGCGCGCGCTGGACCCGGCCGCGCTCGACCGGCTTGTGGAGCGGCAGGTGACGGATCCCTTCCACCATCGGAACCTCAATGTGGAAGCGCCGGCTTTCGCGCGCGCGGTCCCCACATCCGAGAACCTGGCGGCGGAGATCTGGCGCCGCCTGAAGATCGCCTGGAGCGCGGAGTTCCCAGGCGAATGGCCGAAGCTCGACCGCGTCCGCATCGCCGAGACAGCCAACAACATCTTTGAGATTAGAGCCGATGAAATCCCCTGAAGCCTTACTAAAGATCGCGTCGCCCGGCGGCGTTTCCGAGCCGCGGCCCCCGGCCGGCGGCCCGGAGGCGCTCACCATCGCGCCGGAAATCGAGCTGATCCTCGAGAAACTGGGACTCGACCGGAGCCGCGAGGGCCTCCGGCGCACGCCGCAGCGCGTGGACCAGGCCCTCAAGTTTCTGACCAGCGGCTACCGGGTGGATATCCGGAAGATCCTCAACGGCGCGCTCTACGAGGTCAAATACGACGAGATGGTGGTGGTTAAGGACATCGAATTCTTCAGCATGTGCGAACACCACCTGCTGCCGTTCTTCGGGAAGATACACGTGGCTTACCTGCCCAACAAGAGGGTGATCGGCCTTAGCAAGATTCCGCGCATGGTGGACGTGTTCGCGCGCCGGCTGCAGATTCAGGAGCGTCTCACCCAGGAAGTGGCGCAGACCATTCAGGAAGTGGTTCGCCCGCTGGGCGTGGGCGTGATCTGCGAGGCGCGGCATTTCTGCATGATGATGCGCGGCGTCGAAAAGCAGCACTCGGGGGCCATGACCAGCGCCATGCTGGGCGCCTTCCGCGACCGCAAAGAAACCCGCGACGAGTTTCTGGCGCTGGTGAACAAGAGCAACAGCTATTGAGTGGGGCCGCGGGCAACCTTATGTTCCCGCAAAAGGCACGAAATGCGAGCGTACGTGTGGGCAAGGCCGAGCCCATGTGGGGCCAAGCTATTTGGCTTGCCGCCGGCAACGCGAAGAACGCCGGCCAGAAGGCCGGCGGCAGGCCGGAAGGCTTGACCCCACCTCGCGCCGGCAGCGCGGCTCGAGGGAGTGTCCGCACCCCCGAACGTGTCTCGACACGGCACGCACTCGTGCGTGCGCCACGTCTTCGGGCCACCTGTGAGACATGCAGGTTACTCCTCCCGACGTGGGTCCCAATCCCATGCGGGAAAGCTGAAACCAAAACACAAACGGAGGCGTTTAACCGAATCAGGCGGATATCATGCGAAACTGCACATTCCTTACTCGACGCCCGGTTGCCCTGCCTTTGCTGTTTGGCGCGCTGCTGCTCAGTGAACCTGGCGGCAGCGCTTTCCCAACGGGACAGAAACCCTCCAATTCGCCGGTGATTCGCGTCACCTCTCGCCTGGTGGAAGTGGGAGTGGTGGTCAGTAACAAGAGCGGTCCGGTCACCGATCTGACCAAGGACGATTTCCGGCTCTTCGACCGCGGCAAGCTCCAGAAGATCGCCGTCTTCCAAAAGAACAGTACGCTCCGCACGGAGCAGGCATCGGCGCCGGCCAGCCCGGACGTCTTCAGCAATCGGAGCGTGGCGCGGCCGGATTCGCCGCCGGGCGTCACCATCTTCCTGCTGGACGCGCTGAATACGCACTTCCCCGACCAGATACAGGCCAAGAAGGAGTTTCTCAAACTGCTGGGCCAGATTCAGCCTGACGACCGCATGGGGGTCTACATGCTGGGCGAGGAGTTGCGCGTGCTGCAGGATTTCACCAGCGACTCCCGGCTCCTGGTGGAAGCCGTTCGGAATGCGCCGACCGAGATCACTCACGACATGGCCATTCTCAACGATCCCAGTGCGCTCCCTATCGTCAAGGACATGGCTAATATCGACCGCGCGAAGAACACGGCGACCGCCCTGGAGGCCATCGCCAACCACCTGTCACACGTGCCCGGCCGCAAGAACCTCATCTGGATCAGCGCCAGTTTTCCGTTCGTTCTGAATCCGGACTACACGCCTCCGCCCGTGTCGACCCGGCCCACCTGGTACCGGCTCATGGGCAACTTCTCAATGGACGTCAACCGGGCCACGCGGGCGCTCAACAACGCCAATATCGCGGTGTATCCAGTGGACGCGCGCGGGCTCCTCGTTGCCCCCAGCCACGGGGCGAATGTCAGCCATCGTCCCAGCTCGGAAGGCTTCGACACCATGGGCGTGTTCGCCGACGCCACCGGAGGCGTGGCGTACCACGACACTAACGACATTCGCAAAGCCATCGCCACGGCCCTGGAAGATTCGGAAGTGAGCTATACGTTGGGCTTCTATCCGGATTCCGGGCAGCTCGATTCCGCGTTCCACCCCCTCAAGGTGCAGGTGAAGCGGCCCGGCGTGGAAGCGCGCTATCGCAAGGGATACATCGCCGCGCCCGAGGGCAAGCCCACGGACGCGGGGTGGGCCGGGCAGATGGCCGAAGCGCTCATGAGCCCGCTGGAGGCCTCGGGCATCGCCCTCTCGGCGCGCCTGGATCGCGCTCACAATCGATTCGCCGTCAGCATCGCCGGCGGAGACATCGCGCTCGATCCGGAGGGCGACCACTGGACGGGCGCGCTCGACGTTATGTTCGCGCAGCAAGCGGCCGATGGACACAATTTGGAGACCAGCGAGAAACGGGTGAGTATCACCTCCAAGCCTCCCGAGTACCAGGCGTTGGTGAAGCAAGGCCTGTCGGTCACGCTCCCATTGTCGGCGCCGGGAGCGGCGCGAGTGCGCGTGGTGGTGCTCGATCGCAACACGGGACGCCTGGGGTCGCTCACCATTCCGCTGGCGAATTAGCCAGGTCACCCAGGTACGCCGTTTCCATTTGCCTCCAGTGGATGTACTATTGGCCTATGCGCAGCTTCGGGAGTTCGCTCGCATATGGCCGGACCGCTTTCCTCAATCCGGCGGTAATCGGGCTGCTCGCGTGGTCTGCGCCGGCATGGCCGCAACCGCCTCCCGAAACCGACGCTGCAACCATCCTCGAGACGAGCCGCAAAGCGGCCCTCGAGTATGTCCGTTCCCTGCCGGATTTCGTGTGCACGGAAGTGATCGAGCGGTATACCGCCCCGAACGGCCCGCCGCGCGGCGCCGACTGGCTTCTGAAGGATACGCTCACCGTCCAGCTTGGCTACTTCGAACACAAAGACTCGCACAAGCTCACCCTGATCGACGGCCATCCGACCAACCGAACGTACGAATCCGTTGGCGGAGCCATCGGCTGGGGCGAATTCGGGGGAATGCTGCACAGCATTTTCGATCCCTCTTCGGCGGCCAGCTTCCGCTGGGAGAGATGGAGAAATGTACGCCGGCGCCGCGCCGCTGTCTATTCCTACGTGGTAAAGCAATGCTATTCGCGTTACCTCCTTGTATCCGGCGCGCCCGGCAGCCCCCAAAAGGCCATCGTGGGCTATCACGGAAAACTGGAGATAGACCCGGAAACGGGCGCCGTGCTCGGGCTTACTTACGAAGCGGACAACATCCCCATAGAATTGCGGTGGAACTCCGCAATCACTACCGTGGACTACGACTTCACAGACGTCGGTGGCAGGAACTATCTGTTGCCGGCGAGCTCCGAAACGGTGATGCAAGGCCCGGGAGGGCGGATGCGCAATCACATGGCGTTCCGCAATTATGGCAAGTTCACCAGCGATTCGATCGTCATTTTCGGCGAGGGCAAGTAAGTTCGAAGACCCCGGACAATCCACCGGGCCGAGAAACGCTTGGCGGGAGGAACTCCGGGATGGAGGTTCATCGACGGCAAGGTGGGACAGGCGCTTTCGCCTGTCAATCTGAAACAGCAAGGGATAGCGCTCACCCGTAATGGTTGCCGGCTCGAGGCTGAGCATCGCCTCCGCCTGAGAGTTTCGGGGATAGGAGTTTCGAGGACAGGCTACTCAACCCCCAAACTCAGTTGCCCTGGGTCCATAACTTCCTTCCTTCCACGCCGCGCATCATCAGGGGGGGTTTTGGGGACGGGGGTTTTGGGGACAGGCTACTCCGCCCCGAAATTCCCGAGAGCTTCCCGAGAAAGCAGCACTCGGGGGCCATGACCAGCGCCATGCTGGGCGCCTTCCGCGACCGCAAGGAAACCCGCGACGAGTTTCTGGCGCTGGTGAATAAGAGCAACAGCTATTGAACAAGAAGCCCTGAAGCCGACCGCGCGTATGCTCCTTATTCCTCGCAGAAGCTGAGGGGCCGGAGATGGCCGCTGGTCGCCCGGGGCGAGCAGATCCGGGCCCATCCGGCCCTCACCATCTGGCGCGGAGGGCGCCCCGTGGGGGAGCGGTTTCCCGCGTCAACGGTTCGGTATTGGCGAATACGTTTGATCCCACGTCGCCAGCGCGCCGATAGGATCGCCCGAGAGGACAATTTCCACGCGGCGATTCTCTGCGCGCCCGATGGCGGTGGTATTCGCGGCCACAGGCCGTTCGCCACCCAATCCGCGCGCCGAGATCCAGGCGGATGGAACACCGTTGCGCACCAGCGCATCGCGTACCGCGACGGCGCGCTCGTATGAAAGCCGTTCTTGAGCCACTTCGGCGCCGCTGTCGGTATACCCTTCCACCTCAACGGTCAAGCCCGCGTGCGCCATGAGAATGGCCGCGATGCGCGCAAAGACGTTGTCCACCCGCGGATTTAGGGTGGCGCCGCGGAAATCTGCGTCGGGAACCGTGAGGACTAACCCGCGCGGCGTATCGCGCGTGGGCAGCGATTCATCCAGTTGCCGCGCCATGACTGCGCGCAGTTGTCTCTTGTCGGGGGTCGTCACAGAAGGTGGTTCGACGCGCGCGACGATCGGGGGCGGCGGGGGCGGCGGGGGCGGCGGGGGCGGCGGGGTGGCGGCAGGCTGGGCGTTGGCGGCGGCCTCCGCTTCGGCGCGCTGGCGAGCGGCGCGCTCCCGCTCCAGCAGTTCTTGCGCGGCCACCTGCTCGGCTTGCGCGGTCTTGGCTTCCGCCTGGGCCTTCAGCAGTGACTCATTCTCCGCGGCAACCTGTTCCTTGGCCGCAGCCAGTTCCTCGGCGCGCTGGCGGTCGAGCGCGATTATCCTGGCATCCTCGGCGGTTTGAGCAGCCTCTCGCGCGGCCATCACGATGGCGCTGCGTTCACCCTTGCGGCCGTTCAGTTCCTGAGCTTCGGTGAGGAGGCCGGCTGCCTTCCGCATCACCTCGGGAGCATACCGTTCCGCCCCCAGGGAACGTGCGATCTGGAAGGCGTTCTGCGCCTGATCGACTTCGAGCGTGGCTTCGTAGCGATTCATCGATACCTTGGGACCCCCGTGCGCGCCCTGGGAGTTATCGGGAAGAGTGTAAGTGTAATGGCCGCGCGGCAGCAACTCGTATTTGGCATCGATGGGTTCGGACTTGCCGATGGTGTCGGGGCGAATCTCGTTCTCCGCCACTACCACATCGCTCGGCTGCCGCACAGCCGAGTACGGCTCCGCTGTGACGATCAAGCCGAACGCCTGCAGATCCGTGGTGACCTGCAACCTGGCGCGGTCCGAACTGCCGGGGATCAATTCGCCCAGGTTTTTGGCGCGCCCTTCGGGCGAAATGGCCCACAAAACATAAGTCAAGTATCCAGTTCCGAACTGCTGCGGCCCCGTCAGGTGTTCGAATTTCGCGTCGATCTCGGTTCGTCCAGCCTTGGACTCAACCGTGGCCTCACCCTTGGCCGGTGGCAGCAAAACGGTCCCTTTGAAATCGATCTGGGTTGGGCCGCTGCGGTATTGATAATTGACCGCCCGGACCGTACGTTCGATTACGGTGACATGGTAAATCGGAACATGTTCACCCGCCCCCCCGGCATCTTGCGGCCAGGCAGGCGCTGTGAACAAGGATGCAAATATCGTGGCAAGTAGTACTTGGCATCTCATAGCAGTTCCCTCCAACGTACAAGACAACGTGCACGCAGACTGCCAACGTGTCCGATCGCGCGGCGGCCGGTCGCCCTTGTCTCAAACTCTTCCTCTAAAGTCACTAAGGCGCGCCCTGACGATAAATCGGTCTGGCGCGGAGCCCACGTAATGGAATGGATAGCACGTTATGAGCGTCATCTCGGAGTGGGTGCCCGAAGCAAGAACCGCGATGTCCCTGGGCCTGACGATGGCGGTGTCTTCCACATGGTAAGTGTAGCTTCCACGAATCGTCTGAAAGACGATCAGATCGTCCTTTGAGATATCGCGAAGACAGCGAAACAGGGCGTCGCGATGGCCGGCGATAACTACGTTGCCCGGCTGTCCCGGCAGGGCCGTGCCCGGCACATGACCGAGCGCTACGGCAAGCGTATCGCCGCCGGCGCCTTCGAGAACCATCGCGCGCAGGTGAAGCCTCGGAATGGCGAGCCGGCCAATCGTGGCGCCATGTTCCAAGCCGGGCGCGGCCGAAGCAGGCGGCTGCGCGCCGCGCACCCGCTCGTCGAAGATTCGGTTTTCCCGGCTCTGGATGACGGCGCACCGCAACGTCGACCAGCCCCAAACGCCGACCCCGGCGACGCCGGCCAGAAGCAAGAGGTTCGCGGCCCATGAGAGCGTCTTACTCGCGCGGTCTCGGGAGTTCGTCATAACGATACCAGGTGCGAGTGCGCGCTCTCAACCCGGAGCGGCCGGGCGCCGAAACGCGCACTTCAATATGCCGCAACGCGCCATGACTGGCGGGCGGCCCATAGCCGATGGTGTAACGCGTGCGAATTTCCTTGGCAATGCCCCGACAAACAGCGGACATGCTGGAGGGACTCCGAGGAAAAAACGCTTCGCCGCCGCTGACGTTCGCCAGGCGTCTCAAGATGCCCGGATTCCGATCCTGGTCGTCGGCGTCAAACAGCCCGACCGCGTAGATGGTCGCGATGCTGCGATCGACCGTGGCGAACATCTCGCCGCGCGTGCGCCGGCTGGCATTGTCGCCGCCGTCACTGATGACCACCAGAGCCTTCTTGTCGCGTCTGCCGAGTGCGAGCTGCTGCAAGCCTTCCACAACGGCGTCGTTGAAAGCCGTCCGGCCCTGGGGAATGCCGCGCTCCAGGGCGGTCCGTAATTGCTCGAGGTTGTCGGAGAAGAGCGTGTGGCCGGGCAGGCCGCGCTTCACCACGTCGTTAAAGTTCAGGACGAAGATCTCGTCCCGCGGATTGGATGTCTCGATGAATGTCCCGGCGGCCGAGAGCACGTCATTGCGCTTGGGCAACATGCTACGGCTTTCGTCTACGAGAATTCCAACGGTTACGGGAATGTCCTCATTGGCGAAAACGGTAATTCGCCGCAACTCACCGTCCTCCAGGACGGTGAAGTTATCCCGCGTCAGGCCCGTCACAAAGCCGCCGCGGCGGTCCGTCACGCTGACGTCCAGGACAACAAGGCGGACATCGCTGTGAATGACGAACTCCGGCGGAACCTCTTGGGGGCCGCTTGCTGGCAAACGGGAGAAAAACGAAACGGCGCCGGCAACAGCCAGGGTTTGAACCGCCGAGCGCCGTCTCATTAGTTCCCCCAGTTCTGTAGCTTACCTCGATGCCGGCCGCCAGAGGCGAAGGAAACCTGCCAGCGCCAGTAAAGCCACGCCGGTTATACCGAACAGAGGACGTGAACTTCCGGTTTTAGGCAGCTCTTCGGGCTGGGCCGGTTCGGGTTGAGACTCTGCCTGGGCCGGCGCATTGGCAGTTTCTTCGGTCCCAGACACACTGGACGGAGCGCGTGCTTCAGCCACGGGCGCCGCGGGGGACGGCATTGCGGGGGCTGGCTCCTCGACCGCGGGTTGTGGCGCGGCCGAAGATTCCGGCGCGGGTTCCGTCATGGCAGCGCTCGGAGCCGGAGCGGGCTCGGGGCTCGCCACCATGGCAATCAGGTGCGGGCGCTTCGGATACGGAAACTCCTGGCCAATCGCGTCCCCGGGGTAAAACCAGGCGCGCAGGGCCTTGGCGGTTCCCGGAGGCGTCTCCCAGAACGTGAACTGGGAGTCGCCGGTCAAATGCGCCCGCTCCTTGGCGACCGCGAAGACGGTGTCAATGAGGCGGCTTTGATCGCCATTGAAGATCTGGACGATATGCCGGTCCGAATCGGAGTTGAGAAGTCGAAACACATACTGACCGGGTTCCAAAACGGTGTCTCTTACCTGAATTGTCTCATTCACAGTAAGAACGGTCCGTTTGTTCCATTGGTCGGCATTCGCACGGCGTGCGGTGAGGCCCGCAGTTAGCGCGATTACGGCAAAGGCAAGCGCTGTTCGCAAATTTCTGGCCGATAGCTTCATGGAAGTAGTTCCTTTCCTAACCATGTTTAGATGCCATCCGAACCGAAGTCCGTGATGGCCTTTCCCTTCGCAGTGGAAGCAAACGCCGTGCCGTTGCGGATAACTGAATTGTTCTCAAGCAGTCGGGGTGAACGAAGTCGCGCCGGCGAGTGGTGACCCTGTAGTTTTTACCTAGCTATAATCGCGTAAATTACTTCAGGTGCGACCGCTTGTCTGATTCCTCACAGATCCCGACGCGACCGTTGAGCCTGTTATAGGAGTTTTGGGGAGTTTTGGAGGAGTTTTGGAGACAGAGGAGTTTTGGAGACAGGCCACTCAACCCCAAAACTCCCCAAAACCGGTCATTTCCCCGCCCCATCGCCCGCAGGTTCAATCGAAGTGACTTTGATACGCCCGGCTTTCGCGTCGTAGGCGCCGATCACCTTGACGCGCTGTGCGGCAAACTTCGCCGGCAGCTTCTGGTCGCTGAGCTTCAGAACGTTCTTCCCGTCGAAGAGGGCGTATTCGCCGGACCCCTTGACGCACATCCTGACGCATGCTTCATCGGACGATGCTTTCATCATGGCGTGAGATCTACCGCACATCGTGTCGGTAATGACGCCGGTAAAGGTTGCAGGCTCGCCGGCCGCGAAAAGGACGGCAGCCAACGTGAGTGTCAGGCAGGTTCGTTTAATCATAGCGCTCTTTGCAAAAAGGCGCGGGACGCCTCATTCAGGCGGCCTGAGCCGAAATCGAACGAAGATATTGCCGCCAACGGGACGGTTGCCGTAGTACGGCTTGATCGCCGCCGGAAGCGAGTAAGTGGTGAAGTTTGCGCCGGCGCCGGTTTCGACGAACCGGAACAGCGCCATGTCGCGTGTGTAGCCGAGAGTATAAGCGCCGATACGGAACGCACTGCCGCAGAGAAAGTTAAGGCGCTGCTCGATATCCGGTTGGCCGCTGAACAACTCGTCTTTATCGACCAGTTCGGCGCGGCCCGTGATGAAGTTCTTGCGGGCGACCGGAAGAACCGACTCGGCCAGGTAGGAATTCAGATTGTGAAGCGTCGCAGTGTCGTGGTTGCGTCCCCAGACAAACGTCGATGACCAGCTCCCGCCCGGCATGGGCTTGATGTACTGCAAGGATGCCGTCGCACGCACCTGGTCCCCCGGTTCGAGCGCCTCGGGATGAGTGATTCTTCCCACGGAAACTTGCGCCGCCCAATTCTTGGTGGGGAAAAACCAGAGCCGGGTGGCCCAGGAGTTGATCGGGCCGGCTTGAATGATCCACCGGTTCTCTCCCGGTTCGGAGCCGTAGAAACCGCTGGCTTCCAGTCGCAGCTTTCCCTGCGAGATTCCGACCGTCAGGACTTCGTCGGATATGTGCGTCGAATCCTGCCAGTGGTGGGATATCGTTGCCTCGGGCAGTTCCATCGCAGATGCCCGGTGAGGAAAGGCGACCGGTCCCAGCGCGGGGTCTCCGACCGGCGCGAAGTACGCGCTCACGAATGTGTCCTCCGCGAGTTGATAGGTGTAATGAAACCCGAGGCCCATGATGAAGTTGTGCGGGTGCTGGCCATCGACGATCGGTTTTCCATACGCCGTTTCCCCGGTCTGAAACAGCAAGGGATAGCGCTCACCCGTGATGGTTGCCGGCTCGAGGCTGAGCATGAGTTCCGCCTGGAAGGCGCCGCGCGCGCCGACGCGATGTTCGGCGGAAGCCATGAACCAGTTGGGAGAGTAAAGCTTGTCGCCGCCGCGCGGACCCGATTGCTGCGTGTCAACCAAGAAACCGTTTCCCATGAACATCGTGCTCCACGACCCGAAATGGGACATCAGCATCGGCATGAGCCACGCCGCCGCATTCAACGACGTGCCCGATGCCAGGTTCATGAGATACATGCCGGCCGGATTCATATCGGCCATGTTCATGCCGGGCATGGCGCCCTTGGCATGGGGATCATTCTGTCCGCTGCCGTCTGACGCGGCAGCGCTTTCTTGTCGCTGTTGTTCTTCGTCGCCGCTCGGGTGCGCATCCTGCGCGAACGCGGGACTGGCAACCAGGCAAAGGCTCAGCAAAGCCAAAAGCAATGCGTCTTGTCTCGCAACTCCGCCAGACGACGCGAATTCCATTTCCCAAATCATGAAATCTCCTCACACCGCTCGAACGCGGCGCGTCACGGCGCTACTCGGGATGGATTAGGAACAGCCGGAGACTTCAGATTCTGAGGACCATAGAGGAGATGCGGTCAAGACCGGGTGGCGAAAGGGCGCGCGCGGGAGAGGCGTTCACGCCCGGCACAGGCGGAAACGCGAAAGGTACGACTGGCAAATCCGCGAGCAGGCCGCCCGACATTAAGGGCGGCGTCACATGAGCCGCAGCGCCTTCGGCCTGAATAACGCGATGAGAGCACGGAGCCGAATCTTGCTGGCCCGGAGCGCCGTGACGATGATGGCAAGGTGGAACGTCAGTGGGACAGGGCGCCGATGCCATTCCGCTGCCGTTACAGGATTCGACGGCGCAGCACACCGCACACTGGACGCCGACCAACACCAGTGTGAAGGCGAGCAGAACGCTTAATTTGCCTTTGGACGCCAGCATCCCTTACGCACATCATAGCATCGATTCCTGTTCCTTATCCTCATTGGCGCAGCATCAAGCTTCCTTAAGCGCCTGCCCCCCGGTGCTCCGGCGAAAACGCCCATCGTGAGATTGGCGTTCCCGGGGGTTACACCCGCTCCAGCATCCTTCGCCGAAGCAGATCGAGCGCCATCTGGGCCGCGAACGTGCGGATGCGCTGGCGGTCGCCCAACAACACGCGATGCGCCACGTGAACGCCGGCGGCATCGGCTACGCCTATGTACACCGTGCCCACGGGGAGCGATCCTTCTCCTTGCGGTCCGGCCAGACCCGTAACCGATAGCGCGTACGTGGAACCGGTGCGCTCCCGCGCGCCGATGGCCATGGCTTCGGCGGTTTCCTGGCTCACCGCGCCGAACTGCGCGAGCGTCTCGGGCGGCACGCCCACCATCCCGGTCTTCATGGCGTTGTCGTAAGTAATGAAACCGCCCAGGAAGTAGTCGGAGCTGCCGGCCACCGAAGTGAACCGCTCTCCCAGCATTCCGCCCGTGCAGCTTTCGGCCACTGAGACGGTGGCGCGGCGCTCGCGCAGCATTCCGCCCACCACGGCTTCGAGCGGCTCGCCGTTGCGCGAGTAGAGGCGGTCGCCCAGCAGCGCCTCGATGGGGCCGCCCACCTCCGCCAGCAGCGCGTCGGCTTCGGCTTGGGTGGCGCAGCGCGCGCGCAGGTGAATCTGAATATCTCCGGCGGCCGCCAGAATGGTGGTGACCGGGTTGGCGTACTTGCTGTAGACCGGCGCGATAAGCTGATCCAGATCGGATTCCGACGTGCCCGCCACGCGCAGAAACAGAGTGCGGATGACCAGCTTGGGAACGATTTGCAGCAACCGCGGCAGGCATTGCCGTTCGAACATGGCCTTCAACTCGTGCGGCGGGCCGGGCAGCAGCATGGCCACCGCGCCGGATTGCTCCACCCACTGGCCGGGCGCGGTGCCGCGATCATTGGGCAGCACGGAAGCGCCTTCGATGACCAACGCCTGCCGCCGGTTGACCTCGGCCATCTTCCGCCGGGCTTGGGTAAAGCGCCGCTCGAGCGCCTCGGCGATTTCCGCCGAATACGCCAGGCCGCGCCCCAGCGCCATGGCCACGGCCTCGCGCGTCACATCGTCTTCAGTGGGGCCCAGACCCCCCGAGAGGATCAGGATGGGCGAACGGGACATGGCCAGCCGCACGGCCTCCGCCAAGCGGTCGCGGTGGTCGCCGATCACGCTTTTGGCCACCACTTCCACGCCGATGTCATTCAGTTGCGCGGTGAGGTAGAGGGAATTGGTGTCGACGCGCTCCGGCGTCAGCATCTCGGAGCCGACCGCGATGATCTCCGCGTCCATCAGAACAGAGGAAGGCCCTTGAGCCCCACATCCACGCGGTAGAGCGCGTTGCCGGTGGCCACCACCATGGCGCGCGAAGGGGTGAACGCCAGCCCCACGATGCCGGGTCCGGAGAGGAACAGGTCGGCGCGGCCGCCGGGATCGATGCGGACCACGCCCTTACGGCCGCCGATGGAAGCCGCCACGTACAGGCGTCCGTCCTCGTCGAAGGCCAGGCCTTGCGGGCGCCCCAGGCCGCGGTAGTAGATCTCCACCTCGCCCGCGTGCGAGACGCGGTACACGGAATCGAAGCTGGAGGTGGTGGGGCCGGTGCAATACAGATACCCGTCCGGTCCGAATGCCAGGTGAAACGCGGCGATGGAGGGTTCGAGGGTGGTGAAAACGAAGATCTGGCGGTCGGGGCCGATCTTGAAAATGGTTCCGCTGCGGTCGCCCACGTACAGGTTCCGCTCGCGATCGAAGGCCAGCCCGGTGGCCACGCCCATGCCTTCCACGAACACGGACATGTTGCCGGTGGGCGTGACCTGATACACCACCCCGTCATTGCGGCTGGAGATGTAGAGCATCCCCTGGGAATCGAACGCCAGCCCGGTGGCATTCATCAGCTCGTTGATGAACGGCTTGAGGTTGAAGTTGAGGTCCACCTTGAAGACCGCCACCGGGACCTTTTGCCCGCGCGATCCGCTAAACGTGCTGAAGATATTGCCCAGAGCGTCCACGGCCGGGTTGGCCACCGGATGCAGCCCTTCGGCCACCTGAACGCCGATATCGCAGGCCCAGGATTCGCTGGCTTGGTCGCCGCTCCGCACCACCAGCTCGCCCGCCGTGGCGCCATCCGGCACACGGGCGATGACGTAGGAATCCGAGCCGACGATCACCGGCGCCCCGACATCGCCGATGGTGACGCGCGGGCAATTCAATTTGGCGAAACCCTTCCCGCGAATCTGGAACTCACCGCCGGCAATGGCGGCGGGAGGCGCAATCTGGGAAATCTGCGGCTTGGAATCGGACGATTTCCGGAGAGCCATATTTCAATACAGATTGTAGCTCCCTTCGGAAGCCGCCCGACTCGGCTGCGAGGCCTGCACGCCGGCGCCGATGGCGCCACGGCCCAGAAGTCCTCGGACTACCACTCCTGCATCCCCTTAATCCACAAAGAGCACGAGGCGCTTCACTGCGGGCGCCGCGAGCGCGAAGTCTCTCTCATCGATTGCACCCTCTGGCGGGAAGATGGTAATATCTTTCCGGGTATCAATACCCGAAAACTCGTATGCGTTGGGAAATTTGGGCCCTGGCGGCCGGCTTGCCAATTGCGACAGTCCATGCGCAAACCTGTTCGGCCGTGACTTTCCTCCAGGATAGCGCGGTCACCGCGGTCGACAATTCGTACGCTTCCGGTCTACAGCGTCAGCCGGATGGATCGTTCACCCGCTGGCGGTATACAAGATATGCTCCGTTCTTGCCGGTCGATTCCACCCCCGATTACCAATCAGCGTTCTTGAACTGTTCGGCCGCGGGCGAGCGTACGTTTAAGAATGCTCCGGGATGGGTCTTCCTGGCGGATCGCCCTGGGGCTCCGACACAGTCCCTGGTCATCGCCAACCTCCTCGGCGACGGCACCCCGGTGGCAGTGGCTCTCGTCCCCGGAGGCTATAGCGGGGGGCCGCAGACCCTAAGCCTGGGGGTGGCAGTGCGCAACTCGAATGGCAGTGCCAGGTCCATCAATTACTACACGGCGCCTCCGAGCGCGGCCAGCATCCTGGTAGCCGACCTCAACCACGACGGCAAGGACGACGTGGTGGTCCTCGGTTATGGTTCCGGCGGCGCCTGGACGAATACCATCGCGGTCTACCTGGGCAACGGCGACGGAACCTTGCAACCGCCAGCGTTTTATTCGGGAGACGAGGGCACGGATGCCGCGGTGGCTTACGATTTCAATGGCGACAACAATCTGGATCTGGCCGTCGTCAACGCTGTTTCGGGCGATGTCTCGATTCTGCTGGGCCACGGCGATGGGACGTTTGCCCCTCCCGTGAATTACCCGGCCGCGAAAGGAGCGACGTTCATCGCCGAGGGAGACTTCAACGGGGACGGACACGCGGACGTAGTGGTCGGCGGCGCCAATTCCCTCTCCATGCTGCTGGGCAAAGGCAATGGCGCTTTCAGCTCCGCCATCAATATGAAGGAGCCGTTCAGCGTCAGCGGCATGGCTGTGGGCGACTTCAACAACGACGGCAAACTCGATCTGGCCGTCAGTGACTCCACCGCCGGCACGGTATCCGTACTCTTGGGAGATGGAACCGGCAAGTTTTCCACCGAATACGACTACCTGGCCGGATACGAGCCTGCCAACCTCTACGCCATGGACCTGGATGGCGATGGCAATCTCGACGTGGTCCTGGCATCGGGCCATCCGGACCTCCTGACGCCGACCGAGTATGCGGGCACCAAGATTACCGCATTCTTCGGCCGGGGGGACGGCGCCTTGATCGGTCCGCCGGCGTACTGGACAGGCTCCGGAATCAACGCTCTGGCGATCGCCGATTTTAACGGCGACGGGGAGCCCGACATCGCGGTTGCTTCCGGCGAGTTGTGGATCCTCGTGTCGAGCGGCAATGGCGCCTTTAAAACGCCGGTTGCGATCACCCTCGGCTCGGGGGTGTCGGCCAGTGGAATCGCCGCCGCCGATTTCAACGGTGACGGTAAGCAGGACCTGGTGGTGGGGGACTTTAACGGAAGCGGCGTCTATGTCCTGTTGGGAAATGGCGACGGCACGTTCCAGCCGCCCGTCAAGTATCCCGTAGGCGGCGACGTCACCGCCGTAGCGGTGGCCGATTTCAATCGCGACGGCAAACCGGACATCGCGGTTTGCGGCTCGTACTATGGTCCCTCGGACGCAACTGTCGGCGTTCTGCTCGGAAACGGAGATGGCACGTTCCGGTCAGTCAGCAATCTCAGCGGATTCGGCTCAACCCCGGTTTCCCTGGCGGTTGGCGATTTTAATAACGACGGCAACCCCGACCTGGCCATCGTCGACCAAGGGACCTACTACACCAACCCTCTTCCGGGCGGCGTGGTGGTCTATCTCGGCAAGGGGAACGGCGGTTTTCAGAACCCGGTGACTTATACGGCCGGGACTAACCCCCTTTTCGTGGTTGCCGCGGACGTCAACGGCGACCACGCGCCGGACCTGATTGTGGGCACGGAGAACCCCAACTACAACACCAACTACCTGTGGGACGTGGCGGTCCTGTTGGGAAATGGGAACGGAACCTTCCAGCCCGCCTCGTACACTACCTCCGAGGAGGCTCCGGGCTCCATAGCAGTAGCGGATTTTAATGGCGACGGAAAGCCCGACCTGGCCATCGCCCATTGCTGCTCTGGGACTTACGCGACCTATATGTTAGGCAACGGGGACGGTACTTTCCAGCCGGAAGTGCAAATCCTGTCCGCCGTTTCTCCGTCCACCATCGCGGCGGCGGACCTCACTGGTAACGGCAAGCCGGACCTTATCGTCGGCAGCGCGGAATATACGGAGAGTTCCGTTTCCATCTTGCTGAACCTCGTCACTCCGCCCGCCATCACCGCGGTCGTGAACGCCGCGGATTTTCAGTCGGGCATCGAGAGCGGCTCGTGGGTCACCATATATGGCTCAAACCTGGCGCCCGACTCGCGCGTATGGCAAGCTTCCGACTTCAACGGCGCCAATCTGCCGCTCTCCCTGGACGGCGCGAGCGTGACCATCGACGGCAAGGCAGCGGCTGTTTACTACATCAGCCCGACTCAGCTCAACGTGCAGGCCCCCACGGACTCGGTTACCGGCGCGGTTCCCGTCGTGGTAACGAATAACAAGCAGGCCAGCGCGGCATTTACAGCCCAGTTGCAAACCTATTCCCCGGCTTTCTTCCTCTACAGCGGGACCGCGTACGCGATCATCCAGCGCTATCCCGACAATGCGTTGGTGGGCAACCCCTCGGTGATACCTGGCACAGTGGCGGCCAAGCCCGGCGACGTGCTGATCCTGTGGGCTACGGGTTTTGGTCCGACGAATCCGCCCACGCCGGCGGGGATCCTGGTGAGTGGCGCGCCCGGCGTGCTGACGCTGCCCGTGGTGACGGTGGGAAGCGCGCCCGTGACGGTAATCGGCGCTGCGTTGAGCCCTGACAGCGCGGGTTTGTACCAGGTGGCGATTCAGTTACCGGCATCCGTGCCCACCGGTCCGGTGGCCATTCAAGCATCGGTGGGCGGGGTGCAATCGCCGGGCGGCGTCGTGACCTTCGTGTCCGCGCAGTAAGGGTTCGATCACTCGCCGCGGTAATGCGCGGAATCGGGATTCAGGCTAGTTCACCTTGGGGTGAGGAGTGACGCTGCCCTCGGTCTTGCCTAGAACCCATTTGACGGATTCCAGGTACATCTTTCGGACGTCGGGATCGGCAAAGGCCTCCTTGGTGTGCCCCAGGCTCGAATAGAACACTCGTCCCTTGCCGTACATCTTCGACCAGGCGATGGCCTGGTCCTTATCCGGGCGTCCTACCGGACCCCCTGCCTTGGAGCCGGGCTGCGGGCTGGAGTAATCCAGCTTGCTTTCATCCAACCGCATCAACACGTTCACCTTGTCGCGCGACCATTCTCTCGGAGAGTACATTTCGTCGACCAGCCTGAGGTACTTGGGAAAGTGGCGCATCGCCGGGAACGTCTGGTCCTCGACGATAACCGGCGCGTTGAAGGTTCCCCAGGGGTGGCCCCCGAACCAGCCGCCGACCATTTCGGCCCACTCCGGCCAGTCGTAGTTGGCGTCGAGCGAGGCATGCGCCGCAATCAACCCCTTGCCGTCGTCGTGCACGAAGGATAGCAGCGCCTGCTTCTGTTCGGCGTCCAGGTTCCAGCCGCCCTTCTCTCTGGTGACGGAAGTACAATTCACGAACACGATGGCATCGAAGTAGGATAGGGGGTGGGTTTCGCCCTCTCCAGGCTGCTTATTGGTCACCCATTTCATGTCGGTTCTAATCTCGGCGTCATAGACGCCGGACTCTTTTCCGAGCTCCCAGAACATGACCATGCCGTCTGAAGTCGAGCCGTGGTGGTAACCCAAAGTCATCCCAATGACCAGGACGTGCTTCTTGGCGGTCACCGAAGGCCCGCGGCCTGGCGCGCCTCCTCCGGGCTGTGCCGGAGATCCCGGCGCCGGCGGCGCCTGCGCTCGTATTACTCCGACCCGCAGAACCGCGGCGCCAGATAATGCCAACACCGCCATACAAATGAGCATCGATATCCTGCGCATAAAACTGACCTTTCTCCAACTATCGCCGGTACGCTTCGTCCATGAACTCCCGTATTGGGATTATCATAAACCAGAGCGCCCTCGTGCGCGAGCCCTCGGGCGTCCGATCGCCTGGAGGAGACTTCCGGGAAGTGAGGTTTCATCGATATGGAAAGCAGACGCGGTTTTTTGCGGACTACCGCCGCGGCGGCTGTCGTATCACAGACGGTTCGCGGGGCGAACGACAGAATACAGATGGGGATCATCGGCACGGGCGAACGCGGGATGCAGGATTTCCGGGCCTTCTCTTACCACGAAGACTGCGTTTTCATCGCCGCATGCGACGTGAACAAGCTAAAGCTCGAACCGGCTCTGCAGATGATGGGCGGGAAGGTAGAAGCCTACGGCGATTACCGGCGCATACTGGATCGCAAGGACATCGACGCAGTACTCCTCACCGTGCCGGACCACTGGCATTCTCCGATGACTGTGGAGGCGTGCGCGGCGGGCAAGGATGTCTATGTCGAAAAGCCCATTTCCAACACTCTGCCGGCCGCGCAGAGGATGCTCGATGCCGCGCAGAAATATAAGCGGGTGGTGCAGATGGGCTGCCAGCAGCGCAGCACGCCCCACTTCCAGGCATGCGCGAAGATGATCCAGGACGGGCTGTTGGGGAAGGTGACCCATGCCGTGCTGTATCAGCCGGGCAGCTACACGCGGGTACAGCCACCGCCCGAAGCCCCCCCGCCGACGCTGGACTGGGAGATGTTCCAGGGTCCGGCGCCGCGGAAGCCGTTCTCGCCCGGCCGCTTGTTCTGGCGCTCCTACTACGATTACGGCGGAGGCATGCTCACGGACTGGGGGGTGCATCTGACGGACACCGCTCACATGGCCCTGGGCTGCGACAGAAAGGGCCCGGCGATGACCGGGGCTACGGCGCAGTTCGTGACCGTGCCTCGCGACAACGAGCAAATACCCGAGGCGTTCGCGTGCACGTGGCGGTACGAAGATTTCGTCATGACGTTCACCAATGTCGTGCCGCCCATCCCGGCTTTCGACATGCAGGGCAACTGGTTCTTCGGCAGGAAGGGCGCTTTGCACGTGAACCGCTCCGGATATCACATCCTGCCGTCTCCGCAGCGGGCAGCCCCGCCGCCAGCCGCGCGAGGCGGCGCCGCCGGCGCCGCGCCGGCAGGCAGTGGACCGGCCGGCGGAGCGCAGCCGGGCAGAGGGCCGGGCGGCTCGGGCGGACAGCCCGCGGCGCCGCTTGAGGCCAAGGACTTTCGCAATACCGACCGCGGAATAAACGGAGACACCCCTCTGCATGCGCGCAATTTTCTGGATTGCGTCAAATCCCGGCAGAAGCCGGATTGCGACATTGAAATCGGCTTCTACTCCTCGCTGCCCTGCCTGCTCGCGCTAATGGCGATTCGGGATGAGCGCTCGTACGCTTGGGACGGCAAAACCGCCAAGCCGGCCTGAGCGGCGGCGCTGGTCGCGGTATTCCCGCCGCGTGGTTGGCGGCGTTGGTCTTAGTCTGTATGGCAGGCCTCCTGGCCCGCCATACTTACGCGTGGCTGGCGCGAGCCATGGAGACTCGCTCGATTCCGCTGCAACAGAGGTACTCCAACAGCAGAATCATCTTGTGTTCCTGGTCCTCGGAACACGAGCCGCCAAGGCCGCGTCGAGTGCGCTGGAAGTCGGCAATGGCTTCGGCCAGTTGCGCGCGGGAGCAAACCGGCCGCCGCGCCGTTTCGAGGATGCAGCAACCCAGGAATTCCGCGATGAATTGCATCTCGTCTCTGGAAAGGCCCGCCAGAAAACGGCGCGACCGCGACTTTAGCGACCTATTCGCGCACGAAACCAGGGCGGCGACCAGCGTCTCTCGCACTCCACGTCTCCTGTGGCAGATCAACGATACCGGCTTCAGCGATCTGTCGGTATTATTGCGAAATTGGGTACCCCGCGCAAGGGGGTAGCGCGGCGGAATTCGTGGGGGTAGACAGGTTGGGCCTACCCTCCAACGCCGGGGATCTAGGTTGCGCTCGATGGAGCCTGAGGCGCAGCCGGTTGTGTGACCGCGGTTGCGACGGCGCTACCCACCGGCGACTTGAGCAGGTAGGCGATTACGGTAGTGAGTGCGCCGATCGCCGCGGTGATCAGCGTCGAGCGGTTGAGTTGACCATTGCCAAGCGCATTGGCGGCGCCGGCGGCCGCCCCGCCAATTGCGACGGCGGCAAGGCCCTTAAGCCAGGTTATCCAGTTCATGTTTTGTATCTCCTGAGTGAATTCGGCGGAGCAAGTCAAGAAAAGGAAGCCCGCGCGGGCCAACCAGCGCCACAAGGAGCGCCGCATTCCCGTGCGCGGGCTTCCGAGTTGTTGAGGCTCTCCCGCCAACTTCAAACTACCAGCCGGGCGCCAGAACCGGCTCCTGGGGAAATCCGCAAATCGCTGAGTACAAAGCGGGAAATAAATCCAATTCGGGCGTCACCGAAGAAAGGCTTGCAACCCTGGGAACGCCGACCTCCCGATTGGCGCCCAAAAAAAGCCGATCGGGAGATCGGCGTTCCCAGGCCACGGGTCTACGCCAGCCAAGCGGCGCCTTCGAGGCTGTCGCCGTCGTTGGCGGGACCCACCAGCAGGGCCGCCAGTTGAGCGCGGTCATTGGCGGGCTGGACGCTGAAGAGAAGCTGGTTCTCGCCCGGGCGCAACTCGATGGGCTGCTGGTATTGCCCCACGCGGAAGCGGGTCAGTCCCTCTTCCTCCATGATCTTCCGGCCGTTGAGCAACACGGTGGCTTTGCCGCTGAGGCCCATCCACAGGAAGCCTTTGCGACCGCCATCGGCCCTCACCCTGGCCAGCGCGGCATACCCCGGGGCGGAGCCGCCGGCGGCCTTGGGAAGATCGAGATAATCGCCGAAGGAGGTGTGCGCGGTCCAGCCGCTGGGGTTCGAATCGGGCTCGCGGGTCACGCGCCAGGCCCGGTTGCAGGCGGCGTACCATTGGCGCGCCTTGGCCCACTTGCGCGCATAGCGGTCGGGCTCGTCGCCCACCACCTCGATACGGTTGAAGTCGAACGTGCCCAGATTGCGCGCCACGCCCATGCGCAGGTAGTCGATATCGGCGGGGTTGAAGCCCAGCAGCTTGGCCACCACGGCGTCGGTGGCCACGGTGTCCTCGCCGGCCAGGACGATATTGCTGCGTACGATCTGGTCCGGCTGCCGGCCGTTGTGCTCGGTGTATTGCAGGCCGCGGATCACATCCACCACGTTGTAATCGGGCGGGTGGAAAGCCGCCAGGTCGGCGATGAACGGGTCCAGGCGATTGTCCACGGCGTGGTCGTTGTGCAGCCCCATGTTGGTGAAACTGCCCGGTCCGGCATAGGCGATCCGCGGCCCCGTGCCGACATAGCTCTTGAAGCACGCCGTAAAGCCGCACTGCTCGTGGACCTTGGCGACCGGCGTGGCGATCAGGAAATCGCAGTTGCGTATGGTGTTGGTAACGAAGTATTCCTCGGCGTTGCTGAACGAGCCCACGCCGTTAAGCCGCGGCACGGGCAGCAGCGCGGGCTGGCCGGAGGCGTCGCGCACCACGTCGTAGGCCAGGTCCACGTAATCGAACTGCCTATCCGGGAACTGCGCCGCGAACTCCTTAAGCATGGCCCCCAGCGAGCCGCCGGCGCCGGGAAACTCGTCGGGGCCCCAATCGAAATTGGTGGCGTCAGTGCGCACGCCGTTCTGCGTCACTACGTTATCCGTGAGCGGGTCGCTCAGGCGGCGGTAGCTGCCGCCTTCCGCCAGGGTGATTCGCTTGGCTTTGGAATTCCGGGCCACATACTCGATCACCGCGCGCAGGACGCGATGATCGGTGACGTCCCCCGTGCGATAGGTCTGCTGCGCCTTGAGGAACACGATGTTGGGCTTGACCACCACCCAGGAGCCCGGCTTGATCTTGGCCTCCAAACTGCCGGCAGCGGGCTTGCCGTACCCAATGGCCTTCCAGACCATGTCGCGCACCAGCGGGTAATCGAGCGGATGGTCCGCCGCCACCGGCTTCGAGAGGCGCGGGTGGGACGAATGCACCAGGCCAACGGAGGATTTGGCCGGGGCCGCGCCGCGGAGCGACAACGCGGCGGCGGCCTGGGCGGAGGTTAGGACAAACTCACGGCGGGAGAGGAGCATGATCCACCTTTCTGTGTTCCACTATATCCGAAACTGGGGCGGGCCTCCCGGCCTGCCTGGCCTGGCCCTGGGCAGGCCAGGAGGCCAGCCTCACCTGAGGCATACTAAGGATTCGAGGCCATGCGCATGTTCAGACGGCAATTTCTGGCGCTGGGAGCGGGGGCGGCGCTCGCCACCGGCCAGAAGAAACAGGAGGATGCCGTGATCGCCACGGCGACTCAGGACACCACCCCGCGAGTCGGCATCGTCCTTTCGAGCTTCAAGGAAGGCGAAGATGACGACGGCTCGAAGATCGCCGGGCTGGCGGACCCCCAGCCGCCCGGCGCCGATCTGACCGCCCAGCAGCTCGACGCCATGGTGCGCCGGGCCATCGACCTGGCGGCCACGCGCTCGAGCGAATTCCACGCCATGGTGGATCCCGAAGATTGGGTGGTGATCAAGACCCACATCCCCACCTGTTACGGCCTGGGCCCCGAAACCAAGGATGGCGGCGCGCACCAGCCGTACATGGCGGGCTCGGTGACGGACCCGCGCATCGTTCGCACCGTGATCTCCTACCTCGCGGAGCGCAAGCGCGGGCTGCGGTTCACCATTGTGGAAGGCTCTCCGCAGTGGCTGCCGATGGAGCGCTCGAAATCCCCGGTGGACGGATGGAGCACGGAGTGGGGCGGCGCGTTCGACGGCCTGAGCTACCGCCAGTTGATCGCCGAGCTTACCGCTCGCTTCCCGGGCGTGCGCTTCGAAATCGCCGACTTGAACTTCGCCGATTCGCTGGAGCTGCCGGTTCAGGGCAAAGCGCTCGCGCGCAACAACCTGGGCGGCAAGTACTCGATTCCCAAGGTCATCCAGCAGTGCGACAAGCTGATTTCCGTTGCGCCGCTCCAGACCGACGCCTCCACCGGAGTCTCGCTTTCGGTGAAGAACTATTTGGGCATCGCGCCCGGTTCTAAATATGGTTTTCCCAAAGAAGCCTTGATGAAGCTCGGCAGCCCGGAGGAGGTGATGTTCGACCTGTTCAGCTACCGGCCCGCCGACCTCGCCGTGCTGGGCGGCTGCTGGGGCGTGGAAGGCGATGGCGCGAGCATGCATCACAACCTGGCCATCGCGGGGATGAAAGCCGTGTGCGCGGACGCCGTGGCCGCCACCGTCATGGGGTTCAAAGTGGAAGAACTGCCGTTCCTCGCGCTGGGCGAGAAACAGGGCTTCGGAACCTCCAACATCGATTTGATCTGGACGCGGGGGAATGAAGTGAAGGAGGCCCAGCGGGCATTCAAGAAGCCGTCGGGATGGAAGGCGGGGTGAGAGGCTTGGCAGGCGGAAGCGCCTGCCCCACAAGTCCCGACGCGGGGGAACGAAGTGAAGCAGGCCCAGCGGGCATTCAAGAAGCCGTCGCCCTGGAAACCGGCGAAACCGGCCGCGTAGTAACCCGGAGGACATGCAATGTCGAAAATCGTGCGCTATGAATTCGGGGGGAATGGGTTTGCATTCTGGTTCCTCTGCCTGACGGGCATCGGGATCCCGATCGCTGTCATCTACCTTGTCAACAGCCTCGTCCGGATCGATACCGAAATGAAGGATCCGGAGGAGTTCCTTGCGGCCTACCGGGCCGGAAAAACTGGGCGGAAGTAGGGGCTCGCCGGAGAATAGCCACTCCAACCGCTCCCTGACGGTCGCGGCTCGCCAGGCTCTTAACGAGCCGCGACCGTCAGGGAGCGGTCGGCGCCTACTGAGTTGCCTCCGCCGCCGCGATGAGCGCCGCGAGCGTGGTTTCGGCCGCGGCGCGCCAGGAGAATTGGGCGGCGCGGCGCGGACCGGCTTCTCCCAGCCGGTGACGCAGCGGCTCGTCCTCCACGATCCGAATCAGGGCTTGGAGAATCGCGGATTCGTCAAACGGGTCGAATGCCAGCGCGGCGTCCCCGGCCAGGCTGGCCAGCGGTTCGATGTCGGAACAGGCGCACGGCACGCCGGCGGCCAGCGCTTCGAGCACCGGCAAGCCGAAGCCTTCGAACTTCGACGGATAGATGAAGGCCCACGCGCGCGCGTAGAGGTCGAGCAGATCCGGGCGCGGTATCCAGCCTGGGAAATCCACCGCGCCGGCCAGTCCCAGCGAATCGCGCAGCTCGTGCAGGGCGTCGCTCGCGAAGCCGTGCAGGCCGCACACCACCAGCCGGAAATCCGGCCGCCGGCGGCGAAATTCCGCGAAGGCGCGGAGCAGGCCGTCCAGGTTCTTGTGCGGATGAAGGGTCGAAACCGCCAGCACAAAAGGCTCGGGCGCGCGGCGCCGGCCGATGGCGAAGAACTCCGCGCCCCCGCCGTGCGGCGCCACCAGCACTTTCGAATCCGGCAGGCGGTAGTGCCGCCGCAGATCCGCCGCGGTGGCCTCGGAAATCGCCAGGATCAGCCGCGAAACATGCGCCGACCAGAACAGGAAGAAATTCCAGAAGGGGCGGTCGAACCAGCGGAAATACTCCGGGTGGCGCTTGTGCTGAAGATCGTGGAACACGGTGATTTGCGCGCAGGGGCAGGCCAGCGGGGCCGTGAAACCGGGGTTGAAGAGCGCGTCCAGCTTCAGCCGCACGGCGGCCAGCGGCAGCGTGGCCTGTTCCCACAGAATGCGCGCGGGCCTGGAGGCGGCGTGCACGGGCTGGGGGACGGCGCTGAAGTTGGGCTGTTGGGGAAGCAGATCGAGACCGGTTTCGCGGTTGGTGAAAACGAAGTAGCGGTTGCGGGCGTCGATCTCCGCCAGCGCGGCCAGCAGGCTGCGCAGATAGATCTCCGTGCCGCCCACCCCGCCGGGGACCAAGTACAGCGCGTTGACGCCCAGGCGCAGCGGCCGCATGTTATGGCTTCGCGGCGAGCCGGGCCCTGGCCTGCGCCAGCTCGCGCTGCGCTTCCTGGTAACCGGCATCGATCGCCAGGACGCGCTCGTACTGCGGGATGGCTTCCGCGGGCCGATCGGTAGCCAGATACACCTTCCCGCGGTACAGGTAGATTTCCGGCGAGCCCGGGTCCAGCTTCTCGGCGGTGGCCAGCGCGTCCAGCGCCTGGGCCCACTGCGACTGCTTAGCGTAGACCACGGCGATCTGGGTGTATACGTGGGCCGGGGAGTTGTTCACCGGAGGTGGCAGCTTGGCCGCTTCGCGCAGCTTTTCGAGGGCCCGCTCGGGTTGCCCCAGATCGTCGTACGCCAGTGCCCAGTTCACCAGCAGAATCTGGTTGGGGGCCTCGAGCCGCGCGGCGGCCTCGAATTCCGGGATGGCGAGATCGGGGCTTCCCTGCGAGTAGTATTGGAACGCCAGGTTCTCGTGGACGCGAGCCTTGCGGGGAGACTTGCGCACCGTATCCCGCCAGAGCAGCATGGGGTCGGCCCACACCGCGGCGCGCGCGTAGGTGGAGCCGGCGGCCGCCAGGACCACGGCCGCGAATATCGCCGCCAGCGCCCTGGGATTCACACCAACCCGGCTCAGCGGCTCCAGCAGGATCAGCAGCAGGCCGATCATTGAAAAGTAAATCCGCCGCTCGGCCACGGGATCCGCGATGGGCAGAATCGAGGAGGTGGGAGCCATCAGTATCAGGTACGCGAAGAAACCGTAGGAAGCCAGCGGAAAGCGGCGGCGGAAATGCCATGCGGCCGCCGCCAGCGCCGCCAGCGCCATGAGCCCGGCGATGGCCCCATGGTCGAGAATGGTCCTCGAGATCGGAAAATCCCAATCCGCCGTGAGCCGCACCGGCAGCACGAACTCGACGGGATACACGAAAAGGGCGCGGCACTGGGTAAAGAAATACTGATACCAGGTGAAGTCCTTGAGGCCGAATCCGGCGGAGTTGGCGTGGAACATGGGGCCCCAGAACATGGCCAGCCCGGCGGCGGCGCCCACCGCCAGGGCCCCGTACAGCCTCCAGTTCCGCCACAGGCCGCGGAATGAGAATCCAGGATTCCACCAATAGTCCGTAAGAATCAGCAGCGCGGGGAGCGCGATGGTGTGTTCCTTGGCCAGGAGGGCCGCGCCGAACAGAATCAGCACGGCGAAGACCACGCCCCAGGAGGCCTCCTGCTTCCGGCGGTAGAGGAAGATGGCGAAAGCGGCGAACGCCAGCATGACGCTGAGGCATTCGGAACGGCCGGCCAGGTACGCTACCGCCTCGGTCTGAATGGGGTGCAGAAGGAACACCGCGGCGGCGAATCCCGCCAGCAGGCCGCGGCGCGGACCCGCCAGGCGCGCCCATTCGAGCAGGCGAAGGACGATCAGATAAACCAGCCAGGCGGTGGCGCAATGGATCGCCACGTTGAGCGCGTGATAAGAGAACGTGTCGTCTCCGGAGATGCGCGCGTTGATCCAATACGTGAACATCAGCGCCGGACGGACGCCGCTCATCCACACACGCAAGGGAGCCGACGCCACGTCTCCAATGGCGAACGGCAGCATGTTGTCGTCGAACAGGAAAGGCCCTCGCAAGGCGGGCGAATAGGCCGTGAAGACAGTCAGCAAGGCGGCCGCGAAAACCCACCAGCGCCACCCCGCGCGCGGTTTCGACGGCGGCGGCGGTGGCTTGGGCCGGACCGCATCGGGCCGAAGCTGGCGCCGGTTACTCTTCATGGTTCCTGAGGCCCTGGATGTGATACTCCAGAATGGCTACCCGCTGCGCCAGCGCGATGTTGTCGTCCCGCAGATGGGAGACGATGACTGAAAAGCGGAAGAACATAATAAGGAAGAAGCTGGCCGCCACCAGGAAGAGCGCCAACGGGGAATCGGGGAGGCCGATCAGTCTTCGCACATGGTCCAGAAGCGGGCGCGTCCGCGAGAGCGCCAGCATGGCGCCGGCGGCGATCAGCCAGACCGAGGAATATTCCACGCGGATGTGCGCGCGGCGCACCGATATCAGCACCATGATGAGCAGGATGACGCTCAGGCCGGTGGTGACGTTCAAGAGCCGATCCATATTAACCTCCGGCGCCGGGCCCGCCCGCGCGCGGCCGGCGTTCCCATTTCAGCACGTTGACAAAGACGCCCAGCAGCACGTGGGCGATGTAATAGAGCGATTTAAGCGCGGTGATCGACGAGCGCCCGGCCATGCGCGGGCGCATGGTGCAGGGAACCTCCTCAAAGCGGAACCGCCGGCGTTGCAGCACCACCAGAGCCTCGATCTCCGGGTATTCGAGAGGAAAGCTGCGGCTGAACAGTTCGAGCGCCCGCCGGTTGACGCCCACGAACCCGGAGGTGGGATCGTGCACCGGTTTCCCCAGGATGGGGCGCAGCACCATGCGGAACAGGCGGATGCCGAGCGAGCGAACCGCGCCCGTGCGGGAACCGTTTTCGTTGACGAAGCGCGAGCCGATCACCATTTCGCAGCCCGATTCCTTCAGCCGCGCGAAGACGCGCGGGATATCGCCCGGGTCGTGCTGGCCGTCGCCGTCCACGCGGATGACATACTGAAAGCCGATCTCGCAGGCCAGTTTGTAGCCGGCTTGCACGCAGCCGCCCAGGCCCAGATGGTGGGGCAGCGCCAGCACCTCGGCGCCGGCCCCGCGGGCCGCGGCGATGGTGGCGTCCGCGGAGCAATCGTCGATCACCAGGACGGGTGTTCCGGGCATGTGCTCATGAATCGAACGGATCACCTGGCCCACGGCGCCTTCTTCGTTGAAGGCCGGCACGATCACCAGCAAAGAGTCCGGACCCATGGCGCGGATCACAACTCGGCCACCCTTCTTGCGCTATAGCGGCATTCCGCGAGCAGCCGGCGGAACACCGCCGGAGTGATGCGCCCGGCGGCGCGGATCGAATCAGGCAACCTCCGATTTTAGCAGCGGCGCAAGCGCGAGGTTGGGGCGCCGAAGCTGTGAAGTAATCGGGCCTAATGCCGGATTGACAGGCGAAAACGCCCCTACACCGGGCCCCGTAGGGGCCGGGCACGCCCGGCCCGCCGCGTTTCGGTACAAATCAGGCGGTCGAAGACCGAGGCCCCTTGTTCCTAAGGCGACGTGCCGTTGCCGCTACCTGCCTTGCGTTGGCACAGCGCGGCACTTGGTGCAGCGGTCGTAAAAGACGACTCTCCCATTAACGGCCAGCGCATGAAAGCCAATCATGCAATGCTGCCGATTTCCATGTTGGAAGTCGGGAATGCACGCCAGCGTCCAGCTCGTTGTTGTGGCCGAGTTCTTCAGGAGGTCGATCAGCGCTTCGCGGGCGCTCATCCCGCTGGCCCCCCACTCAAAGAGCATATACGACCGCTCCGCGGGGTCTCCCCTCACCAAGTATCCGTTCGCGGCATAAAGGGAATCGATGGGGTTCTCCACGACCGTTGCAATCCCGGTGGCTCTCGTGACCGCGTCCAGCAACGCCTGTGCATGTTCCGAGGCGGTTCGCTTTTCGACCGGAACCTCGACCGTCGCGTCGAGCACGCTCTGCACCGGCCCAAGCGCGCCGCTTTCGTCCCGCGCCTCGGTTGGAATGATGTGGAATCCCATTTGGGACTGCGATACCCGGTAACGGGGAAAGCCCGGATTGGATTGGTGATACGCTTTCACGACCTTCGAAAGCAGATCCACGCTCAAAGCGGGGGCGTCAAAAATACCGGCGTTCTCCGGGAGCACGAAGCTGTGGGTCACGAAAGTGAGCGCCTCGGTTCCATTAGGAAGAAGACCGTGGCTCCGCATGTGGCCCCGCCACAGGAGGAGTGGCGTCTCGAACGTGACCGGCTTGGCGTACTGGCCTTCCAGCCGTCGCGCAAAATCCCCCAGCGGCCAAGCGCCCGTTACGACGATCGGACCGCCCGATTGTGCGTGATCCACCGCGGCCGCGCCCAGCGCCGCGAGGAGGGCTGTTCCCCAGTAAATCAACGTTCGCGTGACTCTCATCTCGTTTTCCCCAATCTGCCAAATTGCATCAAGTCAGGCCCTCGGCCCAGGTCTCCGTCCACCCGGAAGTGCGCGGCTGCTACCACGTGTATGTACTCGGCTGGTTACAGAAATCGTCGCCCCTGCACGTTTGCACCAGGTGACCGGGGCTAAAGGTCTGGGAAAGCGTGCGGGTGGGAAGATACTGTTCGGCGTTGTACGACATTGTCTGGGGAGTATATATACTGCAAGATTCGAGGTAGGCGTACGCATCACAGTTATACTGTTTACAGTTGTCGGTTAACTGAGCGTGAACCGCGCTCGGCATGAAAATCACGAGAACGGCTGCCAGCACGGCCGCCCTTAGGGTGTAAGCTCTCATTGCGATCTCCTCCTGGACTGCTTTGCCCCGGTCAATTCCCGGGTGGCGTTATGCCGGGCCCACTCACGTGTTCGGTCCGCCGGACATATAGGTCCAGCACGTAAAAGACACCAGGGCCGAGCGCGGTCTGGAGCTGGCTCAGGTGGTCCAGAATTAACTGATGGCTCTGGGCCTCCAGCGCCTGCCACTCGGGGGAAGTGGACAGTCGCGCTCCAGTCACGGCGATGGCCCGAATCTGGGCGTGGTTGGCAGCCTCTTTGGCGCGCCAATCCGATGCTGTGGCCACCAGCGCCGACGCTTGCTGACTCGTGAGCCCGGCTTGCCGCTGGATCATATTACGGACCTGGCTGTCGTCTTTTCCCTGGGATAGCATCTTGTCGGCCTGGTCCTGCAGCCACATCACGCGGGTGAAAAAGAAATGGTACAGAAGTCGTCCTGCACGCCGGTGACGCTGTTGACCTGTGGGATCTGGCAGAATGCCCGAAGGCCAAAGCACAGCGCACAAACCAGGGAAACCGATCTTATCGAGTAGCGCATCTTTTTATCCGTCGCTTGTCCGCACCACCGAGTTAAGTGTTGGAACAAGATTACGCGCGCCTCATTATTACGCCCGCCTCATTTGATTGTCAAGCGTTTTCTTATTAGGAATTCCCCTTATTTCTTTCCTGCGGCTGGTCCCCTTCAACGCGAACATGCGGAGCGCGGGCCGCACGTGCTTTCCGCCCGCCCGGCAGCACGCAGGCATGTTGTATGTCGTGCTCTATGAGCAAGCGCGAGCTACTCGGTCCTTCCGGGTCGCGGCGCCGCCACCTTACCGTCTCGTGATCCGGCGCAACATGCCGGCGCACTCTTCGACGCGCATCAGGTACGTCATCCCAAAGTAGACGGCGCCGTACGGGCCGAGTATCGCCATCCCGGCCAGGATGGGGTTATGGCGGCCGGTGCCGAGTTTCACGGCCCACGCCGCCGCCGCCGCTACCGCCGCCGCCGTCCACAGCTTCGCCACCAGCGGCGCCGGTAAACCGGTGGACCCGATGCGCCGGTTCAACGCGCGGCGCAACAGGGTGAACTCCACCCATCCGGCTACGCCGGCGGAGGCGGTCAGGCCGGCCACGCCCCAGCGCGCGTCAATGCCGATCCACCCAGGCAGCCTCAGCGCGCACAGGTAGCCGAGGGCCGCGGTGAGCGTCACGCGCACCACGGCGAAGCGCAGCGGCGTGCGCGTGTCCCGCAGCGCATAGTATGTGGAAGAATAGAGACGCCCCAACGTGGAAGCGAGCAGGCCCACTCCCGACCCGGCCAGAATTCCCCAGACATAAGTGGAATCGGCGCGCTTGAACTGGCCGGTCTGGAAGAGCGCGGCCGCAATCACATCGCCCAGAGCCAGAAAGCCCATGGCCGAGGGCACGATGAAGAAAGCGATGCGGCGCAAACCGGAATCGAGCCTCCGCCGCAGATACGCGCCCACCTCCGCCGGGTCGCCCAGAGCGCTCGACATGGCGGGCAGTTCGGCGGCCGAAACCGACATGCCGAAGAGGCTGACGGGCAGGGTGTAGAGCAACTGCGCGCTGGTCAGCCCCGAGACCGGGCCTGTCCCCAGAAAGCTCGCCAGCCACGCATCCACGTAAGCGCTGATCTGGACCACGCCCCGGCTCACGAACACCGGAAGGAAATTGCGGATCACCTCGCGGACATCCGGCGCACGGGTGTCCGGGCGGATGCGCAGGCGGCGCGCCAGGCGCAGCACCACGGGGACCTGCACTCCGAACTGGAGCGCGCTGCCCACCACCGAACCCCACGCCAGCTTGATGGCCAGCGAACTTTGCGGAATCCCGCCGTAGAACACCAGGGTGGCGATCATGGCCGCGTTCCACACCACCGGAGCGGTGTAGGAGAGAAAGAACTTGCGGTGGCTGTTCAGGATGCCCAGGCACCAGGCCGAGAGCACCAGCAGCCCCGCGCCAGGAAAGAGAATCTGAACGATGCGGATGGTGAGTTCCCGCTTGTCGCCCCGAAACCCGGGAGCGATGGCGTCGATCATAAAGGGCGTGGCCAGCACGCCGAGCAGGACCAGCGCCGATGTGGTGAGCGCCAGAATGGCTCCCACCGCGCCCGCCACGCGGCCGGCTTCCTCTTCGTCGCCTTCAGCCAGCAGGCGGCTGTAGACCGGGATGAACGACGCCGAGAGAACGCCCTCGCCAAAGAGGTTCTGCAGGAAGTTGGGGATGCGGAGCGCGGCGCTGAAAGCGTCGGCCACATCCGAAAGTCCGAAATAGTGGGCGAAGACGCGCTGCCGCACCAGGCCCACCATGCGGCTGAGTAAGATGCCGGAACCCACCAGAAACGCGTGGCGGCCGGTGCTTTCGGTACGCTCGACTGGTTTCACCGATCCAGCTTCTCTAGCACGGCGGAGGCCGTTTCTTCGGTCGAGCTGGTCCCGCCCAGGTCGGGCGTGCGCGCCTTGCCTTCCGCCAGAACGGCGGCCACGGCATCTTCCACCTCGCGCGCCGCTTCGCTCATTTCCAGATGATCGAGCATCATGGCCGCGCTTAATATGGTGGCCAGAGGGTTGACAATTCCCTTCCCCGCGATATCGGGCGCCGAGCCGTGCACCGGCTCGAACATGGAGGGGAACCGGCGCAGCGGGTCGAGATTGGCGCTGGGAGCAAGGCCCATGCTGCCGACGATTATGGCCGAAAGGTCGCTCAGAATGTCGGCGAAGAGATTCGAGCCCACCACCACGTCGAAGCTCTCCGGGCGGCGCACGAAATTCATGGCCGCGGCGTCCACCAGCAGCGACTCGGTTTCGATGTCGGGATATTCGGCGGCTACTCCGCGGAAGATGCGGTCCCACAGAACCAGGCTGTAGCCCTGCGCGTTGGATTTGGTTACCGAGGTGACGCGCTTTTTCCCGTTTCTCTTCACCGCCAGCTCGAAGGCGAAGCGCACGATGCGTTCCACCCCCCGCCGCGTGAAGACCGAAGTCTGTATGGCGATCTCCTCGGGCTGATGCTGGTAGACGAACCCGCCCACCGGCGCATACTCGCCCTCGGCGTTCTCGCGCACCACCACCATGTCGATATCGCCCGCTTTCTTTCCCTTGAGCGGCGACGAGACGCCCGCGTACAGGCGCGCCGGGCGGACGTTGGCATACTGATCGAAGGCGCGGCGTATGGGAAGCAGCAGGCCGTTGAGCGTGGTGTGGTCGGGAATGTCCGGATGGCCCACGGCTCCCAGCAGGATCGCGTCGCAGGGTTGCAAGAGATCGATGGCCCCAGCGGGCATCATGCGCCCCCAGCGGAAGAAGTGCGCCGAGCCCCAGTCGAATTCCTGAAACGCAAAAACCACTCCGTGTTTCTGTGCGGCCCGCTCCAGCACGCGAACGGCCTGAGGGACCACTTCCCGGCCGACGCCGTCGCCGGGGATGACTGCGATGGTAAACGTCTTCATGGGGGTAGAAGACAATCTTAGCGTGGCGCGGCGGCCAGAAAGAAGCCGGCCTTTGGGCCGCAATCCGTGAGTTCCCTTCACCGCGGAGACGCCGGGACGCGGAGGGATCGCTGGGAACTTCAAGATTGCAAGGTTCGCAAATCGGAGATTCTCCGCGCCCTCTCCGCGGCTCGGCGGCTCCGCGGTGAGGGCCCGCCGGCGTGCAGCCTCCAGACTTACTTGAGCTTCGCCCGGATCTCGATACCCCCCACTACCGCGCGTCCCGGCATTGCAACACCGGGAATCTCCTGGTATGCCGTGTTGGTCAGGTTCGTGAACTGAACGTAGGGCCGTATCCACCCGCGCGCCCGTGCTATCCCAACCTCCCACAGCGGATACGGATCTCGGCCGGTGCGTTCGAGCACGCCCAGCCGCGTCCGCACCAGAAAGAGCCGCGCAATCGCGCCTTGATAGTTCAGCGTCCCGTTGTGAACGGGATAGTTTGACGTATATTCCGTCAACAGTCCTGGCGCCAAATCGGTGCGCAATTGCATACCGGTATAGCTCAGGGTCAGTTGGTTGCCCTCGTGCAAAGGGATTTGCAGGCTGGCTTCGACTCCCGTGGCTCGCAGGCGCCCGAGGTTTGCCGCCTGCCACGGATCGCCGGCCGATGCTCGCACGTAGTCGATGTCGTTGTGGTCGCGGCGGTCGAACACGGTCGTTTGCGCCACAATCCGGCCGGCCGGCCGCCATTCCGCCGCCACTTCCCGGCTCCAAGCCTGTTCGGGCTTGAGGTTGGGCGAGCCGAGGGTCGCCGGGTCGGTGTAATACAGCTCCGTGAACGATGGCAGCCGGAACGCGTGGCTGACGCCGCCGCGCAGCCTCAGCTTCGGCGACGCCCACACGCCGCCCGTGACGGACGGACTGAACTGATAGCCAAGCCCGCGGTAGACCTCCTCTCTTGCGCCGATGTCGAGCGAGAACCGCCCCAGGGCGCGGAAGTCGATCGCGCCAAATGCCGCGGCGCGCCCACGCGTGTGCGCCCCCAAATTGGAGCTTTGGATGGAATCGTAGGAGCCGTCGGTTCCGTAATGCAGTTCCGTATTCCGGCCGGGGCGATGTCGTCGCCGCAGCGCGCCCTGGTACGTGTCGAGCAGGTGCCGATTGGTGTACACCTGCGGGTCGTCGCGGTAGAGCACAAAAAGGTCGGTGTGACGGCGGTAACCAAGGTCTACTTCAGTCGATGCCCCGAGCGTCTGGCGAACCCCCGCAAACCACGATTTGGTCCGTTCCCAGGACGGGTAATCGCCGTAGAACTGGTCCGCGCCGAAGGGCCGATCACTGATGGCAAGCATGATGTCCGTGGCGCCCAGCCTCCCGATGTGATGGCTCAGAGAGGCGATCGACAGATTCCGGTAGTCGCGATCGAATCGGAATCCCGATGAGAAGTCCCGGTCCGCGGCCAGGTCCTCGGTCCAACCACTCTGCAACAGCAGTAGTTCGACGTGTTGTTGGTTGACGCCGAAGTTGCCCAGCGAGGTTCGCAGACGGACCTCGCTCGATTCCGGCGGCTGCGAAATGAAATTGATGACCCCGCCGACCGCATCGGAACCGTACAACGTGGAACCGGCCCCCTTCAGAATCTCGATGCGGTCCAGAGTTTCCAGCGGTATGGGCGTATCGAGATCGTGATGTCCAGTCTGGGCGTCGTTCAAACGAAGTCCGTTCCAGAGCACGAGCGTCTGACCGAAGGTTCCACCGCGAATCGACACGTCGGTCTGGATGTTGTTTGGCCCCCGAGCTTGAACGTCCACCGAGGGATCGAGACGCAGGAGTCCGGTTGGATCGTTGAACAGGATCTGGCTCTCCTTGTCGGCCGGCAATACCGCAACCGAGCGATCGGACTCTCCGAGGGGAATCGGTTCGTACACGCCGGTGACGATCACGGTCTCGACGGAAGGAGGAGGCGAAGAGGTCTGACCGAAGCACGGAATCGCCCTGGCCAGAGCCAGCGAAACGATTGCGAGCCGCGACCGTGTTCCGAGCCGCGACCGTGAGAGAGCGGACCCATACTCGCCTCCATCGCGCCCCCTATGCCCCGAAGAGTGGCGCCCACGTAAGGCCGCCTTTGCGGGTTTGTCTCTGTCTGTCGTGGAAGCGCGCATGGGCCGTTTCCCGATGATGGCGCCGGAACCGGCGCCCGGCCAAGGACAGTTTGGTGGCGTGCGAAATAGTTGAATGCGTCAATCATTTCCGCTAGGCTCAAAACAATGAGAATCGGGAGATTTTTGGAGGAAAGCCCGCTGTTCGCCATCACCAAGGCGGCGCGTGTCCTGGAGTCGAGCCTCAATCGCGCCCTGCGGGGCGAGGATCTGACGTTTCTTCAGGGACTGGTTCTTGTGGCTGTCTTCTTCGAGGACCCGGTCATGGTGAGCCCGTCGCAATTGGCTGGGAGCTTTTCGACCACGCGCGGTAACATGAGCCACTGCCTCTCTTCGCTCGAAGCGCGAGGCTTGGTGAAGCGGCAGATCGACCGGGAAGATGCGCGTGTCTTCCGGATCTCGATCAGGCCAGACGGCAAGAAACGCGCGATGCGTCTCATCCGCACGTTTGACGGACTCCAGAACCGCCTGGAGCGGGACATGGGAGCCAGGAATGTCCGGCAGACTCTGGCGAACATTGGGCGCATTGAGACGCTGTGCCTGGAGTTGGCGCTCCAGCCCCGGGTGGGAGACAGCCCAGCGCTCCGCCCAGCGGCGGCCTGGCGCTCAGAAGCGGTCTGATTTCATGGGCTTGAGCCAGTGTCAGGCGGACGCTGAATGGGTTAAGGCCGGCCCATCCGGATATTCGGCGGCAGGCCGCTGCTGGTCATGCCCGTGCCGCCGGTCTGCATGCCGGGGGGGCCGTTTGCCTGTCCCGGCTGCATTCCCGCCGCGCCGCTCTGGCCCATAGGCATGCCCGCGGCGCCACCCATCATGCTGCCGGGGCCCGGTGCGCCGCCGGTGGTAAACAAGATGTTGACCCCAGCCGCGGGCCCCGTCGATTGGTTCATCTGACCGGCCGGCGCGCCGACCTGGTTGGCGGGAACGCCGCCTGAGCTGCCGCCGGGCGGAGGTGGTATCGGCGGAACCTTGGTTGGGTCGAAGATGAACTCCCACTCGTTATAAGCGGTGCGGTCGTTGTAGACCATGATGCCTTCGAGCTCGGCGGTGCTGGCTACGCCCGCCATCCCAGTGCCGCCGACCCCCACCGCCGACCCGACCGCGCCGGGCGCCCCAGGTGCGCCCATCCCAAGCGAGCCGCCCTGTTGCTGCATCTGCTGGGCGCGCTGCACGGCGTTGTATCCCGCCGGGTTGGGCTGCGTCAGTATGTTGGCAATCATCTGCGTGGCGGCATTGGGGGTCCCACTCGGCGCGGACGGGACTCCTGGCTGCCCGCCCGACGCGTTTTGGTATCCGGGCACGCCCTGGTATCCAGGCGCATTCTGGTATCCGGGCGCACCCTGGTATCCCGGCATGTTGGGATTGGGCTGGACAGGGTACACCGACGAGGGTTGCGGTGTGGATGCCGAGCCAAGCCCTGGCAAGGAGGTCAAATAACCTCCGCCCTGGTTCTGGGAACTCGCGGGAGGCTGCACTCCCGGCATACCCTGCGGTACGCCCGGCATTCCCGGCATCCCCGGTATCCCGGCCATCCCCGGCATCCCCGGCATTCCCGGCGCGCCGGGGGTTCCGGCCGGATAATTCGCCGCCATTCCGGGCATGCCCTGCGCCTGGTTGCCCGGCATTCCCGGTTGCGGCTGCATACCCGTCTGCTGCGGTCCAAGCGGATTTGTACCGTCGGACGGCGCCATTCCCGCGCCCGGCATGCCGGCGAGCGCGCCGCCCGCGGCAGAGGGCGTATCGCTGGCGCGCCGCCGGTCCTGCGGCCGGACTTGCTGCGGCCCGCCGACAGACGATTGATCGAGCCCCGCATGGGCCGCGATGTAACTGCCGTCGAGCGCGCTCTGCTGCTGCTGGTTGCCGTTGTTCTTGTTCAGCACCGAATCCACCAGCACGCCGCCCTGAATGTGGATGAGCCGCCATTCCTTGCCGGTCATCGGGTCGATGTACTTGTGGCGCAGAAAGTGCCGCATCTGGGTGGTCTCGAGATCGTCCAGGTTTTGCGGATACCGCTTGTTGGTGGTGAAGAACACCTGAATCGCGCGCTTGTACTGTTCGCCGCGCTCCATCAGCAATTGTTCCTTGTGCCGCTGCGATTGAAACGCCACCCGCGGTATCTCGCGATACAACCCAATGGCGATAACCGCGGCCATCAGAAAAACCAGCATCAAAGCGTATCCGGATTCGCCGCTCCGCGGCGCACGCCGTGGAGCGGGCTTCCAGCCTGCCATGCCGGCATCCTGGCCGGCATTCTTCCCGGCCAGCCACGGTTTGGGCTCGACAGACCACGAAAAACGATGGCCTGTCCCACCCGGCTTGCGCCGCGCCGCGGTATTGGCCCTAGCCCGCATTCGCATCCTCCACCAGTTGCAGAGTAGACTGGCGTTTCAGTTCCGTGTCTTCCAAAACCACCGAGTTCACCCCAATCCGAACCACGCGGTAGCGCTTCTTCACCAGTTCGCCTTCGGCGGCCTTGTAAATCTCGTCGCCTTCGAGGAAAAAGGCCGTCTTCCGCCCCGTGCGCCGCTCCGTGGTGAATGCGTAGTACTTGAAAGGCGGAGGCGGCGGAGGCGGAGGCGTCGCCGGCGGAGGCGGAGCCACTGGTCTGGGTGGCACCTTAGGCTCGTCTCCACCGGGCAACTTCGAACCCGCTCCTTTCTTTTCCGGCGGCGGAGGCGGCGGGCCGAACTGGAACAGGTTCCGGCCGCTGCCTTCGTCCGCCACTTTCTGCAATTTGGCCAGCAGTTCCAGGTGTAACTGGGGATCGATCTTGCTCAGATCGGGCCGGTCTTCCTGCCGCTTGGGACGCAGCGCCGGATGGAACTCTTCGGTGCGCCCGCGCGTCACCTGCGCCGGCGGAGCCGTCTGTCCGGAAGACGCCGAAATCGTTGGCGGCGCGTCAACACTCGCGCCAACCACGGCCGGCCGGCTGCCGGCCGGGGGAAGCGAGGGCCCCGCCAGCACGTTCGTGTATAGCATGTACCCGCACACCAGGATCAGCACGCCCAGAATCGCCGTGTTGCGCTTGTTCTCCAGACCGAGGTTCATGACTGGGCCCCCGGCGCGGCGCGCACAAACGCGTCCAGCTTCACGGTCACGTTCACCGTTTGTCCAGCCTGCTGCTGTTGCTGTTGGGGCGCGGACACCGACAGATTCTCGATAATGAGAAACCGCGGCGACTTGTCCAGCAGCTCCACGAACTTCCGCAGGTTGGCGTACTGGCCTTCGTACCCGGCCGCAATCGAAACCATGGTGAGACTTCCGCTGCCCTCGATGGGCTCCGGAGTCCACATGGAGGGCAAAGGCTTGAGCCCCGCCTCCGTGGCCACCTTGTCCAGTTCCTCTCTTAGCGTGGAGGTCGAGGTCCGCGCGTCCAGCACGTACCGGTCCAGGAACTCGTCGCCCTGGCGGCGCGCCGTTTCGATATTGGCCACCAGCGCCTGGCTGCTTTTCGTCCGCTGTTCGAGCAGCGAGATCTGGCGCCGCAGGTCCGCCTGCTCGCGCCGCAAATCGTCGGCCGACCCGCCGAACGGCTTGAATGCCACGATAGCCGTCGCCAGGTTGGCCGCCAGCAGCGCCCCGATCACCACGCGCATGGCCACGCGCGGGTCCCTCAGGGCCGCGCCCGCGAGCTTCACGTCGCCGAGATTAAAGTTTCTGGGCATAGGACGTCGTCACCTGGTAGCGATACAGCGGGTCCGATTGGTTGGGAGGAATCCCGCTGACTTCGGTCACGTCCCCGAAGAGAGGCGACTTCTCCAAAGCCATCAGCAGGTTCAGGTAAGCGGCCGGCGTCTGGGTGGCTACCGTCATGTTCAGCGTGACCTGGTTTTGCCCGTCCACCGAGGGCCGTATGACGGTGACCTTCACGTTGTACGGCACCACTTTTTCCAGGTCCGAGAAGATGCCCGTCCAACTGATGCCCTTGCGGTACAGCAGCGTGTTCAGGAACACGCTCTGTTCCAGCACCTCGGCGTTCTCCGGCTTGCTGAGCACGGCGTTGAGCTTGGCCTGTTCCGCGTTCAGCGACTGGATCTGCTTGTTCAGCCGGCCGATATCCAGGCGCACGTCGGCCATCTGCACGCGGTCGGCTGAAATCAGCATCATCAGAACCCCTAGCGTCCCCGCCAGCAGCAGGCTCACCGCGATGGACGCCGCCAGCATGGCGCGGTCGCGCCGGAAGGGCTGGCTGGCGAGATTGATGGGAATCTTCATGTCAGTTGTTCCAACGCCAGGGCCGGGCATGCCCGGCCCCTACACTGGCGGGATGGATGGGAATTCTCATGTCAGTTGTTCCTGGCGATGGATCGCAAATACCCCAGCAATCCGGCGTTGTTCTCCCCGGGCGCGCCGAGCGGCGACCGCAGCGGCTCCACCTCCACGGCGAGTTCCTCGGCAAAGCGCCGGGCGGCCTCGTCCATGCGGGGGCCGAATCCGCACAGCGCCAGCTTCTCCGCGCGTCCGCCCAGGTTGTCCTCCACATAGACGAAGGTCGGAATCAGCACCGCCGCCACGTCCTCCAACTCGGTGGAGGGCAGTTCGACGCAGCGCGCCAGTTTGAGCGTGGCCTTATCGCGAACCAGCACCGAAAGAGCGCGCCCGGTCAGTTTGGCTACCGCCATGAGGCCCTTTTCCGGGGCCAGCTCGAGGGCCGCCAGGGCGGACATGGTCACCAGGCCCGGGTGCATGCCGGCCGCGCGGAAGGGAGCTTCGTAGCGGGCCACAATCTCGAGCGGCGTCACCACCGTCACCACGTCTACCCGCTGGTCCGCCCCCGCCTGCGGCCAATAGCCCACGGCCGCCGATTCCACGTCGAACGGCACGCTGCGCTTGAGCCGGAACTTGACCAGCGCGAGCTGCTCCTTGGGCTCGGAAGGGAAGCTGTCGAAATCGAGCACCGCGAGCCGCGAGCTGAAATCCGGCAGTATCAAGGCCACTTCCTTCCGCTTGCGCGCCGACTGCGTGCCCGCCAGCGCGCGCACCGCCCGGGCGAACTCCTCCGGATCGGTGACGTTCTGGTGAATGGGCGAGACCGACACCGTGCCCGGCTTGAGCGGCTGAAAACCCAGCTCCGCTCGCGAGCCGATGCGGGCCGACGCAATCCCGGCTTCCGAAATCTCGAACGCCATGCCCGGGGGCGGGTCCTGTAAGAGGGATTTGAGCCGGTCTAGGAGCATGGGGCTTCGACCTCCCGGGCTTCAGGAGTTTGACGCGGAGACACGGAGACACGGAGGAGGATTCGAGAGATAGAAAGAGAAGATGAGAACCACGGGGTCCTTCCGTTTCTTGTTCTTATCTCTCGATCTTCTCCGCGTCTCCGTGTCTCCGCGTCAAAATCCTCAGGTTCTCCCTGAATCTCGATGTCTCGATGGATCTCCACGTCTCTACCCTTCAATGAACGTCACCTTGTTGATCTCGCGCAATGTCGTCACGCCCTGGCGCATCTTGTGCACCGCCGATTCGCGCAGAAACGTCATGCCGTCTTCCCGCGCCATGCGCCGGATCTCGGAGCTCGGGCGGCGGTCCAGAATCATCTCGCGGATGCGGTCCGTCAAATTGAGCAGCTCGTGAATCGCCGAGCGGCCGCGGAAGCCCGTGCCTCCGCACTCGAAACAGCCCGCGCCCTCCATAAACGGATGGTCGCGCCATTCCGCGGGGTTGAGCCCGCTTTCCACCAGGAAGCTGTCCGGATACCGCACCGGTTTCTTGCAATGCTCGCAGATCACCCGCACCAGCCGCTGCGCTAGTATGCAGTTGAGCGACGAAACGAAGTTGTAAGGCTCGACGCCCATGTTCAGGAAGCGGCCCAGCACGTCCAGCACGTTGTTGGCGTGTACGGTGGTGAACACCAGGTGGCCGGTGAGCGCCGAGTTGATGGCGATTTGCGCGGTCTCCTGGTCGCGGATCTCGCCCACCATGATCTTATCCGGGTCGTGCCGCAAAATGGACCGCAGCCCGCGCGCGAAGGTGAGCCCCTTCTTTTCGTTCACCGGTATCTGGGTGATGCCCTTGATCTGGTACTCCACCGGGTCTTCGATGGTGATGATCTTGTCTTCGTCGTTCTTGATCTCGCTCAGCGCGGCGTACAGGGTGGTGGTCTTGCCCGAGCCCGTCGGCCCGGTCACCAGCACCATGCCGTAGGGCTCCATGATGTAGTGCCGGAACTTGACCAAGTCGGCCTCCGAAAATCCCACCACATCCAGGCTCAACTGGGCGAACTTCTCGCTCATCGATTCCTTGTCCAGCACGCGCAGCACGGCGTCTTCGCCGTGGATGGTGGGCATGATGGATACGCGGAAATCGATCAGGCGGTTCTTGTAGCGCACGCGGAAGCGGCCGTCCTGCGGCACCCTCCGCTCGGCGATATCGAGCTCGCTCATCACCTTGATGCGCGAAATGATGGTCTGCTGCCAGTCCTTGGCGATGGGCGGCATGGCGTAGTGCAGCACGCCGTCGATGCGGTACTTGATGGCCACTTCCTGGTCGCGCGATTCGATGTGGATATCGCTGGCCCGCCGCTCGAGCGCGTTGAAGATGGTGGTGTCCACCAGCTTGATCACCGGGGCGATGTCGCTGTCGGTGGCGGTCAGCTTGTCGATCGAAAGCGTCTCGTCCTGCTCGCCTTCGTCCGCCACCACGTCCAGGGTGAATCCCTCGGTGACTTCCTCCAGCACGCGCTGGGATTGCTCGGTCTTCTTGAGCAGCTCCGAAATCTGCGAAAGCGTGGCCACCCTTACGCGCAGCTTCTTGTTCAACAGCAGGGTCAGCTCGTCGATCAGGTTCAGGTTGCGCGGGTCGGAAAGCGCGATCTCGAGGGTCCCGTTGTGCGCCTGCATGGGCACGAAGTTGAAACGGAACATCAGGTCCACGGGAATCGAGCGGAACAGGTCGTGGTCGATCGTCTCTTCCCTGAGGTCCACGAATTCGCAGCGATAGCGCGCCGCCATGGCCCGCGCCTGCTCCACCTCGGCCGCGGAATCGGCCAGACGCGTCTTATCGGAAGTCGCCATACGTCACCGGATGGTATCCGCCAAGGAAAAGATCGGCAGATACAGCGATATCAGTACGAAAGCCACGAAGATCCCCATGAAAATCATGATCGCCGGCTCGATCAGCGAGAGCGTCGCCGTCATCCGCGTGTTCACGTCCTCTTCGAAAAACTCGGCCACGCTGTTGAGCATGGCGGGCAGGGCGCCGGTGGATTCCCCCACCTCGATCATGTCGATCGCCAGGCCCGGAAAGAGCTTCGAGGCTTTGAGGGAGCTGGAAAGCGGCTGGCCCTCGCGGACGCTCTTGCCGGCGCGCTCCACGGCCCCGCGGAGCAGCGGCGTGCCGAGGGAATCGGCGGCCGTTTCCATGGCCTGCACCAGCGGGATGCCGCCCGTCAGCAGGGTGCTCAGAATGCGGGATAGCTGCGCCACCTGGTATTTCAGCCAGATTTCGCCGGCCACCGGCATCCACAGCTTGAAGCGGTCGATCTTCATGCGCGCCGAATCCCTCCGCGCCCACCAGCGGAACCCGGCAATGGCGCAGAGAAGCGCCCCGGCGAACACCACGATGTAGCTGCGCGCGGCCTGGCCCACGGCAATCAGAGCCACCGTCATGGCCGGCAGCTTGGCCGACATGCTGGTGTACAGGGTGGCGAAGGTGGGCACCACATAGGTCACCAGGAAGACCAGCAGGACCACCACCAGCACCACCAGCACCGCCGGGTACATCAGGGAAACAACCACCTTCTTCTTCACCGCCAGCGAGAGACGCTGATAGGTGATATAGCGATCCAGCACCTCCGTCAGGCTGCCGCTTTTTTCCCCCGCCATCACCGAGGACACGTAAATCTTCGGAAACACGCCCTGCTGCCGGAAAGCCTCGGACAGCAGCGTCCCGTTGCGTACTTCGTCGCGCACCGACTTGATGTAGGGCCCCAGTTTGGGATCCACCAGCCGGTCCGCCAGCAGGTCGAGGGACTTCAGGATGGGCAGGCCGGCGCGAATCAGGGTCACGAACTGCTGGTTGAAGATGAGGAACTTCTCCAGGTTGATCTTTTTGCGGCGCGACAGCAGGCCGGCCGCCTCCGCCACTACCCTTGGCTTGATCGAGTAGACCAGGAAGCCCTGCTGGGAGTAGCGCTCGCGCAGCTCCTTTTCCGAGGCGGCGGCGGCCACCTGCTGATGGATCTGCCCGCGGCCGTCGGCGTACTTGAGGACGAAATCGCCCATGGCCTATTGTCCTTCCTCCACCACCTTCGCGCCAATCGGGGGCTTGAACTGAAACAACTTAGCGTCGAGCGGCGGGTCCATCCTTTCCTGGTCGAAGGCGAAGGCCAGAACCGACTGGTCGAACCCGGTCACCTTCACTTCCCGGATGTGGAAATCCGGCGTCACCAGGAACTCCACCGCCGAATAGGGCAGGTTGTCCGTCCTGGGTTCGGCCGCAATCCGCGTACCGCCCCCGTCCGCCCGCGCCTGCAAATTGCGGAACTCCTTTTCAAAGTTCAACTTACCAAGCAGGAAGGCGAGCGGCGCGCGCATGTCCTCACTTTCCTGAAGCTTCATCTTCTCGGCCCGGTTGTCCACCGGGGTATACAGCCACAGGTTCTTGCCGTCGGAAACGAAGAGCTTGCCTTTGGGCTGCTGGTAGTCCCATCGCATGCGCCCCGGCTTGCGCAGCATGAGCTTTCCGCTCTCCGTCCGCGGAGCTTTTCCGAGAGGCGTATACGATTCAATAAAAAGGACTTCCAAGGTCTTGGCCTGGTTGTAGCGGCTCTCCACCTTGTCGAGCAAAGTGTTCAGCCCGGCATCCGCGGCGAATCCCGACACCGCGAGCAGACCTAATCCTAACCGAAACAGCCTCACAAAGATCCAGACGCGCCGGAGGCCGAAAACGTGGAAGAATCCTTGTGGGGCAGGCGCTTTCGCCTGCCAGTCACCTAGGGCGCACGACCCTGAAGTGAAATGCGAAGTCGGGGCTGGTTGCTCGCTTTTGGGCAAGTTGCCCAAAACTGGGACGCAAGTATTTGAAATGCAATGAGTTATTTTTGGGACGAAAGATTTTTGGGCAACATACCCAAAATCCTGTTGGCCAGGCCCTTCTCCCGCTGCCGTGATACCCTCCTAACCAGGAGGAAGTTATCCATTGAAGCTCCGCCTGACGATGGTTCTGATCCTGGCGCAATTCTGCGCCGCTTTTCTTCTTGGCCAGCCGGCCAACAAAGAACACTGGGTGGCCACCTGGACCACCGCGCAACTGCTGGCGCGCGACCAGCCGGCGCCAGCGCCGGCGGGCGCACGAGGCTTCAACAACCGAACCGTGCGGATGATCGTGCGCACGAGCATCGGTGGCCGCCGCTTGCGCGTGAAACTGGCCAGCGCTTTCGGAAGCGCCCCGCTGGCTGTGGGCGCGGCGCACATAGCCATACGCGCCAAGGAGTCCGAGATCGCGCCGGGCACGGACCGTACTCTGACCTTCAACGGAAAGCCATCCTGCACCATCGGACCGGGCATGGTTATTCTGAGCGACCCGGTGGACCTGAATGCGCCGCCGCTGGCCGACCTGGCCGTGAGCCTCTACTTCCCCGGCGAGACCGGTCCGCCCACCACCCACGCCACCGGGCTGCATACCACCTATTTTGCCGATGGAGACCTCACCAGCCAGACGGCCATCACCGGCGGCTCTACCACCCAATCGTATTATTGGCTGGCAGGCGTCGACGTGCTGGCCCCCGCTAACGCCTCGCTCATTGTGGCGTTCGGCGACTCCATCACCGACGGCGCCCGTTCCACGCCCGAGACCAACCACGCCTGGCCCAGCCTCCTGGCCGCCCGGCTGGCCGCCAAGAAGAACACGGCCCATTTCGCGGTGGCCAACATGGGCATCGGAGGCAATCGGCTGCTGCGCGATGGGACCGGAGTCAGCGCCCTGGCCCGCTTCGACCGCGACGTGCTCAGCCAATCCGGCGTGAGCTGGGTGGTGGTACTCGAAGGCATCAACGATATCGGCCGGGAGGCAACCGTGCCGGCCGAAGCGGTGACCGCCGACGAGCTGATTGGCGCCTACAAGCAGATCATAGAGCGCGCCCACACCCACGGCATTAAGGTGGTCGGGGCCACCCTGACGCCGTATGAAGGCGCCAACTATTCCCGCGATACTGGCGAGGCCGTGCGGGAGGCCGTCAACCAGTGGATTCGCTCGAGCGGCGCCTGCGACGCCGTGGTGGATTTCGAAGCCGCCACGCGCGACCCCAACAACCCCAAACACATCCGCGCCGATTTCGACCCCGGCGACCATTTGCACCCCAACGACGCCGGATATCAGGCCATGGCGAGTGCCTTTGATTTGGGGATCTTCACTGGCAAGGGGAAGGCGGGGAAACGGTAGGCTTCAGGTGCACGACACAGAAGTGCGGCGTCGAGACATACTGTTTTCTAATCTCGGCGAAGCGGGCGCTCTAATATGCAGATCAACCGATGCCCGACATGCGGTAGTACAAGGATCGAGAGGGTGCAGCGCGACTGGGCCGGCGAGTTTCAAGATAAGAAGTACCGTGTCGAAGCTCTGGAGTTCTAACGAGTGCCCGGCTTGCGGCGAACAAGTATTCCCGACCCGTTTTCCCAGGCTCTTAACGAGCCGCGACCGTGAGGGAGCGGTTGTAGGCGACTGAACTGGTTATTTCCTGTCAAGCCCTTAGCTCCGGCCGTTCGCGTTTTCAGCTTTCAGCGGCGTGGTAGCACGCCGCAAGGCGGGGGCTAAACGAGTGCCTACGGCTTCAGGCGGAGCGATGCGCTTTGCCGGTGATTCGTTCGAGCCGGATGCGCACCACGGCTGTTCGGGAGCCGGAAGTGGCGATCGTCCTTTCCGCCTCGGCCGTCATCTCCCCACAGAAGCGGACGGCCAGCGCTTCGAGCGCCCGCTGCTTTTCCGCGGGATCCGTTACCACCGCCGCCCGGCCGAATGCCACGGCGCTCTCATAGAGCGTGGATAGCTCGGCCGGCAGCACTGTGGCGCTCGCCACGGCGCAGAAAGAGACCCGCTCTTCATGGGCGATGTTCTCCAGCTTGTGCCCTTCGAGGGCGCAATGGAAATAGAGCGCGTCGCCGCACAGCACGTGGTTCACAGGCACGGCGTAAGGCCATCCGTCGTCCCCCACGGTGGCCAATACCCCGTGCTCCGCCCGCGCCAGAATCTCCCGTGCCTGGTCCTCCGTAAGCGCCCTATCGGTCCGTCGTATGTCTCTGAAAGTGGTCATGGCTCGAAACTCATGAACTTTGGAGATGCGGGATATCGCGCCGGCTGGTCGACGAGCTCCCTGTTAAGCGCGGGCCGAGAAACCCACCAGAACCAATGTGGGTGTCCAGCAGAATCACCACAAGGCGTCCCAGTCCTCGCTCGCAACCGGCTCCAACGGATCGCGAAACTCGAGAACCGAATCTCGAAGACTTCGGTCCCCGGCCGCCGTCGATTCCGCGGTCCTTGAGACCACCAGCACCTCGACCGGCTGGCCAGGCTCAAATGGAAGACCCTGCAAAACGACTTCGCCATGGGCGCCGACTGTAGTCTCTCTCCAGTGTGCCTGCACGCCCCCAGCATAGAGGATTTGGTCATGAAATACTGCGCGGCGCAAGACCCGAGGCGGCACAGGGCCTCGGAAAATGCGTCTGGCGCCTTTTGCCCCCTGACCGGCCTCCATCACCGGTCTGTGCCGTCCCGGCTTTGCCTGGCGGCCCCAGTTGGCGTTAGGCTGTAAGCATGGCCGAAGCGCTGACCAACGAACCGATGCCCCTCGAATTCGACCCCGATGGCGTGATGCGGGTGCGCGGTACACGGGTAACCTTGGAGACGGTGCTGGCGGCGTTCGCTGCGGGCGCCACGGCGGAGGAAATCGCCCAGCAGTATCCCTCAATCTCGCTGGCCGACGCGTATCAGGCGATTGGATATGGGCTGCGGCACTCCGCTGAACTGGCGCCCTATTTGGCGCGGCGGCGTCGGGAAAGCCGCGAAACCCGAGAATTGAATGAGTCCAGGTGGCCGCCGGACGGCATCCGCGACCGGTTGATGGCCCGGCATCAGGGGTAATATTGCGCTGGCTGGCCGACGAGAACTTCAATTCGGCGCTGCGGGTGAACACTCTGACCCGCAGTCTACAGTCTTGAGATCTCGCATCAGCCGCTCGAAGGCTCTCTGGTAGGAGTCATGGTCCTTCCATTCACGGAAATCCCCAATATGCCGTGACCGCCGGACATCAGCCGCCCATGCCTGGGAAGCGTTCATCACAACGTCGTCGATGCGGATAGGAAAGAGCACCACGCGGTTCTCGCGGTCCTCGCGCTCGCGTGCCGCGTTCACCTCGCGCTCGACCCAGCGGCTTTGCACAGACGCTGCGGACAAAACGACCATCACTTTGTCATAGCGCCGAATGGATTCCTCAATCTGCTCCTGGAAACGATCACCGATCTTCAAGTCTTCCGGAGCGTACCAGCAGCGCAAGCCCTTTGCGCACAGGTCCGAATGAAGCCGCTCGACAAAGCTCTGATCGTGCCTGGAGTGGCTGATGAAGCACGAATAGAACTCAATCGGCTGCCCTACTAAGGAGCGCGCATAGGTGATGAACTGTTCGGGCACGCCGCACCCGCGCAAAAAGCTCTCGGGAATGGTGCCGCCGGATTTGAAAACGGTGTCTATGCCAACGCTGGAGGGGCCAACATGGATGCAGGTTTCCAATCCTTTTGCGCCCGTTAAGTTCGTGTCCGCAAAAACGACTCTCATTATCCTCGCATCAGAGAGGTTCACCTCGTAGAGGGCCGCTCCGGTGAGGTTCACCATGATAAGTTTCGCCTCGCGGAGGTTCGCCCAGTTAAGCGTCGCACCGCCGAGGTCGATTCCGCCCAGTGTCGCGCCGCTGAGGTCCGCCCTGTTCAGGTCCACGTTGCAGAGGTTTCCCCAGCCGCTGAGATCCGCTCCGCGGAGGTCAGGCACTGCTGCCTGATTGTCCTGCCTCCACCGATTCCACGGCCAGGCCCCTTCCTTCAGTTTGCTGACGTGATCTGGGTTGGCCATGAAGAACACGATACCAAGCGGCAGCGGCGCTCGGCGAGAATCCTCCTGCTTCTGTCCGACAAAACCTGTTGCCAGACAAAAGCGACCCAGAGCCTTCCTGCTGTCGCCCGGATCGACAAAATGCCGGTCTCACAAAAAGGAACTCACCATGTCGGCCCGCATAGATCCCCATAAACGCCGCTCCCTGGGACGAGCCCACAATCCACCCCCTCTACCTCAGAAATGCTCCCGCAAATCCCCAAACCGCTCCACCACGATCAGCCTTCCCTGCCGCGATTTGACGATATCCTGCCTCTCCAGCCCCCATGTGTGCGCGTGCGGCACGAACACCGCGTTCAACCCCGCGGCTAACGCCGGGTTGATGTCGGACTTAGGGCTGTTTCCGATCATCCACGTCCGCTCCGGATCCATCCCGCGCCGCTCCGCCAGGTCGCGGTACGCCGCCGCATCTTTCTCTCTTACAATCGCGGTGTGCGCGAAGTAACTGCCCAGGCCGGAGCGGTCAATCTTGAGTTTCTGCTCCTCCGCATGGCCCTTGGTGAAGAGTGTCAGGTCATGCCGCTTAGACAGGTATTCGAGCGTTTCCGGAACGCCCTCGATCACCTCCATGGGACAGTCCAGAATGCGCTCGGCGAACCCCAGCACGGTGTTCAGATCCTCCTCGCGGATCTTCCGCTCCGCCAGGCGCTGGTAGCACTGCCGCAGGTTGCGGCCGAAATTGAGCGAGCCGTATCCGTGTATCTTGTTGTTAGCGTCCTCGATTTCGTCGAGCACGTCGCGCACCTGCCGCGCCGTCAGCGATGAATGGTCCAGGAAAGTGACGAAGTCCTCGAACGCCCGCTCGAAGTAGATGTTGTTCTCCCAGAGCGTATCGTCGGCGTCCACTATCAGGAACGATGGCATCTTCTACAGGCCGGCGGGCGTTGGGCCGTATCCGTTGGTGGGCGCCAGGCCCTTCATGCGCTCGATGGTCCGCTGCCGCGGTATGTAGGCTGCCAGGTATCGGTTCAACTCCTGCAACCGCGCCTTCTCGGAGCGCTGCCGCAGGAGCGAGGCCAGGAAGTCCAGGTCCGGCAGACCCTGCGCCACCTGGAAGCTGAGCTGCGGATCGGCCAGGTCGGCGTCGCCGCGCCCTTCGGGGCTGGCCAGCGGGCGCAGGACCTGGTAGTGCGCCACGGCCTGCGCCCGCAGTTCCTCCGGCACGGGCTCGAAGTCTTCGTCGTCGAAATACGTCACTTCCGCTTGCAGGTAGGCCTTCTCCTCGCTCAGCGACTGGATCTCGAACCGCCTGCGCCCGCGCGCCAGTATGTCCATCCGGCCGTCCGGGTACATTTGAAAGACCTTCTCCACCGCTACCGCGCACCCGGCGTTGAGGATTCCTTCCTGCTTCGCCAGCACGATGCCGAACTCGGTATTGTCGCGGATGGCTTCGCTCACCATTTCCTTGTAGCGCTCCTCGAAGATGTGCAGCGGCAGCGCGGTCCTGGGGAATACCACCACGCGCAAGGGAAACAGCGGGAGCAGCCGCAATTGCATGGTAATATTATGCAGCAATAAGCGTCTTGGCTCGTTGCGCCATGCAAATCGAAGGTATAGTTGCGATCATAACCGGCGCCTCGGAAGGCGTCGGGGCCGCCTGCGCGGCGGAGTTCGCGCGCTACGGCGCCAGGCTCTCGCTCACCGCGCGCTCCGAAGAGGCGCTCCACCAGGCCGCTCCTGGGGCGCTGGTCACCCCCGGCGATCTCACCCGCGAAGACACCCGGCGCGCGGTGGTGGAGCGCACCCTCGAGCGTTACGGCGCCATCGACGCGCTGGTCAACTGCGCCGGCGCCGGCCTCTACCTGCCCTCCTGGGAGGCGCCCATGGAAGACGCGCGCCGCCTCATGGAGCTGAACTTCTTCGCCCTCCTCGGGATGACCCAACTGGTTGCGCCGCACATGCGCGCCCGCCGCCAGGGGTGCATCGTGAACGTAGGCTCCATCGCCGGCAAAGTCACCCTGCCCTGGCTCACCCTGTACAGCGCGTCGAAATCCGCCGTGGGTTCGCTCACCGAAGGGTTGCGCATGGAACTGCGACGCGACGGCGTACGGACCATGCTGGTCTGCCCGGGCTACGTCAAAACCAACTTTCAGCGCAACGCGCTGGCCGGCCAGCCGCCCGCCGGCATAGTCCAGGGCCGCGTCTTCGCCATCGGCGCCGCCCAGTGCGCCACGGCCATTCGCCGGGGCCTCGAACGCGATGCGCGCACCATCGTGACCCCGCGCGCCTGCTGGATTCTGGCGGCCCTGGCCAGCGTGTTCCAGGCGCTGGTGGAGGAGCGGCTCGCCAAAGTGAACGGAACCGCATGAACCTCAAGCTCAAACAAACGCCGGGCATTTACCTGGTAGGCTTCATGGGCTCCGGCAAGTCTACCGTGGGCCGCGCTCTGGCCGAACGCCTGGGGTGGAGTTTCTTCGATATCGATGCTGAAATCGAGCAGGCCGAGCGCCAGCCCATCGGCCGGATCTTCGCCGCGCGCGGCGAGCCGGAGTTCCGGCGCATCGAAACGGAAGCCATCCGCAGGCGCGTGGCGTCGGTCGAGGTCGGCAGGCCCGCCGTGGTGGCCCTGGGCGGCGGGGCTTTTACCATCGAATCGAACCGCGCGCTGCTCGAGAACAACGGCGTCACCGTGTGGCTCGATTGCCCTTTCGCCATCGCCGCGCGGCGCGTGGCGGGCGACGCTTCCCGCCCGCTCGCCCAGGATCCGGTCCGCTTTGCGGCCCTGTACCAGTCCCGAATCCCAGGCTACCGGCTGGCCCAAATCCACGTCGCCATCGAGGGTGACGATCCGGCCGCCACCGTGGAAGCCATTCTCGCCCACCCTTTACTCAAATGAAAAAGAAAGCATCCACCCATACCGGCGCCGCCGGTCTTCTACGCAAACACGCGCTCTCCATCTTCGAGGCCGCCCTGGCCGCGGCCGACCCCGCCGACGCCGTCGCGCGCCGCCTGGAGCGCCTGGACGCCTCCCGTTTCGAGCGTATCTTCGTGATCGGGGCCGGCAAGGCCGCCGCCCCCATGGCGCAGTCCGCCGAACGCATTTTCGGCCGCCGCATTACCGGCGGGCTGATCAACGTGAAGGACGGCCACACCGCCAAACTCAAGCGCATCGAAATGAACGAGTGCGGCCACCCGGTGCCGGACGCGCGCGGGGTGGCGGGCGCCCGCCGCATCGCCGAGATCGCCTCCGCGGCCGGCAAGAACGACCTCGTGGTGTGCCTGATCTCGGGCGGCGCTTCGGCCCTCATGCCGCTGCCCGCGCCGCCCGTTTCGCTCGAGGAAAAGCAGGAAGTCACCCGCCTGCTGCTGGCCTCCGGCGCCAATATTCACGAAATCAACGCCGTCAGAAAGCACATCTCAGGCATCAAAGGCGGCCAATTGGCCCGCCTGGCCGCGCCCGCCACGGTGGAATCGCTGCTGCTCTCCGACGTGATCGGCGATTCGCTCGATGTGATTGGCTCGGGCCCCACCGCGCCCGACGCCTCCACCTTCACCACGGCTTCCGACGTTCTGTGCAAGTACAGCCTGACGGCCAGCATTCCGCAAACCGTGTACGACCGCATCAACTGCGGCACGCTGGGCGAGGTTGACGACACGCCCAAGCCCGGCGACCCCATCTTCCGGCGGGTGACCAATACCGTGGTGGGCAGCAACCGCCTGGCCCTCACGGCCGCCGCCCGGCGCGCCCGGGAACTGGGCTACCGCACGCTCATCCTGGCCAGCGAAGTGGAGGGCGAAACTCGCGAAATCGCCCGTATGCACGCCGCCATCGCCCGCGAAATCGTGCGCGCGGGCCAGCCCGTCAAGCCTCCCGCCTGCATCATCACCGGCGGGGAAACCACGGTGGTGCTCCACGGCCAGGGCCTGGGAGGCAGAAACCAGGAGTTCGCCCTGGCCGCCGCCATCGATATCGCCGGCCTGCCGGACGTTCTGGTGTTCTCCGCCGGCACCGACGGCACCGACGGCCCCACGGACGCGGCGGGGGCCTGCGCCGATGGCCAGACCCTCCACCGCAAACCCGATGCCCGGCGCTACCTCGACGACAACGATTCCTACCGCTACTTCGGCGAGCTCAACGATCTGGTGAAAACCGGCCCCACCAACACCAATGTGATGGATGTGCGGCTCATTCTGGTGGGCGGGAAGCGGTAGCTTCGCGAGCCGCGACGATTCCCGTAGAGCGGGCTTCCAGCCTGCCACGTCGGCGTCCCCGCCGACGTTCTTCATTGGTTGCGGCCGGGCTGCTTTCTTCCGCGCCCCTTCATGTACTGGTGATCGCAGCCGGACACAGGCGCCGCGAAGCCCAGCGCGCGGAGGCAGACGATCGGGTCTTTCCGCTTGATTGCACCAATCGCCGGCATTCAGGCGACTTCGCGGACTTCGACGCGGTTGCCGTCAATGTTGGGAATCGGGGAGCGGTCGGCAACGCTGACCAGCACCCATCCCTCCAGCACGCTCTCCAACTCCTCCCGGCAAGCCTCCAGGGTTTTGGCATTCGCCCAGACCCCCGGGATGGGGGGAATGTGGCCATAGAACGACCCGTCGTCCGCGATAATCTCGTAGCGAGCCTGGCGCATGGCTGCCCGGATATACGCGGTGAGCATGGATCGATTATCCCACTGACCCAACGCGGCGTGCCAGAGCGGATTTCAACGAGTTTCGGGTGTGACGGCAGGTGTTACTATGGGTGTGCATGAAACGTCGTCCACCCACCACACTCCGGCGCAGCGTGGCCCTGCCCAGCGCCTTGCTCGGCGAGCTGAACTCCGTGGCCCCGCCCGAACTGCGAGCCAATCTGAACCGCCTGGTGATCGTCTCTCTTCAGGAGTACATCGCCCGCCGCCGCCGGGAGGAGTTCGAGAGCGCCGTCGCCGCCATGGCCGGGGACCCGCAGGTCCAGGCCGAGTGCGCCGCCATCGCCAGAGACTTCGCCGCTACCGATATGGATGGCCTGCGGGATGATTAAGCGCGGCCAGATTCACTTCGCGTCGCTCGATCCCGTCCGCGGCCGGGAACAAGCCGGCAGCCGCCCGGTCCTGGTGGTTTCGAGCGATGCCATCAACCGCCTCCCGCTGGTGGTCACGGTTAATCGTTATCACAATAAGTGTCCGAAGATGGCGGGATTTGGCAAGGCATGGCAAGGGGGGACGAAGGCCCGCTAAATCATTGAATCATTTGCCACCTATTGCCGGCTCGGCGTGGCAGGAAAACGTCTATGGACAAATAGCGTGAGAACCACTTTTCTGTGGAAAAGCTGTGGATAAGCACTGGCCTGGAACTAGGAATCAACAACTTAGCGGGAAAGATGGCAGACAAGGCCGAAATCACTGTCACTGTTGGGGTTAGCATTGATTTGCCAGTTCAACCGGGGAAAATAGCGCCAGGGCGAAAAGTGAAAAGTGCGCAGGTTGGAAGGTGGAAGAGTTTAATTATATACTATAAAGATCGGCTTTATCAATAATACGCGCCCGGCCGGAAGCTGCTCATGCGAGCTTCTTACTTTCGGCTTGCGCTGGCTCTTCCTCCGCCGTATGTAGCGCGTGTGCGTATTCCAGCGCAGTTTCAAGGTCCAATTCGACGATCTCGCCATGCCCATGCATCACGCCATCACCAAAGGTCACCGGCATAATAACCCGGTACCTGGCTCGTTTCGGGGCCGCCCCCGCCTTGGGTTTGTCCATACCCTGGCGCCCCTTCTTGGGAGCCAAAGTGGCAAGCCGATCACGCAGTGAGGCAGCGGCTTCCCGAAACATCCGTATGGCGCGCTCATCGTGCTTATTCCGCGACCAAAGATCGAAGATTTCTCGCAGTGAGTCATCCGCAGTGGTCAGCGTCGTCAACGTGCGCCAAGCTGCCGCATTGAAAACCTCACGAAGATGGATAAAAAACTCCCGGTCATCCCAAATCTGTTCAGCCTTAGTGGGCAGATGCGCGGTGCCGGGCGTACCCGGAACGTGGATTTGGGGTGACCCCACCTTAGCGTTCCATTCTTGCACTATCGCTTCTTTTTCCGCTTTCTCTTCGGCCAGAGCGATGCCGAAAAGCTTTCCGAGCATCCCAAAGCCCGGCCTTATCAGTCCGGCCTCATAGCGCCGGATCGAATTGCGCTGCGAGCCCAGCATCTCCGCGAATTCCGCTTGCGTCATCCGAAGACGCGTGCGAATGTTCTTGATCGCCTGCCCAACAGTGAGGGCCACCGCGGCTCATTCTCCCCTTAGCATGGTAGCGCCCTGGGGGTTGACGCGCGCGGAACAATAATGTATCATTCTTGGAGACACTGTTGTATCAGAAAGTATGGCGCAGAAGATCGACCCGGAAAACCTCGGAATGGCGATCCGGTCCATCCGCCGAAAGGCCCGGATGAGCCAGAGCGAATTTGCCAATGCGATTGGCGTTCAGCGGAACACGGTGGCGCGGTGGGAAGCCGGCCGGTGTATCGCGAGACCCGATTCTATAGGGGGTCTGTTCAGACTTGCGGGGACGGGCAGGGGGAGGCGACGACTGCAATCGGCGCTATCGCTGCCTGCACTTCTCCGTTTTCACGAAGGCTCTCCGCCTTCACAACACAAGGCGGCAAATGTCTAATTCCCGTCAGGTTCGGAATGCAGGTTGTCTGGCAACCTCGGCACGTCGCCGAAACGCCGAACTGGCGGCCATTGCGGCCGAAGAGGCTGTTTTCCAAGACAACCTTCTA
>Ga0326727_10000809_pt1 | contig 124329 bp, 102 predicted proteins | sample MB2enrmetagenome_FD_207643 | JGI IMG/M metagenome (GOLD analysis project Ga0326727, IMG submission 207643) | Lab enriched peat soil microbial communities from McLean, Ithaca, NY, United States - MB29MY | ecosystem: Environmental > Terrestrial > Soil > Wetlands > Peat | place: USA: New York...
GCGCCGGTCAGCTCGAGCAGCCGGTCGGCCAGCGTCGATTTGCCGTGGTCGATATGCGCAATGATGGAGAAGTTCCGGATGAATCGCGGATCCATGCGGTAGAATGGGCCTGATTCAACGATTATCCCATGGGCGATGTGATGGAAGGCGTTTTCGACGCGCGCGGGCTGAAGTTCGCCGTCGTGGTTGCGCGTTTCAACGGCTTCATCACTGACCGGCTGTTGGCGGGCGCGCTCGATGCGTTGAAGCGAACGGGCTGCAGCGCCGACGACATCGACGTGGTCAAGGTACCCGGCGCATGGGAGCTGCCTCTCACCGTTAAGGCGCTGGCAACGAGCAAGCGCTACGACGCCATAGTCGCACTCGGCGCGGTGATCCGCGGCGAGACCCCGCACTTCGATTACGTTGCCGGCGAATCCACCAGCGGTCTGGCGCGCGTGGCGACGGAGACAGGCGTCCCGGTGGCCATGGGCGTGCTCACCACCAATACCGTGGAGCAGGCCATCAATCGCGCCGGCGCCAAAAGCGGCAACAAAGGCTTCGACGCCGCCATGACGGCCATCGAGATGGCCTCGCTCCTGCGGCGGATGCGCGAACGGAAGGGTTGACCATGGCAGTGGGCCGCCATCGTTCGCGCCAGCGCGCCCTGCAGGTGTTATTCCAGTGGGATATGGCCAAGCGCCCCGTCGAGGAAGCCATCGAAAGCTGGTACGACAGCATCGGCGCCGGCCGGGACGAACCGCTGGCCCGTGACGATTTCATGGAAGAGCTCGCGAAGGGCACGGTCGGCATGGCCGAAGAGATCGACCAGCGCATCACCGCTAAGGCGCAGAACTGGAGCCTGGAACGAATGGCCGTGGTGGATCGCAATATTTTGCGTCTGGCCATTTTCGAGATGACGAAACAACTTTCGCCCGCCGCGGTGGTCATCGATGAGGCGCTCGAGCTGGCGCGGCGCTATTCGGGCGACGAATCGGTGCCGTTCATCAATGGGGTGCTCGACGCCGTGAACAAGGAAGCGCGGTTAGCGGGTGAATAACGACGCCGGGTGAGCCCGACGAACGTGAATAAGGGAACGCGTTGATGGCACGGATACTGATGGTGGCGCCGGAAGCCACGCCCTTTGCCAAAACCGGCGGCCTGGCCGACGTGATCGGCGCGCTGCCCGCCGCCCTGCACGCCGCGGGCGAGAAGGTGGCCGTGGTGATGCCGTGGTATCGCAGCGTCCGCCTGGCCACCTCGCCGCGAGAAGCCTGGCGGGATCTGCGCATTTATCTGGGGCCGCGCACGTTCACGGCGAACATCTTCGAAACGGTTGAGCGTGGCGTCACGTTCTATCTGGTCTCCTGTCCGGCGCTGTTCGACCGGCCGGGGCTCTACGGCGATCACTCGGTCGATTATCCCGACAACCACATCCGCTTCGGGGCGTTCTGCCGCGCGGCGCTCGACGTGGCTCGCCACCTGTTCCTGCCGGATATCCTGCACTGTCACGACTGGCAGTCGGCGCTGGCGCCCATCTACCTTCGCTACGCCTTCTCCGGAGATCCCACTTTTCTCGGAGTACGCGTTTTGTTCACTATCCACAATCTCGGGTACCAGGGGCTGTTTCCACCCGAGGCGCTGCTCGATCTCGGAATCGGCCGCGACATTTTCACCCCGCGGATTCTCGAATTCTTCGGACGCGTCAACCTGCTCAAGGGCGGCCTTTATTTCAGCGACTTCATCAACACCGTGAGCCGCGGCTACGCCCGCGAGATCCAGACGCCGGAGCTGGGCTTCCTTCTCGACGGTTTTCTGCGGGCGCGCGCGGATCGGCTCAGCGGCATCGTCAACGGCGTGGATTACAGCGAGTGGAATCCGGAAACCGACGTGCTCATCGCTCGTAACTACAGCTTGTCCGACCTCGCCGGCAAGGCCGTCTGTAAGCGCGCGCTGCTGGAGCAACTCGGCCTGCCCACCAACCAGTTGCAGACACCTGTGATTGGAACGATCTCGCGCATGGTGGATCAAAAGGGATTCGACCTGCTCGTCGAGACGGCGGACGATCTTCTCAAAGAAGACGTCATGTTCGCGCTTCTGGGCAGCGGTGAACCCAAATATGAGCGGTTCTTCCGCAACCTCGCCGCCACGCATCCGGAAAAGGTCGCGGTGCATATCGGCTTCGATGAGCTTCTCGCGCACCGCATCGAAGCCGGCGCCGACATGTTCCTCATGCCGAGCCTGTACGAACCCTGCGGTCTGAATCAGATTTACAGTTTGCGCTACGGCACCGTTCCCATCGTCCGCGCCGTGGGCGGCCTCGACGACACCATTGACGAAACCACCGGCTTCAGGTTCCACGAATATACCGGTGCGGCTCTGCTGACCGCGGTTCGCCAGGCCCTCGATGCTTACGCCGTGCCAGCGGCCTGGCGCGAGTTGATCCGCCGCGGCATGAAGAAGGATTTCTCCTGGGAGAAGGCCGCCGGCGAGTACATCGCGTTGTATCGGCTGATGGTTGTCTAGCTGAAGAAACACCGCTCCCTCTGGTCGCGGCTCGGCTGCATACCTCAAATACGGATCGGCGTTTCCGAGCCGCGCGCGCAGCAAGCGGTCGCCGGGAACCTTTCCACTCCCTTCTGCGTACCCGGAATAGCATCGCAGAGAGGTGCAAATGTTCAACCCCCTTCGCCAGGACATCGTGTACGCGCTTCGGACCTTCAGAAAGAATCGCGGCTTTACCCTCGCCGTGGCCATTTCCATCGGACTGGGAATCGCCGCCAACACCACCGTGTTCACCATTGTGAACGCCATGCTCCTTGGCGATCTGCCCGTGCGCGCGCCCGATCGGCTGGTCAGCTTCAGCGCCGGCCGTTCGTTCTCGTGGCCGGATTACGTCGATTATCGCGATCAGAGCAAGGGCGCTCTGGAAGGCCTCGCCGCCGAGTTTGCCATCATTCCCGCCAGCATCGGCGGCATCGGTGAGCCGGAGCGAGTCTGGGGCCAAGGCGTCAGCGGCAATTACTTCGGCGTGCTCGGCGTGCCCATGCGCGCCGGCCGGGGGATTCTGCCCGATGAGGATCTCGCCACCGGACGCAATCCCGTCGTGGTGCTGAGCTATGGCCTGTGGACGCGGCGCTTCGCGAGCGACCCGAACATTACCGGCAGGAACGTCCTGTTGAACGGAGCGCGTTACACCGTGGTGGGCGTCACCGCTCCCGAGTTTCACGGCGCGGATCGCGGACTCTTGCCCGAGTTCTGGGCGCCGCTGTCCATGACCAGCCAGCTCATGCCCGATCTGCCCATCGACAAGTTCAAGGCCGACCGCGACGCACATTGGCTGGAGCTGGTTGGAAGGCTGCAACTTAACGTTTCGCGCGCCCAGGCCGCCGTTGCGCTCAATGTGGTCAAGCGCAGAATCGATCCTCTCCACAAGAAAGAAGACAAGCACGAGCCCCTCACGCTAACCAACGCCGGCGGGCTGATGGGCGGCATCGGCGACAGCGCACTCGGGCTGTTCGTGGTTCTTTCCGTGGTGGTGGGACTGGTCCTGCTCATCGCCTGCGTGAACGTGGCCAGTTTGCTGCTTTCACGCGCTACCACCCGCCGGCGCGAAATCGGCATCCGCTTGTCCGTGGGCGCCAGCCGCTGGCGTCTGGTTCGACAGTTGCTTACCGAGAGCGTGCTCCTTTCGGTTATGGGCGCGGCACTCGGGTTCGCCATGGCGTGGATGGCGGTTTCCGCGATTGCGGAATTCCGCTTGCCTCTGCCCATCCCGATCTCCTTCGCTTTCAGGCCGGATCTTCGGGTGGTCGCGTTCACGGCGATTTTGTCCATCGTGACCGGGATCGTTTTCGGACTGGTTCCCGCGCTGCGCGCGACGCGGCCCGATCTCACCACCTGGCTGAAAAACGAGAGCGGCGGGTTCGGCGCTCTGCGCCGCTTCGGTTTACGCAACTCCCTGGTGCTGGCGCAGGTGTCGCTGTCGCTGATCCTGCTGGTGTGCGCCGGGCTGTTTCTGCGCAGCCTGCAGAACGCCTCCTCCATCGATCTGGGCATGCGTACCGGCGGCGTGATGTTCATGGCCTTCGACCCGAAACTGAATCACTACTCGCCGGACAAAACCAGGCAGTTCGTTGCCCGGCTTCGCGAACGCGTGTCGGCGGTGCCCGGCGTCCGCTCGATGAGCTTCGCGGACGTGATTCCTCTCAGCATGGGTGGCGTCAGTCTGGATGTCACCGGAAAAGGCAAAAGCGGCCCAAAGACCGTCACGCCCGACGTGTACAGTGTCGGCTCGCATTACTTCGAGACCCTGGGGATACCGCTCCTGCGCGGCCGCGATTTCGATCCTCGCTCCGACGCAGCCGGCGCCGCCATCGTCAACGAGGAACTCGCGCGGCAGATGTTCCCCGGTGAAAACGCCGTCGGCCAGCGAGTCAGTGTCGAAGGGATAGATGGTAAACAGGCGTACGACATTGTCGGCGTCGCCCGGAATGCAAAATCGAAAACTCTGGGCGAGACCAGCCAGCCGTGCCTGTTCCTGTTCCTCGATCCGAAACCCGAGCAGGCCATGAGCTTCTTCGGGATTTCGGTGATCGCCCGCGGAAGCGCGCCTGCGGGCCAGCTCGAGCATGCCGTTCGCGATCAGATTCGCGCGCTCGACCCCAATCTGCCCGTCTTCAATATCGAAACGATGACGGAGCACGTGAACAAGTCCATGCTCCTGCCGAAGCTTTGCGCCGTTCTGCTGGGCGTTTTCGGACTCGTGGGCGTCGTGCTGGCCATGCTCGGCCTCTACGGCACCATGAGCTATGCCGCACGCGCTCGCACAAAAGAGTTCGGCATCCGCCTGGCGTTGGGCGCCCAACCCGCCGGGATTCTGCGCATGGTGGCGCGTCAGGGGCTGCTGCTGGCAGGCATCGGCGCCTTCGCCGGCCTGGCCATCGCCTTCGGCCTCACGCGATTCATCGTGAGCCTGCTGTACGGCGTCAGCGCAACCGACGCTTTCACCTTCGTGGGCGTGCCCGCCCTGATGTTCGCGGTGGCGTTGGTTGCCGTGGTCATCCCCGCGCGCCGCGCCGCCCGGGTGGATCCGCTCGAGGCGCTCCACTACGAATAGTGCATTGCGGCACAACGAAACCTGGCCGAATCTCCCGGCCGCTCACCACATCAAAACTAAAGTGAGGGGGACGCCTGTCGCAACACGATCGCCACGTTAATCCGTGGCTTATCGCCGTATCCGTAATGTTCGGCACGTTCATGGAGGTGCTCGACACCACCGTGGTCAACGTGTCGCTGCCGCACATTGCCGGCAACCTCTCGGCCACCGTGGACGAGGCCACCTGGGTTCTCACCTCCTATCTGGTGGCCAACGCCATCATTCTGCCGCTCACCGGCTGGCTGGCCAACTTCTTCGGCCGCAAGAACCTGCTGATGATGTCGCTGATCGGGTTCACCACGGCCTCGCTGTTCTGCGGCCTCGCCCCCACTTTGCCCATGCTGATCGTGTTCCGGCTCGTCCAGGGCGCCTGCGGCGGGTGCATGCAGCCGCTCTCACAGGCCGTCCTGCTGGAAGCGTTCCCGCCGGAGGACCGCGGCAAGGCGATGGGCTTCTGGGGGCTCGGCATCGTTTCCGCGCCGGTGCTTGGACCGGTGCTCGGCGGCTGGCTCACCGACAGCTATAGCTGGCGCTGGGTCTTCTACATCAATCTGCCGGTGGGCATCGCGTCCATCATCATGACGCGGGCTTTCATCTTCGACCCGCCGTATATCCGCCGGCTCACGAACCGCATCGATTACTGGGGCATCGGCATGCTCGCCGTGTGGGTGGGCACGCTGCAGGTGGCGCTCGACAAAGGGCAGGAGGACGACTGGCTGTCATCGACCTTCATCACGACGCTGCTGATCGTCTCCGGGCTGTGCGTCATTGGCTTCATCTGGCGCGAGCTGGCCGCCCGCGATCCGGTAGTCAGCCTGAAGATCTTCAGGGTACGCACGTATGCCGTTGGCGTGTTTCTCATGACCATGCTCGGCTTCGCGCTGTACGGCAGCCTTGTCGTTCTGCCCATCTGGCTGCAGACGCTGCTCGGATACCCGGCGGTGCAGGCGGGTCTGGCGCTCGCGCCGCGCGGCATGGGGTCGATGCTGGGCATGCCCATTGTGGGGAGCATCGCGTCGCGCTTTGACAACCGCAAGCTGCTGGCCATCGGGCTCGCTCTGTGCGGCTATACCATGTGGTCGTTCTCGCGGATGAATCTGAATGTGGGTTACTGGGATCTGTTCTGGCCGCAGTTCCTGCAGGGCATCGCGCTCAGCCTGATCTTCGTGCCGCTCACCACCGTCACCATGGCTCCGGTGCCGCGCGAGAATATGGGCAACGCCACCAGCCTCTTCAACCTGATGCGCAACCTCGGCGGAAGCATGGGCATCGCCTCGGCCACCGCGCTGACGCTGCGCTTTCAGCAGGAACATCAGAACTACCTGGTGCGGCACACCAGCCCGCTTAATCCCCGATTCAACGGCATGATCGCGGGATTGCAGTCGATGTTCGAATCGCGGGGCGCCGGCCCACTGCTGGCCAGTCGCCGCGCTCTGGCCACCGTCTATGGCCTGGTGCAGCAGCAGACCGCCATGCTGACCTTCATCGACGTGTTCCACATCTTCATGTGGGTCTTTTTCGGCATGATCCCACTGCTTTTCCTGCTGAAGAAGCCAGCCAAAGGCGGCCCCGCCCCACCGGCGCACTAGTGGTTTGTTGAATGGCGCCCGGAACCGCTTGCTGGCGCGCGCGGCTCAGTTTTGTCAGCTCGTCTTTGCAGGTAGTTGCCAAGCCGCGACCAAAGGGAGCGGTAGCCCTCGTCTTTCTGCACCCGTTCCCCGCCCACGTTCGTATTCATCACCAGCGATGCTGGTACCGCTTTTGTTCCTGGTTGTCGGCGCCGACGTGCCGGTCGGCGAGATCATGGCCCGCGTGGGAGCCAATCAGGACCGCCTCGTTGAACTACGCAAGCGGTACATCTACATGGAGAAAGCCCACGTGCAGACCCGGCATACCAACGGGAAGCTGGCGCGCGACGAGACCACTGAATATGAAGTCTTCCCCGGTCCGAAAGGTCTGCAGAAGAAACTGACCGCCGCCGAAGGCCGCTACTGGCACAAGGGCAGCTATGTCGAGTTCAAGGGGAAAACGATCCCCGACAACAATAGCCTGGACGAGGGCCTGATCAGTTCTTTCCGCGAAGGCGACGACATGACCAACGATCTGCCCCTGACCACGAAGAGCCAGAAAGAGTACCGGTTCGAACTGCTGGGCGAGCAGGTTGTGGACGGCCGGAAAGCGTGGCGCATCGGCTTCGGACCCGCGAACAGGAACGACATCAGTTGGGCCGGCGAAGCGCTCATCGACGAGCAGGAGTTCCAGCCCTTCCGCATTTACACGAAGCTTTCGCGCCGCATCCCCTTCGCGATACGAGCGCTGCTTGGCACCAACCTGCCGGGCATCGGGTACAACGTCACCTATCAGCGGCTGGACAAAGACGTCTGGTTCCCGGCGAGCTATGGCGCGGAGTTCACGCTTCACGTTCTGTTCTTTCTCAACCGGGAAATCAACATGTCCAAGGAAAGCCGTGACTTCCATCGGGCACCGCTGGAACGCTATTTCACTGGGCCATAACGCGCGGCCCTGTCCGTTTTCGCGAAATGTTGTCGCTCAACCGGGACCCGGCCAGGCGTGTTTTCCCTTTCTGCTGAGTCATTTGGCGTTGGCAGCCGAGGTGCGGATACCATCCCGAAAGCTCAACGACAGACAATGCGCACTCTGCTTCAGGATCTGCGCTATGGCCTCCGAGTTCTGCGGAACAGCCCGGCTTTCACAGCGGCTGCTGTGATTACGCTGGCGCTGGGCATAGCGGCAAACACCACGGTATTCGGCTGGATCGACGCGCTTCTGGTGCATCCCTTCCCCGGGGTCAGCGGCGGCGCGCGGCTGGCGGCGATCGAAACGGTAACGCCCTCCGGCGAGTTCAGCGTCACCTCCTGGCGCGACTACCGCGACTACCGCGACAACATGAAGCTGGTCTCCGGCGTGGCCGCATCGTTGTTGAACGCCTTCGCGGTGGGCGACGAGAATCCGCAGCGCGTTCGGGGCGAGTATGTCTCCTCCAATTATTTCGCGGTGCTGGGCGTCAAAGCCGAACTGGGCCGCGCGTTCCAGCCCACCGAATTCCTCGACGCACGGGCCTCGGCGCCGCTGGCTGTGATCAGCTACCGTCTCTGGAAGCAGCGATTCCATGGCGACCGCGCGGCGATCGGCCGCACGCTTCGCGTCAACAAGCATGAGCTGACCGTCGTCGGCGTGGCCCCGCCCGATTTCCGCGGTTCGGTTCCCGGATTGTTCCTCGATATCTGGGTGCCCATGGTGATGGCGCCCGATCTGAACGGTCAGGGGGACTGGCTGCTCACCGACCGCTCGTCGCGGCAAATGTGGGTGACCGCGCGGCTTAAGCACGGCGTCGATTTCGGTCAGGCGAACGCGGAGGCGGAGGCGATCGCTCGCCGCATCGCCAGCATTGCGCCGGAGGACGACCGCGGCTTCGGCGCCCGCCTGATGCCCGTCTGGAAATCCCACCATGGCCTGCAGTGGTTCCTGCTCACACCGCTGCGCATCCTGATGGCCGTGTGCGGCGTGCTGTTTCTGATCGTCGCCGCCAACGTCGCCAATCTTCAACTGGCCCGCGCCACGGCGCGACAGAAGGAATTCAGCGTGCGTCTGGCGCTGGGAGCCGGATCGGGACGGCTGATCCGGCAGATGGTGACGGAGAGCCTGCTGGTTGCCGTCGCCGGCGCCCTGGCCGGCGTGGCTCTGGCCCAGTGGCTGGGACAGGCGCTCGCGTGGATGCTCCCCACGACGGAGTTTCCCATCGGCGTCGACTTCAGCCTGAACGGCGACATTCTGGCGTTCGCGATTTTGTTGTGCGTTGTGCTGGCGGTATCCACCGGTCTCGCGCCCGCGCTCTACTCCATCCGCACCGACGTGAGCGAGAGTCTCAAGGAAGGCGGTCGCAGCGGTACGTCCGGCGCGCGCCTGCACCGCGCTCGCGGATTGCTGGTGGTGGCCGAGGTCGCCCTCGCGATGGTAGCGCTGGTGGGTCTGGGATTGTTCACGCGGAGTTTTCTGAACGCGCGGGCGCTGAATCCGGGATTCGATCCGAACAACTTACTGCTCGTTCAGTATGATGTGGACACCTTTTGCTCCACCAGCGAGCAGCGTGCCCAGTTCGCCTATCGCCTGCGCGATCGGCTGCTGACTCAGCCGGGGATCGCCGCGGTGGGCTATGGAGACGATATTCCGCTCGCCCTGGGCGACAGCCGTGACGCCGAACTTCAGGTGGAAGGATACGCGCCGCGCAAGGGCGAACAAGTGCGAGCGAGCAATGAGATCGTTTCGCCGGGCTACTTCGACGCGCTGCGCATCCCCCTTCTTGCCGGCCGCGATTTCACCGAGCGGGACACTCCGCAAACGGCGCAGGTGGCCATCGTGAACCAGACCTTCGCCCGCCGGTACTTCGCCGGAGGGGATCCTCTGGGACATCGCATCGGCGACCCCGGACACTGGGTCACCATCGTGGGAATGGTGAAGAACAGCAAGTATCGCTTCCTGACCGAGGCGCCAGTCCCATTCGTCTATTTGCCGTTTCGCCAGAATCACGGCGATCAGTTCTGGACCGCCTTTTTCATCCGCACGGTGGGCCCCGCGCGCGACCAGATCGCCACGGTTCGCCGCGAGGCGATGCTGCTGGAGCCCACGGCGGGAGCATTCACGGTGATGCCGTTCGAAGACCATGTGAGCGCCGCGTTGTTCCCGCAGAGGATCTCCGCCGCGTTGCTGAGCGTGCTCGGCGCGGTCGCCCTGATGCTGGCGGCGGTCGGGCTGTACGGCGTGCTGGCGTTTGCGGTGGGCCAGCGCGAGCACGAGTTCGGGATCCGCATCGCCCTGGGCGCGCGGTCGCGCAATGTGCTGGGGCTGGTGCTGCGGCAGGGCGCGCTGCTGGCCGTGGCCGGTCTGGCGCTGGGTGTGGTTCTGGTGCTGATGGCGGCGCACGTAATTGCCGGAATGCTGGTGGAGCTCAGCGCGAGCGATCCGCTGATCCTCGGCGGCGCGGGAGCGTTCCTGATGCTGGTGGCATTAGTGGCGAGCTATCTCCCCGCGCGCCACGCCACGAAGGTGGACCCGATCAGCTCGCTGCGGCAGCAGTAAGCCCCTTCGTAAGGCCCGGCCCGCCCGCTGTGACACTTAAGAAAGTGCCACATCCGCCGCGCCCTGATTCCCGGTGCGGCTTTATATTGTGGCCGTGACTAAATGGATTTGCCAAGGCGCATTAATCGGATTTCTTGCAATTTCGCTCACTGCCGCTGCTCAGGACAGGGCCGGAGAGCCAGGCGCATCGGTCTCGAATGTCTCGAATGACAATCTTTCACCGTCGGTGAAAAAGCTACTCCGCAAGCCGCGGCTGGGCAGCGCCGAACTCACGTGGAAAGATGGGCGAACAGAACAGGGGAGTATTCTCCGAGTCACCGGCGAGTTCATCGCCTTTGAGACAGGCCGCAGGCCGCTCGCCTGTGAGGACGTTGGGCCGTCCGAGATCGCGACGGTGCGATGGCTGCCTGCGTCGAGGACGCAAGGGGCTCCGGGTGGATTCTCCTACACTGTCGACCTGGTCTTCTTTGGACTCCTCATGGGTCCCTGGTTCGTTGAAGATGGGGTTGCAACCCTGTTCCAGGGAATCTCTCCCCCGTTGAAACCGCCGCGGGGCACGTGGAAGACCGGCAAGTCCCCGCGCGGCAGTCCTCAGAGCAGCCTGGAGTTCAATGGCCAGGACGTAACGGAGCAAACGATCCTCAATGGGCGGTGGTCGGTGGATCGCAGCCAGCTCCACCTTGTGCCGGCCGGGGCGCCTGAGTGGACGACCTCTTTTCAAGTCCGCTGCGGAACAGAATTGGTGCTGGATCATCCCTTTGAACAACTCCAGTGTGTCGATTGCCGCTATGAGACCCCTGTTGTCGGTGACTGGCGGGGGAAAAAACACTGGCTGAATCTGAAGCCGGATGGCGCATTTGTCGAGGAGAGGTTGAGGGTTCGAAGAGGCGCTTTCACCAACGTCGCGAACAGCGTGAAAATCCACTGGACCGATTCAGCGGGCCCGGGTGGCGGGGAGTGGATTGGCCGTATTAAGCACAAGCACATTGTCGTGCGCGTAGATGGGGTGACGAGGGAATATCACTATGAGCCGCCGGGACTCGAACTGGACCTTTAGAGTGTCATTCGCCTAAGCCCGATAGAATGGCAGCGGGGCCCCGTGACGGAATCGATCGCGGAATTCGAGAGAGTCTCCTTCAGCTACGATCGCGCGGAAGTCCTGCACGAGATTTCCTTCACGCTGAATCGCGGCGAGGTTGTCGGCCTCCTCGGCCCGAACGGCGCGGGCAAGAGCACCACCATCAAGATCATCTGCGGAATCCTCGCGGCGGCGAGCGGCCGGGTCTCGGTTTGCGGCCTGCCCATGCCCGAGCGCTCTGTTGGCGTGAAGCAGCGCATCGGCTACGTGCCCGAGGCCGCCGTGCTGTTCGACAGCCTCACCGGCCAGGAATTCCTGGAGCTTTCCGGCCGGCTGCACGACGTCGAGGAGGACACGCTGCAGGGCCGCATCCGCGACATCCTCGAAACCTTCAATCTCTCCGCCGACCGCCACAGCCGCCTCGACAAGTACTCCAAAGGGATGCGCCAGAAGATCCTGCTCGCCGCCGCCCTGCTGCACAATCCCGATCTCATTCTGCTGGACGAGCCGCTCTCCGGACTCGACGTCAACGCCGCCATCATGATCAAGGACCTGATCGCCGCCCTCGCCGCCGGAGGCCGGACGATTCTCTACAGCTCGCATGTGCTCGACGTTGTGGAGAAGGTCTGCGACCGCGTGCTCATCATTCACGAGGGCAGGCTGATCGCCGATTCCACGCCCGCGGAACTCAAATCCTCCACCGGCCAGACCACTCTCGAAGACGTTTTTCGGCGCCTCACCAATGCCGAGGATGTCGACCCCGGCGTCTCCCGCATCGTCTCGGCGCTGCGCTCATGAACGCCGTTCACGACATCGTCACGCGATGGTTTCGGGGGCCCGCGGTGTCGCGTTTACTGCGCCGCCTCGGCATCGACCCGCGCCGCTACTGGTTGCTCGTCGATCTGTTCGGCGAACTCGCCGACCGCGGCGAGATGCTCGACCAGCTCGGGTCGAATCGTGTGTCGCTGAAGATGGCCACGCGAATCTACTTCGCGTTTTCGGTGATTATGACCGTCGCGCTCGCTGCAACGCAGGTTCCCTTCGCGGCATATCTGGGCGTTTTTCTGCTCTTCACCACACTGATCCTGCTGAGCATTCTGCTGCTCGAAACCGGCAACAGCCTGCTGAATCCCGTGGAAGCTCTCACGCTGGCCCATCAGCCCATCAACGGCGCCACATATACCGCGGCAAAGCTGACCCATCTGTTTTTGATCCTGCTGTACCTTATTCCGGGGCTCAACGTCGCTCCGGCCATCGGCACGCTCGCGCTGCCTGGCTCGCACTGGTGGTGGGCCGCGGTGCATCTGATTGCCGCTTTCGGCATCGGCATTACCGTGGCGCTCTGCTGCTGCGCGACCTTCGGATGGCTGCTGCGATTCATCCCGGCGCGCCGCCTGAAGGCCACTGCGCAACTTGTCGGCACGCTGCCTCTGCTGGGCATGATGTGGATGTCGCAACTGGAGAGGCTGTTCGGACGGATCAACTTTCGCGTGTTGATTCCGGGCGGGCCGATGGCGCGCTGGGGCGTGGCCTTGGCCGTAGCGGGGCTCGCCGTCGCGGGCATCGTTGCGGGCCTTCGTTCTCTTTCGGCCGATTTCCTGATTCGCGTGTCCGGCGTCACGCGCGGGGGCCCATCCGGCGGAGCGAGGATCCGGCGCTCGCTGACTGGCTCTCTCATTGCCCGCTTCTGCGGAGGCCAGGCGGCGCGCGCGGGCTCGGCGTTTCTCAGCCAAATGATGCTCCGCGACTGGCATTTCCGGCGGCAGATTCTTCCCATGGCCGCCCCACTGCTGATCGGTCTGGCCGGAGCGGCCAGCACGAGCTGGCGCACCGATCCATTCGCGCGCCACTTCAGTTCCATGCACGTCGTGCCACATATCTTCGGATTCCTCCTGCTGTTCATTTGCTCGCTGCTGCCTTACGGCAACGACTACAAAGGGGGCTGGCTGTTCCTCACCGTGCCGGCCAGCTCGTTCGCCGGATTCGCGCGCGGCGTGTGGGCCACGCTCTGGCTGCGCATTGTGGCGATCCCGCACATCATCATGCTCGCTGCCCTTGCGCCCATCTGGGGGATCGTGGATTGCAGTCTGTTTGTGGCCTACAGCGCGGCCATGGCCTCCATCTATCTGAGCCTGGTGCTCCGGATTGTGGAGAATGTCCCGTTCACGCGGCAGCCCGACGCTTCACGTGGCGCAACGTTGTTGCCCATCCTGCTCATGGGCGGGGCAGCCGCTACCATCGTCATAGCGGCGCAGTTCTTCCTGGTGTTCCGCTCTGCCTGGATCGTGCTGGCGGTGAGCGGCGGCGCCGCGGCGGGAGCATGGCTGCTCACGCGGAGCTCGTTGACGGCGTTCGCGGATTCCATGCGCTTCCACCTGAGCCTCGCGTCGCAGGAAACCGGGGCCATCTACAAAGAAATCGGCTAACCGGTTCGCTGGCAGCTTGTTGAAAAGCGCCACTTCTGTACGACTCCCTGGCGGTCGTGGCTCGGTAACTGCCTGCAATGACGAGCTGACAAAACCGAGCCGCGCGCGCCAGCAAGCGGTTCCGGGCGCTTTTCAACAAACTCCTACCGCCCGCGGAAAATCGGCACCAGCTCGATAATCAGAATCACAATCACCAGCAACTCCAGCACGAATCCGCGGGCTTCCCGAAACTCGTTCACCATGAACTCGTACAACTCGCCGGCAGCGCGGAACTTCTCGTCCACCAGTCCGCGATAATCGTTCGCGCCGACTTTCGCCGCGGCCATGCGATAAGCGCGCGCATAGAACATGTCGCTCAGAAACTTGATGGCGTGGTCCGTTCGCTCGGTCAGCTCCATGGTCTCCAGCCGCAGCCGGTTGAGTTGCTCCGCTGACCGCGCCAGGCGCCAGCGGGACAGATACCCGCTCTCGCGCTCCAGCGTGGCGCGTCCGTCTTTCAGCAGCCGCGTGAGAATGTCGTCGTAACGGCGGTACTCGAGAAGCTGCGTATTGGCGTATTCCAGAAGCTGGATGAGCGGCGCCGCGCCCTGCGGCGTGTCGTACACGATTGCCGCCTGCCACCCGACGACCAGCAGATCGGCCGGATAATACGACATACTGGAAGCCAGAACCTCGCGCTCCTCGCCCTCGGAGAGCGGTTGGATGTCGCCGCGGATCACCTGGCTGATCTCGCAGTGATGGTTTGCGATCACCTGCTTTCCCTCCAGCAGATTCCCCGAGGAATCGCGGACCTCGCGGAGATCGACGATGTAATAGTCTTCATTGAGCCAGTCCGCGTAAGGTTTTCGGAGCGCGGATTGAAGCCTGGCCACGTGCTCGCGCACGGTCTTCAGGCCGCGCCGCTCGATTTCGCCCGCTTCGATCCAGCGATTGGACAACGCGATGAGCTCGGGCCAGTCGCTCTGAAAGGGCGCCTCGATTTCGAGACTCACCACCCCGTAGTCGAAATAGCGCAGACGCGCCTCGGCGCGTTCACCCGTGGCCAGCTCGATCGGGTCGCAGGTTTCCATCAGTGGCCGCCGCTCGAAGCGGACGTATTCGGGCGCGGGGAGTTTGAAGTCCGGCAATCTCGAAGGGGGGACTTCCGGCAGCGCGCCGCGCAGAGCTTCTAGGTCGATTTCCTCGGCAATATCGTAAAGCAGCAGCGCGTGAAATGAACCCCGGCAGGCGGGCATAGGGACCCTCACATTAGATGCCGTTCGGAACGAGCGTGCAACAAACTCGTGAAATCTTCTTCGCGCGCATCGTAAGGAAACGCCGGCACAACGGAGCGGACCGCCGGCTTTACTCGGCTCGCACCGTGGTCGGCTCCGCCCCGTGCCGGCTTGTAAGGTTCGATCTGTCCGCCGCTGTCGGGCTCCACCAGCCAGACATGGCGGTCCGCCAGACAGCGAACCGTTCGGGATCCTGCGCAAAGATGCGATTGCGGATACACAGGTCGAGCTTGCGCCCGAGATATCCGCCCAACCGGACACTGCTCAACGGCAGAGGAGTGCGCGCATCCGGCAACGGACCGGCGCGGCAGATGGCCCGTGGTGCGGCACGCCTCGGCGCTCAGCAGGCCGAGCAGGCCCAGAAACGCCCGTCGTGGAAATTCGGTGACGTTCACCTCATTTCCTATTTTCCGCTCAGGCTACTTTCGCCGGTTCGATCTTCGCCAGCACTGCCGCCGCGTCCGCTTCGGTGAACTCCTCGGTCTTCGCCGATTTGTTCATCGAGCAGAACTTCGGGCCGCACATGGAACAGAAGGCCGCGTCCTTGAACCCCTCGTCGGGCAGCGTCTCGTCATGCATGGCCCGCGCGGTCTCCGGATCGAGCGACAGCTCGAACTGCTTCTTCCAGTCGAAGCGGTAGCGTGCGCGGGACAGCTCGTCGTCGCGGTCGCGCGCGCCCGGACGCCTGCGCGCGATGTCGGCGGCGTGCGCGGCGATCCGATACGCCATAATGCCCGCCTTCACATCGTCGGCATCCGGCAATCCAAGATGTTCCTTCGGCGTCACGTAGCAAAGCATCGAAGCCCCATGCCAGCCGATCATGGCCGCGCCGATCGCGCTGGTGATGTGATCGTAACCGGGAGCGAAATCGGTGACCAGCGGGCCGAGCGTGTAGAACGGCGCTTCGTGGCACATCTCCATTTCTTTCTCCACCTGGAGCTGGATCTGGTCCATGGGAATGTGCCCGGGCCCCTCGATCATCACCTGCACGTCGTAATCCCAGGCCACCTTCGTCAGCTCGCCCAGCGTCTTCAGCTCGGCGAACTGGGCCTCGTCGCTGGCGTCGGCGAGCGAGCCGGGCCGCAGACCATCGCCCAGCGAGAAGCTCACATCGTGCTTCTGGAAGATGCGGCAGATCTCGTCGAAATGTTCATACAGCGGATTCTGCCGGTGATTCTTCACCATCCATTCGGCCAGAATCGCGCCGCCGCGGCTGACGATTCCGGTGACGCGCCGCGTGGTCATGGGGATGTACTGCACCAGGACGCCGGCATGGATGGTCATGTAATCCACGCCCTGCTCGGCCTGCTCCTCGATCACCTCCAGCAGCACGCCGATGGTCAGGTCCTCGACGCGCCGCACGCGAGAGAGCGCCTCGTAGATGGGCACCGTTCCGATGGGCACCGGAGAGTTGGCGATGATCGCTTTGCGGATCTCCGGGATGTCGCCGCCGGTGGAAAGATCCATCACCGTGTCGGAGCCGTATTTCACCGCGCAGCGCAGCTTCTCCAGCTCGTCTTCGATGTTCGATGTGGTGGCCGAATTCCCGATGTTCGCGTTGATTTTGCAGCGCGAGGCAACGCCAATGCACATCGGTTCGAGGTTCGCGTGGTGGATGTTAGCGGGGATGATGAGGCGGCCCCACGCTACCTCATCGCGTACCAGCTCGGGGGCGAGGCCCTCGCGCTTCGCGACGAATTCCATTTCACCGGTGATCTGACCCCGCCGGGCGTAATGGAGCTGCGTCCGGATCGGGTCGTTTATTCTTGCGGCAATCCAGCTACTGCGCATACCAGTTCATATTAGCGCCTGCCCCGATATACTTGCAGTCATGGGCTGGATCCTCCGCATGGCAGTGGTGTGGCTGGGCGTCGTTTCCCTCACGGCTGCTTCCTTCTCGCCCGCCGAATTTGCCACCCGGCGCGCCACTCTCGAGAAGCAGCTTGACGGCGTTCTGGTCCTCTTCGGCGGAACCGACGCCGGTGAAGGGCTCGACGGCTTTCACCAGGAGCCGAACTTCTACTACATGACTGGCTGGAGCGAGCCGGGCGCGGTGGTGCTCTTCACGCACTCCGGCGCGACTCTCTTCCTGCCGCAGCACAACGAGAAAGTGGAACGCTACACCGGGCGCCACGCTTCCGCCGAGGACCCCGACGTTCACGCCCGCACGGGTTTTGACAATGTCCTTCCGCTGGCCCGCTTCGAGTCCGAATTCGCGAAAGCGCTGGAGACATCGGAGAAGGTCTACGCCGTCTCCGCCGACAGCCACACCCCCGCGCTGAAATCGCTGGCGCCGCTGCGCACCATCGAGGACGGCGCGTCTCTGGTTGTCGCCCTGCGCCAGAAGAAATCGCCGGCCGAGCTGGAGGCCATCCAGCACGCCACCGACGTGAGCGTCGAAGCGCACCGCGAAGCCTGGAAGCACATCGCGCTGGGGCTCTACGAATATCAGCTCGCCGCGGTGATGTCCGACACGGTGCTGGCGCACGGCTGCGAGCGCTGGGCCTACGCGCCCATCATCGGCTCCGGACCCAACGGCGCGGTGCTCCACTACGACGAGAATCGGCGGCGCATGGAGAGTGGCGAACTCGTAGTCATGGACGTGGCCGGCGAATGCGCCGGCTACGCCAGCGACATCACGCGAACGGTTCCCGTGGACGGCAAGTTCACGCCTCGCCAGCTCGAGCTCTACAACATTGTGCTCGGTGCGCAGAAAGCGAGCATTGCCGCCGTGAAGCCCGGCGTGCCCTTCTGGACCGGCGATAACAGCCCGGACACCGCCGCGCGCCACTACATCGAGACCCACGGCAAGGACCTGCACGGCGAACCCCTGGGCAAATATTTCACGCACAAGATCGGCCACGAAGTTGGACTCGAGGTGCACGACCCGCCGATGCCGCCCGAGAAGCTGGAAGAGGGCATGGTCATCACCATCGAGCCCGGCCTTTACATTCCGGAGGAGAAGATCGGCATCCGCATCGAGGACGTGGTGCTGGTAACCGCCGCCGGCTCGCGCGTGCTGAGCGCGGCGCTGCCGAAGGAGCCCGCCGAAATTGAGAAGGCTCTGGCAAGGTAGACATCTCGGTTGGTACGCTGCCGTGGCCGCCGCGGCGTTCGCGCTGGCATTGCTCGTCGGCTGGAGCGCGATCGGGACTCAGATCGACAACTACGCGTACGATCTGCTCCTTCGTTACAACACTGCGCCGGTGCATCAGCCCGGCTGCGTGCTGCTCGCCATCGACGATGCCACTCTAAAGAGCCAGGGCGGTCAGCGGAACTATCGCGCGATCCTTGCGAAAGGTCTGAAGGCCGTCGCCGGAGCCGGGCCCGCCGCGGTCGCCATCGACATGATCCTTCCGGATGCGGGAAATGCGGAGGAGGATCGGGCGCTGGCGGACGCGATGGCCGGAACGCACAACCTGGTGCTTCCGGCCGATCTGCTGGACGGGCAGTGGGAGCGGCCGCTGCCGTTGTTTGCGCGCGCCGCGGCCGCTATCGGAAATGTTCGCGCCGATGAAGAGTCGTCCGACGGCGTCACCCGCTCCGTCGCGCTGGAGAAGATTGCCGCGAACCAGAGGCAGTGGGCGCTGTCGCTGCAGGCGTTTCGCCTCGCGCGCGGCGCGCCATGGATTGTCGAATCGCCCCGCGAAATCACGGTCGGCGGTGAAGTGATCCCGGCGGCCCGTAGCGGCGATCACCGCTCTCTCCGCATCCGGTTTGGGAGCGCGCCATTCCCGATCATTTCCCTGGAAAAGATGCTGGCCCGCCCGGCCCTGGCCGCAGAGCTTCGCGGGAAAGCTGTGTTCCTTGGCGTCACCGCAACAAACGACCGCGTGGTGACCCCGTACGGTCAACGCATTTCCGGCGTACAGGCGCACGCCGAGGCATTCGAGACGCTGCGCGGCGGCCACTTTCTTCGCGACGCCTCCAACCTGGAGATCTTCGGCACGTGCGTGCTCGTCGCCGCGTTTGCTCTGGCCATCTTCGCCTACGCTTCCGGCTGGCAGGCTTATAGCCTGGGCGTGTTGCTGCTCGCCACGGCGCACATTCTGCCGATTTTCTCCTTCGCGCACGATGTCGTGTTTCCGTACTCGGCGCCGTTCGCTACCGCCTGGCTGTGCGTCTCGGCCGCAGCCAGCTTTCAGCATTTTGTGGTTCGCCGGATGCTTCGAAAAACCGAGGGCGACAAGGAGCGCTATCAGCGGGCCATCCGTTTCGTGACCCATGAAATGAAAACCCCGCTCACCGCCATCCAGGGTTCCAGCGAACTGATGGGCCGCTACAACCTTACCGAAGACAAGCGCCGGCAAATGGCCACGATGATTAATTCCGAATCGAAGCGTCTGGCCGGGATGATCCAGACATTTCTCAACGTGGAGCGGCTTTCCGAGGGCGAGATGCAGTTGAAGCGCGATGTTTTTCCGGTAACGGAGATCATCGACAACTGCCTGCAGCGCATCGCCCCGGTTGCCGAACGGAAGAACATCGCCATTCACCGCGGCGAGGTCGCCGGCGTCTCTCTGTCCGGCGATCGCGAGCTGATGGAGTACGCCGTCTACAACCTGCTGACCAACGCGGTGAAGTACTCGCCGGCGGATACCGAAGTCCGCATCGTGGCGCTGGTGCGGGGCGACCGCCTGCACGTGGCCGTGAGCGACCAGGGCATGGGCATGGATGAGAAGGAACTTCGCAGCATCTTCCACAAGTTCTATCGGACGAAGCGCGCCGAGGCGTCGGGCGAGTCGGGTACGGGAATCGGACTTTCCATCGTCGAGCAGATCGTGATCCGTCACGGCGGGCGCATGGAAGTCAGCAGCGCCGTCGGAAAAGGCTCCTGTTTCACCGTTATCGTGCCTTACGTCGCCGCGGCGAACGGCCACGGGCGCGGCGAGTAAGTAAGATAGTAAGGAAGCCGTGTCACGCCTGCTGGTTGTTGAAGACGATCCGTCTGTCCGCAATACGATTGTCACTTTTCTCGAGCTGGAAGGTTACGCCGTCGATGCCGTATCCAGCACGCGGGAAGCGATTGAACGGCTTGGCGCGTCCACTTATCCCATCGTAATTTCCGACATTTACCTCGACGAACGCACGGGAATCGACGTGCTGCATACGGCCCGCAGCACGAATCCAAACTGCGCGGTGATCCTGATGACCGCGCGCGGCACCATCGAAACGGTGATGGAGGCCACCCGCGGGGGCGCTTTCGATTACATCGCCAAGCCTTTTGACTTCGACGACATGCTGAAGACGGTGAAGCGCGCCGAGGCATCCGTGGTGGTGAATACCGAAGACGCCGACACCGACGTGGACGATCTGCCGGTGAGCGAGATGATCGGCTCGTCGGCGGAAATGGTCGAAATCTACAAGACCGTCTCGCGCGTGGCGCCCACCGACGCCACCGTACTGGTGGAAGGCGAGACCGGAACCGGCAAAGAGATGATCGCGCGCATGGTGCACAACAACAGCGCGCGCGCCAGAGAGCCATTCGTCCCCGTGGATTGCGCCTCCATCGCGCCGGGTCTGCTCGAAAGCGAGCTGTTCGGCGCTGTCCGCGGGGCCTACACCGGCGCCGATCGCGACCGCATGGGCGTGTTCGAAGCCGCCAACAACGGCACGGTCTTCCTGGACGAGATCGGCGACGTCGAACTGAACTTCCAGCTCAAGCTGCTGCGTTTCCTGCAGGAAAAGGAGATCCGTCCGCTGGGATCGGCTCGCGGGCGCAAAGTCGACGTGCGCGTGGTGGCGGCCACCAATCACGACCTGCAGCACATGGTGGACCAGGGCCACTTCCGCGAGGACCTGTGGTTCCGATTGAACGTGGTCCGCGTGATTGTTCCACCGTTGCGCGAACGAACCGGCGATGTGGCCCTGCTGGCGCACTACTATCTTCGTCGATACAACGAGCGATACGGGCAGGCTGCGAAGCTGACGCAGTCGGGATTGAAGGTCATGGAGGATTATTCCTGGCCAGGTAACGTACGGCAATTGCAGCACATGATGGAGCGCCTCTCCATCCTCGCGCCGCAGGGCCGGATCGACGACAAAGCCGTTCAGGAAGCCATCGAACTCACCGACTCGCGCGACATCTCCAGCGAGACTCTGGCCGACACCGAAGCCGATCAGATTCGCAAGGTGCTGGCCGCCACCGGGGGCAACAAGAGCCGCGCAGCCCGCATCCTCGGCATCGAGCGCAAGACACTCTACCGCAAGCTTGAGCGCATGGTCGAGTAGAAAAAGGGCGCGGCCCCAACAGAGAAGGGGGATGAGCCGCGCCAACCAGAGGAGGAGAGGTCCGGCGTAAGCCGAACCCTGTTAGTGAGACGTTGGTGTCTCGACTACGGTTCCTGCCTGCATCTGGGCGGCCAAAGGCGCAAGCCGTCATGACTCAAGTATCTCATTAAGAATCAGCAAGTTAAGGCGATTCTTTTCCTCCGGCAGCTTCACACCTGCTGGAGGTGCATGCGATACTGGGCACAGGAACTGTTCTCCACAATCATGACGCAGTTGGACGAGGCGATCACTCGTTATCACCGGATTCTCGAGAGCAAGCCCTGGTCTGACCTGTCCTGGGCGCGATCGCTGCAGGACCGCATGCGCGAGCGGAATCTGTATGTTGGCCTGCGTCCCATCTCGCCCGTGCTCCGGCCGCACTTCCTCAGCCGCCGCCAGTACGTGGCCATGTCGAAGGCCGCTGAAAGCCTGATCAGCGCCATAGATCGGGTGGAACAGGTGGCCATTGGCAACCCCGCGCTGATGTCGCGTATGGAATTGTTGCCCGCCGAGAGGATGCTGGCCTCGGTCGATCCTGGCTACCCGTTCCTTTCGGTGACATCTCTGCTCGACACCAACCTGAACAACGGAACGCTTCGGTTCGTGAAGTACACCTCCGAGGCTCCTACGGGAGTCGTTTACAGCGAGGCATTGTCGGAAATCTTCTACGACGCCCCGCCGATGAAGGAGTTCCGGAAGAAATACAACCTCGTCAAATTGGTCGGCACCAAGCACTTCCTGGCCGCGCTGCTGAAAGCGTGGAAGGAGTGGGGTGGCAAGGGACGAAAGCCCAACATTGCCATCCTCGAATTCCGCCAGTCGTTTCTTACGCCGGAATCCGCCGAAAGCCAGTTGATCGTGGAGTCGTTCCGCGGCAGCGGCTACGGAGCCGAGGTGGTTACGCCGGAACAGCTCGAATATCGCAATGGGGCTCTGCACTGCGGGGACTTCCGGATCGACCTGGTGTACCGGCGCATTCGCGTTCACGAATTCCTGGTCCGCTTCGATTTATCCCACCCGCTGCTGCGCGCCTATCGCGACGGCAAGGTCTGCGTTGTGAACAGCTTCCGCTCCGAGATGGCGCAGAAGCAGGCGCTGTTCGGTTTGCTGACCGACGACACTGTCACCGCCGGCTTCCCCGCCGACGAGCGCAGGGCCGTTCGCGAGTGCATTCCGTGGACCCGTATGGTGGCCGCCACGAAGACCATATGGCAGGACAAGAACGTGGATTTGCCGGAGTTCATCATGAAGAACCGGGAACGCCTGGTTCTGCGGCCCAACGACGATTCCGGCGACCGCAGTCCCGTCCATGGCGCGCAGGTGGATCACAGCGCCTGGGAACGCGCGCTCAAAGTGGCGCTGCGCAGCCCTTGGGTGGTGCAGGAGACCACGGAACCGGTTCGCTCGGTGTTCCCGGTTCTGCAGTACGGCGGCATGTATCTGCGGGAAATGCGCGTGGATGTCCACCCCCACTCATTCCTCGGCAAGGTGCAGGGCTGCTCGAGCTGGCTGACCGAGGCTACCGGCGCGTTTTCCACGCTGGCCGGTCTCGCGCCGACGTACATTCTGGAAAGCAAGTGATCGTCAGCCGGCGTCGACGGCTCGCTCGACGGTGATTCTCGCCTGCAGGTTGGCCACGCCCGCGGTGTAGCGATCGTCCGTCACCGTCACGCCGATGGCATCGTCCAGCCAGTCGTGCGCGGTCCCATCGGGATCGTGGGAAGCGGCCGTGATCGTGTAAGCCTGGGCGCAGAGGCGGCACGGAAATGAAAACGTAATGGCCAGCGCGTCGCCGGCGGCGCACGGGCCCAGCGAAACATGCTCGGCTTCGGTGTTCGTCCCGTACACTTCGAAGCCGATGCGCGTTCGGATCATGATTCCAATCACCGGATTCTGAATGGCGGCGCGGTAGCGCACGGTCACGCGAACGCTCACTTCTTCCCCGCTGCGCCAGACCGTGGTGGGAGTTCCCGAGCTGCCCAGCGCAGCGATGCTCAGGATGTCGGCCCGGCCGTCGCCACGGCGCAAACCGGTACTCATGTTCTCGCTCAGCGTCTCGCCCCACTCGCGGAATTTCTCGGCGACGCTGTGGTTGTAAGCCTCCAGCACAACGCGCGGATCGCCTCCCGACGCCAGCCGGCCTTCCTGCAGCCACCAGATTTCGTCGGCCAGCGCCAGCAGAAGCGGCTGCTCGTGCGACAACAGAAGAATTGTACTGCCCGCGCGGCGCAGCCGCTCCAGAGCCACCATCCCGCGAGCGCGAACAATGGCATCGTGAACCGCGAACGCGTGTTCGATGCAGATGACGTCGGCGGGAGAAAGAACCAGGCGGTCCTGCGGTCCGATATAACGCCGCGTTCCCCCGGCCATCACTTCACCCACTTCACAACTCTGCAGCCCGGCGGCAAGCTTCAGCAGCATGCTCTTCCCCGATCCGCGTTCGCCAATCACCCCGACGATACAACCATCCGGGGCAGCGGCGGAAAACCCATCCAGTGGCGGGCAATGCACGTTGCGAAATTCGACGGCCATAGTCGATAGAATACCCTCTATAGAATCCGCCCGTTACGCATTCGTCTGCATTCTCGCGCCCGCCGCGCTCCTGTTGCTTGCCTGCTCCCCGCAGCGGCGGGTTCGCGAGCTTCTGTCCGCGAAGACGGGCACCGTGCGACTGCCCGGAGGGACAATCCTGCTGGACGCCGGAATCGCCCTGCCCGACGGAGCGCACGATCTCACCATAAACGGAAACTCCACAACGCTCCGCGCCAGCGACTCCTTCCATGGCGCGGCGGTGCTGAGCTGCCACAATTGCCGCCGCATTGCCATTCGCGGCTTGTCTATCGACGGAAATCGTTCGCGGCTTGAGAGGCCCATCGGGCTTCCTCCCTCCGGGCAGACCTTCGCGTCGTTCTATTCGAACAATGGGCTGTTGTTCACGGATTCAACTGAAGTCACCATCGAGAACGTCGTCTTCCGCGAGATTCCGTCGTTCGCCATCCTGGTGAGCGGCGCGCACGGCGTGTACATCGACCACGTCACAATCGCCGACAGCGGCTCAAACTCCCCTGGAGGCCACAACAACACCACGGGTGGCATCCTGCTCGAAGAAGGCGCCACCGGTTTCGATATCCGCCATTGCGCGCTGCACTCGATTCGCGGCAACGGCATCTGGACGCATTCGCGGCAGGCGCGCAACGCCGACGGCGCGATCGCCGGCAACACCATCCAGGAGGTCGGCAGGGACGCCATTCAGGTGGGTCACGCGACCAGGGTGCAGGTGGCCGGGAACCATGGCCTCAGGATCGGCTATCCGGTTTCGGAAATCGACGTCGAATCGCTGGCTACGCCGGTGGGCATCGACACCGCGGGGAATGTGGACGCCAGCGTCTACGAAGGGAACCGCCTGGAGGAAGTGAATGGGAAATGCATCGACCTCGACGGCTTTCACGACGGCGCGGTGCGCTACAACATCTGCATCAACCGCAGCCAGGCCGAAGATTATCCGTGGGGCCAGTTCGGCATCGTCATGAACAATTCCAATCCGCAAATGGAGTCGCGGAACGTCGTCATCGAAGACAACTCGATGCTGGGCGCGAAATTCGGCGGGATCTTCGTGATCGGCTCGGGGAACATCGTGCGCGGCAATCGGCTCGACCGAATCAATCTGGCGCACTGCCCCGAAAACTCCGCGCACTTCGGCTGCTCCTTTCCCGCTCAGCCGGGCGTGCTCGAATCGGGAATCTACCTGGGCAGCCGCGGCGAGCGCTCAGCGCCGGCCCGCGGCAACATCGTCGAAAAGAATGTCATCCGCGGCTGGCGAATGAAGACGCGCTGCATTGGCTTTGCGCCCGGCGTGCGCGCGGCAGACAATACCATCAGGGCCAATGAGTGTTCCGATGAGTGAGCCGGCGGTGCGCGGCGACATGCGCGACGACTGGAATCGGCGGGCGCGGGAAGACGCGAACTACTACGCCGCTTTCGGAAGGCGCGGTCAGGACGAAGACGAATTTCTGGCCACCGGCGCATACATCGTGGAGAGAATGGAAGCGGAGCTGAAGCGCCTGCCGGCCACCGCGAATCGGCGCGCATGGCGGGCGCTGGAGATCGGCTGCGGTCCCGGCCGTCTGATGAAACCGCTCAGCCGCGATTTCGGGGAGATCCACGGGGTGGATGTCTCCGACGAAATGGTCGCGCTCGCGCGCGAGCGGCTGGCCGGCATCCCATGGGCGCACGTGCACACTACCGACGGCGCCCATCTTGCGCAGTTCGCCGACGAATCGTTCGACTTCGTATATTCCTATGCCGTGTTCCAGCACATCCCCGATCGCGGCGTGGTCACCGGGTACATGCGCGAGATTCGCCGCGTGCTGAAGCCCGGCGGCATTTTCCGCGGACAGTTCAACGGCCTGCCGGGATCTTCGGACGACCAATACAACACATGGGCGGGCTGCCGATTCAGCTCGGCCGAGGTCCGTGAGTTCACCAGCGATAACGGATTCGACCTGTTCGAGCTGTCGGGCATGGACACGCAGTACCTGTGGACCACCTGGCGTAAACACACGCCGGGAGGCGAATCCGGCGTGAGCGAGCCGGCTGCGGCCGTGCGACGCATCACGAATTCCGTGAGTACTGAGCCGGCTATAACTACCAGCGGACGTTTCTCCGCCATGTCCCTTTGGGTGGAAGGCCTGGCGTCTTCGTGCGAGATCAACGGACTCAGCGCGACCGTTGGCGATCGTGAAGCGCTGCCCTTCTACATCGGACCGCCCGCTTACGATGGCCTGCAACAAGTGGGCATCTCGCTTCCTCCCGGAAGCAGGACCGGACTGCTGCCCGTGGTGGTCAATTGGCGGGACGCACCGCTGCTCAGGACGGTTGTGCGAGTCATCCCGCCCGGTCCGCCGCTTCCTCGCGTGGTCTCGGTGACGGACGCCGTGAACTTGTTGTCGGATGGGCGCGTAGGCAGCGGTCTGGTGAAGGTCACCACCGAGGAAATAGGCGAACCTGCGCTGTTTTTCGCGACCGTGTCGGGCCGGGGAGTGGCGAACGTGGAGTGGTTCCTGACCGACCCCGTTCCACCGCGCTACGAATTCAACTTCGCTTTGCCGTCCGGGACCGCAGCGGGCGATCACGTACTGGAGATCCGTTACGGCCGCCGCCGTTTCGTCTTCCCGATTACGGTTGAGTAGGCCACTCTCGGAAAAATCTTGCCGCGCCCGCGCGAGCCTGTTAATCTGTCTGCAACCTGTTACGGAGGGTGAACGTCGCTTTCTGAGGGCTCTCGTCTTTAGATTTCCGGCTGCCCCCGTAAGTTGGGCACCGTTTGCGATTGCGCGACTGTGCCACCGGTGAGCATCTTCCTCCGAGTGCTCACCGGTTCTCATTTTGCGGCACTGGAGGCCGCTGCCGCCGCGCATACTCCTCGTGAATCCACGCCGGTTCATTCGGCTCACCTTTCGGCGGCATGCCTTTCGTCAGAGACCAGCGGTGAATCCACGAAAAACCGCCGCGCCCAACATAGTCGTCGGGCAGCTTGTACGCTTCGTCGCGCAGCGCCTCGTCGAGTGAGACGAACCGGTACCCTCGCCGCCGCATCATGGCCAGGAGATCCGGCATCATGTCGGCATTGAGCTGGCTGGCATGGATGAGAAGAATCTGCGGGAATTCGCGCCCGACGACCTCCTTCGAACGTTCCTCGAAGAAAGCGAAGATCGACTCCATGTAGGGAATGTACGCCTCGCGCGCCCGCGCCGCCAGTGCCGCGTCATCGTCTTTCATCGCCTGCGCGTAGACGAACGCGAACATCCAGTCCGAGTCGTCGAGCGTGACCGGCGCGATGCTATACCCGTGCGCGGATAGAAACGTCTCCAGCCCGCGCTTCTTCTCCGCGGTCGGCCCGGCGTGCAGGAACGGATGACGGAAATAGAGCGGGCGATGTCCGAGAGCCTGAGTGATCGGCGGTTCGCCGCGCAGGATGTTCGCTTCGTACTCTGCGAGCGAAACGTCGTTCAGGTCCGGATGAGACCAGGTGTGATTGCCCAGCGTCGCACCCCTCTCGATCCATAGGTGCAGAATCTGCTGCAGCCCGGCGGGCCCCATGTCGCCGGCGCGGCCGGCATTGACGAACCCAATCACCGGGAGCCCGCGCAAAGGCTCCAGCAGTTTTACGGTTACGCGCTGGACAGAGGCGAAGTCGCGCTTTGCCCCGTCGTCGCCGCCGCGCGGAAGATCGTCAATCGTGATCGCCACCCGCCGCGACTGGCCCCACGCGATCGCCGGAACCAGAACAAGAAGAAAAAGGCGCATTCGATATCCTATGCTTGCATGCCGGAGGGACAAAGCCCGCCCGTCGTCGTGATCGTCGGACGGCCCAACGTGGGCAAGTCGACGTTGTTCAACGCCATCCTGGGGCAGCGCCGGTCCATCGTCGGCGATGAGCCGGGCATCACGCGCGACCGCATTCACGGCGAAGGCACACACCTCGGCCGCCGCTTCGAGCTGATCGACACCGGCGGCATCATCCCCAACGACGCCGAGCTGATCCCGTCGGAGATTCTGAAGCAGGCCCGCTTCGCGCTCGACCGCGCGGCGCACATTGTCTTTCTCGTCGACGGGCGCACCGAGATCACCGCCGCCGACCGCGATCTTGCCGGCATCCTGCGGCAGTTCGGCAAACCGGTGACGGTCGCCGTAAACAAGATCGACTCGCCAAAGCGCGAGGATCTGCTTGCCGATTTCTATTCGCTCGGCTTCGACAATGTCGTGCCGGTTTCGGCCGAGCATCGCCTTGGGCTCGATGATCTGCTCGACCGCGTCACCGAAGGCTTCCCCTCCAGCGAGAGCGCATTAGACTCCACAGACGAAACGCGCATCAAGGTGGCCATCATCGGGAGGCCGAACGTCGGCAAATCGACCCTGTTGAACGCGCTCACCGGCTCCGAGCGCGCCATCGTCTCCCCCGTCGCCGGCACAACGCGCGATTCAGTGGACGAAACCATCCGGCGCGACGGCGTCGAGTACGTCTTCGTGGACACGGCCGGCATCCGCCGCAAAGGCAAAACAAAGCTGATGGCCGAGAAGCTCAGCGTGGTGATGGCGCGACGCAGCATCCGCATGGCCAACGTGGTGGTGCTGTTAGTGGACGCTAGCGAAGGCCTGGTCGGGCTCGATGCCACCATCGCCGGCTACGCGCACGAAGAGGGCCGGGCCCTGATCGTCTGTGTGAACAAGTGGGACATCACCACCGTGCGCGATCAGGGCGAGTTCACCAAAAGGATTCGCGAGGAGTTCAAGTTCCTGGAATACGCGCCCATTGTGTTCGTTTCGGCGAAGGAGGGCAAGGGCGTGGACCGGCTCTTCCGGATCATTCGCGAGTGTTTCGACGCGGCGTCGAAACGCATCGGGACGGGCGAGCTGAACCGCTTCGCGGCCGCGCTGGAACTCGATCCCGACTACAGGATCCGCTACATGACCCAGGCCGGCATCCGCCCTCCGACCTTCGTGGTGTTCACCTCGCGGCCCGGCGCCATTCACTTCTCCACCGAGCGTTATCTGGTGAATCAGATTCGCAAGCGCTTCGGCTTCGCCGGCACGCCGGTGGTGATCCGCATGAAGAAGAACCCCGGCAAGCCGGCGCGCGTTTGATGTGAGGCAGCCTTGACCACGGGCGAAGCCGGATGGTCGGCCTTATCGCCGGATAAGGTCACCAGTGCTCCTTCGCTTGCCGTCGAGGCTGCGGCGGGCTCTCCGCCCGCCCGGACCTCAGCGAACCACCCTGTTAACCGCGTTCAGCAGCTCTTCGTATTTCATCGCGCCGGGATGATAGAGGCGTACGATGCCGGCGCGGTCGATGAGCACCAGCGTCGGCGTGGTACTCGCCCCGTAGAGCAGGAAATTCGCGTTGCTCAGCGGGACGGGCATACCGTCGAGGCTGCTGTAGTATTGTTGCCGCACGTCCTCGATCCAGGCGCGCTCCTGGGCGGGCGTAGCATCCTCGCCTCGGGCTGCGTAGCCATAGAGCTGCGTCGGACCGATCACCACCAGTCCACGGCTGGCAAATTCATCGCGAATGCGCGCGATCACGGGCGCGTCCTGTTTGCAGTCGCCGCACCAGTGTGCCCAGAAAAACAGCAACACAGGCCGGCCGCGCAGCGTGGCCAGCGCCGGCGGGCGGGTTCCCAGGTAAGTCGCGACGCTGAGCGGCGGCGCGGGTTTGCCGAGCAGATCGAGCAGATTGATGTTCTTCTGTATCCGCTCGTGCAGCTCAGGCTGTTTCCACGCAGCCAGCTCGTCGCGCAGGAACCCGATGGCCTCGCGTTTGTCGCCGCGCGCGTTCATCGCCTGCGCGCGGACTTCAATCGCCGCGCCGAGGGCGGTCTGATAATGATGGTCGCTCTCGATGCCGTGGCGCGCTCGCGCGGTCATGCACAGCTTGTAGGTCTGGGAAGCGTACCGCTCGGCTTCGTCCAGTTTTCCGGTGTCGAAATCGGCGCGCGCGATCCACGACATCGCCTCCAGCGATTCCGGAGTGGCTCCGCGCCGCGCCATATCGGCCTTCACGGCGGCGTCGGCACGTGCGAAATCGCCGCGGGTCAGTGCATCCAGCGTCTCGTTCAGGACGTCGGCGCGGAGCAGCGCGACGGCAAACAGCGCCACCGCGAGCGCCGCACGCATGCTTTCTGCGGCACGCCGCGTGAATCGATAGCGGACCAGCGTCCACAAAGCCTCGAACCCGTCCCGCGCGCGAATTTTCTTTCCTTCGGCGATGCCGCGTGCGTTGTAGCGGATGGGAACCTCGCGGATTTCATGACCGCGGCGGCGCAGCTTCGCGGTGACCTCGGGGCAGAACTCGAAACGCCGGCATTCCAGCGGAATCGAGCGCAGGAGCGGCGTGCGGAACGCCTTGTACGCGGTCTCGAGATCGGTGAGGCGCGCGCCGTACAGTAGATTCGCCGCGAATGTGAGGATGCGGTTGGCGATGCGATTCTTCAGCGCCATGCCTGCCGGAGCACCGAGAAAGCGCGAGCCATAAACGACGTCCGCTTCGCCCCCGACGATCGGCTCGAGAATACGTTCATAGTCGGCCGGGTCGTATTCGAGATCGCCGTCCTGAATCAGAACAACGTCGCCGGTGGCCCGCGCGATGCCGATTCGTATGGCCGCGCCTTTGCCCGCATTTACCTCGGCATGATGGGCAATCACCACGCCCGCGCGCGCCTGCTCGCCCAGTAGCTGCGTGGTGCCGTCCGTGGATCCGTCGTCGATGACGAGAATCTCTTTCGTGCAACCCGCCGGAAGCGGGGCTTTGCTCACGCGTTCCAGCACCTGGGCGAAGGTGCGGAACTCGTTGTAGACGGGAATGATGATCGAGACTTTCAAGCGGGCTTCTCCAGCACGACGAAAAGAGACTGTCCGAACGGGAGCGCGGCGATTTCGAGGCGCGACATCAGCGGGACAAAAACGCGGTCGAAAACGTCGATCTGCGCGGCCGACTGCGTGTCGCGCCGCAGCACCCGGGCGTTGATCCACCAGCCGAAAAAGCCGATAGCGTTCATGTATCGAGCACGGCGAACGCGCAGACCGGCAGCGGCCGCCAACCGCGCGACGGCATCGCGTCGATACCGCCGATGGTGGCCGAGATTGCGGTCGATGGGGCCATAGAGGGCCGGAAACGCCGGCAGCAGCAGCACAATCGCGCCCCCCGGCGGGATCACCGACGCCATGTTGCGCACGGCCTGCTCGTCGTCCTCGATGTGCTCGAGCACGTTCAGGCAGACGCACGAATCCGGGCGGAAGCGCGCCACCTCGAGAAATATTTCGTCGCTCGCGTCCGCCTGGAAAGTGTGCAGATTCGGCTGATTCGGATATCTCTCACGCACGCGGCTGAGGCACTCGGCGTCGGGGTCAACCGCGATGACCACGCCGCGATCCAGCAGGGTCCCAGTGAAGTTCCCAACCCCGCATCCCACCTCCACGACGCGGCGGCCAATCTCCCGCGACACCAGCCGGCTCTGCCAGGCGAAGTAGTTCCGCGCCCGGCTCATGCGCTCGAGGTCTGCGATCTTCCAGCTTTGAGCGCACAGCGCGGGGTGCGCTCCCTGGGAGAAGGCAGAACTCGCGCCTCGCTGCGTTGTGCGCGACGCTGACTGGAGCGAGCCTTTGGGAGAATGAAGGCGTTCCATGCCCGCGTTCTGGATCGAGCTCGCATTCGCGTTCCCGCTGCTCGTGTTCGCGCTCTCCTGGCGCAGACTGGCCCCGGCCGCCGAACGATTTGCCGCGCAGACCTCCTCGTGCATGGTGCTACTTGCCATTCTCCCTGTTGCGCTGCGGCTGGCGCTACTCGGAACGCAGCCCGCGCCCTCACCGGATGTATATGACGAATTCAGCCATCTTCTCGTTGCCGACACCTTGCGTCACTTCCGCCTGGCCAACCCCGCGCACGCGTTGCCTCAATTCTTCGAGACGTTCTTCGTCCTGCAGCAACCGACGTACAGTTCCATCTACCCGATCGGCCAGGGGCTCATGCTGGCGCTGGGGCGCGCACTGTTTGGAAATCCGTGGGCGGGCGTGATTCTCGCCACCGCGGCGCTTTGTTCACTCTGCTACTGGATGCTGCGTGCATGGACCACGCCTGGCTGGTCGCTGCTGGGCGGCATGCTGGCGGTGATGGAATTCGGCCCGCTGTGCGCCTGGATGAACAACTACTGGGGCGGAGCGCTGGCGGCTGCGGCGGGATGTCTGGTTTTCGGCGCTCTGCCCAGACTGCGCCACCGGGGGCGCTGGCGCGATGCGCTGTTGCTGGGGGCCGGCCTTGGCGTGAACCTGCTGACTCGGCCGTACGAATCGATCTTCCTGCTATGCGGCGCCGTCGCGTTTTTTCTGCCGCGACCCTGGAAGTTCGCGCGCGTCCTCACGATTGCCGCCGTGGCGGTGATTCCCTGCGTCGGCGTCACATTGCTGCAGAACAAGCAGGTCACCGGATCGTGGGCCACACTGCCTTATACGCTGAGCCAGTATCAATACGGCGTTCCCGCGGCGCTCACCATTCAGCCGAACGTCGTACCTCATCGCGAGCTCACCCCGCAGCAGGCCCTCGACTACAAAATGCAGCGCGCGTTTCACGGCGAAGGGACGGAGACCGTCGGCGGATTTTTCGAGCGGCTGGAGTATCGCATTCGCTTCTATCGATTCTTCTTCCTCGCTCCGCTGTACCTGGCTCTGCCGTTTTTCCTGGCGAGCCTGCGAGAGCGCCGGTTTATCTGGGTGGTCGCGACCCTGGCGCTTTTCGCGCTGGGCGTCAGTCTTTTTCCGGCTTTTCAGGAACACTACCTCGCCGGCGCCACTTGTCTGTTCGTGCTGGTGAGTATCGTCGGGCTGCAGCAGCTCAGCCGCCTGAAAGCGGGCGGGGAGGCCGTGCAATTAATCGTGCTGGTGTGCGTCGCGCAGTTCCTGTTCTGGTATGGAATTCGCCTTACCAGCGGCCCCGAGCTGGTTCGCGAGAACCCGCGCCGCGCCTTCGTGAACCGTGCCCTCGCCGCCGCGCCGGGCCAGCAACTGGTGTTCGTTCGCTACTCGCCGCAGCACGTGTTTCAGGAAGAGTGGGTGTGGAACGAGGCCGATATTGACTCGGCTCGCGTCGTGTGGGCGCGCGATCTGGGCGCGGACGAGAATCGAAAGCTGCTCGACTACTATTCGGGCCGCGCGGTCTGGCTGCTGGAACCGGACTTCAATCCACCACGCCTGACGCCCTATCAACGTGGGGCAGGTTTGTAACCTGCAGCCGATTTTCAGTCGGCTCCGGCGGGGCGCCTTACGATAGCAGCGCCTTTCGCAGTGCTTCTTTCATGACGGCTACCGGCGGGTCCTGACCAGTCCAAAGCTGGAATCCGATCACGCCCTGATACACCAGCATGGAGAGCCCGTCCAGCACCGTAAGCCCGCGCTCGCGCGCTGCGGTGAGCAGACGCGTCTCCGGCGGATTGAATACCGCGTCGCTCACCAGCATCCCCGGCCGCGCCCCGCTGAGATCCACCGGCGGCATCGCATTCACGTCCGGGTACAAACCGATGGAGGTCGCGTTCACCAGCAGGTCCACGTCGCCGGGCACGCGATATGTCCCCTGCCATTGCTCGAAGCGAATCGTCGCGCCCGTCTTCGCAACGAGATCCGCAACCATTCGCTCCCCGCGTTCGCACGAGCGATTCACCACCAGCACGTCGGCCGTTCCCGCCAGAGCCAGTTCCGTCACAATCGCCCGCGCCGCGCCACCGGCCCCCAGCACCACCGCGCGCCGGCCCTTCGGATCGACCCCGGCATCCACGCGCACGCCGCGCAGAAAGCCCTTGCCGTCGGTGTTCTCGCCGATCAGGCGCTCGGAATCGCGCCGAACCGTGTTCACCGCGCCAATCACCGCGGCATCGGGCGCAATTTCGTCGAGATACTCCATCACCGCCACCTTGTGCGGAATGGTGCAATTGAAGCCGCGCAGGCCGAACGCGCGCGCCCCGATGACCGCATCGCGCAACTTCGCCGGCGGCACTTCCACCGTCAGATACCGCCAGTTCAGCCCCAGCGCCGCGAACGCCGCCTCCTGGATCACGCCGGTGGGATTCTCCGCCACCGGCTGTCCGAAACACGCCACCAGCTCTGCTTTGAAATTTGCCGGCATGATCCTATGTTGTCGCAGTGCGGCGCAGGCAAACCACCAGCACGGCGCAGGCCACCAGGCTCGCGCCCGCGAATACCAGCCCCCAGTAATTGCTCCCCGTCCAGGTAGTGACGGAGCCGATCATGTAGGGCCCGACAAATCCGCCGAGGTTTCCTACGGAATTGATCAGAGCGATGCCCGACGCGGCAGCGAAGCCGGTGAGGAACCGATTCGGCAGCGCCCAGAACGGACCGAAAAAGCTGTAAATTCCCGACGCCATCAGCGTGAGAAGTGCGATGGACAGGAGCGGTGAACCGACCAGCCCCACCGTGAACATCGCCGCCGCTGCGGCAAGGGCGGAAAGCGCCACGTGCCAGCGCCGCTCGCCAGTGCGATCCGAATGCCGCGAAACCAGCAGCATGACGGCGAAGCCGACCGCGTGGGGGATGGTCACGAGAACGCCGACGGTGGTGTTCGAGTAATGCGCCGATAGCCCCTTCACCACCTGCGGCAGCCAGAAACTCATCACGTAGAGTCCGACCACCAGCGTGAAATAAACGAAGGTGAGATGCCAGACTCGCCCGCTCAGCAGCGCCCGCGTCGCACGCATGCGCTCCCGCTTCGCCGATTCGCGCGCCAGCTCCGCATGCAGCCAGTCCTTCTCGCGCCGATCGAGGAAACGCGCGTCTTCGGGACCATTCGGGAGCAGGAGCCACGTGGCCACGCCGAGTACAATGGCCGGCAGCGCCTCCAGCGCCAGCAACCACCGCCAGCTGGCCACGCCGAACCAGTGCGCGTGGTCGAGGATCAGCCCCGATATCGGCGCGCCGATCACGTTGCTCACCGGCAATGCGGCCATGAACAGCGCCACCGCCCGCGCCTGTTCGCGTTGCCGGAACCAGTAGGTGAGATAGAGGATCATGCCGGGGAAGAATCCGGCTTCGGCGATGCCCAGCAGAAAGCGCACGATGTAGAGGTGCGTCGCGCTTTGCGCCAGCCCATTGCATGCGGAGACCAGGCCCCAGCTCAGCAGAATGCGGGCGATCCAGACGCGCGCGCCCAGCTTGTGCAGCAGGATGTTGCTGGGGATCTCGAAAAAGAAATACCCGATGAAGAAGATGCCCGCGAGCAATCCGAACTGCTGGCTGGTAATGGCCAGCGCTTTGTTCATGGTGAGCGCGGCGAAACCGATGTTGACGCGATCCAGAAACGCGACCACGTAGAGGATGAACAGGAACGGCAGAATGCGCAGGCGGATCTTTCGGATGGTCCGGCGCTCGATGGAGGCGTCGTCCGCACGAGTGCCCGCACTACTCGGTCGACTCATGTGTGCGGACAATGTTAACCAGGATCAAGTCGGACGAGCAGAGTGCCGTCGTGCACCAGACGTTTGCGCAGTCACGGACATGAACAAGCGACTCGCGAACGAGTGCCTCGCCCACGGCGCTACGCTTGTCAGCGGGGATGGGAATCACGCCCTTGCCGATGGCGGAAGTAACCCATCGCTGCAGCGCCATCGCAGGTTTAGCGGCACGCGCCTGCCCAATATACGTGCCACCGCGATAATTGCACAGGATCGTGTAAAGGGCGTTCACGACGCTCGCAGCCTCTCTGTTCGGCTGAAACGCCGCAGGTTGCGTATGTACGCCTCGACATCGTCAAATTCAGGCCGGCTCTTGCGGATCCCGATGAATTCCTGCATGGCTGCGCGACGTTGTCGCCACAGCATGCGGTTGTCAGAACCAGAGCTGCGTGGTTGCGCCGTCACGACCTACAGCATACATCTCGAGTACGCGGCCCCTGGGTTCACTCTCACCCGACCCGTGCCTCAGGGCAGGGCCGGACTGATGGATGGCACCAGCTCGCCAGCCGGAGCGGGTTCTTCGGGCTGCAGTCCTTGGCACTCGCGTTCGAGTTCGTTCTTCACTACGCGCGCGTACAGGACAAAATGGTGCGCCGACAAAAGCACGGTGAATCCCAGCCATAACTTCGCCGGCTGGCGCCACCAGTTCCAGGCCATGCGGCCGAGGAATCGCCACCACGCGAGCCGGTAATCCGAACGGATGCCCTGCGTCCACACGGACGCGCACAACACGCGAAGCAGGTAGAGCACCGGCGTATCGGGCGGACGTTGAGTGGCAATGGGCTGCCACGCCTGGAGCGATCGGAACGCGCGTTCGAAGAAAGCCCGGGGGGCATACAGCGCCGCCAGCAGCCCGCTCAGCCCGCGGAGCAGAACGGGCAGAGGCATGATGGTGCGGAAATCGGGGGCGCTGAAGTTGGAGGTGGCCTGACTGGTTTCAATCAAACGCCCTTCCCGCTTCATGCGCTCGAACAGCGGCGTCGTTGGCGGGGCCTGCAGGACGCCGGCCATGGCCCAGGCGATCGCCGTGCGCTCGATGAACTCCCGCTGGCGCTCGAAGATGGTCTCGTCGTCGGAATCGAAGCCGACGATGAACCCGCCCAGCACCCACAGCCCGCTCGCCTGGATGGTGCGCACCTGCTGGACGTTGTCGCTGCGCAGATTCTGGAACTTCTTCGAGCCCCGGAGCGCTTCCGCCGACGGCGTTTCGATGCCGATGAACACGTACATGAAATTCGCCGCCACCATGGCGCTCAGCAGTTCCGAGCGGTCCGCCAGATCGATGGAAGCCTCGGTGCTCAGGGCGAAGGGGAAGCCGTGCAGCTCCTGCCAGGTCTTCACCTCCCGCGCCAGCTCCAGCGCGTGTTTGCTGTTACCGATGAAATTGTCGTCGACGACGAACACTTCGTTGCGCCACCCCAGCCGCCGCAGCGCTTCGAGTTCCGCGACGAACTGGGCTGGCGGCTTCGACCTCGGCTTGCGGCCGTAGATGGTGATGATGTCACAGAACTCGCACTGGAAAGGGCACCCGCGCGAGAACTGCACCGGCATCTGCGCGTACTTCTTCAACTGGAGGAGATCGAAACGCGGCAAGGGGCTGCGCGTCATGTCGGGCTTTTCCGAAACGCGGTACAGGCTTCTCGCGGTGCCTTGTTCCAGCGCGGCGGCGATCTCGCCGAAGACCTCTTCCGCTTCCCCCACCATCACGTGGTCCGCATGCGTCAGCAGCAGCTCCGGCTGGCTGCTGGCCCAGGGACCGCCGATGAAGGTACGGCGTCCGAGCGAACGGGCGCGGGCGAGAACGGCCGTGGTATCGGCGCGCTGAGCGTGCATGGCGCTGACCATCACCAGGTCGGCCCACAACAGATCTTCGTCGCGCAACTCCTCGAAGGCGCGATCAAGCAGCCGGAGGGTCCATGCGGGCGGACAGAGGGCGGCGACGGTGATCAGCCCAAGCGGCGGCGATATGGCCGCCTCGGGCAGCATTTCGAGCACGCCCTCGAAGCCCCAGAAGGATGGCGGAAAGCGAGGCCACACCATCAGGACTTTCATGTTCGGACCCAGCGCGGGGAACGAGGCCGATTCGTCCACGTCGCGCAGGATGGGGAAGGAAGAATGGCCGTTTACGGCGGCAGGGGGCATCTTAAACGACCCTCCGGGGAACTGGCCGTGGCCATTCCTGCCCCCGGAACGAGTCGTGGCGGCGGAACCTTTGCCGCCTGAAGCGATGTTTATTCCGCATGATGCTTAGCGCGAGTATAGTCTCATCCGGCCCGATTTGCCACGAAAAAGATGGCCACCGGCGGGGTAGTGTCCGAAGCCGACGATCTTCTCAACGCACTTTTCAGACACTACCGCCCACGGCCTGCCGTCCGCTCCCCCAGGCTATACTGGAGTTGTCGAACGCAGCCAGTGGGCGAAAGCCCACTTTTTTATTGGGCAGCGTTGGGTTGAGGATGCCGGATCGAAGCAGAGACGCCGTCGCCGCCCGGGTTGCCGAGGTCGCCGAACGGGTGGGCGGACCGGAGAACATCGAAATCGTCGAGGTCCAATTCCTCGGAGGCGGGAAGAGCCGCGTTTTGCGTATTTTTATCGACAAGCCGGAAGGCGTGAGCCACGCCGATTGTGAACTGATTTCCCATCAGGTGGGCACTATTCTGGACGTGGAGGACGTGATTCCCGGCGGCTGCTACACGCTGGAGGTCAGCTCACCCGGCCTCGAGCGCAAGCTGACGAAACCGAGGGATTTCGAGCGGTTCGCCGGGCAGAAGGCGCGCATCGTTTTGCGCGAGCCGGTGGAGAATCAGCGCCACTGGTCGGGCACGCTGATCGGCTATGCGGACGGCCAGGTCACCATCGAACCCTCCGCCGGACGCCAGGTCCGTTTCGCGCTGGCACAGGTCGAGAGAGCCAACCTGAAGTTCGAGTGGTAATTTCCCAGGGACAAGCGAAAAGAGGACACGAGTGGGAACGATCTATCAGTCCATTGAGATCCTGAGCAAGGAGAAAGGCATCGATCCGCAGATTGTGATCGACGCCGTCAAGGACGCCATGCTGGTGGCGGCGCGCAAACACTTTCACAGCGTGGAAGACCTGGTTGCCGATTTCAACGCCGCGGGTGCGCTGGAGATTTACGCCCTGAAAACGGTGACCGACCCGGTTTCCGATCCCGTCAAGGAGATTTCACTCAATGAGGCTCGGCGCATCGATCCCTCCGTCGAAGTGGGCGGATCGGTCCGCGTCGCCCGGCCCACCGAAGCGCTGGGACGCATCTCCGCCCAAACCGCCAAGCAGGTGATTCTGCAGAAAGTCCGCGAGGCCGAGCGGGAAACCATCTTCTCGGAGTATTCCGGCCGCGTCGGCGAACTGGTGAACTGCACGGTAAAGCGCATCGAAGGCCAGGATCTGATCATCGATATCGGCAAGACCGAAGCGCGTCTGCCGAAAAAAGAACAAAGCCGGCTGGAGAACTTCAGCGTTGGCGACCGCGTGCGCGGCATTATCAAGAGCGTGGAGAAAGCCGGCAAGAACGCCGGCGTCACCGTTTCCCGGGCCGACGCGGAGCTGGTGAAGCGCCTCTTCGAACAGGAAGTTCCCGAGATCTACGACAACACCGTGGTCATCAAGGGTTGCGCGCGCGAGGCCGGCGAGCGGACCAAGATCGCCGTCTTCAGCCGCGATCGCGACGTGGACAGCGTGGGCGCCTGCGTGGGCATGAAGGGCATGCGCGTACAGTCGATCATTCGGGAACTGCGCGGCGAGAAGATCGACATTATCGAGTTCTCCGACGATCCCGTGCAGTACGCGACCAAGGCGCTCAGTCCGGCGAAGATTTCCCGCGTGGCCATCGTCGACGCCGCCGCCCACCACATGGAAGTGATTGTGGACGACACGCAGCTCTCGCTGGCCATCGGCAAGAAAGGCCAGAACGTTCGGCTTGCCGCCAAGCTGCTGGGCTGGAAGATCGACATCAAGAGCGAAGAAGAGAAGCGCCAGGAAGTGGAATCGGCCATGGCCGCGCTGGTTTCGCCGGGAGCGCCGGTTTCGGTACTGATGGAATACGGCCTGGCCGAGAGCGTTATTGGAGATCTGATCGCCGGCGGCGTGTCCACCATCGAAAAGCTCGGCGGCATGACGCCGGAAGAACTGCAGGAACTGGCCGGCATTACGGAGACCTCCGTGGAGCGGATTCGCGACGCCGTGAACGGCTACTATGCGCAGTTCGATGCGCCGGCGGAGGAAGCCGCCAGCGACTATCCCGCGGAGACCGCTCCCGCGCCCCCCGGAGAAGCGACCGCTGCCGAGCGCGACATTTCCGAGGAGGCCGCGTCCGAGACCGCCGGCGAGCAAACTGCCGCCGAACCGGACGTTTCCGTGGAAGCCGCGCCTCCTCCGCCAAGCGAATCTGAAATGCCGGAAGAAGGAAAAGGATCTGATACGATAGAAGACCTGGGGTCCAGGCCACTAAGCTGATGACGTTCCGCGCGTGGAGTGTGCCTCCGTTTTGTCGCTCAATATATGAGAAAAACCCGCATCAACGAGCTGGCGAGGGAGCTTGAGGTAAAGCCTCAGCGGATTCTCGACCTGCTCCCCGAGCTGGGAGTGGCCGAGAAGAAAACCCATTCCAGCTCGCTGGACGACGACGTTGCCGATCTCGTCCGGAAGCACTTCGGGGTGAATGGCGCCCGTCCGGCGACATTCGATCATGAGCGGGATCATGAACCGGCCACTGCTCCCGCAGTCGAGGAGCATGTGGGAGCCGCCCCGGCGGCGACGGCCGAAAGAGCGCCGGCGCATTCCGCCGTTCAGCCCGCCGCCTCGGCGGAGCATATTGCCACTCCTGCCGCCGAACCTGCCGAAGCAGTGCCCGAGGCTGAGGCCGCCCGGCCGCGGCCGACGCCCCTGCGCCCACCGCTGGGCGGCCATCCACGTCCGCCGGTTCATCCTCCCATCGCAACCGTCTCGGCTCCGGCGCTGCCCCTGCGGCCCGCGGGTGCGGCACGCCCTGGGATTCCACCACCACTGCAGGCGCCGCCCGCCGCACAAGTCCCGCAGACCCCGGCGGCGACAGCGGTACCGGGACCGCCCGCGGCTCTGCCCGTGACGCCGCGGCCTGGTCAGGTTCTGACCGGCGGGCCACGAACACCGATCCCCAGCGGCCCGAGGCAACCTTTGCCCGGGTCTGTGCTGGGCACGCCTGGTGCGGTTCCAGGCGCGCCGCGGCCACCGGTTGTTCCGCAGCGCCCGATGGCCCAGCAGCCCCGGACAACTCCCTCGGCGCCTCCCGCCGCCCAGATCATCGCCCCAGCGCAGGCGCGGCCTCTCGCGGGTCAGCCCGCAGCCCGTCCCGTGGTTCCTCCGCGGCCCGACGTGCTGGCGCGCCTGCAGCAGCAGAATCCACGAATGAGCCCGGGGCAGCCGGCTGCCGCGCCACGCCCGGGCATGCCATCGAGGCCGCCGGGAGCGAGTCCCGGCCAGCCCATCTATCGCGGGCCGATTCGTCCCGGTCAGCCGATTGTCCGTCCCGGTATGGGTCCCGGCGGCGCCGCAGCCCGCGGCGCGCGGCCTCGCGCCATGCATCCCACTTCCGCGGTTCGCGTCGAGCCCGCGGTACCGCCTCCCACGGACGCCCGGCGGCAACATCAGACACGCGGCCGCGTCGTGGAACGGCGCGAAGAGGAAGAGAAGACGCTTCGTCTTCCCACCCGCCGCGAGCAGCCGGCGCCGCTGCCGGCCATCAACCGCGAAATCACCGTCAGCGAAGGCATCACCGTGAAGGAGCTTTCGGAAAAGCTCGGCGTCAAGGCGAATCTGGTCATCAAGCGGCTCTTCGACAAGAAAATCTTCGCCACCATTAACCAGACACTCGACGTGAAGACCGCCGAAGACATCGCTCGCGAGTTCGGCGCTTCCACCAACAAGGTCAGCTACGAGCAGGAGAGCACGTTCGAGATCGAGTCGGCGGAAGTCGAAACCGACCGCATCCGCCGCGCGCCGGTGGTCACCATTATGGGCCACGTCGATCACGGCAAAACGTCGCTGCTGGACGCGATTCGCCTGTCCAACGTGGCCGATCGCGAGGCCGGCGGCATCACCCAGCACATTGGCGCTTATCACATCGAGAAGAACGGCCGCCGCATTGTGTTCATCGACACGCCCGGCCACGAGGCCTTCACCCAGATGCGCGCGCGCGGCGCGAAAGTCACGGACATCGTCGTGCTGGTGGTGGCCGCCGACGACGGCGTGATGCCGCAGACGCTGGAAGCCATCAACCACGCCAAGGCCGCCGCGGTACCCATCCTCGTGGCCATCAACAAGATCGACAAACCGGACGCCCAGCCGGACCGCATCAAGCAACAGCTCTCCGATCGCGGTCTGCTGTGGGAAGAATGGGGCGGCGACACGGTCATGGTGGAGGTCTCGGCCAAAACCAAACAGAATCTCGATTTGCTGCTGGAAATGATTCTGCTTGTGGCCGACATGCAGGATCTCAAGGCGAATCCCGAGCGGCCGGCGGTGGGCGTAGTGCTCGAAGCCAAGCTGGATCGCGGCCGCGGCCCGGTTCCCACGGTCCTGGTTCGCAACGGCACGCTGAAAGTGGGCGACTACTTCATTTGCGGCGCGGTATTCGGCAAGGTGCGCGCCATGTACGACGACCGCGGTGAACAGATCCGCGAAGCCGAGCCTTCCATGCCCGTCGAGGTGCTCGGTCTGGAGTCGCTGCCGGAAATCGGCGACACGTTCCAGGTGGTCACCGACACAGCCAAAGCCAAGCAGATTGTCATTTACCGCGAGGCCAAAACTCGCGAGCAGGCCATGGCGCGCGGCACACGCGTCACGCTCGAGACGCTCCACGAGCATCTTCTGGAAGGCGAGATCAAGGACCTCAACGTCATCCTGAAAACCGATGTCGGTGGGTCCGCGGAAGTGCTCACCGACATGATGCAGAAGCTGTCCAACGACAAAGTGCGCGTGCAGGTGATTCACTCCGGCGTCGGCGCGATCAACGAAACCGACGTGCTGCTGGCGTCGGCTTCCGAGGCAATCATCATCGGTTTCAATGTCCGGCCCGAACGCAACGCCGTCGCGCTCGCCGAACAGGAGAAGGTGGACATCCGCCTGCACACCATCATTTACGAGCTGGCCGACGAGATGAAGCGCGCCATGACCGGCATGCTCGAGCCGGTGTTCCGGGAGACGTGGCAGGGCCGCGCGGAGGTGCGTGAAGTTTTCCGCATCAGCAAGGTGGGGAACGTGGCCGGTTGCATGGTGCAGGAAGGGCTGGTGCGGCGCGACAGCCAGGTTCGTGTGCTGCGCGACAACGTGGTCATCTTCACCGGCAAGGTGGAATCGCTCAAGCGGTTCAAGAACGACGCCAGCGAGGTGAAGAGCGGCTTCGAGTGCGGTATCCAGATCCACAACTTTAACGATGTGAAGCCCGGCGACGTGCTTGAGGCGTTCGCCACCGAACGCGTCGCGCCGGAAGTGACGGTTTAGCGGTTTTTGCAGAAGCTGGGTACGCTGAAATGCCTACGGTCGGTGTCCTCACTCTGGAATTGCGTCTCCCCGAATCCCATTCCCTGAAGGACAAGAGGCACACGGTGAAGGGACTGAAAGACCGCCTGCGCAGCCGCTACAACGTGGCCGTGGCGGAAATCGACTTTCAGGACATCTGGCAACGCTCGCTGATCTCCGCGGTTACGGTGTCCGGCAGCCATTCCTACGCCGAGCAGACTCTGCAGCAGGTGGAGCGCGAGGCGGCGTCGCTGCTGGGGCCGGCGCTGGTGGACGTCACGGTGGAGTGGATTGAGTAAGGCCTGGATCGAGTAAACCGCACAGGTGCGAGCGGGCCGCGCGTCGTGCCGAGGGCCACCGGTCGCTAATGCGGCCCGGCGCGTCCGTTGTGCGGATTGTTACCGTGGAGAGTAATCATGGAGGGGCACAGAGCGGAGCGAGTGACGGAAGCCATCCGCGAGGAACTCGCGGAAATCATCTCTTACGAGATGTCCGATCCCCGTGTCGGCTCGGCCACAGTCACTGAGGTTCATGTTTCCCCCGATCTGCGCAAAGCGCGCGTCAGCCTGGCCTTCCCGCGACGCGAAGAAGCGGACCCGGCCCTGAAAGCTCTCGAACACGCCAAGGGTTTTCTCCGCAGGGAGCTATCGCGGCGGCTCGATCTGTTCCGCGTCCCCGACCTGCATTTTGAAGCCGACATCGGCACCCAGATCGGCGACCGCATGGACTTCCTCTTCCGGCGCATCAGGAAGGGCCGTCCGAGGGACGTGGAGCCCCCCGGCGACAACGACAAAAACCACGGTTAGAATGGGGACAGGAGCCGAGATGGCAGCGCAGCCCTGTCCACAGCTTGTCAGTTACGAGGAGTTCGTCGAACTGGCGGAGAGATCCGACGACAATCTCGAACTGCATTTTGGGCAGGTGGTTGAAATGGGGCGACCCACGTACGGACACGTCGCGTTGCAGCACCGCATCATGGACTTGCTGAAGGTACTCCTGGGGCCGAAGTGGGATGTCATGACCGAGATGCCATACCGAGCTCTGGCGCAATATGAATCCAGAAGCGCTGATATCGGTGCTACGACCATGGAGCGGTCGCGTGAAGCCCTGAAAAGAAGGTTCCTTCTGGGCTCGCCGGAGATCGTCGTGGAGGTGCTCTCTCCCGATTCCAACACCGTTGCCGAAATGGCCGAGAAGGCGTCGCTTTGCCTGGTCACGGGCGCGGTTCAGTTCTGGGTAGTTGACGAGCGTTTCTCCACAGTCACCGTCAATACCGCGTCCGGTACCAGGGTTTATGGCGCGGGCCAACGCATCCCCCTGGGCATCGCCGATGCCTCCCTCGCCGTTGACGAGATCTTTGCCTGAACCCCGGCCGGCCCCCTCAAGAAATTTCGTTTCCATGAAACATGTTGTGCTACCGTTGTTGTTTGCCGGCCTGCTGGGGCCGGTGAACGGCGGAAACCTGGTCCGGGCCGAAGGCAGCGCGGACACCATGGGGTCGGTATTCTCGGTGGTGGCCTGGGGAGAGGATCAGGGGCATCTGGAATCGGCCATCGCCGCGGCGCTGGATGAGGCGCGGCGGCTCGATGAGATGTTGTCTAACTATAAGCCGTCCAGCGAGTTAAGCGAGGTCAATCGCCGGGCGGCCAAGGGACCTGTGGGGGTCTCCGACGAGCTGTTCCGGCTGCTGGAGACGTGCGACGAATACAGCCGCGCCAGCGAGGGGACGTTCGACATTACCGTTGGCCCGCTGATGAAGGTGTGGGGATTTTACCGCGGCAGCGGACATTTCCCGCATCGCGCGGAGATTCTGGGGGCACTGGGGCATGTCGGGTACCAAAAGATGGTGCTGGATGCCGCGAGCCGCACGGTGCGGTTCACGGAAGACGGCGTGGAACTGGATCCCGGCGGGGTGGGCAAGGGATACGCGGTTGACAGGATGGTGGAGATTCTGAAGGAAAGCGGTATCAAATCCGCGCTTGTTTCGGCGGGGTCGAGCAGCATATTCGCGCTGGGCGCGCCGCCCGGCGAGCCAGGATGGAAGGTGGCGATCAAAGACCCGCGCGATACCACAAAATCCGCGGCAACGGTCACTCTGCGAGATCAGTCCCTGTCCACGTCCGGTAATTACGAGAAGTTCTTCGTGGCCGAAGGCAAGGTCTGGAGCCACATCATGGACCCGCGCACCGGCTATCCCGCGATGGGCACGCTTTCGGTATCGCTGATCACGCCGCAAACCATCGATTCCGAAATCTGGGCCAAGCCGTACTACATTCTTGGCCGCCAGTGGACGATCCAACACATGCGAAAGGACTTTCGCGTGTTCTTCTGCGAGGATAAGGCAGACTCGCCATGCGTATGGCTTCAATGAGCAGCCGTTTTCTCGATGCCTGCCGGCGCCGGCCCACGGATGTGCGGCCCGTCTGGTTCATGCGCCAGGCGGGGCGGTACCTGAAACCTTACCGCGACATTCGCGCGAAATTCTCCATTCTGGAAATCTGCAAACGACCCGATCTGGCAGCCACGGTCACCCTGCAGCCGGTGGAAATCCTGGACGTGGACGCGGCTATTATCTTCGCGGACCTGCTGCTGCCGGTGGAGCCCATGGGCCTCAAGCTGAAATTCGTGGCCGGCGAGGGACCGGTGATCGGCAACCCGGTGCGCAACTCCTCCGATATCGACTCGCTTTCCATTTCCAACACCGACGATCTCGCTTATGTGGGGCAGTCCATTCAGATGGTGGCGCGGGAGTTGGCTGGACGCGTACCCGTCATCGGCTTCGTGGGCGCGCCGTTCACGCTGGCGAGTTACATGATCGAAGGCGGCGTATCGCGCACGTTCACGCGCACGAAGCAGCTCATGTACCGCGATGAGATCCTGTGGCGGAGGCTGATGGGCAAGATTGTCGATGTGCTCGGGCCGTTTGCATTGATGCAGGTGGGCAACGGGGCGCGGGCGATCCAGGTTTTCGATTCGTGGGTGGGCGCCCTTAGCCCGGACGATTATGTCCGCTATGTCGCGCCGTATTCGCGCGCGCTGATCGAGCGCATACGCGCCGGCGGCGTGCCGGTGATCCACTTCGGCACGGGCGCAGCCGGATTCTTTCGCGAGCTGCATGCCGCCGGCGGCGACGTGATGGGCGTGGACTGGCGCGTCAACATCGACGCCGCCTGGATGGACATCAGTTATCGCTCCGCGGTCCAGGGCAACATGGACCCGGCAGCGCTGTTTGCGCCGCTGCCCGAGCTGCGCATGCGCGTCCATGAACTGCTAAAGAGGACGGGAACGCGGCCCGGCCACATCTTCAACCTCGGCCATGGCATTCTGCCGGAAACCCCCGTGGACAACGTGAAGGCCGTGGTACAGATGGTTCGTGAGTTCCGGCCGTAGCTCGATCATCGTCGGCGGAGGAATTTCCGGTCTCTCCGCGGCGCATTACCTGACACGCGCCGGTACTCCTGTCACGCTGGTGGAGAAGGAACCGCGGCTCGGCGGCGTGATGCAGACCGATTCGATTGAGGGCTGCACGCTGGAGCTCGGCCCGGACAGCTTCCTCGCGGCGAAGTCCGCGGCGTTCGACCTGATTCGCGATCTTGGCCTCGACGGCGAGATCATCGGCTCCAACGATCATCTGCGCAAGAGCTACATCCTGCGGCGCGGGCGGCTGGTGCCCCTGCCCGACGGCCTCCTGATGGTGGTGCCGACCAAAGTGATGCCTCTGCTCGCGAGCTCGCTGCTGAGCTGGAGCACCAAGATCCGCATGGGGCTGGAGTGGTTTCGCCGGCCCGGCAATGCGCGGGGCGACCGCTCGGTGGCGGCGTTTCTGCGCGAACACTACGGTCAGGAATCGGTGGACTATCTGGGTGAGCCGCTGCTCTCCGGCGTTTACGGGGGCGATCCTGAGGAGTTGAGCGTGGTCAGCGTTCTGCCGCGATTCGCCGAGCTCGAGGCGAAGTATGGCAGTTTGACGCGGGGTGTGCTGGCCATGCGCGGGCGCGGCGGAGGGACCGGCAGGCCGCTGTTTCAGTCGCTGAAGGGCGGGCTCGCGGTGCTGGCCGATGCGATTGTGCGCGCGGCGGGAGAGCAGTTGACGGTGATCCAGGGCGCGGTGGAGGCGGTGGATCGCGCGGACGAGGGCTGGCGCGTTCGCGTAAATGGCGAGTGGCGGGAAACCGGCCATCTGATGCTGGCCTGTCGCGCATATCAATCGGCGGATTTGCTTCGGCTCGTTTGCCCCGAACTGGCCGATCTGCTCGCGGCCATTCCCTACACGTCGTCCATGACCCTTGCGCTCGGTTATCGCCGTGCGGATGTGCGGCATCCACTGAACGGATTCGGATTTCTGGTGCCGAAGGCCGAGCGCGGATTGTTGCTGGGCTGCACCTGGCTGGGGACGAAGTTCCCGCATCGCGTGCCCGACGACAAGGCGGTGTTGCGCTGCTTTATGGCCGGTGACAGTCTGGAGCGCAGGGATGACGACGTGGTCGCGACCGCGCGCGCGGAAATCCGCCGCATGATGGGCGTGGATGCAGAGCCGATCTTCGCGCGCATTGCCCGCTGGCCACGCTCCATGGCGCAGTACACGGTGGGGCACGCGGAACGGGTGAGGAAGATCGAAGCGCTGGCGGCGGCACTGCCAGGCCTCTGTCTCGCCGGCAGCGCGTATCACGGCATCGGCGTACCGGACTGCATCGGCACAGCGAAGCGAGCGGCGGAGCGGATCACTCAGACCCTGAACTGATCGAACCTTGATCCAACCTGGGCAGTGCGCTGAGAGTTGGCTGACGTTCGAGTTGACCAGGAGTTGGTACGATCACTACGAGGAGCGCTGTTATGAGACGGAGAATCGCTGCGTGGGCACTCTGCGGGCTCGCCGTGGCCTGCTTCTGGTTTGTATACGGGATGGCTGCCGGACCAACTCACAATCTCGGGCGATGGCCCATCGTCACAATCACCGCTCCTGCGATGTTGCTTGGGCGGCATATGCCACTTAGGTACCAATGGTTCATTCTGCTCAATGGCGCTGCTTACGCCCTACTCGGCCTCGCAATTGAGCCGATACGAAAACTCATCTCTGGTTTGAATCCAGCGCACTAACCGTTCGAGAATCCAGCGCAGTACCCCGACCTGGCGTCTGCCCGTCTCCTCCATCTCGCTGACGCGGCATCGGCGTGCCGGACTGCTTCGCCACCGAGAGGGGAGCTGGATCGTGCGCGCGTATCAATCTGTCAGAGCATCCGCCCGAATTCGTCCATTGACCCGCTGGGAAACTCTGATATCATCAGTTTTGTTGATATCGGTTTGTCCCAGGGGGATCCAGCCATGCCACAAGACATGATGCTCAGGAATGTCCCCAGCGAACTGTACGAATGGGTCAAAGCCGAAGGAACTCGGCTGAACATGAGCCAGGCCGAGTTCGTGGCATCCGTGTTGCGAGAACGCAGACTGGCCGATGAGCGAAGCAGGATGCCGTTGCTGTTTCCCGATCCACCGGTTGAGACTTCGCGCCCCGCCACGCCGCGCTTGCCATTTCGGTTCATTGACTTGTTCGCGGGCATCGGCGGATTCCGCATCGCTCTCGAGCGCGTCGGTGGCGAGTGTGTCTTCTCCTGCGAGTGGGACCGCTACAGCCAGAGAACGTATCGTGAATGGTTTGGCGAAGTCCCCCGAGGGAACATTCGCGAGATAATGCCCGCGGATTTGCCGCCTCACGACATTCTGGCCGCCGGCTTCCCTTGTCAGCCGTTCTCGATTGCCGGCGTCTCCAAGAAGAAGAGCCTTGGACGCCCGCACGGCTTCAAATGTGTCGACCAGGGGAACCTCTTCTTCGTGCTTGCGCGGCTCATCGAAGCGAAGCGGCCGCCTGTCCTGTTCCTCGAGAATGTCAAGAACCTGAAGTCCCACGATGGCGGGCGCACATGGAGCGTGATCAGCGAGACGCTGGGGCGCGACTACTGGGTGTTCCCCAAGGTGATTGACGCCGCCGGATGGGTGCCACAGCATCGGGAGAGGATCTACATCGTTTGTTTCGACAAAGGATATTTTCACGACCGTCCTGCATTCAGATTTCCAGAGCCTCCGTCAACCAGACCGAAGCTCAAGGATATCCTCGAACCCACCACCGACCCGAAGTACACATTATCCGAGCATCTCTGGAAGTATCTTCAGGAGTACGCCGAGAAACACAAAGCCAAAGGAAATGGTTTTGGATTCGGTCTGGCGGATCCCAACGGAATCACACGTACCCTCAGTGCGCGATACTACAAGGACGGTTCTGAAATCCTGATCGATCAGAATCGCGGCAGCCCCAGGCGGCTCACCCCACGTGAGTGCGCGCGTCTGATGGGGTTCGAAAACGAGGACAAGGGTTGCGAGCGCCCAATCGTGGTGTCCGATACCCAGGCCTACCGGCAGTTTGGGAATGCGGTAGTCCCCAGGGTGGTGGAAGCAGTTGCCCTTGCGATTCTGCCTATTCTCCGCGATGCATGGCGTCAGAAGGGCAACGGCTGTTTGCTGTATCGCGAGCCGTCCGAGGCTGGACGCGTTACTGGTACGAGGTGACGCATGGCGTCGCTCTGGTGCGGCAAGGCTCTCGAAGAGGCCTGGCGCCAGGGCGCTGCCTTGCTCAAGTTCATCTCGGCAAACGACGCCGGGAGCACTGGGAGCCACCAGCGCGGTTACTACCTGCCAAAACCCGCGTGGCGCATCTACGCACCTCAACCCCCGACGCTGGGGATCAATGACGACCACGAGGTTGAGGTCGAGTGGTTTCCTCGTGGGTGCGTGACGCGTTCCTGCGTCAAGTGGTACGGCCGTGCGAAACAGGAATACCGACTGACCAGATTCGGCGGCGACTTCCCGTATCTCACGGACGGGAACGTCGGCGATCTGCTGATCCTGATTCCACGCGGCGATGCGCAGCTCATCGCCTTTGTCCTTGACGATGAGGAAGATGTCGAGACTGTGCAGGCCCAGCTCGGGGTTGACATTGTCAAGTCCTGGGCGGTCTTCGGAGCAGATGCGCACACCGATGCGCACACTGAGGACTCAGACGATGAAAAGATCGACGCCGCTATATGGACATACGCTGGATCGCTTTCTGAATTCCCTTGCACCGACGCCCTTGCCGGAGAGACCCAGCAGGTTATCGCGCAGTACTTTTCCGGCTTCGAGCGCATGACGCCGGACGCGCTGCTGTTAAGGCTGCTGAAGACGGAGTACCTGCTCTATCAGTTGGTGGAGCGGCAGCTTTGCACACCCGAAATCGCGCGCCTGTTTCGATCGGTCGACGAGTTCCTCAAAACTGCGAATAGCATCCTGCAGCGGCGAAAATCGCGAGCGGGCAGGTCGATGGAACACCACTGCCGCTACGTGCTCGCACGAGCGGGCCTTCCATTCGATGCACAGCCGGCTATCGATGGCGCGCCGGACCTGATCATCCCGAGTGCGGCAGCGTACAACGATCTCAGCTTTCCAACCGAGAATATCTTCGTAGTCGGAATCAAGCGCACATGCAAGGATCGGTGGAGACAAGTGATCCGGGAGGGGCAACGCATCAAAGCGAAATACCTTATTACTATTCAGAACGGGATCTCTCTGACACAGCTACGATCCATGGAACAGCTCGGGGTTACACTGATTGTTCCGAAACCGCTTCACAAGGAGTACCCTTCAGAATTTCGCCCCAGACTCCTCAGTGTCGCGGGCTTCATCGACCGCGTGAAATCCACGCTCGGGTCATGAGACGCATCACCGCGAACGCCTGGGCTTCCCTGCCGGGTTCGCTGGCTTGATCAGCGCGCGCGCGACGTTAGGCGCGATCTCGATTCGCTCGATGCCGCTGGCCAGCGGGAACGGCTCATTGATCCGCACCTCCGGGAAGATCACGCGCACGAAGTTCTCCACCAGAAAATCCAGCGCGCTCCCGCTCACGCCAACGCCGGAAATCTCCACGCGGCGGACGTACACGGCGGCCTCTCCGTGCGCGGATTGGATTGAAGTGGTCACCCGCACTGGGTGCTCACCCTCCAGCAGCCTGGCCAGAAACCAGTTGGTGGTCTGCCCGCTTCCCTGGCGGAGCTGCACGAAATCGATTGTCGCGGTGCCCGTGGCCGAGCCACGGCCAAGCTCGACCCGGGCGTTGCGCACCCCGCGAGGGAAATATTGCGGTAACTGCGCGGCAGCCCAGGCGTTGATCTCTCGAGCGGTGAAAGTTACCACGGAACCCGGGACGGCGCGTCCGCCGCGCAGCAGATCCAGTTTCGACTCGGCGCTGGCGGCTTCGGGAGACGTGGCGACCGGACTGGCGGCCGTCGCCAACAGGACCAGCAGCGGCAGGAGCGCACAGGACGTGGCGGCGTCCTCCATGAAGACGCAAAACCGGACGCCGGCCGCGGCCGTTGTGCGCGGTTTAGTGGGACGTGGCTTCGCCACTTACTCATGATAGCCAGCCGCCACGGGGCGGAGCCGCCCACGGTGCGAGCCGAGCAAAGCCGGTGGTCCGCTCCGCTGTGCCGGCGTTTACTGGAGAGCGCCAACGGCAACGGATATGCTGAAAGCGTGCTGCGACCGTTTCTTCTCATCGCTGCCATTGCCATTCTCCGCCGCATGTGGCTGAACGCGATTCGCGACCACGCCGAGGCCCCTGTCATCATGGCTTCGCAGCCGCCTGCTAGAATCCCTTGAGAGGAGAAAAGCTGTGAAACTCAGGACCATAGCAGTGGTGGCGCTTTTTTCCGGCGCGCTGTTCGGCGCCGATGACGCAGTGAAACGCCTGCACGATTCGGCCGAGGTGATCACCGAGGTCATGGGAACGTCCGACAAGGCCATCCCGCAGGATCTTTTCGACAAAGCGGAATGTATCGTGGTGGTGCCGGGCGTCAAGAAAGCCGCGTTCATCGTGGGCGGCAAGTACGGACGGGGGTTTGTCTCGTGCCGCCATCACGATCAGCTTGGCTGGTCCGCGCCCGCCGCAGTCAAAGTGGAAGGCGGCAGCTTCGGATTCCAGATTGGCGCTTCGGAAACAGATGTCATCATGGCCGTCATGAACCGGCGGGGCGCAGAGAAGCTGCTGCAGAGCAAATTCACGCTCGGGGTGGACGCGTCCGTCGCCGCCGGGCCAGTGGGGCGCACAGCGTCAGCCGATACCGACGCGCAGATGCAGGCCGAGATCCTGACATGGTCGCGCGCGCGCGGCGTGTTCGCAGGAATCGCGCTGAACGGCGCGACGCTGCGTCCCGACGACGATGCAGACAAGGAACTGTATCACGATTTCACGTCCACCCGCGAGGTGATCGAGCACGCGAAGCCTCCGGAAGCATCTCGGGAGCTGCTGGACGTACTGAACAAGTACTCCAGCCACAAGGGGTAAGCGGCCTTAGCCTTAACGCGAGAAGAAGCTCGAAACCGGGGCGGGGGGATCGGCGCCGCGAATCGCCCGCCACAGCAATACATTCAGCCTGTTCTCGTCCACGCGGTCGGCATCGCGGAAGTCCATACCCGCGGTGACATCGTGCGCCTGCGGCGGGTTGCGCTCATCCAGCGAAGTTCGCGGTTTCTCGGCTTCCCAGGGCGTGAGCACCGGGTCCCTGTTGAATGCCGCGAACATGGGCGTTGCGCCCGCGTCGTAGTGGGTCATCGGGTTCAGCCCGAGAATCAATTCCATGGTGCGCAGCATGGACGTGGTGTTGTACAGCGTGCTGTCCACCACGCCGCCGCGGCGCGTGTACGGAGAAATCACAAACCCCGGCGAGCGGTGCGAGTCCACATGGTCGGGCCCGTTCTGCGCGTCGTCCTCCAGAATGAATATCGCCGTGCTGGCCCAGAAGCGGCTCTTTGAGAGCGCCTCCACTATCATCCCCACTGCATAATCGTTGTCGGCCACCAGCGCGAATGGCGTCGGTTTTCCTGGCCGCGTCCCGAAAGTGTGATCGTTCCCCAGGCGCATCAGCATGAGCTGCGGCATCTCGCCCGACTTTTCGAACTCGGCCAGATCGGCCAGGAACACCCTGGCCCGCTCGACATCCGGATAGTCGAGATCGAAGCTGCGGAACTTCATGTTGGTGACCGGGATGAGCACCGGATCGAGAACCTTCTCGATCTGCGTGCCGTCCGCCGCGGCTTTCGGGAGATTCTCAACCCAATAGCCGTAATTGCGCATGGTCAGGCCGTGCGCATTCGCGTTCGTCCAGATGAAACCGGCGGGCGGCAGCGCGGCCGGCTCACCGCCCTCGAAATCGTAGGTCTTGCGGCGTCCGGCATAGTTGTTCGGCCATAGCTTCTGAACGTAGTCGTTGGCGATGGCCGACGTGCTCCAGTTATGTCCGTCGGCGCTGACGTCGGCGCTCACATAGAAGTTGTCGAGCAGGACGAAATCGCGCGCCAGCTTGTGCTGATTGGGAGTCATCTTCTCGCCGAACAGCACCAGCGAGGGATCGCAATTGCCCTTGCCCATGTCGCCCAGCACCTGGTCCCAGGAGCGATTCTCCTTGACGATGTAGATCACGTGTTTGATGGGCGAGGGGTCGCCGGGAGTCCCCGGAATCGGCCCTTCGGGCGCATCGAGGGCGTCCAGCTTGCTGTCGGTGTAGGGCGAATTGGCCAGCGCCTGCCTGGTATAAGCGCCCAGCTCGGCATTGCCGAAAGGCGCGATGAAGGATGCCGTACCAGTCTGAATGTGCGCGACGTACTCGGTGCGGCCTTCGGCGGTGCTCTGGCGCCGGCTCATGGTCGGAACCGGACCCTTCGGGTTCGGATAACTGCGGCTGCCCTTTCCGTTGATCGCCACCAGCGTTCCGTCAGGCAATACACTCGCGGCCGTCGGATACCAGCCCACCGGAATGAAGCCCTCCACGTGCGTGCGCGTCTCGCTGACATCCGCCACCGCTACGGCGTTGGCGTCGGAGCAGACCACATAGAGACGTTTCTGATCGGGCGCGATAGCCAGCGCCGACGGAGTCATGCCCAGCGGGTGACGCGGGGTCGTGGCCACGTTGATGGTTTCGATGTTGGTGAGCGCGCTCCCGGAGAGGCCCAGCACGTAGACGTTGTTCGTGTTGGCCGCCGAAACGAACAGGCGCGCGTCCAGGGCGGCGCTCGCCGGTGTCGCGTCATTGTCACCGGCCTCGTCCTCCGGCTTCTCGGGTTTGCGGTCGCTCCAGACGACGTCGGTTGGATGAGCGCCCACGCGTACGGTGTTCAGAACCGAGCCGTCCGAAGTCTGCAGTTGTTGCACCGTGCCATCCGCCCAGCTCGAAACGAAAAACGAATCGCCCTTCGGCGCGAAAACAATACGGTAAGGCCGGCGGCCCGTCTTAAAGCGCTGAATCGGCCGGCCCGATTGCGGATTCACCACAACCACCGAATCGTGATACATGTCCGCCGCGTAGAGCAGGCGGCCGTCAGGCGACATGACGACATCGCCGATGAAATCCTGCGGGGTCGGTTTCTCCGCCAGAACAAACGTGCGGCCGGCTTTGATGGAGCCAGCGGCGCCGAAAGCGAATTCGTAGATCGATGCTTTCGACCCGCCGCCCACCCACAGTGTGTGGCCATCCGGCGAAAAAGTGAGCCCCAGCCAGGCGTCGGCCACGGGCGTGCGGCTCAGCTCTTTCCGCGCGGCGGTGTCGAGGACGCTCAGCGTGGGGGGATTGTAGCCGCCGTTCAGGACCACCAGGTACTTCCCGTCCTTCGACAGGGCGCAGGCCATGGGAAAGGTGTCCAGCGGAACCTGCTTGCCTGCCGGCGACAGACGCCAGCCGCTGTTGAGCAGAAAACTGCCGTCGGGCAAGGGACCGACTTGTTCACGCGGGGCAGTCTGCGACGAGAGCGTGAGAGCGAGCGCAATGGCAGCGAAGATGTAAGCGATTCGCACGGTGAGACTCGAATCTCAGGATAGCGGACGGCCCGGAACGAAGCGTTGCAATCGTGTTTCGGCCGGGGGACGAAGGCCGCGCTGCCCCACGATTTCACACGACTGTCGCATACAATGGACACGGAGGACGCTCTCCCATGATTCTCGAAGCAACCCCGTCCCTTGCGAACGAGACCAATCCGTGGCTGGCGGCGGCGGCGCGATTTGACGAAGCGGCGGAACGGCTGGGGCTCGACGAAGGCCTGCAAAAGGTACTGCGCACCTCCGCGATTGAGCTGACCGTGCACATTCCCGTGGTGCTCGACGACGGCCGCATCGAGGTTTTCACTGGCTATCGCGTGCAGCACTCCATCGCTCGTGGGCCGTCCAAGGGCGGGATCCGCTACGCCGCCGACGTCAGCCTCGATGAAGTGCGCGCGCTGGCCGCGTGGATGACCTGGAAGTGCGCGGTGGTGAACATCCCGTTCGGCGGCGGCAAGGGCGGAATTATCTGCGATCCCGCAGTGCTTTCGGAGACCGAGCTGGAGCGCCTGACGCGGCGCTACACCGCCCAGATCATGGACATTCTGGGGCCGGAGCGAGACGTCCCCGCGCCCGACATGAACACGAATGAGCAAACCATGGCGTGGATCATGGACACGTACTCCATGCACCATCGCAAGACCACAACCGCCGTGGTGACCGGCAAACCGCTCGATCTGGGCGGCTCGCGCGGGCGGCCGGAAGCCACGGGCCGCGGATGCCTGTTCGTCACATTGGAAGCCCTGCGGCGATTCGGCCTGAAGCCGGCCGATACCAGTGTGGTGATTCAGGGATTCGGCAACGTCGGCGGCATGGCCGCGAAGCTGATGGCCGAGGCGGGCTTCCGGATTGTCTCGATCATCGAGTGGGACGGCGCGGTTTACAACTCCAGTGGCCTGGACATCGCCGCGCTGATGAAGCATCGTCACGATACCGGCTCGATTCTCGGTTTCACCGGGGCCGAGGAGATCGATCGCGACGAGGCCATGTATCTCGATTGCGACGTCCTGCTGCCGGCAGCGAAAGAAAACGTGATCACCAGCCAGAACGCCGCGAGGCTGCGCGCGAAGATTCTCTGCGAAGGCGCCAACGGGCCGACCACGCACGAGGCCGACCGCATTCTGGCCGACAAGGGCATCTTCGTGATACCCGATATTCTGGCGAATGCCGGCGGCGTCACCGTGTCCTATTTCGAATGGGTGCAGGACCGCCAGGGTTATTTCTGGAACGAGAAGATGGTGAACGACCGTCTGGAAGAGATCATGGTGGACAGCTTCCGCGACGTGGTGAGCTACGCCGGCAAGCACAATGTGAACAACCGTATCGGCGCATACATGGTGGCGCTGGACCGCGTGGCCTTCGCGATTCGCAAGCGCGGGCTGTACGCGTAAGACGGCGGGAACATGCTCCGTTGAGATCGCGGCGTTTGGGCCCGATTTGTGGTCGGGCCACCCCGTTATCTAACGCGAATCGGGAGCGCGGGCACATACGGCAGTCTCCGAGTGCCCGACGACGATCCGATCAGAACGCCCGACGGCACCCTCGGAGCGTCGCGAAGATGCGATTGGCGCAATTAGCAGGAGGCAGACTATGAGCAAACCCGAGAGCTATGCCAGTGTGTGGGATGCGATCGCGGACACTCCCGAGCAGGCGGCGAATCTGCGCGCGCGTGCCGAGCTGATGCAGAAGATCGCTGCGCTCCTCAAACAGCACGGCTGGACGCAGGGCGAAGCGGCGAAATACTGCGGTGTAACGCAGCCACGGATCAACGATCTGCTGCGCGGCCGGGTCTCGCGATTCTCGCCGGACGCGCTGCTCAACATCGCCACGGCGCTGGGCCGCCGCGTGCGCGTTGACCTCGAAGCCGCCTGACTGCCGCTTTCAGGGCGTGTTGAAGAGATGATGGTCGGCTACGCGGAGAAGCACAGCGTGAACAACCGCATCGGCGCGGACATGATGGCGCTGGACCGCGTGGCCTTCACCATCCGCAAGCGCGGACTGCACGCGTAGGCGGCGACATCTGAAGCGTCGGACCAGAAAGGGCGAGAATGACCGCCCGTGGCCGGCGGTATACTGTTCCTTGGCTGCGGCCATAGCGTCGCGCAGCACGATTCCATTTCGGCTTATGGCTGGAGGTTTCGCGCTGGCTGCCCTTTACCACCTCGCGGCACTCTCTATCCCAGTGTTCGCGAAGATCGCGTACTCGCCTGGGTATTCTCCGCTGCGTCACGTCACGTTCGTGATTCTGGACAGCCTGGGGGCTTTCCTCTTTCTAACGCGACCGCGCTGGTTCATCTGGCCGTACCTGATCCTAACCCTCCAGGTCCTGCAGGGCCACGGCGTCCGCGCGTGGCAGACTTTGGTCCAGGAGCATCACCTCAATTGGATTGATGCCATCACTGTCTCGGGTGTCCTTCTGGGATTGATACTGCTTCTCATAGACCGAACTCAGCGGAATACGTGAAGAATTTACGTCGCCCGAGGCGAAGCCGCTTGACTGCCGCTTTCAGGGCGTGTTGATGATGGTGGGCGGCTCAGCGCCGGCCCGCTAAGGCCGCTCCGCCCGCAACTGCTCCAGTGCTTTTCGGACCGGTTCCAGGTCGGGCTGGATTCGCAGCGCAGCTTCGTATTGCGCGATCGCTTCGGGCCGCCTTCCGGGAATCTGCGCAAGCGTGCTGCCGAGGTTGATATGCGCGTCGACATAATCGGGATTAATTCGCAGCGCCGCCTCATATTCGTCAACGGCGTGGGCCGGCTTGCCGGTTTGCGCGAATGCGTTTCCCAGGCCGTTGTGGGCTTCCACCAGATGCGGCTTCAGGCGCAGAGCGGTTTGGTAATCCGCGATGGCATCGGGCATGTGGCCGGGCAGGTGCGCGAAGGCGTTGCCGAGGTTGACGTAAGCCTCCGCCCATCGCGGGTTGATCTCAAGTGCGGCCAGGTACTCCTCCATCGCGTCCAGCAGCCGTTTCGGGTCGGACCGAAGAAGGGCGAGACCACGGTTCAGATGTGGTTCCGCGACGCCCGGTCGCAGCCGTTCCGCGGTCTCGTATTCGACCATCGCTTCGGGCACACCGCCCGGCGTCTGCATCAGGACATTCCCCAGGCCATTGTGCGCCATCCAGCTCCCCGGGTTCTTCGACAATACATCGCGGTACAGCGTCTCGGCGTTCGCGTAAGTTGCACTCTGCTTCCAGGTGAGAGCCGTGAGAATCAGCAGCAGGACGGATGCGCAGGCGGCCTGGGGCAGTCTGTTCCATCGAAGCCGCGCCGCCAGCGCGAACATGCCGCTGGTTACCGGAACGATGATTCCCACCGACGCCAGGTACTGGAAGTGGTCGGCGACCCACGAATAGCGGAATGGATACACGTTCAGGAATCCGAGCATCGGGAAAAGAGTTCCCGCGAATATCAGGAATCCGGCCAGCGGTCCCCGGTTGCGGCGCGACACCAGCCACAGGCCGATGCCCACGGCGAGAATCCCCGCCGGGAAGAGACACTGCCGCCAATCGCCTGCATCGATGTTCCAGCGTGGATAAGAAAACATCAGGTTTGTGGGCCAGATGAGTTTGGCGGCGTAGAACCAGAGCGCGCGGCCTGCAATCAGGACTCGCTGCGCAGCGGTAAGGGCGAAGTCCGCGCCCTGCGCTCCGATGAACGTCCTTTCCACCCACGACGTGAACAAACCGGCGGCGGCGCCGATGGACAACCACGGAACCAGCGGAAGCACGTCGCGCTTCCAGGAGAGCGTGCCGCGTTTCCACCAGAAGACCACGAGGAGCGCGGCGGGAAGGGTCGCGGTGACCGTCTTGCTCAAAAGCGCGAGCGCGAACAAAGCCGAGGCCAGCAGGTAACGGGATCTTTCCCGCGTCCGGTCGAAACGCAGATAGACGAGAGCGGCAGCGAAGTAGAACACGGCCGAGAGCGTGTTCTTCTGCTCGGAGATCCAGGCCGCCGTTTCCACGGACACCGGATGCAGCGCAAAGACGAAACCGGCGAGCCACGCCGCCTTCATCTCAAGGCGCTTCAGGACGGCGACTAACAGACAAGCCGCCAGCGCATGCAGCAAGACGTTGGTGAGGTGATAGCCGAGAACGGCATCGCCCCAGAGCCGATATTCCATCCAGAAAAGGCTGTGGACCAGCGGATAATACTGTTGCGTCGCTCCCAGGTCGAACCAGATGCGCCACAAGCCATGAAGCGACTGAAGCTCGGGTTTGGTCAGGTGTCCATCGTCGTCCCAGACGAGGCCTCCCTGGAGTGATGGCCAGTAGGCGGCGAGCGTCCAGCAGAAAAGGAGCACCCAGATGGCGATGCCGGGAACGGCGGCGAGCTTCGACCCGCGGTCCCGGTCTGTACCGCTGGCTGTGTTCCGGCCGGAAGCCGGGTGCCTTCTGGACATAACTTAGAATCTTACAATCTGCGCTACCATGAATTCGATTCCGAGCAAGGAGAAGCAGTGTGAGCAGTGTGGAGAGTTTTCCGTATGAAACGCGGCTGAACGTTTATTACAAGCCGCTGGAAGTGGTGGAAGAGCAGGCGCTCGCCGATGCCTGCGAGTACAAATGGTACAACCAGACGCTTTGCCAGGTGAACCAGTCGGTGGTGCGGCTGGGCGTGGTGCAGGGCGAGTATCATTGGCACAAGCACGACGATGACGACGAGTTTTTCTATGTCGTGGAGGGCCGCCTGCTGATCGATCTCGAGGATCGCACGGTGGAACTGGGGCCGCGGCAGGGCTTCGTCGTGCCGAAGGGGATTGTGCATCGCACGCGCGCCAGAGAACGAACCGTGATTCTCATGGTGGAGAACGCCGGTATTATTCCTACCGGGAACTGAGCGGTTTCAACGCGCATGTCCAGCGATCCATCCACGCCGCTCATGCGGCAGTATCATGCCGTGAAGCAGCAGGCGCCCCAGGCGCTGCTGATGTTTCGTCTGGGCGATTTCTACGAGCTTTTCTACGATGACGCGGTCACCGCGGCCCGCGAGCTGGAAATCACTCTCACCTCGCGCAACAAGGAAAAAGGCCAGGCGATTCCCATGTGCGGCGTGCCGTATCACGCCGCCGAGGGCTACATCGCGCGGCTCATCCAGAAGGGCTATCGCGTGGCCATCTGCGATCAGATGGAGCAGCCCAGCGCGGCGAAGAAGCTGGTCCGCCGGGAGCTGACGCGGGTGGTGACGCCGGGCACCGCCACGGAGTCCTCCCTGCTGCGCTCGCATGAGAACAACTATCTGGCCGCGGTGGCTCGCGACGGTGCGCGTTCCGGCGTGGCCCACGTGGACATCTCCACCGGCGAATTCCGCGCGACTGAGCTGGACAGCGCCGAAGTCGCGGCATTGCTGGAGAACCTCAACGTGCGAGAGGTGCTGACTCCGCAGAGCCTCGATGGCCTTCCCGGCCTGCGCACTCCGCTGGACGATTGGATCTTCAGCTTCGACTACGCCGAGCCGGCGTTGCGCGATCATTTCCATCTGCTCACTCTGGAGGGGTGCGGACTCGCCGGCCATCCCCAGGCTGTCGCGGCGGCGGGCGCGGTCCTGCACTATCTCCGCGACACGCAAAAATCCGCGCTGGATCATCTCGATCGCCCCACGTTCTACGACCGCAACGAGTCCATGGTCCTGGACGCGACCACGGTACGGAATCTCGAGCTGCTGGAGCCGCTGTTCGTCGGCGAAAAGTACGAGGCGACGCTCATCAGCGTGCTCGATGAAACCTTCACGGGGATGGGAGGTCGTCTCGTGCGCCAGCGGCTGTTGCGGCCCAGCGTGGATGCCGGTGAGATCCAGCAGCGGCTGGATGCCGTCGCGGAAATGCTGTCCGCCACGATCGCGCGCGCCGAGATTCGCAAGGTCCTCGGCGGGATTCTCGATCTGGAGCGGCTGACGGCGAAGCTGACGCTGGGCACGGCGGGCCCGCGTGAGTTATTGGCACTGGGGCGATCGCTGGCCGCGCTCCCCGACCTGCGCCGGCACACCGGGGAATTGCGTTCGGAGCGGCTCGCTCAACTACACGGCGCGCTCGACGAGATCCCCGAGCTCCGTGAGCGCATCCTCACCGCGATTTCCGATGAGCCTCCCGTCAACATCGCCGACGGCGGCGCCATTCGCGATGGCTTTCACCCCGATCTCGACCAGTTGCGCGACATCAGCCGCAACAGCAAGCAATACATCGCGCAGATCGAAGCGCGCGAGCGCACCCGCACCGGCATTCAGTCGCTCAAGGTCCGCTTCAACAATGTCTTCGGCTACTACCTTGAGATTTCCAAGGCGAACCTGCATCTCGCGCCATCCGACTATGAGCGCAAGCAGACGCTGGTCAACGCCGAGCGGTTCACCACGCCGGAGCTGAAGGAACTGGAAAGTAAGATCCTCGATGCGGAGGAGAAGATTCTCGCGCTCGAACGCGAGATCTTCCAGGAGATTCGCTCCTTCGCCGCATCGCTCGCCGGACGAATCCGCGCAACTGCCGCCGCCGTGGCCGAGCTGGACGTCACCGCGTCGCTCGCTGAGATTGCCGCCCGCAACCGCTACACGCGGCCATCGTTCTCCGATACCGGCGAGATGCGCATCGTCGCCGGCCGGCATCCGGTGATCGAGAAACTCGCCGCGCGCGAAGCCCTCCGCTTCATCCCCAACGACCTTTATCTGAAATCGGAAACCGAGTTCATCGCCGTGATCACCGGCCCTAACATGGGCGGCAAGTCCACGTATCTGCGGCAGGCGGCGCTCATCGCCATCCTCGCGCAGATGGGGTCTTTCGTCCCGGCGGAGTCCGCGGTTCTGCCTATCCTGGATCGAGTCTTCACTCGCATTGGCGCTTCCGACAATCTCGCGCGGGGCCGATCCACCTTCATGGTGGAAATGACCGAAACTGCCGTCATCCTGAACACCGCCACCGCGCGCAGCCTCATCGTGCTGGATGAAATCGGCCGCGGCACCGCGACCTACGATGGCCTCGCACTCGCCTGGGCGGTGATCGAGCACATCCATCAACGCATCCGCGCGAAGACGCTGTTCGCAACCCACTACCACGAGCTCACCGAGCTCGCCGATCAGCTCGACGGCGTGCGCAACCTGCACGTGTCGGTGAAAGAAGCCGGCGATCAGGTCATCTTCCTGCGCCATGTCGAGCCTGGCCGAGCCGACCGCAGCTACGGCATCGAGGTGGCGCGCCTTGCCGGCCTGCCAATGAACGTGATCGAACGCGCCCGCGGCATCCTCGCCTTGCACGAGAAGTCGGAACATGCGGTCACCGAGGAACTGGCGCCCCGGCCGGCCGCCGGGATGCAGATCCAGTTGTTCGAGCCGGTCAACTGGCAAATCGCCGAGCGCATCCGCGGAGTCAAGGTGGATGAATTGCGGCCCATCGAGGCTCTGCAGTTGCTGAACGATCTTCAGCAGGAACTGAAGCGAGGCCAATGAGGGTCGCCGGGCTGATCAGCGGGACATCGGTGGATGGGATCGACGTGGTTGTCTGCGACATCACCGACACGGAGATTGCGCTGGTGGAAGCAGCAACGGTTTCGTATCCGCACGAGGTGCGGCGGGAGATTCTGGCGATATCGAACGCGAACGTCCACGTGGGGGACCTTTCACGTCTGAATTTCCTGATTGGCGAGCTGTTTGCCGAAGCGCTTGTGGATGTGGCCGACCCGGCGAGCATCGAGCTGATCGGCTCGCATGGCCAGACCATCTACCATCACCGCGATTCCACGATGCAGATTGGCGAAGCAGCGGTAATCGCGCAGCGCATCGGCAAGCCCGTTGTAGCGGATTTTCGCGTGGCCGACATGGCGGCGGGCGGACGCGGCGCGCCGCTGGCGTCGTTTCTCGACTACCGCATTTTCCGCCATCCGCGGCGGCATCGTATCGCCCTGAACATTGGAGGCATCGCCAACATCACCGTGCTTCCGGCGGGTGCGCGGCCGGAGGATGTCGTCGCTTTCGATACCGGCCCGGGAAACATGATCATGGATGCGCTGGCTCCGCCGTTCGATCGCGATGGCGAGAGGGCGCGAGCGGGCCGCGTTAACGAGCCGCTGCTCGCCGGATTGCTGCAGGATCCTTATTATTCGCTCCCGCCGCCGAAGTCCGCCGGCCGCGAGCAATATGGCCAGGATTTCGTCGAGCGCACCGGCATCAATATCGCCACCGCCGCCGAACTGACGGCGCGTACCATCGCGCTCGGAGTTGAGAAGTACCCGGCCATCGATGAAGTGATCGTCTCCGGCGGGGGTGCGCACAATCGGTTCCTGATGGAGCGGCTGCGCGCCGCGATTCAAGCGCGCATGATCGCCTCCTCCGATCTCGGCGTGAACGTCGACGCCAAGGAGGCCATGCTCTTCGCGCTGCTGGCGTATGAGACGTGGCACCTTCGTCCCGGCAATCTTCCATCGGCCACGGGGGCCTCAAAGCCGAAGGTGCTCGGGAAAATCAGTCTGCCCTGAGTCTCTTTGTCCGGTGGCGCGCAAGCCCGCCGCGCAGTATGCTGGTTTTTTCATGCGCCTCAGCTACGTGCGCGGGCCCGAGTCCGCGCTGCTCGAAGAGAGCATCTACGATACGTTCGCCCGGACGGCCGCCGCGCACCCGAGCCGTGAGGCACTGGTCGCGGTGCACCAGAATCTCCGCTTCACCTGGGCCGAACTGCACGCGGAGGTCGAACGCACCGCGCGCGCTTTTACCGGGCTCGGACTCGTCTACGGCGACCGCATCGGGATCTGGGCCACCAACTGCGCCGAGTGGGTCTTCCTTCAGCTCGCCGCCGCGCGCGCCGGTCTGCTGCTGGTCAACATCAACCCGGCATACCGCGTCCACGAGCTCGAATACGTCCTGCGCAAGGCGCATCTGAACGCGCTTTTCCTCAGGGAGGCGGACGACCGCTCCAACTACCGCGAAGTCCTGGAGCAGGCCCTGAATCGCGCCGGCGTCTCCATCGATCACATCGTCTGGCTTGGATCGGATTCGTGGCCGCGCTTCCTCGATGGCGGCCGCGATTTCCCCACGCCCGCCGTCTCTTCATACGACGTGGCCAATATTCAGTACACCTCCGGCACCACCGGCCATCCCAAGGGCGTCATGCTGACGCATCGCGGGCTCATTAACAACGGCCTGTTCATCGGCAAGTGCCTGCGCGCCACCGAACGCGACCGTATCTGTGTGCCCGTACCCCTGTATCACTGCTTCGGCTGCGTCATTGGAACTCTGGTGTGCGTGACCAGCGGGGCGGCCATGATTCTGCCCGGTGAACGTTTTCACGCGCTCCCCACGCTTCAGGCGCTCGAGAGCGAGCGCTGCACCCTGGTCTACGGCGTGCCCACGATGTTTATCGCGCAGCTCAACCATCCGGACTTCCGCTCGTTCGACCTCACCTCGCTGCGCGGCGGGATCATGTCGGGCGCGCCGTGCCCCGTCGAAATCATGCGCTGCGTGATGAACGAAATGCACTGCCCGGAGATCACTATCGTCTACGGCCAGACGGAAAGCTCCCCGGTCATCACCGGGTCGCTGGTGGACGACAGCATCGAGCGCCGCGTCAGCACCGTGGGTCAGCCGCTCCACGAAACCGAGGTGAAGCTGGTTGACAGCCGCACCGGCGAAACCGTGCCCCTCGGCGAGCGCGGCGAAGTCTGCACGCGCGGTTATCTGGTCATGAAGGGCTACGACGACGACCCGGAGGCCACCCGGAAAGTCATCGACGCGGACGGCTGGCTGCACACCGGCGATCTCGCCATCCTGCGCGAGGACGGCTACATCCACCTCACCGGCCGCGTGCGCGACGTGATCATCCGCGGCGGCGAGAACGTGTATCCGAAAGAGGTGGAGGATTTCCTCTATCGCCATCCCGCGGTGGCCGCGGTCGAAATTGTCGGCGTGCCCGATGCGAAACTGGGCGAAGCCGTGCTGGCGTGGATACGGCTGAAGCCGGGCGCCACCGCTACCGAAGACGAGATGATTGAGTTTTGCCGCGGTGAGATTTCGCATTTCAAGATCCCGCGCTACGTACGCTTCGTGGACGCCTTCCCCGCCACCGCCAACGGCAAGACGCAGAAGTATCTCATCCGCCAACAGGAGATCGAACTGCGCGGCCTTCACGAAGAGGCCACGGCTTAGTTTCCGGCACGCCATGAATACGTTTCTTCGCCGCGCCTCCAAAGGAATCCGCTATCGGCCTCTGCCTGACCTGGTCTCGCAGACCTTTCACCTTCAGGACTTCGATTCCGCAACTGAGGCGATCATGGCCTGGACCTCCGCGCGACTCCCATGGTCGCTGGAGTTTCGTGGGCCCGAGACGAAGTTCCGGCAATTCAGCATCGCAAAGTACGGGATTCTTGATCTCACATACTCGGTGGCCGGTATTGAATGGATGCACGAGGATCAGGGAGGCATTTCCCTACTGACGGAAATGGGTTTTGTTCAATCGCCAACCGAATCATTCTTGCCGGAGGGAGAAGATCCCACCTGTCTCACTGAACTCGAGGAGGACGTGGCGCGCAACGAGGTCCTGTTACGGCTGTTCATCGAGAATAAGCCCAAGGAGTTCGACGACCCGGAATACGTCAGGGGACTGGTCCTCGATGGACGAGTTCAGAGAATTATGAAGGCCTCTGCCGATGGGGACGTGCTCCGGCGGTTGGTGGATGAGCACTTCCCTGGCTACTTTATCGTCAGCGATGCCTGTATTACAAACGCCGATTTCATCTGGTTTCACAAACATTTCTATTGGTAGCCAAATCCCTCCACCCGATGCCGTCGTGTGCCCGCACAGCCACGCCGCGCGCCAGATCAAAGCAGCATGTCGAGCCGGATCGAGCGCATATCCGGCACGAGGATATCCGGGTGCTGCTCGGCCAGCGTCGCCATGTCCAGAATCCCCGTCCCCACCGCAACACTGCGAACGCCGTTCGCCCGCGCCGCCAGTATGTCGTTAATGTGATCGCCGATCAGCGACACGCTCGCGCCCGTGCCGATCCATTCCTCCCGCCGGGCGCGCCGAATGGCATTACGCACCAGACCCGCACGCGTGGGCGCCGTCTCGCCAAACTCGCCGAAGCGGAAGAACTCGGCCAGACCGGCCTGGCGCATCTTCCTCCATCCGATCCGCGTGAGATTGCCGGTCACCAGCCCGGTCACCACGCCGGCGCGCTGAAGCCGCCTCAATAATCCGCGCACACCCCGGCACACGCGTCGCTTCAGCACAGGGCAATTGCGAACGTGGATGCGCTGGGCCGTCTCGATCACCGCCGGCATGGAATCCCGGATGAACCGGCGGCTCGCACCCCCCTGCCGCATCATCGCTTCAATGATCGACGGATCGAGCATCCCCGCAACCGGCACGCCGTCGGTGGTGGTCTCGAGGCCGGTGACTCGCCGAACCGCGGCGACCAGCGCCTCGCGGTGATGCGGACCGGCGCGGCGCAGCAGCGTGCCGTCGATATCGAACAACACTAATGCACTGGGGGGCGCGTTGGAGGGAGCCAATCTCCACGATAGCGCCTCTTTCCGCGAAACCCGCGCACAACGGACGCGGCCAGCGTCCAATCGTTTTCAGGGAGGACGCCGCCGTGCCCTGTGCGCTGCCCTGCCCGAGGAAATGTATGATAGCCACATGGATCTGCAGTTCCCCAACGGGAAGATACTGCGTCTGATCCGCGGCGATATCACGGTGATCCGCGTTGACGCCATGGTGAACGCCGCAAACTCCGGCCTTCACGGCGGGGGCGGCGTGGATGGCGCAATCCATCGCGCGGGCGGCCCGGCCATCATGAAGGACCTCGACGAGATTCGCAACCGTGAGGGCGGGTGTCCCACTGGGAGCGCCGTGGTCACCGGCGCTGGCGCGCTCCCCGCTCAATACGTTTTCCACGCGGTCGGCCCCATCTACCAGGACGGCAGGCATCGCGAAGAGGAGCTGCTGCGTTCCTGCTACGAGACATGCATGCAGCTCGGCAGCGAGCGCGGCGTGCGCACCATCAGTTTTCCCGCCATCAGCACCGGCGCGTACGGTTACCCGATGCGTGAAGCGGCGCGCATTGCGCTCGAAACCACCAGTGCGCATCTGGCCGCCGGCGACAGCGGCGTCCGCGAGGTTCTGTTCGTTCTCGCCACCACCGAAGCCTACGACGTGCACTCTTCCGCGCTCGCGGTGCTGCGCGCGAGAACGCTAAAATAGCAGCAGGAATGCAGGTAGTCAACGCGGGGGATCACAAGCTGATTTTGCTTGAACTGGATCCCGAATTCGTCGCCAGCATCGCTCGCCAGGCAGGCTTCGACCTGAAACTGGACGACGATACGCGCACCGTGGGGCTGGATCTCTGGGCCAATGGCCGGAACGCGCCGCTGCTGCTGTTCGACGCCGCCGATCGCGGCAATCTCGGCTGGTTCTCGCGCTGCCAGTTCTACGTGGACGGCAACACGGGCGCGGTCCTGCAGACGCCGCTCAGCGTAGCCAATCAGCGCGACGGGTCCGGCAAGACCGTTACCACCGCGCTGCGCCTGCAGATCCGCAAGGAACTCCCCGCTTCTTTTCGCCTGCCCGGCAAACAGCCGGTCACCGAGCAGATGGTCTACGCGATCGTATACAACTTCCTGAATGCGCTGTTGAACACGGGCGTTGGCGTTTGTGGCGGTTCGGTCGTGAAGCCGCTGGCGGGCCGCACGGAGCACGTGGGGGCGCGAAACTAGGAATCCGCGTGGAACGATACAAGGTTCTGTTTCTCTGCATAGGCAACTCATGCCGCAGTCAGATGGCGGAGGGTTTCGCTCGCGCCTACGGCTCGGATGTAATGGAGGCGCAGAGCGCCGGCCTCGGTCCGGCTGTGGAGATCTCGCCGCTCACCATCGAGACGATGAAAGAGAAGAACGTGGACATGTCCGGCGCTTTCCCCAAAGGCGTGGATGCGGTGGATCGCAGCGGCCTCAACCTTATCGTCAATATCTCCGGGCAGCGGCTGCCCGTGCGCGACGTGCCGGTGATGGACTGGGATGTGCGCGACCCCATCGGCAGGGACGAGAAGGTGTTTCGCAGCGTCCGCGACGAGATCGAGCGGCGCGTGATGGAGCTGATCCTGCAGATGCGCGCGCAACTGAATCCCCGGCCGGCCGGGGGCGCCGGTCCGCGCTCCGGATTTGACAGTCGCCGCGGACCGTTCCGATAATAGAAGCGACCCACCTCATCGTGCGGATGTGGCGGAATTGGCAGACGCGCTAGATTCAGGTTCTAGTGCTCGCAAGGGCGTGGAGGTTCAAGTCCTCTCATCCGCACCATTAAGTACGCCCCGAGCGACCGGACGCGGCATCGCGGCGACAAGCTCATCAATGGACGCCACACTGTCCTTTGAAGACATGTCCGATTCGGCTCGTGTGAGCGGCGATCGTGGTCCGCGGAGCGTTCTCTCAATGTCCAACCTCGTCGCTTCAGGTCCGTATACACACGCCGAGAACCTCACCGCGGCCCTACGTTTGGCGGATGAGCAAGCACAACAGATCCTCGGCCACAAGGCGACGGTCGAGTTCCAGATGGCGGGCATCTCGGAACTTGAGGCGGTTCTCCACAAAACTTCGGCGCGCGTGGACTCCCTGGGCAACGACCTGAAACAAGCGGAAGCCCAGCGAGAAGAGCCGAAGGATCGGCTTGGTGCGATTCTCGACTCAGTGGCCTGCCGCCGGGCTTATCCGATTCGGTGGCTCGAAGCCTTCGCCCGGCGTCGTCGCGGAGACGCTGTGCCAGAGGGATGCCGGCGCTTCCCATTGCGACGGGTGAGTTCTTTTCTTTTGATAAGGGCGTGACGCTGCGGACCAGAAGTGCCCGCTGAGCTTCCCGGATGCGGGTCGTGAAAGCGCTGCGCTTCGTTTTTCAGGCCCGCCTTGTCGCACAGCCCGGTTGGTTTTGGCCTTGTTTGCCGGTCTGCGGGCGCGCAATCCAATCCCGTCTATTATTCGTTCCAGGCGCCCACGGCGATTCCGCACCATGTTGGCGATGAGCCTGAGGCCACCGCCGTCGAGCGTCACGATGGATTCGGGTGGAACTGCACGGCTTCCAGCGGCCGGCGATGGCGCACGGCCATGATGACGGGCATCGTCCCGCGCCCACTCGGTCAAAGGTCTCCTTCATCGCTCAAAGGCTTGTCGGCCGCCGCAACTATTCGACGCTTACGTAGATCGTGTCAGGACAGCGATAGTACAGTCCGCTTCGAGTCGCGCCAACCAGAGTGAACGAGTGGAGTCCCTTTGGAAGGCGTGTCGAATCGACGGAGATTGCGAATCCCGATCGCGCGAGTCTGGGGTTCCTGTAATACTGCGCGACGTCCGGACGATCGGACGTGATCGCCCTGACTTGCTGGCCTTCGTGAATGAGGTAGATGGCGTCAAACGATTCCCCTCTCTGGCCCGACGTCGCCCATCCGGAAATCTCCAGATTCTCTCCGAACGGCATCCTCGCCGGATTCGAGGGAATGGCCGGAATGGGCCGGGAATGATTGTTTATTAACTCCACGTTCCCCAGCCACATGGCCGCGATATTGGACGGAAGGGTCAGGTCTTTCCAGGCCAGGTCGGCTGGTTCCGGAAGGAAGTGGAAAACCTGGTCCGGCGCCTCCGTGAACGCAATCTCCGCGGCGGCGGAAAACGATTTGAGACCATCGCCGACGAATCGGAAGCGTCTCACTTTCTGGGTGCACTCGTGTCGCAGCAGCAACGGTTGCAGGGCCGCCGAATCCAGGGGCAGGCAATTCAGGACGATTGGATATTGCAGGACGTCGGGGACAACTCGGAAACGTTTCCGCATGCCGTGCACCGGCTCGATCTCCATATAAATCGGATCGATTTTGTACAGGATCTTGCGCACGATTCCCTGAATATTGGGGTAAAAACGGACGCTTGTACTGACGGCATCGTCGCGATCCGGAACATTCTGCCACGCTCGCGGGTCCACCAGCGCTTTTCGGATGGCTTGCTGGTGAAAGCGTTGAGGCGTTGTTTTCTTCTTCAACAGGAACAACTCATTCCCCCACGTCTCCACTGCAAAGCCAGTGAAGATCGCTGCCCAGGTGGCTGGTACGTCCAGGAATGGATGCCGACCGTCAACGCTCTTCCACTCCAGCAGCAATCGCGTGTCGGGAGGGCTCTTCGTAAGCAGATGATCGGCAGTTTCCTGGTCGAGCACGCTGGTGTATGCGGAATAGCTCTGCAGCGTGTAGAGTGGAAGCACGTTCAGGGGGTTTGCGGCCCCATACGATATTTCCCAGGGGAAAACGGCCACCGGCGAACGGCCAATGCGACCCGTGACCGCGTCCGACAGGTGGTCGGAGGCGAGGCGGCTGGAGGCATTGGCACTCAGAAACGCGATTGTCTCCCGCCAGCGGATCACGTGGAGAATGCTCTGGAGATGGGCCGTGGGATTCCAGGTCCGCGGATCCAGCGTTCGGGAGACTACATTCATTCCAACGATGGAGATCGTCGAAATGCACGCGAAAGCCGGAATACCGGCCACGAGCGTTTTCCACGCCGGACGACAGCGGAGAAGAAGAATACCCATGAGCAAGGTCACGAGCGCGAATATGAAGTTCAGGTGCTGCGGATCCGACCGAACGATACCGTGCTTCGCGGTGACAACAAAAGCAGCGGCCAAACACGCGCCTGTCTCAATGACGACCCAGCGGCGCCATACCGCATACGCCGCGAACCCACCGAAAACGCTGACCGGGACCAGAAGTTTCCAGGCATATTCAGCCGGCAACCCGGCCATCGACATGGCTACGTTGTAACCCTTGACGATTTCGGCAACGCCGGTCACATAGGCCCAGAGTCCGCTCGCCGAAGGATGGTAAATCAGATAAGCCAGGAATGGGGCGGCAACCACACTCAGAATTGCGAGGCACGAATGCACGGACGGAGTGCGCCTCTGCCGCACGTACCAGAAACCGAGGTACGCGCAGAATGAGAGCAGAACGGTAGCATACGTTGTGGCCTTCAGCAAGAAAGCAATTGCCGCGAGCGCACATAGCGGCACGACCACGCGCCACCAGCGTCGGCCCTCGGGCTCGTACCCCAAAATCAGCAGGAGCGCTCCCAGCGTCAACAGATATTCCGGCTGGGCGGCCACCGGATGCGCCACGACGACGGCTATGACAGCAATGAAGTATCCGGGTCGCCTGTTTCGAGAACTCGCGTAGCCTGCCCCGAGCATCGCCAGAGCCAGGGCCCAGACAAACAGCCGGATAGCGAGGGCAATGGCGAGATTGTGCCCGAAATTCAGTGGACAGGCAACGAAGCCCAGTGGGCCGTACGTGAACACGACATCCGTCCCGAACTTATACTGCGACCACGGCAACACGTTCAGGGCGTACTGCCATGAAGCGTCCAAACCAGTCCCGGGGAAGTCGAAACTCATGGGCGCCGTTAAGATAGCCGCGTAAAGCAGGAGAAGACAAAACGCTATGTGCGCGGCCCGGGAAACGACCGGGCGCCGCATCGCGGCGGCCAGCCCGGCAATGGGCGCCACGCTATTCTTTGAAGACATGGTCCGATGCGATTCGTTTAAGGAGCGATCGTTGTCTGCCGAGCGTTTTCGCAATGTCCAATCCCGTCGCCTCAGGTCCGTATATACACTGCGCCAGCGCATTGTTCGCGATGCCGTGCGGGAGTCCGCAGCTCACTTCCGCTTGGCATAGACGGTAATCCATGCCGCCTCCGGTCCATCCACATGAAACAACTCCGTATACGGAATGGCGCCGCGCGCGACATCCGCCGCCAGCTCGGGATAGTAGTTGAAGTTGTGAACGCCGGGGTAGATCTCGCCAAAGCGCTGGGCATCGATAATGTAATCCGGCGCCGTGGGGCCCGTCGTCGAAGGCGCAACCGACCATGGCAGGTAATGAACCGGGTGATGCCGCAAAGCCGCCAGGTACGCGAAATAGTCGAAGTTGACCAGCAGATTCAACTGGGCCACGCGAACTTCCGCGATACGTCCGGGCCCCAGGCGCGTCGCAGCATCGGATGCGATCCTCTCTTCCACGTCGGACATGGGATAGTGACGCCTGTCACGGGGCGCGTCGTCGTCGAACCAGGACGGACCGTTCAGCGGGAAACCGCTGTCCAGAATGCGGATGTCGCCGAATCTGATGTCGTGCGCCGGCAGAATCCGAAAGGAGTTGTGCAGCGACAGAACAATGACTACGGCGCACAGACATGCCGACGCGAGCCAGCTTCGCCGTGGCGCCGTCAGCACCGCACACGCGACCGAGGCCAGGGCGCAAAAAGCAGGAAGCAGAAGCGCCGCGTACCGCGTTTGCTTGTCCGGCGAAGCTGCCAGGGGAATTGCCGTGGTAAGGCTCAGCAGGAACATCATCGTCCAGCACGACACAGCGCTGTGGCTTTCGCGACGAGCCGGAAGCCAGAACACGAAAACAGCCAGGCCGATGACGGCAGCCAAGAGAATCGGGATACCTGGGGCCACGGAGAGATCGGCCGCGATCCAGGCGGGGTCGTAGAGGCTTCGAGCCGTGGCGGAAATCGCGGCATGGTTGTAAACTGCGCGCCAGTTCGTCGAATACCACGGCCATGCCGTCGCGAAGGCTACGCAACCGGCGAGCAGGCATCGCGCAGCGGTGACCGCCAGGGTCCATCGCAACCGTCCCGGGGCGCTTCGCCTGACATGCTGAACGATGGAGAACAAGACCGCGGGGGCAACGAAGACCGGAAAAGTCACCTTGCTGAGCACACCAAGCCCGATGAGGAACCCGGTCAGGGCGCTCACCAGACTGTTCCGCCACCCTTTTGACGCGAGAACATCAAGCAAAACGACGGCAAGAAGAAGAACGAGCAGCTCGACATAGTAGCGGTGGGTCAGACCCGTTATCACCGGCGTGCAAAGCAGCAACACACTCGCGCAAGCCGCGCCGAGCGGCCGGAAACAGTTCCGGAACAGCGAATACGATGCCAGCCCCAGCATCGCAAACGAAGCGATCAACCAGACCGAAAATGCGAAATCGGTATTGTTCGTCAGGGCCATCAGAATTCCCGGCACGACACAAACCAGTGGCGCCTTGAACCCCAACGCACCGCGATACCCGACCCACGCGCCAGATAACGTGTGCGAGCGCAATCCATTCGCGATACTCAGAGCGCCGCCCATATAATGCGCCTCGTCGGTGCTGGGGACGACCGTCGATTGCGCCAGATAGACCGCGTGTACGGCGCAGAGGAACAGGAGCACCAGCAGATAAGCCCGGAATGCGATCTTTTCCGCCGGAAGCCTCGCCCATCCAGCGCGCTTTCCCGACTGGAGACCGACGGGTTCGGCCTCGGACGACGCAGGAGGCGCTGCCGGGAGCGTTCCCGCCCCCGCGGTCTTCCGCGCCCTGTGGACCAGCGCTGGGACAACGAGTATGTTGACCAAAAAGATAGGATAGACAGGCACCATAAGCCGGTCTATGGTCAGCAATGAAGCAGCGTGAATCAGAAGAAACACAATTGGAATCAGACACAACGCAGCAAGAGCACGGTTGCGCAAGAGAATGGAGCAAAGAAGGCCAACCGCAGTTACCAGGGCACCCAGAGGAACCAGGGCGTCGTAGAGCCACATTAGACCGCGTAGTACCCGACGAACGACGGAATCGGTTGTGACCTGCTGGAACTGCGACTCGATCTGGCTCTGCAGAGGCTGCGGGCCCTCCCCGATCTTGGATCCGGGGACACGCGACAGGACGAGTTCGCGGAAGGAACGGTTATCGCTGTCCGCCCCGGGGACGCCCGAGAAGAACAGCACACTCCGACCAAATGCCTGGAGATAGCGGGTCGGATAGTGAGTCACCAGGTACGCAAACAAACGAGCACCGTCGCCGGGACTGGACCGGGCGAAAATACCGTCGAAAAACTTCGACAACTCGATCCACGTGATACCCGAATAAAAATTACCCGTCTCGCTGGATTTGCGAATGGCGTCCAGATATGCTTGCCGGTACACGCCAAGGTACGGGTCGTCCGGAGGGATCAGTGCCTGACGGACGATCCCCTCCCTGAGCGTCAGGTCTCGAAGCGTTCCCGAGTCTGCAACCCTGTTCCACGGTGAGGCGAGGAGCACCGGGATGATGATGATGATGGTTACGCGTATGCATCGCCCGGCCAGCGCGCGCCTGCCTGCACCGCGGGTCCTCCACTCGGAGAGCACCTGAAAGAAGGCCGCCGGGAGGGCGAGGTAGATGATGCTCTGACGCCAGTAGTATCCGATCGCGATCACGGCCGCAATTGTAATCGCCTGCCGCCAAAGGGACCCGCGCCCCTGGATCGCCAGAGCGCACAGGAGCGACACAAAGAAGAATGTCCCCGCCTCGGTGAGGACGGCGTGCTCGTAGGTGATCAGCGTTGGATAAAACAAAACCAGCAGGAAGCACGCACCCGCAATCGTCGGTCCGGCAGACCGGCGAATTGCCCACGCGAGCACGAGAGTTCCCGCCAATGCCATCGCGGAGGGAATGAAGATCGCGGCCATGGGGTTTGTGCCCAAGGCAAAGAACGTCAGTTTCAGGACCAGCGGGAAGAGCGGAGCACGAAACTGGACCCAGTCGTGCGGGAAACGACTGGAAAACAAGACACGCGAAAGGTCGATGTATCCGAGGCCGTCGTATGTGACAAGCAGCGGCAAGGAAAGCAAATGGGCCAGCCAGAAAAGCGCTCCGATGGCAAGGCAGATTCTGAAAACAAGGTCGCCGGAGACGCTTGGGCCCGGATTGGGAAACTGGTGGAAGGGATGATCACGCAGGCGCGAAGCTAACGCCTGGATCTTCCGGTTGACGAACTGTAATCCTGCCGAGAGTCGCACAACTGGATCTCAAGTTTCCACGGCGCGCGCTGGGCTACACGAGTTCGGCATTGTTTTTTCCGCCCGCGTCGCGCCCGCAATCCGAGCACGGGGACGAGAACAAACAGTGCAGACGTATTCGCGGCGGAACTTTTGATCACCCCTACGTCCGGAAAGACTCAGTCTACCACCAGAGAACGGGAGAGTAATCACGTTGTGACGTCGATCTCGCCTCAAATTCCGAGCGCGCCGCGCTCACTCGATCCGTCGTGTTCAGCTCTGCTTCCGGCTCCAGGTGATGTAGATGAGCAGCCCGATGATGCCAGGGGCGATCCCCGGCCAGTCCCATCACAACTTCGATGACGCCTCCATACCTCAACGGCTCCACGGCTTCAGAGCCGATCGGAAGCAGAAATGCACAATCCCAGTCCACGATCCGCGCGATCACACCGCCAGCGGGGTCCTCCTCGAACTTCATCCCAGCCATGCACGAGAGCGCGGGCGCAGACGCGAGGCTCAATGACCACAATTCCGAACCGGCTGCGTCCCGCAGCGACATACGACGCACCCGAAGATTGATCGGCCTGTCGGCCAGATCCAACCGGAGCTGGACGGGAGATTGCTCAAGCCGAGGAACTTCCAGGCAAAATGTCGATTCCTCCCAGGTTGCAGCCCAGCTCTGGCGGATGCTCTGGCATTCATTGAAGTCACCTCCGTCGAACCTCCAGAACAACTGGGCCACGAATGGCGGAGGATTGGGAGGCGCCGTGGCACGCGCCTGATCGGCACGGTCAGCGGCCGCGAGAACTCCTTCAAATCGCGCCAGGTTCCACTCGTACAACCGCCGATCCTCGGCAAGCGATGCGAGTAACCGCGCTCCGACCTCATCGCCGGCATGAATCCACTCCAGACTGTCGCGGTAGTCGCTCGACACATTCTCGATCCCGATCGGTCCGCCAGGAAACTCCACGTCGAATTGTCGTCCCAGGCAGGCGAGACACCGCAGACTCTCCTCCATGCGCTCGGCCACTCCGACGAAGAAAAACTGCTGCAGGATTGTGCGCACCAGGAGAGGGCGCGAAGCGAGATAGAGCCGTTCATCCCGCTCGGGATGCAACGCGAGGAAATGGATCCTTGCGAAGAAATTGGACTGGAAGTTCTCACGGTACGGGACCTTGTTGCGAACGATGATCCAGTCGGCAAAGTCCCGCGAAGAAAGCGTGGAAGCGCGCGGCGGCAGCTCCGACAGCGCGCCCTCCGAGAGGCGTTCGAAGTACTTCTTTGAGTACGTGAGATACGAGATGAAATGCTCCAAAGGATCACGGAGAAACGTGACGTAAAGCACGGTACGATCGCAGATCCGTGGAGGGAACGTACGAATGAAATGCGAGCTCATCGACCGGAGCGACGGCGATCCCGCGATGAACTCCTCCAGATACGATTCGCTGTAATAGTGTGTGCTGGCCGTGTAGAGGTTCGCATGGTCGGGGCCGAAATACTTCTGCAGAAGGGTGCGGAAGGAACTGCCCGCTGTCTTGGGAACGTGGACGTGGACAATGAGTGGCGGTGCCATCTCAGCTCGCGGTGTCCGCGCCGCTTTGTTTCCGGCTCCAGGTGAAATATATCACCAGGCCGATGATGAGCCAGGAGAAGAAGCGGAGCCAGGTTTCGAGCGGGAGGCCGGCCATCAGGAGGAGGCAGCAGGCGATGGAGAGCAGGGGCACGAGCGGGACCAGGGGGACGCGGAAGGCGCGGGGGCGATGCGGATCGGTACGGCGGAGGACAATCACTCCGGCGGAGACCAGGGCGAAGGCAAAGAGGGTCCCGATGTTGGAAAGCTCGGCGAAGGTGTCGATATCCCAGATGCCGGCGGGAACGCCGACCACGAGCCCGGCGATCCAGGTGCTGACGTGCGGGGTCTGAAAGCGGCGGTGAACCGCGGAGAACATGCGGGGCAGGAGGCGGTCGCGGGACATGGCGAACCAGATGCGCGCCTGGCCGTACTGATAGACCAGCAGCGAACTGAGCATGCCCATCAGCGCGCCGGCGGTGACCCAGAGCCGAAGATTATTGAAGCCGAGGGCCTTGAGCGCACCGGCGACGGGCGCGTCGTTGCCGAGCGTGGTCCAGTGGGCGATGCCGGTGAGCACCAGCGAGACCGAACCGTAGAGAATGGTGCAGATGACCAGCGTGGCGAGGATGCCGATGGGGAGATCGCGCTGGGGCTTGCGGCACTCTTCGGCGGCGGTGGAGACCGAATCGAATCCGATGTAGGTGAAGAAGACGATGGATGCGCCGGTGAGAATGCCGGGGAAGCCGTGCGGCGCGAAGGGATGCCAGTTGGCGGTGTTGATGGCGCGCGCCGCTCCCAGGCAGAAGACGACGATGGCGACGATCTTGATGGCCACCATGCCGGCATTCGCTTCGGCGCTTTCCTTGACGCCGCGTACCAGCAGCCAGGTGACGGCCATGGTGATGAGGAGAGCGGGGATGTTGAACCAGCCCGCGGGGCCTCCGGCGGCGGGAAACGGCGGATAGGCGAGCTGGGACGGCAGATGGATGCCGAAGAGATTATCGCCGAGGTCCTGTAAGTACGCGGAGAAGCCGACGGCGACGGACATATTGGAGACGGCGTATTCGAGGATGAGGTCCCAGCCGATGATCCAGGCGAAGATCTCGCCGAGCGTCGCGTAGGAGTAGGTGTACGCGCTGCCGGCGATGGGGATCATGGAGGCCAGCTCGGCGTAACAGAGGCCCGCAAAAGCGCAGGCGATGGCCACCAGGATGAAGGACAGGGTGATGGCGGGGCCCGCGCCGGGGCGGCCCATGGTGGAGCCGGCGTGCACGCCGTTGATGAGCAGATCGAGAAGCGGGGCGTGCAGGATGGAGCGGATGTTCTCGACCTTGCCGGCGGCGGCGGTACCGGTGAGCGTGAAGATGCCCGAGCCGATGACCGCGCCGATGCCGAGCGCGGTGAGGCTCCAGGGCCCCAGAGTTTTTCGCAGCCGGTGGGCTGGATCTTCCGAGGCCCGGATGAGCTCGTCGATGCTCTTTTTGCGAAGTAGCGGCGAAGCCACGTTTCTCCCGAGAGGCGGGCTGAGAGCCCGCCGCAGCCTGAGAGGCTGCCCCACGCGGAATCAGCGCTTGCGCTGGCCCTTGGCTAGCTTTTTGACCTTCTTCTTATTGGAACCGCGGGCCACGCCGGCCGCGCGGGGAGCTTTCGGGGCGGCTTTCTTCCGGGCGGCCCGCTTCACCTTCTTGCGCTCTGCTTTGTCTGCGATGGTTTTGGTGTTCATTCGTCGAGTTTGATCCCTGCGTATTTGGCAACCAGTTTCTTCAACCCGTAACCTGGGAAGCTTACCGTAAGTTTAGCGTCCTCGCCCTGTCCTTCGCGACGAAGAATTGTGCCGCGGCCGAATTTGGGGTGGTTGACGATGTTGCCCTGGCGGGCGGGTTTGGAAGCCTGAGGCTGAGGGCGGGGCTGCGCGGGGCGGGGCGTGGCGATTCCCTTTTCGGCGAAGTACTGGGCGATGTTTTCGAGCGAGTTGAGGGCGCGGCCGGTGTAGAGGTTGCGATTGGCGGCGTCGCGGACCTCGCGGCGCTCGGAGAAGAGATCGACGTGGCGTCCGCCGGCGTCCTGACGGAGTTTCACGATGCGCTCGGCGGGGACTTCGCGGAGGAAGCGGGAGGCGATGCAGGCCTCGGGCTGGCCTCCACCGAAGCGGCGGCGATAACGGGCCCAGCTCAGCATGAGGCGCTTCTGCGCGCGGGTCATGGCGACGTAGCAGAGGCGGCGCTCTTCCTCCATTTCGCCGGTGGAGTTGAGCGAGCGGCTGTGCGGGAACAGTCCTTCTTCCATGCCGGCGACGAAGACCACGGGCCACTCGAGGCCCTTGGCGTTGTGCATGGTGAGGAGCGAGACGGGGGCACGCTCGTCGAGACCATCGGCGTCGGCCACCAGGGCGGCATGGTCGAGGAACTCGCTGAGGGTTTCGCCACGCTCGAAGGCTTCGGCGGCGGCGTTGACGAGTTCTTCGAGGTTGGCGATGCGGGATTCCGATTCGGGGCTGTTGTCGGCTTCGAGCATGCGGCCGTAGCCGGTGAGGTCGATGGCGCGGCGCAGGATCTCGTCGAGCCGCTCGCGGTTCACCAGATCGGTGAGATCCTCGATCAACTTCACGAACTCGCGCAGGGCGGCGTCGGCGCGGGCGGAGAAGGCGTGCTCGTCGAGCATGCGCCTGATGGCCGACCAGAGGCTGAGCTCGTTGGCGAGGGCGAACTGTTCGATCTGCTCGATGGTGGTTTTGCCGATGCCGCGGGCGGGCGTGTTGACGATGCGCAGCAGGGCGATGGAATCGTGCGGGGTGACGAGCACGCGCAGGTAGGCCAGCAGATCGCGAATTTCGGCGCGCTGATAGAAACTGAAGCCGCCGATCACGAGGTATTTGCGGCCGTAGCGGCGCAGCGCTTCCTCAATCTGGCGCGACTGGAAGTTGGTGCGGTAGAGGACGGCGACGCGGTCGGCGGGATTCTTCGCGAGGTGGTGCTCGATGGCGTCGGCGATGAAGAGGGCTTCGTTTTCGGCGTCGAGCGCTTCGTAGAGGCCGATTTTCTCGCCTTCGCCGGCTTCGGTCCACAGCCATTTGCCCTTGCGCTCGGTGTTGTGCGCCACCACGGCGCTGGCCGCTTCGAGAATGTTCTTCGTGGAGCGGTAATTCTGTTCGAGGCGGATGACGCGGGCGTTGGGATAATCGCGCTCGAAGTCGAGAATGTTGCGGATGTCCGCCCCGCGCCAGCCGTAGATGGACTGGTCCTCATCGCCGACGACGGCGACGTTGCGGTGCTCGCTGGTGAGGGCGAGCATGAGCTCGTACTGGCTGCGGTTGGTGTCCTGATACTCGTCGATCATGAGGAACTCGAAGCGGCGGCCGTACTGGCGGCGTAGATCGTCGTCGTGCTGGAGGAGGCGGACGGATTCGAGCAGCAGGTCGTCGAAATCGAGGGCGTTGGCCTGGCGGAGGCGGCCTTCGTACTGATCGTAGATGGTGGCGAGGCGGGTGGTGCGCGGGTCCTTCGACGAGCCGTAGACGTCCTGCGGAGTCTGCTTGTGGCTTTTCGCGTGGGAGATCCAGGAGGACACGGCGCGGTACTGCATGAACTTTTCGTCGAGGCCGGCGTGGCGGAAGATCTGCTTGATCAGCGTGACCTGGTCGTCGTCATCATAGATGTTGAACTGGCGGGTGAAGCCGGGGCGGATGTCGGCGAGGCGATGGCCGTCGCGGCGGAGGAGGCGGACGCAGAAGGAATGGAAGGTGGAGACGAGCGGGGCGTAGTGGTGGCCGGGCGAGCCGAGGAGGTGGAGGACGCGCTCGCGCATTTCGTCGGCGGCCTTGTTGGTGAAGGTGACGGCGAGGATGGCGGGGCCGGGGACGCGGTGGGCTTCGACGAGGTGGGCGATGCGGTGGGTGATGACCCGGGTTTTGCCGCTGCCGGCGCCGGCCAGCAGCAGCAGGGGGCCTTCGACATGCTCGACGGCAGAGCGCTGCTGGGGGTTGAGACCGGCGAGGAAATCCATGAAAGGCGAGCCTAACTCTGCTCGTCGCCTTCCAGACCGGAGATTCGCCGATCATGGATTTCGGCGATCCGCACCAGCGCGCGAATGTGCTCGGCATCGAGGCGAAGTTGCTCGTTGTGGGCGGCGATGGCGCGTTCGTTGGCTTGAGCCAACTCGTGCAATTCGCCGAGGCTGGCGTGCAGGGACTCGATGTTCACGCGGAACACTTCCTGGTTCTCCCTGCCGCGCACCGACATCTCTTCCAGCATCCGTTCGATCCGGTCCAGGCGGGATTCGCCATTTTCTGCGCTGGGCATGTTTACATCCTATTATCCGCCATCTGGCGGGAGGCGCCGGGCGGAGGGGGCGGCGCAGGTCGTCGGCCAACGGATTGAGGGGCAAGCGCGTGGGCAGAACAGCCCGCGATGCAAAACAAGTCTGGCGTAGAATGGTTTTGGAGGCTGATCCAAAATGGCGAAAAAAGAGACAATCACACCGCCAGCGAAGAAAGCACTGAGAGACGCTGGCAAGCAGCTCAAAAAGGGACATTCATCCGGCGGAAGGACGTTGGCGGATGAGTCGGTCGCAAGGCGCGAAGGTGCCAAGCGAAAATGATGTTGGTCCTGGGCGCGCCCGGTGCGCCGGGTCTGAAACCACATAGCGAAGCGATTGAAACGACGACCGAACAACCGGCGAACACGGTAGGATAATTTAAGCACGTACCAAGGACAGCCATGGGGGCGCACAGGAGGAAGAAGGAAATCCTCGCCGGCCTCATCGAGGGCGCACGACGCTTTCGGTTCTGCGGCCCATCCGACGACCCCGATGAACAGACGGCAGTCACAGCCGGCTACCGCCACCTCGTCATCCAGTTCAAGAGATTGGCGGCCCCCATTCTTCCCCCAGGTGTTGCTTCTCAATTGAATGCTATCGACGTCGAGATTAACGACCTCTTCTCAGCCTATGACGCCAACTCCGAACTCGAAGCGCTCCTTCCAGATATAGAAGCCGCTCTCGAAACTCTTGACGATGATGCAATGCCGCTCGAACAGCCCTTTTCAAAACGCAACCGCTATTGCGTGGCCAAAGAAATCACCGTCCGGGAGGGCGCGCCGGAGAGCCTACGCCACTTCACTTTGCAAACGGCCAAAGACCTTGGTTGGGGCCCATCCTCTCTGCGGTCAATTGTCTGCCGCGTTCTGCGGGTACCACCCGACCCCGGCAACTGGAGCGAATATCCGAATATCGACGGTGAAGTCAGTAGTCTGATGTCGCGGTGCGAGTGGTTCAAAGTCTATGACATTATTGAAACGCTGCACGCTCGCATGGTCAGCAACGACGGGAATGCCGGCAGTGAGGACGCGCCCCGATTCGGCGAAGCCCTGAATGAGTTTTTTATCGAGGAAGGGATTGGCTGGCAGCTCGTCAACGGGCAAATCGTCACACGCGGAACCGAAGCGTTTGAAGCCGCGGTGACGGAAGCAACAACCGCGTTGGAAGCGTCCGAGCGTCCCACGGCCGCAAGACATCTCCACGAAGCGTTGCAAGACCTCTCGCGGCGGCCGGAAGCGGACTTGCCCGGCGCGGTTTATCACGCGATGGGCTCCCTGGAATGCGTGGCCCGCGACCTGACCGGCGATTGCAAGGCCACTCTGGGCGAAGCGTTAAAGCGCCATCCGGGCCTGCTCCCAAAGCCGCTGGATACCGCGCTTTCGCAGATTTGGGGATACGCCTCGAACGAAGCGCGGCATGTACAGGAAGGCCAGGAAGCGAGCAGGGAAGAGGCTCAACTGATCGTGGGGCTTTCCGCTGCGCTGGCTACTTACCTCACTCGCAAGCAGTCGTGAGGCGAGACCTGCGCCTTTTCTTCAAATTGCCTCCCAAATGTCCTCGATAGTCGCGCACGCGGCCCGGATGTTTCCCAGCATGCGAGTGCGAGCGCGGGCACCTTTGTGAGCAACGCCTCGGGGCACGTCGTAGTACAAAACCGACGCGCTCGGGAAAACCACCCCGCTCTTGTTCGCAGATTCGTACATGACTTGGCTGACGATCTTAACGAGGTCATCCGGCGGCGCACCAACCGAGAATTCGAGCTTGATGATCTTCTCAACTTCGTCCTCGATGACGCGGAGGTCCGGCGTCACTTTCACGCGAATGTTCCCAGAATCGAAGTAGAGCGATTCGCGATCGAGCAGTTCAAACTGTTTCTTGCGGAAGTACTGGTGGTACGCCCGCACGGCCCGGACGTTATGGTTAAGGCGTGTGCGGCTCCGAGAGTTGTGCTCTTGCTGCGCGAGCGCCTGTAGCTGGGCGGCTTTTTGAAGCAGCCACTCCGGCGGACGGCGAGCTCTGTGATATGCGGTGATGATCGTGCGGGCTTCCTTGTAGTACTTTTGTTGCGCGGCGCTTTCATCCAACTTGGGGTACTTGAAATCGCGCACCACTTTGCGCTGCTGCGCAGGCGATGCCGTCATGAACTTCGCGAGGCCTTTGACCGTAATGGAAATCATAGCTTCTTCTCCGGCGGCGGGGACAGGACGTGGCTTGTCGGGAGAAATCGCGCCAGCTTGCTTGGTACGTCCTCATCGAAGAACACCCTCAAAGCTGCGCCTGCAATTGATGCTCGGCGCGATAACGAAGAAGGGCCTTGATGGTATCCACGCCGGCTTCCGGGTAACAATCGAGGGTTTCGGCGATGGCGTCGTCCGGGGACAACCCCTCGTCACGGAAGGCGTCATAGTTTCCGATGAGCGCCTCCACGGGCAAGCGGGTGTTCTTGAGAAGGGGCGCACCGCTGACCTTGCCGGGAATGACTTCCACCAGGGGACAATCGGACCAATTGATAGTGGCCATGCTCCGCGCTCCTCTTCTCAGGTTATCGCGACAGCGGGATGTTGAAGATGTCGGCCTTGGCAAGCGGGGGTCAGCGCACAGGGGCTCTGCGCCACCAGGTACTCTTCATAGCCTGAATTTCATGCCGTGCCTGATCGCCGTCGATCAGCTCGCCGCGCTCGGCCTGTGAATAGCCTTCGTCGATGTGGCGGCGCACTTCGAGGACATCATCGAAGTAACCCGCTACGGCGTCCTCCACCAGCTCGTCGGTTGGACGACCACTGTGGGCGGCAAAGTCCCGCAGCTTTTCTTCGGTGTCGGGGGTAAGGTTCACTTCCATGAAGCTCGGCTCCTTCTCCGAGAGTACGCCACACAAGACAGGCCCAGGCGTCGAGCAACACTTTCACGGATTGCGCGGTCCGCGTTGCGTGTGAGCGGATTCGATCAGGCGCTTGATTTGATCGACCGAAAGCGAAGGCCAGCTCTCTCGGATTTTCTCGATGCTCGCGCCCATGTCGTAACTGGTTACGATGCCCTCCGGCAAAATCCGCGTTCCACGCACGATGGGCCGCCCGGACACCTTGCCGGGGATCTGTTCGATCAGTTCGTAAGCCGACCAGTCAATGGGTTTAGACATGTCGCGCTCTTTCCATCGTAAGCTCCAACGACGGTTTCACGGGAGAATGGGCGGGCAGGGTGCCCGCCGCAGGCTCGACGACAGGCGACGGAGCATGGTCACCTTATCCGGCGATAAGGCCGCCCATCCGCCTTCGCCCGTGGTCAAGCCTGCCCCACCAAACTTGTATAATCCACAGATGCAAGGAATACCCTGGAGCACAATTGCGCTCGGCTCGCTGTTGCTCATCTCGGCCTGCGCACAAGGAGGACAGGAAGTGCAATCTCCGCAACCTGAAACGTCGAAGCCGCCGGTCAAAACGGAGCAGCGCGGGCGCATCATTGGAATCGGCGGTGTCTTCTTCAAATCCGCCGATCGCGATCGGATGCGCGAATGGTATTCGAAGCATCTTGGAATCGCCGACACAGGCTCAGGCGCGATGCTTCCGTGGCGCGAACACGACGACCCGCAAAAGGAACACGTTACAGTCTGGACTGTTTTTTCCGCCTCCACTCACTATATTCCGGCCACGCAACCGTTCATGATCAACTACATCGTGGACGACATGGACGCTTTGCTCGACCGCCTGAAACAAGAGGGCGTAAAGATCGACCCCAAACGAATGGATGAATCCTACGGCCGCTTTGCCTGGATCTACGACCTGGATGGGAACAAGATTGAGCTCTGGCAGCCGCTGTCCGCAAAGCCCTGAGGGTCTTCCGCGCGCCGCAGCTCACCACCGGCCCGGAAATCCATGAAAAATCAGGCTCTTAGGTATCCCAGCGTCTGACGCCGGAGGCAATCGACAGGTCTCGACACGAGTGTCGAGACGGCACGCTAAGAGCGTGCGCCACCTCTGAGGATCCGCCCCACGACGGTGCAGGGCAGGCACACCACTTTGTAACCTGAGTAATGGGGGGAGCGCCTTTCCTATTGAAAGCGGCCCCTGGCTGCCGATGCTGGTGGAACCGCAGGAGATCGAGCGAGCGCGAGCGGGCGACGACGCCGCGTTCAGCCGCGTGGTGGCTGCATACCGCAAACGCGTGCTGGGCACCATCGCCAGGCTGATCGGCCAGCCGGACGATGTCGAGGACGTGGGGCAGGAAGTGTTCGTGCGGGTGTATTATTCGCTCGGCCGGCTGCGTACGGCGGAGGTATTCGAGCCGTGGCTGTACCGGATGACGGTCAACGCCGCCTATGACTATCTGCGCAAGCGGCGGCGGAGGGCGGAGCGGCGGATGTCGGACCTGAGCGAACAGCAGATGGTTTCGGCGGATGCGACGGAAGGAATGGTCCGCGACGGTGAAGAGCGGCGGCGGACGGGGATTCGCGAGAAACTGAATGAGTTGCTGAGCGCGGTTTCCGAGGACGACCGGATTCTGCTGCTGCTGAAAGAGGTGGAGGGCCTGTCGCTGCGGGAACTGGAAGCTGTATATCATGTGAACGAGAATGCCCTGAAGGTACGGCTCTTCCGGGCGAGGCAGCGCGTTTTGCGCGGGTTTGCGGCGGCGCAGCGGGTGACGGGACCGGCCGGAGGCAGGAAAGCGGCCGTGGGAGCGGAGGACGGGGAATGAACGACGCGGAACGGGAACTGGACGAATTGTTTCGGGCGTACCGGCAATCGTTTGGGGACGTGGATGCGAGCGGCGGATTCACGCCCGGCCTGTGGGAGAAGATCGAAGCGCGCCGGAGCCTGGCGTACCGGGTGACGCATGTCGCACGGGCGTTTCTGGGCGCGTCGGCGGTGGTGTTCACGCTGCTGTTCGGCGTGTTTCTCTTCGTGGAGAACCGCAGCTCACTCGATCCCCACGAGAGCTATCTGGATTCGCTGGCGTCGGCGCACGCTTCCGACAGCATGATTGAATCGATGCACAGCGAGGTGGGCGAGGCGGCGCACAGATGAGCCGGCAGTCGAACCTCGCGGTCGCCGGATATCTCCTGCTGGTGTTCCTGGCGGGCGCGGTGATTGGCGGATTCGCGGATCACATGTACGTCGAGCGGAGATCGCACGTACATCTGACGCCGGAGCAGTTCCGGCAGAAACTGGTTGCCGATCTGGAGAAGCGGCTGAGCCTGCAGCCGGCGCAGGTGGATCAGCTCAACAGGATCTTCGATGCGACGGGCGAGCGCTTCAAGGCGATCCACCAGAAGATCGAGCCGGACATCGAAGCGCTGCGAACGGATCACGACAACCGCGTGCGGGCCATCCTGAACGAGCAGCAGCGGACCGAATACGACAAGTGGCGAGCGGAGCGGGATAAGGAACACGCGAGGCACTGAGCACCTGAGTTGGCGGGCTGAGAGCCCGCCGCAGCCTGAGAGGCTGCCCTACGATTTGAGCGCAGCCATATCGATCGAAAATCGGTATTTCACGTCGGCGCGGAGCAGCCGCTCGTAGGCTTCGTTGACCTCTGGATGGGGCTCGCTTCGACGTCGGCGGTGATGTTGTGGGCGCCGCGGAAATCGAGCATCTCCGGCATTTCGGGAAGGCCGCCGATGAGCGAGCCGGAAAAGCTGCGACGCGCGAAGATCAGGCCGAAAGCGGCAACGGCCAGCGGCTTCGCGGGCGCGCCGACCAGGGTGATGTTGCCGTCGCGGCGGAGCAGGTCGCTTCCCGACCGTCTACCCCTGCGTGCCCGGCCATGAGATCGTCGGCCGCGCCGCTGGTTTCAGCAAAGATCGCGCGCCGCGATCCAGGCGAGCACGACGTCCACATCGAGATCCTGTTCCGCGGCATCCGCCACTCGGATCTACACCAGGCGCGCGACGAATGGCACGCGCGCCGGCAGCTTCGATTTCATTCTCGACGCCGTCTCCGCCGATCACGACATCAACGCCTACGTCGCTTCCGCATCTCGTCGGCATTTCGGGAGACGGATGAGTGCTCCTCTGAGTGATTCCCGGTCCGCGGTCAGGCCCCGTATTGTTCGTCGCCGACGTGCTCCATCCACTCCACGGCCCTGCCGTCGAGCTGCTCCTGAATGGCGATGTGGGTCAGGGCCGTGGTGGGCGCGGCCCCGTGCCAGTGCTTCTCATCGGGCGGAATCCAGACCACGTCGCCCGGCCGGATCTCCTCGATGGGCCCGCCCCAGCGCTGCACGCGGCCGCAGCCGGCGGTGACGATCAGGGTCTGGCCCAACGGATGTGTATGCCACGCCGTGCGTGCGCCCGGTTCAAAGGTGACACTGGCGCCGAAAGCGCGCGCCGGAGCGGGCGGGTGGAACAGCGGGTCAATCCGCACCGTGCCGGTGAACCAGTCGGCCGGTCCTTTGCCGGAGGGTTGCGAACCGCTTCGTATCACTTCCATTTCATTTCACCGTCCTGTCATCTTCTCGACATGCTCGGGGTAGCGCGCCCCCTGTATGGGGATGTTCGACGCGGCGCTTTCGATGTCGCGGAGATCGTCGGGCGTGAGCTCCACGGAGACGGCGCCGATGTTCTCCTCGAGGCGCGACAGCTTCGTGGTGCCAGGGATGGGAACGATCCACGGCTTTTGTGCGAGCAGCCAGGCGAGGGCGATCTGAGCGGGCGTCGCTTTCTTCCGCTGCGCGATGCTCGAGAGCAGATCGACGAGGGCCTGATTGGCCTTGAGGGCGTCGGGGGTGAAACGCGGCAGAGTGCTGCGGAAGTCGGTGCTGTCGAACCTCGCATTCTCGTCGATTTTGCCCGTAAGGAAGCCTTTGCCCAGCGGGCTGTAGGGGACCAGACCGATGCCGAGTTCTTCCAGCGTGGGGATCACTTCCGCTTCGGGGCGTCTCCACCACAGCGAGTACTCGCTCTGCAGCGCGGTGACGGGCTGGACGGCATGCGCGCGCCGGATCGTTTTCACGCCGGCTTCGGAAAGGCCGAAGTGTTTCACCTTGCCCTCCCGGATCAGGTCCTTCACCGCGCCGGCGACGTCTTCGATGGGCACCTCGGTATCGACGCGATGCTGGTAGAACAGATCGACGGCATCGATCCGAAGCCGCTTCAGCGACGCCTCGGCGACCTGTTTGATGCGCTCGGGCCGGCTGTTGAGTCCCGGCGGGCCCTTCATCCCGCGCGGATCCTTACCGGGACTGAGATCAAACCCGAACTTGGTGGCGATCACCACTTGTCCGCGAAATGGCTCCAGCGCTTCGCCGACGAGCTCCTCGTTGATGAACGGGCCGTAGACCTCGGCGGTGTCGAAGAACGTGACGCCGCGCTCGACCGCGGCGCGAATCAACGCGATCATTTCCGGCTTGTCTTTGGGCGGACCGTAAGAAAAGCTCATGCCCATGCAGCCGAGCCCGAGGGCCGAGACTTCGAGGCCGCTTTTGCCCAGTGTTCGCTTTTGCATTGTTTCTCCTTGCGTCCTGTGCGCTCCTCTCCACGTTAGAGGCATGGGCCGCCAAAACGGTATCCCGATCCTTCCGATTTATTGCCTATTCCTGTTGACACACGGAACGGCAGCCTTCGGGCGCGGCTCGGTTGGGCTATCATGACCTTGTGATAAATCGCACAGATCGGGCGCGGGAACTGCGTGCGGAGCTGGCCCGGAGAATTGCCTTGTTTGTTGGTTCGGCAGAGAAACGGGTAACGGAAGTTCCAGGCTTGTCGCTGCACCGGTGGACCGCGCCCACCGCTCGATGCCCGGCCACCTACGAGCCGAGCGTAGCCGTGGTCGCGCAGGGGCGAAAGCGCGTGGAACTCGGCCGCAACGTCTTCATCTACGATGCATCGCGATTCCTGCTGGCCGCGGTGGATCTGCCGGTGGTGAGCCGGGTAATCGAAGCGAGCGACAAAGCGCCCGCGCTTGCCCTGCTCCTCAAACTGGACCTGGCCATGGTCCGCGAACTTCTCAGCAGGGAGGAAATACAGATCGCCGAGCCGCCTTCGGGCGCTCCCGCGATGGCCACCGGTGAAACTAACGCGGAGCTGCTTGACGCATTCTGCCGGCTTGTGGATCTGTTAAGGGACCCGCGGGACATTCCCGTTCTCAGCGGTCTGATCGAGCGCGAGATCATTTACCGAATTCTTCGCTCCGCCGCGGGGGCGCGTCTTCGGGCGATTGCCACGGTGGGCGATCAGAGCCAGCGGACGGCGAGAGCGATCGCGTGGATCCGGGCGAATTACGCGAAGCCGCTGCGGGTGGAGGATCTGGCGGATCTGGCGGCCATGGGCGTGTCCACGCTGCACCACCATTTCCGCGCGCTGACGGCCATGAGTCCGCTGCAGTATCAGAAACAGCTTCGGCTGCAGGCGGCGCGGGGGCGCATGCTGTTGGACGGACTGGACGCGGCCAGCGCAGCATTCGAGGTCGGATACGAGAGCGCCAGCCAGTTCAACCGCGAATACAGCCGGTTCTTCGGGCAGCCGCCGATGCGCGATATCCGGGCTCTCCGTTCGCCAGGCGCGCCGCCGATGGAAGCGATGGCCAGCCGTTAAGAGAGACGCTGGCGAACCGGCGCTTGGCTATTTCGGATGTCGCGTTTCTGTTCCGGCGTCAGGTAGCCGTCGTTCCGGATGATGCCGATGCACCAGGCCGTCAGTTTCGGCCAGATGAGCTGGTCGGTGCCGGACATGACGCGGTCTTCGAATCCGGCGGCCACCAGACGCTCGATGTAGCGATTCACTTCCTTCGGCGGATAGCTCCAGATGAGTCCGGGACGTCGATAACCAGCGCCGCCGCGCAGGCAACCGAGAGAGCATATTGCCGGAGTTGGGATTTCATTGGCTCTCCTTGATGACCGCTCGCTCGCGGCCGCGGCTCGGTTGGTCCCGACGTGGGCGACGTGCGCGAAGGCTGCGGTAAACTGAAATCGTACATCACGCCTGGGCGTGTAGCTCAGCTGGGAGAGCACGGCGTTCGCAACGCCGGGGTCGGGGGTTCGAATCCCCCCACGTCCACCAACCGCCTACTTCAGCACAAGCACAACCGAATCCGAAAGAGGTCCCGTGTTGTGCCCGGTGATCGCGGTCGTGCCAGGGTTGGTCCCGGAGGCTGAGCCACCGGAGCCGACATTGTACGCCGAGAGTGTGTTCTGAGTGGCCGAGCAGTAGGAGAACGAAAGATTCGCGGCCGCGCCCGACGCCTGCAGGCCGGTCCCGTTCAGGGCGGCCCGGCTTCGCGCAACAACCAGGGTGCCCCCGCCCGAATCGAAGCCGGCGCCGTTGTAGTGCGCGGAGCTGTCGGAAACGGCGGCCACTCCGAAGGGCGCCCACACGCCCGCCACGCTGTTGTGATCCAGAGATGTGTGGTGCAGGAACGCCTCCGCCGCCCCGTTCAGCACCGCCAGCCCATAGTGATTGTCGGTCAGGCGCGAGTTGTACACCGCCAACATCCCGGTCGCATCAAATTCGATCCCGTCGTTGGCGAAGTTCTCCGCCGTCACGTTGTACAGCCGCAGCACCCCAACCTGTTCCACCAGCGCTCCGTCATTGCCGCTACCCAGCCCGTGCAGCCCCAGCCCGGTGATGGTCACATTGCCGGTGGTGTCGATGGTGAGGGCGTTGCCTGAAGTGGCGGTGATCGAGGCCACAACATCGATCGCCGAGATTATCACCGGCTGGGAAATAGTGGCGGGGCCGTACTCTCCCGAATTCAACACCACGATCTCGCCGCCGGGCTTGGTCGCCGCCAGCGCCCGGGCCAGGCTGAGGCAATTCGCGGTAACCGTGCAGTTGTTGGCGTCGCTGCCGAGGTTCGAGATGAAGCTACGGCTATTCCCGCTGCCGCTGGGCGCGGCTGCCGCCTGCGTAACCAGAAATGTCTGTCCGCCGATGGTGAGAGCGGCGCCGCGCCAGTCGACGTTGGGATTGGCGGTCACCGAGTAGTTGACGGTTCCATTGCCGGTGCCGCTGTTTCCCGACTGAATGGTCAACCAGGCAGCGTTGCTGACCGCGGTCCACGGAAAGCCGGCAGAAGCGGTAACCGTCACCGAACCTGTTGCGGCGGTGCCCGGGAGATCCGCCTGCTGCGGGTTGAGCTGGCAGCTCCACGCGGGGAGCGTAATCGGAAACGCGTCGGCCAAAGTGACGCCGGGCTGATTTGCGGGTGTCGTGACGCCGGCCGCGACGGGCGATGCGGCGGCGGCGATGGCATAGACGGCGTCGTTGATTCCCTGGTTCAGGTAGGTTGCATAGAGGAGGTTCGCGGCCAGCGGATCGAACGCGGCAAAGAAGCCGTTGTAACCGCCCGAGTGCCAGGCGGTGGCGGTGGTGGTCACCGGGAAATCGGAGGACAGAGTATATCCGGTCAGCAGGATTCGGCCATCGGGCATAAGGGCCACCGCCGTGGCCATGTCAAACGCCGATCCTCCAAGGTACGTGCTGAACCGCAACACGCCGCCCGTCGTGAAGCCGCTCAGGAAGGCGTCGCTGTTCCAGCCGAGGAACGTGGACTGATACGCGTTGAGCACGGGAAAATTGGAGGAACTGGTGACTCCGGCCACGTAGGCATTGCCGGACGCATCCACGGCGACGGAAGTAGCGTATTCGATAAGACCGGGCCCCGCGCCGGAGCCGCCGAAGTAAGTGCTGAACAGGAGAGAACCACCATTGGCGGCGAGCCGCGCGACGAAGGAATCCTGGCTGCCCGGGAGCGCGCTTTCCAGCGGCGACTGGAGAGGAAAATCGGGCGAGGTCGTCGAACCGACGACCCAGGCGGCTGCGGTTGTGTCCACGGCAATTCCGTACGCGATATCGGCGGCGCTGCCGCCAAGGTAGGTGCAATAACCGAGAGCCCCGCCGGGAGTGAGCTGGGCGACGAATGCGTTGTCGGAACCTTTCAGGGCTTTCTGCAGAGCGCCGCTGGTGACGGGAAGATCGGGGGATTCGGTTTCGCCGGCCACCCACACGGCGCCGTCGGATCCCACGGCCATGCCGTGAATCAGATCGTCGAGGCTGCCTCCGATCGCCACGGCGTAGAAAATGGAGTGGGCGGTGGGGTCGAGCTTGACCACGAATCCGTCGGAATCGGCGGCAGAGCCGGCCAGCGGCACACCCTCCATCGAGGAAGATGTGGTGGTTCCGGCGATGTACACGTTCCCAGCCGCGTCCAGACCCACGGCGGTGGCGCGATCGTCGCCGGCGCCGCCGAAGTACGTGGAGAGCAGGACGTTGCCGGAAGGATCGAGCTTGACGATAAACGCATCCACGCCGCCGCCCGGCGAGAACGGCGCGTTAACGGTGGGAAAGTTCGAGGCGTCCGTGTAGCCGACGATCCACGTATTTCCCTGCGAATCGCTCACCGCGGCGTTGGCCTGCTGAATTCCGGAACCGCCCCAGGCCCGCGGAGCTGCCTGAGGATAGAGCGGCACCGCCGCCGCGCCGGCGAGCCACAACAATGACCGGGCACAACGAGACCTTCCCACTACGATTAAGTGGACACCGGCTCCGGTTTGTATCGCGCGATTATGCGGTGGCTCCCATGGGTGCCAGCGTGAGAAACTGACGTAAGTGCCGACCGGCGCATGCCGGGGTTGTGCCGGCCTGATGTGGTATCGCTCACGATGGATGGTTGGATATTCGCTGTGCTCTGTTGCGTGGCCATGGGAGGCGCGGCGCAGGAACGGATCGACCCGAGCCTGCGCTCTCTGGCGTCCTCCGAAGGCCGGCGGCGAGTGGTCCTGATTCTGAGTCGGCAACCGCACCGCGACATCGTGCGCCATGCGGAGGAGAGCCGGCTTGCGCAGAAGCAGGCCGATCAGCAGCGCCTCATCTCAGCTGAAAGCGGGGCGGCTGAACACGACCTGCTGGCATTGCCGTGGGATGCCGACAACGCGCGAGCCGATCTGCAGCGTGTCGTCATGGAGACCCGGAGCGCGGCCATGGAGCAAATTCGCCGGATCATCCAGCCGCAACAGAGCAGGGTGATGCAACTGCTGCGATCGGGGGGCGCAGGCAACATCCGCGCGTACACCGTGGTCAACGCGATTACCGCGGAGATTCCGTTGTCCATGCTGGCCGCCCTGGGAGAGGATCCGGACGTGGCCGAAGTGTTTCCGGCGCAACGCTTCCATCCGGTGTTGTACGTGAGTGTTCCGGCGATCCTCGCTCCCACGTTCTGGAGCCATCACTCGGCGGGAACCGGCGAGTCGGTCGGGGTGCTGGATACCGGCGTGTATACCGGCAACACCGGTTTTACCGGCCTGAACATTGTGAGCTATGTTTCGCTCGCTGAGGGTTCTCAGGATCCGTGTTTCGGCGACGACACAACGCCGAACGACAACTTCGGGCATGGGACGCACGTGGCGGGCATTGTCGCCAGCCAGGGCCCCGATATCTGTTACAACAGCGAGCACTGCATCGGCGTGGCGCCGGGCCTGAGCGCTCTGTATAACCTCAAAGTCGGCTGGGTGGTGAAGAGCGGCGGTGGATGCCCTGGCGGCGGCGAGTCGGACGACGGGGACGTGTTCAACGCCATCGAGTGGGCGATCGCGAACAGCCCGGTTAACGTTTTCAACTACAGCTTTGCCGCGGCGGCCACTGGCGACGACGATGGCGCCAGCCAGGTGCTCGACGCGATCGAGGATGCATGGGGAGTGAACATCGCCATCGCCGCCGGAAATGGCGGCCCCACGCCGCAGAGCGTGGCTACCCCCGGCATCTCTTACAACGATGTAACTGTCGCCAGCGTGAACGATCAGGGCACGGTTGACCGAAGCGACGATACGGTTGCCAGCTACAGCGGTCTTGGGCCCACCACCGGCGGGCGCGATAAACCCGATATCTGCGCACCCGGCGATCACACCTATCCCGTCAATGCAGACGATCCCACACCGGATGAGGGAATACTTTCCACGGTAAATAGCGGAGGTTACGGTCGAATGACCGGCACCAGCATGGCCTCGCCGCACGTGGCGGGCGCACTGGCGCTGATACGCTCCGCCGGCGCGCAAGACGGTCTGGCGGCGAAGGCGATTCTGCTGAATACTGCCTACTACACGAAGTCGGGGTGGCAAACGGACAGCGGGTGGGGATTTGTCGATCTGAGCCAGGCATCGAATCAGGTGAACAACTATTTCCTGGGATCGCTGACGCCGCTGAGTTTCGAATTGTACTCCGGCACGGTGAACGGCACGCTGGAGACCACGATGGTGTGGAACCGGCACCTGACCAGCGACTGCACTCCGACGAGCTGTCCGGCCAGCAATCTGGGCGTTTATGCTTACGACGGGGCGAGCGGGAATCTCCTGGGCAGCTCGACGGCGGCGAAACAAAACGTGCAACAGATCGTGCAAAGCGGCGTGGACACAGCGGTTCTGGCGGTTTCGCCTCTCGGTTTCGCGAGCGGCGTGACACTGGAGCCATATGCGCTCGCCGTTTCCGCCGCGGGGTTCACGCCGCGAAACGGACCGGCGCTCAGCGTGTCGTGCGCGGGGCCGGCCGGATCGGTGGCGCCGAACACGATGTTCACGGTGTTGTGCTCCGTGACGAACACTGGAGATCTCACCGCATTCTCGGTGAACGGCACGGTCGAATGGCAAGGCTCCCCGCCCGGCACGAGCGAGCTTCTGGGCAGCCCGGGGCCGGGGCAACAGACGTCCGCGCAATCCTGGCAGATCATCGCTCCGGGCGCCGCGGGCCTCTACACGCTGGAGGCAGACGTGAGCAGCGCGTCGTACGGGCAGACGTTCACAGGAGTTGTGACGCTTCCGGTGGTGGTGGGCCAGGCGTACACGCTGACGACGAATGTATCGCCGCCGGGATCGGGCGTGGTGTCCGCATCGCCGCTTCCGGCAGGCGGCGTGTATGCGGCCGGCGCCCAGGTATGCCTCACGGCGACGCCCAATTCCGGGGCGGCGTTCAGTTCGTGGAGCGGCGCGGCGCTCGATTCCAGCAATTGCCTGGTCATGAATTCCAATGCCATGGTGACTGCGAATTTCAATTCCAGCGGGGGCGGCAGCGGGAACAGCCGAAGCTTCGTCTCGAGTTCGGGCAGCGACGCCAACAACTGCTCGGTCACCGCGAACTGCCGCACGCTGGCCCGAGCGCTGGCGGTGACCAACCCCGGCGGGGAGATCGTGGTGGTGAATTCGGGGACGTATGCGCCGGCCACCATCGCCCAGCCGGTCACCATCTCGGCCATCGGCGTTACGGCCTCGATCACGGCGACCTCGGGCAACGCGCTCACCATCGACACCACCGGCAAGGTGACCATCAACGGGCTGGGGCTGCATGGGCAGGGCACGGGTAACGACGGAGTGCAGGTGCAGCAGGTGGGATTGCTGCGGCTGTACAACGTGACGGCGGAGAGTTTCTCGAACGACGGGATCGAATTCGATGCGGCGGGAATGTTGGCGGTATACAACTCGCGCCTGACCGACAATCAGTATGGGCTGGCGGTGCTGAACGGGACGGCGGGGGCGTTTGTGCACAACACAGCATTCGATCACAACAGTGTGGCGGGGGTGTACGCACCGTTCGGAGTGGCGGCCGTTTCGGACAGCTCCGCGCACTACAACGGCGCCGGTTTCGAATCGGCGGGAGGCACGCTGGTGATCGGGCGTAGCCGTGCGGTGCTGAACAGCACGGGCCTGGCGGCGTCGGGGGTGACGGCGGTTCTTCGGTTCTCTGCGTGCGCGGCCGCGCTGAACTCGCTGGCGGCGTACGGGCTCGGTTCGCCTGCATCGGCATCGGGGACCAACGAGGGCAGCACGCTGGTAGTCGGCGCCACGAGCGGGTCGCCGGCGACGCCAGCGAATCTGCAATAGCACGGAGGCGGTTCAAGCCCAACGGCGCACCAGAACCTCGCCCGTTCCTGTATTGAAAAAGACAACCCGGCCGCGTTGGCCACCGAGATCGGTTGCCAGCGCCGTCGATCGCTCGTCAGTCGGAACCTCCATGGCGGCGCGACGGTTTTGAGCGCCCACGGTGCGACAGCGATCGCGGGTGTCGGGAGTCGGCAGAACGTCGGCGCCTCCGCACACCTTCACCTCCAGTTCCCGGCGGTCGGCCCCGAGCGCGTCGAAATGCCGCGCAGGATAGCGGATGCTGAATTCCACGTAACGATGCCCTTCCGCGAGGCTGGAACCCGCGCGCGATTCTCGGGGGCTACGGGGGAGGATCCCATGGCGCAGCGCGCCGGCTCCGCGGCGGCGACTCCAGAACGCGACGCGACGCAGGACCCCGGAATCGTCCGAAGCAATGCCGGACCGCGCGCCACCTGGAGTTCGCCGGGATGGAGCATGATTCTCGGCAATTCCGAATCGGGCGGCAGGCGGGAGGCGCGCGCTGCTCCTACGCGTCCTGAACTGCGATTGACCGCATTTCCTTCTCCCTGGGGGAATCGGCTGTCCTGGACGCGTTCCCATTTCACGCGAGGCGGGATGCCGCAATCGATGGCCGCGCCCAACAGCGGGGAGCGCATTGCCGGCCGCGACTGCCTGATGCGCGGACCGTGAATGTTCCGGTAAGCCATTGACAGACCGGGATTACACGATCCCGTCGCGAGGCATCCCTGGGCTTCAGGGTCGGAACGGGGATCGCGGTCGGACTTTGAAGTTGCTCTTGCTCTGTCCGACTTGCTTCCTGTGGGCGGGATTCGCACCGGCCGATGCCAAAGCCGCTGCACCGAGCAGGTGGCGCAGGCGAGGCAACGCGAATCGGAGAGCCAGCCTCGACTCGTAGGCAGCCGCCCCGCACGCTACACTGGTAGCCAAGCCCGCCAATGCTCGACCGCATTACCGTGCACGGGGCACGCCAGCACAATCTGAAAAACATCGACGTGGAGATTCCGCGCAACACGTTCACCGTAGTCACCGGGCTGAGCGGGTCGGGGAAATCGTCGCTGGCGTTCGACACCATCTACGCCGAGGGGCAGCGGCGCTACGTGGAGACGCTGTCGCCGTACGCGCGGCAGTTTCTCGATCAGATGGAGCGGCCGGAGGTGGATTCCATCGACGGCCTGAGCCCGGCCATCTCCATCGAGCAGAAGACCACCAATCGCAGCCCGCGGTCCACGGTGGGCACCATCACCGAAATCTACGATTACCTGCGCGTGCTCTATTCGTCGGTGGGCGTGCCGCATTGCCCGAACTGCGGGGTGGAAATCGCCAAACAATCCACCGAAGCGATTCTGAAGAACGTGATGGCGCTGCGGACCGACGAGCGGGTCATGATTCTGGCGCCGGCGGTGCGCGGGCGTAAGGGTGAATACAAAAAGGAGATGGAGAAGTTCCATCGCCAGGGGTTCCTGCGCGCGCGCATCGATGGCGAGATGCGGTCGCTTGACGAAGACATCGCTCTGGACCGGCGGCGCAATCACACCATTGAAGTCGTGGTGGACCGGCTGGTGGTGCGGCCGGGAGTGGAGAAGCGGCTGGAGGCGTCGATCGAGGCGGCGGCGCGGCTGGCCGGCGGGCTGGTGACCGTGGTCGTGGTGAACGGCGAGGAGCGGCTGTATTCGCAGCAACTGGCGTGTCCGGAGTGCGGCGCCAGCGTGCCGCAACTGGAGCCGCGGTCGTTCTCGTTCAACTCGCCGTTCGGGGCTTGCGAAGAGTGCAGCGGGCTGGGCAGCAAGTGGACCTTCGACGCGATGAAGGTGATTGTGGATGCGTCGAAGCCGCTGCTGGAAGGCGGGCTGGGACCGGGCGCGGCGTCGGCGCACATGAACCGCGCGCTCTCGGACGCGGCCACGCGGCTGAAGATCAACCTGAAGAAGCCATTTTCCGAATTGCCGCAAAAGACGCAGGATTTATTGCTCGACGGCGGGAACGGTTTTCGCGGAATTCTGAAGATTCTGCAGCAATCGTGGGACGACACGCCCAGCCCGGCTTATCGCGAATGGCTCACCGATTACATGTCGCCGGCGACGTGTCCCGTGTGCCAGGGGCGGCGGCTGAAGCCGAGCAGCCTTGCGGTGCAGGTGAAGGGCGCCGGGATCGCGGACCTCACCGGGATGGCGGTGTCGCGCGCGCTGGAGACGGTGCGGAAGTGGAAGTTCAGCGACCGCGAAGCGCAGGTGGCCGCGCGCGTGGTGGAAGAGATTCGCAACCGCCTGGAGTTCCTGCTGGCGGTGGGGCTGGATTATCTGACGCTGGCGCGATCGGCGGCGACGCTTTCGGGCGGCGAGGCGCAACGCATCCGGCTGGCCACGCAGATCGGCTCGAAGCTGCGCGGCGTGCTGTATGTGCTCGATGAACCTTCAATCGGATTGCATCCGCGGGATAACGACCGGCTGCTGGACACACTCGGGCGGCTGCGCGATCTGGGCAACACGGTACTGGTGGTGGAGCACGACGAGGAGACCATCGAGCGCGCCGACTACGTGATCGATCTGGGTCCGGGCGCGGGGCGGCTGGGGGGCAAGCTGGTGGCCAGCGGCACGCCGCGGGAGATTCGGCGGAACAGCGATTCGCTCACCGGCCGATATCTGGCGGGCGACCTGCGGATCGACGTGCCGGGGACGCGGCGCTCGGGAAACGGCAAGCATCTGGTGGTGACCGGCGCGCGCGAGCATAACCTGAAGAACCTGACGGTGGAGTTTCCGCTGGGAACATTCATCGTCGTGACCGGCGTTTCGGGCAGCGGCAAATCGACGCTGATCAACGACATTCTTTATCGCGGTCTGGCGCACGATCTTTACGGGTCCCACGGTGAGCCGGGCGCGCACGACGAAATCATCGGGATCCAGCACATCGATAAAGTCATCGAGATCGATCAGACGGCCATCGGGCGCACGCCGCGGTCGAATCCGGCGACATATACGGGCGTGTTCACGCCGATTCGCGATTTGTACGCCATGCTTCCGCAATCGCGGGAACGCGGCTACAAGCCGGGCCGGTTCAGCTTCAACGTGAAGGGCGGCCGGTGCGAGGCCTGCCAGGGCGACGGGCTGAAGCGAATCGAGATGAATTTCCTGCCCGATGTGTACGTCACTTGCGACGTCTGCAAGGGGCGCCGGTACAATCGCGAAACGCTGGAGGTGAAGTACAAGGGCTACTCGGTCTCCGATCTGCTGAACGCGACGGTGGAGGAGGCGCTGCCGGTGCTGGAGAACATTCCGGCGATTCGCGTGAAACTGCAGACGCTGAGCGAAGTGGGGCTGGGGTACATTCACCTGGGGCAGTCGTCCACGACTTTGTCGGGAGGGGAAGCCCAGCGGATCAAGCTGGCGCGCGAGCTGAGCCGCCGGCAGACCGGGCGCACGCTGTACATACTGGATGAACCGACCACCGGCCTGCATTTCGAGGACGTGAAGCATCTGCTGAACGTGCTGCAGCGGCTGGTGGACCTGGGGAACACGGTGCTGGTGATCGAGCATCATCCGGACGTGATCAAGTCGGCGGACTGGATCATCGACCTCGGCCCGGAGGGCGGCGAAGAGGGCGGGCGGGTTGTGGTGAGCGGGACGCCGGAGGAGATTCTGGCATCGCGCGAAAGCTACACGGCGCAGGCGCTGAAGAAGGCGCTGCGCGGGCGGAAAGTGGCATGATGAGGGAAATGCAAAATGTGGCTTTTGCAGGGCGGCCTGAGAGGCCGCCGCAGGCTGGGAGCCTGCCCCACATAGCGGAGCCCACGGCGTGAGCCGCTACGACGTCGAACCGCTGGAGTTTGCCGGACTCCGCACTGTTTCTCTCGCCGCGCGCGGGGGGAAGGTGCGGGTTGAGGATTTCGCCGTGCCGGGCTCGCGGAGCGTGCGCGAGCTGGTCGATTCTCTGCCCCGCATTCTGGCCGCGGAATCGTTTCGCGCGGTGATCGCCGCGCTGGAATCGGCGCGCGCACGGAAGAAGGCGATTCTCTTTGGGCTCGGCGGGCACGTCATCAAGACCGGAGTCGCGCCGGTGCTCATCGATCTGATGCCGCGCGGCTTTGCGACCGGTTTCGCGATGAACGGCGCGGCGGCGATTCACGATTTCGAGATCGCGCTGGCGGGCTCGACCAGTGAGGATGTGGAGGCGGTGTTGCCCGACGGGAGTTTCGGCGCGGCGGAGGAGACCGGGCGCGAGATGAACCGGGCGATTGCGGCGGCCGATGGCATTGGCATGGGTGAAGCGCTGGGCGGCGCGCTGCAAACACTCGCCAAGCCCGAGTTCGCTGCAAAGAGCCTGCTGCATGAAGCGTGGCGAACGCGGGCGCCGGTGACCGTGCATGTAGCCATCGGCACCGACACGCCGCATACGCATCCGGCCTGCGACGGCGTCGCGGTGGGACGGGCGACACATCGCGATTTTCGGCTGTTTTGTTCGCTGGTGCGCGAATTGAACGACGGCGGCGTATATCTGAATGTCGGATCGGCGGTGGTGTTGCCCGAGGTTTTCCTGAAAGCGGTGTCGGCGGTGCGCAATCTGGGCCATCCGCTGCGCGACTTCACGACGGTCAACTTCGATTTTCTGCAGCATTATCGGCCTCGCGCGAACGTGGTCGAGCGACCGCACGCGCAGTCCGGCGGCCATGGTTACAACATCACCGGCCATCACGAGATCATGATTCCGCTGCTGGCGGCGGCGCTCGGGGAAGGCGCGGCATGACGCCTCGGGAACCGGCCGGCGTGCCGGCGCAGGCCGCACCAGCGCCACAACCGCAGCCCGACGGCGATGCGTTCTGGTCGTATCAGGACCTTGCTTTTTTCATTTCGTTCGCGTTTCTCAGCGCGGTGCTGTCCACGCTGCTGGTCGCGGTGCTGCATTTGCGCAGTCTGGTGGCGCGCCTGCTGCTGCTGCAGATGTTCCTCTACGTTTTCGTGATCGCGTCCTTGTATCTGATTTTCCGCCTGCGCTACGGCGGCCCATTCTGGCGGGCGCTCGGCTTCCGCTATCCGGATAAACGGGCATGGCTGAGCGCCTTCGTCGGGCCCGCACTCGCCATCTTCATTGGCATTGTCGGCGCTCTGTTGCGCGCCCCGCAGATCGAATTGCCATTCCAGGATTTCCTGAAGTCGCCGCTGACCATGGCCGCGCTGGGCGTGCTGGTGGTGCTGCTGGGGCCTTTTTGCGAAGAGCTGGTGTTTCGCGGGTTCCTGATGCCGCTGCTGGTGCGGTCGCTGGGCGAGCTGCCGGGAATTGTGCTGGCGGCCGCGCTGTTTGGGTGCATGCACGGGCCGGAGTATCGCTGGTCGTGGCGGCACGTGCTGCTGATCGGCCTGGCCGGCGTGGCGTTCGGGTACGCGCGGTATGCGGCGCGATCCACCACGGCGGCGGCGCTGATGCACGCCACGTTCAACCTGACGCAGTTCGCAGCATTCCTGTTTTCGAACAAATGGTAGAGACAATTCAGTGGACACCCGAGGGTGTCGTCATGATCGACCAGACGCGCCTGCCGCGCGAAGAGGCGTACGTCACCTGCCACGCTTTTGAAGAAGTGGCGGACGCGATTCGCACCATGGTGATTCGCGGCGCGCCGGCGATTGGCGTGGCGGCGGCGATGGGCGTCGCTTTGGGAGTGCTGCACGCCGATCCGGCCCGGCTGGATGAGGAGTTCGCGCGGATCTGCGACACGCTGGCGGCCACTCGGCCCACCGCGGTGAACCTGTTCTGGGGTATCGATCGGATGAAGCGGGTGTTCGCGGAGGTACGGGGCGAGCCGATTGCGCGGATTCGCGAGCGGCTGGTGCAGGAAGCAAAGCAGATTCGGCTGGAAGACATCGCGATCAACGAAGCGATCGGGCGCAATGGGGCGGATCTGGTGCCGGACGGGCGGACTGTGCTGACGCACTGCAACGCCGGCGCGCTGGCAACGGCGGGCTACGGAACCGCGCTGGGGGTGGTGCGCGCGGCGGTGGCGGCCGGGAAGCGGATCGACGTATTCGCCGATGAAACGCGGCCGTTTCTGCAGGGCGCGCGGCTCACGGTTTGGGAACTGCAGCACGACGGCATTCCGGCCACGCTGATCACCGACAACATGGCCGGGCATTTCCTGAAGTCTGGCCGGATCGGCTGCGTGGTGGTGGGGGCGGACCGGATCGCCGCGAACGGGGATGTGGCGAATAAGATCGGCACGTACTCGGTAGCGGTGCTGGCGAAGGAGAACGGCGTGCCGTTCTATGTTGCAGCGCCCGTCTCCACGCTGGACTTGTCGCTGGCTTCGGGCGATGCGATTCCCATAGAGCAGCGCGCGGCGAGCGAAGTGACGCACGTGTTCGGGGTTGCGGTTGCGCCGGACGATACCCGGGTGGAGAATCCAGCTTTCGATGTCACGCCAAACCGCTATATCTCGGCGATCGTCACCGAGCGAGGCGTGGCGCGAGCGCCCTACGAGGAGAGCCTGCGAGCCTTGGCGGAAAGCCGCTGACTACTTCGTAGCGGCGGCGGGAGTCTTGCGGCGGCTGTCCTGAATTACCTTGGACTTGGCCACTTGCTTCTGGAAGCGATCCACGCGCCCTTCGGTGTCCACCAGCTTCTGGCGGCCGGTGAAGAACGGGTGGCAACTGGAACAGATTTCCACGCGGATGTCGCCCTTGTGCGTGGAGCGGGTGCGGAACGTGTTGCCGCACGCGCAGATGACGTTGACTTCGTTGTAGGCGGGGTGAATTCCAGCTTTCATGACTGAACTACCAGAGTAACACGGCGGGTCAACGGAGCTGTGGCGAGGTCCCAGCCCGCATCGTAGCCGCGATTTGTTCCATCGCCAGGCTGATTCGTGTCCCAACTGGGCCAGAAAACTACGAACCCCCGCGAGGCCGGCAGTGCACACGGCATCGCGGGGGATCCAGGTAGCCGAAGGCCGGGCCTTCGATGAACTGTCTCGCGTGATGTGACCGGTCCACAGGAACTGCGGACTCGTCACTGGCGAGCCCTGAACGTTAGAGCAGCGACTTTAACAGTCGGCCACCTCACGCGTGGGTTGGAAACTACTATCGCTACCAGTACTCATTTTTCGACTGGACCACCTCCTTTCTCAGTGATAGGAACATAGTAGCACGGGCGAGCGAGATCGGGGCCAGGGGGTCTGGGCTGCGGACCGGCCCTGCTGGATGTTCTGCATCTGCGCGTGGGGGCCAGCGTGGGTATTGCGATCGAGAGCGGACGGCTTGTCGTGGAGCCTCGGACGCGGCCTCGCTATACGCTGGAGGAACTTCTCGCCCAGTGCAATCCCGGGGCGTGCCGGAGCCGTGAAGAACACGAGTGGCTTGGTGGCAGGCGGAAGGGCCGAGAGCTCATCTGATGCAGCGCGGCGAAATCTGGCTGGTGGACCTCGATCCCACTGCGGGCCACGAGCAAAGGGGCCGCCGTCCGATCCTGATCGTCTCTCCGGACGCTTTCAACCGGGTGACAAAAGTGCCCGTGGTTCTGCCCATCACGAGCGGAGGGAGTTTCGCACGGACGGGCGGTTTCGCCGTGCCGCTGACCAACGCCGGGACTCGAACGACCGGCATCGGACAGCCTCCCGCTCACCCGCTTCTTCGATGCTGAATCACTCGAAGATCGGCGCCAGGCGCGCCAGAACCTCATCCATGACCGCGCCTGGGACGCTTTCCAGCTTCCTGCCAGCACCAGCGCTAAGATCCAGTGCCCGGGGCTGGTCACAGCGAACGCCGCCGAGAAGGAGTGACAGTTGGCGCAAACGGGCACGTGCTCCATCACCGTGCGGCTTTGCGGCTCACCAATGTCGCGCAGCTTCCATTGGATCAGGCGCACCGCCTCCGACGCCAAAGGCTTGATCACGCCGGTCTGTGTCATGGATGGCATGAGCGGAACGTCGCGGTAGAAGATGGGCGCGCCCACCGGATCTTTCGACGTCTGGATGCCGACCTGGCCGCGCGAGAGCACGCGGTGCGGATCGGCGGCGCTGAAGCCCGGCAATCGTGATGGTGGCCGGGCTCGCGACGGAGTGCCGCTTGATCTCCTCCCAAAGCGCCTTGTCCGGCACCCACGTCCGCTCGGCGGCCTGCGTCGACGTCAGCCGCGGGGGCTCATTGGTAGAGGCCACGCAGAGCGGGTCAATGGGAGCGATGCGCAGGTGCGGGCCGTTGGTGGTGGCGTGCAGCGCGGCCGAGCCGTCGGCGAAACGGATGCTGATGCGCCAAAAAGCCCGCCGCCCTGGTGGTGTCGCGCCACAGGAAGGTCGGCGGGGCCGCGTCCGAACCCACCAGGGGAGTGAGCAACACGGCAAAAACCGCAACAATGCCAGACCGCATGGAAGTTGAGACGACCCCGCGGGTCGCCGGTTAACCTTACTCCAACCGTACCACCTGTGTATTTCAGCTCACAATGCTATTGCACGCGCAAGCAAGCGGGCGGGTACCGCGTCGGACCGCCAACTGAGCGGCGCGGCTACCATTAAGTTAGTGGATACGCTCGATCCCTCCGACTGGCCGGCGTTTCGCGTCCAGGCGCATCGCATGCTCGACGATATGCTGGACTATCTCGAGCACATTCGCGATCGTCCCGTCTGGCAGCCGATTCCGCCCGAAGTTCGCGGGCATTTTCGGAGCGAACTGCCCGCCGCGCCGTCCGATCTCGCCGCCGTCCACGACGAGTTCATGCGCTTTGTTTTGCCTTACGCCGCAGGCAACGTGCATCCCGGATTCATGGGCTGGGTGCACGGCGCGGGAACGCCGGTGGGGGTGGCGGCGGAGATGCTGGCGGCCGGCCTCAATGCGAATCTGGGCGGGCGCGACCACATTCCCATCGAGGTGGAACGCCAGGTTGCCGCCTGGATGCGCGAGCTGTTCGGTTTTCCGGAGAGCGCCACGGGCCTGTTCGTCACCGGCGCTTCCATGGCCAACCTCATCGCAGTGCTGGTGGCTCGCGACACGGAACTCGGCTTCGCGGCGCGCTGCGTGGGCGTGGCCGGGAACGGCAAGCGGCTGGCCGCATACTCTTCGGCGGCCGTTCATGGTTGCATCGCGAAGGCGCTGGATATCGCGGGCATCGGCAGCGACGCACTGCGCCGGATTGCCGTGGACGGTGATTATCGCATCGACCTCGGGGCGCTGCGCGCGGCCATCGACACTGATCGCCGCGACGGCTTCACGCCGTTTCTGGTGGTAGGCACGGCGGGGACGGTGGACACCGGGGCCATCGACGATCTGGACGCTCTGGCCGATCTTTCCCGCGCCGAGGGAACGTGGTTTCACGTGGACGGCGCATGCGGGGCGCTGGCCATGCTGGCGCCCGCGCTCGCCCCGCGGCTGAAGGGCATTGAGCGCGCCGATTCGCTGGCCTTCGATTTTCACAAATGGGGACAGGTGCCCTATGACGCGGGCTTCGTTCTGGTGCGCGATGGCGTGCTGCACCGGCAGACGTTCGCGAGCGTGGCTCCGTATCTGCGGCGGGAAGCCCAGGGCCTGGCTGCCGGCGCGGCGTGGCCGTGCGATTTCGGGCCCGATCTCTCGCGCGGCTTTCGCGCCCTGAAAACGTGGTTCACGCTGAAGGTGTATGGCGCCGATGCGCTCGGCGCCTCGATCGCGCGCACATGCGAGCTGGCTCGCTATCTGGAGGCGCGCATCGCCGGCACGCCGGAACTGGAGTTGGCCGCGCCCGTGTCGCTGAACATAGTCTGTTTCCGCTACCGGACCGGCGACGCGCATCGCGTGAACGCGCGCATCGCGGTGGAATTGCAGGAAGGGGGCGTGGTCGCGCCCTCCACGACGGTACTCGGAGGGAAGCTGGCCATTCGCGCGGCCATCGTGAATCATCGCACCCAACCCGGGAATCTCGACGCTCTGGTGGAGCGCACGGTGGCGCTTGGCGGAAGGCTGCGCGAGCGGGCCGCGTCGAGCGCCGCGTCGGCAGGCACAGACGGCGCCGCCTGGCCGCCGCGGCTGGCTCGCGAGGCCGCTCTGCACGAGATCGACGCCCGCATCGCCGCCGAACCCGGATCGGTGGACCTGCGGCTGGAACGCGCTCATTTGCTCACCGAGCTGGGCCGCACGCTGGAGGCCCGTAACACTTATCTGGACGTGCTGGCGCGCGCGCCCGCGGACCGCCTTGCCCTGAACAACCTGGGCACGCTGCTGCACGCCACCGGCTATCGACGGGCGGCGCGGACGGCATATGCGGAGGCCGCCGCGCGCCATCCCCACGACGCCATGAGCCACGTCAATCTGGCGAACGTACTCTTTCAGGATGGCGAGGTGGAGTCCGCGCGCGAGCATTATGAAACGGCCCTGCGCCACGCGCCGGATCATCCCGAAGCGCATCGCGGTCTGGCTTACGTGCTGGCGGAGCAGGGAGACGCCGATGGCGCGGCCTGGCATCGCCGTAAAGGCTTCGAGCAGCGCGCGGCCGTGACCTTGCCATACCGGGGCGAGGGGCCGCCGGTGCCGCTTCTGCTGCTGATCTCGGCGGTGGGCGGCAACATTCCCACGCGCAATTTCCTCGACGACCGCGTGTTCGCTACCACCGTGGTTGCGCCCGAGTTTCTCGATTTCACCCAGCCGTTGCCGCGCCACCGGCTCATCTTCAATGCCATCGGCGACGCGGACCTCAGCGGGTGCGGAGCCGCGCTGGCCGCCGCGGAAAGGCTCGCCGCCCTGAGTGGCGCGCCCATGCTGAATGCGCCCGCCGCGGTATTGGCCACCGGAAGAGCCGACAACGCACGGCGGCTTTCCCGCGTGGCCGGGGTGATTGCTCCCTCCACGGTCACGCTCGCGCGCGAACTGCTCACCGCCCCCGACGCCGTAACCACTCTGGCGCGCCACGGTTTGCGATTTCCTCTGCTGCTGCGCAGTCCGGGCTTTCATACCGGCCGGCATTTCACGCTGGTGGAACGCGCCGAAGCGCTGAGCGGCACCGTGGCCGCCCTGCCCGGCGAGGCGCTGACGGCCATCCAGTATCTCGATTCGCGCGGCCCCGATGGAAAGGCGCGCAAATACCGGGTCATGATGATCGGCGGCCGGCTCTATCCGCTGCATCTGGCGATTTCGAGCCACTGGAAGATCCACTACTTTACCGCCGAGATGGCCGATCGCCCGGAGCATCGCGCCGAGGACGCGGAGTTCCTCGAGGACATGCCCGCCGTGCTTGGCGCGCGCGCCATCCACGCCCTGGAAGAGATTCAAAGCCTGCTGGGCCTCGACTACGCGGGCATCGATTTCGGGCTGAGCCCGGCCGACGACCTGCTGCTGTTCGAGGCCAACGCCACCATGGTGGTCAATCCGCCCGCGCCCGACCAGCTCTGGGATTACCGCCGCCCGGCGGTGGAACGGATTCTCGCCGCCGTCCGTGGCATGCTGCTGGAGAAAGCCGGCCGCTGAGCGCCTCCGGTCCCGTTCGGCCGGCCTCTGGAACCATTCGCTCCTTGTTGCAACTCATTTGCTGAGTCAGGTTGACTGGCCGGGCTCTGTCCTCTATTCTGGACCTAAATAGTCTGATATGTGCTTAGCCCTGTTTTACGTTAGATTCCCTGTGCCGGGCCGAAAGTGCAATGGTGAGTTCCAGCGTCTCTCACCTTCTCGGTCCGTTGCAACCGGGGTGCAACAATGATTCGCCTGGGAACGGGCGTCGCGCTGCTTATGATCCTCGCTGTGCCCCTTCTCGCTGGCGACGGAGGGACCCTTCAGGGCGTCGTCAGCGATCCCGGAGGGGCGTCAATCCCCGGCGCAACGGTGATCGCGACCGAAGCGACCAAGGGCGTCGCGCGCCGTCTCACCACCGACGCCCAGGGATTCTATTCGTTCCAGAGCCTGCCTGTGGGCCGCTACGAACTTCGCGTGGAGGCCTCGGGATTCACACCGCTGCGCCGCGCGGGCATCGCCATCGACATCGAGAGCAAGGTGGAGATCGACGCGGCCTTGGCGCTCGGCGAGAGAACCGAGACGGTGAACGTCTCCGAATCCGAAGCTCATGTGGAAACCGTGGACACCGCGACGGGCGAAGTGATCGCCGGAAGGCAGATGCTGTCCACGCCGCTCAACGGCCGCAGCTACACGGATCTGCTGGCGCTGCAATCCGGCGTCACTCCGGTGACCTCGCTCACCTCCGGCACCATGCAGGACGTCGGCGTGAGCGCGTTCGCCCCCTCCGGCGACCTCAACCCGGGCACGCTCTCCATCAACGGCCAGCGCGAATTCGCCAACAGCTTCGTGCTCAATGGGAGCGACGTGGAGGAGGACGTGAACATGGGCGCGGCGATCATTCCAAATCTGGATTCGATCGCCGAGTTCCGCATTCTCACGAGCAATTTCGACGCCGAGCATGGCGAGTTCAGCGGGGGCCAGATCGATGTGGTGACCAGGTCCGGAGGCAACGCCGTCCACGGCGATCTGTTCGAGTTTCTGCGGAACACCGATCTCGACGCTCGCAACTACTTCTCTCCCACGCGCGGCGTGTTCGACCAGAATCAGTTCGGCGCCACGCTGGGCGGGCCCATTCGCAGGAACCGGATGTTCTTCTTTGCGGATTATCAGGGAACGCTGTTGACGCAGGGAATCGACACCGGCGAGATCCCGGTTCCATCGTTACAGGACCGCGCCGGGAACCTGATGGACCTGGCGAGCTCGTTCACTACCGTAGGCGCGAACGGAAACTACGTGCCCACCACGGTCACCGGCGTCGCGTGGGCCAGCCGGCTTTCGCAGAGACTCGGCTACCCGGTGAGCGCGGGCGAGCCGTATTATTTCCCGGGGTGCGTCAGCCCATCGCAGTGCGTTCTCCCCAACGCCCTGATCCCGCGAAGCGCGTGGTCCGCTCCCGCGCTGCACCTTCTGCAGTACATTCCGGCGCCCGACGATCCGAACGGCACGTTTTCCACCTCGTCGCAGGACGAAACCCTCCACGATCGGAAAGGGAGCTACCGGCTGGACGGCGTCACGCGCTGGGGCATGCTTTCCGCGTACTATTTTATGGACGGCTGGTCCCAGAACAACCCGTATCCGGTGGCCCAGGGCGGCGCGAGTGTTCCCGGCTTTAACGCGCTGAACGCGGGCCGAGCGCAACTGCTGGCGCTGGGCGACACCAGGACTTTCGGCTCGACGGCGGTGGACGAATTCCATCTGAGCTTCATGCGCGACGCCACCGATCTGGGCCAGCCGGCTGGCGGCGTCGGTACAAGCCTCGCCTCCCAGGGTTTCACCGTCGGTCCCGGCACGCCGGGAATCGTTCCCTTATCGCCGAAAACCGAGGGCGTGGAAAGCATCGATTTCACCAACTTTTCCATCGGGACCAACACCAACCAACTGAAGCAGGTGAACAACACATTTCAGTTGCGCGACGGCTTCTCGAAGGTGCTGGGAACCCACACCGTCAAACTGGGAATCGACGCCCACTACGATCAGGTCAACACCAACCCGATCGCTCAGTTGAACGGGAACTTCGCATTCTACGGCAGCGAGACCGGCGTGGACTTCGCGGATTTCCTGCTGGGCATTCCCAGCCAGTACAACCAGAGCCAGCTTCAGGCGTTCTATGGGCGAAACAGGTTCGTGGGACTTTACGGGCAGGATAGCTGGCGGGTATCGCGGAACCTTACGCTGAATTACGGCCTGCGCTGGGACCGCATCGAGCCCTGGTACGAGAAGAACAATCAGATCGCCACGTTCGCGCCGGGACGCCAGTCTGTGGTGTTTCCGGGCGCGCCCGAGGGCATTCTGTTTCCCACCGATCCCGGTGTTCCGCGCACCCTGGCTCCGCCTGGAAATCTCGATTTCGCCCCGCGCTTCGGCGTCGCCTGGTCGCCCGGCGGTTCGGGTAAGACCAGCGTGCGCGCTAGTTACGGAATGTTCTACACGGCCATCGAGGCGCTGACCATGGGCATCATGAGCGGGAATGCGCCATATGGAACCACCTACACCAGCCCCGCGCCGCCGTTGTTCGCGACGCCTTTCATCACCGCGGCCAGCGGCCAGGATCTCGGCCAGTACTTCCCCGTTCAGCTCGCGCCGCTCGACACCACGGCCAGTCATCCAGACTCGACTTTCCCGTGGCCGCAGTTCGAGCCGATCAGCGGGATGCCGAACTACTCCTCCGGCAATCGCATTCCCTACGCGGAGGAGTACATGCTGTCGGTGGAGCGCGGAATTGGAAACAACACCGTGCTTGAGCTGAGCTACGTGGGCACGCAGGCGCACCATCTGCTGGTGCTGGAGGAGGCCAATCCCGGCAACCCGGCGCTGTGCCTGGAGCTAAGCAATCCGGCCAATCTGGCGCCCGGACAGATCCCCTGCGGCCCGTTCAACGAGAGCAACGTCTTCGTGACGGCGTCGGGACAGAGCATCAACGGTACACGCGGACCGCTGGGTCCGGATTTCGGCAGCGATACCGATCAGACCACCATCGGCAATTCCAGCTACAACTCGCTGCAGGCGACGTTGCGCCACACCAGCGGACCGCTGCAGTTGCTCGCCGCTTACACGTTCAGCAAGTCGCTCGACCAGGCGTCCAATCTGGGGGAAGAGGTGAACCCGCTGAATCCCGCGCTGAGCAGGGCTCTTTCAGCCTTTGACATCCGCCAGGATTTCGTGGCCAGCTACACGTATCGCCTGCCCATGAAGCGCTTGTTCCATTCGAACAATCGCTGGGCCGGCGGATGGGAGCTCTCCGGCGTAACGCGCATCAGCACCGGCCTCCCGGTAACGCTGGTGAATTACGGCGACAATTCGCTGCTGGGAGCCGAGCCGAACGGGATCAACAATTACGGCGTGGACGAGCCGGACGTGGCGCAGGGTCCGCTGGATCTGAATCGCAACCCTCGCAACGGCCAGACGTATTTCAATACCGCGCTGTTCAGCGAGAACGCGCTGGGCACGCCGGGGAACGCCTCGCGGCGTTTCTTCTCCGGTCCGGGCATGGCGAACTTCGACACGGCCCTGCTGAAAACGCTGCGCGTGAGCGAAACGAAGTCCTTACAGTTGCGGCTGGAGGGCTTCAACGTCTTCAATCACGCGCAGTTTTTCGGCCCTCGGGCGGTGGACGGAAACATCGGCAGCGCAACATTCGGCGAGGTTGTCAGCGCGACTGCGCCCCGCCTGGTTCAGGCCGGCGTGAAGTTCACGTTCTGACGTGGCCGGCCCGGAATCGCATCTTCGCGCCGGCATCTATCATTTGCTTTACACGCTGGACCGCGCGGAGGCTGGGCCGGACTTCAGGGAGGTCCTGCGCCTCCGCCCCGGCTACACGGAAGCCCAGCCGTTCCTGAAGTCGATGGACGCGGAGGATCGGTAGTTCTCGGTTCAATAGAGATCAAAGAGCTTCCCATTCCACTCGCTCGATTCCAGCCTCTCGAAGGATGCGCACCAGCAATCCGCGGCTGATGTCCTCCGTGTGAGGATTCGGGATGCGCAGCCTTCTCCCGCGTCCCTTCATGTACTGGTGATCGCCGCCGGAGACAGGTGGCTCGAAGCCGAGTATTCGGAGACAGGAGATCGGGTCCCTGCGTTTGATGGGGCCGATTGCCGGCATTCAGGCGATAGCGCGAACCTCAATGCGCTGGCCGTCAATGTCGGGAATCGGCGAGTGATCGGCAATGCTAACCAGCACCCAGCCCTCCAGCACGCTCTCCAGCTCCTCCCGGCAGGCCTCCAGGGTCCTGGCGTTCGCCCAGACACCCGGGATGGCGGGAATGTGGCCGTAGAATGACCCGTCATCCTCTATAATCTCGTAGCGAGCCTGGCGCATGGCTGCTCGGATATACGCCGTCGGCATCGACTGATTATCCCCCTAACCGTCTTGTCCTGCTTTGCAGGACTTCGCATCGCCGAGGTTCGATATCTTCAATGGTGGACTACCGCACATCCTTCATCGGCTCGACCCCTCGTTCATTCAGCGTGTGCGCGGGCGACCGCTGAGTACCCGGCTCATTCGTGACTGCAGGGCAGATGCAATCGGGTCGAAACCTTACATATAGTTACGTATTCCCTCTGATGTGTTCGTCGCATTCCGCCGATGAAAAGGACAGGCGAGCGGACGGCGCTCCGTTTCGCTTGAGAGTCCGGAGAAAACAATAATGTCACTTCTTTCCATTGCCGGCACTGCCGGCAACGCGGCGCTCCAGTGGCTGGAGGCCATGACCAACACGAACACGAGTGGCACGGCGGCTTCCACCAGCTCCACCAGCTCCACCACCAACCTCGATGGCACGGCGGATCTTTCGCAAATGGGACAGTTCTTCGCCAAGCTGGACAGCCTCGCGCAGAACTCCCCCGCTGAATTCAAACAACTCACCGCCCAGATCGCGAGCGAGCTCAGTGCGGCGGCGCAGCAGGCGTCGGGCCCCATGCAGCAGTTCCTCCAGCAGCTTGCCAACAATTTCCAGACCGCCTCGCAGACGGGGAGCATGGCCTCGCTCCAAACACAGCCGCAGACGGCGCAGGGTGCAGCCCACCATCATCACGACCATCACGGCGAAGGCGGTTATTCGTCGTCCCAGCAGAACAGCCAGAGCGATCTTTTGTCCGCGTTGTCGAATTCGTCGTCGGGCGCGAGCAGTTCCACCACGGCAACGTCAAGCCTGCAAAGCGTTTTTCAGAACATTTACAACCAGGTGATGTCGGCGTAAGACGCACGCGACACAGGAAGTCATGAACGGCCGCCCCCATGCCGCCGCGCCCGGGGTCCTGCAAAGGATGTTGCCGGGAGGTTTGCGCCATCACCAGGCCGGGCGGTTGGCGGAAGCGGAGAGGGTTTATCGCCGGATCCTGGCAAAAGACGCGCGGCATGCGGATAGTCTTTATTTGTACGGCATGATCGAGTATCAGCGCGGACGCTATCGGACCGCCGCGCAGGCCATCGGGCAGGCCATCGCCATCGATGAAAACCAGGCCCACTACCACGCCGACCTCGGCACCGTCCTGCAGGCCCAGGGCAGGCTGGAGGAATCGGCCGCCTGCTATCGCCGCGCTCTGGCGCTGCAGCCGGAACTGGCCGAAGTCCACGCGAACCTTGGCAATGTCCTGCTGGCTCAGGGCAACAGCGATGAGGCCATGGCCTGTTATGAACGCGCCCTCGTCCTCCAGCCGAAGCGCGCCGAGTTCCTGTATAACCTGGGGAACCTCCATCGCGTTCAGGGCAGGCTGGCGGAGGCGGTGGCCTGTCTGGAGCGGGCGGTTGCCCTCAGGCCGGACTACGTCAACGCCCACAATAATCTGGGAGTCGCTCTGGCGAAACAGGGCCGGACCGCCGATGCCATCGCCCACTACGAACGCGCGCTGCAGTCAAAGCCGGACCATGCGGAAGCACACAACAATCTGGCCCTCGCTCTGATGCGGCTCGGCAACACGGCTGAAGCAATGGCTCACTGCGAGCAGGCGCTTGCCGTCAACCCCAATCACGCTTCGGCCCTGAACAATCTGGGCAATATCTGCAAGGAGCAGGGCAGGTTCGAGGAAGCACTGACCCACTACGGGCGGGCCATCGCGAGCCAGCCCGATTTCGAGAAAGCACACTTCAACCGTTCCGAGATCCGGTCTTTCGTGCGCGGCGATGCCGAGCTCGGGGCGCTGGAGCAACTGGCCGCCCGCCACGGCGTGCCGGCGGACCAGGCGCTGCACATTCATTTCGCGCTGGCCAAGGCTTTGGACGACACGGGAGACTACCCCCGCGCTTTCGAGCACCTCCGTCGTGGCAACGTTCTGAAACGGGCTCAAATCGATTACGACGAAGCGGCGGTCCTCGGGATGTTCGAGCGCATTGCGGCGGTGTTCGACCGCGCCCTGTTCGATCGGCTGCGGGGATCGGGAGATCCCTCGGCGGCTCCGCTCTTCGTGCTGGGGATGCCTCGCTCGGGCAGCACGCTGGTGGAGCAGATCCTGGCCAGCCACCCGCGGATTCACGGCGCAGGCGAACTGGAATACCTCGAAAAGGCCGCGGGCGCGTTGAGCTACGGCGATCCGCCAGTCTCGTGGCCGGAGTGCGTCGCCTCCATGGATGGAGCCGCCCTGCGCCGCCTTGGCGAGGAATATGTGGCCCATTTGCCGGCCGCCAGCGAGGGAAAGACACGAATCGTCGACAAACTGCCCGGCAACTTCCTCAACATCGGCCTGATCCATCTGATCCTCCCCAATGCCAGGATCATCCACACCGTTCGCGATCCCGTCGATACCTGCCTTTCGTGCTTCTTCCGGCTGTTCGACGCGAGTCTTTATTTCACCTACGACCTGGGCGAGCTGGGCCGCTATTACCGCGGCTACCGGAAGCTGATGGCACACTGGCGCTCGGTTCTTCCTCCGGGCGCCATACTCGACGTCTCGTATGAGAGCGTGGTCGGGGACCTCAATGGGCAGGCCCGCCGCCTGATCGATTACTGCGGTCTCTGCTGGGACGAGCGCTGCGTGGATTTTTACCGGACGCGTCGCGCGATCAGGACCGCAAGCGCCGTTCAGGTGCGCCAGCCGCTGTTTCGCAGCTCGCTCCAGCGCTGGCGCCACTACGAGGCCAACCTGGCCCCTCTGCTGCGGGAGTTGGACGGGTTGCTCTAAAGCAACAGCCGGACAACGAAGGCGGCCGGCGTTTTCTTACGCAATGAGGCGCTGCCGGTCCGCCTCTGTCCGGCTCTGCAGGGCGCAGACAGGCCACGAGATCGTGCCTGGCCGAAACATTTACCTAAAAGAAAAAGTGTTTGGTCCAATCCACCATCGTGTGGAGCAGCGCCGACGAAACGATGCTGCGCGATTTCTGAAACACTTTGCCGTAGGCGAAGCCGGCGATGGTGGCGAGGATTGCGTAGCGCCAGTTGGGCAATGGCTGGGGGCCGTTGTCGAGATGGGCACAGCCGAAAATCACGCTGGCGGCCACGAGGCCGGCAGTGGTTTCGCCCCAGCGCTGGAGAATCAGGTTCTGAATCAGGGCGCGGAAGAGGATTTCTTCGGGGAGTGCGGTGCCGGCGAGAATCCGGCCGATGGCGGCGGCCATCCGGCCCGCCGACGCGACGGGCGCGTGCGGAAACGGAATGAAGCCGAGGGCGATGCCCAGGGCCATCAGCACGGGCGCGGTAAGGGCGTAGCCGGCCAGCGGTAACCACCAATCCGGGGCGCGGCGCGGCAGTCCGTATTTCATGCCCGAAAAGCCGCGGAAAAGAAGGAAGATGGCGAGCCCGAGCAGAATCGCAATGCCGTAGGCCACCGAGTGCAGAAAGCCTCGCGCGGCGCCAGGGACAAGCGGCCTGGCCACGTTCAGCTCGATGGGCAGCCAAAGCAGCAGGATCGCCGCGAAATCGAGCGCGCGTGGACGCGGCGACCGCCCCGGTCCGAGGCAGGCCGCGCAGGCGGCGGGCGCGGCCGTGTAGAGCACAACGGTCAGAATGAGCGGCCAACTCGCCGCGCCAACCATCAGCGACGCCGCCGTGAAGATGGCGCTGAGCGCGAGGGGCGCGAGCCACAACAGAATTGGCCGGGCGGCAAGGACCGCGGACGCGGACCGCTGCAACGGAGCGCAGAACAGGGTCAGAACCATCGCCAACATCGCCGCCAGAAAGATCGACTGACCCATGGCCGGAATCCACAGGCTAGCAGTTTGGGTTGCGGCCGGTCTATCGATGGTCGGAGATCAAGCTGACGCCCGCGAATTCGCAATCCGCGCGAAGGCTGTTCAATTTGTGGCGGAGCGTGTCGCGGGTGGTGCGCAGGAGGCAGGCGGCCGCGGTGCCCATTTGCACCGGATGGTCCCGCGACAGGAATACGGGTTTCGCCCACGCTGAGCAACTGAAAACAGTTGCACGGTTTCCGATAATGCTAAATTGGGGTTAGCGACCTGGCGCACAGATGAGTCGACACGAGAAGCTCGTCGAACGGTTTCTCGGCAAGCCCCGGGATTTCACGTGGAGCGAGCTTCGGCGGTTGCTGGGTGGCTTCGGGTACAAGGAGGTGAGCGGTGGTGGGTCTCGTCGGAAGTTCATCGACCATCGTGGCGTGACGATCAGCCTGCATGAGCCTCATCCAGAGAACGTTCTGAAGGCTTATCAGGTAAGAGAGGTGCTGGCACATCTCCAGCAGGAGCGATTCCTTTGAGCGACGCAATGGAGTATAAGGGCTACGTCGGATTCGTCGGTTACAGTGACGAGGACGAGGTCTTTCACGGTAAGTTGACGGGGCTGCGGGACCTGGTGACTTTCGAAGGGACCGACGTGCGCAGTGTGCGAAAGGCTTTTCGCGAGGCGGTGGACGACTACCTGGCGACGTGCGAACGGCTTTCCAAGAAGCCCGACACGCCGTTTAAGGGTTCTTTCAATGTCCGCGTCGGTTCCGATCTGCACAAGCGCGCGGCCGTTTACGCAGCCGCACATCGCAAGAAACTGAACGCAGTCGTGAGTGAGGCATTGAAGCGGTACCTTAGATAGGACCTCGGCGGGTTGCGGAGAAAGGTGTGCCCAGGAAGAGAACGGCAGAGATCGGGATATTTGCGAGATTGTGACCCCGGAAGGCCGAGCCTACGTTCAGTACACGCATGACGGCCACGGCATGGGGCAGTTGGTCGGGGTTCTTCCCGGACTTTATGACGCCAGGCCGCAGGACCTTGCCAAACTGGCAAACCAGAAAGAGCTGTACTTCATCTTCTACACGCTGAATTACGCCCTTCGCGACCATCAGGCAGAGATTGTCTCTCATCAGCCTGTACCCGACTGGGCGCGACCATACCCTTTGATGCGCTGGGGGCTGGGTGACATTAGTGGGGCAATGCGCGGCTGGAAGATCTTCAGGGCATCAGACCCTCTGACCATCGAGAACCATCGCCGCACGCCGGTCCTGCGCGAACTGAACGACGAACAACGGAAGCTGTGCATCCACGAGCTGTGGCCACACCAGATCATGGTCAAGGAACTCGCGCGTGGTTGGACCCCGGAACGTGACGAAGAGCTGCGGTTGCTGGACATGGCTCAGGCGGATGCGAGGGAGAAAGAGTATCGTCTGTCGGGGCAACGCCGCGAGCAACTCATCTGGCATTTTCTCTACTTCCCCAAAAAGCAGAGCGCCGAGAAGGCGGCGAGACGGCTCCGTGCCGGTGGGTTCTCAGTCATCGTACGAAAAGGTGCAGACGGAAAGAACTGGCTCACTCTGGCATCGAGCACACCCCCTGGAACTGGGGAGCAAATGAGCGAGCTTCGCAGGAAGATGGAGGCCCTGGCGGCCGAGTCACACGGTGAGTACGACGGCTGGCAACTCTCCGCTGGTTCGCACGGTCCTGCTGGTGATGAACTGTCCCAGACAGTCAATTAGACACACCCACAGTCTTGCACCGCTGACCCTTACCGCAGGTTGAACTTCTTCATCTTGTAGCGGAGCGTGTCGCGGGTGATGCGCAGCAGGCGGGCGGCCTGGGTCTGGTTGCCGCCGGATTTCTGCAGGGCGTGGATCAGCAGGCGCTTTTCCTGCTCCACGAGCGACATGCCGTCCACCGCTTCGGCGGGGCTCTCCGGAGCGGACGACACCGCGATGGCGGCGTTGGAGCTGCGCACGGCGATAGGCAGGCTGGCCGCGGCGATGACGTTCGATTCCTCCAGAATCATGGCGCGCTCGACGGCGTTGCGGAGCTCGCGCACGTTGCCCGGCCAGTCGTGCGCCAGCAGCAGATCCTCGGCCTCCCGCGCAAGGCCCTCGATGCTGCGCTTGAATTTCCGGTTGTAGTGATCGATGAAGAAGCGGGTGAGCGGGAGGATGTCCTCGGGGCGCTCGCGCAGCGGCGGCACGGAAAGCTGGATGACGTTGAGGCGGTAGTACAGGTCCTGGCGGAACGCGCCTTCCTTTACGGCCTCGCGCAGGTTCTTGTTGGTGGCGGCGACGATGCGCAGATCCACGCGAATGTCGCGCAGCCCGCCCAGCCGCCGGAAGGTCTGCTCTTCAAGAACGCGCAGCAGCTTGGCCTGGAGGGACAGCGGAATCTCGCCGATCTCATCGAGGAAAAGCGTGCCTTTGTCGGCCAGCTCGAACAGGCCGCGCTTCTGCGCGCGGGCATCGGTGAAGGCGCCCTTCTCGTAGCCGAACAGCTCGCTTTCCAGAAGCGTTTCGGGGATGGCGGCGCAGTTGATGGCCAGGAACGGTTCGGACTGGCGCAGGCTCTGATAGTGAATGGTGGCGGCGATCAGGTCTTTTCCCGTGCCGTTCTCGCCGTCGATCAGGATGGAGGTTGCCTCGCTGACGGCCACCCGCCGGACAAAGCCCAATACTTCGCGCATGGCCTGCGATTCCGCAATGACCTGGCGCCTGGACGGTTCGGCCTCATCGGTAATGTCCTTGATGGTGGCGACGACGCCTTCCAGCTCACCCGAGCCGTTGGTGAGTTGAACGGTGCGGATCACCACCATTCGCTCACGGCCATTGTCCGTATGAAGGCGGACAGTTCCGTTGGGCAGGCAGGCCTGCGGGCCAAGCCCCTGGCGAATGCCGCAGTCGCCATCGTTTTCACAGGCCCCGCAGTGGAACACATCGCGGCAGTGCTTGCCCACGAGTTCGTCGGCGCTTACGCCGAACAGGCGGGTAGCTGCCTGGTTGACGCCGGTAATGTGCAGATCCCGGTCGTACAGGAACAACGCGTCCGAAATCTGGTCGAACACCGCCTCCAGCACGTCGGCTCGCTGCCAGCGAGGGTCCAAAATGGCCACGAAGTGACTCCGCAACAGGGCTTTAACTTACATTATACGCGGTTGCGGCGACTCGGGGCCGGAAAATGGGTCATTTGCCCCAAGCGGAGACGATCTTGTGTGAGTTTCCCCGTGGTGGAATGCGACGTGTAAACCTAACTGGCTGAAGATGTTTAGCTTTGCAGGTCAGCGGACTGTCTGGCTGCCGGATTGCACATTCCTGCGCGGAAGGTAAGCCCGGTCCATCCCGGCGCTAAGGAACATGAAAACCGTGCAGGTAGCGATTCGCGATTCGGAGTGCTCGCAGTGTATCTGCGACGTCCTCCGGCGCGAGGGCAGGCACACCGTTATGGTGGTGGATCAACCTGATTTTTCGCTCGATGGCGTTATCGTCCTCGATGGCGAGCACCTGGAACGTATTGGTCCCGGGACCGAGCAACCGGATCGTTTCGTTCTGATTACTCGCAAAGATCCGGACCGCCTGGCCCGGCTGTGGAACGCCGGGATACGGCATGTGGTTTTCGAAGACGATTCGCCAAATACCGTGCAGCTGGCGGTGAGCGCCGCCGAGCTGCGGCAATTGCGGCCGGCCCCGGGGAAAGAAACGGCCGAGTCGCTCAGGATGGCGGGAGGAACCCAGCCTCGCAGGCAGCAGCACATCCGGCGGGGCGCCGGTCTTCCGATTTTAGGGGGCAGCGGGACGGACCGTTGCCGGGCGTGTCATCACCGGTTTCCGGCCACCGATCCGGATGAATTCTAAAGGAGGGCAGCTATGATGATTCCCTTGCTTGTGCTGTGGGGGTTGATGGCGATCGCGGTGCTTGTACTGGCGATCATGCGCAGGATGGCGGCGAAAGACGAATCCGAAGTGATTCACGTCGACGACGCCGCGTTCGAGACGAAGCAAGTCGCCATAGCGGCGCGGCTCGAGAAGATCGACCACTGGGGCAAGATCACGACGGTGGTCGCGGTGGTGTTCGGGCTCGTGCTTCTCGGCATTTATCTTTACAACGTCTGGCAACAGGGCTCTACTGTACAGTAGGGACATTCCCACAGGGGGCCGGTGCGCCGACCGGCCTTCTGAAGGCCGACCGAGGGCGTCGGCTCCAGCCCGCCGATGCTATCGAAGATCGAGACCGAACTGCTTACTCGCAGGCCCACCGCGGAACGGCGCGTCCTGGAGTTTTTCTTTTCGCCCCGCACCGTGGCGGTCGTCGGCGCCACGGAAAAGCCCGGCAGCGTGGGCCGCACTCTCCTCTGGAATCTGATCAACAGTCCTTTCGGGGGCACCGTCTATCCCGTGAATCGTGAGCGCCCCAGCGTGCTGGGGATCAAGGCTTATCCCACGGTTGCGGACGTCCCGGAGACCATCGACCTGGCGGTGGTGGTGACGCCGGCGCCCACGGTTCCGGGCATCGTACGCGAATGTGGGGCGGCGGGGGCGAAGGGCGCGATCATCATCTCGGCTGGATTCCGCGAAGCGGGGCCCGAGGGGGCACGGCTGGAACAGGAGGCGCTGGCCGAGGCGCGGGCAGTGGGGATGCGGCTCATTGGACCCAACTGCCTGGGCGTGATGCGGCCGGTGACCGGGTTCAATGCGACTTTCGCTCCGGCCATGGCCAGCGCCGGCAACGTCGCCTTCCTCAGCCAGAGCGGGGCGCTTTGCGCGGCCGTGCTCGACTGGAGCCGCCGCGAGCAGGTGGGCTTCAGCGCGTTCCTTTCTCTGGGTTCGATGGTGGACGTGGGCTGGGGCAGCCTGATCGATTACTTCGGCAATGATCCCAAGACCCGCAGCATCGTCATCTACATGGAATCGGTCGGAGATGCGCGCAGCTTCCTGTCCGCCGCGCGCGAGGTGGCGCTGCAGAAGCCGATCATCGTGATCAAGGCCGGGCGAACCGAGCAGGCCGCGCGGGCGGCGGCGTCGCACACCGGCGCGATGACCGGCAGCGACGAGGTGCTGGACGCGGCTTTCCGGCGATGCGGGGTGCTGCGGGTAAACAGCATCTCGGACATTTTCCACATGACCGAGGTGCTGGCGCTGCAGCCCCGTCCGAAGGGTCCCAGACTTCTGATTGTCACCAATGCCGGCGGACCGGGCGTGCTGGCTACCGACGCTCTGCTCATGGCCGGCGGACAACTGGCGACGCTGTCGGAGGCCACCATCGCCACGCTGAACGAGTTTCTGCCGAAGCACTGGAGCCGCAATAATCCGGTGGACATCATAGGAGACGCCGACGCCGCCCGTTACGTGAAGACCGTGGAGGCGCTGGCGAAGAATGCCGATGGCGACGGCCTGCTGGTGATCATGGCGCCCCAGGGGGTGGCGAGCCCGATCGAAGTTGCGGAGGCGCTGCGGCCGTACGCGAAGCTCAACCAGCGGCCGATTCTGGCCAGTTGGATGGGCGGGCTGGACGCCAGTCCCGGCGAAATGTGCCTCAACAGCGCGGGCATTCCGACGTTCTCGTTTCCCGACACCGCGGTCCGGGCGTTCCACTACATGTGGAAGTACAGCTACAACCTGCGCGGGCTTTACGAGACGCCGGTGCTGACCGAGGAGCCGGGCGTGAAGATCGACCGCGCGCTGGTGGCCGCCATTCTCGACCACGCGCGCTCGGCGGGGCGGACCGTCCTGACCGAGGTGGAATCGAAGGCCATCCTGAAAGCCTACGCGATCCCGGTGGCCGATGCGATGTTGGCGGCCACGGCGGACGATGCGGTGCGGGCAGCACGGGTGACCGGTTATCCGGTGGTGCTCAAGGTGCATTCCGAGGCAGCGGTGATGCGCAAGACCGACGTCGGGGGCGTGCAGCTCGACCTGCGGCATGAACAGGCAGTGCGGCTGGCGTTCGAGGCGATCTGGCGCGCGGTGGAAGAACGGTCGGGGCCGGGCCATTTTCAGGGCGTCACGGTGCAGCCCATGGTTCCGCGCGGCGGGCGGGAGCTGATACTCGGGTCGAGCGTTGACGAGCAGTTCGGGCCGGTGATCCTGTTTGGCGCGGGCGGCGAACTGGTGGAGATTTTCAACGACCATGCGCTGTCGCTACCGCCGCTGAACACGACGCTGGCGCGGCGGCTGATGGAGCAGACGCGCATCCACGGCGCGTTGAAGGGCGTGGACATGGGCGCACTGGAAGGGCTGTTGGTGCGCTTCAGCCAGCTTGTGGTGGAGCAGCCGGCGATTCGCGAGATCGACATCAATCCGTTGCTGGCTGCGCCGGACCGTCTGGTGGCGCTGGATGCGCGCATGGTGGTCTATGCGCGCGGCGTGGATCTGGATACGGTGCCCAGGCCGTCGATTCGGCCTTATCCGACCCACTACGTGAGTGAGGCGACGCTGAACGACGGTACGCCGGTGAAGATCCGGCCCATCCGGCCCGAGGACGAGCCGCTGATGGTGGAGTTCCATCACACCCTTTCGGAGCGCAGTGTGTACATGCGCTATTTCCACTGGATGAAGCTGGACCAGCGCATCACCCACGAGCGGCTGACGCGGATGTGCTTCATCGACTACGACCGGCAGATGGCGCTGGTGGCCGAGCGGGTGAACCCGGCAGGCGGGCAGCATCAGATTCTGGGCGTGGCGCGGCTGGTGAAATCGCCACTGGCCAACGACGGCGAGGTGGCGGTGATCATCAGCGACGCGTGGCACGGGCGCGGGCTGGGGTCGCGGCTGACGGAGCGGCTGATCGGCTTCGCGCGGGACGAAAAGGTGGCGCGGCTGAACGCCAGCGTCCTGTATGAGAATCGGCCGATGCTGCGCATTCTCGAGAAGAACGGCTTCCGGCTGATACCCAGCACCGATCCGGAGACGGTGGAAGCGACCATGGAGCTGGGATAACTTGTGGACCTGCTGTTGTTGCGCGATGTGCTCCCTTCCTTCGGTGATGAGCTCCAGCAGCTTCTCGTGAAACAGGGTGAAACGGAGCTTGCTGCCCAGGTGCCAGAACTCAGAATCGCCGGTCGCTGTCATTGCGGCGACGACTTTTGTGCCACCTTCTACGTCCGTCCCAAACGTAGCGGACCCTTCGACACAGGAATGTATGTTTGAAGCCCGAAGAAGGAATGGTGATTCTGGATGTGGTCAATGGAAAGATCGATTGCGTCGAGGTCCTGTATCGAGATGACATTCGTGAAACCATTCACGCGGCTGTTCCCTGACCGGTTCAGGTGCCGTCGCCGGCTCGATATGGTGCTACAAAAGGAACGCGCCTGAGCTCCCCGAAGTCGAGACCGTGGTGCGCACGGTTGCCCCCGATGGAACTCTAAGCTTCGGCGGTCAATGATCGGAAGTCGTCCGCGGTTCAGGCGTCTCGTCGAGAACTTCGATGGCCCTGACTTCCCCGTAATCCACCGCCGGAGAGAAGGAAACCAGCAGCTTGCCCTGGCCGTTGGGGCGGAGTCCGTGGAAAGTGCGTATGGCGGGCCGATACGCCGCGCCCGCCGCCTTGAACACGTCGAAGTCGCGCAGCAGGCTGGCGCCGTTGCAGCTCACGTCGAAGACGCGGCAACCGGGACCGCGGCAGATGGGCGAGGCGGCCGCCGGCGCAAAGAAGGTCTCCGCAAAGTAGAGCGTCAGCGAATACACGCCCGGCGGCACGGGTATCGCGTAGGCGAAATTGCCGTACCGCTCAGCCCAGTAAAGCTCGGGGAGGTTGGCCGCCGCCGCGGGGACGGGATTGGCGATCACGCTGCCACCCACGAAGTAATCGTCGGGACCCCATCTTCTTCCCTGCGCATCCGTGTAAACGGATGGCCGGGCGGTAATGCGAATCGGGTTTGCGTGACCGGGCCGGGAGGGTACCAGCTCGAGGGCATTCACGAACGGCTCGTTCGGGTCGGGTACGAACTGAAGGTGGACGCGGCCGTCGGCAGCGGGGCGGATATCCTTGAATGCGCGCACGTCGACAGCGGCAGTACCACCGTCGGCCACGACGTCGATGCGGTTCAGCACTGGCTCGCCGTTAACGCGAATCGTGAAGTGGCGCAGATTCTGTCCGTCCTGGCGATCCGGGAGTTGCGCGCTCTCGCGTAAGGGATCGGCGAAATGGAGGAACAACTCATATGTGCCTGGCTTCATCGGGATGTCGTAGGCGAACGTCCCGCCGTCGTCCGTCAGCTCCCCGGCATGGCTTCCCGCGCGCATGGTTTGGAATAGCCGGCGATCCGGAGGAGGAGGGACGAGCTCTTTCACCCCCGGAAGCGCGATCCCTCCCTGGTAATAGCGGTCGCGCTGCCAGTGGCGTCCGGCGGAATCCACCCACGGGTCCCCCGCGTAACCGGCCAGAAAATGAAGCTCGTCGCTGAGCAATGGCGCCGCCGCAACATGCGATGCCACGGTCCTGTCGCGGTTTCCGGCACGCCAGGCAACCACTGCAACGGCGCAACAACCCGTGACAACCGCCGCTGTAACCGCGATCAGGATGAGGCGGCGTTTTCCGAGGCGTGTTAAAAGCGAGCCCGTTTCGGGGGCATTGGCGCCCTCGTCAGTGTGCAACACGATGAAATCGGTGGCGTACTTGCCAGGAGATACGACGATCCTGAGCTTGTGACCGGCGCCCTCCTCCTCATAGAAAGCAGCCAGCCGCTTGCGCAGCCGGTGCATTTCAACGCGAACCGTTGAGTCCGTGCTCTCCTTGAAATCCAGAGGCTTGCCAAACACATCGACACCAATCATGTGTTCGTTCACCGCATGGGATTCGCGAGTCACAGACTTGCTGCACAGGTATTCCAGGAGCCGCGCGAGGCGCGGCGACTGGCGGAACGTCCTCGACTTCACAACGGAAGACAGCTCCTCGCGGCACTCCGCGATGGAGGGCGCAGTTGTCTCCTGGGCCCGATTCAACTCTGGGGCCAGTATACGCGTGCCTCGCCTGCGTTACAAGATGCGTTCACGCGGCCAGGCAACGGGCTCTCCATCGCGGAGAAACCAGCACCCGGTAGCGCACCCCCGACGTTACATTGCCCCGTTTTCACGTTCCCAGGCGCAAACGGGGAAACCCACGTTGCACAGAACGGCAATGGCGGTTACCCGGCCCCTGCTAAGCCAAGTCAACGCCTTCGATTCGGCCGCTGGAACCGTTAGCTGTTGTAGCCCCGCGCGCCCCCGCAACATACTACACGCAAACGCTAAAGAACGACCCGCCCAGGAGTTCCTCGCCAGAGCGCTCCCAGGTGGGGAAGCGTGCAAACGCTCAGGAGATAAAGTGACGCACAGGAATTGGTCTCGCTTTCTGATTCTGTTTCTATTTCTTCTGGCCTTCGCAACGGTTGCGTGGGCCCAGGAGGCAACAATCGTCGGAACCATAACGGACCCGTCGGGGGCCGCGGTTCCCGGCGTTCAAATAGCAATTACCAACACCGAAACCGGCGTCGTTCACCGCATTGTGAGCAACGACGTGGGCCAGTATGTGGTTCCCGACCTGGTCAACGGACACTACTCGATCAAGGTGGAAGCCTCCGGTTTCAAGGCGG